>CDZB01078508.1_pt1 | contig 191269 bp, 164 predicted proteins | sample 554961 | NCBI WGS metagenome assembly CDZB01 (sample SAMEA3182106, study PRJEB8094) | gut metagenome | biome: human; feature: gut; material: Stool; isolation source: human stools | place: Canada | collected 2013-02-26 | reverse complement strand
GGACGCTTACAAATGCGGTAATCGATTTGGGACAGGTGTTCATCCTTTATGACATCCTCCTGTTTCGGAACTTCAGCAAGGTTGTCGCATCCGGAACCTGTTCCGTCATAAAATTTATGCCAAGAAAACTACGCATGGCGTAGCTGTCATATATGGCGTCCTCTGTCCCTTCGTCGGACAGGTTGAACCATGTCTGCATCAGATACATCCGTAGCATCGTCTCGATACCCCGAACAGGTCGCCCATGCTCTCCCTTCGGATAGTACGGTCTGATCATTTCTACCCATGCTTTCCACGGGATGATCTCTTCCATCTTGTTGAGAAATTCCTCCCGCTTCGTCGTCTTTTTCCGGTTTCCGTATTCAACATCCGTCAATGTTATCTGATCTTTCATATCGCACACCTGCTTTGCTTTCCTCTATTATACTACTTTTCGTATATTTTTGCAAGACTGACATTAATCAGTGTTTCCTTAGAGTAATAAACTGGATACGGCGGACATAATTCTTAACAGGCGGGAACGAACGGGGGGTTATGTGCGACGAAAGAGTCTTGCCAGGGTATCACTGACGGGCAGTATGAAAGCAGGGAAGCCTGTTTTATAAGTGCGCCTTCTTCCGGGTAGGAGTTGCACGATCCTGCTACTGGAACTCGCCGGCGGACAGGTACAGACGGAGTCATGATGCAAAAATGCCTTGAACAGCTCGATATTTCCGGCAGTACTGTTCTTGCTGACAAGGCCTATGGTTCATGGGAAAACCGTGAATATATCGCGAACCGTGACGCTGATTTCTGCATCCCACCAAAGTCAAACTCAGTTGATCCGTGGTACACCGATTTCTATCACTACAAAGAAAGGCATCTTGTCGAATGCTTTTTCATGAAGATCAAAGACCATCGCAGAATCGCCATGCGCTTCGAAAAGCTCGCTTGCAGATTCCTCGCTTTCATTCATTTGGCGGCTACTCTGCTCTGGCTTGCATAATTTCGCCTGCTGATGACTTTGGAAACGCACTCTAACATATCGTAATTCTACTTTACTGCCACACTTGGGGCACACATGTTTTTTCAATGTACACAAAATGGACTGGCATCATAAATGTATTTTGTTGCATCACTACTTTTCACTTATCTTTCCCTTTGCTCTTTTTCAATTCGTCTCATTTCATCAATCGGAATTCTTTTTTTGCATGTCGGACAATAAAACTCTTTCCAAATAAACTCCACGTTACCAACCATAAACGAATCACCCAATGTAAAATCATAATTCTTAGCTTCAGGAGACTTTGAATTAACTGTTTTTGAAGTTTTAACACGAGTCAATTTAATTCCACATGCTGGACAATAATGCTTTTTGAATATCGTATAAAAAATAGCGTTATTAACATACTTTTTTCCAACTACCATATATACATCCTATCAACCTGAGACTTTTACTCAAACAACAAAGCCCCGACCAAATATGCCAGGTGAAACCCCAGCTCGTGCATCAAATTGCTTACCACCATCTTCTGTCGGAAATATGCCAATAGTTGCTTCAGCTCCGATTGATAACACATCTGCACTAATCCCTAATTCAACTTGCCAACCAAAGATATTGAATTCCGCGGTAGCTCTGCCTGACAAAACAGAAGCTTTTGCTTTGGCTCCGATTCCGAATCCACCTTTATAGTGCAAGCCAGCTTGAGCAGTAGCGACAAGTTCATCAGCAACGCCTTTTAGAGGAGCAAATTAATTACCATTTCCTATACTGATCTTTCCGTTTGCGTTACCGACAGGTACTTTTCCGTATCCGCCCAGCATAACGAGAATCTCATCGGCTCTGAGGTCAACTGCGCTTGTTCACCCCCTCACAAGCGAGTAGAACGGATGCATACGCCTTTGATTCATTATCGTTTACAGTGTACCATATTTCAGATGTTCTGTCAAGTTCATCGTACGCGATTGAACAGCAAGATCGTTCCCGTACACTGGTATATGTGTATGTGGTTTTCTTCACTTCAGTCCAATTCTCTTGGATAAATCCATCAAAGCATGAACAAATCGGGCAAAGGGTGTCAATGTTGTCAGCGTCGGGTCGCCCTCTCGTATCCGCATTGTGCGGCGTATCTCCTTCGGGATAACGACGCGCCCGAGGTCGTCGATCCGTCTGACAATTCCGGTTGCTTTCATGTTCAGAACATCCTTTCTCGCGGCGGCGGGCGCATCGCGCATTCCGGTCCGCGCCCTCCGCAAGGGTTTTCTGCACTTGCGGAAAGGCGGGTCGCGCCCGCTGTGCCCCCACGACGGACGATTGCCGCATGGTGGGGTACGTGGCTATTATTTGAAAAAGCGACAGGAATTATACCGTGTGCGCATATTCTTTCAGGAATGGTTCCGAATTCTGCTTATCCGGCTATCTGATGCAGAATTCCTGTATAAAAAAGATCTCCACAAAGAGCCCATCAAAGGAGCCCTCTGCGAAGATCTTTTTTCACGATCGGGGAAAAGCAATCGCCGGGTCAGCCGTGTCCCGCCAGAGTCATCCGACCTCGCGGATCAATACCACCGCGCTGGAGTATGCAGGCAACCTGACGGAAAATCCCTTCCCCATGAGTTCTGCGCCGGTCACGGTGACATCGATGCGACCGTCCGTATCGGTAAGACGGTATGTTGCAGTAGGACGCAAGCCGTGAAGCCGGACGTTCAGACTCTCATCCCCGGAATTCTTCGGGCGGAATGCCTGGAAGAAGCCCGCGCCCTTGTCGGGATCGAAGAACTCCCACGCGTTCCACTCCTCGTCCGAAACGTTCCATTCGGTCAGCAGGTAGTAATCGGAATAGTAGAATTCCTTGACCTGCTCCCACTCGTTGACGCACTTCTCAATGAGTTTCCAGTCCACATTGGAGGCAACCACGTTGTAATTCAGCACAGGCATAGAGCTGAAGGACGCACGCAAGCCGTACTCATCGCCAATAGCGTACGTGCCGAAATAGGGGAACCAAGAAAACAGCGCGGTATTCATAGACATCTTGATCTCCGGATCATGGTAGCCCGAATCGCTCTTGTGGAGCGGCACGGCACGGCGCATGGTCTCCAGGTCATTGCGACCGCCGCCTGCGGCACAGGCATCAATCATCATGTTCGGGAAACGCGCAATGAGGCTGTCAAAAAACCACAGGTAACCCTGCACATACAGGTTCTCGGTGATGCCTGCCTGCCCGCGCGGGTCGTTCGCCTGCCACTCAGACGCGGGATAGGCTACGCCGTAGTCCTGGCGGTAGAGGTCGATATTGCCCTCCTTCAACACCGTGCAGACCCGTTCCAGCAGCCACTCGCGCGCCTCGGGATTGCCGTAGTTTACAAGTTTCGTACTGCTTTTGGGCAGCAGCCATTCCTTTTTCACGCTCGTCGCGCCCAACTGCCCGACAGGCAGGCGCACAACCTCCGGCTCAAACCACAGAATGGTCTTGGTACCCACACTGTGCGCGTAGTCGGAAACATCCCTGAACTTGCTCGGGAAGCGGGACTCGTCCACATACCAGGTGCCCGTAGGCAGCCAGTTCTGGTCGAGCGACTGCGTCCCGGTCTTGTAATACCAGCCGGCATCCATCCACCAGTACCCCAGTTTCACACCGTTCGCATGATACTTTTTGATAGCGGCAATCTGGTTGGCATCGGTCGCCCTGAACATTTCCTCGTAGGTTGAGGAGGATGCTGCCGCTGTCGCGGGGCTGAAGTTCCCGCCGTCGATCTTGCGCATATTGCACGCAATGAAGAAGTTGCGCCACAGGTTTGTCTCGCGGCTGCTGTCGTCCCCTTCGTAGAAAACGAAGGTGGACAGCGGCGTGCGGATGGTCTGCCCCGGTTTGAGATATGTATTCAGCTTGACCTGCCCGTCAGTGACCGTCAGCTGATCGCCCGTCGAGGAGAAGCCTGCCCGCCACTGCCCCGGCCAGCCGACGGCAAAGAACGCACCGCCACCGTTCCACTTCAGTTTGAAATAGGGGAAGCGGTTGTAGGTCGCACGCCCCGTCTCATTGTTGATGACAAGCTCCATGCCCGAGATGTTCATATCATAGGGCGTGTTGGCTTGATTGTCGTAGCCGCCGTCGCCCAGAATGCCGCTCAGATGCGGATTTGCGGCGGTCAGCGTGTAGTTACACCCATTGATCTCGGAGATCGCGGGGGAATTCTCGTTGCCGATGTTGGTGAAATACACCGTCCACTCGTACGCGGCATGGTAGGGATACAGGGTACAGATGAGCTTGATCTCGATGCTGTCCTTATACAGGAAGCGCACCGTCGTAGTCTCGGAGGTATCGGTGTTTTCCAGCGTGCGTCCCAACTCGGTAAAGTCGCGTCCGAAGCCGTTGTAAGCCGTGTCGCCCACCCGGAAGGAAACGGGGAATTTCGACATACTCTTCATGAGCGTGCGGAACTGCCGTACGGCTTTCTCCTTCTCGGTTCTGGTAGCGGCAACACTGCCCGTCGTATCGGGCAACCCGAACGGCTTGATCGGCGTTTTGTCAAACTGAACCCACAGCTGCATTTCACCGTCGATCGGTTTGCCGTCCTGGTACAGCTGCCCCGCCGTGATGTTGGACTGGAAATTCCAGATGCCGGGACCACCGTCGTTCGACTTGCTTCCGGGGTCATGCAAAAGAATCAGGTAGTTCCCTGCTGGCATGGACCGCCCCAGTTCAATCCTTGTGAATGCGCAGTCAACGATTTCCCTGACTTCCACGGACAGGAGGGCTTTCTCCGCGACCGTCGCCGAATAAGTACCCTTCCATTCGTAAATGGACAGTGTGCAGAACGTGTCCGGCACGCCCCATGCGGGAAATCCGATCGTCAACGCGGAGAACGGCGCGTTCAGGTGGAGTTGCAGTCCGGTCTTGTTGATTTTGACTGGCGTGACGGTCGGATCCTGAAATGCCATAACATAGGCGGGATCGTCCGATTTGATGTTGTCCGCCAGTTTTTCGGGAGTCCACTCCTGGATCTCCGCGCTGAAATCATACTCCCTGTACACGATGGTCTCGGCGGTGGGTCCGGCTTCCCCGCCCGTTTCCGTAGCAGAGGATTCCTCTTCGGTCGCGGGCGCGGTTGGTTCCCCGTCCGTGCCGGAAGCCGTGACCGATTCTTCCGTCTGCTCACGCGTGCTTTCCATGGGCTTGCTTGCGGTTTCGCCCGAGCCTTGTCCACCAGCGCCGTTGCAGGCTACAAATAAGCCGCACGATGCGAGTATCATCGCAAGCAGGATGTTCTTTTTCATGTGCAGTTCCTCTCATTTCTTTTCATTTTTTGTTGCCAAAAGGTGCTGTTTCACCATTATTAACAATTATACACTTGTCCTGCCGCCTCGTCAAGAGTATTATTTTACATAATTATCTTTGCAGAAAGGTACAGCATTGCTGTAACAAAGGAATTCTCAATGCCAAAGAACAGTCCGGATCTCCCGTTCGGTCAGTATCGGTTTTCACTATCCGATCCGAAGGACACGGAGGACATCATAACCGTTTGCCATGCGCTGTCCTCGCAGGAGCGCTTGACCATCCTCCGTATGCTGTATGCAGAGTCTATGTCCATTACCAAAATTGCCAGGGCGATCGGAATATCCGTATCGACCGCCTGTTTCCACGTCCGCACCCTGCAGGAAGCGGGGCTGGTAAACGTCACAACCATGCAGGGCAAGCACGGCACTCTGCAACTTTGCCAAAGCCGCTTTGTTTCCCTGAATCTGCTGACAGCACCGACCCGGGAAATGGACGCGGGGGTGCATGTGACGCACGAAGTGCCTGTCGGACTTTACACGGGAGCGCATCTGGAGCCGGATGCGGGTTTTTGCACAGCAAATGAACAGATCATGTTCTCGGACGGCAATATTTTTACGCCGCGCCGTGCAGACGCACAGATACTGTGGGCGAGTGGCGGCTACGTGGAGTACAGCGTATCCAACACGCGGCGGGACAGCACGCTCCGGCGCTTTACGGTCACGCTCGAAATCTGCTCCGAAACCCTCAATTACTGCATCGGATGGAAAAGCGACATCACGTTCTGGCTGAACGGCGTGGAGCTGTGTACCAAGACCTCCCCCTCGGACTTTGGCGGGCGGCGCGGGAAGTTCACCCCTTCCTGGTGGCCTGATTCATCGACACAGTACGGGGAACTGATTGAGATTTCCGTAACCGAAAACGGCTTATCCATCAACGGTTTTTCAACACAACCGGAAAGCGGTCCCACGATAGCGGATTTTGACCACGCCGAGACCTTTGTCCTGCGTATCGGGAACAAGGAGGACGCACGGCATCGCGGCGGGTTCAACATCTTCGGACGCGGGTTCGGCGACTACCCGCAGGACATCAGCGTGGAAACGGTATATGAGGCGTAGCGGCAGTCCGATGAAAAAGGCAACCGGTGCCGGGTGAGGTCAGTCAGCGCCGTATCGGCAGTCCCCGGTGGAAACAGAACGGCAGGCAAATAATCATGAATTTACCCGATAGCAGGAATATGTTTACAGAATAATAATAAAATTGTGGTACAATGAAACGGATGCGGTCGGAAAGCAACGCTGTACCCGCCGCAACGGGAGGAAAAATGGAGAAGTACAAACCAATAAACCGCCGCCGTATGGAGCGCGTCCTGCCCCACATATGGGACGTAACGGATCTGTGCGACATCATTGAACGCCATGGGAACAAGACCCTGTTTCGATACTACGAGGGCAAGGATATCCAGAGCATGACCTATACCACGTTCGGCACGCAGGTGCGGGAAGCGGCTGCCGCTTTTACGGCTATGGGTCTGTGCGGCGAAAAAATCGCTGTCATCGGGGAAACCTCTCCGCAGTGGGTATGCACATATCTGGGCGCACTTGCCGCAGGATGCGTGATCGTACCCATGGACAAGGAGCTGGACACGGAGGAGATCCGCCGCTTTATCGCCATGGTGGATGCACGCGCCATCGTGTACAGCAAGAGTTTCAACGAGAAGTTCATCAAATCCATTTCGGACGGTGATACGGGCATCCGGTACTTTATCCCCATCACGCCTGCCTACGACAGCAGCTTCGACAATAAGGTCATTGCCTTTGACCAGTTGCTGACGTGCGGACGCGAGCGTGTCGAGCGCGACGGCTACCACTACCCCATCGTCCGCAACCGCGAAAAGCTGGCGGAAATGCTGTTTACCTCCGGCACAACCGGCACCAGCAAGTGCGTCATGCTGTGCCAGAAGAATATTTTTGCCGCCGTCAATGCGGCAGTGGAGACTGTCTGCTTCTCCGCAGATGACGTGGTTGTCTCCGTCCTGCCCATCCACCACACCTACGAGCTGATGTGCATCCTGGCCGAGATGGTGTACGGCATTGAGATATGCATCAACGACTCCCTGCGCCATGTCATGAAGAATTTCCAGCTCTTCAAGCCGACGGGGCTGGTGCTGGTCCCGCTGTTCATCAATACCATGTACGCCAAGATATGGTCCGAAGCCCAAAAGAGCAAGAAGGAAACCATCCTCAAGGCAGGTCTTGCCACCTCCAAGACGCTGATGGCGGTGGGCATCGACGCACGGCGGAAGATATTCAAATCGGTTCTGGACGCCTTCGGCGGGCGGCTGGATCACATCATCTGCGGCGGCGCCAAGCTCAATCCTGACCTGATCGCGGCTTTTGAGGATTTCGGAATTTCGATCTTTGAAGGTTGCGGCATCACCGAATGCTCCCCGCTGACCTGCGTCACGCCGTACTTTGCACGCAAGTACGGTTCGGTCGGTCCCGCCGTTCCCTGCTGCCGGGTGCGCATCGACGAAAAGACCGGCTCCGGAGAGAACGAGGAAGGATACGTGGAAGGTGAGATACAGATCAAGGGTGACAACGTCATGCTTGGCTACTACAACAATCCCGAAGCAAACGAGGCGGCGTTCACGACGGACGGCTGGTACCGCACGGGCGACATCGGGTACATGGACGGGGACGGGTACGTCTACATTACGGGACGCATGAAATCCGTCATCGTACTGGAGAACGGAAAGAACGTCTTCCCGGAGGAAATTGAGGAGTATTTGGGTAAGATCGACACCATCTGTGAAAGCGTCGTGGTCGGGCGGAAGGCGCCGGACAGCGATGCCATCATCCTGACGGCGGTGGTATTCCCTGCCTACGACAAGTTCCCGACCGGTGCGAGCGAGGAGCTGATCCGGGAATCCATCCGGAACTCCATCAATGCCATGAACCGCCGCCTGCCCGGCTTCAAGCAGGTCAAGGCGGTGGAGTACCGGCAGACGGAATTTGAAAAGACAACATCCAAAAAAATCAAGCGGCATCTTGTAAAATGACGGGCAGAGAAAGAGGCGGAACGCCAGCCGGCGGAGAGCCGGTCGGTCTGTACCTGCATATACCCTTCTGCCGGAGCAAGTGTCCCTTCTGCGACTTCTGCTCCTTCCCGCGCCCGGATGCGGCAATGGTTGAAGCATACGTGGACGAACTGATCCGCCGCATCCGGCTATCCGGGGCGGCGGAGGCGGCAGCGGCGGGCGGCGTGCAGGCACTGGACACGGTGTACATCGGCGGCGGAACGCCGACTCTTCTGACTCCGTCGCAGGCGGCACGCCTCATGGAGGCGGTTCATGCCGCCTTTTTTGTCCTGCCGGATGCGGAAGTAACCGTGGAGGGCAACCCGGCGGCGCTGACGGCGGAGGGGCTGGCGGCATTCCGCGCGGGCGGCGTCAACCGGTTGAGCCTTGGCGTGCAGTCCGCCAACGCGGACGAACTACGGGCGCTGGGGCGCCTGCACAGCTTCCCGGACGCCGTGCGGGCAGTGGAAACTGCGCGTGCGGTCGGTATCGGAAATATCAGTCTGGATTTCATGATCGGCATTCCGGGGCAGACGCCGGACAGTCTGCGGCGGACGCTGGAGGCGGCGTTGGCACTGGAGCCGGAGCACCTGTCGGCATACTGCCTGAGTCTGGAGCCGGGGACGCCGTTCGGGCGGCGCGGACGCGCAGGACTGGGACTGCCTGCCGACGAGGACGAGGCAGCGGAGCAGGCATCGGCTCTGTACGAGCTGTCGGCGCACCTGCTGTCGGCTGCCGGATACGAGCATTACGAAATCTCCAACTACGCCCGTCCCGGTATGCGCTCCCGTCACAATCTGCACACGTGGCAGGACAAGCCCTACATCGGGCTTGGCGTGGGCGCGTACTCCTACCTGCACGGCGTCCGCTTCGGGCAGTCACGTGACCTTTCCGCTTTCCTTGACGGCAGGGATATCACGGTGGATCGCTACATCCCGGATCGCCGCGAACAAATGGAGGAGTATATCATGCTCGGACTGCGTCTCGCGGAGGGTATTTCCGAAGCAGACTTCCGTACCCGCTTCGGCGTGGACTTTTGGGCAACGCGCGGGGCTGTCTGCGAGCCGCTCCTCCGTGCCGGACTTGCCCGCCGTCCGGACGGACGCTTTGCCCTCACCGAATCCGGCTGGCTTGTCTCCAATGCGATCCTCGCCGATCTGGTGTAGACCGTTACCCGGAGGCGGAGGTTTCGGACGGTCCCGGTTTGCCGGAGAGGCAGCTGCGCCGTCTGCCAAGGCGCAAAACTTCCTGTCTGAAAATATTTTTCAGACTTGCGCCCCCGAATAAATCGACGTTTCCTTTATGCCACGCCTTGACAACCCGCAGGATTTGGTATATAATATGGTATCTTTAGCGTAAAATCGCGCGGCGTACCGCGCAGGCATCGAAAGGTTGAATAATCGTATGGCAAAAGAAAAAATGGTAGAGCAGATCACCTCCATGGATACCGACTTCGCTCAGTGGTATACCGACGTGGTCAAAAAAGCCGAACTGGTTGACTACTCCGGCGTGCGCGGCTGTATGGTCATCCGCCCGTACGGATACGCCATCTGGGAAAACATACAGAAGGATCTCGACGCACGCTTCAAGGCATTGGGACATGAGAATGTGTATATGCCCATGTTCATTCCGGAAAGCCTGCTCCAGAAGGAGAAGGATCATGTAGAGGGCTTCGCGCCGGAATGCGCCATCGTCACCATCGGCGGGCAGAATCAGCTCTCCGAGCGCCTGATCGTCCGCCCCACATCCGAGACGCTGTTCTGCGAGCACTACAAGAATATCATCCAGTCCTACCGCGACCTGCCCAAGCTGTACAACCAGTGGTGCAATGTGGTACGCTGGGAAAAGACCACCCGCCCCTTCCTGCGGACATCCGAGTTCCTGTGGCAGGAGGGACACACCATGCATGAGACCGAGCAGGAGGCACGCGAGGAAACCCTGCGGATGCTGGGCGTCTATGCCGACTTCTACCGGGACACGCTTGCCATTCCCGCTATCACCGGCCGCAAGACCGAAAAGGAAAAGTTTGCGGGCGCCGAGGAGACCTACACCATCGAACCGATGATGCACAACGGCGTAGCACTGCAAGGCGGCACCTCCCACTACTTCGGCACCGGATTTACCAGAGCGTTTGACATCACCTTCACCGGGCGCGACAACCAGATTTACTACCCGCATCAGACATCGTGGGGGCTTTCCACCCGCTCCATCGGTGCCATCATCATGACGCACGGTGACGACAGCGGTCTGATCCTGCCGCCGCGCGTAGCGCCCATTCAGGTAGTCATCATCCCCGCCGCCCAGCACAAGGAAGGCGTCCTGGAAGCCGCCGGCGCGCTCCGCGACCGGCTGACGTCTGCCGGAATCCGCGTCAAGCTGGATGATTCCGAAAACTCTGCCGGCTGGAAGTTCAGCCAGTACGAAATGAAGGGCGTGCCGGTGCGGCTGGAGATCGGTCCCCGCGATATCGCCGCCAATTCCTGCGTGCTGGTCAGCCGCGTGACCCGCGAGAAAAAGTTCGTGTCGCTGGACAATATCACGGACGAGGTCAACGCCATGCTGAATCAGGTACACGACGAGCTGCTTGCCCGTGCGCAGAAAAACCTGGAGGAAAAGACCTTCGTGGCGCATTCCTACGAGGAGTTCCTGGACATCGCCGCCAACCATCCCGGCTATATCAAAGCGATGTGGTGCGGCGAAACCGCCTGTGAGGACAAGCTGAAGGATGTGACCGGCGGCGTCAAGTCGCGGTGCATCCCGTTCCATGAGGATACCGTCTCCGACGTGTGCGTCTGCTGTGGCAAACCCGCCAAGCACATGGTGGTCTGGGGAAGACAGTATTAAGGGAACGCCGATTCAGGCTACCCATCGGATACAGTTCCGGGGTCCGGGGGGCTCTTTCGGGAGTCCCCCGGTGCTGCCTCGGTAAGCAAGGAGGTCCACATGACCGGATACACAGCCCGCAGCCGCCGCGGGACCGCCGAGGCGGTCCGCTCCGCCCTGCACGACTTTTTCCGACGTGTGGACCCCGTTTTGCTTGTCTGCACGCTGGTGCTGACCGGTCTCGGACTGCTCACGATATGGGGAGCGGTGGACAATTTCGGGCAGCGCAAGCTGAAAATGCAGTTTGCCATGGCGGTACTTGGCATCATCATGACCTTTGTCGTGGCGAATCTGGATTACCATATCATTCTGGAGCGTCTGTGGCTGCCGTTCCTCATCTTCTCGGTCGGCATCCTGGCGCTGACGCTGGTTGCGGGCAGCACCGGCGAAGGCATTGAGACCTCAAACAAGAGCTGGCTGACCGTCCCGGTCGTCGGGATCGCCATCCAGCCCTCGGAATTCGTCAAAATAACGTTTATCTGCACCTATTCCCGGCATCTCGCCCTGGTGCAGAGCCGTATCCGCTCCCCGCGCGTTCTGCCGTGGCTGGCTGTCCATGCCCTGCTCATCGTGGGGCTGATCCTGCTCTCCGGCGACCTCGGTGTGGCGCTGGTGTACATCGCCATGATTCTTCTGCTCCTGTTCTGCGCGGGACTGCCGCTGTGGTGGTTCGGGGGCGGGGCGCTGGCAGGGGCAGTGGCTCTCCCGTTTCTTTGGAACAGACTGCAACCCTACCAGCAGGAGCGTATTCTGGTGGGATTCAATCCGGAGCTTGACCCGCTGGACAAGGGCTGGCAAGCACTCATGAGCCGCCAGTGCATCGAGAACGGCGGTCTGCTCGGTGTCGGACTGCGCACCGGCGGCAACTATGAGGATCTTGCCGCCTCACACACCGACTTCATCTTCGCCACGGTATGCGAGAAATTCGGCTTTGTCGGCGGACTGCTCGTCATCGCGGTGCTGGCGGTCATGGTCTGGCGAATCCTGTGGATCGGGCGGCAGGCAAGCCACGATGCAGGCTTCTACATCTGCATGGGGGTTGCGGCGGTGCTGATCGCGCAGTCGGCAGAGAACCTCGGTATGTGTCTGGCTCTGCTGCCTGTGGTGGGACTGACTCTGCCCTTTGTATCCTGCGGCGGTTCCTCCGTGCTGGCGTCCTTCATTCTGCTCGGCATGGTGCATTCCGTCGCGGCGCACAAGCCGACAAGGCGGGTGGGGGAGTAAGCGATTCTCCGGAAACCCACTGCCCGGAGTACAGGAAGAGGGAGCGGCGAATGCCGCTCCCTCTTCCTGCTTTATTTGGTCAGTTTGTAAACCGTGGTTGTCTGCACATCATTGACTGTGGTTTTCACGGCCAGCCAATTGTTTTTGCCCGATGAAACGAAACGGGCAGAGGTGCCGTTGGGGTAGGTGCCCAGCAGCTCGCCGCGGTAGTTGTACAGGTACACATTGTCGGTATCGCGGGTCAGAATGAGACTGTCCGCGGTACTCAATATCTCCCCCTGCTTATCCTGGTCACACGGGAGGGGCACGGTCTGCCCGCCGTCAAACACATACAGGAAGTACTCCTGCGTTTCAGAATCCTGCAGGACGGCATACATGGCTGCACAAGCCGTCACACGCAACTTGCCGCCCTCCAGGACAACATCTCCGGATTCATCGTAAATGTCAAAATAATCAGAAAAGCGATCCCAACCTATCCTGAACTGATAGGTACCACTGACTTCAACAGCCGACTTGAGCAACTTACCGGATTTGTTGTACAGCTGGAATATATAGTTGCCTCCTGCCCACAGCTGCACAATCCAAAAGTCTTTGCCCAGCGGGTATGGCACCCCAACAGGCGGCACGCTGGACAGCTTTTCCACGGGGTGAACTGTACCGTCATTGTCCATGACTGCCCAAACCATTTGGCTGTCAATCCGTCCGTTGCCGTCAAGGGGCGTGTACACAACGATGTTATCCACCTTATCCGACAGGTCTGCCCTATCTTCATGGTACCGCCGGCTCTGGTAGTTATAGTACCGCCGGCTTTGGCAATTAACCAAAACACCGTCAAACGAAATCGATCGTACCTCTCCCGTCTTCGCTGACAGAATCAGCGTGCACAGGCGGATCAGCTTTCCGTTCTGTTCAAAATCGTACTCATCCTCGGTTATACGGGTGTTGTCCGTTTTACCCACTTCAAGCTGATATTGGATCAGCACGTCGCCGTTGTTGAGCATTCTGCAAAAGCCGGATTCCTCCGCCGCATCGGACGGGAACCGGTACTGTGCGACCGGGTTCATACCAATTTTGATGCGGTACACCGAGGATTTTGCGTACAGGAGATCTCTGTCCAAAACAGAGGCGCCCTCGGCACGGAACTGTTGCTTTCCCGCAGCATCATACAGTGTCAAAACCGAGTCGCCGCCATCCTGCGGCGTCTGGACACTGTACAGATCTCCGTCCAACAGGTGAACCATTCGCCGCTCATGGTACGCTTCCGATTCGTACAGTTTCTTCCCGCTTGCGAGATTGCAGACGATTTCCTTGAGGAGGGAGCTGTCCTCATTCCGGGTAATGAACAGTGCGAGGTTTCCGTACACCTCCTCCAACGTGCCCTTCTCACGGAAAACTTCGGTCGCGGTATTCAGCGTAATAGGCTTTCCGGGACGTGCGTCGTCGACATACAGTTTGTCAAGCGGAAGTGTCGCGCCTCCGCAGGCGGTCAGCAGTCCCAGGCATAGTGCGAGCAGGCAGACAAGACTGCCGGCGCGCAGGTACTTCGTGTGTTTCATACGTACAGTGGCTCTCCTTCCCAAAGTCAGATTTTTTTCTGTACCGCCGGGAGCATCGCAAGCCTATCCGGCAACATCAACTACATTGTAGCATATATATGCCGGTTTGTCAATAGTTTTTAACAAATTGCAGCTGCCATACAAAATTTTGAGACCATACGGCACCGCCGCTTCCCCGCCTCCCCGTTTAAGAATCGCGGGTTTGCGGAATAATTATCCCGGAGTTTCCAATCTGTTTTCATTTTCCTGTTTACAAATCGTCGGGGATGTGCTATAATAGCGATTCGATATACGGAGGGGGGAATGCGTAGTGTACGGAGACAGGCATCCGGGGAAGATCCGCACAGCCGAGATCCTGTGTGTGGGAACCGAGCTGTTGCTGGGGGATATTGTGAACACCGATGCCGCTTTTCTGTCCCGCCGTCTGGCTGAGCTTGGCATTGCCGTATACCGCCAGAGCGTGGTCGGGGACAGTCCGGAACGGTTGCGCATGGCACTGACCGAAGCGTTCGCGGGTCACGGGGGCGCGCCAGCCGATCTGGTCATCCTGTCCGGCGGGCTGGGCCCCACCTGTGACGACCTGACCTGCCGGACGGTCGCCGCGTTCTTCGGACTGCCGCTGGAGTTGCATGAGCCGTCGCTCCGGCGCATCGAGGCGTACTTTGCCGCCCGCGGCAAGTCCATGACAGCCAACAACCGCAAGCAGGCATTGCTCCCGCGCGGCGCGACCGTATTCCCCAACGATTGGGGAACCGCCCCCGGCATGGCATTCGGAGACGCCAACCGGACGGTCATTCTGTTACCGGGACCACCCTGCGAGCTGGAGCCGATGTTTGACACCTGTGCCGCGCCATTCCTTGCCGCCCGCGCCGAAGGCGTTCTCGTCAGCCGCAATCTGCACATCATGAGCATGGGCGAAGCCGAGGTGGAGCAGGTGCTCCGTCCGCTGATGGAGTCGTCCGCCAACCCGACGCTCGCCCCCTACTGTCAGGCGGGGGAGGTGCGCCTGCGCATCACGGCGCGTGCCGCCGACAGGGCGGAAGCCTCTGCTCTGTGCGACGGTCTGGAGAAGGCGATCCGGAGCTCATCTGTCGGCGCCTGCATTTACGGCACCGACATACCGGACGTGGAAACCGGACTTGTCCGCGTCCTGCGGGAGCGCGGCTTGACTGTTTCCTGCGCGGAATCCTGCACGGGCGGCATGATCGGGGAGCGCATCACAGCTGTCCCCGGCGCATCCGCCGTGTTCGCCGGCGGGTGTATCACCTACACCAATCAGGTCAAGCAGAACCTTCTTGGCGTTGATCCTGCCGTCATTGCCGCGCACACGGAGGTATCCGCAGAGGTTGCCGCCGCCATGGCGTGCGGCGTACGGGCGCGGCTGGATACGGACATTGCACTGTCCGCCACCGGCTACGCCGGTCCCGGCGGCGGCACGGCAGAAAATCCGGTCGGAACCGTGTATATCGGGCTGGCAACGCGCACCGGCGTACAAACCTTCCGCCTGTCGTGGACGGCAAACAAAACGCGCGGCTTTATCCGGGAGGCTTCGGCTTCCTTTGCCCTGCGCGAGGCGCTCCGCGCGGCACTGCAGTTGACGCCCGCATCACAGTCGGGCGACAGAAAAAACTGATAGCGAAAGCAATACACAAACCGCCCCGTGCGGGCGGCAGGAGGTTAAAATTATGCAGAAATTCAGAAAAATCGGTATCCTGTCCTCCGGCGGCGACGCGCCGGGTATGAATGCCGCCATCCGTGCCGTCACCCGACGGGCACTGAGTCAGGGGATAGAGGTCGTGGGAATCCTGGGCGGCTACGCCGGTCTTTTGGGCGCCGCCGATGAGAGCGATCCCGACGTCATCCGCGAGAAGCACCTGCGCCCGCTGGACGCGCACAGCGTCTCCAACATCGTGACGCGCGGCGGCACCATCCTGTACTCCAGCCGTTGCCCGGAGTTCAAGACCGAGGCGGGCATGGCGAAGGCGCTCCGCGTCTGCCACGAGCAGAGCATTGACGCCATCATCGCCATCGGCGGCGACGGAACCTTCCGGGGCGCGACCGACCTGACCAACCACGGCATTCCCTCCATCGGTATCCCCGGAACCATCGACAACGATATTACAGCCACCGAGCTGACCATCGGCTTTGACACGGCACTGAACACCTGCCTGCGCATGATTGATGACCTGCGCGACACGGCGGAATCCCACGCCCGCTGTATCATTACCGAGATCATGGGCAACGGCTGCGGATTGCTGGCGCTGTACACCGGCATTGCCTCCGGGGCGATTTCCATTGCTATCCCCGAGATCCCCTTTGACCTCGACTATGCCTGCCAGAAGATCGCCAACGCCCGCGCCGTCGGCAAGCGGGGCATGATCGCCATTTGCAGCGAAAAGCTGCCCGAACTCGACGGGGTTCCCTTCACCGACAGCTATGCCGCCGAAATCCAGCAGAGAACTGACGTATGCACCCGCATCAACAGGCTGGGGCACATCATCCGGGGCGGAAATCCCACGCTGCGTGACCGCATGACCGCATCGCAGATGGGCGTGGAGGCTGTCAACAGCCTGCTGGAGGGGCGCTCCAACGTGGTCATGTGCGTCAACGAAAGCCGCATCTCCGCCGTTGATATCAACTTTGCTCTGGCGCTGGACAGGATGTACAAGGGCAAGCTGAAGGATGGGGATCTGGAAGGCTTCACCTCCTATCAGATCGCGCAGATGAAGGCACGCTGCGAGTTCCGCCGCGCCAAGATCGCACGCCTCTACCAGATGTCCTACGACATCTGTATGTGACAGCCGCCCTCCCGGACGGCAACCAAGGTCGATTTGACGGCAATCTTCCGTTGCCGTCAAACCGACCTTTTGCTTTTCTGCCGTCCCATCACACAAAATTTACATTTAAGACTTGCTTTTGACGTGAAAATGTGGTAGCATTGTGTACACTGAGTCAGCGGTGCATCCGGCACGCTGACGCAGGGTGCCGGCGGATTCCGCATACCGGATCCGGCTGGTGCCCTGTACAACAAACAGCTTTCAGGAGGTACACGAATGCAATGTAAGAGAATTCTGTGCGCCCTGCTGGCGTCCCTGATGCTCCTGCCGCTCGCCGCTTGCGGCAACACGGAAGAGGACACCGGCACGTCGACAAGCACGGCCAACGCCGCTACCGATGCGGAAACCGGTGAAGAGACAAAGGCAACGCTCGATCTGCCCGAGAAGCGGTTCGACGACTTTGAACTGACTTTCATCACCCGCGACGAGGCAGAGTGGTCCACCGTGGAAATTATCCCGGACACGACTTCCGATTTCGTCAACATAGCCGAAGCCGTGACCGAGCGGAATGAGATCCTCAAGTCGCAGTACGGTGTGACGCTCAAGGAGCTCAAGACCAATCCCTCGGAATACCCGACCAAGGTGAACAAGGAAACCATGAGCCCCTCGGGAGATTTCCAGGCAATCATCTCCCGGATGGATACCGCCGCGGGTCTGGTTCAGCAGGGTTCCCTGATTGATCTGTCCGCCGAGGAATGCACGCAGTACATCAACTTCAGCAAGCCGTGGTGGGACGGCAAGATGGTAAAGGACCTTACCATTGACGGAAAGGTGTACTTCGCCACCGGTGATATCCTCACCAGCGACAACGACGGCACCTTCGCCCTGCTGTTCAACAAGAAGATTGCCACCGAGGTCAAGATGCCCGACCTGTACAAGATGGTCGATAACGGCACCTGGACGATGGATCAGATGTACACGTTTGAGGGACTCGCTATCAACGACAAGAACGGTGACGGCAAGCTCTCCTATGACACCGACGTCTGCGGCTTCGCCTACACCGGCGACTCTCCATTCTGCATCACGTATGCCGGCGGTCTGCAGATTATCCGGCTGGAGGATGGCGAGCTTGTTTACAACCTCGATGTCTCCCGTGGCTCGAATGTTGCCGACAAGGCAGTCCGCCTGTTCGCAAAGGATCTGACCGTGGATATGAACGCCCCCGGCACCAACGTCGTGGAGATCGGTCAGAAGTGCTTCGGCGAGAACCATGCCCTGTTCTTCGGTGAGTGCATGCAGTGCGTCAGCCGGATGCGTAACTACGATGTGGATTTCGGCATCCTGCCCTTCCCCAAGTACGACGAGGAGCAGACCAGCTACTACAGCATGATGCACCTGGTCGGCGGCGTCGTCTCGGTTCCCCGGTCTGTGCAGGGCGAGGCACGCGAGCGCGTGGCTTACCTGCTGGAAGCCATTTCCTACCACTCCGTGAGCACGCTGACTCACCTCTACTATGAGCTGAACCTCAAGACCAAGAACGCCAAGGATGCCGAGTCCGGTCCTATGATCGACCTGATTCTTGCCAACCGTGTGTATGATGTGGCGTACACGTACCAGCTGGGCGGCGTTGTGGCTAACGTTGCCAGCGCCATGCTCCCCGACTCGAAGAAGAATGTCGCCGTTGTGGCAAGGACTGCCGAGTCGTCCATCAATAGAGGACTGAAAAGACTCCGCGATAGCATTGCGAAGGCGGAAAAGAAGTCTGCCTGATACCATTCCACACAAATCCGGGGGACTGCCGCGTGCGGCAGTCCCCCGTTTTGCATTACGCGAAGCACGCAGAGAGAGCCCCCCGTTCCGCCGGAAAGCGGAACGGGGGGCTCTTAAGGAACCGCTGATTTATGATGCGGCGGTTGCTGTATATCCGGAGTTTCCGGGCTTACTTCTTGAGCGCTTCCTCAACAGCCACGGCAACGGCGACCGTTGCGCCGACCATGGGGTTGTTGCCCATACCGATCAGTCCCATCATCTCCACGTGTGCGGGGACGGAGGAGGAGCCGGCGAACTGGGCGTCGGAATGCATTCTGCCCATGGTATCGGTCATACCGTAGGAGGAAGGACCGGCTGCCATGTTATCCGGGTGCAGGGTGCGGCCTGTGCCGCCGCCGGATGCAACAGAGAAGTACTTGACACCGTTCTCGATGCACCACTTCTTGTAGGTGCCTGCAACGGGGTGCTGGAATCGGGTCGGATTGGTGGAGTTACCCGTGATGGACACGCCGACATTCTCCAGCCGCATGATGGACACGCCCTCCGGCACGTTGTCTGCGCCGTAGCACCGGACAGCCGCACGGGGTCCGTTGGAGTACGCGTGCTCGCCCACGACACTGACCGTCTCGGTATACGGATCAAACACGGTCTTGACGTAGGTAAAGCCGTTGATACGGGAGATAATCATGGCGGCGTCCTTGCCGAGACCGTTCAGGATCACGCGCAGGGGCTTGACACGAACCTTGTTGGCATTCAGCGCGATCTTGATAGCGCCCTCTGCGGCGGCAAAGGACTCGTGACCGGCGAGGAAGCAGAAGCACTCTGTCTCCTCGGACAGCAGCATCTTGCCGAGGTTTCCGTGTCCCAGACCGACCTTGCGGTTCTCTGCGACCGAACCGGGCACGCAGAACGACTGCAGACCGATACCGATATTGGCGGCGGCGGTGGCAGCGGACTTGTCGCCGGTTTTCTCAGCCTGCTTCAGCGCAATGGCGGCACCGACAGTGTACGCCCACTTGGCGTTCTCAAAGCAGATGGGCTGAGTCTCGGTCACAATGGTGTAGGGATCGACGCCCTTGGCATCGCAGATAGACTTGCATTCTTCGATGGAGGAGATACCGTATTCCTTCAGAACGCCGAGGATCTTCGCCTCGCGTCTCTCAATTCCTTCAAACTGTACCATTCTGATATATCCTCCTTCTCATTCCTTGCGGGGATCGATGTACTTGACGGCGCCGTCCTCGGGGTTGAACCGCCCGTAGTGACCCTTCGCCTTCTCATACGCCTCGTTCGGCTCCATGCCCTTCTTGATGAAGTCCGTCATCTTGCCAAGCGACACGAACTCGTAGCCGATGACCTGATCGTCCTCATCCAGTGCCATGCGGGTGCAGTAGCCCTCGGTCATCTCCAGGTAGCGGACGCCCTTCTCACGGGTACCGTACATGGTGCCGACCATGGAGCGTGCGCCCTTGCCCAGATCCTCCATGCCGGCGCCGATAACCAGACCGCCCTCAGAGAAGGCAGACTGTGTGCGGCCGTAGACGATCTGAAGGAACAGCTCACGCATGGCGGTGTTGATGGCGTCGCACACAAGGTCGGTGTTCAGCGCCTCCAGGATAGTCTTGCCGGGCAGGATCTCGGCTGCCATTGCGGCAGAGTGAGTCATGCCGGAGCAACCGATGGTCTCAATCAGCGCCTCCTCAATGACACCGTTCTTGACGTTCAGCGACAGCTTGCAGGCTCCCTGCTGGGGCGCGCACCAGCCCACACCGTGGGTATATCCGGAAATATCCGTAATCTGCCGCGCCTGAATCCACTTGCCCTCTTCGGGCAGCGGAGCAGGTCCATGATTGGGTCCCTGTGCCACGGTGCACATATGCTGAACTTCCTGGCTCATGGCATATGCGCAGGGCTTCGTGTTCTCATTGCTCATGTTTATTATCTCCTCCAGTTAATAGTGTACGGAAAAACTTACGGCAATACCGCGCCATGCACGGCTAAAGCCCCGGCGGTGCATTATACCGCCGGCAAGGTGCGGTGCTGCCTTACGGGAAAACGGTAAGGGGAAAGCCGGATGCAGAGGTCAGTCGCGTTCTCCGTCCGCCTCGCACGCCTCGATCAGCGGGGCGACGGCGCGCAGGTACGCTTCCCCGATCAGCATCGCGCCGTCCGGGGTGGGATGGATACCGTCTGCCGCGTATTCTGCGGGATTCTCCAAGTGCGCCTCCCGCAGGATATCGTCCATCGGCAGGTATGCATCGGCATATGTCTCCGCCAGCCGCGCAAAAATCGCCTGCTTGCGCTTCAGCTCCTGCCTCATTTCGTCCGTGCCCCCGAACAGGAGCACCGGCTGGATGAGCAGGATGCGGGCGTGTGTGCGCTCACGGAGCGCCGTCAGGATCAGCCGCAGGTTTGCCTCAAACTCGGCGTCGGTGGTCTCGATGTAGGTGAACGCATAGTGGTGCCAGACGTCGTTGATGCCGATCATGACCGACACGATATCCGGCCGGACATCAACAAAATCACTCTCCAGGCGGCTGACCAGATCAGCGGTACGGTTTCCGCTGATGCCGAGATTGACAAATTCAAACCCGGTATCCGGATAGCTGTCCTGAATCATAGCCGACGCATACCGCGGGTACCCTTCCCCCATATCGTGGGGGTTAGATCGGTCCCGTCCGGCGTCGGTCACGCTGTCACCCTGAAACAGAATCTTCATGGCGCTTGCCTGTTCCCTTCCCTTTCTCTCTTTGCTTTTTTGTTCTTGCGGTTTTTACGGTCTTTCTGTCGGTCTGCTGTCTTTACGGAACCAGCTCGCCGTACACCGTGCCGAATGCGGCGGCGGCGTTGCATTCATCGGTGTCGATGTGCATGGCGAGAGCGTAGTTCGGGCTGACGCGGACGACCACATCGTCAAAGATGGTGGTGCGGGCAGACCGGATCAGAACCTTGACGATCTGTCCGTTGGTCACGTTGAACGCCTCGGCATCTGCGGGGGTCATATGGATGTGGCGCTTGGCGATGATAACGCCCTCCGCAATATCCAGCTCACCGGCGGGGCCGACCAGCCGCAGTCCGGGGGTGCCGGCAACATCGCCGCTCTCACGGACGGGGACATCCTTCAGTCCCAGCGCGCGTGCATCGGTGAAGGACAGCTCAACCTGATTCTTCGACCGGGTGGGACCCAGCACACTGACTGCCATCTCCCCCTTGGGACCGACCAGCCGGATCTTCTCGTTGGCGGAGGCAAACTGCCCGGGCTGACTGAGCATCTTTTTGACGGTCAATGTCGCGCCCTCGCCGTACAGAACCCGGACGGCTTCGTCGGTCAGATGGATGTGGCGTGCCGACGTCTCGACAAGGAATTTGTTTTCCATTTCTCTTCCGTTCCTCTTTCCTGACAGAATAGTACATTTATCGGTGCGAACCAGTCTCCCCTATCGGAAAAAGACAAAATCCGCATACGTAGGTTATTATAGCATACTTTCATCCGCTTGTAAAGGTGGAAAATGAAAATCTTTTTGCGCAGAAGTATAAAAATTCCCCGCGCGGCAAAGCGTCACGCAGGGCAATACATAAAAACGCAGCCGCCGGACAAACTAAGGGCGGACGGTACGGATCCTCCGCGGCGCGCCGGAAGCGCGTGTACAGGCGGCAGGCTTTCCGCCGCCCGTATGTGCGTCCGCCGTGGCGGACAGGAAAGGACTGGTTGTTACCATGATCATGGATCGTATCGCGCTGATTATTTCCATCATCGGCGCGCTGAACTGGGGCAGCATCGGGCTGTTCCGCTTCGACATCGTGGCATGGATATGCGGCGGCTCCGCGTCGGTGTGGGCACGGATTGTGTACACCGTCGTGGCGCTGGCGGGTATCTGGTGCATCTCGCTTCTGTTCCGGACAAGGGAAACCTTTGAAGGTCTGGAGGAAGGCGACACAACTGCCGGAAAGTAAGGACGGCTCTGCCCGTACAGCACGCATCCGGAAAAGCAGACCGGGGATACCGCGCTCCTTCTCAACGGACGCGGTGTCCCCGATCTTTGCAGTGGGCGGTCACCGGACATCACGGCTTCGGCTTGCCCTTGATCGCATTCCAGTACGTCGCCGCCGCCTGCTCGGTCTTGTTTCCGCCCGGAACATAGTAGCGGCGTCCCAACAGGTCATCCGGCAGATACTGCTGTTCCACATAGTGATTCTCATAATCGTGCGGGTATTTGTAGCCCTTGAACAGCGGGCTTTGCAGATGGACGGGAATGCGCACGCCCCGCCCGGCTGTCACGTCCTCCGAGGCGGCGTGCAATGCCATATACGCGGAATTGGATTTCGGCGCGGTCGCCAGCAGCAGGGCGGCGTGTATCAGCGGAATCTGCGCCTCCGGCATTCCCAGCTCACGCGCCGACTCACAGCAGGCACGCACGATGGCCGCCGCCTGCGGATAGGCAAGCCCAATATCCTCACTGGCAATAACCTGCAGGCGGCGGCAGAGAGAGAACATCTCCCCCAGCGCCAGCATTTTTGCCACATAGAACGCTGTCGCGTCCGGATCAGATCCGCGAATGGACTTCTGGAGGCATCCCAGCAGATCGTAGTGTACATCATCGCTGAAGTTGCCGATGCCGGCGTCAAAAGCGGCAACGTGCTCCCGCGTGATAACGGCATCCGGCTCCAGCCCGGCGGCGAAGTAAGCGTTTTCCAGCAGTCCGACTGCCCTTCGGACATCGCCCTCCACACCGCCAGCCAGCAGCAGTCCTACATCGTCCGGCAGAGTCGTTGAGGTGGCGTTCTGCGTGTTGAGCCAGTCCAGTGCCCTGTGCAGGACGGGCAGGCAGGCGCGCGGCGCAACCGGCTTGAACTCGAACAGGGAGGAGCGCGAAATCAGCGCGTTATAGACGTAGAAATGCGGGTTTTCCGTGGTGGAGGCGATCAGGGTTATGCGCCCGTCCTCCATGTATTCCAGCAGGCTCTGCTGCTGCTTGCGGTTGAAGTACTGTATCTCGTCCAGGTACAGCAGGATGCCGGACGCCCCGAACATCCCGCCCGTCTCGGCAAGGATTGCCTTGACATCCGCCAGCGAGGCGGTGGTGGCATTGAGTTTGTGGAACGCCATGCCGGACGCGGCGGCAATGACCGAAGCGGCGGTCGTTTTACCGGTTCCGGGCGGTCCGTAAAAAATCATATTGGTCAGGCGCCCTGCCCCGATCATGCGGCGCAGTACGCCGCTTTTTCCGAACAGATGCTCCTGCCCGACAATCTCATCCATGGTACGCGGACGGATAGCGTCCGCCAGTGGTGTCTGAATCATGCGTGTACCCTCCCCGCCAGCCGGCGGCGCCCTTTTCTCTGTCGCTATTGTACTACACGCGGCAGGATTTGTCAAGGGCGGGCATACGGGTGAAGATATCTTTTACCGGGAGTGGTCCTTCGTAAGGAAACAGCCTGCCCGCCGGAAACCGCCCAATCACAGAAGCCGCACACCCGCCGCCTCACAAACGGCAACCGTTTCGGCATCCCACAGAGAGGACTGCACCTCACCGATATGGGCGCACCCCATCATGAGCATGCACAGCCGCGACTGCCCGATACCGCCGCCGATGGTCAGAGGCAGCTCATCCCGCAGCAGCATCTGATGGAACGGCAGAGCGCGGCGGTCATCGCAACCCGCCAGCGTCAGCTGCCGATCCAGCGACTCCGCGTCCACCCGGATTCCCATGGAGGAAATCTCCAGCGCCCGCCCCAGCACGTCATCCCAGAAGAACAGGTCGCCGTTGAGTTGCCAGTCGTCATAGTCGGGCGCCCTGCCGTCATGCGGCTTGCCGGAACGGAGACGACCGCCGATCTGCATAATAAAGGCAGTTCGGTGCTCCCGAAGCAACGCATCTTCCCGTTGACCGGGCGTCAGCGTCGGGTACATATCCTCCAGCTCCTGCGAGGTGATAAAGGTCACGTCGGGCGACAGCGAGACGGTAAGCTGCGGAAAGCGCACGCGCAGTGCGTCATTGGTATCGCAAATGGATTTGACAATGGCGCGGACGATCAGCTTCAGGTACTCCGCGTTGCGGCTCTCCCGCGTGATGATCTTTTCCCAGTCCCACTGATCGACATACAGTGAATGGACATTATCCAGTGCCTCATCGCGCCGGATGGCGTTCATGTCGGTGTACAACCCGTTCCCCACGCTGAAATTATAACGTTTGAGCGCCAGGCGCTTCCACTTTGCAAGCGAATGTACCACCTGCGCCTCGGCGTTGAGTGCGGGCACATCAAAGGTAACAGGGCGCTCCACACCGTTAAGGTTGTCATTCAGTCCGGATGCGCCGGTGACGAACAGAGGTGCCGAGACCCGCTTAAGGTTCAGCGCGGCGGCAAATTCGCGTTGAAAGGTACGCTTGATATGCTCAATGGCACGCTGGGTATCGTATTCATCCAGCACCGGGCGGTATCCGGTAGGGATCGTGATGCGGTTCATGGGCAGCCTCCTTGCCGGAGATGCATAATCAGATCTCCGAAATTGTAAAATTTCTGCCTATTATACCACAGCAGCCGGAAAATGTCAAGAGAAAATGAAAGAGTTTAACAGCAATCCTGCAAATATGCCGGACAATAGTGCGTTTCCCCAGCCTTTTCCTGCCCGTCCTGCCTTCTGCGGAACCTCTGATGCGTGCAGCGGCACATATTTTCCGCCCGCTTCTTGTCGGAAAACTCCGGGAAAAGTTCTTGGGGGTTTGGGGGCTTCTTTCAGGAAACCCCCAACGTATCCCCGCATCTCCGCCGCGAGCCGCCACGCAAAATTTCCCGAAACCTCTTGCTTTTTCCGACAGAAATGGGTATAATAGAGGGGAAGTGCAATCCCGCGCGGCAGATGCCGCCGGAAAGAAAGGAACTCTTCCGTATGAAACAGCTGAAACATCTTACCGATTTTGAGGGCGTCCGGGGTCCTGTCCTGACACTGGTCATGGACGGCGTCGGACTGGCGCCGAACACCCCCGGCAACGCCGTCGCACAGGCGTACACGCCCACGCTGGACCGTCTGATGGCGACCTATCCCATGGTTAAACTCAAGGCACACGGAACAGCCGTCGGTCTGCCGTCGGATGACGACATGGGGAACTCCGAGGTCGGGCACAACGCCCTCGGTTCCGGTCAGGTTTTTGCGCAGGGCGCCAAGCTGGTCAGCCAGTCCATCGAGTCCGGCAAAATGTTTGCCTCCGACACGTGGCGCGCGTTGATCTCCAACGTAAAGGATCGGAACACCACCCTGCATTTCCTGGGGCTTTTTTCGGACGGCAATGTCCACTCCCACATCGACCACCTCAAGGCAATGATCGTGGAGGCCAAGAAGGAGGGCGTCCGCCGCGTGCGCGTCCATATCCTGATCGACGGACGTGACGTCGGCGAGACCTCCGCGCTGGAGTATATCAATCCCTTTGAGACCTTCATGGCGGAGCTGCGCAGCCCCGATCTCGATATCTGCATCGCCTCCGGCGGCGGACGGATGCGCATCACCATGGACCGCTACGAAGCCAACTGGGCAATGGTCGCCGAGGGCTGGCGCACCCACGTGCTGGGCGAGGGACGGCAGTTCGCCACCGCCGCAGAGGCGGTCGAAACATACCGGAACGAGCTGCACGTCATCGATCAGGATCTGCCCCCCTTCGTCATCGCAAAGGACGGCAAGCCGGTCGGCACCGTGCAGGACGGCGACAGCGTGATCTTTTTCAATTTCCGCGGCGACCGCTCCATTGAAATCTCCAAGGCATTCGACGCGCCTGCCGGACAGTTTGACAAGTTCGACCGCGTGCGCGTACCGGACGTGCTGTACGCCGGAATGCTGGAGTATGACGGCGACCTGCATATCCCGCACCGCTACCTGGTAAATCCGCCTGAGATCACCAACACCATGAGCGAGTATCTGGTCGGAACCGGCGTGCGTGAGTTCGCTATCTCCGAAACCCAGAAGTTCGGACACGTGACCTACTTCTGGAACGGCAACAAGTCCGGCAAGTTCTCCGAAGAGCTGGAGACCTATGTGGAAATCCCTTCCGACGTGGTGCCCTTTGAGCAGCGCCCGTGGATGAAGTGCGCCGAGATAACCGACCGCCTGATTGCCGAGCTGGAGGGCGGCGCGTACAAGTATTATCGCGTCAATTTCCCCAACGGTGACATGGTGGGACACACCGGCTCCCTGCTGGCGACCCGGTGCGCCATGGAAGCGCTGGATATCCAGCTCGCGCGCATCCTCGAGGTCATCGACAAACTGGGCGGCGTGGCGCTGATCACTGCCGACCACGGCAACGCCGACGAGATGTACGAGATCGACAAGAAGTCGGGACAGCCCAAGGTGGACAAGGCAGGGCATTTCAAAGCCAAAACCAGCCACACACTCAATCCCGTTCCCTGCATCATCTATGACAACACCGACGCGCGGGAGCACTATACCGTCAAGCCCGACACGGGCAGATTCGGACTGTCCGATGTGGCGGCGACTATGGTCAACCTGATGGGCTACGAGGCGCCCGCTATGTGGGACGAATCTCTCATCGAGGTTCACTGATACGTTATCTCCGGGGGATGTCGCAAGGCGTCCCCCGTCTTCGGAAGGGGGAAACGCCATGCGACCGCAGGATGAACGTCGGCTCCTGACCGACCACTATGACGCCCTGATTGCGGAGAACAACGATCCCGTACTGGATCCGCCGGCACTGGCGGCATACATGGAACGCTGGGACGGGGCGCCGTTTATGGAACTGCTGTCCCTGGACGGCACGCAATCCGTGCTGGAGCCGGGTGTCGGCACCGGACGGCTGGCGCGCCGGGTGGCACCGCGATGCCGGCATCTTACCGGCATCGACCTTTCCCCCGCCACTGTCGCACGCGCACAGGCACATCTGTCCGGCTACGGCAACACGACCTTGCTGTGCGGCGATTTCATGACCTTCCCTTTCCGGGAAACCTTCGACCGCGTGTACGCGTCGCTGTTTCTGTTCCACATCCGGGACAAAGCCGCCGCGCTGGCACGGATGGCTTCCCTGCTCGCCCCCGGCGGGCGGCTGGTGCTGTCTGTCAGTCTGGAACGTGCGGAATGGCTGGATATGAACGGGCGGCGTCTGCCGCTCTATCCGGACGACCCGGATCGGATCGCCTCGCTCCTGCGCGCCGCCGGTCTGGTGCTGACCGACGCGGTTCCGATCGAGGCGGCGCTCCTGCTCGCGGCAGGCAAGCCGCAGGACACATAACCGCCATGCGACACACGATCGTGCTGAATACTATTTTTTAAGGAGGAATATACCATGGAAAACGCTGTTCTGCACTCCCTCATTACCCGGCGGAGCGTCCGCCGGTACAAGCCTGACCCCGTCCCGCAGGAACTGCTGGATCAGGTCATGGAAGCCGGTCTGTATGCCGCCAGCGGCATGGGACGGCAGGGCTCCGTCATTCTGCAGGTGACGGACAAGGCGCTGCGCGACCGCCTCATGCGCCTGAACGCCGCCGTCATGGGGCGCGAGGACACCGACCCCTTCTATGGTGCGCCCGCCCTGCTGATCGTCCTGTCCGACCGGCAGTATTCCACCTACCTGTATGACGGCAGTCTCGTCATGGGCAACATGATGAACGCCGCCCACGCGCTGGGACTGGGCAGCTGCTGGATCCACCGCGCCCGCGAGGAGTTCGATTCCCCGGAGGGCAAGGAGCTCCTGCGCACGCTCGGTATTAAGGGAGATTACGAGGGCATCGGAAACCTGATTGTCGGGTATCCCGACGGCGAGATTCCCGAAGCAAAGCCCCGCCGCGAGGGGCGGGTGTTCTACGCAAAGTAAGGAGCGCGCCGTGTACTGTATCCTGACACTGGACAACGAGAACGGCATGATGTTCAACCACCGCCGCCAGAGCCGTGACCGGATCATGCTGGAGCATCTGGTCAGGCTCTCCCGCAGTCTGACGGCAGGCGGAACGGGACGGCTTCTCATGGCTCCCTACACCGCCGGACTGTTCCCGGACGGATTGCCGGAGGGCGCCGTTGCCGCCGCCGATTTTCTCGACCGTGCGGGAGCCGGTGACGTCTGCTTCGTGGAGGACGCGCCGCTTGCGCCGCACAGGGCACGCATCACGTGCCTGTACGTCTTCCGTTGGAACCGCGACTACCCCGCCGACCGGCGGCTTGACCTGGATCTGTCGGGCTGGGAGCGGACGGAGCAGGAGGAATTTCCCGGCTCCTCCCACGACAAAATCACACTGGAGCGGTACCTGCCGCCCGCCACATGAAAGGAATCCGTATGTATACGACCCGTACCAGAACCACCCGCGGCGCCCGTTTGCGCACCGCCCTGCCTGCACTGCTGCTCATCCTCTGCCTCGTTGGCGGACTGCTGTCCTCCTGCGCCGATCTGACCCTGCCCTTCCGACCGGAAACCGAAACGACGGCTGCGACGGTTCCGCTGCATGCCATCCCCGCGTTTTCCGGAAAGCCGTATGTCGAAATCAACGGGAATATCCCCTTCTTCACGGCGAACGAGCTGACCGCGGTGTCCTTTGAACATTACAGTGATCTGGACGGATTGGGCCGCTGCGGCGAGGCGGTGGCATCAGTCGGGCGCGACCTGATGCCCGATACCGACCGGGGCAGCATCGGATCGGTCAAGCCGTCCGGCTGGGTAACGGTCAAGTACGACTTCGTAGACGGAAAATACCTGTACAACCGCTGTCATCTCATCGGCTACCAGCTCACCGGGGAGAATGCCAACGAGAAGAATCTCATCACCGGCACGCGCTACCTCAACATCAAGGGGATGCTGCCCTTTGAAAACATGGTGGCGGATTTTGTGAAGGAAACCGGCTACCACGTGATGTACCGCGTCACGCCGATGTTCGAGGGGAACAACCTGGTAGCGTCCGGCGTGCTGATGGAAGCACAGTCGGTCGAGGACGGCGGTGAGGGAATCCGCTTCAATGTCTACTGTTACAATGTACAGCCCGGTGTGGAGATTTCCTATGCTGACGGCAGCAGCCGAGCGGCGGACAGTCTCCCCGGCACCGGAACGGCGACGGGCGCCGCGACCGATGCCGCTGCGGTCACTTACATCCTGAACACGGCGACCGGAAAGTTCCACAGACCGGACTGTTCCGCCGCGCAGAAGCTGTCGGACGACAAAAAGAAGACCTATACCGGCACCCGTGAAAGCCTGCTGACCGACGGCTATGAGCCGTGCGGCATCTGCAAACCGTAACGGTTCGCACCGCTCCGGGGAGGGAGATTCCGGCGCGGCTTCCATTCGATACACATTTTATCGATATATACTATATCGATTCGTGATTCTGCCTATTGCAAAACCGTCCGATGTGTGGTATAATAGGGGCAAAGAACGCGGAAGGAGGGAGTCGCACCATGGCAAAGGCGGAGTTGTACCGTGCTACCATCGGGCGGTTGCCCTCCTATCTGCGTTTCGTGCGGGCATTGCCGGAGGACGTGACCTGCATCTCTGCCGCCGCCATCGCGCGGGGACTGTCGTTGGGAGAGGTGCAGGTACGCAAGGATCTGTCTGCCGTCTGCGGCGCGGGAAAACCGCGCGTCGGCTATGAACGGGCGGCGCTGTGCTCCTGTCTGGAAGCCGCGCTGGGCAGCTGCACCGGGTGCGAAGCTGTTATCGTCGGCGCCGGGCGGTTGGGCTTGGCTCTGCTGGACTTCGGCGGCTTTGCCGAATACGGCATCCATGTTCCCTGCGCCTTTGACCGGGCGCCGTCGGACGATCCGCGCATCCTGCCCATGGAGAGCCTTGCGTCGTACTGCCGCCTGCATCAGGTCGAGATCGGCATCATCACGGTGCCGACCGGCGCCGCTCAGGAGGTCGCAGACCGCCTGGTACACCTCGGCATCCGGGCGCTGTGGTGCTTCGCACCGCTCCGCCTGCGCGTCCCGCCGGGCGTGACCGTGCAGTATGAGAATCTGGCACTCTCGCTCGCCCACCTTTACCAAAAGGTAAACCGCCCCGCAGACTGACCCGTTGCCGCAACCGAAAAACCAACTCGCAAGGAGGATTCACATGGAAACGAAGGAAAGACCGATTGTTGACAGCGTGGACGCGCTGGAAACAGCCATCCGCCGCGTGCGCGAGGCGGAGGCACTCTACGCCCGTTACACGCAGGAGCAGGTGGACGCCATTTTCCGGGCTGCCGCCATCGCCGCCAATCAGGCGCGCATCCCGCTCGCCAAGCTGGCAGTCGAGGAGACCGGCATGGGCGTCGTGGAGGACAAGGTCATCAAGAACAACTACGCCGCCGAGTACATCTACAACGCCTACCGCAACACCCGCACCTGCGGCGTCATTGAGGAGGACAAGGCTTACGGCATGATGAAGATCGCCGAGCCGCTCGGCGTGATTGCCGCCGTCATCCCCACGACCAACCCCACTTCCACCGCCATTTTCAAGTGCCTGCTGGCACTCAAGACACGCAACGCCATCATCATCTCGCCCCACCCCCGCGCCAAAAAGTCCACCATCGCCGCCGCGCGCCTGGTACTGGATGCCGCCGTTGCCGCCGGCGCCCCCGCAGGTATCATCGACTGGATTGATATGCCCTCGCTGGACATGACCAACCTGCTCATGAAAGAGGCGGACATCATTCTTGCCACCGGCGGTCCCGGCATGGTCAAGGCGGCGTACTCCTCCGGCAAGCCTGCACTGGGTGTCGGCGCGGGCAACACCCCCGCTATCATCGACGACAGCGCCGATGTCATTCTGGCTGTCAACTCCATCATCCACTCCAAGACCTTCGACAACGGCATGATCTGCGCCTCGGAGCAGTCAGTCATCGTGCTGAACGGTGTGTACGACGCCGTGCGCGCCGAATTCGCAGACCGTGGCTGCTACTTCCTCAACCCCGCCGAAACCGAAAAGGTTCGCAAGACCATTCTGATAAACGGAGCCCTCAACGCCCGGATCGTCGGGCAGAAGGCTTCCCGCATCGCCGAGCTGGCTGGCGTCACGGTGCCTGCCGGAACCAAAATCCTGATCGGCGAAGTGGAAAGCGTCGAGCTGTCCGAGGAATTCGCGCACGAAAAGCTGTCCCCCGTCCTTGCCATGTATCGCGCCAAGGATATTCAGGACGCCTTCGCCAAGGCGGAGCATCTGATCGCGGACGGCGGCTACGGACACACTTCTTCCATCTATCTGAATGTCACCACGCAGAAGGCAAAGCTGGATGAGTTCTGCGCCCGCATGAAGACCTGCCGCGTACTGGTCAACACCCCCTCCTCGCACGGCGGTCTCGGCGACCTGTACAACTTCCGCCTGACGCCCTCCCTGACGCTTGGTTGCGGCTCCTGGGGCGGCAACAGCGTTTCCGAGAACGTTGGCGTCAAGCACCTGCTGAACATCAAGACCGTAGCCGAAAGGAGAGAGAATATGCTCTGGTTCCGCACCCCCGAAAAGGTCTACATCAAAAAGGGCTGCCTGCCGGTAGCACTGGACGAGCTGAAGGCTGTCATGGGCAAGAAGCGCGCCTTCATCGTGACCGACTCCTTCCTCTACCACAACGGCTACACCAAGCCTATCACGGACAAGCTGGACGAAATGGGCATCACCCACACCACCTTCTTCGATGTGGCGCCAGACCCGACGCTGGCGTGCGCCAAGGAAGGCGCCGCGCAGATGCGTGTCTTTGAACCGGACTGCATCATCGCACTGGGCGGCGGCTCCGCAATGGATGCCGGCAAGATTATGTGGGTTATGTATGAGCATCCCGATGTGGATTTTGCCGATATGGCAATGCGCTTCATTGATATCCGCAAGCGCGTTTACACCTTCCCCAAGATGGGAGAGAAGGCGTACTTCATCGCAGTGCCCACCTCCGCCGGTACCGGCTCGGAGGTCACGCCCTTCGCGGTTATCACCGATGAGAAGACCGGCATCAAATACCCGCTGGCGGACTATCAGCTCCTGCCCAACATGGCGATCATTGACACCGACTTCCATATGTCCGCCCCCCGCGGGCTGACCGCCGCCTCGGGCATCGACGCCGTGTCCCATGCGCTGGAGGCTTACGCCTCGGTCATGGCGACCGACTATACCGACGGACTTGCCAAGCAGGCGCTGAAGGTCATCTTTGAGTACCTGCCCCGCGCCTACGACAACGGGCAGACCGACGTGGAGGCACGCGAGAAGATGGCAAATGCCGCCACCATGGCGGGTATGGCGTTCGCCAATGCCTTCCTCGGTGTCTGCCACTCCATGGCGCACAAACTGGGTGCCTTCCACCACCTGCCGCACGGCGTTGCCAACGCGCTGATGCTGGAGGAGGTACTGCGCTTCAACTCCGCGGAGGCGCCCGTCAAAATGGGCACCTTCCCGCAGTATGATCACCCCAAGACCCTGTCCCGCTATGCGGAGGTCGCCGATTCGCTGGGGCTTGCCGGCACCACAGACGAGGAAAAGCTGGAAAGCCTGATTGCGGCGGTCAATGCGCTCAAGGCGCGCGTCGGTATCAAGCCCACCATCCGGGATTACGGCATCGACGAAGCGGACTTCCTTGCCCGGCTGGACGATATGACCGAGCAGGCGTTTGACGACCAATGCACCGGCGCCAACCCCCGCTACCCGCTGATGAGCGAGATTAAGCAGATGTATCTCAACGCCTACTACGGCGGGCGGCATTTTGAGGAGCCGCCCATGCCCACAGCGGCAGACTTTGAGCCCGCCGCGGATCCGCATGACTTCAAACGCACCTACCGCAAGGCAGGAAAGTGAAAGGAGGCACCGCTATGAAACTGGATCGTGTTATTGCAGTCCGAAACAACAAGACCGTCTACCGCGACGGAGACGCCTGCCTGAAGGTCTTTGATGAAAGCTATTCCAAGGCGGACGTGCTGAACGAGGCACTCAACCAGGCGCGCGTCGAGGAGACCGGGCTCTGCATCCCCAAGGTGCGGGAGGTCACGGTACTGGACGGCAAATGGATTATCGTAACCGATTACATCAAGGGAAAAACGCTGGAACGCATCATGCAGGAGGATCCGGACAACATCGAGACCTACCTGAACCGGTTTGTTGACCTCCAGCTGGAAGTGCAGTCCAAGTCCTGCCCGCTCCTGACCAAGCTGCGTGACAAGATGAACCGCAAGATCGGGCAGACGGATTTCGACGCCACCACGCGCTATGATCTGCATACCCGCCTGGATGCCATGCCCCGGCACACCAAGCTGTGCCACGGCGATTTCAACCCCTCCAACGTGGTGGTCGGCGAGGACGGAAAGCTGTATGTACTGGACTGGGCACACGCGACGCAGGGCAACGCCTCGGCAGACGCCGCCCGCACCTACCTGCTGTTCCGCCTGAGCGGCAACGATGAGCTGGCACAGCGCTACCTGCAGCTGTTCTGCGAGAAGAGCGGAACGGCACTGACTTACGTCCAGAAGTGGATGCCCATCGTGGCGGCATCCCAGTCGGTCAAAGGCAACGAAACGGAACGCGCCCTGCTCCACCAGTGGGTCAACGTGGTCGATTACGAGTAAATCCCGAAAAACATGGAAGGAAAGGAACCACCATCATGAAAGTCACAGTCTGTATCGGATCGTCGTGTCACATCAAAGGCTCCCGGCAGGTCGTGGAGAGGCTCCAGCACCTGATTGCGCAGGAAAAACTCGGCGACCGCGTGGAATTGGGCGGCACCTTCTGCATGGGAAAATGCCAGGAAGGCGTCTGCGTTACGGTGGATGACCGCTTCTTCTCGGTGTCCCCGGACACAGTGGACGGCTTCTTTGAGAACGAGATCAAGGCAAAAGCCGTCTGATCTTCAACCAGCCGCAATTCCACAGAAAAGGGAGTCACAGGTATGGTATATATTGAAGTTTGTGTGGGCAGCTCCTGTCATCTGAAGGGCGCACCGGAAATCGTTGAGCTGATGCAGCAGCATATAGCGGACGAACAGCTGGAGGATGATATCATCCTGACCGGTGCGTTCTGCGCCGGTCGCTGTAACCGGACGGGCGTGACCGTGACGGTCAACGACGCCCCCTACACCGGCATCACCAAAGAAACGTTCCGGGATTTCTGGCAGGACACCGTCCTGCCGGCCGTCCGGCAGGACAGGGAGGCGTGATTCCATGGCAGAATGTCTTACCCTGAAAAAATCCAACTGCAAGAACTGTTATAAGTGCATCCGGCACTGCCCCGTCAAGTCCATCCGCTTCTCCGGCAACCAGGCGCACATCATCGGCAACGAGTGCATCCTGTGCGGGCACTGCTTTGTGGTTTGTCCTCAGAATGCCAAAGAGATCGTGGACGAAACCGAAAAGGCACGGGTGCTGATCCAGTCCGGCGCGCCGGTCTATGTCAGTCTCGCCCCGTCCTTCATTGCAAACTATGACGGGATCGGGATCGGCGGAATGCGCAAAGCGCTGAAAAAGCTGGGCTTTGCCGACGTGGAGGAGACCGCCATCGGTGCGACCATCGTCAAGGCGGAGTACGAGCGGATGCTGGCAGAGGACGACCGCGATGTCATCATCAGCTCCTGCTGCCACTCGGTCAATCTGCTGATTCAGAAGTACTTCCCGGCAGAGCTGCACTGCCTCGCGGATATCCTGTCGCCCATGCAGGCACACTGCGCCGATATCCGGCGCCGGCATCCGGACGCAAGGACGGTATTCATCGGTCCCTGCGTCGCCAAGAAGGACGAGGCACAACATTACACCGGGCTGGTGGACGCCGTGCTGACCTTCGAGGAGCTGTCCCGCTGGCTGGAGTCCGCGCACGTACAGCTGGAACCGGATATGGATGATACCGAGGAAAGCCGTGCCCGTTTCTTCCCGACGGCGGGCGGCATACTCAAGACCATGCGGGAGGATATTCCCGGCGCGGAAAAATACACGCGCATGGCGATAGACGGAGTGGACAACTGCATCGCCGCCCTGCGGGACATTGAAAGCGGGAAGATACATCATTGCTTCATCGAGATGTCCGCCTGCGTGGGCAGCTGTATCGGCGGTCCCGTGATGGAGAAATACCATCCGTCGCCGGTATCGGACTATGTTGCGGTAGCGCACTACGCCGGTGCCGAAGATTTCCCGGTCGAACAGCCCGACCCGCTCTCCATCCGCAAGGTGTTTGAGCCGATCGAGCGGCGCAACGTCACCCCCAGCGAGGCAGAAATCCGCGATGCCCTGCGCCGCATGGGCAAGACAAAGCCGGAGGACGAGCTGAACTGCGGATCCTGCGGTTACAACACCTGCCGGGAGAAGGCGATTGCCATCTGCCACGGCAAGGCGGAGGTATCCATGTGCCTGCCCTTCCTCAAGGACAAGGCGGAGAGCTTCTCGGACTGCATCGTCAACAATACCCCCAACGGACTTATCGTGCTCAACGAATCGCTGGAGGTACAGCAGGTCAACACCGCCGCCTGCCGGATGCTCAATCTGCGTTCGCAGGCAGACGTGCTGGGTGATCCGGTCATCCGCATTCTGGATCCGGCGCCCTTCCTCAAGGTGTTGGAAACGCACCGGGATCTGCGGGACGCGCGCGCGTACCTCGCAGAGTATAAGCGGTATGTCGAGCAGACCATCGTGGCGGATGCCGCCAGTCACCTGCTGGTATGCATCCTGCGCGACGTGACCGACGAGGAAACGGAACGCGAGAAGAAAGAGAGCATCAGCCGCCAGACCGTGGAGATCGCCGACCGCGTGGTGGATAAGCAGATGCGCATCGTGCAGGAGATTGCCTCGCTGCTGGGCGAGACGGCAGCCGAGACCAAGATCGCGCTGACAAAGCTGAAGGAGAGCATTTCCGATGAATGATCTATGCGCAGAGATCGGCTACAAGAGCATCAACCATGCGGGCGAGCAGCTCTGCGGCGACCATGTGGACGTGGTGGAGCAGGGCGAGGATTCCATGGTCATCGTGCTGGCGGACGGACTGGGCAGCGGCGTCAAGGCAAGCATCCTGTCCACGCTGACCAGCAAAATCATCTCCACCATGATGGCGCAGGGGCTGTCGCTGGAGGACTGCGTGCAGACCATTGCCGAGACGCTGCCGATCTGTTCGGTGCGCGGCGTGGCTTACTCGACCTTCACCATCCTGCATCTGGTAAACAACAGCGAAATGGAGCTGATCCAGTACGACAACCCGATGGTCATCCTCCTGCGGGACGGTGCCAATTACGATTACCCCCGCACCGAAATGAACATCGACGGCAAAAAGATATACAAATCCGAAATCAAACTCCGGGAGGGGGATCTGTTCGTCGCTATGAGCGACGGTTGCCCCCACGCCGGCATCGGCATGGCATACAACTTCGGCTGGAAGCGGGAGGACATCATCTCCTTCATGGAAAACGTGGCGCAGGTCGGCTACACAGCCAAGACGCTGTCCACCATCCTCATAGACGAGGTTAACCGCCTCTATGCAAAGAAGCCCGGAGATGACGCGACCGCCTGCGTGGTCAAGGTGCGGCGGCGCGTACCGATGAATCTGCTGTTCGGTCCCCCGCGCGACCGCGATGACGTCAACCGGATGATGGCGCTGTTCTTCTCCAAGGAAGGCAAGCACATCGTCTGCGGCGGAACCACCTCCACGCTTGCCGGCAAATATCTGGGCAAGCCGGTGCGTGCACAGCTGACCTTCGCCGCGAGCGACATCCCGCCCATTGCCGAGATTGAGGGCGTGGATCTGGTCACGGAGGGTGTCATCACCATCAACCGGGTGGTGGAGTACGCCAAGGACGCACTGGGCGAGAACAGACTGTACGAGAAGTGGAGCTTCGGGCACGACGGCGCGTCCCTGATCTGCCGTATGCTGTTTGAGGAAGCCACGGATATAAATTTCTATGTCGGTCGGGCGGTCAACCCCGCCCACCAGAACCCGGATCTGCCGATCAATTTCAACATCAAGATGAATCTGGTGGAGGAGCTGTCATCCTGCCTGAAGCAGATGGGCAAGCACATCAAGGTCAGCTACTTCTGAGAAACTGCTGAACCAACGCCCGTCCGCCGCTGCGGGGACAATTTCAAAGGAAAACAGAGGAACAGGAAGAAACCATGAGAAAGTTTGATACAAAGGTACAGCATCTGAAATATAAGGTCTTGCGGGAAGTCGCGCGGGAAGCATGGGCAGACCGTCTGCCGGAAAGCGCGATCGACATTCCCAAGACCATCGTCCCGGGCAAGGTCCCGACCATGCGCTGCTGTGTATACAAGGAGCGCGCGATCCTGACCGAGCGCGTCAAGATAGCCATGGGCGGCAATCAGCACAACCCCAACGTGATTGAGGTCATTGATATCGCCTGCGACGAATGCCCGGTCGGCGGTTACGAGGTCACGGCGGCGTGCCGCGGATGCCTTGCGCACCGGTGCGAGGATGTGTGCCGCTTCGGCGCGCTCACCTTTGACGCCAACCATGTGGCACACATCGACAAGAGCAAGTGCAAGGAGTGCGGCGCCTGCGCCAAGGTATGCCCGTACAGCGCCATTCACAACTACCGCCGCCCCTGCGAATCCGCCTGCAAGATCAAGGCAATCTCCATGGGTGACGAGAAGCAGGCGAGCATCGACAATTCCAAGTGCATCTCCTGCGGCGCCTGCGTGTATGCCTGCCCCTTCGGTGCCATTACAGACAAGTCCTTCATTCTCAACGTGATCGACATGATCAAAAAGAGCGAGCGCAACGCCAAGTACAAGGTCTTTGCCGTGGTCGCGCCCTCTATTTCCAGCCAGTTTACCTATGCCAAGCTGGGGCAGGTCATCACGGGACTGAAGGAGCTGGGCTTCTACACCGTCATTGAGGCGGCGCTGGGCGCGGATATGGTCGCGCAGGCAGAGTCGCGCGAACTGGCAGAAAAGGGCTTCCTGACAAGCTCCTGCTGCCCGGCATTCGTGGATTACGTACATAAGGCGTTCCCGTCCCTGATTCCCTTCGTGTCGCACAACCCCTCCCCCATGACGGCGATTGCCCGCTACATCAAGGAGCATGAGGCGCCCTGCAAGGTGGTCTTTATCGGTCCCTGCACTGCCAAGAAGATGGAGGTGCAGCGCGAGGATGTCAAACCGTACGTGGATGCCGCTATGACCTTTGAGGAGCTGCAGGCACTGTTCGACAGCCGGGATATCGACATCACAACGCTGGATGAGGGGGTGCTGGACAACGCCTCCTACTTCGGACGTATCTTCGCACGGTGCGGCGGTCTGTCCGATGCAGTGGCAGAGGGTCTGAAGGAGCAGAACATTGACTTCACCGTCAAGCCCTACGCCTGTGACGGCATTGAAGCCTGCAAGCTCGCCCTGCTTCAGAAGAGCAAGAACCGGCTGGACGCCAACTTCATTGAAGGCATGGCTTGTATCGGCGGCTGTATCGGCGGTGCGGGCTGCCTGACCCACGGCGAAAAGAACAAGGCGGAAGTGGACAAGTACGGGCGCGAAGCCTTTGAAAAGACCATCTCCGATGCCGTTTCGGTGCTGAAGCACTGATCGCGCCAAGACTTTTTTGCAAAAATGCAGAAAAGGTATTGCATTCCGCCGACATTTGTGCTATAATAATCTGCGTGTGTGCGGGTGCGTATGCCCGCGCGGTCACGTATCACGGATGGTCCGCTGCCACGCTCTGCATGAACATCCGATATCAGGAGGGTCAAGATGGATTTAATCAAGGCTTTTACAAACGAGCAGCTCAAGGCTGAGGTGCCTTCCTTCAGCATCGGCGACACGGTTCGCGTCGAGAACAAGATCAAAGAGGGCAACAGAGAGAGAATTCAGATTTATGAGGGTACTGTCATCGCCCGTCACGGCGGCGGCGGCATTTCCGAGACCTTTACGGTTCGCCGCGTCACGTATGGCTGCGGTGTGGAAAAGACCTTCCCCCTGCATTCCCCGAACGTTGCGGGCATTACCGTCATTCGCGTCGGTAAGGTTCGCCGTGCGAAGCTGTACTACCTGCGCGACCGCGTCGGTAAGGCTTCCAAGGTCAAGGAGCAGATCGACTGATACGTCTCCGAAAAAAGATCCCGTCGGGCGGCTTTGCGTCGCACGGCGGGATCTTTTTTGCGCGGGAACAGGCAACCGAAAAGGGGGAGCGGACTCCCCCTTTTCGGGCTTGCGGTATCGCTTTGTATTACTTGCGCAGCAGCTGGACGTTCTTCTCGTAGTCCTCGATATCCTTGAACCACTCGGAGCCGGCAGGCACGTTGTTGCGGGTGCAGAACTCGTCCCAGACAGCGCCGACGGGCAGCAGCTTGTTCTCCTCCTGGAGAGCCAGCAGCTTGGTGAACTCGCCGTTGTCCTGCAGCTCCTTCAGCTTCTCGTTGGGCAGGAGCAGGGCGGTCAGGATCGCCTTCTGTACGTTGCGCATACCGATGACCAGTGCGGCGACACGGTTGATGGAGGCGTCGAAGTAGTCGGTTGCCAGGAACACGCGATCCAGCGCGTTGCAGCGCACGACCTCCTTCATCATCTCCTTGGTCTCGTCGTCGTAAGCGACCACATGGTCGGAATCCCAGCGGATGCCGCGGGTGATATGCAGGGCAATGCGATCATTGAAGCACAGCAGAGCCGGGATCTTATCCGAAACCACTTCGGTCGGATGGTAGTGACCGTTGTCCATGAGGGGGGTCAGGTGGCGGCTCATGGCGTAGGACAGCGTGAACTCGGCAGAGCCGGCAGTGTACGCCTCGACGCCGATACCGAACACCTTGGACTCCAGTGCCACGTATACGAGGCTCTTGTCATAGCCGCAGGACAGGATCTTGTCGATGGAATCCATGTAACGCATACGGGGACCCATGCGGTCAGCGGGAACGTCCTTGAAGCCGTCTCCGATCCAGATGTTCATCAGGCAGGGGAATCCGGTCTCGCGGGCGAAATACTCGGAGATGCGGATGCACGCGATACCGTGGCGGATCCAGAAATTGCGGATGTCCTCATCCGGGCTGGTCAGGGTCAGACCGGCAGCCTTCGGGTGAGAGAAGAAAGTGGGGTTGAAGTCCAGCCCGCAGTTGTGCGCCTTGGCGAACTCGACCCATCTCTTGAAGTGACGCGGCTCAATGGTGTCGCGGTCAATGACCTCGCCCGGCTCGGCAATGGCATAGTTGGCGTGAACATTGATCTTGTGGGAACCGGGAATCAGGGACAGAGCCTTGTCCAGATCGGCAAAGACCTCATCCGGCGTGCGGGGCAGACCGGGGTAGTTACCGGTTGTCTGGATACCGCCGGACAGAGCGCCGGTGCCCTCGAAACCGTGGACATCGTCTGCCTGCCAGCAGTGCATGGAAATGCGGGTGTTCTGGAGTTTTGCCAGGGCTGCCTCGGTATCAATACCGAGCTTTGCGTACACCTCTTTGGCGGACTCATAGCGTGCGTTCATGGTGAACCTCCTGTGTTTTTGTTACAGATATAATGGGGAGCAGCGTGCCGGATCACCGCCCGCCGCGTGCGGCAGGGGCATTCGGAGGGAGCCTTTTGACCATTCAGGTTCATTATACAGTAAAATGTTCTGTTTTGCAATAGCTTTTGAAAAAATTCAAAAAATATTTGCAGTCGGCGCACCCCGCCCCGAGCAGGCAGACTCTGCGTGGTGAAAATATATGAAAAGCCCTTGACAAAATCCGGAATAATGTGTATAATACAAGTGGTTTCTGCCAAAATCATTATTCAGGGAGGAAAATCATGAAAAAGCTCTTAGCTGTCCTCGTTACGGTCACCATGTTGCTGTCTGCGGTTGGCGTACTTGCCTTTACGGTATCGGCAGACGGAACTTACACGGTCATCGTGGCAGAGCAGGCAGGCTTCACCACGGAAAACTACTCGGCAACCAATTCCCCTGTTGTGTTTGCAGGAGGCTCCGCCGCGACCGACGCGGTCGTGTCCGCTACCTGCTCCTATCTGGTCGAGGTTTCGGCAGCGTCCGAAACGGCGGTCAGAAAGTACACGCTGATCGTGGACGGCACGGAGCATGCCGCGTGGATTCAGGCAAACTACAACGCCGGCTCCAACCGTTCCACCGTCTTCATTACCCTGCCGGAGGGCACCTATTCCGAGGTCATTGCCCGTGGCACGGATGAGGAAGGCGTGCAGATGGATGTCCTGAAGTTCACCAACATCACGGTCACGGCTGCCGAGAATACGGTTCCCGATGACAAGGAAGTGGAATTCACACCCTGCTGGACACTGACCCCCAGTGCGCTGGCGCAGGGCAGTTCGCTCAATGCGGTAACCGTAACCGAAAATGATTTCGGATATGTGACCTTTACCGCCGGTCAGACGGGCGACCCCTACCTGAACTACATCGGCGGCACGTCCACCAAGGTCGGTCGCTGGCTGCTGGTCAAGTACAACAACCATTCCGTCATTCCGCGTATGCAGCTGTACATGGCGCAGGGCGCCGGCATCACGTCGGACAACAACATGATCGAGTTCCCCATCGCCGCCAACGGCAGCGGCTGGACGTATGTCATTGTGGATATGGCAACCAACCAGTTCTACGACAAAGAGAACCAGACGGTTCAGCACTTCCGCTTTGACCCGCTGGAGGCACGCAACTGGAGCGGCGGCTCCTACCAGTTTACCGGGGAGGAAGCCATTGACGTTGCCTATATCATGGGCTTTACGACCAAAGCCGGTCTGATGGGCTACCTGGAAGCCAATGAGCTGCACGATGTCACCAAGACTGCCGTCCTGCAGGAGTCGCAGGTCACGGTGGCTGGCGACAAGGCAACCTATACCGATGAGAACGGCGTTACCTGGGACGTGACCAAAAACGAGGACGGCACCTACTCCTACACCTACGAGAAGAAGGACGTCCGCGTTCCCTGCGACACCACCCCGAAGCTGCTGCTGGCAGGCTCCCGCCTGAAGGTTGACGCCAACAGTGCCACACTGGAGATGGATCCCCTGACCGGTATCACCACAATCAACGTGACCGGCGGTGACCCCAACGCCACCTACTTCAACGAGAGCAAGACTGCCGCCCGCTATATGGCAATCCGTTACAGAACCTCCGTGCAGGACAATATGGAGGTGTTCCTCAGCTCCTCCGATGCGGCGCCCGCCGCCGGACAGTCCTTCAAGCGCGAGCTGGCGGCTGACGGTGCATGGCACACCGACATCATCGACCTGAGCACGGTCGGCGTCTCCACGCTGAACACCGATACCTATGAGCTGAAGTTCCTGCGTGTGGACTTCTTTGACGCCGCGTCCTCCGGCACCATGGAGCTGGAGTTCATCGCCTTCTTCGACAGCGAAGATGCGGCGTACCAGTACATGCACACGTACAAGACCTACACCGCGACCTTTATGGCGAACGGAAAGGTCGTGGATCGCGTGATCTTTGAGGCAGGCACAACCTCCATCAAGGAGCCTGCCGTGCCGGAAAAGGCTGGCTTTACCGGCAAGTGGAAGGCTTATACGCTGTCTGACAAGAACATCACCATCATGGCAGAGTACACCATGATTGCACAGCCTACCACCGAGCCTGCGACCACGGTCGCAGAGCCGACTGACACGGAAGCACCGCCTCCTGCCACCGGCGATACGCCGACCTCCGCGCAGACCACTGCCATCACCGAAGCAGAGCCCGGTGTTTCCGACACCGGCAAGGTGACCGGCACGAACGCGACTACCACCGCCGCCGGTAGCTCCGAGGGCGGATGCAAGTCGGTTCTGGGCGGACTGTCTGTCCTGCTGATTGCCGCCGGTGCGGCTCTCACGCTGGCAAAGCGCAAGCATAGCTGATCCGACTATACACGTATCCCCCGCCGCGCCCGGTCTGTCCGGGCGCGGCTTTGGTTTCGGTGCCTGCGCAACTTTCTTTTGATTTTTCCAATTTGGCTATTGACATTGCACAAAAAATAAGGTACAATACAGTTGTCGGGCGGACTCTCCGCCCAAAAGCAAATCTGCGTATGCGTATAAAGGAGACAGATCCCATGAAAACTATTGCGAACAAAGAACTGCTTGTTGCCGCCGATTTTGCCGGATTTCCGCTGAAGGAAGCGGTCGTGGAGCATCTGACAAAGAAGGGTTGGAAAATCACCGATATCGGCATCAAAGCAGACAGCGACCCGAACAACACCGACCTGATGTTCCACCGTCTCGGTCTGCGCGTCGGCTCCATGATCGCCGAGCACGAGTTTGAGCGCGCCCTGATCTTCTGCGGCACCGGTATGGGCATCCATATCGCCGCCTCCAAGTGCCCGCACGTTCATGCAGGCGTGGTGGAGAGCGTCCCCGCCGCCCTGCGCGCCATCACCGGAAACGGTGTCAACGTACTGGCAATGGGCGCCTTCTATGTTGCTCCCAAAATGGGCTGTGACATTGCAGACGCCTATCTGAACGCCGAGCTTGGATCCGGCTACGAGTGGTGGCATAATTTCTATGAGTTCCACAAGCTCGCCATTGACGAATTGGAAGCCTTCAACTACGAGGAGTACAAGAAGAACGGCTTCAAGGTCAACAAGCTGGGCGACTATGATCTGACGCTGGAGGACAAGCCGGAGTAATCTGTCCCGGCTTGGGGCTACCGGCTCCGACCAGTCAGAATCACGGAACTTTCCGGAAAACCGGGGGACTCTTTCGGGAGTCCCCCCAATGTGTCTCCACCCCTGCCCTGCACAGTGAAAAAGTAAAATGCTACTGCGATATTTTTCCGTACCACCCTTGACAGGTCGGCAGGGCTGTGATATAATGAAACAGGAATCTGCTGCCGATTTGCGGTACAAAGTGGCAGGAATGAAAATCAAGGAGGAGTTATACATGAACAAAAAAATACTTGCAACCCTGGTCGCCGGTCTGGCGCTGGTGTCCGCTGTCGGATGTGCCAAGACGCCGGGCGGAACGGAAACGGGCACTACGTCCACATATCCGACCGGTCCCAACTATTCCGTGGAGCCCGCGACGCTCCCCCAAGGTCCGAGCGGCGACAGCACGGCTGCCCCTGTCGAGGAAACGCTGGAGGCGAATCCTACCTTCTCCGACATCTCCATGACGCTGTACGTGTATGTGGCAAACGGGAATATCCGCAGCAAGACAGAGACTGTCCTGACAGAAGGCGCCATCTGCGGTTATGTCAAGGAGGGCGACACGCTGGCGGCAACGGGCGAGAGCAAGGAGTGGTACCGGGTGCTGTACAACGAAAAGACCTGCTATGTGCGCAAGAGCATTGTCTGCGACCACGCCTTGATCGACGCTTTCCAGGATGTCCGCGACGAGGTCACAATCTCGCAGAACGTTAATGTCCGCTCCATGCCCAAAGCCATCAAAAGCAGTGCCAACGACCTGAGCATCCGCGGCACACTGTTGAAGGGCACCAAGGTCACGCGCACCGGCATCGGAGACGGCTGGAGCCGCGTCCTGTTCTCCTACACCTACACCAAGGACGGTGCGAAAGTCACGGAGGATCGGGAATACTACATCAGCAATGAATGCATTGCCGAAGCCGGTACCGCCACCGCCACCGAAGCATCCAAGTCCTGATATTTCTGATAGCAAGTAAGCAAAGGGTTGCCGACCGGCAACCCTTTTTTACAGGAACGGATAAAAGGCGCCCGCTGTCCGGAGAAATCTCCGGCAACGGGCGCCCTTTGCCTGCTGTCACGGCATCGCGCGACTGCGTGGCTTGATATTTTACTTAGTGGAAGGCAGGTAGCCGTACTGCTTCATCCACTTGTAGTAGATAGCGTACGGGCTTTCTCCGCTCGTGTCCGCTTCCTGATCCGGCACCTCGGGACCCTTGGGCTGGGAAGGATCATAGTTCTTGTTGATTGCCTTAACCAGCTTATCGTCTCCGGACGACTTGGAGAACTGTCTCTTGAAGCCGTCATCGTCATTTTCCAGCAATTCCACAAGCGCATCCAGCGTAGCGCACTCATCGATCTTTTCCTGGGCACCGGCGCTCAACTCGCGGATGTGGCGGATCAGCGCAACATCCAGCGTGTTCTCGCTCTCCTTCATCTCATCGTTGAAATCAAAGCCCAGCAGCGGATTGATCAGCGCGTCGTTGTTCTGCATCTTGGCATACACCCATGCATCCGGTCCGTCTGCCTCACTGGGAATCGCCTTGAAGCAGTTACCGGTCTTCTCAATGTCCATCCGGTAGGTGCCGTACTCGCTCTCCGGACTGGTGAGCAGGTGGGCGGTACCGTCAGCATTCAGCTCGTAGTGCTGTCCGAGAATACCGTACTGCAGCAGGTTGCGAAGCTCGGCATTGGTGTTGAGGCGGGTAATAACCTCCATGCTACGTCCCAGGTACGCGCTCTCCGCGTACACGCAAAACATATTGCCGTACAGCTCACGCTCGCTTGCCTCGGGATACTTTGCAACCACAACATAGTACTGCTTGCCGTCCCGTGTGATGACGCCCTTCTCCTTGCCGGTCACGGTATCCTCACGATCCGCTTCCAGCTTGATGCGGGAATCGCCCTCAATGAAGGAAACTGCCGCACTCTGCCCGTCCTTGGGTGTACCGTACAGCCCCTTATAGGAATACCCCTTCAGAGTCTCATACAGGGTGCGGAAGGAGGAATCGGCAAAGAGACTGCCAAAGCCCATCTCAACCTTGCCGCGCGACCACATGGAGGGATCCGCAACCACCTGACCCAGCACGGAGAAATTCGCGTTCTGGCTGTAGCTGTAATAGTAGGTAGGCTTCACGCGGCCGTTGGCATCCGTACCGGTCAGGTCGTTCTCCCCGTCGGTGGTCTCCACGGTATGGGAACCGACGAATGCCGCATCCAGAGACTCCGCCGGATCGTAGGTCAAAATCACGCGCTTGTCGTTCTCGGGCGTCACGGTCTGTCCGTTCTCATCGACCAGATACATACCCACGCTCTTCGCCTCGGCGGAATATGCCACACTGTTCGCAGTGGAGCGCAGAATGCCGCCCTCACTGTCGATCACGTAGGTATAGTTCAGAACGTTTCCGTCCTTGTCAACATACTGGTGATCCGCATTGGTCTTATAGATCATCCCGGCACCGATGGAGTACCCGATCAGCTCCTTGGTCTTCTTGGAACCGCCGCCTTCCCCATCATCCGATTCGGTCTCCACCTTGTACTTCTCGTTCACAACATAGTTGCGTCCGCGCTCGGCATCGTAGTACATCTCATACACCGATGCGTCCACATAGTCCAGATCCCAGAACCAAACCAGCATCTTGAGGCAGTCCTCAAAGGTGGACGCCAGCGGAACGACATAATCCGGATCATCGGGCGTCTTACTGCCGTTGAGGTTCTTGATATCGTTCAGGAAAACCTCCAGATCCAGCACCGACTTGGTGTTCTCAATGCCGCTGTTGTAGTTGTCGTCATACATCTTTTTGTCAACCAGCATATAGGTATACTGACCAACCGCGACGTTGTTCGGGATACCGTACACGCCGCCGTCGATGCGGACACCGTTAAGCAGGGAGGGAGAAACGTAATGCGTCAGCTGGCTGGAGGAAGCCGACAGCTCCTCGTCCAGCGATGCCAGCCATTCGTTCTTGTAGAACGCATAGTAATTGCTCCGTCCGCCGAGGTAGAAAATATCGACCTGATTCTCCTTGACGTCCGGATACTTGATCTCGGTGACACCGTAATCGTTGATTACGGTCTCCTCCTCGGTCGCGCTCTCGTTCTCGTCGTCCTCGTCATCCGCGTTCTGGAACTGCGCATACTGGGGGTTTGCCGCGTAGAAGTCCTTTGTCAGCTCCTCGCGCGTCTTCTCCTTATCATGCACCTTCAGGTAGGCACGCAGAGCCTTCTCTGCCTCCTCCTTGAGCTTTGCATAATCCTTCAGTGCCTTGATAGAGCCTTCCAGCTTCTCATAGTACTCATCCTCGGTGCAGAACCGCAGGACAACATTGGTCTTGTACAGCGACTTGGTAATTTTGGTAAACTCCGCGCTGACAAGCTCCTTTGCCTTCTCGGTCGTCTCCTCAGAGGTCATGACCCACATAGTAATGGTCTTGGCGCTGTTGTCGGTCGTGTCATCATCGTCGGAGTCTGTTGCCTTATTGCATCCGGTCAGGACGCAGGACATCAGCATGACGATGCCGAGCAAGAGACACACGAGTTTTTTCTTCATAACGAGAACTCCTCCTGTAAAACGTAAAATCACGCCGTCTGCGCCAGTGCGCAGTCCGGCAGATGATTCCATACCGTTACATTATACACTTTTTTTGTGAATATGTCAAGTGATTTTTTTGAACAGTTCGTCTCCAACAGAGGCTGACGGGCAGAAAAATGCCTGTCCATCAGCACTTTTTTCACGTAAGAGTCGGTTTGCACAAATAGCCGGGCGCCGATTTGGTCATCCTGCCAGTATCAACAAGCCGTGCACTCAGTCCAAAAATCCCTTGAGATGGCGGGCGCGGCTGGGATGACGCAGCTTGCGCAGTGCCTTTGCCTCGATCTGACGGATGCGTTCGCGCGTGATGTCGAACTCCTTGCCGACCTCCTCCAGCGTCCGCGTTCTGCCGTCGTACAGCCCGAAGCGCAGCTTGATGACGTGTTCCTCCCGGGGTGTCAGGGTATGCAGTTCGCGCTCAATGACTTCCCGCAGAATTGTCTGCGATGCGGCATCCGACGGGGCGGGCGTGTCCTCGTCCTGAATGAAATCGCCGAGATGGCTGTCCTCCTCTTCCCCGATGGGCGTTTCCAGCGACACGGGATCCTGCGCGATCTTCATAATCTCGCGCACCTTATCGGAGCTCATGCCCAGCTTCTCGCCGATCTCCTCGGCGGTTGCCTCGCGCCCCAGCTCCTGCAGCATCTGACGCGACACGCGGGACACCTTGTGTATGGTCTCCACCATATGAACCGGAATGCGGATGGTACGCGCCTGATCCGCGATGGCACGGGTGATAGCCTGCCGTATCCACCAGGTGGCATAGGTGGAGAATTTGTAACCCTTTGTATAGTCGAACTTGTCCACCGCCTTCATCAGACCAAGGTTGCCCTCCTGGATGAGGTCAAGGAAGAACATCCCGCGCCCGACGTACCGCTTGGCGATACTGACCACCAGGCGCAGGTTCGCCTCGACCAACTCTCCCTTGGCGACCTCACGCACCTTGGCAGCCGCCTTCAGCGTTGTCAGGTAGCCTTCCACTGCCGCGCGGCTATTGTCGGCATCGCGGCGCGCCTCCCGCATGGCGGACAGGCGCTGCACATCCTCCTCGGTCAGGAAGCGTCCCTCACTGCGCACAGACAGATGGGTCAGATCCATATCCTCCGCCGGAGCGTCCTCTGCCGGGATATCCGCCGCCATAAGCGCCTCAAACAGATCCCGGTTGGGATACGGCATGAAGTCCTCGGCGAGCAGGGGCAGTGTCTTGGCGGCGACCTCACGCCGCAGGGCAGGCGAAAGCGTCAGCATGCCCAGTACCGCCTCCTCGGCAGTCGGGTCGCCCTGCGTCATCTTTTCCGCCAGTTCGTGCTCCTTCTCGTTGGTCAGGAGCGGCACCTTACCGATCTCCTTGAGGTATAGGCGGACGGGGTCATCCACCAACCCCTCCTGCTCTAGGATGCGCTGCATATTTTCGCCGCTTCCGAAGCTCTCAACCTCCGTCTCAATCTCGTGCAGTTCGGCAGAGGGGATATTGCCGGGCAGCGCACCGCCCAGCGACTCATACAGATGGTCGATGCTGTCGATGTCAAAGCCCATCTCCTCCATCGCGTCGTCCAGCTCGGATGCCGACAGATCACCGCGCTTGCCCTTGGCGATCAGATCCTCCATGCGGGTGCGGCGTTCGCGCTCCTCGTCCGTCTTGGCAGGCTCCTTGCCCTTTTTCTTGGAAGACGGCTTCTTGACCTCCGGCTTGTCCTTGGCGTCCCCGTCCGTCGGTGCCGCCATATCCTCCAGCGGCAGTTCCATATCATCGTCCAGCGCATCGTCCGGCAGGCTCAGGCGATCCAGATCCGGCATCGCCTCCCCGTCCATATCCTGATCCGCTCCGTAGCTCTGATTCTCATCGTAGTTCATGTGTATGTTTCCCTTCCCTGTTTTTTGGACTTCCGTGCATACGAAGCCCGAATATAAACAATCGGTTGTTTTTTAACCGTTTGATTTATGCATTTTCTGCCGTTTCTTCTCCAGCAGGCGCTCCAGACTGTCCTCCGGCGGCGCATCGTCCTTGGTGACGGCGTTTTTCTCGTCCTGCAGCGTCCGGACCGCCGCCTTCAGAACCGACTGCCCGTTCTCGGACAGATTGCGCCGTGCCTGTGCCAGCTTGGCAAGACGCCCCATCTCGTCCGGGTCGAACTGCTCGCCCAGCACGGCAGTCGAGAAGCCGCCGTCGCTGTTCTCCAACTCCATGATTGCTTCAAAGACGCGTCGGTTGAAGGCGGTGACAAAATCGTCCGCCGTCAGGGACACGGCTCCTTCCCGCACCGCCCGGCGGTGCTCTTCGTACAGCAGCATGAGTCCGAGAACGGTGTCCTCCGCCGCAGCTGCGCGGATGTTTCCAGCCGCCTCCGGATTGACACGGTCATCCAGCGCCAATGCCGACATCCGTGCCGCGCGCGCCTCGCTCTGGTGCCGGTCGCGTTGGATGCGTGCCTGCGCACGCTCCACGTCGCGCCGCAGACTGTCAATGGGCAACCCAAGCCGCTCGGAGACCGCCTGCAGGTACACCTCCCGCTCGGCGGACGACCAAACCCGTGCCACCATGCCGCACAGCTCCGCCGCCGCCTTGATCCTGTCCTCCGGCTCCTTGATGTTGTAACGGTTCAGCACGCCGTCCAGCCGGTAGGAGAAGCCGGTACTGCTTCCCTTCAGCAGGCGGGCAAATGCATCCGTCCCGAATTTACGGATGTACTCATCCGGATCCTTGGCGTCGGTAATGCGCAATACCCGCACATCCAGCCCGACGCGCGCGAAGATATCCATCGCGCGACCGGCGGCGCGCTGTCCGGCGCTGTCGCCGTCGTAGGCAATGATGACCTGCTTGGTGTACCGCGCCATGATGCGCGCCTGCTCGTCAGTCAGGGCAGTGCCCAGCGACGCAACGGCGTTCTCAAAGCCCGCGGCGTGCATGGACACGACGTCCATGTTTCCCTCGCAGAGGATCATCTGCTCGGCGCAGTGTGCCTTGGCAAAATTCAGAGCAAACAGGTTCTTGCGCTTCTGAAAGACCGGCGTGTCCGAGGAGTTGAGGTATTTCGCCTTGGACGTTCCCGTCACATCGCGCCCGGAAAACGCCACGACCTCCCCCGCCGTATTGATGACAGGGAACATAACCCGTCCCCGGAAGTAGTCGTAGTACCGCCCGCTCTGGCTCCTGCCGCAGAGGAAGCACTGGCGCATTTCCTCCTCCGTGAAGCCGAGGCTCTTCAGGTGCGGCAACAGTACCCCGAACTCATTGGGTGCGTAACCCAGTCCGAAGTGCCGGATAACAGCGGTATCCAGCCCGCGCGTGTCGCGCAGGTAATTCATGCCCGCCTCCCCTATCGCGGGGTCGAACAGGCAGTCGCGGTAGAAACGTGCCGCCGCGCGGTTCAGCTCATAGGCACGGGCGCGGCTGATGCCGCGCGGCTGATCGCTGTCCTCGTGCGTTTCCGGTATCTGTATACCCGCCCGCTTGGCGAGAAACTCCACCGCCTCGGGGTACTCCAGATTTTCGGAGCGCATCACAAAGGTAAAGGCATCCCCGCCCGCTTCACAGCCGAAGCAGAAAAAGCTCTGCGTATCGGGGAACACCGTAAAGGACGGCGTCCGTTCACTGTGGAAGGGGCAAAGCCCCGTATAGTTGGAGCCGGCACGGCGCAACGTGACGTAAGAGCCGATAAGCTCCACGATGTCCGACCGTTCCCGGACGCTGTCTATCCATTCCCGTGGGTATTTCATTCGTGCAGTCCTCTCCAGACGCGGGGAACAAACAGATCCTCGTATGTCTCAATCGCGTACCGATCGGTCATGCCGGAAATGAAATCGCACACGCATCGCTCCACCGGTTCCCCCTCGGCAGCAAGGCGGCGGTACAGCTCCGGCATCCGGTCGGGATGCGTCGCATAGTAGCCGAACAGCGTCTTGACCAGCTCCTGCGCCTTGCTTTCCTGTCCCTTTGCCCTCGGGTTGAGATAGACCTGCTCAAACAGGAATTCCCGGAGCTGCATAGTAGCCTCCTGCACCTCCGGCTCCATGGAAATGCTGTCCCGATCCATACTTGCCCGCACGACCGAGGACACCATGGTATTGATGCGGCTGCTGTGGCTGTCCCCCAGCACCCGGCAGATGTCGGCAGGTATATCGCCGGGGTCAAGTAATCCGGCGCGGCAGGCATCGTCTATGTCGTGGTTGATGTATGCGATGCGGTCCGCATACTTGATGAGAACGCCCTCCAGCGTGGCTGCCATGTGCTCACCGGTGTGGTTGACAATGGCATCCCGCACCTCAAAGGTCAGATTCAGCCCGCGTCCGTCGTTTTCCAGTCTGTCCACCACGCGCAGCGACTGCTCGTAATGGGCAAAGCGGCTGTCGTAGCACGCACGCAGTGCCGCCTCGCCCGCGTGCCCGAAGGGGGTATGCCCCAGATCGTGCCCCAGCGCCGCCGCCTCGGTCAGATCCTCATTGAGCCGCAGGGCACGTGCCATGGTACGCGCAATCTGCGACACCTCCAGCGTATGCGTCAGCCGGGTACGGTAATGGTCGCCCGCCGGAGCGAGGAACACCTGCGTTTTGTTCATAAGACGCCGGAACGCCTGACAGTGAATGATACGGTCCCGGTCGCGCTGATACTCCGTCCTCATCGGGGACGGTGCCTGCGGACGCGCCCGTCCGCGTGAATCCGCGCTGCGCGCGGCGTAGGGACCAAGCAGCTGTTCCTCCCGCTGCGTCAACCACTCCGCAACTCCGGCAATCCCGCCGTCTGTTCCTGCGGTTCCGTCCATCGCCATCAGTCCCCCTTTTCCGCCCGTTTTCGCGTTTTTCTCCGCTACCGTATAAGATACGCAGGCTTTCTTCTTTTTCCTTCCCGTTTTTTTCTTTTTTTGCCGCTTTGCAAAAAAATAAAGCGCAAATTGCAATAGCAAGTTGCGAAAGCAAAAATGCCCGGCGGCATATCGGGTCGGCGGCAGTGAAAGCAAGCCCCCGCCGGGTGCCGCAAACGGCAACGTATGCCGGCACCGCGGCGGGGAAGCCCGCCTTCGTTTTTATGGTCAATCCCGTCTCTCCAACACGGAAGTCCGGGGCGGTTCCCTTATTCTCCGTCGGTTCTGCCCCGCCCGTCCGGCGTAAAGCCCATCCCGGCGCGTTCAGCGTGCCGGCGGCTGACACCGTACTGGCGCAGGAGCGTCAGAACGCCGGTATTCAACAGCCCGTACCCGAGGAATACCGCCAGAAACAGTCCGACCGTTCCGATATCATTGAATACAATGCTGTCCGCCGTCACGTCAGCTCCGTCACGCAGCAGTCCCGTCAAAAACGGAACCGCGCCCGCGCAGAACTGCCTGAAATGAAACAGGAGCGCCAGCAGAAGATGCGGGATCAACACCGCCAGCAAGCCGGAAACGACCGTCTCGCCGGGATGCGCGTCCGCCTCCCGGTATCCCTCCGCATACGCCGCAAACCCGACAAGAGCCGGGACGCCCAGCGAGTAGATCACCAACCGGATGACAGTCTGCGCAAGGTAGGAAAGCAGCACAAAGCGATCCAACAGCTTCAAAAACAGCGCCTCAATCAGCATGACGAGAACGCAGGACAGAAAGAAGTAGACAAAATAGATTGCCGCATTCAGCAGAACCCGTCTGACCCTTCCCATGCGCACCCCCTTACCCGACCGTGTCGGTGACACGCGTGCGCAGGTCGATCAGCATATCGTCCGCGTGCCGCTTGAGAACAGCGGCATAGTACGCCGCAACGATAATCTCCAGCGCGTTGTTGAGGCGCTCATGTGCGCCCGGGCGGATCTCGGCATAGTCCGCCGTAACTTCCCGGATAACACCGCGAATCGAGGCGCCGGAGCAGTTGTCCTCCTCTATCAGGCGATCCAGTATCTTGCAGATGTAATCGTACAGAACGGAATCGCGGATAATATCGTCGCTCCGGTCGTCCACTCTGCCGTTGATGTAATGCAGGAGGAACGCGATATGATCCAGCTGTACGCAGGAGCGGAGCATATTGATGATGAGAATGTGCGCCACCTGGTCAACGGTATAGCGCTTGAGCGGCGCATTCTCCACCCAGCCGCGCTTGATCCAGTTTTGAAGCGTGGAGCCGTCAATCCCCGAAACATCGCGGATGCGGGACAGCATAACGCCGTCACTGGGGAAAAACACGCGGTCAAGGAAGTCCCGCCCGGTGACGTTTCCAGCCGCCGCTCTGGTCAGCCGGGTTCCCGGCACCATAGTATCATGTATTTCAAGATTCATACAGCCACCTCCCACACAGCTATCATTCTGTATTGTGTTGTCTCCATTATATCCTGCGGTCTTGCGATTGTCAAGAAGGTCATGCGATTGTTTGCGAATCATTTACAATTCCCTTCATATTCTTTAAGAGCACCTCTGCATACTCACCGTGCGGCGAGGGAGGTGTCCGTAATCAAGGTGCCGCAGGCAAGGGGGCTTCGCTATGGAAAAGAAAGGCACTATCCGGAAAAGGCATTTCCGCCTGCGGGTCAGTCCGGCGGCACTCCTGCTCACCGGCGGAGCGGCAGTATGGGCGGCTTCGGCGGCGGCGGAGGAAGGCATACGCCCCGCGGCATTGCTTCTTCTGGGGCTTGCGGCATTGATCCACGAGCTGGGACACCTCGCGGCGGCGGTCGCCTGCGGTGTCCGGATAACCGGTATGCGACTTGACCTGTTCGGTGCGCGGCTGGAATTGCCGGGGTTGCTTTCCTATCGGCAGGAGCTGCTTGTCGCCCTCGGCGGTCCTGCCGCCAATCTGCTAACGGCTGCCGTGCTGTTCCGCGCGTGGACAGCCTGCGGCTGTCCGGTCTGCGGCGCATCGCCGTCCCTGTCCGGCTGGGCGCTGGTTCTGGGCGTTCTGCTGCCCGCATCACTGGGACTTTGCGCCGTGAACCTGTTGCCCGTCGCCTCACTGGACGGCGGGCGGATACTTTCCTGCCTGCTTTCACTGACCCTCGGCGCGGACGCTGCCCGCCGTGTCCTGCGCCTGCTCTCGCTGTTTCTTCTGACGTTGCTCTGGTTACTGTCGGTCTATGCCCTGCTTCGCGCCGGGCAGTTCCTCTCGCTGTTCGTATTTTCCTTCAGTCTGCTGGTCCGGTGCATGGTGCACTGACACCCGATGCCCAGGCGCAAACCGAAAGGCGGCACGCTTCCCCGGCGGTGCGTGCCGGGGTGAGGCAGGGGTCGGGGGCGGGCAGCCGCAGTTCGGCGCAGGCGCGGTACAGCCCGCACAGCCCGCCGAACGCCACATCGGGCAGGCGCGTTCCCTCTGCGTCCCTCTGCCCGAGGCGGATGCCGCGCAGTGCAACCGACAGCGACACAGCCGCCGGATCGGCGCCCGCCTTCGCCAGGGCAGACAGTACCGCGCGAACCGCCTGCGCACTCTGCCGGCTGGCAGCAGGCATCAGGTCGGCATCCGTTCCCGCCGTCAGAGTGACCGAGGTCTCCGCCGCCAGCACCCCGCCCGGCAGGGACAGCACAGTCGGTGCGGGAACCTCCGCCTCGATCGGGGCAGTCTCGGTTCCGCCCGACCGCGCCGCGTCGGGACGGACACCGTACAGGCATATGCCGACTGTTGTTCCGAGCGTTTCGATCCCGCAATGCGCCAGTAAATGCCCCCGGTTCAAGAGCGACAGGTGCCGGTCGCTAAACGCCTGCCCGATCACGATCGGGGAAACGGGCAGATTCATCTCCCGGCAGAATGTCCAGAAGGCAGACAAATCGGTACGCCGCAGGCGCAGGAGGTAGGCAGGGCGCACGGCGTCCTCCGCTCCCGTCCCCACGCGCGTGAACTCTGCCATGATATCCCCGGTACACGTCGGGCAAACGACATCCGTCTGGATATGTGCGCCGTCCGGGCACAGCGCCGCTGCCGCCAGCGGCAGGGGACGCCCGCTTAAGGCAACAATATTTGTCATCCGCTCTCCGTTGTGCGGATCCTCGCCGGAGCGGAAAAACGCGGACACTGCCCGATCCGGCAGGTCACGCGCCAGCAGGATCAGATCATCGGACGCGAAGCGTGCCGCCCGTTCCGCGCGGAAAGAGGCATCCTCCTGCCGACGGATACAGACAAGCCGCGCCGTATCTCCGGCAACAAACCGGGCAACCGGCACGTATCCATCCGCCAGCGCCCGCGCTCTGGCGGCGGCAGGGCAGGCGGCATCCTCGGCAAGCACACGCATCGGTGCATCGGCAGGACGTTCCCCCAGACGGCGCAGGTAGCTGTCCGTCGCAGTCAGAATCTCCGGCAGGGTGCAGGGCGCGGGCACGCCGCCCGCCAACAGGCGGCGGCGCGCCATCAGGTCAGCCCACATCTCCGCCACGGCGTCACTGTCCGTACAGACCTCGCCCACGCCCACACGGGCGGCATCGGAAGCCGTCAGACTGTGCAGGGTCGCCAGCAGGCGCACCTCGCCCACAAGCGGCTCACGCAGTTCCCTCTCCCGGTACACCGCCTGTATCGCGGCGAAAACAGCGACGGACATATCCAGTCCCAACGACTGGTTCAGCCTCGGCAGAGCATCGGGCGACAGCTCACAGAAGGGGTGGATCTGCCGACTCTCAAACGGCGGCTCCCGGAATTCATCGGTTCTGAAGGTGTATTGCTCCATATACAAAAATCCTTTCTGCCGGCACGTGTTTCCTGTTTCTCTTCCGCCGGGGTACGATCTCAGATAAGCTCTGCCGTCAGCACCCCGCCGTCACGGGAGCGCGGCAGGACGGTTGCCTCACTGCCGCGCAGATCAGCCCCGGCAGCCACCCGCACCTCCAGGAATTCCGGCGTGTGCCCGAAGCACATCCCCCCCTCACGGCTTTCGAACAGCACGGACAGCGGGCGCCCCGCACGCAGGGCGGCATCCAGAATGGCATCCCGGCTTTGCTCCGACACGGCAGACAGCTCCGCCGCGCGCCGGCGTCTGATCGGCTCCGGCACCTGCTCCGGCATGGTCGCGGCAGGCGTTCCCGCCCGGCGGGAGTACGGGAAAACATGAATATGCAGGAACCCGACCCGCCGCGCGAACGCCAGCGAAGCGGCAAACTCCTCCTCGGTTTCGCCGGGGAAGCCGACAATCATGTCCGTTGTCAGCTGGACGTGCGGGATTGCCGCGCGCAGACGGGCAATCGCCGCCTCCGCCTGATCTGCGTTGTAGCGGCGGTGCATCCGGGCAAGCGTGGCACTGCATCCGCTCTGCACCGAGAGATGGAAGTGCGGCGCCAGCGACGGCAGGGCGGAGACAATCTCCACAAAGCGCGGCGTCATGACCGAGGGGTCAAGCGATCCCAGCCGCACCCGTCCGATGCCGGGCAACGCATCCACCGCGCGCAAAAGGTCGCACAGCCGGGGCGAATCGGGGAGATCCCGTCCCCAGGAGCCGGTTTCAATGCCGGTCAGCACCACCTCGCGGCATCCGCCCGCGACCAATCCGCGCACCTCGTCCAGCACGGCTTCCGCCGGTTTGGAGCGCACAGGTCCCCGTGCATCCGGGATGGCACAGTAAGTACAGCGGCACTCGCAGCCGTCCTCAATCTTGACATAGGCGCGGGTACGCTCAAAGTGCGTGATGGTCATCGCCTCAAAGGCGCTCCCCTCCAGCGTTCCGACCTCAAGGAGCGGACGCGCCGGCTTCACCCCGGCGCGCCACAGGCTGACCGCCGCATCCGCAACCGCCAGCTTGTTCCGGTTTCCGACGATGCAGTCCACGCCGGGAATGGCAGCGATGGCATCCGCCGCCTTCTGTGCCGAACAGCCCGTGACGATCAGGAACGCCTCCGGATTTTCGGACAGCAGGCGCCGGATCGCCTGCCGCGCCTTGCGGTCGGATTCTGCCGTCACGGTACAGGTATTGACCACGTAAAGATCGCAGACCTCCTGCGGCGGACGGACCGTAAAGCCGCGCGCCGCCAGCGCCTCGGCAATCGCTTCTGATTCGTACTGATTGACTTTGCAGCCCTGCGTCAGGACAGCGGCGCTGGGACGGGATTCGGTCACGGACATAGCGGAAACATCTCCTTGCGGTACGGCGGGATTGGCGCACGAGCACCCGGAACCGCCGCAGTTGCTCTTATTGTAGCACGGCGCTCCGGGAATGTAAATACGCAAAGTGTAAAAGTTTTATGTTTTTGCGCGGGAATTTGCCGATAGCTCTTGCAAAATGCGGGAAAAGGGAGTATAATACCCTCAGTATGCATGGGCGGCGCCGCCCGGCGCCGCGCCGATATTGTATGAAGGCAAGGAGAAAACATCATGAGCAACCTGCACGTTATCGACCACCCGCTGATTACCCATAAGCTGTCCATCATGCGTAACCGCAAGACCGGCTCCAAGGACTTCCGGGAGCTGCTCAACGAAATCGCCATGCTGATGGGCTATGAGGTCTTCCGCGATCTGCCGCTGGAGGAAATCACCATCGAGACACCCATTACCAAGATGAAGGCAAAGATGGTGTCCGGACGCAAGCTCGCCATCGTGCCCATCCTCCGCGCGGGACTGGGCATGGTGGACGGTCTGCAGAACCTGGTTCCGGTCGCCAAGGTGGGACACATCGGTATGTACCGCGACCCGGAGACGCATAAGCCGGTAGAGTACTACTGCAAGCTCCCCACCGACATTGAGGAGCGTCTGGTGGTTCTGGTCGATCCCATGCTGGCGACAGGCGGCTCCGCCGTGGACGCGCTGTGCAAGCTGAAGGAGCACGGTTGCCGTAACATCCGCTTCATGTGCCTTGTGGCGGCGCCGGAGGGCGTCAAAGCCGTGCAGGAAGCGCATCCGGACGTGGACATCTACACCGCCGCGCTGGACGAGTGCCTCAACGAGCACGCCTACATCGTGCCCGGTCTGGGCGACGCGGGCGACCGCATTTTCGGCACGCTGTAAGCGTCCGGCGGCAGACCGCAACAAGTTTTTCTGCACCGGGGGCTGTCGGATTCCCATCGACAGCCCCCGGTTTTCCGAATTTCCCGCAAAGGAGCCTGTGCTATGCGCACCATGAAAATCGGCAGGAACGACGCCGGACAGCGGCTGGATAAATTCCTTGCCAAGGCGGTCAGGGGGCTGCCCGCCTCCCTGATGTATAAATTCATCCGCACAAAGAAAATCAAAGTCAACCGGGCACGGGCGGAGCAGTCCCAGCTGCTCCGCGAGGGGGACGAAATCCAGCTCTTCATCAAGGACGAGTTCTTCGGTGCCCCCTCGGAGGACAAAAGTGCGCTGGGCGCGATCCGTCCCAAACTGGATATCCTGTATGAGGACGAGCATATTCTGCTGCTCAACAAGCGCCCCGGCGTGCTGGTTCACGATGACGCCGCAGGCGGCGAAAACACGCTGATCCTGCACGTGCAGGCGTACCTGTACGGCAAGGGGGAGTACGATCCCGCCGACGAGCAGTCCTTCGCCCCCGCCCTGTGCAACCGCATCGACCGCAACACCGGCGGCATCGTCATCGCCGCCAAGGACGCGGAGGCTCTGCGCGACATGAACCGCCTCATCCGGGAGGATCAGCTCTCCAAGTTCTACCTCTGCCTGTGCCACGGCAGCATGGAGCGCCCGGCGGCAACCCTGCATGGCTACCTTGCCAAGGACAGCGCCCGCAATCTCGTGCGCGTGGAGGATCACCCCTTCCCCGGCGCACGGGAGATCATCACCAAGTACCGCGTGCTGGACACGCGGGGAAAAGGGGCGGATGCGGTGTCACTCCTGCAGGTCGAGCTGGTCACGGGACGCACGCATCAGATCCGCGCGCACCTCGCGCACATCGGGCACCCCCTGCTGGGGGACGGCAAGTACGGCATCAACCGCGCCGACCGGCAGGAAGGCTTCAAGTATCAGGCACTGTACGCATGGCGGCTGGATTTTGATATCCCCGGCGACGGGGGGAGTCTTGCCTACCTGCGCGGGCGCTCCTTCCGTCTGAATCCGGCGGACATCTGGTTCACCAAGGGCTACCGCCTTCCCCTGTCGGACGGCAGGGAGGTCACAACATGAAGCCGCTCGCCCCGCGCCTGCACACCGCGCCCCGGTGGCTCTTCTGGCTGTTGCTGCTGTCCGGAGCACTGCTGCTGGGACTGTGCATCCTGTTCCCTGTACTGGGTGTACTGGAATGGGTGGCGGCAGTGCCGTCCGGGCTTGCCATTCTGACGGCGGCACGTGACCGGAGCATACGCCTGCGCCGGATGTACGGCTACGGCTTCTGCTTCTTCGGTTGCTTCTACCTTGTCAACTTCCATTGGTTCCTGTATATGTACCCGCTGACCTTCGCGGGACTGTCGGATGCCGCCTCGGCGGTCGTGGTCATCGTGGCGTGGTTCGGGCTGTCGGCACTTCAGACAGTGGGCGCGGCGGCACTGTTCCCGCTCTTTGCGGTCGCCGTGCGCGGAAAATCCCTGTCCGGCAAGCCGATCCTGCAGCCGTTGCTGTTCGCAGCCCTGTGGGCAGTGCGGGAATGGATTCAGGCAAGCATCGGGTGGGCAGGTGTACCGTGGGCAAGACTGCCGCTCGGACAGGTCGGGCTTCGCCTGACTCTGCAGAGTGCCGCCTTTCTCGGCTCCTATTTCGTCACCTTCCTGCTGATCGCGGTGAGTATGCTGATTGCCGACCTGCTCCTGCACCCGGATCGGGCGCGGCTGTGCGGCATTCTGGCGGGCAGTCTGCTGGTCGGGAACCTCGCGCTCGGCGGTCTGCGCCTGCTGACCCGCCCGGCGGAGAGCAATGCGGTACAGGTCGCCGCGATCCAAGGCAATATGTCCTCGCTGGAAAAATGGTCCGGCAATTCCGCTTCCGCCGAGCGCTACGAGACGCTGACGCGAAAGGCGGCGGCAGAGGGAGCTACGCTGATCGTCTGGCCGGAAACGGCACTGACTGTCACGATAGACCGTTCCGCCGCTGCCCGCGACCGGCTGAGCCGGCTCGCACGCGAAACCGGCGCAACCCTGCTGGTAGGCGTCTTTACCTCCGGGACGGGCACAGAAAGCAACCGGCAGTACAATTCCGTCGTCGCTTTCCTGCCGGACGGAAGTATGTGCGAAACAGTGTACAGCAAGCAAAAGCCCGTCCCCTTCGGGGAATTCGTCCCCTACCGGGAGCTGGTCATGCTGCTGGTGCCGCCGCTGGCAGACATCGGGATGCTGGAAAACGATCTGCTGGTCGGCGACTGCTCCGAGGTGTTCGACCTCGGAGCCGGGCGGGTCGGGTCCCTGATCTGCTTTGATTCCATCTACGAAAGCACCGCGCTGGACAGTGTGCGCCGCGGGGCTCAACTGCTGGCGGTGTCCACCAACGACTCCTGGTTCCAGGACTCGCGCGGCGTCTGGATGCACAACGCGCAGTCCAGCCTGCGGGCAATCGAAACCGGGCGGTATGTCGTCCGGGCGGGCAACACAGGCGTGTCCTCCGTCATCGATCCGACCGGGCAGGTCACGGCGGAGCTGGATCCGCTTCTGACCGGCTACGTGCCGGGAACGGTACGTCTGTGCGAGGAACGGACGCTGTACACCCGCATCGGGAACCTGTTCGCGTACCTGTGCACGGCACTGTGTGCGGCGGCTGTGCTTGCCAACCCGGCAGAAATGGTCATGCGGCGCCTGCGCGCGGGCAGAAAAAGCGAATGAACCCCCGTGCTGCTGGCTGTCCGGTGACATGAACTGTCCGTAAACTTGATGAATGTATGGTAAACTTGTGAATAATCACGGAATGCCCCTTGACAAATCCGTGGGGAAGGGCTATAATGACAGACGAAATCGGCGCCGGGCGTGCCGCTCCGCGACATCCTGTGCGACCGTGACATTTTTTGAAAGGAGTACCCCATGAAAAAGTCTATTCGTATTCTGGCACTGGCGCTGGCTCTCCTGACGGTTGTTACCGTTCTGGCTTCCTGCGGCAACAAACTGTCCGGCGAGTATGAGTGCAAGGTTGGTCTTGTCACCGTCAGCATCAAGTTCAGCGGCAGCAAGGCAACCTTTACTGGCGCGTCCCAAATCCCCGGTCTCACCGCTGTGACTGACGGCAAGGAAGTCACGTACAAGATCGTTGACAAGGACGACGGCTCGCAGACCATCGAGTTCACGGTTGAGGAAGGCAAGGATCCCGTTTCGCTTTCCTTCTCTCAGGACAAGGACAAGAAGACCATCACGCTGGCTAAGTTGTTTGTCTTTAACAAGAAGTAAACAACCATACGGAACCGCTCCTCTCGGGGGAGCGGTTTTGCTATGCGGGGAAGCGGGCTTTTTTCGGTTTTCTCATTGACAAACGCCGCGCGTTGATATATAATGGTAGGGCAATGTGAATACCCCTGCATGACGCAGGTGCAGAAAGGACAATACTCATGGAACATACAGGCAGATGCGTGCAGAATGCACCGCGCTCCACCTCCGGTCCCCTCATGGCAACCGATGCACTGGGGCGCACCACCCCTGACCGCGCCGCAGGCGTCCCCGCCCCGCGCGAGAACCGTCTGGTCGGACTGTTCTACTTCCTCTGGCTGGGCGAGTGCGGCAAGCACAAGCCGTACAACATCTCCGAGATCGTTGCGGCGGATCCGCAGGCAGGGTACAAGCCGGACAGCGACGTCTGGGGCGGCGTCGGAACCTACCACCACTGGGGCGAACCGTTCTACGGCTACTACTATTCGGATGACGAGTGGGTTGTGCGCCACCACATGAAGCTCATCATGCAGGCGGACATCGACTTCCTCTTCTTCGATACCACCAACGCGCTGATGTACGAGCACAACTCCAAGCTGGTCATGCGCGTGCTGCAGGAATACCACGACGAGGGCTGGAAAATTCCGCAGGTCATGTTCTACACCAATACCGCCTCCGGCAAGACCGTGCAGGAAATCTACGAGAAGATCTACCGCCCCGGCTTTGCCCGCGACACGTGGTTCTGCCTGGACGGCAAGCCGGTCATCATCGCGGTGGAGGCGGAATGCTCCCCCGAATGCCGTGCGTTCTTCAATATCAAGATGTCCCAATGGCCCAACGAGCCGGATAAGCTGGGCGGCTGGCCGTGGATGGATTTCACCCGCCCGCAGCGCGTGTTCTCCAACCTGCAGGGCGTGCCGGAGGTCATCAACGTGTCGGTGGCACAGCACCCCCAGCTTCGCTTCGGCGACTCGGTACTGTACGGCGAGACGGGCAACTGCGGCAGAGCCTTCCACGACGGGCACAATGATCCTGCACCGGACGCCTGGAAGAAGGGGTACAATTTTGCCGAGCAGTTTGACCGCGCCGTGGAGACCGACCCGCCCATCGTGCTGGTGACGGGATGGAACGAGTGGATCGCCGGACGCTGGCAGGGTATCCCGGAGCGTCCCCTGATGTTTGTGGACTGCGCCAACTACGAGTACAGCCGCGACCTGGAAATGATGCGCGGCGGGTATTTTGACAACTATTTCATGCAGCTCATCGAGAATGTCCGCCGCTACAAGGGCGTGGAGGACACGCCGGTGTTCGGACGCCTGCCTGTCCCGGACGGGGCGGCTGTCGGGTGCTTCTGCGAGTCTGACGCCGTCTATGACTCCTTCGACGACGGTGATTTTGCCCGTCACGCAGAGGGCTCCGGCTGCGTGTACGACAACCGCACCCAGCGCAACGCCATCCGCAAGATCAAGGTCAAGCACGACGGCGAGTACCTGTGCTTCCTCCTGCGTACCAAGCAGCCCGTCACGCCCTACGACGGCACCGGAAGCTGGATGCGCCTGTACCTGAATACGACGGGCGGGCAGGGCTATCAGTTCGTGCTCAACACGCATCCCGCGCCGGACGGCACCACCACGCTGGCACGTGTGACCGGAACGGACGATGATCTGACCGCAGCCGATCTGCCGGACGTTGCCGCCTTCTATGAGGTGGACGGTGACAAGTTCAAGATCAAGGTGCCCCTCCGGGCTTTGGGACTTGACCCTGACGGATTCACCGTCTGGTTCAAGGCGGCTGACAGCCGTGAGCCGATTGCCTCGGTTGAGGATTTCTATGACAAGGGCGATGTCGCCCCGCTCGGACGCATGAATTTCGTATACAGAGGAAAGTAAGAGCCTTATTTTCCCGTTTGCAATTCCGGTTCTGTCAAACAAAAATTTAGGGGGATCCCCAGCGGTCCGGCACGCCGGGGCTCCGCCAAGGGGTACCCCGAAACAAAGAAAGAAGCGATATACCATGACAAAAATCGACATTTTCTCCGGCTTCCTCGGCGCAGGCAAAACCACGCTGATCAAGAAGCTCATCACGGACGCCTACAAGGGCGAGCAGTTGGTGCTCATCGAGAACGAGTTCGGCGAGATCGGCATTGACGGCGGCTTCCTTGCCGACGCAGGCATCCGGATCAACGAGATGAACTCCGGGTGCATCTGCTGCTCCCTGGTCGGCGACTTCCGCAAGGCGCTGGCGCAGGTCATCAGCGAGTACCACCCCGACCGTATTCTGATCGAGCCTTCCGGCGTCGGCAAGCTGTCCGACGTCATCCGCGCCGTGGAGGGCGCAGCCACCGAGGGCGCCGTACTGAACGGCTTTACCACCGTGGTGGATGCCGGCAAGTGCAAGATGTACATGAAAAACTTCGGCGAATTCTTCAATGACCAGGTTGAAAACGCCGGCTGCATTATCGTCAGCCATGCCGATTCCACGCCCGCCAAGAAGGTCGAGGAAGCGGTCGAACTGCTCCGCGCACACAATGCAACGGCTGTCATTGTCTCCACACCGTGGAACCAGCTGACCGGCGACCAGCTGCGCGAGGCAATGGAGCGCCGCGACACGCTGGAGGCAGAGCTGTCCCGCCTTGCCGCCGAGGAGGACGATGAGGACGGGCATGAGCATCACCACCATCATCACGAAGATGAGAATGACCACGATGAGCATGAGCATCATCACCATCATGACGGGGACGAGGATGAGGACGAGTGCGGGTGCGGCTGCTGCCACCACGACCACGAGGGACACCATCACCATCACCACGATGCCGACGAGGTGTTCGTAAGCTGCGGCGCCGAGACGACCGTCCGCTTTGACCGCGCGGCGTTGGAAAGTATGCTGACCGCCCTGTGTGATGAGGGCAAGTACGGCACCGTTCTGCGCGCCAAGGGCATTGTGGCACCCGCCGACAGCGCAAGCAAAGGCTGGATTCACTTTGACTACGTTCCCGGCGAGCCCGACGTCCGCACGGGTGCTCCGGCTGTCATCGGTCGGCTGTGCGTCATCGGCTCCGGGCTGAAGGTAGATGCCCTGTCCGCGCTGTTCGGCGTAACACTGCACAAGTCCGAGGAGGACTGACGCGTAAGGAGAGCACACCATGGCATACGATTTACCTGTTTACCTTTTCACCGGCTTCCTTGAGGGCGGCAAGACCCACATGATCCAGGAGTCGATGGAAAGCCCGCAGTTCAATACGGGAGAAAAAACGCTGATCATCCAGTGCGAGGAAGGTATGGACGAGTTGGACATCTCGACCTTCAACGGGAAGAATGTCTATCTGGAGACTGTGGAAAACGAGTCCGACCTGACGCCCGACCTTCTCTCCGCCATGGCGAAAAAGCATAAGCTGGATCGCATCCTCATTGAGTACAACGGAATGTGGATGCTGAGCACGCTGTATGACGCCATGCCGCAAAACTGGGTTATCTATCAGCAGATGATGTTCGCCGATGCCAACACCTTCCTCAGCTACAACCAGAATATGCGCCAGCTGATGGTGGACAAACTGATGAACACCGATCTGGTCGTGCTCAACCGCACACCGGCGGATATTGACAAGGAAACCATCCACAAGATCGTGCGGGGATGCTCCCGCCGTGCGCAGATTTCCTACGACTATCCGGACGGGCATGTGGAATCCGACAACATTGAGGACCCCCTGCCCTTCGACCTGAATGCCCCCATCGTGGAGATCGGCGACGAGGATTATGCCGTCTGGTACCGTGACCTGACCGAGGAACTGCAGGCATGGGACGGCAAGACCGTTCGTGTCAAGGGCATCGTCATGCGCGACCCCAAGCTGGGCAAGGCTGCCCTGCTGGTCGGCAGGCACGTCATGACCTGCTGCGCAGCCGATATTACCTACTCCCCGCTGGTCTGCAATTTCTCCGCCCCCGTCCCCTACAAGACCCGCGATTGGATTCTTGTCACGGCTAAAATCCGCATTGAAACTCACAAACTCTACGCCAACCGCCCCGGTCCCGTCCTCTACGCCACAGACTCCGCCCTGACCTCCAAGCCGGTCGAGGAAGTGGCAACGTTTTACTGAGCCTGATACCCCGCCTCCGCCCGCAGAGGGCAGCCCCCCGGCGCAGGTCGGGGGGTATATCCGAAAAGGGAGAACACCATGTCTGACAATATTCTTTCCCGCATCCGCGCCGACGCCGGCGTTGCCGTCGCCGAGTTGATCCCCGCCGCGCATCTTACCGCCGGGCAGATTCTCGTCGTCGGCTGCTCCTCCTCCGAAATGGTCGGCGGGCGCATCGGCAAATGCTCCAGTCCGGACGCCGCCGCCGCCCTGATTGACGCCCTGCTCCCGCCCCTGCAGGCTGCAGGTATCCTGCTCGCCGCACAGTGCTGCGAGCATCTCAACCGCGCGCTCATCGTGGAGCGTGCGTGCGCGGAACGCTACGGGCTGGAGCCTGTCTGGGTCAAACCCCAGCCGCACGCGGGCGGTTCCTTCGCCACAGCGGTGTGGGAACGCTTTGCCGACCCGGTCGCTGTCGAGTGCATCCGTGCCCATGCGGGCATGGACATCGGACAGACGCTCATCGGGATGCACCTGCGCCGGGTGGCAGTCCCGGTGCGGCTGTCCGTGTCGCGTATCGGCGAGGCGCCCGTTGTCTTTGCCCGCACGCGTCCGCCCTATATCGGCGGTCCCCGCGCCCAGTATCAGACCGAGGAACCGTGATCCGGCACACCCGCAAAAAGCCCACCCCAACCGCCACGATCCAAGGATCGGGACGCGCAGGGTGGGCTTTTTGTATTATTACTGGTGCCGGAAGCGGGGGTCGAACCCGCACGGTATCGCTACCACTGGATTTTGAGTCCAGCACGTCTGCCAGTTCCATCATTCCGGCGTGAACAATCCGTATTATACCATAAGATGGTCGGCAAGTCAAGAGAAATTTCAAGTAAATTCTCAAAGCAAATGCATTTGCTCCGGGATGCGTGCTTTCCGAACATCCACGCGCCGCAAAAAAGCCTTGCATTTTCCCGGCGCGTGTGGTATAATGAAACGGAATCATGCACCCGCAAGCCGGGTGAATACATATAAACACATAAAATTAAGGAAGGCAGGAGAAAGCCATGCCCCAGAAGACCGGTGTAGGTGTAACCGAAGAAAAAACAGCTGCGGCTAAAGCGGCTTCCCAAAAGGATAAAAAGACGGCAAGGTCGGCATCCGCCAAGCCGGACGGATACGGCGATGAGAGCATCACGTCGCTCAAGGGCGCAGACCGCGTCCGCAAGCGTCCGGGCGTCATATTCGGCTCGGACGGGCTGGAGGGGTGCGAGCATTCCTTCTTTGAAATCCTGTCCAACGCCGTGGACGAAGCGCGTGAGGGACACGGATCGGTCATAAAGGTCACGTACTTCCGCGATCTGAGTATCGAGGTGGACGACCGCGGGCGCGGCGTGCCGCTGGGCTGGAACGAACGCGAGGGACGCTGGAACTGGGATCTCATCTACTGTGAGCTGTACGCCGGCGGAAAATACGACAACAACAGCAACGGTTCCGCATACGAGTACTCGCTGGGACTGAACGGTCTGGGCGCCTGCGCAACGCAGTATTCCTCCGAATACATGGAGGTCACATCCTACAGCGGGCAGGTCAAGCGGAGCATCTCCTTCCGCAAGGGCGAGGTCGTCGGTGAGTTGACCGAGGAACCGCTGGACAAAAAGAACGCCCGGACGGGCACCGTCATCCGCTGGCGCCCCGACCTGGACGTATTCACCGACATCCGCATTCCGCACGAATTCCTCACCGACATACTGCGCCGGCAAGCGGTTGTGAACGCGGGGGTTCGTTTCGACCTGCTGTTCGAGCAGGAAGACGGCAGCTTCCCACTGGAATCCTTCTACTACCGGGACGGCATCGCAGACTACGTTGCCGAGAAGGAAGGGGAAAGCCTCCTCATCCCGACGGCACAGTGGCATCTGGAAACCTCCGGGCGCGACCGTGCGGATAAGCCCGACTATAAGCTCAAGGCGGATTTTGTCTTTTCCGCATCAGCCTCCGCGCCGATGCTGGAGTACTACCACAACTCCAGCTTTCTGGAGCATGGCGGCTCACCGGACAAGGCAGTCCGTTCTGCGTTCGTGTACGCGGTGGATAAGTTCCTGCGGGCGGGCAAGAAGTACAAGCAGAACGAGCCGCGCATCACGTTTCAGGATATTGAGGACTGCCTTGTGCTGGTCATCAACAGCTTTTCTACTCAGACTTCCTATGAGAACCAGACAAAAAAAGCCATTACCAACACCTTTATATACAGTGCCATGAACGCTTTCCTGCGTGAACAGCTGGAGATTTACTTCATGGAGCATCCCGCCGAGGCGGAGGTGTTTACCGGTCGGATTCTGAACAACAAGCGCAGCCGCGAGAGCGCCGAGTCGCAGAAAAACCTGATGCGCCGCAAGTTCAATACCGTTGTGGATATGTCCAACCGGGTGGAAAAATTCGTAAACTGCCGCACCAAAGACGTCGCACGCCGGGAGCTGTACATCGTGGAGGGTGATTCCGCTATGACGTCGGTCAAGCTGGCGCGCGATCCGGAATTTCAGGCAGTCATCCCGGTGCGCGGCAAGACGCTCAACTGCCTTAAAGCGGATTACAACCGCATTTCCAAGAGCGACATTATCTCCGACCTGATCCGCGTAATCGGGTGCGGCGTGGAGATAACCGGCAGTAAGCGCAAGGATGACGCATCCGACTTCAATCTGGCAAACCTCCGCTGGTCCAAGATCATTCTGTGTACCGATGCCGACGAGGACGGATTCCAGATACGCACGCTGCTGCTGACGCTGTTTTACCGTCTGCTGCCTACCCTGCTGAAGGAAGGCAAGGTGTTCATTGCCGAGACGCCGCTCTTTGAGATTACCACCAAGAGCAAAACCTACTTTGCCTACGACGAGTTTGAAAAAGCCGAAATACTGAAGCAGCTCGGAAACACCCGCTACACGCTCCAGCGCTCCAAAGGTCTGGGCGAGAACACCCCCGCCATGATGTCCGAGACCACCATGCATCCCGCCACGCGCCGTCTGGTTGCCGTCACGCCGACCGATGCCGCCGCGACTGCCCGTATGTTCGATACGCTGTTGGGCGATGACCTGCCCGCCCGCAAGGCATTTATAGCCCTGCACGGCAAGGAATACGTCAAGGACGCCGATCTGGAATGATATCCGACAAGGAGGAGCTTCCGTGAAAAATCTGTTTTCCATCAACCGGACAGAGGATACGCATTCCGTCCGTCCGGACAGCACACCCTTCGACGCAGAGCATATTGACAGCGCGTTGGAGGAGCAGTTGAGACAGGCTTCCGACGCGGCGTTTGAAGCCTTTGACCAGCCCCTGACCCCGCCCCGCGGCAGGCAAGCCGGGGGACACGGGAGCTGGCAGCTGGGACTGGGGCTGCTGCTGACAATCATCGCCATCGTCCCGGTATTTCTCTGGCGCGACACGCTGTTTTCAGGCGACCGCGCATATTTCGCATGGATCCTGCTGGCTCTGCTGATTGCAGGCGGCGTGCTGGTCAGTTGGGCATACCGCATCCAGAAAAAGACCATGATGCAGGAGACGCGCGAACGGCAGGAGGCGAACGCCTCCGGGCAGAACGCTGCCGCCGTGGAAACCGCCATGAAGGAGATGACCCGCCTTCAGCGGCAGGCGCGCGCTCAGCTGCACGTGCCGGACGATGCACTGGAGCTGGACGTCTTTCCCTTCGTCTACGAAAAGAAAGGGGATCGCACGGTCGGACTGGATCGGAACGGGCGCTTTCAGAGCCTGCTGGTTCTCGCATGGCGGCAGGGAAATGACCTGTGCCTGTCGGACGGCATCTGCAATCTGCGCATCCCGACCGAGGCTATCCGGGGACGTGTGACCTGTGACCGCCCCTTCGTGGTGGATATGTGGCTCAAGGAGGAGCGCCCCGGCGAGGGACGCTTCAAGCCGTACCACCTTAAAAAGACCGGTCTGCTCGCCGTAAAGGGACGCACGTGGTACTGCGTGATGCTGGGCGCACCGGGCGGTGACAGCTACGAGCTGTTGATCCCCTGCTACGACCTGCCCCAGTTGGAAAAGCTGGTATCAATTCCCGAACCGGATGCCCGGACCGAAGACAAATAACCGATAGAGAATAAGAAAAGAGGTATCGTACAGTGAATTCCCCGTTCAAGCCCACCAAGAGCGCCATCGCAGCCAACAAGTACGGGATCGCCCGCAGCAACCTGTTGCTGGTCATCCTGTTCACCCTTATCAATTCGGTGATTTCCTTTGCCCATGGCAATTTCTACTTTCTGTTCTCCGCTTCCATCCCGTACTATGTAGCCAGCTTTTCCGCCGCGTGGGCATATAGCCCGAAGGATATCGGACTGGAGCCTGCCGCTAACCCGACAGCGATCCTGGTAATCGGTGCCGTCATCGCCGCCGTTCTGCTGGTGCCGTACCTGCTGTGCTGGATATTCTCCAAAAAGCACTACGGCTGGATGATTGCGGCGTTGGTGCTGTTCTCCCTGGATTCCGTCTGGCTGCTGCTTAACTTCCATATCAGCCTCATCCTGGATATCCTGTTCCATGCTTACGTGCTGTACTATCTCATCATGGGCGTGCGGTACGGACTGCTCTCCAGACGGGCGGCGGAAGCCGAAGCCGCCGAGGCACCTCTCCCCAACGGAACGCTCACGCTGAACCCGGACGGCACCATTGCGGATATGTCGGCAACAACCGCCAATGCGGAGGAAAGCGCCAATGCAGAATCCGCCCCGACAGAACAGCCGGTCATCCCCGACACGCCGATCCTGCGCTCCGCTGATGAAACGGGCAGCGAAAAGGTTCGGGTGTACGTTGAAACGGCATGGGACGGACACCCGATCCAGTACCGCCGGGTCGGAAAGATCGAGGAGCTGGTTGTGGACGGGCAGGTGTATGCCGAGATGCCCCGCGCGCGCGTGAACGGGGCGCACATGACCGCCACGGTCGCGGGAATGCAGCTGGAAGCCGGCGCTATGGGCGGCTCCAACATCGTCACCGTAAACGGCAAGGTCGTTGCCACGACCATCCGGTATATCTGACACCGGAAGGGCAACGGGTACCGTTTCCATGAATTCCACCACATCCGTACCGGTGGCGGACATTGTCGCCGCTCTGAAAGTACGCTATCCCGCCGCAGTCTGCGCCCTGGACTGGGGCGGGCAGCACGATTCCGATCCGGAAACGCGCCGCCGAAACGGCTGGCGTCTGCTTGTCATGGCGAGGCTGTCGGCACAGTGTACCGACGCGCGGGTCAATCAGGTCTGCCGGGAGCTGTTCCGGCTGTATCCGACTCCGGGAGCACTTGCCGCCGCGCCGCAGGCAGATGTGGAAGCCGTCATCCGCCCCTGCGGACTGTTCCGAACCAAGGCGGAGAGTATCCGCGCGACCTGCGCCATTCTCGCCGCCGACTGGGCGGGATTGGTGCCGGAGGACATGGATACCCTTCTCTCCCTGCCCGGCGTGGGGCGCAAGATTGCCAATCTCGTCCGCGGCGACCTGTACGGTCAGCCGGGCATCGTGGCAGATACGCACTGCATCCGCATCTGCGGGCGGCTTGGATTTTACCCCGAGGAGCTGAAGGACCCCGTCCGGGCAGAACGCATCCTTTCCCCGCTCATCCCGCCGGCGGAGCAGTCGGATTTCTGCCACCGCATCGTGCAGTTCGGACGGGATACCTGCACCGCCCGCGCCCCGGCGTGCGGGGCGTGTCCCTTGCGGTCATTCTGTTCGCACGGGCAAAAGCTTCCCTGATGGGTACAAGAAACCGCCGAACAAATCGGCGGTTCTCTAAATCTGTTTGTGTACGCTTTTATACTCGTCGTAGTACCGGAAGTAGGGGCACCGCCCGGTCTGCCCGGACGTAAAGCGCCCCATCTCGTCCTCGTCCAGCGACACACGACAGGTATAGGTCTCCCAATTCTCGTCGTAGTCGTAGAATTCACAGTCCTCACACCGCGCGGCAGGCTTCTTCGGCACAGTCTGCCGTTCCTTGCGCTTCTCTTCCATCATCATAGACCTCCCTTTTCATATTTTCCCGGGCACCGCCCGTAAGGAGCAAAAACATTGAACGATAAAGAAATATCCGAAATCCGCCGCCGTTACAGGGCGGAAAAGAGCGGCATCTCCCGCATCCGGGGATGCTATGTCAACGAAAAACGAACCATCATCTCCGAATTTGACCAGTCGCTGGGACTGATGTCCGAAAGCGAGGCAGAAGAGGTGCTGACACTGCTCAGGAAGGCGCTGTCCGGAAAAGTCGGAACCAATCTGATGGACATCGCCTTTTCGACTACGCAGGTGCAGTCCGGTGCGGAGCACGGTCTGCTCATGACTCTGCGCGAAAGCGCCCTCGGTGATGACGCCGCCGTCCACGCCTTTTACGAAAAGGTAATCGGTTCGCTGGCGCTGGAGGGCAACTACATGATCCTGCTCTGCCACGACAGCTATGACGTGTTCTCCTACCACAAGGACGGCGGACGCTCGGAGGACTCCGGCGAGATATTCCGCTACATCCTCTGCGCCATCTGCCCGGTCAGCATGGCAAAGCCCGCGCTGTCCTACTTTGTCCGGGACAACTGTTTCCGCAATATCACAGCCGACTCGGTCGTTGCGCCGCCCGCGCTGGGCTTCCTGTTCCCCGCCTTTGACAACCGCTCCACCAATCTCTACGGCGCGCTGTACTATACCCGTGACACCAGCGACAGCCATGAGGAGTTTACCGATGCCGTGTTCCATGCCGGAAAGCTGCCCATGCCCGCCGCCGCCCAGCAGGAGACCTTCCGCAACGTGCTGGCGGAGTCGGTAGGGGAGGCGTGCAGTCTGCCGGTTGTGCGGGCAGTGCGCGCACAGATCTGCCAGGCGGTAGAGGATCACAAGGCGTCCAAGGAGCCGGGGCCGCTGACCGTGGACAAGTACGCTCTGCGGGATATGCTGGGCTTCGGCGGCGTACCCGAGGAAGGCATCAACGCCTTTGAGGAGAAATTCGACCGCAGTTTCGGCTCCGGCGCCGCCGTCAGCCCCCGCAATCTGGTGGATACACGCAAATTCGAGGTCAAAACGCCCGATGTCGTGATCCGCGTCAATCCGGAGCGAGCCGAGCTGGTCGAGACCCGCATCATCGACGGCGTAAAGTACATTCTCATCCGCGCCGATGACGGTGCAGAGGTCAACGGGATTGATGTGACCTTCGAAAAGGACACTGCGGGACAGTAACTCCGAACCTCACTGCCGCCCGCCCTGTCCTGCCGCCATAGCGGTATAGAAAGCACGGCGCACGCGGAAGAACGCGGTTTTGTCGCGTCCGAAATGGACGGCGTTGGTCAGCAGAACGCCCCACAGACCGCTTTCCGCATCCACCCACAGGGAGGTGCCGGTAAAGCCGGTATGCCCGAAGGAGCCCTCCGCCATGAGGTCGCCTGCCGAGGACAGCGCAGGCAGGGGCGGCTTGAGCTGGAAGCCGAGTCCGCGCGCCTCGGCAAGCCCCGGCGTATAATCGCGGATTGCCGCCGCAAAGGTGCAGGGGGAAAGCAAACGTCCATCCGCCGTTCCGAATGCCGCACCGGGCAGCTCACCGTGGGTCGAGCACATGACGGCAAAGCGAATCATGTCATCAAGCGGGGCAAACACCCCCGCGTTTCCGGACACACCGCCGAGGAAATGCGCGTTCTCGTCATGGACGTGCCCCTTGATATACGCCTTGTACAGGGCGGAATATTCGGTCGTCACCACGTTGTCGGACTCCGGACAGTAGCCCGTGTGCGCCATGCCCAGCGGGGCAAACACATACTCCCGTGCCAGATCGTCCAGACGTCGCCCGGTCAGCCGCTCCAGAATAATCTGGAGCAGGATGTACCCCATGCAGGAGTAGTAGACCTGCTCGCCGGGGCGGCAAAACGGTTCGGAGGACAGGATTATATGTGCCACGGCACTTTGCTCAGGCGTTTCCGTCCTGTTCCAGAGCGCTATATGCGGCGTGATGCCGGAGGTATGCGTCATGAGGCGGAATACCGTCACGTCGGCGCGCCCTTCCGGTGCCCCCGCCAGTTCCGCCGGCGTAAACCAGCGCGACAACGTGTCGGACAGGAGCAATCGCCCCTGCTCCACCAGCCGCAGGGCTACCATGGTCGTGGACACCAGCTTGGACAGTGATGCCAGATCATACAGCGTGTCCCGGTCTGCCTTCTCCGGTGCCGAAAACCGTGTCCGATCCCCCATCACGCCGGAGCGCAGCACCTCCCTGCCCTGCCCGATGGCGAATGCCGCCGAGGGAATCACGTCCCCCGCAATACTTTCGCGCAGAATATCCTCACATGTATCAAAATACATTGCAATCTGTCCTTTCATCTCCCGAAAAAGGGGCGTCCGCACGGCGGAAGCCCCTTTTTTGTTCCGTACATATGGGAGCCTCCGGATTATCACCGCGCGTGTGATTTCCGGGGTTCCTTATTTTGCCAGCGCCTGCTCCAGCCAGATGATTCCGTACCCGAACGCCTCATACAGTCCCTTCTTGCCGCCCTGCCGGTATACTTTATTCTGATCTGCCGTTTCCACCACGCTGACGAACACATCGTTCGGAACGCGGGTGCCGCCCTCATCCTTATAGCTCATAATGTCCATAACCAGTATATATTTCTCCGTCATATCGCCGTAGCAGATGGTGTCGCCCTCCCGCACCAGCGGACGATCCTTATACATCAGGTAGGAACCGCCGACCAGCGGTGCCCCCGTGACGTTGATTGGATTCAGTTTTTCCTCACTCATGGTATACTCCTCTCCGCCCCCGTGACCGGGAGCCGCCCTGCGTACTCAGACGCCTCTTGTGACCGTTCCCCCGTCGGATCCCGCCGCCGTGGCAATCGGACTCTTATCCACTTATAGTATACCACAGTTTTACGGAAAAGTCAATGCCGATTTTGGGCATGGAAACAGCATTTATCCCTTTTTACGGCGCGGGAACGGAGCAGGATTGCCTGCGGTGCAGGGTTCGCCCCGGTGACGCAGCTCGACCTGCCCCGCCGGGCACCTCGTTGCAGGTATCCAAAACTTCCGGGTATGAAAACATCTTTTCCGCTGTTTTTCCGTATGGTCATAAACCCGTCACAATATCGTGCTATACTGTAGGATAGCAACGTGCGCCAAACAGGCGTGCCGAAAGGGAGAAAAACAATGGTCAAACTGAAAAGAATATGCGGGCGGGCAGGCGCGATGGCGCTGGCGCTCGTGCTGATGCTCACGGCACTGGCAGGCTGCACGTCCCGGGCGGATCGGGAAAACCAGCGCGTGATCGGAGAAAGCGGCGGCTTTGACGTTCTGTATGAGGAGCTACGCTTTGTGACCCTGCTGGTCAAGGATGCCATGGCGGGCGAATACGGCGCGGACATCTGGAAAAACGCCGACACAGCCGAGCAATACCGGGCAGAGCTGGAGGAGCGCGTCATGGACAAGCTCCGGGCGAACTATATGGTGCTGGCGACCTGCGCCGCCTACGGCATAAGCACCGACTCCAAGGAGGCGGACAACTATGTGGACAGGCAGATCGACCAGCTGATTACGCAGGAGTGCGGCGGCAAGACCGGCAAGTACAAGGACTACCTGAAGGAGCACAACCTCACCGATCACTATCAGCGCTTCGCCCTGCGCGTAAGCTACCTGGAATCCGTGCTGTACTACACGCTGGAGGCTGGGAAGCACTTCGCCTATACTGCCGAAAACATTGACGAATTCGTCGAGTTCGTACTGGAAAGCCCCGACTATGCCCGCACCATACACGTGTTTCTCCGCAACGACGAGGGCGAGAGTCCGGAGCAGAATCTGGCGGAAGCAAAGAAAATCACGCAGGCACTGCGGGCGGTCTCCGGGACGGAACAGCGTCAGGATGTCATGAACGGGTACATCGGATCGGCACTCAATGACGACCTGAGCATGGTATCCAAGGACGGCTACTACTTCACGCGCGGCGAGATGGACGAGATCTACGAGCAGAACACCTTTGCCCTGCAGGTCGGGGAGGTCAGCGATCCGTTCCTGTGCGGCAACGGCTATTATGTCATCATGCGGCTGGCGCCGGAGGCTGGGTATGCCATGCAGAACAGCTCCACCCTGCTGAAGTATTACCAGAGCGCCCAAATGGGTCTGCTGGAGGAGTCACGCGCCGAAGCGTGCCGCGTCGTGCTCAACGAGTACGGGCAAAGCATCGATCTGGTCGCTATGGAGTGACCGTGGCATTATGAGGTCGAAGAAATCATCCTTCGTGCGCGTATCGCGGCGTTACAGTGTCGGCGCAACGCGACGCAGCCGTCTGCGCGTTTCCCGCAATGTCCGGCGACGGGCAGCGGTGACGGTCGCCGTATGTCTTGCTGTCGTGGCAGTGGCTCTGATATGGGGTTCTGCCCTCAAGCGCCGCTCGGACGCTTACCACGCCGGGTTGGAAGCGGACGCATGGACTGCCTCCACGCAAGCCGCGCTCCGGCAGATCACAGTTCCGGATTTCCGCGGGGGCGCGATATCCCCCGGCGGGGAGCTGCCCGGACTGCCGGCAGACGCGTCCGGTGCCGTCGTCACACTGTCGGAGAACCCGGACGGTCAGCTCGGCTACGCCTTTCCCACCGCCGCGACCGCCGGATTGACTGTCGCCGAAGGCGCGCCGACACCGGAGGCGGAAGTCGGACGGTTGCACCGCGCCGGACTGCGCGTACTGGGCATTTTTCGGGTGCAGTGCCTGGACGATGTGTACCGCGCGGATCCGGCTGCCGCCGTTCTGCGCCGCGGCGTGGAGTTGAGTCTCCTGACCTCTGCGGCACGGGCAGGCGTCGATGAACTCCTGCTGCTTGGCATTCCGTGCGGGAACGATGACGCGGACACCCGCGCGCTGGACTTTCTGCGCGAGCTGAAGCAGCTGCTGGCGGACAGCGGCACGGCACTCGGCGTGGCGCTCCCGGCAGATGCTTTCGTGCGGGCGGAGGGAGAAACGGTGCCGGATGCTTTCGCGCAGGACAGCACCGGCGCAGGTATCGTGCAGTACACCGGCTGGCGCACGCCGGGGCGGATGCTGTCGGTATGCGATTACCTTGCGCTGGATCTGCGCACGGTGGATTCGGATTCCGCCGGGGAGCTGCTCCGGGGCTTCCGGTTCACCTACGCGCGCTATGCACTCCGCCTGCTGGTCGCAGACGCGGCGGTATCCGAAACAGCCGACGCCCACGGGATGCGGCGGCAGATTGTCTGTCCGGCAACAGACTGACGGGCAGATTCTTCAGGGCTGAAAAGTCCAAAGATCCTCCCCTGCTCCGCATGTTATCAGTATCCGATCCTGAAAGAAAGGAGGCTTTTGCCGACGCAAAAGCCATAGCCATCAATATGAAAACCATCGCCAGCTTCACTGTCAACCACGATACGCTCCTGCCAGGTCTGTATGTGTCCCGTGTGGACGGGGACATCGTGACCTATGATGTCCGCATGAAGGTGCCGAACGGCGGGGACTACCTGCCCACGCCAGCCGCCCATACCATCGAGCATCTGTTCGCCACCTACGCACGCAACAGCGGGTACGCCAACCAGGTGGTTTATGTGGGTCCTATGGGATGCCGTACCGGCTTTTATCTGCTCCTGCGCGACAGCGTCAGCCGCGCCGAAGCCATCCGGCTGGTGCAGGACAGCTTTGCCTTCATTGCCGCCTATGAGGGAGAAATCCCCGGTGCGACGCGCACGCAATGCGGCAACTACCGGGAGCATGATCTGCCCGGCGCCAAAGCCGCCGCGGCGGCACTTTGCGTCACGTTGCGCGACTGGACGCCCGAGAAAACTGTCTACGAAAGCGGCAACGTTTAAGCGGACACCGACCGGAGCGCGGATGGCTCATTCCCGTGCCACTGCCGGGAGTTCTTCGTCCGGCACGGCGTACAGCTCAATATCCCACGCAGGGACACCGTCCATGCGCCGCAGGTACAGGCTGGCACCGGGATACAGCGACCGCACAAGAAGCGAGAGTTCCCAAAGATCCGCGCTCCGGTGGTAGACAGACACCAGAAGGCGGGGGCTGTCCTGCCGGATCAGCGAACGGGATCCAAGCAGCGCGTCGCGTTCCGCACCCTCCACATCGTACTTGATGAAATCCAGCCGCCGATGTCCCCCGACCGGCAGTCCGGCAGACGCGCATTCCCACGCGCTGTCGGGTGCTGCCGCCGCGACCTGCCGCAAACGTTCCCGACTCTGCGGCGTGGGCAGCAGCGAGGCGTTGCGGTTGCCGGTATCGTGAAAAGTCAGCGTTGCGTCCTCCGACCATGCCGCCGCCTGCAACGGGTAGACCGCCCGTCCCTCTGCGGCGAGTGCCTGTGCATAGGCGCTCAGCTTACGGAAGGAACGCACGTCCGGCTCCAGGCACACCGCCGTTTCCAGCCCCGGCGCGTACCGGATCAGCTCGCGCAGGCTGTCCCCCGTATATGCACCGCAATCCATGGCAGTGCGGATACTCTCCGCCCGGAGCAGACGCCAGACCTCCGCGCGCCCCGTGGCAGTCGCCTCTATGTCCTCCAGCCGCCCGCCAAGGCGTGCCCGAACGATGCCGTCAAACACGCCGCGCGAGGTTTCATCCGCAAGCAGAGCGCGGGCACGTTCCATATCCGCCCGATGTGCCTGCACAAGCTCCGCCGTGAACAGTGCCCCGCCGCTGACCGGGACATCCGGAATGTACAGCTCGCACTGCGCCGCAATGCGGCGTATGTTTTCCAGCACGTCCGGACGGCGGGAGCCGAACGCAAGCAGCACGATCATGCAGTCCCCGTAGGTCGCGCGCGCCTCCCCAAAGGAAAGCACCCGCCGCCCGCGGAAGCTCTGCCCCCGCACAAAGCCATCGCTGGCGAACACGTCCGCCACGGCAATCCCGTACTCCGCACAGACATCCAGCACCTTATCCGCTCCGTCTCCCATGCCCCAAAGCAGTATGGGGCGCCCTGCCTGACTCTGCAGGTACCGCCACAGGTCGGGCGTGCACGCATTCGGTGAAAAGTATTGCATTCTGGTCTCCTTTTCCGGGCGGCGGACTGCGCGCCCTATCGGTTCGTTGCAATGCAGGAAGAGCTGCGTATCGTTTCGGTGCCGGGCAAAAAAGAATGTCCAACAGAACCTATGGGTTCCAAGCAGCCTTGACTCCCGGTTTCACCGCCGGGAGGATGGATCACTTTCGATTACTGGAATTTATCATTCTGCTCGACAAAAAAGTCGTGGTATACTTTTACGCAGGCAAGCTCCGTCCATTTTTGTTCGGCGGGCGGTGTTTCGTCAATATTGTATATGTGTGCGCCCTTCAGGGAGAGCAGAAACGGAGAGTGCGTGGAAATAACGAATTGACATCCGTAATTTCTCACCGAGTCTTCAATAAAATACTTCAGTTGCAATTGATTCTGCGGAGAAAGGCTGTTTTCCGGCTCGTCCAAAAGATACAACGCATTTTCCTGAATCGAATCAACAAAGTAGGACAATGCACTCTCACCGTTTGAACGCTCCTGTATATTTCGCATCAGGTTTTCTTTCAAGAAGCGGGACTGACTGCGATTTTTGTTCCGCATATCTCTGACCCGTTTCCACCGCTCGTAATCATCCAATCCCTCAAGACGATTCGGCGCTGCACCCGGGCTGTTTTCCGCGATATATTCCCGGATCAAATCCGACCTTTTGCTGTCAATACCGTCGTTGATACGGCGAATATCAAGTACCTTTTCAAAAACGCCGTCGCTCGTGATGATCTTGCTCTCCGGCGGAATCGCTCGGTCTAACTGATAGTCACACATGCCGACGTAGTCCTCAAAAAAGTCGGAGCGGTTAAACGGGGTGCTTCGCTCAAGAGCCAGCTTTTCCGCAATGATATTCAGGATACTGCTCTTACCGCTCCCGTTATTGCCACAGAATATTGTGATGTCCGAAAAAAAGAACTCGGGCAGTTCACGATACTGAAACAGTTGGAACGGATAATAGGTCGTATAGCAGGTTTTCTTGACTTTGATATTATCCGAAAAATAATTCTCCTCATCTTCTCTTGTCGGCATTTGAAAATTCATTAAGTATATCATAAGACCGCCCTTTCACTCTTGATTTTGTCTCAAAAACTTCCTGATACTTCGGCTGACTGTATTGTACCTTGTTTTTGTAAAAAAGTAAATGCTGTTGCCCTGACATTTCGCCTCGCCTGCTTGACAGAACGCGGTTTTGCGTGTACAATATAGGACAACAACAGTATACGAGGAGGATTTTTGCTATGAATGATTGCCTTTTCTGCCGCATTGTCGCCGGTGAGATACCCTCGTCCAAGGTGTACGAGGACGACACGGTATACGCCTTCCGGGATATAAATCCCATGGCACCCGTGCATATCCTGATTGTTCCCAAGGCGCACCTCGCGTCCGCCGCCGACATTACCGCTGACAACGCCGCGCTGGTTGCCCACATCTTTGCGGTCATCCCGCAGATTGCCGCCGCCGAAGGGCTGACCAACGGCTTCCGTGTCGTGACCAACAGCGGAGCCGATGCCTGCCAGTCTGTCCCGCATCTCCATTTTCACCTGCTGGGCGGAGCAAAAATGGCAGACCGGATGGCGTAACGGATCGGCGTATCGCGGCGGATTCAGGACTTCTCCGCAGCGCGGGAGAGGCAGGGGAGCCGCAGGGCTCCCCTCACCGGATGCGCCGCGCCTCGGTGTAGAATCGCTTGTCCTCCGCGTGACCCATGGAGAATGTCTTGCGGGGGAGCGCACCGTCCGAGATAACCGTGGAGAACAGCTCCTGCTTGCGCATTCCGTCAAAGAGAATGGCAACGGCATCCGGACGCGCCGCAAGGGCACGGGCTGTATCCTCACCGTGAATATAATCCACCGATGCCCCGGCAGGGGCGTTTTTCATATACCCGTCAAGGAACGCCTGCACCGTCCCGACAGCCAGCGCCGCTTCCGGTGACGGCACCGGAATCTCGCCCTGCCGTTCCCCTGCCTGCCAACGCAGCGTCTGGGGCGGCATTCCGCCCTGTCGGGCGGCGGCGTAGGCGGCAAGATCGTGCAGAAACCCGTCCGGCTCCACGCCGAACACGACCCGATAGATCGGCTCAAACTCCAGCGATGCGTCGTACAGATTGACCACCTCGCACAGTGCATACCGGGCAGGGTGCCGCAATGCCGCAGTGCCCAGCCGCGCCTTGACGTGCTCATAGAACGCCTTCGCGGCGGCAAGCGAGTGGTTCCCGTCCCCGACCGCAAACAGGAGCGGCGCGAGGTCAGCGCGCCCGTAGCGCGCCTCCATTGCCTCCGGCGTTGCCAGTGCAGCCAACGCCTCCGCAACGTGTGCCTTCTGACTGTCGGTCAGGAAATAGCCGCGCAAATGCCCGCCGTCCAGCATCAGGTCGTAGTCATAGGCAAGCTCCATGGCGTCCGTCTCACCCGCGAGCGGCTCCACGACCGTACACGCGCGGTCATCCGTCAGCAGCATGACGTGCGGCAACTCCAGCCATGCCCCCTCCCGGATGGTCATGCGCGGGGGAATGCGCTCCGGAACGGTCGCCTCAGTCGCGCGGATGAGGCTCTGCGCACCCCGGCTGTAATCGTACTCCTCCAGGTCAATGCACCCGACCAGCCCTCTGCGCAACTGTCCCCCGTGCAGGCGGCGTTCCACCAGCACCATGCTGTCCGGTCGGTTCCGCAGGACGCGGCGCAGGCAATCCTTCATGGCGGCGTGGATGCCGGGTATGCGGTCGGGCGCCTCGTCCAACCACACCTCCGGCAGAATCAGCCGCAGGGTGGAGGGTGCATCGCCCACCAACTCCTCTGCCCTCTGCCAGTAATCCGGCTGGCTGGTGTACTGGTCGCAGGCAACGACCGACCAGCGCGTGCCTGACACGGCGGAAAAATCCGGCAACAGAATATCTGCCGGGTAAAGCCCAGCCGCCCGGACAGGCGCTTTTTGCTTGCTTGTTTCGTTCATGGGGTGCCCTCCTTTTTGACAGCACGTCCGGCGTTTCTGCCGCCGGAGCGTGGATTCTGGTGTCTATTATACGACACTCGGAGAAAAAATGCAAGTCCCCCTGCGTAAAAATGCAACGGCATTCGCACTTTGTCCTCCGGGTTCACCGCCTGTCTCCGGGCGGCAGGTCAAACCAGCGCCGCAGAAGCGCCATGCACTTGCCCCGCGCAAACGCGAAAAAATGTCGCCGGCAGCCCAAAAATACATGATTCATTCACGTATTTTCATATTTTTGTTCACAGGCACATGGTAAAATAATGGAATATACCGCTTATCGAAAGGGGATGACACGATGCCGCCCGGACCGCCACCCGGAGTGAATTTCCGCTACGAAAAAGTCCCGCCCCCCAAAAGTATTGCCGATGTCCCACGCTACCTGAAGGAGCTGTGCGGCGGTTTCTTTTCCCGTTTGGCATACATTTTCAGGCTGGTCTGGAAAACCGGACCGTGGATTCTGTTCGCCATGCTGGCAATTTCCCTGCTGCAAGGCATCACGCCCGTCATCGGCTCGAAAATCTCCCAGCACGTCCTCAACGAAATGCAGAGCAGCTACGGCAATTTCTCCGGCGCTCTCGGCGATTTTCTGCGCAGTCCCGTGTTTTTTCTGCTGATCTTTCTGTTCAGCTACAACATTCTGACAAGCCTTGTCAACATACTCAAGAACGCGGTCAGCCGCATTTCGGGCGAACTGGTCGTGCGGACTGTCAAGCTGGAGATCATGAACAAGGCAAAGGAGCTGGATCTGCAGTCCTTTGACCTCCCCGCTTTCTATGAAAAGCTGGAAAATGCCAACCGCGAAGCGGGAAACCGCCCCGTCCAGATCCTGTCCTCCACCTTCTCCGTGGTCAGCGCGATTATTACGCTGATCTCCTACGTTATCATCCTCGCCTCGGTGCTCTGGTGGGCGGCACTGGTCATCGTTGCCGTGTCGATTCCTTCCGCAATCATCAATTTTTACTACCGGCACAAGAACTTTGAGTATATGCGCCGCCGCTCGCACGACCGCCGGCAGATGTCCTACTACTCCGACCTGCTGGTCAACAAGGACCTTGCCAAGGAGATCCGCATCTTCGACCTGTCGGATACCTTCATTGGCAGGTACCGCACCGTGTTCGACAAGTACTTTTCCGGAATCCGGACGCTGATCCTGCGGGAAAACGTCTGGCACGTCATCATCATCGTGGTGTCCTCGGTGGTCAACTGCTGTTTCTATGCTTACTTTGCCTATCTCGTAATCAGCGGCAGGCAGATGATCGGCGACTATACGCTCTACACCGGCGCGCTGATTGCGGTGGCAGGAAAGGTCAGCTCACTCATCGGTATCTCCGCCACCATCTACGAGGGCACACTGTTCATCGACAATCTGACCTCCTTCCTGCGTGAGGAAAGGACGATCGTGCCCGTCCTGCCACCGGAGCGCGCGGCGGAAGGACCGCGCAGTGTCACGCGCGGCGTTCCGCACACCATCGTCTTTGAGCACGTCAGCTTTTCCTACCCCGGCACCGAACGCCGGGTTCTGGATGACATCAATCTGACTATCCGCCCCGGGGAGACGCTGGTGCTGGTCGGGCTGAACGGCGCGGGCAAAACCACGCTGCTCAAGCTGCTGACCCGCCTCTACGACCCGACCGAAGGACGCATCCTGCTGGACGGCTATGACCTGCGGGAGTATGACGTCAAGCAACTGTACGCCATGTTCGGCATCATCTTCCAGGATTTCGGAAAATACGCAGAATCGGTGTCCGAGAACATCCGCTTCGGCGACATCCGCAAGAGCAGCTCCGCAGAAGCCATCCGGCAGGCGGCAGAAGACGCAGACGCAGCCGAGTACATCAGCCGTCTGCCCAACGGGTTTGACACGCCACTGATGCGGGTGTTTGAGGAGAATGGCATCGAGCTGTCCATCGGGCAGTGGCAGAAGCTGTCTATCGCGCGGGCGTTCTACAGTGATTCCGAGGTGCTGATCCTGGATGAGCCCACCGCCTCGCTGGATCCCATGGCGGAGCAGGAAATATTCAACCAGTTCGACCGCCTGCGGCAGGATAAAACCACCATCTTCGTTTCGCACCGCCTGTCCAGCGCCACCGTCGCCTCCAAGATTGCCGTGCTGGAGTATGGCAGGCTGATTGAGGAGGGCGACCACAAGACTCTGATGGCGATGCGCGGGCGCTATTTTGAGCTGTTCTCCACGCAGGCAAGGCGGTACGTCATGGAGGACGACGAGCGCGCAGACGCCGGCATGGAACAGCCGTCCCCCACATCCGGGCAGACGCATCGGGCCCCGCCGGACGGAGCCGCGCCGCGTCGCGGGATGCCGCCCCCGTCGGGACATATTCCGCCACCGGACGACCCCGCACGCCGGAGGAGCAGCACGAGGCGTGTCTGAAGCGGACGCCGCCTTGTGATTCCCGGCGGCACCGACTTTCATCTTTAGCTTAACAAGAAATACGCAACAGAAGGGAGCTTTCGCTTTGCGAAAGCGGCTTTTGCAAGGCAAAAGCCGGGCATACATATGGCAGTCAAGGTAGTCAAATTCGGCGGCAGTTCACTGGCAGATGCCGATCATTTCCGGCAGGTCGCCGCAATCATCAAAGCAGACCCCGCCCGGCGGTACGTCGTTCCCTCCGCCCCCGGCAAGCGCGGCGAGGGAGACACCAAGGTCACGGATCTGCTGTACCGCTGCTACGAGCTGATCCGCGCACGCGAGTCGCGCGACGTCATTGATTCCGCCTATGAGGAGGTCGTTCGCCGATACCACGAGATCATCGCGGATCTCGGGCTGTCCTTCGACATGGACGGCGAGCTGGAATACGTCCGTAACGCCATGCTTCACGCCTCCGGTCGGGACTACGCCGCCAGTCGCGGCGAATATCTCAACGCGCTGATCCTGGCAAAATATCTCGGGTTCGACTTTGTGGATGCCGAAAACGTCATTTTCTTCAAGGAAAACGGCACACTTGACGAGGGCAGGACAAACGAGGCGGTCGCCGCCGAGCTGTCCCGTCACCGGACGGCAGTCATTCCCGGCTTTTACGGCGCCATGCCCAACGGCACCGTCAAGACCTTCTCGCGCGGCGGATCGGATGTAACCGGCTCCATCGTGGCACGGGCGATCCGCGCGGATATGTATGAGAACTGGACAGACGTGTCCGGGTTCATGATGGCAGACCCCCGCATCGTGCCGAACCCCTGCGTCATCAAGGAAATCACCTATCGGGAACTGCGGGAGCTGTCCTACATGGGCGCAACGGTTCTGCATGAGGATGCCGTGTTCCCCGTGCGCACAGCGGGCATTCCCATCAACATCCGCAACACGAACCGCCCCTCCGACCCCGGCACCATGATTGTTGCGCATCCCGCCGGCTTTGACACCGAGCGCGTCATCACGGGTATCGCAGGCAAAAAAGGATTCTCGGTGCTGACCATCGAGAAGGATCTGATGAATGCCGAAATCGGGTTCGGGCGCAAGGTGCTGGAGGTGTTTGAGGACAATGACCTGTCCTTTGAGCATCTGCCCTCCGGCATCGACACCATGAGTCTGGTCATCTCCTCTGCCGCACTGGAGGGACGGAGAGACAAGCTGATGCAGTCCGTTGCGCGCGCGGTACACCCGGACAGCGTGTTCATTGAGGACGGACTGGCGCTGGTCGCCGTCGTGGGACGCGGCATGATCAAGGCAAAGGGAACCGCCGCGCGGGTCTGTGACGCGCTGGCACGCGCCGATGTCAATATCCGCATGATCGACCAGGGGTCCTCCGAGCTGAACATCATTGTCGGCGTGGACGAGGACGAATACGAGACAGCCGTCGCGGCAATATACGGCGAGTTCGTGCGCTCCTGACAAAAAAACTGGCACCCCTGGGGTGTCAGTTCTTTTGTCAGCTCTATGCGGCGCCGCCCGGTTACTCTGCGCGCGTCCGGATGGTCGCGCTGTTCCCGTCGGTCGAAAAGCAGACCGTACCGTCATAGGTGAAGTAGCGCCCGGCACCGACCGATTTCATGTTGGTGACAATCGCCCAGGATACCGACGCGGCAGAATCCGTGCAAACCACACAGTAGCGGGGCTTCCAGGCGCGAATTGCCTCAAGCAGTCCCCGGTCAGCCGAAGCGCCGTGGTGCGGGATTTTGAACAGAGTGCAGGAGGTAAACCCGCGCGCCTCTGCCAGCGGCAGGTACTCCGTCATGCGCTCGCCCTCGGCATCGCCGCCGAAAATCAGTTTGATATTGCCGAAGGTAACGGCGGTCACGAGCGAGAAGTTGTTCTCATCGGTGTCCTCATTGTCCGCGTCGGCACCCACAACCTTGCCCGGTTCGTAGCCCTCCATGGCTGTCGCGTTGATCCAGAGCTTGCCGTACCCCATATCCGGCTCGACATCGGTCGCGTGCAGGCGGCGCACAACGGTCCCGGCGGACTGTGCCGCCTCTATCGCCGTCATCATGCTTCGGTAGAGCTTGGAATCCCGCACGTAGTCGGGCATATACACCTCTCCGACGGCATACCCCTCCAGCACCGCCGCGGCGGCGCCGATATGGTCATTATCGTAATGCGTCAGTATCAGGCAGTCAATACGCCGGATGCCGTAGCCGTCCAGCGTGCGCCGGATAAGCGCGGCGTCCGCCTTCTCGCCCGTGTCAATCAGAATGACCCGGTCGTCCATGCGCAGAAGGATGCAATCTGCCTTGCCAACGCTGAGGAAATCCACGTACAGCCGATGCGCCGCGCCGGCATAGGGATCGTCGGTCGGATCCAGAATCATGGAACCGGACGTCGCAGAGCCGGTCGCCGGCGTCAGCGTCATGTCACCGGCAGTACTGCCGGTGCCGGTCGGATCCGGGACACCGGTGCCATTGTCCAACGTCATGGTTCCGGGGCGGCTGATGCTGCCGTCCGGGTTCAGGATCATATCCGAGCAGGCGGGCAGGCACAGCAGGACACACAGTACCAGCAATGCCGCGGAAAGCAGCAGATGCGTCCGCCTCCCGTACCGTTTTCTTTGTTTCATATGCCAACCTCCCGTTTTTGATAGGGACAGTATAGCATGGAATTGTTGCGGGTATGCGAGGTTTTTATGAATTTTCTGCGGATATCCGCTATCGGACGGGGTTTCCCCATACCGACACCGTCAGTCCTCACGGTCGGCATCCCATAGGGCATCCCATAGGGCATCCCGTAGGGCTTCTCGCACCGTGTCGGAATCGTAGCCGAGCCGCATCATGGCAGCAATCAGCCTGCCGCACGCGGCGCGGTCAGCGGTCAGCGCCGCATCCCGCCCCAACTTTACCCGCAGGACACTGCGGCACACCGCATCAAAGTCCACATAAGCCGGATCCTCCGGATCATGCAGTGCGTCCAATGCCGCATCGGCGGCTTCGGAGGGGTACCCGTGTGCCAGCAGATCCTGCCGGATGCGCCGGGGTCCCCACCCCTTGCGGGCATCCGCGACAGCGCGCGCCAGTGCGGACGCATCCTCCCGGAGCATCCCCCGCGCCGCCAGCCAGTCAGCCGCCTCATCCGCCACGGCGCGGTCAATGCCCCGCGCAGTCAGCTTGCGCACGAGCGTGCGGGCGGACATATCGCCGTAACCCAGCAATTCGCCCGCCTTGCGGATCGCCAGGCACAGCCGCCCGGCGTGCTCCAGCCGATCCGCCTCCTCCGCGGACAGTCTGCCGGGCTGAACCTTCAGCGCGGCGTACTGCTCCACGGTCAGCGGAATCTTTCGCCGCAGGCGGGCACCATCCTCCCCCTGCGTTTCCAATGTAACGGTCAGCGTCTCACCGTCCGCGTCGGTCACGACGCGCAGGATCCGAGCGCCCTGTTCCCTATCCTCAGTCTCCGGATGCGGTTGCGGGCGCGTCTGCGGACACGCTTCCGGGCGCGATCCCCCTGCGCCGCGGCGCCCCTGCCGCGGCGCAGGCATATCCGACAACCGGAACGCCCGATTGCCGCCCGCCTCACTATCTTCCTCGGAAGCGGCATAGTCGTCGTAGCGTCCGTACAGGGTTTTTCTCTTACCGGATGGGGAGTTTTCAGCCATGTGGATCACTCGTCCGCGCCGTCATCCTTGACAGTGCGGATGTCAAACTCATCGTCCAGCAACCCGGCATCTCCGTCCCCGTCTCCGTCCTCGTCCAGCTCAAAGGTCTGCACATCCTGCCCGTCATTCTCCTGCATGGCGGCACGGACTTTCTCCTCCAGCTCTGTCAGCATGGAAGGATTCTCCTCAATGAGCTTCTGCACGGCTTCCTTGCCCTGCCCCAGTCGCTCGCCGTTGTAGGAGAACCACGAACCGCTCTTCTTGACGATATCATACTTGACGGCAAAGTCCAGAATCTCGCTCATGCGCGAAATGCCCTGCCCGTACAGGATATCGAATTCCGCAACGCGGAAGGGCGGTGCGACCTTGTTCTTGACGATCTTGCACCGGACATGGTTGCCGTACACCTCGCCGCCGCGCTTGAGCTGCTCGGTGCGGCGCACATCAATGCGCACGGAGGAATAGAATTTCAACGCGCGACCACCGGGCGTGGTCTCCGGGTTCCCGTACAGCACGCCGACCTTCTCACGCAGCTGGTTGATAAAAATAACCACCGTCTGGCTTTTTGAGATTACGGCGGACAGCTTGCGCATCGCCTGCGACATCAGGCGTGCCTGCATACCGACCGTTGCCGCGCCCATGTTGCCCTCAATCTCCTGCCGGGGCACCAGCGCCGCCACCGAGTCTACAACCACCACATCAATGGCGCCGGAGCGCACCAGTGACTCGCAGATAGACAGCGCGTCCTCGCCGCAGTCCGGCTGGGAAACCAGCAGATTGTCGGTGTCCACGCCCAGCGCCTTGGCATACACGGGATCCAGCGCGTGCTCTGCATCTATGAAAGCCGCGTCACCGCCCGCCTTCTGCACCTCGGCAACGATATGCAGGGCAACGGTAGTCTTACCGGAGGATTCCGGCCCGAATATCTCGATAATACGTCCGCGCGGCACGCCGCCGATGCCCAGTGCCGCGTCCAGCGACAGCGAGCCGGTATGCACCGCCTGCACCGCCATGTGCTGGTTCTCGCCCAGCTTCATGATGGCGCCCTCGCCGAAGTCGCGCTCGATCTGCTTCATCGCCGTCCGGAGTGCCTCGCGCTTTGCCTCCCGATCCGCCTCGTATGCCACCATGGGTGCCAGGGGTTTCTTTGTCTGCTGCTTTGCCGCCATATCTGCTGCCAGCCTTTCTGTCTTTGATGCTCCTATTATACACGTTGCCGCACGGTTTGTCAAGTGGTTTTGAAAAATTCCGTTCCTTTTTCGGCAAAAATATTTACCTTAATTTCTTCGCGCAGAAATTCTGTTCCGCTTTTGGAATTGTAGCAGACGTTGCCACGCCTGTGTGCGGCAGGAACGCAAAGCAAAAGGATCCCCGCAGAGAGCGTGATCCGCTCCGCGAAGATCCTTTGTTGAGGAATCCGGAAGGCTCGTCCGGGGAGTTCCCCGGAGGTCTCACACGCCGATCCGTCCCCCGCCGACGTCGCTTTCCGCAAGCCGTTCCTCCAGCCATGCGGCAGCCTGCTCAAGTCCCGCCGGCGTTCCGGGAAAATCCGCCTTCTGCGCGTCTGTCCAGACCGCGCCGTCCGGCCATGGGCGACGGATACCGCAGGCAACGTGCAGGGTCACGGTTTTCCGTTTCCCGCCGTCCGCGTCCTGCTCCTCGGTTCGGCACATGACGGCATTGTACTCAAAGAGAGTCCGCCCCAGGCTTCCGGTACTGCCGTCCGTCCCGACAGAGCCGGAGTACCGGTTGCCAAGTCCGGTTTGGAAATCAAAGTCCGCCGTGAACCACTCGTGAATAGGCAGTGTAATCGGCATCGGTGCGCCCTCTTTTACCGCGCGCCCGCTGCCTTATCCAGCAGATTGCCGACAGCGATGCGCAGAGCGGTAAACAGCTCCTCATCGGTGCTGTACTGCGAAATGGAGGTCGTCAGGCGGCAGATCAGGGCGTTCACGGTCTCGGTGCCGTACACGTCCGCCAGCATGGTCAGGTACTCGAAGTCCTCGATGCCGTCCCGCACGCACTCCAGCCGCAGGGAGCCGACCGGTCCGTACTCATCAAACGGTGCGCCGCAGTAGAGCAGGACGCCGTTTCCGTACACGTCATAGGGGAAATCCGGATTGATCTCATGCTTGCTGTTGAGCCCCTGGTTTTCGGAGATCTCGTACCAGTCGTTTACCAGGTAGTACAGGAATCCGTCCACGCCGTACAGCTTCTGCTGCCAGAACAGGATACGGTAGCGCACCGCCTGCGTCTCCATCAGCAGGGTGATCTCCGGCGACTCGGGATTGCGGGTGACGTACCACCACAGCTCGTCGCCGCCCTCCTTCTCCGCCTTCATGCGATCGGCAAAGGTGCCGAGATTGCGCTCCAGCATGGGCGTATTCCAGTAGGTCAGCTTCTGCCCCGGCGTATAGGAGGAGTAGCGGTACTCGGCGAAGGTTGTGTAGAAGTAGGGCTTGTAGCACCAGACGTTGATGCAGTTCTGCACTGCCGAGAAGTTGTCAGCCGTCGAATCCTTGTTGAGCGCGTAATTGACGTGCTCGGGCGCCATCATCTTGTAGCCGGGGAAGTTCTCCTTCAGCACCTCGCCCACCGCGTTGACACGATCCAGCGATGCCTTGTCGGTCGGCTCGTCCACTACGTAGAAGTAGGATTTTTCCATCCAGGCAGGATTCTGCGAAAGGAATTTATAGGCGGCACGCACGCGGTCTGCGTCGGCATCCTTTTTCCATGCGATGGGGTTGAACGCCACCACGCGGGGATTGTTCAGATACTGGAGGATGCGCTCGTCGGTGTAGTAGCCTGCCGTGTCGTAGGGGAGCGTGTACGCGCAGATGCGGTTCTCCAGCAGGTAATCATAGTAATTCTTGTACAGCAGGCTGTCGTCACCCTCAAAGCACTTGTGCGCCACGTAAATATTATACCAGCTCAGATCCATCTGCGTCTTGCAGGAGGTATTCTCCGGCAGGGCAAAATTCCAGACGTATGCCGAAACGCGGGCACGCTTGACCTCATTGCCGGAGGCGTCCTTCACGGTCACGGTAGCCTCGTACAGTCCGGCGGCGCTGTCGGCAGTCGTGTGCACCTTGATGATGAACATCCGGCTCTTCCCGGCAGGCAGGTCAAACGTCATGCCGTCCCTTACCCACGGGGTCGGATCGGGAATGGTCTCGCCGTCCACATCCGCAAAGTAGTAGGCATACATCAGATCGGTGCGCAGGGTAGCGCCGTTTGCGTTGGTGAAATCCGACACAGACACGGTCAGTCCCGTGCGCCCGTCGGCGGCGGAAAGCAGGAGATGGCAGTCCTCAATCTCATTTTTCGCCAGCCGCATCAGGTAGGTATTGCGTCCCGTGGACTTCGTGTCCTCGGCGGCAGTCTTGGTATAGGAATGATTGAACCACAGCGAAATGCCGCTGTCCTCCGCCTCCGCCCGCACAGGTGTATTGTCCGGCTCCGGCGCAGGATCGGACACCTCCAGCATGCTGTCCACGCGGGACTCCAGCACCGGATCGGTCACGACCTCACGGGGATCCTTCGGGTTGCCGATACCCGCCAGCATTTCGTCCGCCGTCCGGGCAAAGAGGATGGAGGAAATGTACATGGTCTCCCCGGGACCCTCCGCCTGCAACTCATAGTCAAAGCGCAGGGCATTGAGCTTACCCGCCCACTCGCCGTTGCCGCTCATATTGAACACGATATACTGCCAGCTCTCGTCCGCGTTATCGAACGGCATCTGAACCCGCTTGGAACTGCTCATGCCCGACTGCGTACCGGATGCCCAGAACAGCTCAAAGGTCGCGCTGGTGCAGCCCACGCACCTGACCTTGAGCATCAGGAAGGGATACTCGGACAGGTCAATGGCGTCCCCCAGCTGCCGGCGCACCGCCTGTGCGTAGGACAGTTCAACGTGGGGGTCGGTAAACTTTTTACCGGACGTTTCCATCTTCAGGACGGCTCCCTCAATCGGGTCATCCGCCATGCTCACGGTACACTGGTTCTGCAGCTTGATGAACTTGAGGATATCCCCATCGTTCAGCCGCATGCCGACCTGGGGTGCCGGCGGCTCCGTTGCAGGCTCGGCGGACGTCCCGGACTGTCCGGAATCGGAGGATGTATCGGTTGCAGGCGCAGCCGTACTTTCGGACTGTGTTCCGGCAGTTCCGGAAGCAGTTGCGGACGTCTCGGCTTGCGTCGGCGTGCCGTGCTCGGTTCCGGTGGAATCCCCGTTCCCGTCACCCGTGCAGGCGGCGACTGCCACAACGAGCAGAATCAGAAGCAGGATTGCCGGCAACGTCAGCAAGCGCCAGCCTTTGTTCTTCGGTTTCAGCATGAGATAAGCTCCTTTGCATAGTTTTAGCACAATAAGTATACCACAGTGCGGCGCGCCTGTCAAGGCAAAAAATACCGCGAGTGGGAACGTCCCCTCGCGGCATCGGCTTGCCTTGCCCCTGTGACACCCGGAGAGAAGGCTTCCCGGCGGCGCCGGCTCAACAATGTCCGGAACCGGGCGTCAACTATACTTTCAATCAAATGATAAATCAGGAAAAGTTCTTGGGGGTTTGGGGGCTTCTTTCAAGAAGCCCCCAACGTTTCTTCGTTTCTTCGTTTCTTCGTTTCTCCGCTCCGCCGGATTACGCTTCGAACTGGCTGTTGTAGAGTTGGGCGTAGAATCCGTTGCGTCTGAGAAGCGTTTCGTGGTCTCCCTGCTCGATGATGTGCCCGTCGCGCATGACGAGGATGATGTCCGCTTCCTTGATGGTAGACAGGCGGTGGGCAACGATGAAGGAGGTACGTCCCTGCATCAGCTTGGCAAAAGCGTTCTGAATCTTCATTTCGGTGCGCGTATCAATGGAGGAGGTCGCCTCGTCCAGAATCAGCATGGGCGGCAGACACAGGAACACGCGTGCGATGCAGAGCAGCTGCCTCTGCCCCTGCGAAAGCGACCCGCCGTCATCGCCAATGACGGTCTGATAGCCGTCAGGCAGACGCCGGATGAAGCTGTCGGCATGGGCGGCACGGGCGGCGGCAATGACTTCCTCATCGGTGGCATCGGGGCGCCCGAAGGCGATATTCTCCCGCACCGTGCCGCCGCTGAGCCAGGTTTCCTGCAGAACCATGCCCCATGCGCCGCGCAGAGAGTGCCGCGTCAGGTCGCGGATGTCGTGCCCGCTGACCGACACAGACCCGCTGTCCACATCGTAGAACCGCATGAGCAGGTTGATGACGGTGGTCTTGCCGCAACCGGTCGGTCCGACGATGGCAACGCGCTGCCCGTTCTTCACAGACAGCGTGAAGTCCCGGATCAGCTCGCGGTCGGGCGAATAGGAGAACGCTACGCGATCCAGTTCCACACTGCCGTTGACATCGGCGGGAGACAGCCTGACCGCGTCCGGCGCATCCGGCTCCTCCGCCGGCGCCTCGATCAGCTCAAACAGGCGGGCGGCACACGCCAGCGCGTTCTGCAGCTCCGTGATGACACTGGAAATCTCGTTGAAGGGCTTGGTATACTGGCTGGCGTAGGACAGGAAGCTGGACAGCATACCGACGGACAGCGTCATGCCGCTGACCGGGTGCAGGCAGACCAAAGCTCCGAACAGCGCGGCGCCGGCATACACCAGATTGTTGACAAAGCGGGTAAAGGGATTGGTCAGGGAGGAGTAGAAGGTCGCGCGGCGGGATACGGTCTCCAGCCGCCCGTTGACTTCATCAAAATCCGATACCGCCTCGTCCTCGTGCGAAAAGGCGGTGACTACCTTGTGACTGCCGATCAGTTCGTCCACAAGGGCGGTCTGCTCGGCGCGGATACGGGATTGCTCGGTAAACAGCACGCTGGTGCGCCGCGCCACAAAGGACGCAACAAACAGCGACAGCGGCGTTATCAGCACAACCCACGCCGTCACAAGCGGATTGATGGTCAGCATGAACACCAGCGTTCCGAGTATGGTCAGGATGCCGGTGAACAGCTGGGTAAACCCGATGAGCAGTCCGTCCGTGACCTGATCCGCATCGGCTATGACACGGCTGACAATATCTCCCACCGGACGGCGGTCGAGATAGGACAGCGGAAGCCGTTGCAGATGGACAAAGGCATCCTGCCGCAGGCGGCGCACCACACCGAACGTAATATGGTTGTTGACGATGTTCATCAGCCACTGGCACACCGCCGTCACCAGAATGACGATACCGGCAGTCAGCAGAATGCCGGGCAGCCTGCCGTCCGGATCGACCTCACCCTGACCGACCAGCAGATCAATGGCACGTCCGGTCAGGATGGGCAGGTACAGCGTCAGCACTACGACAACCGCCGCAAGCAGCAGCGACAGGACAAACAGCACCCGATAGGCAGCCAGATAGTGCAGAACCTTTTTCATGGTCGCCAGAGATTCTCCCCTGTCCAGCTTCTGCTTCTTTCCGTTTGCATTTCGCTTGCTCATTGTGCCTCACCTCCCTTGAACTGGGACTCATGGATCTCCCGGTACAGCGGGCAGGTCTCCAACAGCTCCGTATGCGTGCCCATGCCCGCCACGTGACCGTCCTCCAGCACCAGTATCAGATCGCAGGCGTGGATGGAGGAGGTGCGCTGGGAAATGATGAATACAGTCGGATTGCCCGGCAGTGCCCGCAGTGCCTTGCGCAGAGCGGCATCGGTAGCGAAATCCAGTGCCGAAGCGCTGTCGTCCAGAATCAGGATGTCCGGCGCTCCCACCAGCGCCCGCGCAATGGTCAGGCGCTGCTTCTGCCCGCCGGAGAAATTGCGTCCCTTCTGCTCGACCGGTGCGTCCAGCCCGCCCTGCTTTGCCCGGATGAAATCCGCCGCCTGCGCCGTCTCCAACGCCGCCCAGAGCCTGGCATCGTCCGCCTGTCCGTCCGCCGTGCCCCAAAGCAGGTTGGAGCGGACAGTGCCGCGGAACAGCTCGGCTTTCTGCGGCACAATGCCGATGCGCGCCCGCAACGCCTCGGGATCAAGCTCCCGGACATCGCGTCCGAATACCCGGACACTGCCGCCGGTCGCCTCGTAGAAGCGCGGGATCAGATTGACCAGCGAGGTCTTGCCGGATCCCGTCCCACCGATGATGCCCACCGTCTGCCCCGGCATCGCCGTGAAGGTTATATCCGTCAGCGACGGGGCGCCGCCGCCGGGGTAGGTCAGCTCCACGTGCCGGAAAGCAACTGCCGGTATTGCCGCCGAGCCCTCGCACGCCGCGTCCTGCTCTGCCGTCCCCGCCTCCGGGAGGATCTCCATACCGGCAGGCATATCCAACACAGCCGCCACGCGGTTTCCGCACGCAACGCCCTTGGTAATGAGGAAAATGGTGTTCGCCAGCTTGACAAGCTCCACCAGAATCTGCGCCATGTAATTGACCAGCGCGACCACCTGTCCCTGCGTGAGCGTCCCCGCGTTCACGGGCGCACCGCTCTGCCGGATGATAAGCACGACTGCCAGATTGACCAGCACATAGGTCAGCGGATTCATGAGTGCGGACAGCCTGCCTGCCTTGTCCTGCAGGGCGGTCTGCTCGCGGTTCACCTTTCCGAATTTTTCAATCTCCTGCTCCTCCTTGCGGAAAGCACGGATAACCCGCACGCCGCCGAGGTTTTCGCGGGTTGCGGCGGTCACGCCGTCCAGCTTGCCCTGCACGCGGCGGTACAGCGGAATGCCGCCCAGCATAACCCCGAACACCACCAGCGCAAGGAGCGGTATGGCAGCGGCGAAGATCAGTGCCAGATGCGCATCAATGGTGAACGCCATGATCATGGCACCGAACACGATGATGGGCGAACGCAGTGTCAGCCGCAGCGTCATGTTGATACCGGACTGGATTTGGTTGATGTCGCTGGTCATGCGCGTGATCATGGCAGCGGTTCCGACGCGATCCGTCTGGGCATAGGTGAACGCCTGCATATGCGCAAACAGATCGTGGCGCAGGTTGGTCGCGGTGCCCACCGCCGCCTTGGCTGAAAAATACTGCGCGATGATCGTACAGGTCAGCCCCACAACGGCAAGCAGTACCAGCACGCCCGCGCGGCGCCAGATGAACCCGTCACCCTGCCCGCCCCGGATGCCGCCGTCAATGATCTGCGCCACCACGATAGGCACCAGCAGGTCAAAGCACGCCTCCAGCAGTTTGAACAGCGGCGCCAGAATGCTCTCGCGCGGGTAGTCGCGGAAAAACCGAAAGAAAACCTTCATGTCTGTGTCTCCTGTGTATGCGGAAGCCGCCGGTTCCGGCGGTCTCCCGGAATGATCTACGCAGAAAAGCACCCCGGAGGAGTGCTTTCCGCAGTATGAATATCAGAGTGCGCGCCGGATAGCGGCAAGCAGATCGCCGAACTCCTCAAAGGCAGGCAGATCGGGGTTGTCCACCTTGATCCTGTCGGTAGACCTGAACAGGAAGCCCGCCTTGGATGCCCGGATCATGCCGAGGTCGTTATAGCTGTCCCCAGCGGCGACTGTCTCGTACCCGATGGACTGCAGCGCCCGGACGGTCGTCAGTTTGGACTGTGCGATGCGCATGGCAAAGCCGGTAATCTCGCCGCTGGGTGCCACCTGCAGGGTGTTGCAGAACAGCGTCGGCATCCCCAGCTTTTCCATCAGCGGCATGGCAAACTGCTCAAAGGTATCACTCAGGATGATGACCTGCGTCTCGCGGCGGAGCGCATCCAGGAAATCCTTCGCGCCCGGCAACGGATCAATCGTTGCAATGACACGCTGTATTTCGGCAAGCCCCAGTCCGTGCTCACGCAGAACCCCCAGCCGCCAGTGCATCAGCTTATCGTAATCCGGCTCGTCGCGCGTTGTGCGGCGCAGCTCCGGGATGCCGCTCGCCTCTGCGAATGCGATCCATATCTCGGGGACCAGTACCCCTTCCATATCAAGGCATACAATGTTCATTTCCCTGTTTCACTGTCCTTTCTTTGATCCGCGCCTCTGCGCTCAATCGTACAGAAATTCCCGCACCTTCCGCTCCGTGTAGGTCAGATCCATCTGCTTCGTCGGGTCATTCGGGTCGAGGAGCTTCAGAATTGACATACCCTTGTAGGAAGCGAACCGATACTCCTTGCCCTGCTGGCTCCGGTTGGGTACACTCATAGACTTGACACCGGAGGAAAAATTGGTGACGACCGACAGCCCCACCGAGAGGAAGTCCGTCGCCTTGATATTGGTGCGGATAATATCCAGCACGAAATCCAGCGTGCTGTCCATCTGAGTCAGGCTCTGCCCCAGCACCTGATTCAGCATGGCGATCATCACATCGCGCTGCCTGCGCGTCCGCTCAAAATCCGTCCCCAGCGTCCGGTTGCGGAGATGTGCCAGCGCCTGGTCGCCGTTCATGTGGATGCTTCCGGCGCTCAGATTATTACCGAACAGAACCGAGTGCTTATTGCTGTAATACTGCGCCTCCGCAGCCGTCAGCGTGATATCAATCCCGCCGATATGGTCGATCAGCTCGATCACGCCGTTGAAATCCACCACAATGAACTCTTGGATATCCAGCCCGAACGCTTCATTGACCGTGTTCACGGCAAGGCCTGCGCCCTCCAGTCGGTAGGCGGCGTTGATGCGGTTCCAGTCATGCCCCTCAATGGGCACCAGCACATCGCGCAGAACCGAGATCATCTTGACCTCTTTCGTCTTTTTATTGATGGACAGGACAATCATGACATCGCTGTTCCCGCGCTCCTTGCTCACGTCGCGGGAATCGGTTCCCAGCACCAGAATGTTCCGGATGTTGGGATCACGCTGTGTCTCGCGGTAGATCGGCACGTTGCCGAACACATCCACCTCATCGGTACTGTTATGGAAGCTGTTGAGCGACTGCTCGTTGCCGGCACGGCGGACGACAGCGCCCTGCGCGTTAAACACGTAGTATCCGGGAGGAATCATATTCTTCCCGTCCTCGATGTAATAGGTCGTGTTCCGCACCACATCGCCGGACGGCTTGACATAGTAGTAGTTCCCGTCCAGTCGGATCAGTCCCGCGCCGACCTTCTTTCCGTTTTCATAGTAGAACAGCTTGCCGTTCTCCTTGACAATGCCGTTTTTGATCGGTTCCGGCTCCGTGTCCGGCTCCGGCGGACGGGTCGTGGTCGGTTCTGTGGGCTTATCGGTCGGTTCTTCCGGTTTACCGGTTGGTTCCTCCGGCTTGCTTGTCGGGTTCTCCGGCTTAGTTGTCGGGTTCTCCGGCTGGCCGGTTGGTTCCTCCGGCTTGCCTGTCGGTTCTTCCCGCTCTGTCGGCGCATCGGTCGGTTCCCCGGCGGTCGTTTCGTCCGGCGGGAAGGTATACTCCTTGTCCGGGTCAAAATCCGTGGGGAACTCGATATCCACAATCGGTTCCTGCGTTTCCGGGCGGCTGTAGCTTTCCGGACGTTCTACCGGGGGGCGGTCGATGAGTCCCTGATTCCGGTCGTTGAACTTTTTTATTTTCAGACCGATATATGTGCCGATAACCGCTGCCGCCAGCAGAAGCAGTGCCGCCAGCACGATCAGGATCGTGGTTACCACGCGCCACACTTTAGAACGTTTTTTGCCGCCGGGGCGGTCCTTTGCATTTCGTTTCCGCATTTTTGCACCCACCCGCCTGCACGGGATTCCTTTCCGGGGGCGTACCCCCATTCGGCGCATAGGCACCTCTTATCCAATTTATTATACCACATCCTGCCAGCCTGCGCAATGGGGTTCCGAAAAAGTTTACAAGTTTGCCGGTGCGGCGCAGGAATGTGAAACTGTCCCGGTTTGCCGGAACGGCTGTCGCCCCGACTGCCAAGGCACAAGACCATCTGCCCGAAAAATTATTTTCAGACTTGCGTTCTCCACTTGTTTTCGGGGGAAAAGTATGCTATAATAGCTACAGCAAGGGTAACCGCAGAACGGGCGGAATCAGGAGGATTTTCCGATGGCAGTATTGGGACTGGTCATAAACGTGCTGACCGTGATCGTGGCAGGCAACGCGGGCGTCATGTTCCGCGGAAAGCTGCGCACGCGGTATCAGGAAATCATCGTGCTGGCATGCGGGCTGGTCATGGGCGTGGCAGGGCTTGCCGGCGGACTGCGCTCGCTGTTTTCGCTGTCGGACGGCAAGCTGGAAATCGCCGGCTCGGTGCTGATTGTGGTGTCCCTGATCATCGGCGGAATGCTCGGCTCCTCGCTGAACCCGGAGGAGGGGCTGGACAGGCTCGGCAGGTTCTTCCGGCGCTTGACTGCGCCGTCCGAAAGCGCTGCCGCCAAGCGCAAACCCGTGAAAGCCGATGCAGTACCCGCGCCGGAAGCGGGGGAGAACGCGGAAAGCGCGGACGGCGGCAAAAAGCCGCGGCGTCGGCTGGAGGAGATGCCGGTGTACAATCTGCCCTCCGCCCGGTCGGGACACCGGTTCGTGGACGGATTCGTCATCGCCACGCTGTTCCTGTGCCTGAACCCCTTCACACTGACCGCCGCACAGCAGGCGGGACTGACCGGCTCACCAACGCTGTACTACTACGTGTCGGTTCTGGATTTCATTGTCATCGCGGCACTCGCCACGGTGTACGGCGCGGGCGTGTCCTTTGCCGCCGCACCTCTGCTGGCAACCGAGGGCGTAACGATGCTGCTGTACAAACTGCAAAATCTTTATCAGACAAGCAATTTCGGACACAGCACCGCCGCAGATCCGGCGCGGCAGAAAGCGGTCAACGCACTGCTGGACGGGTTCTGGGGCACCACCTTCCCGACCATACAGGCGCAGTTCTGCGTGATCGCCGGCGTGATCCTGATTGCGCTGGGGCTGAATCTGGCGTTCGGCAAAAAATACCGGGTCGGCAATCTCGCACCCGCCATGCTGATTCCGGTTCTGTACTACGGGGTAACACTGCTTGTCCAGCTGGCTGTCTGAGCGGCACGCCTGAATCTGCTGAAGCAGTACGGAATCATACAGTAGCCCCACGCCAGACAAAAAGCAGGAGCCTTCCCACAGCGGAAAGCCCCTGCTTTTTTCGCGCTCCGGAGGAGAGGTGCCAGCCCGCACCGCTAATCCCCGAGCTTGCGCCGCGCCTGCCAGTCCGGCAGATAACGCTCCACCTCGCGCCAGAAGTCGGCGGAATGATTGCCGTGCAGGAAATGGCACAGCTCGTGTACCACGACGTACTCGATGAACGCACGCGGCCGCTCGCACAGCCGCGCATTGAAACTGAGCGAATGCGTTCTGCCCGAACAGCTACCCCAACGGCTTTGCATAATCCGGAAGCGGACGGCGGCGGGCGCCGCCACGCCGCGTGCCGCAAACAGCGGAAGGTATTGCCGCAGGTATTCCTGCACCAGCTCCTGCGTCCTTTGCTTTTCAAAGGACTGCAACGCACCGATGCGCCAGCTGTCCGATGTCGGGTCGGGCAGCTCCACACGCAAAAGTCCAGCCGGCTCGTCCAACGACCAGTGCCCCTTTCGACTGTTGCAGGCGGCATACTGCACGCGCAGACTGCCGCCGAGGTACGGCACACTGTCCCGCTGTGCCAGCACGGGCAGGTCCGGATAAGCGTCAGTCCTGCCCGTTACCCGTTCAAGCGCACGTAGAATCCACTTCTCACGTGCGATCAGAAAAGACTCAATACTTTCCTGCGGAGTCCGCAACGGAGCAGACACGTATATGCTCCCGTCCGGCCGCACCCGCAGATTGATGTTCCCGACCGCCTTGCGCTCCAATTCATAGGACAGCCTTTTTCCGCTATCCGGCAGACGCAGGATCATCTTATTCCCCCACACGCCGGTTACCGCTGAAGTCCGCGCATGAACGCCTGCTTGTTCTCCCGCGCAGTCGTGGTAGGTCTGCCGAGATCGGCACGTGCGCCCAGCGCACAGCGCACCTCCAGCAATATCAGTTCTCCGGACTGACGCGCCTCCGCCAGTGCCGCATCCAATTCATCCTCCCGCTCGACGCACAGCGTGCGCGGGTAGCCGCATCCGCGTGCGATCATGCCGATATCCAGTCCGGATGCAACGGTCGGCATCCCGCCCACCGTCTCGTGTGCACCGTTGTTGATGATTACGTGGACGAAATTGCGCGGCTTTTCCGTCCCGATCAGCGCCATGGCGCCCATATGCATGAGCATGGCACCGTCCCCGTCTATGCACCAGACACGGCGCTCCGGCATCCGCAGAGCAAGCTCCAGCGCGATGGAGGAGCTGTGCCCCATGGAACCGACGGTCAGGAAATCGTGCCCGTGCCCCTCGCCGCGTGCCTCGCGGATTTCAAACAGCTCCCGCGATGCCTTGCCGGTCGTGCAGACGATCGGATCGTCCCCGGCGGCGGCACTGATGCGGCGGATGACCTCCTCCCGCCGCAGGGTATACCCGTTGCGGTAATCCGGCTTTCCGTCGCAGGTCAGCGCACCCTTGCGCACCACGAACGCCGCCTGCCCGCCCGATGCGAACAGCGGCTTCCATTCATCCAGCCGGGCATACACCTCGTCCTCGGTCGTCTCCTTGCCGATGACGAAGGTGCGTATATCCATATCCTCCAGCAGGCGGACGGTCACCTCCCCCTGGAAGATGTGCTGCGGCTCGTCATGAACGCCCGGTTCCCCGCGCCAACCCACGACAAACAGGCACGGGATGCCGTACACCTTGCCGTTGAGCAGGGAGGCAACCGGATTCACGATATTCCCGATGCCGCTGTTCTGCATATATACGACCGGCACCTTGCCGGTAGCAAGGTGGTAGCCAGCCGCCAACGCCACGCAGTTTCCCTCGTTGGCGGCAATGATGTGATCCTTCCCCAGCCCGTACTCCTGCATCAGCCACGTACACAGCGGCGCCAGCAGGGAGTCCGGCACGCCGGTGAAAAATTCAAACGATCTGAGAAAATCCGGTTTCACGGTGCGCCTCCTTACAACTCGTCGATCAGCGAAATGATCTGCTTGATGGGCATCAGCCGCGCATCCACTTCCTGCGCGCGATGGTAGCGCAGAATGTCCGTCGCCGTGCTTTGCATGGCAGGGAACGCACTGCGCGTGAGCTGGTTGGCATAGATCACGATGTTCACGCCGTGCCGCGCCAGCTCCTCCTCCGTCACGCTGTTGAAGGAGGTCGGCACAACCACGATGGGCGTAACCGGATCCTTCTGCCGGAAAGTATCGCAGAACGTGAATATCTCCGTCGGATCCTTCCGGCGGCTGTGGATCATGATGCCGTCTGCACCTGCCTCCACGTATGCGAACGCGCGTGTCAGCGCATCCTCCATGCCCCGCTCCAGAATCAGGCTCTCAATGCGCGCGATAATCATGAAATCGTCCGTCAGCTGGGCACGCTTGCCCGCCGTGATCTTCGCGCAGAAATGCTCCACGCTGTCCTGCGTCTGCTCTACCTCCGTGCCGAACAGGGAGTTTTTCTTAAGTCCCGTCTTGTCCTCGATGATGACAGCCGAAACGCCCAGCCGCTCCAGCGTCCGCACGTTATACACGAAATGCTCGATCATGCCGCCCGTGTCGCCGTCCAGAATGATCGGCTTGGTCGTCACCTCCATGATATCGTTCAGCGTCTGGATGCGGGAGGACATATCCACCAGTTCAATGTCCGGCTTGCCCTTGGCAGTGCTGTCACACAGCGAGGACACCCACATGGCGTCAAACTGATCCAGCTTGCCGTCCGCCTCGACCACGGTCTTTTCCGCAATCAGCCCGGTCAGTCCGTTGTGCGCCTCGATGGTCTTGACGATAGGGCACATTTCGACCAGCTGACGCAGGCGCCGCCGCCGGAATTCCGGCATGGCGAGTTTTTCCTTGAGCCGCAGGTCGATCTTGCGCACCTCCTCGTTGACCGTATAGGACGCCTCGATCAGCTCGCCGCCGTACTGCGCCAGCGCCCGGATCGCGCTCTCGCGGAGCACGGCTTCGGGTCCCGTGCGCCAGTTGTCGCCGTGGATAACATAATCCGGCTTCAGTTCGGCAAGTATATCGTCATACAGCATATCGTCCTGCACCACCACGCGATCCACGCCGTCAAGACCTTCATACAGCCGGACGCGCTCCTCAAACGGGATGGTCGGAAACCGCATACAGCGGATCAGTGCGCGGTCACTCAGCGCACCCACGATAACGGCGCCGTATTTGTGCGCCTCCTCTATGATATGCAGGTGCCCCTCGTGGATGACATCCGTGCAGAAGCAGGTATAAATGGTTTTCATAGTTTGATGCTCCTTGTCTTTTGGCGGAGTTTCCGAATATCCGCCGGGCTTTCGCGCGGCGCCCTTCGGATTCTCCGTTTGTGGATCAGTCCCGGTACATGACCGGGATGCGGACACCGGTCACGCGCAGTGCGTCGGTAAACACGGCGAAAAAGTCCCGGATATCCGCCTCGTCGATGGCGCCCAGCGCGCACAGCCGGAAGGTATTGGTTGTGGAGATTTTGCCGGGGTAGATGGTAAAGCCACGCTCATAGCAGTAGTCGTGAACCTTTTCAAAGTCCCAGTTGGGATCGTCCGGATAAATGGCAGACACCACGAGCCCAGCCTGCCATTCCCGGCGGATGACATCCCGGAAGCCCAGCCTGTCCAATCCCTCATGAATGGCTTCAAACACCCGCGTGTGGCGTGCCCACTTTGCCTGCTCGCCCTCGGCGAAATACTCCTTCAGCCCCTGCACGGCGGCGTAAACCGTCTGCACGGGCGGGGTGAAGTGCATCTGCCCGGTGCGCTCAAAGAAGTCATACTGCAACCAGAGATTGCAGTAGTAGGAACGGCGGGGATAGTCGCGGCTCGCCTCGATGACGTCCCGCCGTCCGATGACAAAAGAAAGCCCTGTCATCGCCATCAGTCCCTTCTGCGCCGACGCCATGCAGAAATCAATGTTATCCGCCTGCACATCGATGGGGCGCATGGCAAGCGTGGAGGTAGTATCCACCGTGAACACCGCCCCGTAGCGATGCGCCAGAGCGCCGATCTCACGGATGGGGTTCAGGATGCCGGTCCCCGTCTCGTTATGTGTAGTATGCACCAGTGCGATGTCCGGATTCTCACGCAGTACCTGTTCCACCCGGTCAAGGTCGGGAAGTTCATCAATCGGGAAGGACAGATCAATGTGCGGCAGTCCGTAGAACTGGCAGATCTCCACTGCGCGGGTACTGTAAGCGCCGTTGTTGACCACCAGCACCTTGCCGCCCGCAGGCAGGAGGGAGTTGAGGCAGACGTCGATATTGAGCGTTCCGGAGCCGCAGAACAGCACGGCGGTGTACACGTCCGGATCGGCGTGAACAACCCGGAGCAGATCACGGCGGAAATCCGCCATCACATCGGCAAACTCGCGCTCGCGCGGGCAGATATCCGGCACCACCTGCGCCAGCTTGACCGTGTCGGTCGTGGTGGAGGGTCCGGGGTTGAGCAGTATATTCCGCTTTATTTTCATATCCATGGCATATCCTCTCCGGCGCGGCTTCTGCGCGCCACCAGTATTGCAAATACACGGCTTATTATACATGAAATTGCCTCGTTTGTCAAGGCGGTTTTGGTGAATATGCAGGGAAACTGCCTCGGGTTGCTCCGGCGGGGACGGCGGTCTGAACTCTGAGGGCTTTCCTGCCTGCTGTGTCAGCCTTCCCCGCCGTTTCCGGTAACCGCGGACGGCAGGTCACACGCGGGTACCGGGACAGCAAAAGCCGCCCGGCGGTAGAAGGGACAAGCCCCCGCCGGGCGCATGGTTCGCTTCCCTGCTCCGGTTCCGCCGAATCAAGCAGCGGCGCTCTTATATGCTCCCCAGCACCGTTCTGCTGTCCGACAACCCGCGCGTCACGTCGGAGAGGGCGGGCAGAACATCCGAGGGAAGCATCCCGTACTCACCCCGTACAGCCGCGCATCGGTCGCCCGCCGCCCCATGCAGATACACGCCGGCGGCGGCGACCGCGGCAACCGACAGACTTCCGTCCCGCAAGCGGTCGCGCGCCTGCACCAGCAGGGAGCCGATGACGCCCGCCAGCAGGTCACCGGAGCCGCCCCGCGCCATGCCTGCGTTGCCCGCGACCGAGAGCCATATCGCCCCGTCCGGTTCGGCAATCACCGTGTGTGCATCCTTGAGGACGACCGTCACACCGTGCAGTCTTGCAAAATCAGCCGCGATGCCTGGCAGATCCGCGAGTACCGCGGATACGGACAGCCCGGTCAGACGTGCCATCTCCGCCGGATGCGGGGTAAGCACAACGGCGCGGTTCGGATTGCGGAGCATCGGTGCGTCCCACAGCTGCGGATGCGCGGCAAGCAGATTGAGCGCATCCGCATCCAGCACGGCGGGGCAAGGCACCGGCGCGGACGCTTCCGCCGCTTGCAGAACCTCCTCCAGTACCCGGTGCGCGGACGCCGAAGTGCCCAGCCCACAGCCTACGACATACCCATCGGCGTGCGGCAGGGCGGGCGGATCTGCGCCGTACGGCGTCAGAATCGCCTCCGGCAGGGCTGCCTGCAGGACGGCGCGGTTGCCTTCCGGCGTCACGATATGCGCCAGTCCCACTCCGGTACGCAATGCCGCCGACGCCGACAGCAACGCCGCACCCGCCATTCCCGTCGAGCCGCAAACCAGCGCCAATCTGCCGTAGCTGCCCTTATTGGTGCGGCGTTGCCGGGGGGGCAGTACAGTGCGCAGCAGCTCGCCGTCTGCGAGACACGCCCACGGAGTTTCCTCCTGCGCGGTGGCAATGCCGAGATCGGCAACCAGCACCTCTCCGCACAGGTCGGCGCCCGGGTACAACAGCAGTCCCGGCTTGAGCGCCTGCATGGTCACGGTCATCGCAGCCCGGATTGCATCACCCGGCACTGCCCCCGTGTCTGCCATGACGCCGGACGGAATATCCGCTGCCAGCACGGGCAATCCGGCTGCATTGACCGCGCGGAACACATCGGCGGCAGCACCTTCCGCAGCGCGGTCAAGTCCGATGCCGAACACCGCATCCAGCACGGCGGTGCTGACCGGGAGAAGGCGATCCAGCGCCTCGGGCGTACAGACCGGGACGCCAGCCGCTGTCGCAAGCGCGTACTGCCGGGCGCATTCCCCGCTCATGCGGGTCGGATCCGGCGTGCCGTCCACGCCCGGTTGCCCCAGGTACAGCACCGCAACCGGACGTGCCGTGCAGTCCTGCCCGGTCGCCAGCCTTCGCGCGGCGGCAAAGCCGTCCCCGCCGTTGTTGCCGCCTCCGCACAGAATCAGCACCTGCCCTGCCGGAAACAGTGCCGGGCGACTGTCTATGCAACGCACCAGTGCCGCCGCCGCGCGCTCCATCAGAATATGGGAGGGAACGCCTGTTTCCCGGATGGTATACGCATCGCACCGGCGCATCTGCCGGGCGGTCAGAATGGGTGTAAATGCGCGCATGGGGGCACTTCCTTTCGCTTTTTTATTCGTTTATTCGACGTTTTCTAAAAGCGGGGCGGGCAGGCGGTCAAAGTCGCCGCATCCGCCGGCGGCAGTATATCGTGACAGACCGGCGTGTAAAACAGCCGGCGGCGAACGGCAGGATCGTCTGATTCTGCCAGTATCCACATGAGCTTGGTAAAGCACGCCTCCGGCGTCATGTCGAATGCCTCAAGAACGCCCATGTCCGTCAGTCCGCTCCCGACGCTGTAAACAGACAGGTCGGTTCCCTCGCTCTGTACCTGCGTAGTCAGCGCAACCAGCCTGCCGGCAGCCGTCGCGCGCTGTATCTCCGCCCGAAAGGCGCCGCCGCGGTCGGGCAGCCCGCCCACGCCGAAGGACTCAATCACCAATGCCCGGTAGCGCCCCAGCATGAAGTGCAGCAGTTCCGTGTCCGTGCCGGGTGTCAGCTTGAGAAGCCCCACCGAGGGATCCAGCGACCGGCAGAAGTGCGTCTCCCCCTCGGTCGGATCAAAATACAGCGCCATGCGTCCGTTCTGAACCGTTGCCAGCGGCGGATAATTCGGGCTTGAGAAGGCGGAAAAGCTCTTGCTGCGCGTTTTGCGTGCACGGGTCCCGAGCAGAACCTGCCCGCCAAAGACCACCAGCACCCCCGCCATTCCCGATGCGGCGCACAGAAAGCTGTCGGACAGGTTCTGCTTAGAATCGGTCGTTTCAAAGCCGATCGGCTTCTGTGCGCCGGTCAGCACAATCGGCTTGCGGCTGTTCTGGATCAGGTAGGACAGCGCCGAAGCGGTATAAGCCATGGTATCGGTACCGTGCGCGATGACAAAGCCGTCATAGTCATCATACCGCCGGATGATTTCGTCCGCGATGCGGATCCAATGTTCCGGCATGATATCCGTGCTGTCCAGTTCAAACAGCTGCACCGCGTCCGCATCGCACATACGCGACACGTCCGGGACAAGACGGAGCAGCTGCTCCGCTCCCAGTGCCGGAGAGAGTGCGCCCTCGGACAGTTCCGAAGCGATGGTGCCGCCGGTGCCGATAAACAAGAGCTTTTTTCTGGCTGTATTTGACTGCATACTTTCAATATCGTTCCTTCTGCGGAACGCCTTTCCTGCCTGTATTCCGTGTCGGAGAGGTCTGCTACATGGTATCACAAAGCGGGGCGGTTGTCAAGGGGGCATAAAGAAGCACAGGACAAGAACATTTACTTTTGACGACTCATTTTATGTCGAAATTGTGCAAAGAAACAGCACTTACAGATGGTTGAGACGATATGATTTCTGCGACGATTTTGAGAGTGCGATGATATTTGATGCAGAAGCACCGTATTGGGCAACCATCAGACGCATGATTCGTTAGTTTTTTGTTCGCGAAAAGGATACAAAAAAGTAAATGCTGTTGCCCTGAGAACCATCTCTTATCCTCTTGACACAATTATTGAAATATGCTATAATCACGTTGGTTGGTAGTCCTTCAAATGGGTGCTGATGCACCACATTCTTTGTGTAAGGAGAAAAACCATGCCGAACAATGTCGAAGGCTACAAATTTATCTTTGATTTGATTTCTGAACTTGCAGCTGCTGTTAGCAGAGTGCTTGGCAGGCACAACTTGGCGTTTCTTGATGATCATCCGGAATGTCGATACACCGACACGCCGGGCTTCATTGAGAGTAGCGAAGATGACAAAGACAAAGATAAATAGCAACCAGAGGGATACTCCGTTAGATAAACGGGTATCCCTCACTCTTGATTATTTCAGGAAAGAAGGGATATAAAATGACCGGATTTTCAAGTGAAGTATATGAAGATCAAATCAGTGCCATTTTCCAAAGAATACGGGATGAGCACAATGATTCCAAGTTAGCTGCCATTCGCAAATATTTGGAAATTGTTGTCCGTAGATTGATGGATTATCCTACCAGTAGAGCACTTAATCTCGGGACGGAAAAAGGCCATTTGAAAAGTAAGGGATATACTGAGAAATGGTTTTGGAATGCCTATGATAAAATTCAAAAAAACGGAAATGTCGCCGTCCATACACAAAGTGCCATAACCGCTGACAGCAACGTTGTAAGTGATTGTCTAAATGCGTTATATACTATCTATTCCTACCTATTCTACCTTTATTTCCGAAAATATCAGTTTGGCTCCAACAAAGATGTCATGTCCGGTTTCAGCCATCTTCCCCCAATCATTCGGTTGATAACCTTAGAAAAATTGTTTGCTGATGATCCTCAAAACGGCGATATAGCGGAAAAACTGGTTTTGGCATCAATAAAAGCCAAAAGCTACGACTATGCGCTACAATGGATTGAAAAAAACAGGGCACAACTGAGTTCAATTCCCGATCATTGTGTTTGGGCACGTGAGGAAAAAGAGGGGCAAGATGTTTATTATTATATACCTATCAGTCGGCTAGGGTACAAATCGATGTATCCATTCTGCTTGAATAAGGCTAAGTGCATCAAGAATTTGACAATAATGTACCATAATTTTGATGAAGCGGTAAAATATTATCGCGAATTCGGAATTGTTAAAGGCGATACTGCTGAAGTGCAAGAATTCAATGATCTGATGAAATTTACATTCATGGGGAAAGATAAAATTTACAGTGAATCCACTGTCATTAGCGTTTGACATATAAATCTCATTGAAAAACACCGTGCCATCCCGCACGGTGTTTTTTCGTCCGGCAAGGCAAAGAATACGGCACCCCAGCTCACAGCACAATCCAAAGCCCCAGCAGGGCTGCCGTCAGCGCCGGGATCGCCACGGCGGCGCCGTAGCGGACAAACGAGCCAAAGGAGAACGGTACGCCGTGGTCGCGGAGCTGACCGGTCCACATGATGCCGGCAAGCGCTCCCATAGGCGTGAAAAAGGCGCCCAGATTGGAACCGACCACCGCCGCGTACAGTGCGGCTGTCCCGTTCCCCGTCCCGGCGGGCAACGCCGAAATAACCGAGCGGTACAGCACACTCATCGGAATGTTATTGACCAGATTCGCCGCCAGAAACGAGGAGCCGCCAAAGCTCAGAAGCGTTCCTGCCACCGTGCGCGGGGAGGTCAGGACGTCCCCCAATGCCGCCGTCACACCGTGCTTCTCCAGCGCCAGAACCAGCACGAACATGGAAAGCACGAAGGGAGCAAGGTCCCACGGCGCACGCACAAAGCAACGCCCGATCAGATAGGGCGCGCGGTGACGGAAAAAGCTGATGCCCATGGTGAACAGCACAAGACTGCCGAAAAAGCAACAGGTAATCAGCCACATGGGCAGATTCAGGAAGGACGAAACAGACAAAAGAAGAATGCACCCGCCCAGATGGCACAGCCCGATGATCTCGGTCGGACGGTCTATGCGCGGGAGCGACTCTTCCCGCGCGTCCAGCGGGGCGCGCAACCGCCGCCGGAACAGCAGGTACAGGACGCCGCAGGACACGGCTCCTGCCAACCCCGTCGGCAGAAGCATCCGCAGCGTATACTGCCAGAAGGATATGCCCGCGCCGCTCATCAGGTATATGTTGGTCGGATTGCCGATAATCAACGCCATGCTCCATGTGTTGGCGGCGACAAACTCCGAAACCAGGTACGGAACCGGGTCGATCCGCGCGCTGGCGGCAAAATGACAGATAAAGGGCGTAAAGGTCAGCACGATGATGTCGTTGGAGGTAAACACGGTCAGCACCGACACCAGCCCATACAGCAAAAAGAACAGCATCCGCTGACTCCCGCCGGCACGCCGCAGGATGCGGACTGCCAGCAGGCGGAAAAAGCCCAGCTCGTCAAGATACACCGACATCATGGTCATGGAGAAGAACAGCACCAGTATCTTGAGCGGATTGACCTCGCCCGCGCCGGTCAGCCCCTCGGCTACTTCGCCGGGGCTGATCTGCCCGGTCAGAATCATGCACAGCGCCCCCGCCAGCGGCGCCGTCCAGAAAATGCTCACCCGTCTGCCCCGCACGGACACCGCCGGTTTACAGAACACCAGCAGGAGCAGTCCGCCACAGCTCAGCAGAAAGATGACAAGAACAGCCGTCACGCGCTCACCTCTTCACCGCGACGTCCTGACGTCGGGTGCGGCAAGCCAACAGCCCGGCGAACAGCAGTGCCGGGAACACCAGCGCCGGAAGCAGTCCGGACCGGACGGTATCCCCCGCCATTCTGCCCACCAGCCACGGTCCGGCGGTACAGCCGAAATCCCCTGCCAACGCCAGCAAAGCAAACATTGGAGTCCCGCCGCCGGGACACGCACGGGTGGACAGACTGAAGGTCCCGGGCCACATGATGCCCACCGACAGCCCGCACAGTCCGCAGCCAGCCAGTGCGGCAAGCGGCGAGGGGGCAAGCGCGGCAAGCAGGTAACTGCCCATGCAGGTGACGCAGCAGACCAGCATCATCCGGCGCATATCGTGCCTGTGCGAAAGGCGGGCGGACACGACCCGCGCCGTTCCCATGAGCAGGGCGAACAGGCAGGGACCTGCCAGATCCGAGAGCGTCTTGCGGGTAGCCGCGCTGAGCGAGCCAAACGTACTCAGTCCCTGCTCGGCAAAGGCGGATGACCACTGGCTCATCGCCTGCTCGCTGGCTCCCGCGCACAGCATCAGCACCACGAACAGCCAGAAAACGGGGCGGCAGAGCAGCTGCCGGATGGTCATCGGCGCGGTGCCCTCCGCCTCGTCCAGCCGCCTCAGGGGGACAAGCGAAAAGTATACCGCATTGAGCAGCGGCAGTGCCGCCCAGGCAAACGACATATACCGCCAGTTCTCTATGCCGAACAAGGCAAAATAAGCGGTCGATACCAGAATGACGAACACGTGCCCCCAGCAGTAAAAGGAGTGAAGCAGGCTCATTGCCGCGTCCTTATGGTCGGTCGGGCACGCCTCCACGATGGGGCTGATGAGCACCTCCGTCAGACCGCCTCCGACCGCGTACAGCATGATGGACAGCAGGATCCCGACAAACGGATCGGGCAGGCAGAAGGGCAGAATGCCGAGACATATCAGTCCGACACCAGCCATAATGTGTGCCGTGACGATGCAGGGGCGGTAACCGATGCGGTCTACGAAGCGGGCACCCGCCAGGTCAACCAGCAGTTGGATGCCGAAATTCACGGACACCAGTGTTGCCAGACGGGACAGCGAGATGCCCCACGTGCTCTGGAAGGTGAGCAGCAGGAGGGGGACAAAGTTATTCACGACCGCCTGCGTGACATAACCCAGGTAGCTGGCATACAGCGTATGCCTGTATGAAGTGCGGATATTCATGATACCGTATCCTTTCGGGCAAGTATAATATAAAGGAAGCGCCGATCAGCCTTAAAAACCTTCGCATTATAGCACAGCCGGGCGGCATTGTCAAGCAGGTTTATTGCTTTTTTCGGGGGAGAGGAGGTCTCCGCATCACCGGACGCAATCAAAACTGACGAAACTGACAAACTTTTTTCGGATTCTCTATTTACTTTTTACAAGTTATCTGTTATAATGGAGACAACAGTAATTTACAGAAAGGAACCACGCCATGAAACACCGTCTGCCGCACCTGATCGCCATGCTCCTCGCCTGCCTGATGCTGCTCAGCTCCGTATCAATCCTGGCAGGATGCGCAAAAGAGGACGACCCCGCCACGGAAACCGCCTCCGGGCAGAACGGCACTGCCGGGGAAACAAGCACCGAGTACGTACCCGACATTGCCAAAAAGAACTACAATACCACTTTCAATGTTGTCGCCATCGGATTCAACCAGGACCTCCTTATCCTCGACGAGGACAAGAAGCGGGATGGCAACAGCTTAGACGAAGCCGTGTACGAGCGCGGCGTGCTTGTCAAGGAGCAGCTGGGCGTGGAATGCGAGTTTGCAGACGCAGGGGACTGGATATCCTACTCCGGCAAGATCGCAAACACGGTGCAAACCGGCGACGATGCCTACCAGCTGGTGCTCACGCACGTCTACCAGGGCGTCACCGATCTTGTCACCTCCAACAGTCTGATGAACTTCACCGACCTGCCCTCCGTCAATCTGGATGCGCCCTACTGGAACCGCAACCTGATGGAAAGTCTGAAGGTCGATGACAGGTACCTGCTGGGCTACAGCGACTTCTGCCTCTCCAGCACGCACTGCGTGGTCTTCAATAAGGATATGCTGCAGAACTACCGTTTGGAAGACCCCTATGCACTGGTCAACAACAAAAAGTGGACGGTGGATAAGCTGTTCTCGCTGGCATCCGCCGTTTCGGAGGATAACGGAGACGGCAAGTGGACGGTGGATGATTACTACGGCATTTCCGGCTGGGGCTGGGTGCCGCTCATCACGTTCATCACCTCCTGCGACATGAAAATCGTGGACAGGGACGAGGATACCGGACGCTACTACGTTGCCTATGAGGACAACACCGAGAAGATGCTCTCGCTCATCGACAAGGTGACCACCATGTACAAGGCAAACTACTCCTATATGTGGCCCTCCGTGAACTATACCGCGCTGAAGTTTGCCGAAGGTCACTCGCTGTTCCAGCTGTACTCCACGACAGGACTTATCAGTCTTGCCACCGAGAAAATCCGCTTCGGCGTGCTTCCCTACCCCAAGTTTGACGAAAAGCAGGAGAATTACCGCTCGCTCAACTGGAACGGTCTGATGGGCGTTCCGGCCTCCGTCAGCAAGGCAGGCAATCCCCAGATGGTAGGCGAGGTGCTGGAGCTGTTGGGCTACTACACCGGCACAGTCAAGACCGCATACTACGAGCTTCAGCTGGGTGCCAAGGTCTCCGAGGCGCAGGAGGACGCGGATATGCTGGATATCATCTGGAAATCGCTAGTCAGCGATATCGGGCTGGTCTGCTGCAACAGCAGTGGCAGCATGGACAACCTGGTGTATATGCTCCCCATGATCTGCGAGTCCCCGAAGAAGAATTTCTCCTCCTTCATGAGAAGCAATAAGGACAGTGCCCAGAAGGGGCTGGACAAAGTCTTCAAACAGTAAAGGACACATCTAAAAACAAAATGGCGGGCACCTCAGACGAGGGGCCCGCCGTTCCTGTTTATCTGCAGCCGTTACACCTGCTCCGCCGCGGTAAGACGGGTCAGATTGTCGCCCTTCTCGGTCACACAGCCCTTCTCGAACCGGCGCCGCAGAGCGGGGGAAACCGTGCTGGTTCCGTTCACCACGTTGCGTGCAAAGGCAATGCTCCCGCGCCCCGGAATGCGGAAGCAATCCACGCCTTCCGCCTCGGTCACGATGTTATCAAAGAAGAAGTACGGTCCGCTGTTCACACTCTGCTCCAGGAATATGCCCGCTTCGCTCTGCCCGCTGATGCGGTTCTCCCGGACGTGTGCGCGGATGATTCCCAGCGGGTCATACAGCCCGTACTGCCCGCCGCTCAGCGTGTTGTTGTTGATATTCACGGAGGAGATGTAATGCCCCGTGTCCTCCACGGTTGTGATGCACGCCAGTGCACCGTCGCCCACGCGGATGCGGTTGTCGTTGATATACACGCCGTCCGCCCCGCTGCCTCTCTGCGTCAGCACAATGGCACTGCCGGTGCAGCCGTACAGCGTGTTGTGCGCAATGCTGACGTGCAGGATTTCGGCGACACGCACCTGCTCCGCACCGGTGTTGTAGAAATAGTTCCCGTTGATTTTGAGTCCCTCACAGCGTCCGTCACCCACGGTGCCGCCGTTGCCGACCAGCACGCCCTTCCCGATGCCGCGGAACACGTTGTCCACAACATGGTTGTTGATGGATATCTCGTCCTGCGTCTTGACGTAGGACAGCGCGTAAACATTCGGGTCGTTGACGTCAAAGGAGCATTCCGTAAAGCGGCAGTTGGAGCCGTGGAACACAGCAACATCTGCCCCGCCGGACGCGGCAGAGCCGGTAAAGCGGCACCACTTTGCCTGAATGAACAGGGCATCCACACAGCTGCCACGCCCCTTGTGCGTAATATCCAGGTTGTAAAGGAAGAAATTATACTTCATGTTCACCCGCAGAACCGTGCCGTCAAGCCCTTCATCGCCCAGCAGGACTGCGCCCGTCGCGCCGATAACCCGGAGCACGCGGGAGTCGTCGGCAGGCAGAGTCAGCGTCTGCGTGATGCGGTAGGTGCCTGCCGGGAAGTATGCCACGCCGGATTTCTTAAAGGCTTCACGCAGACAGCGGCTCACGGCATCGGTGTCATCGGTCTGCCCGTCGCCCGTTGCGCCATAGTCCCGCACGTTGCAGTAGGACGCGCTCAGCTCCGGACGGAACTCCGGCTTGCTGATGTCGTAAACCGTTTCCGGCTCGGTTTCAGCTTCGGTCTCCGGTTCGGTTGCGGTCACGGTCTCTGTGCCGGGATCCGTGTCGGTGGCGGGCACAGTAGTCGGCTCGCTCTCCGGCGCCGTCCCGGTCTCCGGGCGGCTGTCGGAGGCGGTTGCCGTTCCCGTCGCGCTTTCCGTCCCGTTACAGCCCGCAAGCAACGCCAGCACTGCCAGCACCGCGGCACAGCAAGCCAACCCGAGGAGGCGCGCTTTTCTTGTTTTTCCTGTCACAATCATTGTCATGCCGTTTTCCTCCGTCACATCCTGTTCTGGGCGGCGAAGCGGGTACTCCATTCCGGCACCTCGATCCCGTTGCCCCATGCGTTGCCCTGTATCACGGTCATCTCGTCCACAGCCTCCAGCCTCAGCGGGCACTGCCCGCCGATGTTGGCGACCACGTTGCCCTCCATGTACGCGCCGACAGCCGCCGCCATGTACACCGCATCACCGCCTGTCAGCACGAAGTAGTTGTCGGTCAGCGAAAAGCCGGTATACTCCGGCAGAACGACGCGCACCGCGTTCGGACACCAGAAATAGTTGGCGGATACGATGACATTTTCCAGCGTGCCGCCATAGGCACTCTCGGTGCGCACGCCGCCCGTCCGCGCTCCGCCGGTGGACGCGCCGCAGTAGTTGTCGGTTATCTGCACGCCCCGCACGCCGGCAGGCAGCGGATCAAGCAGGACGCAGACCCCCGCCGCATCCAGCATATTGTCGGTGATATACAGATTCCGTGCCGCGCGCACCTCCACCTGATCGCACCCGACCACAAGGAACACATTGCGCCGGATCGTCAGTTGCTCCGGTACGCCGTTGTCGTCCTCGCTCGTGACCAGCACGCACTTGCCTGCCATGCCGCCGAAGTGACAATCCTCCAGCACATTGCCGACCGCATCCAGTCCCGGCATCTTGCTGAACACCACCATATACTGCGTGTCGGACACATACCCGACACCGCAGTTCCGGAGCGTATCATAGGAGCCGTACACCAGAAAGCCGGGCTGCGTGTTGCCTGCCGTCATGCGTGCCGTGACCGAATCCAGCGTGACATGGCTGCCCGTCACCAGCACGGCAGGCTGATCCTCGGTCGTGCCGAGGATGATATCCAGCCCGAACAGCGTCACGCCCGACCGCTCGATCCAAACGGCAGGGCCGTTCACGGAAGCATCCGCCACCAGGACAGTCTGTCCGGTCGGGTCAGCCCGCAAGGTAAGGAGGGCGGAGTCGTCGCCTGTCAGCATCAGCGTGTCCGTGAGCCGGTAGGTTCCGGCGGGCAGGTACACCGTCCCGCCGCCTGCCTCCAGCACAGCGGAAACAGCATTCTGCAGCGCTGCCGTATCATCGGCTTGTCCGTTGCCGGCGGCGCCGAAATCGGCAAGATTCAGCGTCACGGGCGCGCCTCCGGCATCGGCGGCATCCGGCTTCTCCGGGACGTTTGCCGGGGCAACCGGCGCCTGCACCCCGCTCGGGGCAGAGGTTGTCTCCGGCGGTACGGCACAGCCGCACAGCCCCAGAAGCAGGGCTGTCAGCCCTGTCAGCATTCGCACATACCGTTTTTTGTTCAACATATGTTTTCGATACCTCCGGTCACACGGTTTCCAGAACCTCCAGCAGCGCCTCGGCAAACAGGCGGTGCATGGGGCGGGTCGGATGGTTGATGTAGTTGGCAAGGCAGGCGGTAGTGTCCTCCCCTGCGGCAGCCAGCGACTTCCAGCGGCGGTAGGTGTCCGCCACGGGAATATCCCGCTCGGCGGCAAGCGCCCGCGCCGCATCCACGTAGGCATCCATGCGCCCGCTGTTCTGGTAGTCGGCAGTCACGGCGGCATACGCGCGGTACATGGGGATGGTATCCGGGTGGACATACGTATTCATCATATTCGGTGTCAGCAGGATGACCGGGATGCCCGCCGCCGCAAGGCGATCGAACACCTCGCCCAGCGAGGCGCGGTAGACATCCAGCGGATCGTTGACATCATTGAGCGCGAAATTGACCACGCACAGATCCGGGCGGCGGGCAATCACGTCCCGGTCGATGCGCGACAGAGAGCACTTGGCGCTGTCGCCCGCTACACCCGCATTGAGAATACTCACCGGGAGCCAGTTGTTAATCCGGCGCAGCTCACGTGCCAGCACGGCATGATACACGGCGTCAAAATCGAAATTGCAGTTTTCCCCGGCACCCTGCAGGCACTCAAACGCGCCGTGCGTCACGCTGTCGCCCAGAAATGCCACCAGCGGCGTGCCGGTCACAGGGTAGCTTGCCTCTTTCAGGTATTGAATCAAATGCAGTCCGTTCATAACGGAACCCCTCCTTGCTTGTTCTGTTCGGATGAACACATATTGCCCCGACATCCGGGAGCATTCCGATTATTTGAGTTCCACCACCGTCACGCCGCCGTCACCCTCGCCGTAGCGTCCGATGCGGAAGGAAGCGATCCGTCGATCGCCCCGGAGGTACTTCCAGATCGCCGTGCGCAGGGCGCCGGTTCCTTTGCCATGGATCAGGCGGACGCTCTCACAGCCGTTCATGACTGCCTCGTCCAGATACTGATCCACCGCAAGGCACGCTTCATCGCCCATCATGCCGCGCAGGTCGATCTCGTTCCGGAACCCGCCGGAACGCTCCACCGTGACCGTGGATTTCGGTTGCTTTTCCTTTTTCTTTACGTCTGCGTCGGTCAGCAGGCGCAGGTCGGCAACGCGCGCCCGGACGCGCAGAACGCCCGCCTGAAACGTCACCATGCCGTTCTTCGGCTCATCGGTCAGCTCGCCTTCCTTGTTGACCGTCACCAGCCGGACACGGTCGCCCTTATGGAGCGGGCGCGGCAGAACGTAGTCCCCGTCCTCCTCGACCGGCTCCTCAATCGGATCATAGGTGTCGCCCGTGGCGCGCAGGTGATCCCGCACCGCCCGGCGTGCAGCCTCCAGCTCCTCCGCCGCCTTGGCGGATTCCTGTGCCCGGCGCATCTTCTCCATCTGATCGTACAGGAAATCGCAGGATGCTTTTGCCGATGCGACCATGGCGGCGGCGCGCTTGCGCGCCTTTTCCGCCTCCTGCTCGGCGGCGGCGGTCTTTTTGCGTATCTCCGCCTCGGCGTCCGTTTTGAAGCGCTCGAATTCCTCCCGCAGGCGCTTTGCCTCCTCGCGCTCCTTCTCCATCTGCACGCGGCTGGTCTCCAGCTTCTCAATGACGTTTTCAAAGCTCTTGTTCTCGGTGCTGACCAGCGCCTGTGCCCGGCGGATGATGTCCGGAGACAGCCCCAGCTTCTCGGAAATCGCAAACGCATTGGATTTACCCGGCGCACCGATAATCAGCCGATAGGTCGGTTTGAGCGTATCCACGTCAAACTCACAGCAGGCATTGCACACGCCGGGCGTGTCCAGCGCGTATGCCTTCAGCTCGGCATAATGCGTTGTGGCAACGCACGCGGCACCAGCCTGCCGCACTGCTTCAATGACAGCCACCGCCAGTGCCGCCCCTTCAACCGGATCGGTACCTCCGCCCAACTCGTCAAACAGCACCAGAGAACCCGGTCCGATCTCATGCATGATGGACACAATGTTGACCATGTGCGAGGAGAAGGTGGACAGCGACTGCTCAATACTCTGCTCGTCTCCCAGATCCACCTGAATGTCATCGTACAGGCAGATGCAGGACGTCTCGTCGCACGGGATATGCAGCCCAGCCTGCGTCATCAGGGCAAACAGCCCCAGCGTCTTGAGCGACACCGTCTTGCCGCCGGTGTTGGGACCCGTAATGACCAGCGTATCAAAATCCTGCCCCAGCGACAGGTGAATGGGCACGACCTTCTCCTTGTCAATCAACGGATGGCGTGCCTGCACCAGATCCACCTCCCGCCCCTCGGACAGGTGCGGCGCCACGCCCTTCATGCGCGTGGACAGCTCCCCGCAGGCAAACGCGAATGCGAGATCGTTGATGTTCCGGTAGTTCAGCCAGATCGCGTCCGCCGAATCGCCGACCAGTGCCGAAAGCTCGGCAAGGATGCGCTCCACCTCGCGCTCCTCCCGCGTCTGAAGCAGGCGTATCTCGTTGTTGGCATCCACCACTGCCATCGGCTCAACGAATATGGTCGCACCGGTGGAGGAGGTGTCATGGATCAGTCCCTTGACCTCATTCTTGCACTCCGCCTTGACCGGAATGACATACCGCCCGCCGCGCATGGTCACGATGTTCTCCTGCAGGTACTTAGGACTGCCGGAGATCATCTTTTGCAACACCTCGCGGATGCGGGCGTTCTCGTTGCGGATCTTGCGGCGGATGTCCGCCAGTGTGGGGGAAGCCTCATCCGCCATCATGTCCTCGGAGAGGATGGCGTGCGTGATGCGCTCCTCCAGCCGCCGGTCAGGCAGAAGGCGCGCGAACACCTCGTCCAGCACGGTGTCGAACGGGTGATTCCCGGTACTGTAATCGGTCAGCGTCCGCGCCGTGCGCAGAACGGACGCAATATCCAGCAGGTCGCGCATGGACAGCACCGCGCCCTTTTCTGCCCGTTCACAGGCGGAGGATATATCCCGGATTTTGCCGAAGGACGGCGCGCCCTTGGCGTCCGCCAGGCGGCGGGCGTCGGTCGTGCGATCCAGCCGGCGGCGAACCGTCACGCGATCCGCCGAGGGACGCAGGTTCTGCGCCATAGCACACGCGCCCTCGGTCTCGGCGCAGTCTGCCAGCATGGCACATACCTTGTCAAATTCCAGCGTCCGTATGGTCTTTTCGGAAAAACTCACGTTGTTTCAGTCTCCTTTCCGCGCAGTCTGCCGCGCAGACCGCGTGCAAGCCGGACGCCGATCCGTATCAGCGTCCGCATATTCAGGGCAAGCAGGGCAACAGACGCAGCGCCGGTCAGCACCCAGCCCCACACGGAAGGCATATGCCCCTCGCCGGTGGCGGTCATAAAGCCCGCCTGCGCGGTCAGGAACAGGATGTTCAGTGCCAGCCGCACGCGCCCCTGCCGGAAGCGGATGAGCCGCCGCGTTGTGACCATGCGCAGAACCAGCACGCAAAGGTAGCTGATCAGCGTGGCGACCGACGCGCCCATGGCGCCGAAGCGGGGAATCAGCAGGGTGTTGAGCAGCAGATTCAGAAGTGCGCCGCTCAGTGCCGAGCCCATCGACCACCCGGTACGCCGGGCGGTAAAGTACACCGAATCCAGAAACGTATCCAGTCCTGCCAGCACGGTGGCAACCGTCAGCACCGGGATATACAGCCACGCCGCGCGGTAGCTCTCCGCGTACAAGAGTCCCGCAAACAGGCGCGAGGTCAGAATCAGACAGCCGCCCCCCGCAAACGCCACAGCCGTATACCCCTGCCACGAGCGGGTGTAGTGCCGTTTCCAGACGGCGGGATCGTCGTCCTCGGCACTGATGGATCCTTTCCACGCAACCGAAAAAATGCTGACGGCGTAAGTTAGGATTGTGGGCACCTTGTAGGCTGCGGTGTACAGCCCGTTCTCTGCCGCCGAACGCATATAGTAGATCATATAGCGGTCGGACACGCTGGTAATCCACCAGCACAGAGTCGCCGGAACCAGCGGAAGGCAGAAACACAGCATGGGCTTGGCTGTTGCCCACAGCTCCCGCAGGGACATCCGCCGCACCGAACGCCACAGGCGGGTATACAGGACAAGCAACAGCGTGGTCAGTCCGTCCGCGATGAAGGTTGACATGACGTACCCCGTCACGCCCAGCTTCAGCACCGGAAGGAACAGGATATTCAGCACAATGATAAGCACCGTATTGAGTACGCCCTGCCCGGCAAACAGCCGCACCCGCCCGACTGCGAACAGGTACTGCGACACGACAGCGTGCAGGTTGGCAAGCAGGACATACAGCACGATCAGCCAAGCCGTACCCGTAAACAGCGGGATGCAGGTCAACAGCGGCGACAGGAGCAGGAAAGCCAGACTTCCGGCACCCAGCACGGCAAGTCCCGCCGTGAGGTACGCCTCCTTATCGCGGTTTCTGTTGGCGGCGTTGCGGAATATGCCCTCGCTCACACCCAGTGATGCCAGCGGGATAAGCAGGTTTGCCATATCCACGATCAGATCGGCGGCACTGTACTCCGCGGGCGACAGGCAGGCGGTATACAGGCGCACCATGAAGAAAACCAGCAGCTTGGAAACAAAGCGCCCCACCGTCAGAAGCGCGGTACGTCTCGCTACGTCCCGTGAAAAAGAAGTACGTTCCGTTTTCCCGGACACGGTACCACCGCCTTTCTGGTCGATTTCGGTTTATGGGCGACACTCCCCGCTCGTGTTAAGGGCACCTCTAAAAACAGGGAAAGCCCGGTCGGATACCCAGGCTTCCCCGGTAAAAGAGGTTCGGCTCAGCGGTCGCAGTTCTCCCAGTTGTGGTAGACATCCAGCACGTCGTCGTCCTCGTCCAGCTTATCCAGCAGAAGCCCCATGAACCGCTGATCCTCCTCGCCGTCAATGTTGACGTAAGTAGAAGGAACTTTTGTCACCTCGGCAGAGGTAATATTGTAGCCCAGCGCCTTGAGCGCATCGGCAACAGCATACACGTCATCCGGCTCGGTCGTGATCTCATACACGCCCTCGTCGGCAGAGAAATCCTCCGCGCCTGCCTCCAGCGCCTGCTCCATGAGCTTGTCCTCATCGTAGTCCTCGTCCTCATCCGTGATGACGATCATGCCCTTGTTGGCAAACAGGTAGCCGACACAGCCGGTCTGCCCCATGTTGCCGTGGAACTTTGCAAAGTACGCGCGGACATTGCCGGCAGTACGGTTGCGGTTGTCCGTGGTGGCGGTCACGATGACGGCAACACCGGCGGCACCGTAGCCCTCGTAGGTGACTTCCTCGAAGTTATCGCCCTGCGCTCCCTGCGCCTTCTTGATGGTGCGCTCGATATTGTCATTCGGGACGTTGTTCGCTTTCGCCTTCTGAATCAGATCGCGCAACTTGGAGTTGGAAGCCGGATCGGAACCGCCCTCCCGCACGGCGATGGTCAGCTCCTTGCCGATCTTGGTAAATATCTTGGCACGGGCGGAGTCTGTCTTTTCCTTTTTATGCTTGATATTCGCCCATTTGCTGTGTCCGGACATAGTATATACCTCTCAGTTCAATTTTATTTTTCGGTGGAATCGCGGAATACCCGCCTGCAGAGGGAGTCCCCGTCAGATTTTTTCCGTCTTGCGCAGACAGATAAGCCCGAACGCGCGCCCCAGCACGTACTTGGTCGCCCGCGTCAGGGCAAGGCGCGTCTCACGTACCGCCGCATCCTCGGCGGTCACGATGGCGCAATCATGGTAGAAACGGTTGAAGGCTGTCGCCACATCCAGGATATAGCGCGTGATGTAGGACGGCTCGTAGTCGCGGAGTGCCATACGTACCCGCTCCTCAAATTCGGACAGCGTGACGCACAGCACCTTCTCCAGCGGGTCGGTCAGCGTCAGCTCTGCCGGCGCCGGCGTCCCGTCCGTTACGCCCGCCTTCTCCAGAATAGAGCAGGCGCGGGCATAGGTGTACTGCACGTAAGGTCCGGTGTTACCGTCGAACGACAGGGCTTCCTCCATGCTGAAGTTGATGTCCTTGATGCGGTTGTTGGACAGGTAGTAGAACACGATGGCTCCTACGCCCACCGCCTCGGCAACGTCCGTGCGCCCCTTGAGTGCCGGGTTCTTGGTCTCCATGATCTCGGTCACTTTCTCAATCGCCGCACCGAACAGATCGCGCAGCAACACAACGTTGCCTGTCCTGGTCGCCAGCTTGGCGCCGTTGACAGACACCGTACCGTAGGGCACATGTACCAGCTCATCATACCAGTCATAGCCCATCAGCTCAACGACCTTGAACCACTGCCGGAAATGCAGGATCTGCTGGGCAGAGGTTACATAGATGCACTTGTCAAAATGGTACTCCTGCTTGCGGTACACCGCCGCCGCGATGTCGCGGGTGGGGTACAGCGTGGAGCCGTCCCGCTTGAGAATCAGGCAGGGGGGCATATCGTAGGCGGACAGATCCACAATGGATGCGCCGTCATCCAGCTTCAGCAAACCTTTGTCGCGCAGCTTCTGCACCTGCGCCGGCATTTTGTCGGTGTAGAAGGATTCGCCCTTGTAGCTGTCAAAGGTAATGTCCAGCTGGCGGTAGGTTTTCTGGTACTCCTCCAGGCTGATCTGCACGAACCACTTCCAGAGTGCGATATTGTCCGGGTCGCCCATCTCCATTTTGTGGAACTCGGCGCGCGCCTTTTCCGCCAGCACCGGGTCGGGCGCGATGCCCTCCGCCTCGTTGCCGCTGATGGCGTTATTGATCCGGACGTACAGACTGACCAGCTCATCAATGCCGCCGGTCTCCACCGCCTCCCGGGAGCCCCACATCCGGTATGCCAGAATCAGCTTGCCGAACTGCGTCCCCCAATCACCCAGATAGTTGATGCCGATGCAGCTATACCCGGCAAACTCGTGCAGTTTCTTGAGTGAGTGCCCGATAACAGTCGTCCCCAGATGCCCGATGTGGAAGGGCTTGGCGACATTCGGGGAGGAATAATCCAGCACGACTACCCTGCCCTGTCCGATGTCGGGCGCGCCGTAGTTCTCCTTCTCCTCCAGGATGCGGGGAACCAGTCTGCTCAGCAGGTACGCACCGGAAAGGTAAATATTCAGGTACCCGTTGACGGCTTCGGCACGCTCCACGCAGTCGCCGCCGATGCAGGGGGCGAGGGCGTTTGCGATCTGCACCGGGGAGCGGCGCAGGATACGGGAAAGCTTGAAGCACGGCAGGGCGATATCGCCCATGGCGGGATCGGGGGGGGATTCCAGCAGGTTGAGAATGTCGGTCTCAGTCAGCGCCGCGGCACCCTCCGGGGAAACCGTCTTTACGCCGCCGAGGATCTCTCCTGCCAGCAGTTGCTTGATCTGCAGCATCATACTGTGGGTTCCTTTCTGATCATGTCATAACCGATTTATTATATCACGGTCTGTTTTTGATTGCAAGTGTTTTTTTGTGAATTGCGCAAAACGGCACATTACTTTCACGTCGGCGTCTGCCCCGTGACCGCCAGCGCCTTCCCATCCACAAAGTGCATGAGGGCGGCGCGATCCAGCAGGAGCTGGGCTCCGCGCATACCGGCACTGACCGCGATCTTATCCAGGGAAAGCGCGGAAGCGTCAAAAAAGGTAGGAAACTTCTTCTTCATGCCGATGGGGGAACAGCCGCCGCGGATGTATCCGGTCAGGGAAAGCAGATCCTTGACGTGCACCATCTCGATTTTCTTGTTCCCGGTCAGGGAAGCGGCGGTGCGCAGGTCGATTTCCAATGCGACGGGGATGCAGAAAACCAGATAGCCGGTCCTGTCCCCGTGGGCAACCAGCGTTTTGAATATCATTTCGGGCGGATAGGAAAGCTGCTCGGCGATATGGACGCCGGACAGATCGTTCTCGTCCACCTCATAGGTCAGCACCTCATAAGGAATCCTTGCCGCATCCAGCATGCGCATGGCATTGGTGCGCGGCAAAGCGGAACCGTGAGCGGATTTTGACATGGCTATACCTCTTTTCCTGTGTGCGCCGTCAGAGGCGCTCTCCCTCGGCAATCAGCTCGCGGGCAGCAGCGCGCTGGGAATCGGTCAGATCCAGACCGCCCAGAATGCGCGCTATCTCGTCCACGCGCTCCTCCGGCTCCAGACAGCGCACCGAGGTCTCTGCCCTGCCGTCTACCTCGTGCTTTTCGATGCGGTACTGCGCATCCGCCAGCGACGCGATCTGCGCCGAGTGCGTCACGCAGATAACCTGCCCGCACCGGGCAATGCGCCGCAGTTTGATGCCGACTTTTCGCGCGGTGCGCCCGGAGATTCCGGTGTCAATCTCGTCGTATATCGACACGCCCACCCCGTACTTTTCGTTCAGCACGCTCCGCAGTGCCAGCATGATGCGGGACAGCTCGCCGCCCGACGCGATGCGGATCATGGGCTGAACCGGCTCCCCGGGGTTGGTGGCAATGCAGAACTCCGCATCGTCCACCCCGTCCGCGCCCGGCTTATCCAGCCGCCGCAGGGATACCTCGAACCGCACGCGCGGCATATCCAAAAACGCCAGCGATTCCGCAACCTGCCCTGCCAGCTCCTGCGCCGCCGCTGTCCGCATCCGCGTCAACACGGCTGACAAGCCATCCAACTGCTCCCGCAGGCGCTTTTCCTGCTCCTCGCAGGCGGCGATGCGATCATCCGCCGTGTCCAGTCCCGCAAGGCGCTCCGCCGCATCGGCACGGAACGCAAGGATCGCGTCCACGCCCGCGCCGTACTTGCGCCCCAGCCGCTGGATGGTATCCAGCCGCCCCTCCAGACGATCCAGCTCGGCAGTCGCATCGACCGCGTCGCCATCCGTCAGAGCGCGTGTCCGGTCGGCAATATCCTCCGCCTCCAGACGGAGCGACTCTGCCCGCGCCGCCAGCTCCTCCGCCTCCGGCAGGATGCCGGTCAGGGACGCCAGTGCCGTCGCCGCCCGATCCAGAAGTCCTGCCGCCGTTGCCTTCTCCCCGTCCCGCAGGGCGCGCGCCGCAAGACGGAGCTGACGGTCGATCTTCTCCTGATGCTGGAGCCGGTCACGCCGGGCAGTCAGCTTGTCCTCCTCGCCCGACTTGAGATGCGCGGCGTCGATGTCGGCTATCTGATACTCCAGCATCTCCCGCGTCCGCAGGCGCTGTCCCTCGTCCTGCCGCAGATCCGCCAGCTGTCCGGAGACCTGCCGCCACGCGGCATACACCGACCGATACTCCGCCAGCGCGGCGCCGTCCCCGGCGTAGGCATCCAGCAGCGACAGGTGCGCCGCCTTCTGCATCAGCTTCTGATTGTCGCTCTGCCCGTGGATATTGACCAGCAGGGCGCCGACCTCGCGGAGCAGGCTCTGCGTCACGGCACGCCCGCCGATCCGCGCGACCGACTTGCCGTCGCGGCTGAGCGTGCGCTGGAGCAGGATCCCGTCCTCGTCCTCCGGCAGCTCCACGCCAAGCTCCGAAAGCGCCGCCCGCGTCGGCTCATCCAGCCCGTCGAACAGGGCAGAGATCATGGCATTCTCCTCGCCCGCGCGGATCAGGTCGCGGCTGATCCGCCCGCCTGTCAGGGCGTTGAGGCTGTCAACCAGCAGGGATTTTCCGGCGCCCGTCTCACCCGTCAGGACGCACAGACCTTCGGTAAAATCGATATCCGCCTGCCGGATGACTGCCACATTCCCGATGTGGAGCGAGCGGAGCATATCATTTTCCCCCTTCCCGCGGGTTCTTGGTGCGGTGGCGGATCATGTCCTTGATCTGCTCGCTGATCTGCGCGGCGCCCTCGGCGTCACGGGAAACGATGAGAATGGTATCGTCCCCTGCCACACATCCCAGCAGGGACGGATGATGCAGGCGATCCACCTCGGTGGCAAGCGCGTTCGCCATACCGGAGAGGGTGTGCAGGACAACCAGATTCCCGGTGAATTCCGCCCGGACGATGGTCTCCGCCAGCGCACTGCTGATATGCAGGGCAGTCTGGCTGGTCGCGTCCTCCTGCGGCATGACATAGCGGTAACTGCCGCGCCCGGTCATGATCTTGACCAGCTTCAGCTCGCGGATGTCGCGGGAAACAGTCGCCTGCGTGACGTCAAAGCCTTCGCGGCGGAGGTATTCAATCAGTTCATCCTGCGTTTCGATCTCATGCTCGGTAATAATCTCAATTACCTTTTCCAGACGGTTCTTTTTCATGTAGTTTTGATTCCTTTCGGCGTGTATTTTTATTGGTTTGTTTTCATACTTTGCTGTTTTGCAGGGCAGCGCCCTCTGCGGGAAGCCCCGATCCGCCGTGCAGGCGGTTTCCGGGGATTGCCCTTATGAATAATCCGCCATCTTTGCCCGCAGGCGGTCATAGAAGCCGTAACTGCGCAGGCGGACCAGTCGGGTTTTCAGCGGGGAACGGACGATTCGCACCGTCTCCCCGCGATACAGCTCACAGTTGGTGCGCCCGTCCACGGTCAGGTACAGCATTTTCTCCCGCTGACAGATGTTTTTAATCTCCAGCGTTGCATCATCCGGGAAGATCAGCGGACGCGCCGCCAGCGAGTGCGGGCAGATGGGCGTCACGCAGAAGCAGGACACGCGCGGATCCGCAACGGGTCCCCCTGCCGACATGGAGTAGGCGGTTGAGCCGGTCGGCGTCGCCACGATCAGTCCGTCCGCCCGATAGCCCGTCACCAGCCGCCCGTTCTCATACAGTTCAATGTCGATGATGCGGGCGATGGAGCCGTTGGTAATGACCGCATCGTTGAGTCCGTACATGGAGGCGCGCACCTCACGTGCGGCGTTCAGGATCTCCACGCCCAGCATGGAGCGCGTTTCGGTATGCCACATCGGGTTGCCGGCACTGTCAACGGCAAACAGGCGGGACAGCAGATCCAGCTCCCCCAGTTCCAGCTCCGCCATGTAACCGACGCGCCCCAGATTGATGCCCAGCACCGGCACACCGCGCGGTGCGGCACGGCGTGCCGCCTCCAGGATACTGCCGTCTCCGCCCAGCACCACTACCATATCCGCGCGGGCGTACAGCTCGTCCATCGGCAGGAAGGTGAACGGCATACGCCCCCGGTTCATGCGCAGGATCTTGTCCCGGTTGAAGGACGCCGCCATGACCTCGCAGGGGTACGCCGCCAGCCGCAGTGCCACCTGCATCGCCGCGCCTGCCTTTTCGTATATATTGAAATTGGTTACAAGCGCGATCCGCCGGGAGGCACCTGCCGGCAGGTCTGTCCGCGTTTCTTTTTCTTTCGCTTTAGCTGTTTCCATTCTGTATACCACCTGAAATGTGTTGCGGATACCGTCATGCCGTCCGCACGAAGTACGCAAGGAATTCCCTGTTGCCGTCCCCGCCCGCGATGGGTGAAGGGATCAGCCCCTGCCGCGCAAAACCGCAGGCGGCGGCGCTCGCGGTCACGCGCTCGACAGCGGCGCGGCGGTCGCGCTCGGCTGTCACCACGCCGTGCCGGGACAGGGCGGCAGTTCCGCACTCAAACTGCGGCTTGACAAGGCTTATCAGGAATCCGCCCGGTAGCAGTATACCCGCCAGCGCCGGGAGAATCAGCGTTTGGGAGATGAAGGATACGTCCATCACCGCGCCGCCCACTTTTCCCGCAAACAGGCTCCCGTCCGGGTTCCTGCCGGACGGCTCCAGTGCGCCCAGCGTCTCTGGAGTCAGCAGGCGGGCATTGACGCCCTCGGCACAGCGAACCCGCTCGTCCGCCCGGAGCCGGGGATGCAGCTGCCCGTGCCCTGCGTCGATGCAGTACACCCTTGCCGCCCCGCGCGAAAGCAGGCAATCGGTAAAGCCCCCGGTGGACGCGCCGATGTCCGCGAACACCCCGCCCACTACCGGGACAGGGAACGCATCCAGCGCCGCCTCCAGCTTGAGTCCGCCGCGCCCGACGTAGCGCGTCTCCCGACTCTCGCTAACCTCCAGCGTATGCGCGCCGGGCGGTACTTCCTGCGCGGGCTTTTCCACCGGACGTCCGTCCAGCAGTACGGCGCCCGCCTCGATCAGCCGCCGCGCCAGCGTGCGGGATGCCGCCACACCGCGCTTCACCAGATACACGTCGGCTCTCATAGTATCAGGCTCGCGCGGTAGTACGGGATCAGGCACATCAGGAACGGCACGACCGCTCCCACGACCGCCCCCACAAACACCTGAAGGGGGGTGTGCCCGATCAGCTCCTTCAGATTCCGGTCTATGTCCTCGGTTCCGGAGGACGTGAACAGATCACGCACGATGCGGTTGAGGACCTTTGCCTGCTCGCCAGCCTCCCGGCGGACGCCGGTCGCGTCCCGCATGACCACCACGGTAAACAGGAGGGACACGGCAAACACCGGGGAATCCAGCCCGCAGGACATCCCGCAGGCGACCGTCAGCGCGCAGACCGCCGCCGTATGCGAGGACGGCATACCGCCCGTACCGAACAGCAGTTCGACCACATTGAAGGTCTTCTGCCGGAAAATGCCGGTAAACACTTTCATAAACTGCGCGGTGAACCAGCCGACACCGGCGCAGACCAAAGGAAAATTGTCCAGAAGTGCTTGAAAAAAACGCATGAATGTTTCCTTTCCGTGCCGTGCGGCGCCTCAGCTCTTCCGGTCGGCAAGAAAGACAGCCAGAGCGCGCAGGCGCTCCGCGCCGGGGTAGCCGGCAAGCAGCTCCGCCGCCTCGCGGGAAAGCCGTTCCGCCTCGGCAATCGCCTGCTCCACCGTGCAGAAGGACAGGAACGTGTTCTTATTATGCCCCGCATCGCTGCCGACAGACTTGCCCATCTGCTCCTCTGTCGCCGTGACATCCAGCACATCGTCCACGATCTGGAACGCCAACCCGATGCGGTCGGCATATCCGGCGGCGATCCGCATCTCCCCGCCGTCCGCCGGTCTGCCCGCCGCCAGCACGCCGAGCTGTGCCGCCGCGCGGATCAGCGCGCCGGTCTTGCGTGCCTGCAGGAGCAGCAGTTCCTCGCGCGTCAGGGTATGCTTCTCACCGAACATATCCATGACCTGCCCGCGCACCATGCCGCCGCACCCGGCGGCATCCGACAGCACGCCGACCGCCGCAATCCGCGTCTCCGGAGAAAGCCCGCCGGCACGCGCCAGCATCCCGAAGGCATCCAGTGCCAGTCCGTCGCCTGCCAACAGTGCCGCCGCCTCACCGAACACGCGGTGGTTGGTCGGGCGTCCGCGCCTCAACGCGTCATCGTCCATGCAGGGCAGGTCATCATGGATGAGCGAGAAGGTATGCACCATCTCAACTGCCGCCGCGAACGGCAACGCCGCCGCAGTATCCCCGCCGAACAGGCGGCAGAATTCCAGCGTCAGCGCCGGACGCACCCGCTTCCCCCCGGCAAGCAGGGAGTAGCGAACAGCCTCGTCCAGTCCTCTGTCACAGCGGCCGTCCTGTCCGCCCCGATACAGCCCGTCCAGGAAAGCATCCACCCGTGCCGCATCCTCTTCCAATACGGTGCGGGCAAGCGAGGCGGCATCCGCCGCGCATACCTCCCGCTCTGTCTGTCTGTCGTCCATACGGTCACGCCTCCCCGTCCGCCGCATCCGGCTCCGAAAAATCCGCCGGGCGGATGTCCCCCTCGGCGGTGCGCCGCAGGATTCTGACCTTCTGCTCCGCCTCGTCCAGCTCCCGCGTGCAGGCGCGCACCAGTGCCACGCCCTCCTCGTACAGCGCAAGGCTTTCCTCCAGCGGCAGCTCCCCGCTCTCCAGCCGGGAGACAATCTCCTCCAGCCGTGCGCTCCGCTGCTCATAGGGCAGTGCGGCGGCGCTCTCCTCCGGCGATTTCTTCTTTCCGGGCACTGCCTTTTTCTTCTTGGCAGTTCCGGCCTCCGGCGCCTGCTCCGCGTCGGTTCTGCTCTGCTTGTCCGTCATACGTCTGCCTCCCTGTCCGCACCGTCCGGTGCCATATCCGTATTTTGGATCTCCACACGTTCCACCCGTGCGTGTGCCGTACCGTCCGCAAACTGTACCGCAACCGCCGCACCCGGTGCAAGTCCCGCCGCGCGGGGGATCAGCCGCCCGTCCGGCGTGCGCACCAGCGCATACCCCCTGCCCAGCACCGCCAGCGGGCTGAGCGCCTGCATCTGCGCACACAGGCGGCGCAACTCGCGCCCGCGCACATCCAGTCCGTGCCGCATCGCCCGCTCCAGCCGCTGTGCGGTCGGCTTCAGCAGTTCCCGCCGGCGCTGAACCGCGCCCTCCGGTGCGGTCAGTACACGCCGCGCCGCCAGCCCGGCAATGCGGTCGCGCTCCCGCGCAAGTCGCCCGTCCAGCGCATTGTCCAGCCGGTCGGACAGCCCCCGGACGCGCCGCCCGAGATCCGCCCGGTCGGGCGTTGCCATTTCGGCGGCGGCAGAGGGGGTTGCCGCACGGCGGTCGGCAACAAAATCCGAGATGGAAAAGTCCACCTCGTGTCCCACCGCCGAGATGATCGGAATGTCGGAAGCCGCAATGACACGGGCAAGTCCCTCGTCATTGAAGCACCACAGATCCTCCGTCGAGCCGCCGCCCCGTCCCAGAATGATGACATCCACCGCCTGCTCCGGGTCGCTCCGGACGGCAGGCGAATTGAAGTACCGTACCCCGCCAGCCAGGTACCGGGACGCACGCGCGCCCTGCACCTCGGAGGGGAACAGCAGGATTTCCACCGACGGCATCCGTCCCCGCGCCACCCGGATGATATCATGGATGGCGGCGCCGGACGGCGATGTGATTACGCCGATGCGCCGGGGGTACGGCGGCAACGGCTTTTTACGGGCGGAGTCAAACAGCCCCTCCGCCCCCAGCTTTGCCTTCAGCTGTTCAAAGGCGACGGCAAGGTCGCCGGCACCGACCGGCACCAGCGCATCCGCCACCAGTTGGTACTGCCCGCGCACCGCATACACCGACACCCGCCCGTGCAGGATGACGCGCATCCCGTTCTCCGGGGAGAAGCGCAGCGTCGATACCTGCCGGGCAAACATGACGCCGCCGATCGCGCTGTTCTCATCCTTGAGCGAGAAGTACAGGTGACCGGAAGCGTACAGCCGGACGCCGGACAGCTCCCCCTCTACATAAACGTCGCGCAACAGGGGGGCGCTCTCCAGGGTCGCCTTGATGCATTCATTCAGCTGACTGACCGACAGGGTCGGTCTCGGATCCTGTCCGTTACGTTCCATCGTGCCGCGCTCCTTTCCCGGAACCGGACGACCGCCCGGCATTATCCCGCTCCGCCGCCAGCGCGGCTTCCGCGCACAAAAGAGCGATCCCGGCGGCATTATCCGCCGAGAACGCAGGCTCCGAAAAGCGGCATTCCCACGCCGCCCCGGCTGTCAGGAGCGGGCGGATGAAGCGGTTGCTCATCACGCCGCCCGCGTACAGCACCGGCAACGGTGCCGGACGACAGCTCCGCAGGCTTTCCTGTATCTGATCCGTCATGAGCCGCAGTGTTTTCCCGACTGCTGTCAGCACCCACGCCGCTACCAGCGGGGCATCGGACGTTTCCGCCCACAGCTTCGCCGCCTGATTCTCAAAGCCGGAAAGGTTACACACGCCGCCGCGCACCGAGGGACGGATCGGCGGCAGAGGCACGGTGCAGGTCCGTGCCAGTGCCTCCAGCGCGGGACCGCAGGGGAACGGCAGTCCCAGCAGGACGCCCACGCGGTCTATGACCTGTCCGGCGTGCAGGTCTGCACCGTACCCGACAATTTCAACCGAAAAGCCGCCCGGCACGGGATGTGCCAGCACCGCCTCGGTCGTACCTCCGGAAACGTGAAAGGCAAGGAAATCCCCGTCCGGCAGTTCCCCTGCCGACCGGTCGCAGAGCAGGCTTCCGGAGGAGTACAGTGCCGCCATGATGTGCCCGCTCTGGTGCGAGAACCGGTACAGTGGCACGCCTGCCCCGGCGGCGAACGCCTCCGCCGCAGCCACGCCCGCAAGGAAGCAGGGCATATAGGAATCGGCGGCGTCCCGCGGGCGTGCCGAAACGCCCACCGCCGCCGGGCACCAGCCGCCAGCCTCCATATCCGCCCGGAGAAGGCGCATCAGTTCCGGCAGGTTCCGGGTGTGCGCGAACAGCGCATCGCTCTGCCGCAGTCCCCGCGCACCGGGCGCAACCGGCAACGGTGCCTTGCGATTGGACACCACCCGCAGGCGACCGGGCGCATCCGGTTCGCGGACAGCCAGCGACACGGACGTTGTATAATTGCTGGTGTCAATACCGACCCAGCAGGTATGCGTATCCGGATACGGCATGAATTTTATTCCGCGTCCGGCACATCGGTCTCCGGCACCGGAGACGGCTCGACAGCCGGCTCCTCCGGAGCAATCTGGTCAGCCGGGGCGTCCTTGACCGCGTTGAGCACCCCGTTGACAAAGGCGCGCGCGCGCGGATCGTCAAACTTTTTGGACAGTTCGACTGCCTCGTTGATTGCCACGACGGGCGGCACACCCTTAGCAAACCGCAGTTCGTAGGTCCCCAGCCGTAGGACTGCGCGGGACACGCGCGAAAGGCGCTTTGTCTTCCATCCCTTGGCAAACCTGCCGATCAGCGCATCAATCTCCTCCAGATGCGCCATCACGCCGAGGTAGGTGCCGCGCAGGTAGGGATCATTCCCGTCAAACTCCCTGTCCTCCGCCGCGCGCTCCAGGATCTGCTCCGCCGTTTCGCCCTCATGAAACTCCGTTTCGTACAGCAGGCCAAACACCTGCTCCCGCGCCTGTCGGCGCGCGTTTTTCTTTTCGTTCCTGCTTGCCTCTGCCATATCGGACTCCTTTTTGCACCCGTGCGGGGGCGGCGTTCCCTGCCTCCCCGCTCCGTTTCTTCGGTTTTCAAAGAACCTGTTTCAATGCTTATATTATACTTCCTTCCACCGGAAAAGTCAACATAAAAAATGAATAAATACAGGGAAAATGAATATCCTGCTTTGGTCATTTCCCTGCGGCAGGCAGCCGGCGTCCTGCCGATCCGCTGACAGAAGAGAAGAAAAGAGAGGACGGTCCCCGGCGGAACAAAATCAAAAATCTCCCCCTTCCCCGGACGGAAAGAGGGAGATTGGAGCAGCAAAGTATTGCTGCGTCAGGAAAAGCCGGTTATCAAAGCCGCCGTGCCCTCGCCGGAATCGGCGACAGCGGAGTCAGCGGCAGCCGAACAGGCAAGCCACTGCCATGCCGCCCCGGCTCGGGGGATTCTTACGACTGCCCGCCGCGGCCTCCGCCCTGCGAGCTGTCCTGCTCATCCGGAGCAGTCTTGTAGGTGAAGCCGCTGATAACTTTTTCAATGTGCGCACCGTAGGCGATGGACTTGTCCTCGCAGAAAGTCAACTCCGGCGTAACGCGCAGATTGAGCGTCTTTGCCAGCTGCCCGCGGATATAGCCGGAGGCGGCGGCAAGCCCGCGCCTGATCTCCTTCGGGTCACCCTGCAGGTGCGAGTAGTAGATTTTGGCGTACTTGAGGTCGGGCGAGACCTCCGCGCCGGTGACACTGACAAACGCCTGATTCAGGCGCGGATCTTTGACCGTGCGCAGTATCTCTGCCGCAACCCGGTACATCTCCTCGTTGATACGGTCATGTCTGTATTTTGCCACGGTAATTTCCTCCCTTCGGATAGGTTGGTCGGAGCCGGAAAAGCGGGGGAAAGCCCGCAAGGAGCCGTTCCCCCGCTGTCCGCAGTCACTCCGGAGACGCGATTCAGCGGCACCCTTTACTGCGCCGCATCCACAATGGCGGTGAACTTGGCGGGAACCAGCGACGCGCCGCCGATCAATCCGCCGTCCACGTTGGGCTTGGAAAGCAGGTCAGCCGCGTTTTTCTCGTTCATGGAGCCGCCGTACTGAATGGTGGTGGACTCGGCGACCTCGTTGCCGTACAGCTCCGCCAGCGCGGCACGGATCTGTCCGCAGGTCTCGTCCGCCTGCTCAGGCGTGGCAGTCAGCCCGGTGCCGATCGCCCAGACAGGCTCGTAGGCGATGATGACGCGCTTCATGTCCTCGGCGCTCACGCCCGCCAGATCCAGCTTGGTCTGCATGGAGACGACCTCGCGGGTAATGCCCGCCAGCCGCTGCTCCTTGACCTCACCCAGGCACAGAATGACGGTCATTCCGGCGGCGAGTGCCGCACGGGTACGCTGGTTGACCGTTTCATCGGTCTCGCCAAAGTACTGGCGGCGCTCGGAGTGACCGATGATGACGTACTGCACGCCGCACTCGGTCAGCATCCGGGCGGACACCTCGCCGGTGTAGGCGCCGTGGTCGGCAAAGTGGACGTTCTCGGCGCCGATGCGGATATTGGATCCGGCGGCAGCCGCCTGCGCCGCCGCAATGGTGACATAGGGCGCGCAGAAGATGACATCGCAGGCATCCTTGCCGGCGACCATGGGCTTGATTTCATTGATGAAAGCGGTCGCTTCGGCGGGGGTGAAGTTCATTTTCCAGTTGCCGGCGATCACGGTTCTTCTTTTGCTGTTCATAACGATTCTACCTTCTTTTATTGTGTTCCGGGAGTCTCCGCCTGTTCCGCCGACTGACCGTGCGGGTTACTTGCAGAGAGCCTCCCTGTATTCAGGGATTCCGGTGGAAATTCGGGACGCGGGGCTTACCGATCCATCAGGCAGGCGATACCGGGCAGCTCCTTGCCCTCCAGGAACTCCAGCGACGCGCCGCCGCCCGTGGAGATGTGCGTGATGCGATCCGCGAAGCCGAGCTGCTCGCAGGCAGCCGCAGAATCGCCGCCGCCGACGATGGAAATCGCATCGGAATCAGCCAGAGCCTGCGCCACGGCGATGGTTCCCTTTGCCAGTGTCGGGTTCTCAAACACGCCCATAGGTCCGTTCCAGACAACGGTCTTGGCGGTCTTGGCGGCGTCGGCATACAGCGCCATGGTCTTGGGACCGATGTCCAAGCCCTCCATGTCATCGGGAATCTTGTCGGAGTCCACGACCTTCACGTCGATCGCGCCGTCAATGGGATCAGGGAAGTGATCCGCCACCGTGGTATCGACAGGAAGCAGCAGCTTGACGCCGTTCTTCTCTGCGGTTGCCATCATTTCGCGGCAGTAATCGATCTTCTCGCTGTCCAGCAGGGACTTACCGACCGAGTAGCCCTTGGCGGCAAGGAAGGTATACGCCATACCGCCGCCGATGATGAGGGTATCAACCTTGGTCAGCAGGTTTGCGATGACATTGAGTTTGTCCGAGACCTTGGCACCGCCCAGAATGGCGACAAAGGGACGCTCCGGATCGGCAAGCGCCTTGCCCATCACCGAGATTTCCTTCTGGATCAGGTAGCCGCAGACAGCGGGCAGACCGGCATACTGCACGACGCCGGCGGTGGAGGCATGGGCGCGGTGCGCGGTGCCGAAAGCATCATTGACGAAAATCTCGGCAAATGCCGCCAACTTCCTCGAGAACTCCGGATCGTTCTTCTCCTCGGCGGCGGTGAAACGGGTATTTTCCAGCAGGACGATATCACCGGGCTTCATTGCGGCGACCTTTGCCTGCGCATCCGCACCGACCGTATCGGTTGCGAACACGACGCCGCCGCCCAGCAGCTCATTGAGTTTATCGGCAACGATGGAGAGCGACAGCTTCTTTCTGTCCTTGGCGGCCTTCTCAAGCGCAGCGGCGCGGGCAGCCTCCTGCTCCTCAGCGGGCAGAGCCTCGATCTTGGCAATTTCCTTCTTGTTCAGCTTGAGCTTCTCGTCCAGCACGTTGTGGGGCTTGCCCATGTGGGAGCAGAGAATGACCATGGCGCCGTGTGCCTTGAGGTACCGGATGGTAGGCAGAGCCTCCACGATACGCTTGTCGGAAGTGATGACACCGTCCTTCACAGGCACGTTGAAGTCACAGCGAACCAGTACCTTTTTGCCGGATACGTCGATGTCTTCGATGGTTTTCTTGTTGTACGTCATACAGTTTTCCACCTTTCTTTACTATGGGGTTCCGCCTGTCGGCAGTCCCCACTATCACATTTTATACTATACCACAACCGGTTCGTTTTTGCAAGGGGGTATTTGTAAATATCCGGTGCAAAAACAATTACTTTTTTCACCGGCGACTGCCGTGCGGGAAACACCGCCTGCCAAAAATATAGAAACCTTAATAAATTTTCCGTAACCGCTTGACTTTCCGGTCCGGATATGCTATACTACCCCATGAGAGAATGAAAGTCGCGGCGTGTGCCGCGCGGGGAGGCAGTATGCAGGAATTTCGGGAGAGACTGGCAGCAGCCATGCGGGAGAAGGGGATCCGGGCATCCCGGCTGGCGTCCGAAACAGGGCTGTCCCCCGCGCGCATCAGCCAATACCTGCACGGGGTGTACCAGCCCAAGGGCGACGCCATCCTGCGCCTTGCCGAAGCGCTGGGCGTGTCCGCCATGTGGCTGATGGGCGAGGACTGCCCCATGACCGCATCCGCCCCCGCCGGGGCGAGCGCCGGTCTGCCGGATAACCTGCTCCCCCTGCAGTTACGCCGCTACCCGCTGCTGGGTGATATTGCCTGTGGCAAACCGATCGTGGCACAGGATAACGGGGACAGCTACGTCAGCGCCGCCGACACGGAGGCGGATTTCTGCCTGATTGCAAAGGGCGACAGCATGGTCGGGGCACGCATCTACGACGGGGATGAGGTATTTATCCAGCAGACAGACATGGTGAACAACGGAGAGATTGCCGCCGTGGTGCTGGACGACGAAGCCACGCTGAAGCGCCTGTACTACTATCCGACAGAGCAGAAGCTGGTGCTGTCGCCCGAAAATCCCGCCTATGAGCCGCTGGTGTTCACCGGCGAGGAACTGAACCACGTCCACATTCTGGGGCGTGCCGTGGCGGTGCAGGGACGCCTGCGGTAAGAGTCGCCGTGAATCATAAATAAAAATGTAAGAAAAGGCGGGGCGTCCCCGCCTTTTTGCGTTCCGGAGAAAATTGTCGCACGGTTGCGCCCCGTCGGCGACAAAAAAGGATTGTCCTTGCACCGCTTCCGTGGTATGCTGTCATCAGGGATCACGGATCCGGGGGACGCCTCCGAACATCCCCCGCACGGCACATCGGCGGGGGATCGGATACGCCTCACCCGATCGGTGTTCCCCTTACGGAATGCGGCAAAAGACCGCAGAAAAGGAGGAGACTGTATGACCGGATACGGGAAACGGATGGCGGCATTGCTTGCCGCGTGGCTGGCGCTGGCGGCGCTGGCGGGTTGCGCACGGCGCGACCCGGCGGGCGGTGCCCGCAAGGATACGGACTCGGGGCACGTATCGGCGGGCGATGCGACCGGAGCGCCGGAGCCTGGTGAAGGCATCGGGGGCGGGGACGGAGATCTGCGCACCTACTACGAGGAGCGGATTGAGGAAATGAAGCAGACACTGCTGAACGAGCGGCAGGAGCGCTACATATCCGAGTATGAGTACCGCGAGCGTCTGGCAAAGCTGGAGCAGGAGCTGCGATTGCTGACAGCCGGTGCCGAGCTGGATACGGCAAAGCAGGTAGCCGGTCAGCCGGAGACGGAGCACCGGCGCGAACCGGGCAGCCTGCTTCCCCGCCCCACGCCCGAGCCGGTTGTCCGACCGACGCCGCTGCCTTCCGACAGCTTCCGGTACAGCATACAGGACGGGCAGGCGACCGTAACCGGGTATCTGGGCGGTGCCGGAACGGTGGCTGTCCCGGCGGAAATTGGCGGCTGTCCGGTCGTGGCAATCGGGGACGGAGCCTTCCGGGGTGCGGGCATTACGGCGGTGATCCTGCCGGACACGGTGGAAACGGTCGGCTGGTTTGCCTTCGCGGACTGCACAGAGCTGGCAAGCGTGACGGTGCCCGCCTCGGTGCGGAGCATTTCCTACGCCGCCTTTGAGAACTGCACAAAGCTGACTGTTCTGTGCGGGCGTGATTCCTACGCGGCGCACTGGGCGGCAAGCTACGGACTTCCGGTACAGTACATATGAATACGACCGACGGGGGCTGCCACGGCAGCCCCCTCTCTCTCTGAAGCAGGCGCCGACCTGTTTTACCCTCTTTCAAAACAGAGAAAACAAGAGGATTCCGGAGAACTCCGGAGTTTTTTATATATTTTTTTGAAAAAGCGGCGATTTATGACAGAAAAATCACGGCTAATTATAGCATATGACGAATTTTGAGTTTTTTTGAAAACCTATTGCATTTTTCTGCCGTTTCTGTTACAATATAGCCGATTTTGCGGTCAGTATGCACGAAAGCGGGCTATGCGCTTACCCACGCCGGAATACCGGCGCTTGCAGAAACGCAGAGACTGTCGCCCGCGGCGTGACGGGAAACGCGCAAAAAATTTTATGTGCCCCAAAAGGAGACTGTATGCGAAATGGAAAATCAGATTCTCATTCGTCTGCAAGGGGTATCAAAGGCGTTTGACGGCGAGACTGTTCTCGACAATGTCTGCCTTGATATCCACGACAAGGAGTTTATCACACTCCTCGGGCCGTCAGGGTGCGGCAAGACAACCACGCTCCGGATCATCGGCGGGTTCGAAACCCCGGATTCCGGTACGGTGTATTTCGACGGGAAGGAGATCAACGATCTTCCCCCCTACAAGCGCCTGGTCAACACGGTGTTCCAGAAATATGCGCTGTTTCCCCACCTCAATGTGTATGAGAACATCGCCTTCGGTCTGCGGCTGAAAAAGCTGCCCGAGGCGGAAATCAAGCGGCGTGTGCAGGAAATGCTCACGCTGGTCAACCTCAAGGGCTTTGAGCATCGCCGCGTGACCACCCTGTCGGGCGGTCAGCAGCAGCGCGTCGCCATTGCCCGTGCGCTGGTCAACCGCCCGCGCGTGCTGCTGCTGGATGAGCCGCTCGGTGCCCTGGATCTCAAGCTCCGCAAGGATATGCAGAACGAGCTGAAGAACATACAGCGCACGACCGGCATCACCTTCATCTATGTCACGCACGACCAGGAGGAGGCTCTTTCCATGTCCGATACCGTCGTGGTCATGGCGGAGGGGCGCATCCAGCAGATTGGAACGCCCGTGGACATCTACAACGAGCCGATCAATGCCTTCGTTGCCGACTTCATCGGGGAGTCCAACATCGTGGACGGCGTCATGAAGGAGGATTTCGTAGTCAGCTTCTCCGGACACACCTTCGACTGCGTGGATAAGGGCTTTGCCAAGGGCGAGCCGGTGGATGTGGTCATCCGCCCGGAGGACGTGGACGTTGTGCCGGTGGAAAAGGGAATGCTGTCCGGCAAGGTGTTTTCCGTTACCTTCAAGGGCGACTACTATGAGATTATCGTCGATGTCGCCGGATTCAAGTGGATGCTGGAGACGTCGGACTACGTCGGCGAGGGACAGGTGATCGGACTGCGCATCGAGCCGGACGCCATCCATGTCATGAAGCGCTCCAAGTTCTCCGATACCTTCGGCGACTACTCTACCTTCTCCGAGGAGATGGAGCATCTCTCGGACGTGACGGGGGAGGATGAGCAGGAATGACCAATGCCGGAAAGATCACCGGACGCACCCGCCCCGGCGGACGTCCGCTGTTCCAGCGCCTTGCCGCGGCGCCGCACATTGTCTGGGCGGTGCTGTTCATTCTGGCGCCCATGCTGTTCGTGCTGTACTTCGCCTTCACAGACGGAAACGGAAACTTCACGACCGATAACATCACGGCGATGGGGCAGTACAGCCATACCTTTATCCTTTCCATCGCGTTTGCCCTGATTGCAACGGTGGTATGCCTGCTGATCGGCTACCCGCTTGCATACTTCATGTCCCGCACCTCCCCCCGCACCCGTAAGGTGCTGATGGTGCTGATCATGCTCCCCATGTGGTGCAACCTGCTGATCCGCACCTATGCCCTGATGGCACTGCTGGACAACGGCGGACTGCTCAACTCCTTCCTGGAAAGCATCGGGATGCAGCGGCTGCCCATTGTCGGGACCGACTTCGGCGTCATTCTGGGCATGATCTACGATTTCCTGCCCTATATGGTGCTGCCCATCTTCACGGTCATGACCAAGCTGGACAATCGGTACATCGAGGCGGCACACGATCTCGGATGCAGCAACCTGCAGACGCTGTTCCGCGTCGTCGTTCCCATGACGGTGTCCGGCGTTGTGTCCGGCGTCACCATGGTATTCGTGCCGTCCATCTCCACCTTCTACATCTCGCAGAAGCTGGGCGCGGGCAAAATCGACCTGGTCGGCGATACCATCGAGCGCCTGTTCCAGAACACCAGCACCTATGGCGTCGGTGCCACCATGTCGCTGATCATGATGGTGCTGATTATTGTTTCGGTGTGCATCATGAACCGCTTTACCGACAACGAGGAAGGGGGCATGGTGATATGAAGGCACTCTCCCGTATCTATGTCGGTCTCATCTTTTTCCTGCTGTATGTACCCATCCTTGTGCTGATTATATTCTCCTTCAACGAGGGCGGGAGTCTCGCGTCCTTCACCGGCGTGTCGCTGAAATGGTACCGCGAGCTGTTCGCGGACGAGGAAGCTCTGACCTCCCTGCGCAATTCGGTGGTGCTTGCCGTCAGTGCGGCGCTGATCGCCACGGTCATCGGTACCTTCGGGGCGCTGGGGCTGAACACCATGCGCAAGCGCTGGCTCCGGGGCGCGGTGCAGACCGTGACCAATATCCCCATGATGAATCCGGATATCGTGACCGGCGTTTCCATGATGCTGCTGTTTGTCGCGGCGGCGACCATTCTCGGCACATCGAACACCTTCGGCTTCGGAACACTGCTGATCGCGCACGTCACCTTTGACCTGCCCTATGTCATCCTGTCCGTGATGCCGCGTTTCAAGACGCTGGACAGCTCGCTCTCCGAGGCGGCGCAGGATCTGGGCTGTACGCCCTCGCGGGCATTCTTTGCGGTCGAGCTGCCTGAGATCGTGCCCGGCATCATGTCGGGACTCATGATGTCCTTTACGCTGTCACTGGATGACTTCGTGATTTCCCACTTTGTCAGCTCGCCGGACTTTCAGACCTTGCCGCTGTACGTCTACAACCAGACGGCGCACAACGTCAAGTTCAGTATGTATGCCCTGTGCGCCCTCATCGTGGTGCTGATTCTGGTGGTGCTGCTGGCTGTCAACTTTGCCGGCTCCTTCCGGACTGCGCGCGCCAGACGCCGGGAAGGGGGTGTCCGCGCATGAAGCACATGATCGGAACGAAAACCTCTGCCCTGCGGCGCGCCGTTGCGCTGTGCATGGTGCTGATCTGCCTGTGCGGATGCGCTCTGCCGCTCCTTACCTCCTGCAAGGAGATTTCGGGCAAGGTTACGACGCTGTACGTCTACAACTGGGGCGAGTACATATCGGACGGCTCCGAGGATTCGCTGGATTCAAACGCCGCCTTTGAGGAATGGTACTACGAGACCTTCGGTGAGCACGTGCGCGTCAATTACTCCACTTTTTCCAGCAACGAGGATATGTATGCCAAGCTCGCCTCCGGGTCTGTTTCCTACGACGTGGTCGTGCCGTCGGATTATATGATCCAGCGGCTGATTGCGGAGGGACTGGTGCAGAAGCTGGATCACGAAAACATCCCGAATCTTGCCAATCTCCACGGAGATTTCTACGGAGAGAACGCCAAGTTCGACTACTATGACAAGGGCTGTTTGTACTCCGTGCCGTATATGTACGGCATGGTGGGCATCATCTACAACACGACCATGGTGGATCCCGACGACCCCAACATCGGCAGCTGGAAGCTGCTCTGGGACGAGCGCAACGCCGGCAATATCCTGCAGTTCAACAACTCGCGCGACGCCTTCGGTTCCGCGCAGTACCTGCTGGGACTGGACGTCAATTCGGACAGCGAGGCAGACTGGCGGCAGGCGCTGGAGAAGCTCAAGGAGCAAAAGCGCGTTGTGCAGGGCTATGTCATGGATGAGATCTACAACAAGATGGAGAACGGCTCCGCCGCCATTGCCTCCTACTACGCCGGGGACTTCATGACCATGTATGAGGAGAATGAGGATCTGGAGTTCTACTACCCGTCCGAGGGAACCAACCTGTACGTGGACGCCATGTGCATCCCCACCTCCGCCAAGAACAAGCTGATCGCCGAGCGGTACATCGACTTCATGCTGACGGAGGAACCCGCCGTCGCCAACGCCGAGTATACTTACTACGGCTCCCCCAACCGGCTGGTGCGGGAGAACGAGGAGTACATTGAGTACATGAACAGCATCAAGGACGGCGGCTTCGACCTCATGTACGACACCGACAACGTCCACGCGACCGCCTACGAGAATCTCACCCCCGAAAAGCTGGCGCTCCTGAATCAGCTTTGGGAGGAGCTGAAGTCGGACATCGACATCAGCACGGGCATCTACGTAATCTGCGGTGTGATCATCGCCGTGATGGCTGGCTTCGGTGTGTGCTTCGCCGTGCGCAGGAAAATCCGCAATATTTATTGATATAATCCGGGTTTATCTTGCATTTCGGACAGCTCCGAAAATTTTTTCTGAAATCCCCGACATTTTTCGTTATTCGTTCGTTACCTATATAGACGGGGCGGAGAGCCATCGGACAGCGCACGGGTTCCGTGCTCTCCGCACCCGTGCCGGATCACTGAACCGAACCGGGCAAGTAAAAGTACTGGATAACGAAAAAGGAGATTTTCCCAAATGAAAAAGTTTGCTATGATTGCCATCTGCGCCGCAGTGCTGCTGAGTGTTGCCTCCTGCAACACCAATAACGACTCGCAGGGTACTTCCACCGACAGGGTTACGACGACCTCTGTTGCGACCAAGAAGGAAGACCCCGCCACCAAGAAAGATCCGTCCACGAAGGAGGATCCCACTTCGAAGGAGGAGGCAACGTCCAATGAGGAGCCGACCTCGAAGGAAGAGGCGACGTCCAAGGAGGAACCGACCTCGAAGGAGGAGGCAACCTCCGCTGCAGAGGCGACCACCAAAGCCTGACCTGACATGAATACAGGAAAGCCGCATCCGACCGGGATGCGGCTTTCCTGCATGGATAAAGAAGCTATGTTCCGACCGGGTACCGGAGCAGCAGATCCGAACCAACACCGCAAAAAAGTGAATGCCGTCCCCCAACAAACCCTCCAAAATCACTTGACAAACACGGCTGGTTTGTGTATAATAGATAGGCGTCCGTCCGGCTCGTGGCAGCGGACGGACGTTTTGCATTCAAAATCTGAGAATACGAAGAAAAGGAGGTGTTATCCATGAATCCTGTCATTGCAGCATTGATCGCAGGCGCGGTATGTCTGGTTCTGGGCGTGGGCGTCGGAATGATCCTGCGCAAGATGCTGGCGGAATCCAAGATCGGGACGGCGGAAAAGCAAGCCGAACGGGTGCGTGAGGAAGCCGAGAAGCTGCGCGAGCGGGCAAAGGACATGGTTGCCGAAGGGCGGAAGCAGGCGGAAACGCTGAAGAAGGAAGCCGTTCTGGCGGCACAGGAGGAAGGACTCAAGCTCAAGAATGAGATGGAGCTGGAGATCCGCGACCGCCGGGCAGAGGTCTCCCGCACGGAAGCAAAGCTGAGCAAGCGCGAGGAAACGCTGGACAAAAAGAGCGACCTGCTGGATAAGAAAAGCGAGCAGCTGGACAAGAAGAACGAACAGCTCGACCGCAAGATCAAGGACGTGGACACTATCCGCGAAAAGGCGGAGGGCGTGCTGACACAGCAGATGGCGCGTCTGGAGGAAATTTCCGGCTACACTGCCGAGCAGGCAAAGGCGGAACTGCTTGCCAACATGGAGTCCGAGGTCAAGCACGAAATGGCGCAGCGGCTGGTTGAACTGGAGAGTCGGTTCAAGGACGAAGCCGACGACCGGGCGTGCCATATCATGGCTCTTGCCATTCAGCGGTGCGCAGGCGATTTCGTTGCCGAATCCACCATCTCGTCGGTTGCGTTGCCCAGCGAGGAGATGAAGGGACGCATCATCGGGCGCGAGGGACGCAACATTCAGAAGCTGGAAACGCTCACGGGCGTGGAGCTGATTATCGACGATACGCCGGAGGTCATCACCATTTCAGGCTTTGACCCCATCCGCCGCGAGGTCGCCCGGCTGGCGCTGGAAAAGCTCATCGCGGACGGACGCATCCACCCGACCCGCATTGAGGAAATGGTGGAAAAAGCCAAGAAGGACGTGGACGCCGCCATCAAGCAGGCTGGCGAACGCGCAACATTTGAGGTCAACATTCACGGTATCAATCCCGATCTGGTGCGCCTGCTGGGACGTCTGCGCTACCGGACAAGCTACGGTCAGAACGTCCTGCAACATTCCATTGAGGTGGCTATCCTCGCCGGTATTATGGCGGAGGAGCTTGGGGTGGACGCAACGCTGGCACGTCGGGCAGGTCTTCTGCACGACATCGGAAAGGCGTTCCCCTACGATGTGGAAGGCTCCCACGTGCAGATCGGCGTAAACGCCGCCAAGAAGTACAAGGAGAGCAAAGAGGTCATTCATGCCATCGAGGCGCACCACGGAGATGTGGAGCCTCAGTCCGTCATCGCTGTGCTGGTACAGGCAGCCGATGCCATTTCCGCCGCCCGTCCGGGTGCCCGCCGGGAGGATATGGAAAACTACATCAAGCGTCTGGAAAAGCTGGAGGAGATCGCCGAGGGCTTCCCGGGCGTTGATAAGGCTTACGCCATTCAGGCAGGCAGAGAGCTGCGCGTAATGGTCAAGCCGGAGTCTGTCAGCGACGAGAGCATGGTGCTCGTAGCCCGTCAGCTGGCGGAAAAGATCCAGTCCGAGGTCAAATACCCCGGTCAGATCAAGATCAATGTTATCCGCGAAAGCCGCGTGGTCAGTTACGCCAAGTAAGGCGCGCCGCGTGATACCCGCACCGACATTTTCATTTCAAGACCCGTTTTTGTACCCTGTCGGCTGAGTCCGTTGACCGGCAGACTTATGCAACATCAAGGGATGCTGTAAAAAACCGGCGGTCATTTCCCCGGTGCGCTGTTGTCCGCCCAGCCATCCGCAGGCGGTTTCACATAGAGTTTTACATACAACCCCCATGTTCATAATTGCCGCGCCCCTTCGCGCGGTTTGGTATATGAAAACCGCCCCCGCTCTCCCGATTGGGAGGGCGGGGGCGGTGGCATTACGGCACAGCTTTTCAGGCGCGTTTTTTCGGAGCACAGCGGTACGGCGGCTCTTTTCGATTTGGGCACGCTCCGGCTTGCCGGAGGCGCAGAAAGCCGCTCCCCGCCGGGTTGACGGAGCCGCACGGCAATCCGCGGGACAGGGGCAAGCCCCCCGCAAAAGAAGTCCGTCCCGCGTCCCGGATTTCACAATTCCCCCCTTGCATCCCGCCCCGGTTTGTGGTATACTACGAGGGAGAATCGCTTGCCACTATAACGGGAGGAAAACCATGAAGCACAGATATACAGCGCTGACCGGAATCGTGCTGGGCGCCGCACTGCTGCTGTCGGCGATCGGCTGTACAGGCGCACCGGCGGGAAGCGGAAACGCAACATCCGCGCAGGAAACCCAGCCGGCGGCACCGGAGCCGGACACCCGTCAGCTGACCGACACCACTGCCTACAAGGCACGCCTGTCCAACAGCTTTGAAGGCATAGAGCCCGCCACCGCAGCCGAACTGACCTTCACGGCGGACGCGGACGGCGTGACAATCACCGGCTACACCGGCGGTGCGACGGTGCTGGTCGTTCCTGCCGAGCTGGACGGGAAGCCGGTGGTCGCCGTCGGCGAGGGTGCCTTCCGGGGCGCGGCTGTCCGGGCGCTGAGTCTGCCGGACAGCCTGCGGCGCATCGGCTTCGGTGCGCTGGAAAAGTGCCGCGAGCTGGTCACGTTGCGCACGCCGCTGCTCTGCGCCGACGGCAAAGACTGGTTCGCGTCGCTGTTCGGTGCCGATTCCTACATGAGCGGCGCCACCGCCGTGCCGGCAAAGCTGACTACGCTGATACTCACCGGGGGAGCAGACCTCAGGACGGTCCCGGACTACTGCTTCTACGGCTGTACCGGGCTGGAGACGGTCGGACTGCCTGCCGGGGTGGAAACAGTGGGTGCCTTTGCCTTTTACGGCGCCGGATCGCTGGCGTACGTGTCCCTGCCGGACAGCCTGCGGCGCGTGGGTGAGTATGCGTTTGCCAACTGCCAGACCCTGCTGTCACTGTGCCTGTCCGCCGGAACCGAATCGCTGGGCGCCCACATGCTGGAAGGATGCGCACGGCTGGAAAAACTTGCGTTGCCCTTCGTGGGCGGGGCGGCGGATGCGCCGGAGACCGCATACCTCGGTTACCTGTTCGGTGCTGCGTCGCATACACTGACAGAGGGCTTCCTGCCCGCCTCGCTCCAGTCGGTGGAGCTTCTGCCCGGCTGTACCGCCGTGCCGGACAATGCGTTCTACGAGTGCAGTCGCCTGCGGGAGATCATCCTGCCGGACTCGGTGACATCGGTCGGCTACCGCGCCTTTTACCGGTGCGCGTACCTGACCGCCGTGACATTGCCGGCGGGCTTGACGGCACTCGGCGATGAGGCGTTCTCCGGCTGTGTGCGGTTGGAGACAGCGGATCTGTCCATGCTGGATACCACCGATGGCTGGGGAATCCAGACCTTCCGGGGATGCATCAGCCTGCGGAGCGTGACGCTGTCCGACAGTCTGAGAGGTCGCCTGCCCTCCGGTACGTTTGCAGGCTGTACCGCGCTGGAGGAGCTGCGCGGCGCGGCAGCGCTGGAGCCGGACGCTTCCGCATTCCGGGGGTGCCCGGTATACGAGCGAACCGCCGGCACCGGAACGGGGGCATGAGCGCGGCATGAACATTCTGCTTCTGTCCGACTCGCACGGGCACCCTGACCGCATCCGGGAAGCGGCGGAACGCACCCGCCCTGACTGCATCCTGTTCGCCGGGGACGGACTGCGCGACCTTGCCGGAGCACATACAGCACCGGACGTGCCGGTGTACGCCGTCCGGGGAAACTGCGACGCGCAGTGGGATCCGCTGACCGCGCAGTATCCGGAGGAACAGATCCTTGTGCTGGACGGCGTGCGCATCCTGCTGACGCATGGACACACGCTGGGGGTCAAGAGCGGAGCGGGGCGGGCGGTAGCCCACGCCGTCAGTCTGCAGGCGGATGTGCTGGTTTTCGGGCACACACATGAGGTGTTTGAATGCGGATTCCGTCCGGATGCCGCCGCGTCGGCGTTGCAGACCGCCCGTCCCTTGCTCGCGTGCAATCCCGGCAGTATCGGAAGGTATCCGCACAGCTTCGGAACGCTGACGCTACGCGACGGACAGGTGCTGTTCAGCTCGGGCACTTTGTGAGCCGGACGCATGGAAATCCGGCTTTGCTGAATACTTTTTGAATATAGCAGGATATACTGAATCTTTATTCGTTTTACGGTGCGCTTTACACAAAAATACCCGCCGCCGGAGTGCAGGGGCACTCCGGCGGCGGGTATGCGGGGCATCACCTCCGGTGCGGTGACGCGCGTCCTTCCTATCAGACTTCGGCAGGGGCTTCGCTCTCCGCAGTCTCGGTCTCGGCATCTGCGGTGGCAGCCTCGGCGGCGGCATCGGCAAGCGCCTGATTGTACGCTTCGATCACTGCCTTTTCCAGCACACCCCGGAACTGGGAATTGATGGGGTGGACGATATCCCGGAAGGTCTCATCGGGGTTTTTCCGGCTGGGCATGACGATAAAGAACTTATCGCGTGCATTGATGACCTTGATATCGTGGACAGCGAGCTGTCCGTCAAACGTCACCGACACGATGGCCTTCATGGGACCATCCTCAAACAACTTTCTTACTTTGACGTCCGTGATCTGCATAACATGGCACCTCCGTTGCTATAATTTTCAGTGTATCCTTCGGACGACTACAGTATAAAACAGCATTGTGACCTGCATTCAACGGTTTTGAAATTTTTCTGTGAATTTTCATTCACTGCGCATCGGCGGAAAAACAGGTGTTCTTCAATCTGTTTTCAGATTCGCGGCGCAGGAAAGGGCGGTAATTCTATGGCAGTCCCCAATACACACGAAGGTCCTGCCCGCATCGGAGCCGTAATGGACGGCGTCCGCTCGCGCGGCGGGTCGGTATACTGCATCGGCATCGGCGGCGTTATGATGGCGTCTCTGGCGATCCTGACCGCGCGGGCAGGCTTCCCTGTCAGCGGTTCGGATCGCGCTTTTGCGGGCGGATGCGACAGTCCGACGGCACAGCGCCTGACGGCGGCAGGCATCCGACTGTTCGGCGACCACGCCGCCGCCCATCTGCCGCCCGACTGCGGTGCGGTGATCTACACCGTCGCCATCGCGGAGGACAACCCGGAGTACCGGGCGGCGGCGGAGCGCGGCATCCCGCGCTTTTCCCGCGCGGACTACATCGGTTGGCTGATGACCGGCTACAACCGGCGCGTGGGCGTGGCGGGGATGCACGGCAAAAGCACCTGTACTTCCATGTGTGCGCAGGTGTTTCTGGATGCAGCCGCCGACCCTACGGTGCTGATCGGTGCGGACTACCCCCCCATCGGCGGGGCATTCCGGCTGGGGGGGCGGGAGATGTTCCTCTTTGAGGCGTGCGAGTATATGGACTCCTTTCTGGATTTCCGCCCGACCGTGGCGATCCTGCTCAACGCAGAGCTGGAGCACGTGGATTACTTCCGCGACCTTTCGCAGATTGAGGACTCCTTTTTCCGTTTCGCGTCGCTGACGGGGCGTGACGGCGTAACGGTCTGCAACGCGGATGACGCCTGCGTCAGCCGCGCGGCGGCGCGGGCGCTGGCGGCAGGCGGCACGGGGCGTGTTGTTACATTTTCGGCACAGGGCACAGCGGCGGACGTATGTGCCCGCGGCGTGCAGCTGGAGCGGGGACTGCCGACCTTTACACTGGTGGTGGACGGCGAAGCATGGGGGGAGGTCTGCCTGCGCGTGCCGGGCATCCATCAGGTATGTGACGCGCTGGCGGCGGTCGCGGCAGCGTGGGTCTGCGGACTGGCGCGGGCGGATATTCTGCGGGGGCTTGCCGATTTTACCGGCGTTGCCCGTCGGATGGAGTTTCGCGGCAAGGTACGGGGCGGGCTCGTGTTTGACGACTACGGGCATCATCCGACCGAAATCCGTGCCACACTGGCGGGGGCGGCGGCGCTGGTCGGAACACACCCGGACGGAACGCCGGGACGCCTGCTTTGCGTGTTCCAGCCGCATACATACAGTCGTACAGCGCGCCTGTATGATGACTTCCGCACTGCATTTGATGCCGCTGACCGGCTGATCCTGCTGGACGTGTATGCCGCGCGGGAGACCGATACGCAGGGCGTATCCTCCGCGGGATTGGCGGAGGATATCCGGGCGCGGGAACGGGACGCGCAGTACGCGCCGTCGCCTGCGGACGCCGCCGCCGCCGTACAGGCGTTTCTCTGTCCCGGCGATGTCGCCGTAATCATGGGAGCGGGGGACGTGACGCGGGTCAGCGATCTGCTCTGCCCGCGAACGAAGTAAAGGAAAGAAGAAGCATGGTTTTTTCGTCACCCGTATTCCTGTTTGCCTACCTGCCCCTGACGCTGGCGGTTTACTATCTCATGCCGTTGCGTTGGCGCAATCTGGCGCTGTTCCTTCTGAGCCTTGTCTTTTACGGCTGGGACAAGCCGATCTATATCCCGGTGATGCTGTTCTCGGTCACGGTCAGCTATCTTTGCGGATTTCCCATCGGGAAATACCGGGACCGCGACCGGCACCGGGCGCGGGTGTGGCTGGTGGTCTCGCTGGTGCTCAACCTGTCGGTGCTGGTATTCTTTAAGTACACAAACTTCATCATCGAAAACCTGCGGCTGATCCCGCCGCTCGCCGGCATCCTGCATCCGTTGGAGTGGTTGGAGCTGCCCATCGGCATATCCTTCTACACGTTTCAGATCATGTCCTATTCGATTGATCTGTACCGTGGGGAGAACGAGACGCAACGCAGTTATATCGCCTTCGGCACCTATGTGGCGCTGTTCCCACAGCTCATTGCGGGACCTATCGTGCGCTACCGCGATGTGGACAGGCAGCTCCTGTCCCGCACGCACACGGTGGATCGGTTTGCCTCGGGCGTCCGGCGGTTTGCGGTCGGCTTTGGCAAGAAGATACTGCTGGGCGATGCGCTGGCGGCGGTGTATGCCTACCTGTCAACGGCGGCGGACTTTGAATTCACCGTACTGTCCGGCTGGCTGATGGTGGCAACGTATACCCTGCATATTTACTTTGATTTCTCCGGATATTCGGATATGGCAATCGGACTGGGGCGTATGTTCGGCTTTGAGTTCCCGGAAAATTTCCGCTACCCCTATATGGCGTCCAGCATCACGGATTTCTGGCGGCGCTGGCACATCACACTGTCCACCTGGTTCCGGGAGTACGTGTACATCCCGCTCGGCGGCAACCGCCGCGGACGGGCACGGCAGTACTTCAACCTTGCCGTTGTATGGCTGCTGACGGGACTGTGGCACGGGGCTTCGTGGAATTTTGTCCTGTGGGGCTTGTTTTATCTGATCCTGCTCGTCGCAGAGAAGGCGTTCCTGCTCCGCCTGCTGGAGCGGAACCGCCTGACGCGCGTGCTGGGGCATATCGGGGCACTTCTGCTGGTGGGCATCGGCTGGATGATCTTTGACCACACCGACCTCGGCGAAGCCTTCCGCATCATCGGGGGGCTGTTCGGCATCGGGACGGCTGGCGTTGCCGCCGCCACCATGAGCTGGCTGGCACTGCGCCTGCTCCCGCTGCTGGCGGTTTCGGTCGCGGCGGCAACGCCGTATCCGACGCGGCTCTGGAACCGGCTTACCGGACGCCGCCCGGCTCTGGCAGTGCTGGAGCCTGTTCTGTTGGTAGCAGTGCTGGCGCTTTCCGTTGCCTGCGCGGTGCGGAGCGATTACAGCCCGTTCCTGTATTTCAATTTCTGAGGGGTGCGAACGTGAAACGAAAGCTGAATATTCTGATCTGCGTGCTGTTCGTGGGACTTCTGTCCGGCTTCTGCATCGCCTTCTGGGTACTGCCAGACCGTGCCGTGTCCGAGAACGAGAACCGGACGCTCCGACAGCTGCCGACTCCGACGCTCTCCGGCTGTCTGAACGGCTCCTTCACTGCCGCCTTCACGGATTACTGCTCCGACCAGTTCCCCCTGCGGGACGAGTGCATCCGCCTTGCGGCAACGCTGGATCTGGCGCTGGGGCGCGGGGAAAGCGGCGGCGTGCTGTATGGGCGCAACGGTCAGCAGGTGCGGCGGTTGTTCAACGCCTACCGGAGCCGCACCGAGCGGGCGGAGAACACGGATTACTACGATGAAGCGCACGTCGCGGCAAGTCTTACGGCGCTGTCGGCTCTGCGTGAGCGGCTGGAGGCGCAGGGGATCCCGCTGACGGTTCTGCTTGCCCCCCGGACGGTGGACGTCGCGACGGCGGCAGGCTATCCGTCCGTACTGTCGGACAGACTGCATGAGCAGGTCGAGACGGGGCTTGCAACCGTCCCGCACATTGACATGACGCCGGATTTCCGCGCGCGCTTTGCGGCGGGGGAGTACGTCATGTACCGCACCGACCACCACTGGACGACCGGGGGGGCATACCTGGCGTACCGCGCGCTGATGGAAACGTGGGGGCGCGGGGATGAGGCGTTGTCTGCCGGTCTGTTCACGGTGCGCCGTGTGGAGGACTTTGCGGGAACGACAGCGGCACGTTCCGGGTTCCCTGTACAGAATCCGGATGTCCTGGAGTTATGGGAAACGCCGTGGGATACCGCTTACACCGTCTGCACCGTAACAGACGGCAAGCAAAAGCCGTTGCTCTCCGGTTTTGTAAACGAGGCGTACCTGACGACACGGGACAAGTACGGCGCCTTTCTGGACGGGACGCATCGCGTCATCACGGTAGAGCTGACCGATGCCGACCCGCTTGCCTCCGCATCCCGTCCGCGGCTTCTGCTGGCGCGGGACTCCTATGCCAGTGCGCTGATTCCCTTTCTTGCACGGCATTTTGACATTGTTGCCGTGGATCTTTCCGGCGGCATGACCGATTTGTCCTCTCTTGCCGCAGCATACGACTGCACTTCCGTTCTCGTTCTCTGCAATCTGGAGAATCTTGTGACCTCCGACTGCCTGCGGAACGCAAAGTAAGCGGAGCGTTTGGGCAAGTTCTCTCGGGCGGTTTGAATTGCCACCCTGCATTGCGCGGACGACGCCTTAACATCCGTTGACAAACCACCGCAAATGTGGTACAATAAGCGGACAAAGAAACAAGGCTGCCTCTAAACAGTCCGCCTATTCGCCGTGCGATGGGTATTCAGAGGTGCCCACAAGGAGCAGTGCCATGCTGAAACGTTTCATTTCCTACTATCGCCCGCATAGGCGGCTGTTTATACTGGATATGCTCGCCTCCCTTGCCGTATCCCTGGTGGGAATCCTGTATCCCATCATCACGCGCCTCATGCTCAATGATCTGATCCCGGAAAAGCGTTACCGCACAATCATTCTCTGCGGAGCGGGACTGCTGCTCCTGTACATCGTCCGGATGCTGCTGAATTACTTCATCCAGTTCTACGGTCATGTCATGGGTGTCCGGATGCAGGCGCAGATGCGCTCGGATATGTTCCGCCATCTGGAACGCCTGCCGTACAGCTTCTATGACAACCACGAAACGGGAAAGATTATGTCCCGCATGACCAACGACCTGCAGGACATCAGCGAGCTGGCGCACCACGGACCGGAAAATCTCATTACCTCCACCGTTTCGGTCATTGTCTCCTTCACCTACCTCTGCACGATCAACTGGAAACTGACGCTGACAATCTTTATCTGCATCCCCTTCCTGCTGGCGGCGGCACTGGTTCTGCGCAGAAAAATGCGGGAGGCGTTCAGGCAGAGCCGGATCTCGATTGCGCAGATCAACGCCGCGCTGGAAAGCAGTATTTCCGGCATCCGCGTGACCAAGGCGTTCACCAATCAGGCAAAGGAAGAGGAAAAATTCGAGGAGGGGAACCGCTCCTATATCAAGGCGCGCTCCGAAGCATACCGCGCCATGGGACAGTTCCACTCTACAACCTCCTTTATCACAGATGCGTTTAACGTTATCGTGCTGGTTGCGGGGGGACTGATCCTGTTCGGCGCGTTTGGCGGCGAGGTCATGCAGCTGGGAGACTATACCGCCTTTGTCACATCCATCAGCCTGTTCATCACACCTGTCATGACGCTCATCAATTTCATGGAGCAGTACCAGACCGGCGTCACCGGCTTTGAGCGCTTTGTCGAGATCATGGACGAGCCGGTGGAGCAGGACGCTCCCGACGCTACCCCCATCGAAGCCGTGCGCGGGCACATTGAATTCCGGGATCTCACCTATGGCTACGAGGACGGGAAACCCGTGCTGGATCGGATCAGTCTGGATATCCGCCCCGGCGAAACCTTTGCACTTGTGGGCCCCTCCGGCGGCGGCAAAACCACCATCTGCCACCTGATCCCGCATTTCTATGACTACACGGACGGCGGCATATACATCGACGGGCGGGAGCTGCACAGCATCACCGCCGAGTCCCTGCGCCGCAATATCGGCATTGTCCAGCAGGATATCTACCTGTTCAACGCTTCCATCCGGGACAACATTCTGTACGGACGGCTGGACGCAACGCAGGCTGAGGTCGAGGAGGCAGCCCGCCGCGCCAATATTCACGATTACATCATGACGCTGGAGCAAGGGTATGACACGGTCATCGGCGAGCGCGGCGTGCGGCTGTCCGGCGGGCAGAAGCAGCGGCTGAGCATCGCACGGGTGTTCCTCAAGAATCCGCCCATCCTGATCCTGGATGAGGCGACCAGCGCATTGGACAACACGACCGAGATCCTGATCCAGCAGGCGTTGGATGAACTGTGCCGCGGGCGCACGACGATCGTTGTGGCGCACCGCCTGTCCACCATCAAGAACGCGGACGAGATTGCCGTAATCGCGGACGGGCGCGTGCAGGAGCTGGGCGATCACGACGCACTCATGAAGCAGAACGGTCTCTACCGCGCGCTGTACGACCTGCAGTTCCGGGTGGATTCCGGTTGCCGGTAACGGCAGGGGAGCCGACTGCCACCGATCTGTGCCTGCCCGAAAAAAAGGAACCTGCGAACAGGTTCCTTTTCAGGTATGTGACAGTACGGCATCAGCCCTTTGCGCAGATCATGTGCTTGAACAGCAGGCACCACAAGAGATCCAGCCAGCCGAAGCCGAACCCGAAGAATGTAACAAGGATCGCAAAGATCAGTGCCAGCACACTCTTGGTGTGGATAAAGGAAGACCACCGAACCAGTATCTCAATGACCCAGTTCACGCCCGGAATCAGCAGCAGAATGAGCTGCGCAAGACGTGGCAGGCTATTGAACCATCCGACAACACCGTTTTTTGACATAGCTTCTCCTCCGAAACAGTAAGGCAACAGTAAGGCAATAGTAAGGCTATACCGCGAATAATCCCGGCGGCGCACCTGTGCCACCGCCATGGTGCGGTATTCCCTGAAAATTTGCTTGGCGAGCCCTGCCGCCCGGTCGCCCTCCGGTGATCGGCATCGGTAAACTGTATGCGGATTCCGCAGCCGGTATGCATCGTGCCCGTCAAGTATACACCTTTTTCAAACGCCAGTCAAGTATTTCTTTCATGGTAAGAGGGGACAGATCCCCGCCGTCTCAGCGCCTTGCCAGCCGCTTGGCATCCAGAAACAGCTTGTTCTCCGCCGCCTCGCGCTCGGCACCGTCCGGCACACTGTTCGGAATGTGCGTTTCCAGCGACAGGGAGCCTTCAAAGCCGATTTCCTCCAGCGCATTGGAGAAATCGTCCCAGTCAATGACACCGGTATAAGGCAGCCAGTGACGGTCGCCGTGCCCGTCGTTGTCATGTACGTGCAGGACGCGCAGAAGCTCCTTGCCCGTCATGCGCACCGCATCGCCAACAGACAGACCGAACACGGCACAGTGCCCGGTGTCCAGGCAGATCTTGAAATTCGGATGATTCAGCGTCCGGACAAATTTCAGGATCGCCTCCGGCGTGGAGTTGGACAGCGCCAGCATAGGCATATTTTCATGGCATACGATGACACCGTACTCCCGTCCCGCGTCCGCCAGACGCCCCATGAACTCGTAATTCATGCTCCAGAGCCGCTCCGGGTCGGGGTCCTTGTCATCTCCGAAGGGCATGACGGAGTGGATGACCATGTAGGGACACCCCAGTATGGCGGTTCCGCGGATGGCTTTGACCATTTTCTCAAACCGCTCCGCACGCTGTTCCTCGGTGTAGTCCTGCGGCGGCCAGCGCCACGGACCGTGCGTCTGGCTGATCTCAATCCCGGCGGCAGCGCATTCGTTCCGCACCTCGATCAGCTTTTTTGTGTATTCCGCCTCGGAACAGGTATAGAGCGACGTTTCGGTGTCCGCCAGCGTTTGGTAGTCCAGCGTCTCGTAGCCCTGCGCCTTCATGCGGCGCAACCCTTCCCGAAGCCCGTAGTGCTCGATATATCCGGCACTTTCAATCCCGATTTTCATCATAGCAACGGTATCCTCCCTTATTGACAGTTACTGTCGACGCCCTTCATTATAAACCGTGCAGCCTGCGCTTGTCAAGCGGTGCAGGCAAAATTGTCCGAAAAAGCGGCAATTACATCAGCCTGCACCCGCAAATCAAACGCCCGGAGGTATGCATCATGAACAGCAACTGGCTGACCGGAAAAACCGTGGTCATTACAGGCGGAAGCGGCGGGTTGGGACTGGCGCTGGCACAACGCCTGATCCACCGGTGGGGGTGCCATGTCATCGCCACAGGCCGCAGTCCGGAACGGCTGGAAGCGGCACGCGCCGCAATCGGGGAAACGCCGGACGGTTCCTACACCTGTCGGGCGTTTGACGTAACGGATCGCGCCGCATGGGCGGATTTTTCCGCCGACCTTGCCAAGCGCGGCGTTTCGGTGGACGTGCTGATTAACAATGCCGGGTTCATGCTCCCCTTCACGCGGCTGGAAAAGCTGTGCGACGGCGACATTGACAGGATACTGGAAACCAATCTGCGTGCCTATCTGACCGCCTTTCGCGCCCTGTATCCCCTGATGCCGACAGGACGCGGGAAAAGCCGCCCGGCTGTCATCCATATCGTCAGTGCAGGCGGTCTTTGCCCGGTGGTGGGACAGGGGATGTACTGCGCCACCAAGTATGCCCTGCGGGGCGTGACCGATGCCCTGCGGGCGGAGCATCCCGATCTGTACGTCTGCGGGGTGTATCCGGGCTTTATCCGCACCGATATTCTGGCGCATCAGACGGTGGACACGGCGGCGCCAACGCGGGAAAACCGCCGCATCCGGCGTCTGATGCTCCCGGCAGACGTTGCCGCACGCCGCATCCTCCGGCGGGTATCGCGGCACCGGCGGCAGATCGTCGTAGGCGCGGACGGACATCTTCTGTCGGTCGCCGGTCGTTGGTTCCCACGTGCCACCGCCGGACTGATCCGGGGCGTTCTGCACGCCAGCCGCCTGTCCCTGTTCCGGGATGTGTTTGAGGGGCTGTAGGCAGGGAACACGCAGGTTCGGGGCAACGCCGCGCAACGCACAGCTGAAGCCTATGCGGCGCATCCGGGGTATCATCCCGGGTGTCGGAGCGGCATTTCCCGGGAACTTTGCCCGCCTGCGCGGCATATGCTGTCGTAGGCTCCCCGAAAGGAAGGTGTGTTCCGTGAAAATAATCCTGATCCGCACGCCGGGCATCCTGTCGCCGCTGTTGCGTCGGCTGTTCGGAATCCGCAGACAAAAGCCGGGACGCTGACGCTGCCCGGCGGATATGCAAAAAGCCCGGCGTGCGGAACATATCCGCCGCCGGGCTACCTTTGCATCAAAATCGGTTACAGGCAATACCGTGCGTCGCACGGCCGTGCGTTGCACGGGATTGTGTTGCCTTACAGCTCGGGATCCTCCACGATGAAGCACTTCAGGCTGTTCATCAGAGCCTCCGCCTTCTCGCTGTCGTGGAACGTCAGCTTGACCGGCTTACGCAGATCCAGGCTGAAAATACCCAGCAGGGACTTGCCGTCCACCTTGTAGCGACCGGATTCCAGATCGACCTCGCCGTCGTAGGACACCAGTGTGTTGACCAAGGCGTACACATCGTTGATCTCATTGAGTTTGATGTACACGGATTTCATATGCAGTACCATCCTTTCTCTTGCCCGCGCCTGCGGACGCACGCAACTTTTGCACTTTTCACAAACACATTATATCCTCTTTTCCTTAATTATGCAAGATGTCATACTGCCGAAAATAATCATTTTTTGAAATAATTTTTTGTTCATATATACATATGCACAGCCGCCGGCAGAAGTTGTCTTTTCCACAAACGCACCGGGAACTTTTCCACAGCCTGTGGAAAGTCGTGTGGAGAAGGACATCGCGGCGGTCGGATACGCACGGCGGACAAGCGGTTTCGCGCTATGCCGACCGTATCCGCGCGCCGTCGGGGGTGTGGAAAACGCCGAAGCCGTCCCCAAAAGATTTTGCCCGGGGTTCATAAACCTGCATCCCGACTCATAGACTCTACCAGTCCACAGCAGAAACGGGAGGATACAGGTATGTTTATCTATTCGCTGAAAGCCAGCACCATACGGTTTTTCGGGATCGTCTGCGTTGCGCTTGCCGCGCTGATCGCGCTGGTCGCCTTTGTCCCGACCTACGTAAGCGGGAACGGGAACGCAGATGCCCCCGCCGCGCACCTGCCGGAGGAGACGTCCGCCCCCGGCGGACAGACGCCGAACGGCGCGGAGAGCGTGACCTATCGGTATGACAAGGTGCGATCCGCCGATGACGCAGCCGCCTTTCTGGGGCAATTCGGTTGGGTGGTGGACGCCGGGTCTGCCGAAACGGCGCAGGTAACCATTCCCGCCGAATTTGACAAGGTGTTTGCCGGGTACAATGAGTTGCAGAAGCAGCAGGGGCTGGATCTGTCCAAATACCGGAATCGGTCCGTCACCCGCTACACGTTTGCCGTTACCAACTATGACGGCTGGCAAGGCTCCGTATACGCCAACGTGCTGGTGTACCGGAACCGGGTCATCGGCGGCGATATCTGCTCGGCGGATGTCAGCGGCTTTATCCACGGCTTCGAGATGCCTGCGCAGGGGGAGTGAATCTGTCCCCTTCTCTGCCCCGGACAAAGGGCAGGCGCTGAGCGGGTGCCGCTTACGCAGGCGCTTCCTCGGGGAAAATTTCGTTTATTTTTCAAAAAGGTATTGCATTCCGCCCCGGTTTGTGCTATAATACAACGGTGTCGGGGAAAAATCCCCGGCTATGTACCTACCCGTGGCACAGCTGGATAGCGCGTCAGACTCCGACTCTGAAGGTCGAAGGTTCGAATCCTTTCGGGTAGGCCATCAAGACACACGCAAAGGGAGCGTATAAAGCTCTGTTGCGTGTGTCTTTTTCTATGCAGAGCAGGGATCATTGCCGTTTTTGTGGCAGTATATCCTTTTTGTTGTTTCTTCGCATATCGCCGTATGGATTTGTTCTTCTCTCGCTTCGGAAAATCGAAAACCTTTAACGATTGGACAAAAAGGATTTTTACACGGTAAGGAGCGTATGATTCTCATTGACTTAAGGAACCACTGATTTATTCGGCGGCACATCTTCGACACATCTTTTCCCGCCCGCTTCTTGCCGAAAAACTCGATGTACATCCAGTACATCTTGAGTTTTTCGCAATCGCAGACGAAAAAATCTGTACCGAATATGCACCACCTCATTAAATCAGCGTTTCCTTAATCAACGAAAAAGCGACCGACTGCACTCTTACGAACGCAGTCGGTCGTTTGCTTACAAGGTTTCTCTTATGATCGATGATGAATTGTTCATGCATCACCCAGCAAAAAATTATGTTTTCATAAGCACTGCATTGGCTGATTGTTGTTTTGCCCGATGCCCATGTCCCGCCAATTATATATTGACTTCACCTTATTTTATAATAGTTCGTGTAAATTCCGTTATGTGATGAGTCTGCGCTTTCAATAAACAGTTTGAATTTGTATCTATCGGAATCGGTATCGAATTCATAGCGAATTTCAAAAATCCAGACCGAGCCTTTTGCAAAATAGCCGTTATCCAAAGTGTTGTTTCTTACGTAATAGAACTTATATAATTTGCTTGGATTATCATCAAAATAGTCGGACAAATCGCCCTTTTGTTCAATAATATACCAATTTTCGTTTGTATCCATGCTGATTTTTTCGCTTCTCGGTTTGCCGAACACACCGTCATAATGCGTTTTTAAATACGAAAAATATGTTTCTGCATTCGTCTTGAACGTCTCTTCGTCCGGACAAACCTGCGAAAACGAGTATCCGTCGTTATACCATGCATCGCTTGAATTCATCTCTCCGGATAATCCTGTTGGCGCAGTCAATCCTGCAAGCCCTTTTGCCGACAGTTCTTCTTCGGTAAACCATTTCGTGCTGTCGTGGAGCGGTTTCTGAGTTTCTCCGCCACCATTGTCATTTCCGCACGCAACAAAACCGACGCAAGTTATCGCTAAAAGCACCGAACAAATAATCATAGATAATCGCTTTTTAAACATAGTATTTATGACCTCCAAAAATGTCATCTTAAAAATATTCTTATTGCTCATCACTATTTTTCAAGTTATCCGACATTTCGTCTATAATGCGCCCACAATAGAACACACGGGAAATAACGACTTCTTGCGTTTGTTCGTTGGGTGGATTATTTCATTTCAAAGGGGATTTCCCTTTGAAATGAAATTGGACGAAAATAAAATTCCATAGCCGTTGCCATAGATGTTCCCAATTGATCCAATACGGTTTCGGCTTGCGCTTTATAGTGAAAAATGGCGCAACACTCAACAAAAATAAATCAGTTCAAATCCCCGTGAACGCCTGCCCCCTGTTCGGCTTAAAAAGACGCTCCTTTTTTTCTGCCTTCAGGAAGTACCGCGCAAGGATTGCGGTGCAGATGCACCGCCAGCCTTGCGCGGTATCGTCGTTACTGTTTTGCGGTATCGGTCAGCGCCGCCAGCGTGGCGCATACCAGTTCATACGTGCGGCGGGTGGAGTCCACGCTCAGCATCTCGCGCGGCGTGTGGATGTCCCGCATATCGGGACCGACAGAGATCATATCCATGCCGGGACGCTTACCGCACAGAATACCGCACTCCAGCCCGGCGTGAATGACCTCTACGGTAGGAGTCACGCCGAACAGGCGCTGGCTTTCCCGCGTCCAGACCTCCCGCAGGCGGGAGACCGGCGCATAGTCCCATCCGGGATAGCGGGCATGATGGCTTGCCGCGCCGCCTACCAATGCCGCCAGCCGTTCCAGCTCGCGCTGGGTGCGATCCAGCTGATGCTCGGACGCCGACCGGGAGGAAAAGGACAGCACGACGCGCGAGGCATTCCCTGCCGCGTCGGATTCGGTGGTCAGAATACCGAGGTTGCGCGAGAAGGCGGTCAGCCCCGGCACGTAGGCACTCATGGCAATCACACCGCTGCGCACCAGTGTCAGGGCATCCAGCACCCGGCGGGTGGAGTCCGCATCCATGCGGCGGGCTGATGCCGTTCCGCACAGGGAAACGGTGCAGACAAAGTCCCGATCCTCCGCCACGACGGACGGCTCGCCCCGGAACAGTTCGGCTTCCGCCAGTGCGGCGGCGCGGAAGGCATCGGCTTCCCCGGCGGGCAGGGACAGCCGGGCACGCGCGGCGCGCGGAATGGCGTTGTCCTTTCCGCCGCCGGACAGGTCGACCAGGCGCAGAGCAAAGCGCCCCGCCAGACTGTCCAGCATCTGTCCCAGCACCTGCACGGCGTTGGAGCGTCCCTTGTGTATCTCGGCGCCGGAATGACCGCCGGCAAAGCCGTCCAGAACCAGCTCTGCGACCGTGCCGCTGTCCGGCTCGGTTGTCACAGGCAGGGAAATATCCGTGCGCCCCCCGCCGGAGCAGCCCGCCGTGATGATACCCTCGGACTCGCTGTCCAGATTGATGAGCGTGCGGGCAGTCAGTCCTGCCGCATCGGGGTCAAATGCCCACGCGCCGTCCATGCCGGTCTCCTCGGACACCGTGAACAGGCACTCCAGTGCCGGATGCGGCGCCGGCGCGCCGTCCAGCAATGCCAGCATCATGGCGACTGCCACGCCGTCATCGCCGCCCAGCGTGGTGCGGTCGGCACGGATCCAGCCGTCCTCCACCGACAGCGTCAGCCCGTCGGTCAGAAAGTTGTGCGTGGATCCGGCATCCTTCTCGGGCACCATATCCATGTGTCCCTGCAACAGAACCGGTTCGGCACCCTCGCACCCGGCGCTGGCAGGCAGGCGCAGCAGCAGGTTGTCTGCCGCGTCCCGGACGTAGGACAGTCCGCGAGCCTTGGCGAACTCCTCCACGTAATCAGCCACGGCACCCTCATGCCCGGACGGATGCGGGATGGCGCAGATATCCTCAAAGAAGCGGAACACCGCCTGCGGCTCGCAGGCGGAAAGAACATGACGGTTCATAGGAAACCCTCCTCAAATTATATGCAATACATACCTGTTTTTACAGCTCTACTGCCGCCGGCTGCCGCCATTGCGGTTGCCGTTACCGTTGTACCGGTCGTAATCCCGGCTGCCCCGGCTGTCTCTGCTGCCGCCGTCGTAGCTGTCGTAGCTGTTGTAACTGTTGCCACGGTCGGAACGGGGATAGTCCCGGCGGTCACGGTCAGCACGGGAATAGTCGCGGTCGGAACGGGGGTAATCGCGGTCAGGGCGTGCCGTTTCGCGCGATGCGGTCGGGCGCATGGGGATGTCTATCATGCCTTCCGGCATCCCGTTGAGATCGCGCAACAGCCTGCCGGCTCCCAGCACGGCTGCCTTGACCGGCTGATCTGCCACGCGGGTTGGGATCCCCGTTACCTTTTCGATCAGCTGATCCAATCCGCGCAAAAGGCTTCCGCCGCCGGTCATGGTAATGCCGCCCTGCTCCAGAATATCACCGACCAGCGCGGGCGGCGTTCGCTCGACCACCCCGACAACCGAGTCCAGAATGGAGGTGATCGGCTCCGCCAGCGCCTCAATCATTTCCTTGGAGGAGAGGAGTATTTCACGCGGCAACCCCTCGGCGAGTGAGCGTCCGCAAACCCGCATATACAGCGGGCGTTCGTGGCGGAACACGTGCCCGATCTGAATTTTGATATCCTCCGCCGTGCGTTCCCCGATGAGGACGCCGTAGCGGCGGCGGACATAGTTCATGATCGCCTGGTCGAACCGATCCCCCCCGACGGGAATATTGTCCGACACGACCACGCCGCCCATGGACAGGACGGCAACATTGCTGATACCGCCGCCGATATTGACAATCATGTGTCCGACGGGGGATCGGAACTTCAGCCGTGCGCCCAGCGCCGCCGCGCGCGGCTCGTCGATAAGGTAAGTGCGGCGCGCACCCGCCTCCCGCGAGGCATCCATGATAGCGCGCATCTGCACCTCGCTGATACCGGTCGGGACGCAGATGATGACGCGCGGGGGAATCCACACCCGCCCGCAGGCGCGGCGGATGAAGTATTTGAGCATCTGGAGCGTGACCTCATACTGAGTCATGGTTCCGTCCGCCAGCGGGCGGGTCGCCTCGATATGCTCCGGCGTGCGCCCCAGCATCTCCATGGCGCTTCTGCCGACCTTTACAACCCGGTCGGTTGTCGTGTCTACGGCGACGACGGACGGCTCATTGAGCACGATTCCCTTTCCCTCAACGAACACCAGCACGCTCGCCGTGCCGAGATCCATGGCGATATCCCGGCTCCAGTTCTCCGGTTTCAGCTTTGCAAGACTGAATCCCATACCGCCATTTCCCTCCTTTTTGTGCCTGTTCCGCGCCACGCGATCCGTGGTGCGCTATACTGTAAAGTATAGCACAAGCCGGGGAGGATGTCAAGCGTTTTTATTGCGCATGACGCGGCGACGGAGCGACGGTATTGGCTTATTTTTTGCCGGTTCGGACGGCAGGAATACGGATTTTACTGAATAAACAGCGCACTCCTTGCCCATGATGAAGCTGTACAGAGTACCGATTGAAGGAAAAGGCACTCACATACTTCATCCGACAAGGGGGTTTTTCTATGCCGAAACGATTTTACACAGCGCTTGCCATTCTGCTGGCGGCAGTGATGGCGCTCAGCTTCCTGCCCATCCACGGGGAAACGGAAATATACGACACCGTGGTGCGACTGCACGTGCTTGCCAACTCGGATTCCGAGGAGGATCAGGCGCTCAAGCTGACGGTGCGCGACGCGGTACTGGAAATCACAACGCCGCTGCTCCGCGACTGTCCCGACCGCGCCACTGCGGCGGCACGGATTGAGGACAACCGGGAAGCCATACGCACTGCCGCCGAGGCGGTCATTGCCGCCGCAGGGCGGGACGATCTGTCCGGCACAGTGACTGTGGAGTTGGGGGCGGAAACATACCCCCGCCGCAGGTACGCGGACTGCACGCTCCCTGCCGGGCGGTACCTGTCCCTGCGCATCGGCATCGGGGAGGCGGCGGGACACAACTGGTGGTGCGTCCTGTTTCCGCCGCTGTGTATGTCGGCGGCGTCCGCCGGGACAGGCTCAGCCGAGGATGCCTTTGTATCGGTCGGGCTGACCAAGGATCAGTACGGCGTCATCACCGAGACCGGCAAAACAAAATACAGGATGCGTTTCCGCATCCTGGAGCTGTGGGAAAAGTGGTTCGGGGACTGACGCGTTTCAGAGGGTATTCCGCAGTACGCCATAGCCCAGTGCAAGCACCAGCAGTATGATATGCACCGCGACCGGGCGTGCCGGAAGCATGGCTTTCCCGGTACGGATATACTGCCGCGCGGTCGAAACCGTCAGCCAGCCGCAGTAGGCACCGTACACCGGGAACAGCGCGTTGCAGGCAAACGCCGTCCGGATATCCAGCCGGAGCAAGGCAACGACCGCGTGCGTCATGCCGCAGCCGGGGCACTGCCATCCGGTCAGCGTGCGGAACAGGCAGGGCATCCCCCACCCCCGGCGCATCGCGATTGCCGCGTACCCCGCGACGGCAACTGCCAGCGCGACAATCATGACCGCCGCCGTGACAGCCCGGCGTGCCGCGCCGCGGGTATTTTCTGCTTTCCTTCCCATAGTTTCCCTCCCCGCCGCGCATAGTGACGGCAACGGGTCGGCATCGCGCCATGCGTGCCGACCCGTTGCTGCTCTCTGCTGTCTCTCTCTCTGCGAAGTGTCTCTGTGACGAATTACGGAGATGCCGTCAGTTACTGTCCATTTTCTCCAGATCCTCGTTGATTTTCTGCAGTCTCTTCGGCACACTTCTGCCCCAGCTCCGCATCTGGGAGGAAACCGTGTTGCGGTTGCCGCTCATGATCGGGCGCATCATATCACGCAGGCAGCTGCCGGACAGAATATTGGAGCAGGTCTGCGAGAAGTCAAAGGACAGCGACTTGAAAATAAGGTTCAGAATCTCCTCGGACTGCGGATCCTGCATATACCGGGTGGACAGCGTATTGGTATAGTATGCCGGCCGCACGATATTATAGCTGTGGTACGCCATGGCTTCCAGCACGGCAGCCAGCTCCTCCGAGCGGTCATCCCCGCCGACACCGGCAGAGATTCCGAAGGAACTGACCTGATCCTGCACGTAGGACCGATACTCCTGCGTCTTGCTGAACTTCGGGATCGGCGCGATGCCGTAGGTCAGCGTCGCCAGCTGCTCAATGTTGTGCTCCATGTTCCAGAACATGAGCGTTGCCATCATGGATTTTCCCTTGGCGAACGCCTCCACGATGTAGTTTTTGCCCACGTCGTCCTTGTCGGCAGTCTTGAACAGGTAGGTTCCCTCGTCGTGAACCAGCTTCTGCACTGCATCCACGACCTCCGTCAGCTCCTTCTGCGCATCGGCGTTGAAGGTCAGCTCCCGCGTTTCCGCGTCCTTGGTAATCAGCGGTACCCCGGTGGACACCATGTAGGGATCCATGCTGATGGTGTCGCCGGTGATAAAGCCGTAGGTGTCGTCATCGGTGCGCTTATTGTCGCCGGAATCAACGTACATACCCTTAATCAGGTTATACTGATAGTCCAGCGTCCACTCGCCCCGCATCACGACATCATACAGATCCTCCTTCTTGTTGTTATCCATAACCGTCCGGTTATAGATCGTGAGGAACATGAGGCGGAACATGGAGATGGCAATGGGACCCGACGCCAGGAACTGGCGGTTGGAGGCAGTAAAGGTCGTCAGGTTGTTATAGCCCTGCGTCCAGTAGCTCTTGCCCGTATCAATATTGTTCAGCGCGGACAGGTTCTTGTACTTGCCCTCAATGGCAGGGGTAACTGCCATATAGGTGCCGTTGACCACGATGTCAAATTCCGGTTTCCCGCTGGACGATTTGATGTCGGTATCCACCTTGGATGCGACATTGAGGCCGTCCTCTGCGACCAGGGCAAACTTGATCTTCAGCTGCGTCTCGACCATCTGGTTGCGCTCGTACACGGCGTCCGACACGGTACCGTTGCCCAGCCCCTCGCTGACCAGCTCGTCCTCGCGTCCGGATGCCTTTGCGTAGATGATCGTGACCTCATCGCCGCCGTAGTTCAGATCCTTGGGCAGATCACAGATCAAGGAGTTATCGGTTTCGGTCTCGCTTCCTGTTTCCTCCGCCTGGGTACCTGTTGCCTTTTCCGTACCGGAGCCGCTGTCGCCTGTCCCACAGGCGGTAGCGCTGAGTAGCATCAGGGCTGCCAGCAGTGCGCACAGAATCTTCTTCATATTCTCTTCCCTTTCTGTTTGTCAATGGTCTGTATCGGAGAACTACTGCTCTCCTGCCGTCTCTATTGTACACGAAAGCACCCGTTTTGTCAAGAGGATTCGTGAACTTTGCACGGAAACAGCGGGCACATCTTTTTCGACGCTGCCGGATGCCCCGAACTGACAGAACCCGCGAACTGGGACTAACAAACAGGGCACCCGTGTGCTATACTGATACGCGCACGGGGGGCATACCGTGCCACACGGAAAAAAGGAGATAGATACATGAGCGTAAAGAGACAAACCAGCACGATGTATGTTACCCGGAACGGCATGCCGACCTGTGTGGAGGACGGGCTGATCCTCGTGACAAACCGAGCCGAGGCGCAGGCGCTGTCCACCGAACGGCTGGTGCAGGGATGTATGCTGTTCGTCATTCAGGCAGGAAGCCTGTATATGCTGGATCGGGACGGCGGAAACTGGTATAACACGGCAACCGGGACACTGCTTTCGGAGGACAGCCAATGAACGATCTGATGATGGCAATGATGGCGGCGAAGGCGGTCGGCGGCAGCGGTTCGGGCGGGCTCCGCGGCGCAAACGGGCTGTCTGCCTATGAGCTGTACGTCCGGCAGGGCGGCACACTGAGCCTCACGGAATGGCTGTCCAAGCCCTCCGCAGGCGCACCCGCGTATGCCGAAAGCCTGGACTGGCTCAACGCCAACGGGGACCAATCGAAGATATACCTGCTCCCCGACGGGTACCTGTATGCAAAAACATACACCACAAAGCCGAACTTCACAAACCTGTTTGACCCCAGTCAGGCACTGCTCAACAAAAAACGAACCGGAAAAACATTGGGCGAAGCACTTGAAACAACGGATCTTCCCGGAGCATTCACTTCTGCCCCCTTGAAGCCAATCCAGTGTAAAGACGGGGACGTGGCAACCAAAATCCGGATACGTGGCGTCACGCTGCGCACTTGGAAAAGCTCGGACGAGCTGATCACCTACTGTGACGCGGCAGGCACATACCGACAGCGCATCCCGTTCAAAAACGGCATCTATCAGGTCGAAGACAATGGCGACCTGACAATCAGTGCCGGATGGGTCTCTAGCGGACCGATTGCAGGGTGTGCCGACAACTATAAACAGTTCTGTGTCACGGCATACCCCTACTCATCCGAAACGGCAATCACTGCCGCAGACATAGCCAACATCATCGTGACCGTGGATGAGGAAATCACCTACTCGACCGGTCTGCAATGGGTGAACACGGGCATCAAATACGCCAACTATGCCCTGACGGATTCGGACAGGAAAGGGATAGCCGCGCTCGCCAAGGGCGGGTCGCCGCTGGCAGGCAAGAAGGTGCTTGTTCTGGGCGACTCTGTTTCGGCTGACGCATACGGCAACTACGCAAAATGGGTTACGGTACTGCGGAACGAAGGCTTCTTCCCTTCCGATGTTCTCAACAACAGCCAGCACGCAACCGGCTTTGTCGCCCGGTACACCGGAGACAGCGCCGACGCCCAAAACGATTTCATCGACCGCATAACGGCAGTCACAGACAAGTCCTCCTATGACCTCGTGGTCGTTTTCGGCGGCATCAATGACTACATTCAGAGCATACCGCTGGGCGGCGGGACTGGCGAAACAGACAGGGACACCTACTTCAAGCCGGCAGTGGATTACTTCTTCACGTACCTGATTCAGAATTTCACGCAGGCGCGTATCGCGGTGCTGTCCCCGCTGCGGACATACAACGTATACAAGAACACGGCAGGCGTCTACCAGACCGCCTATGCCGACTATATCCGCTCGGTGGCAAAGTCCTACTGTCTGCCCGTGCTGAATCTGACGGAGGAAAGCGGTTTCTGCCCGTTCGTGGAGGCATTCCGGAACAGGTGGACGCTGATCCCCAGCGGATACACGGCGGCAGACGGCGTACACCCGAACCGGGAGTATCAGCAGCAGTACCTCGCTCCCCTGATCAAGGGGTTCCTGCAGGGGCTGTATGCCGGGGAGGCGTGACGGACTTGGATATGCAAGGTCTTTTGCCCTCCCTGTTCGCGCTGGTGGGTACGTTGGCAGGCACTTTCGGCGGGATCCTGACCGGTTCCCGCCTGACGACCTACCGGCTGGAGCAACTGGAAAAGAAAGTGGAAAAGCACAACTCGCTGGTGGAGCGGACATACCGCCTGGAAGGGCAGGTCAGTCTGCTCCGGGACGAGGTAGAGCATTACACGGAGCGGTAACACAACCGCCCAAAACACGAAAAACGCAAGAAAGGAACTTTTGCTGACGCAAAAGACACAGTCATACGTATGAAAAACAGCAATATCGGCAAGCGCATCCTCACATCTGCCTGGGCAAAGGCGGCGGCGATACGCGCACTCAAAACCGTCGCCCAGACGGCGGCGGCAACCATCGGCACCTCGGCGATCCTGTCCGATGTGGACTGGCGCGTCTGCCTGTCGGCGGCGGTGCTGGCAGGGATTCTGTCCCTGCTGACGTCGGTCGCGGGACTGCCGGAGGTTACGGAATAAGCCGAAGCCGGCGCAATGCACGGCGGAATTCTCGGCGGCATACCGCAAAACAGAGGGGACCGAATCAGTCCCCTCTGTTTTTATGCATATCTCTCCTGCGGCAGTGCCCGTTCATCTGACCCGCTCGCCAAGCGGCGTTTCGGGGTCAAGGAAGATCACGCGCACGGTGTCCTCGCCGGATGCCAGGATCATGCCCTCGGACTCCACGCCGCACAGGGTAGCGGGTGCCAGATTGGCAACCACGATAACCTTTTTGCCCAGCAGATCCTCCGGCTTGTACCACTTAGCGATGCCGGAGACCACCTGCCGCTGCTCATAGCCCAGATCCAACCGGAGCTTCAGCAGTTTTTTTGCCTTTTTCACCGGCTCGCAGGCAAGCACGGCGGCTGTGCGCAGCTCCACCTTCATGAAGTCCTCGTAACCGATCTGCGCGACGCCCTCCGGGCGCTCCGGAGCAGCCTGTGCGGTCGGTTCAGCCGCATCGGGAGCAGTCTCGGGTGCGGGCGCGGCGGCTGCATCCGCACGCTCCGCCTCCAACTGCGCCAGCATGGCTTTCTCGTCCACGCGGGCAAACAGCACGCGGGATTCCTCCACCTGCACACCCGGCTTCATGCCGCCGAAGCTACGCCCGACCGTGTCAAAGCCGCGCGCGTCGGTATGCAGGCGGTCCAGAATCTCCTCCGCCGTGGCGGGAATGAAGGGCTTGAGCAGGACGGCACCCTGCCGGATAGCTTCCAGCAGATTGTACAGGACCGTCCCCAGCCGGTCGCGGCGGCTTTCGTCCTTCGCCAGCGCCCACGGGGCAGTCTCGTCGATATACTTATTGGTACGGCTGAGCAGGGCAAAAACGCAGGCAACTGCATCCGCCACATGGTAGGTTTCCATGTTTGCCACCATGCCGTCATAGGCGGCGGCACAGGCGGCGGCAAGCTCGGCATCCAGCGCGCGCTCCGCCTCGGTATCTGCCGGAACCGGCGCGGCGACCACGCGGTCGAAATACTTCTTCTGCATATCCAGTGTACGCTTGACCAGATTGCCGAGGTTGTTCACAAGGTCGGTGTTGAAGCGGCTGATGACCGACTCGTAGGTAATGGAGCCGTCCGCACTGTACGGCATCTCGGACAGCGCGTAGTAGCGCACGCCGTCCACGGTAAATTTCTCCGCCAGCTCGTCGGCATAGATGACGTTCCCGCGCGACTTGGACATCTTGTCCGTGCCGAAGTTGAACCACGGGTGGGCAAAAATCTTCTTGGGCAGGGGCATATCCAGCGCCATGAGGAAAATCGGCCAGTAAATGGAATGGAACCGCAGGATGTCCTTGCCGATGATATGCACATCGGCGGGCCACAGTCTGCGGAACTCCTCGCTCTGCTCCTCGTACGTCTTGTCGGGATCATACCCGATGGCGGTGATATAGTTGACCAGCGCATCCAGCCAGACGTAGGTCACGTGGCGGGGGTCGAAGGTCACGGGGATTCCCCACGTAAAGGAGGTACGGGACACGCACAGATCCTGCAATCCTGCCTTGAGGAAATTGTTGACCATTTCCTTCTTGCGGCTCTCCGGCTCGATAAAGTCCGGATGCTCATCAAAGTAGGTCATGAGTCTGTCGGCGTACCGGCTCATGCGGAAGAAGTACGCCTCCTCGCTGGCGCGCTGGACGGGTCTGCCGCAGTCGGGGCATCTGCCGTCCGCCGCCTGCGTATCGGTGAAAAAGGATTCGCACGGCTCGCAGTACCAGCCCTCGTAGCGGGATTTATAGATGTCGCCCTGGTCATAAAAGCGCTTGAACAGCTTCTGCACGGTGGCAACATGGCAGCTGTCGGTCGTGCGGATAAAACGGTCGTAGGAAACGTTCATCCTGTCCCACAGAGCCTTGATCCCGCCGGCGGTGTTGTCCACGAACGCCTGCGGTGTCACGCCAGCCGCCGCCGCCTTGTTCTCGATCTTCTGCCCGTGCTCATCGGTACCGGTGCAGAAAAACACATCGTAGCCCATTTCCCGCTTGAAGCGGGCAACGGCATCCGACATAATCGCCTCGTAGGTGTTGCCGAAGTGCGGCTTGCCGGAGGCGTACGCGATGGCGGTGGTCAAATAAAATGTGGGCTTTGTCATGGAGTATCCCTTCCTTTTTTCGTTGGTATATATGGATCTTTGATGTATACTTACGCGGGCATAGCCCGCAGTCTCCCGATCAGGTCGGCAATGCTCCCCTCCTGAAACGGGCACAGGATAAACCGGCAGGTCGGCTTGACCAGCTCCTGCGCATCGGACGGGCAACCGGCGATATCCGCCGCCCGCAGCATGGACAGGTCGTTCTCATAGTTTCCGGCGGCGACGGTTACAGGCTCATAGCCAAACGTCCCGCGGTACCAGTCTGCCAGCCGGCGCAGACCGTGCCCCTTATCACACCCGGCGGCGTTCATCTCGAAAAAGCGCGGGTGGGAGGACGTATAGGTGAGCGCCGTGCCGAATTCCGCCTCGACCAGCGGACGGACGCGCGCGATCGCATCCGCCTCGCCGCGCACGACAATCTTGTACAGATGCAATTTCTCCATCTGCTCCCCGTCCGGCGACACAGTCAGTGCCGCGCCGGAACAGGCGGCGCTCTGCATATCCTTGCGGATGTACGGATTCCGGCTCTCCGGGTCGGGGAAGATGCCCTCGGCGGCGGAAACACGCACTCCGACTTCCTCCCCGTGCGCCCGCGCGTACTGTCCCACGGATCGCACGACCGCCCGCACAAGCGCCGGCTCCATTCTCTGCTCGGACAGGATCCGTTCGGCGGAAAAATCATACAGGCAGGCGCCGTTTGCGAGGATGGCGGGTGCGTTGAACAGCATCGCCGCCCCCGGGATGACGCGAAGTACATCGCGGTGGATGCGCCCGGTCGCAACCGTGAAGCGTCCGCCTGCCGCCTTGAAGTCGTCCACTGCCCGGAGATTCCGCTCCAGCAGGGTACCGCCCGCGCCGAAGAAGGTGCCGTCCAGGTCGGTCGCCAGCAGGATGCGGGAAAGATCAGTCATACGATACCCGCAGGACTTCCATCTGCCCCGGTGCCAGCCACAGCCCAATCCGCGCCGTATTGCCGTCGTCACCATAGTTCGCGTCGTGGTGGGAGGCAATGAAATCCATGTCACACATCTCGCCGTTCCGATCCCAGTAGCGGTGCACCTGCCTGACGCCGCCGTCAAAGATCAGCCAGAACAGTCCCGACTCGCGCGGGCTGTTGTTGACCAGCACGAGGTAGCGGTTGCCTTCCTCATCGGTAAAACTGCTGACGATACCCGGCAGACCGTGGTCACTGACCGCCTTGCGCAGGTGGGGCAGGTCGTAGGTGGAGTACAGCGGATACCCGCCGTATGCCTTGCAGAAGTGATAAGTCTTTTCATGGCGGAGGCGGTTCATCAGCGTGCCGTAGCGGCGGTGGAACAGCAGCTGGACGCGCCGTATGGCGGCGTAGGTGGCGGATTCCTCGCCCAGCTCGTCGATCGGCGCACCCCGATAGTTGTTGGTCAGATTCTGCCCGTACCAAAGGAACCAAAGGATGCCGTCGCACCCGCTCGCCACCGTCGTGGACAGCTGCCAGCGGATGTCGTCCTCGTCCGGGACACGGTAGCGGAAATGCCCGCAGGAGAGCAGCGTGTTCCACACCATCACGCCATTGCGCTCCGCAGCACCAACATACCGGTTCAGGTTGCGGAAATACATATTGATTCCCTCGTCGCCGGGGTTCATCTGGCTGTAACAGTCGTAGCAGATGAGGGGACAGCCCGATTCCCGGACGAATCGGTCGATCCACGCATCGAACGCCTCCCCGCCCAGCAGGTCATTCTCCATGCCTTCCCAGTACGGGTTGAAGTTGAGCAGCGGGGTCAGCTCGGGTGCAATCTCGCGCATGATCTGATAGGCGCGGACGCAGGCGGAAAATTCCTGCCCGTTCAGCGGCTCATCGCCGATGAAAAAGCCGTAGGTCGCCGGATGCCGCCCGAAATCGGCATAGGCACGCGCAAATACCGGGCGGAACGCCTCCGGATCCTGCAGGAACCGGTGAAAATCCAGATCACTCACGCAGACGAACGCCCGCATGCCCGCCCGATGCATTTCGTCCAGCATGGCGACCATGTCGGCAGGATCATGACTGCCATAGGAGAAAAAGGGCGTTTGGTTGCAGGTGATGCCGGCACGCTTCCAGCTTTCGACCTGCGAAACCGGCGTTACCTGAACGGAGGGGTAGTTCCAGAAACCGATGGGGTAGCGAAAGGATGGCTTTTTTTCGCACGGTAGGTTGCTCATGGCTTGTTTTCCTTTCTGTGTCTGTGTTTTTGCAGGGTGCTCCGAGGCTCCCCGCCGGCGGAGCGGCAGGGCGCTATCCGTTTTCCGATTCCCGGCGCAGGATGTCCGCAAGGCGGGCAAACTCCTCCGGCAGGGGGCAGGTAAAGCGCATCGGCTGTCCGGTTCGCGGGTGGATCAGCTCCAACTCCCCGGCGTGCAGGCATTGCCCCCGGATGAGGTCGGCGTGCGCCCGCCCGAAGCGGGTGCCGTCCCCGCCGTACAGCGGGTCGCCCAGCAGGGGATGCCCCAGCGCCGCCATATGAACGCGGATCTGGTGCGTGCGTCCCGTTTCCAGCCGACAGCGCACCAGCGAGAAGGACTGCCCCCAGCGCGCCCCGACCGGATAGCAGTCGATGACGGCATAGTGCGTCACGGCGGAGCGGACGCCGGGATCGGTGCGCCATGCTTCCGGCGGGTACGCCGCCATTTTCTTGCGGTCGGTGCGACTGCGCCCGACCGACAGTGTGACGGTGCCGGATTCTTCCCGGAAGCCGCCGAGGCACAGGGCAGTATAGACGCGACTGACCGTGTGCGTCCTGAGCTGTTCGGTCAGAGCACGGTGCGCCGCGTCGTTTTTGGCTACGACCAGCAGTCCGCTGGTGTCCCGGTCGATGCGATGCACGATGCCGGGACGCAGGACGCCGCCGATGCCGGACAGGCTCCCGCCGCAACGGTACAGGAGGGCATTGACCAGCGTCCCGTCCGGGTTGCCGGGTGCAGGATGCACCACCATGCCGGCAGGCTTGTTCACGACCAGAATGTCGCCGTCCTCGTACACCACCGACAGCGGAATATCCTGCGGCAGTGCCTCGGACGGCTCCGGGGCGGGAATATGCCATGTGAGCGTGTCGCCCGCCGCCAGTCGCGTATTCTTATCCGGCAGAGGGCGATTCTGCCCGTCCGCCCCCCGGTGCAGGACATACCCCTCCCCGATCAGCCGCACGGCGGCAGCACGGCTCAGTCCCGCCACAGCAGGCAGGAACCGATCCAGCCGCTCCCCGGCGGATTCCGGCGGTACGGTCGCACTGCCGGTCTGCCCGGCGTCTTCCCCGTCCGCCAGGAGGATGTCCTCCGCCTCACGGCTCGCTTCGCGGATCGCCTCGCGGTTCGTATCGCGGATCGTATCGCGGATGTCCATCATGCGTCCGGCGCTCCGCCGTCCGGCGGACGGTCGGTGGGTGAGCGGGAATCGGTCGCATCGAATCGCTGCCCTTCCGGGGCTGTCGTGTCCGCAGCAGCCTCGTCCGGGGCAGGTGCATCCGGATGCGCTTCCTCCGCCGGATCCTGCGGCTGCGCGGCCGCCGCCGCACGCTCCGCCAGCACCTCCCGGCGCATGGACAGGATCAGGTACAGCATCAGCATTCCCGCGCCCACGCACACAAAGGAATCCGCCACGTTGAACACCGCAAAGTGTATCAGGCGGAAGTCGATCATATCCACCACGTAGCCAAGTGCCACGCGGTCGATCATATTGCCGATCCCGCCGCCGATAACAAACGCCAGCGACAGGCAGAGCAGGCGGCTCTTCGGTTTCTTCCGGATCAGGTAAACCGACAGCGCCACGATGGAAACCGCCGACACAACCATGAACACCCACCTGCTGTCCGCCAGCATCCCGAACGCCGCGCCCCGGTTCTCCACATACGTCAGATGCAGGGCGTCCTGCAGGATGGGGAAGGTGCCGACGGGCTTGAGGTACAGCACGGTCAGATACTTGCTGAGCTGGTCAAGAAACACGACAAGCGCCGCCACGCAGAACCAGATAAAAGTCGCCATAGGCAAAGGATTTCCTTTCATAAAGCCGCCGGGGAGGCGGGAGAAGTCCTCCTGTCTCCCCGGCGGCAGCGGTAATGATGGGCACTCCGAATATGCGGAGCAGGATCAGCAGCCCACTACGCGGCGGCAACGCGGGCAAAGGTAGCCGTCGCCGACCTCTGTGCCGTCCGTGACGAATGTCCAGCAACGGTCGCACTTGCGTCCGTCGGCAGGCTCGACCAGAACCGACACGCCGGTGTCGGGATCCGTATAGGCGCCCTCCGGTGCCTCGCCCCGCACGACACTTGCCTGCGAAGTGATGAAGATCAGGTTCAGCGTATCGGCGAAGGATTCCAGCAGCGCAGCCTGCGCCTCGTCGGGCGTAAAGACCGTGACCTTGGCATCCAGCGACTTGCCGATCATCTTGTTCGCGCGCGCCAGCTCCAGCGCCTTCATGACGCCGTCACGCAGAGCAAACAGCCGATCCCAGTGCGCGGTCAGCTCGGGGCAGGCATATGCCCCGTCCGCCTCCGGCATGGGGTTGAGGAAAACGCTCTCGGTCTTCTCGCCCGCGCGGTGCGGCATATTCTTCCAGATCTCCTCGGCGGTGAAGGCAAGGATGGGGGCAATCAGGCGGGTCAGCGCCGACACCACGGTATACATGGCAGTCTGAGCGCACCGGCGTTCCTCCGAAGTCTTGCCCTCGGTATACAGTCTGTCCTTGGTGATATCCACATACAGCTTGGACAGCTCATTGGTGCAGAAATTGCTGACGGCGTGGGTCACGGTATGGAACTCATAGCCGTCATAGCCTGCACGGCAGACCCGGATGAGGTCGTTCAGGCGGGACAGAATCCACTTGTCGATCTCGTGCAGGCGCTCCGCCGGCACCGCATCGGTATCCGGGTTGAAATCACCCAGATTGGCAAGCAGGATTCGCGCGGTGTTGCGGATCTTGCGGTAGGTTTCGGACAGCTGGCGGAAGATGGCATCCGAGCAGCGGACATCCGCATGGTAGTCACTGGATGCCGCCCACAGGCGGACGATATCCGCACCGTACTTGCGGACCATATCGTCCGGATCGACGCCGTTGCCCAGCGACTTGTGCATGGTGCGCCCCTCGCCGTCCACAACCCAGCCGTGCGTCAGCACCTCGCGGTAGGGCGCGCCCTGCCCCTTGGCACCGACAGCCGTCAGCAGGGACGACTGGAACCACCCGCGGAACTGGTCGCCGCCCTCCAGGTACATATCGGCAGGCCAAACCATGCCGTCCTCCGTATGATCCTCCAGCACCGCAAAGTGCGTGGAGCCGGAGTCAAACCAACCGTCCAGTGTATTCGTTTCCTTTGTGAATCCGTGACCGCCGCAGTGCGGGCAGGCGAAGCCCTCCGGCAGAAGCTCGGACGCCTCCATCTCAAACCAGCAGTTGGAACCGTGCTGTGCGAACAGCTCCGACACGCGGTTAATCGTCTCCGTGGTGCAGACCGGCTTCCCGCAGGCTTCGCAGTAGAACACGGGGATCGGCAGACCCCAGTGACGCTGGCGCGAAATGCACCAGTCGGCGCGCTCCCGCACCATCTGGATCATGCGCTCCTCGCCCCACGCGGGCAGCCAGCGCACGTTGTGGCACGCCGCGACCGCCTCGTCCTTGAAGGCGTCCACCGAGCAGAACCACTGCGGCGTCGCGCGGAAAATGATGGGGCTTTTGCAGCGCCAGCAGTGCGGGTACTCGTGCGTCATGTCCTCGGCGGCAAACAGCGCCCCGGACTGCTTCATATCCTCCAGAATGACCGCATTGGAGTCGGCATAGAACAGCCCGGCGTACTTTCCGGCGTCCTCGGTCTGTCTGCCGCGGTCATCCACCGGCACGACGATATCCATGCCGTAGCGCTTACAGGTCTGGAAGTCATCGGCACCGAAGCCGGGCGCGGTATGCACGCAGCCGGTACCGGAATCCATGGTCACATAGTCCGCCAGCACGACCACGCTGTCGCGATCCAGGAACGGGTGCGCGGTCTTTACGAACTCCAGCTCGCTTCCCTTCCAGCTTGCCAGCGTCTCGCAGACCTCCACGCCGCCCGCCTGCATGGTCTTTTCGCACAGAGCCTCGGCAACGATATAGTTACAACCGTCAGACGCCTTGACCAGCACGTACTTCTCGTCCGGGTTGAGCGCAATGGCAAGGTTGCCGGGCAACGTCCAGGTTGTGGTCGTCCAGATGATGAAGTAGGTGTCGGCAAGCGGCGCATACTGCGCAATACGCCCATCGATGTCGTCGCGGACGCGGAACTTGACGTAAATGGAGGTACAGGCGTCGGTCTTGTACTCGATCTCCGCCTCCGCCAGCGCCGTCTCGCACTTGGGGCACCAGTACACCGGCTTCATGCCCTTGTAGATGGTTCCCTTGCGGTACATTTCCCCGAACACTCTGACCTCCCGCGCCTCAAAAGCGGGGTTCATGGTCAGGTAGGGATGCTCCCAGTCGCCGCTGACACCCAGCCGGACGAACTGCCCCTTCTGCACATCCACGTACTTCTGCGCGAACCTGTGGCAGGCAGAGCGGAACTCCGGGATGGACATTTTACGGCGATCCAGCTTGTTCTGCTTGATGATCGCCGACTCGATGGGCATACCGTGGTTGTCCCAGCCGGGAACATAGGGGACGCGGTAGCCCTCCATGGTCTTGGATTTGTTGATGAAATCCTTGAGAACCTTGTTGAGCGCCGTTCCCATATGGATATTGCCGTTGGAGAAGGGGGGGCCGTCATGCAGCTCAAAGGTAGGCTTTCCGGCGGCGTTCTCCAGCATGAGCCGGTACAGTCCGATCTGCTGCCAGTAGGCAAGTGTCTCCGGCTCGCGCGCAGGCAGGTTTGCCCGCATGGAAAATTCTGTTGCGGGCAGGTTCAGGGTGTTGGTAAAATCGGTAGCCATCGTATCTCGGGTACTCCTTTGTTGTTTGAGAATTGTTACGGGAATCTATGGAAACTTCTTGTCAGAAAAGGGAAAGCGGTTTTATCCGGTGAATTTCTCCGCGATGAGCCGGATGCGTCCCCGGCGGTTCTCCCCGCCGAAGCTCAGCACGCGGAACTTGCCGTACCCACGCACCGAGAGGACGGCAGGCGGCTCCACAGTCCGGTCGCAGTCCCGGACGCACTCATACTCCAGCTCGCACAGTCCCTCGCGGACGGCGCTCTGCGCGCGCTCGCGGGGCAAGCCGCACAGGGCGGCGACCACGCAGTCCAGCCGTCCCGAAGCCACCGTGTCCTGCACGGGAACCGTAGCGCGCGGCGGGACACGTATCCCGTCCGGCGCTTCAATATGCAGGCGCACCGTGTCGGAGCCGACCTTGCTCATATTCGCGCACAGGAACTCCGCCACGCGACGGTCGCAGAACAGGAGTGCGCTCTGCCCGTCCGCGCTGAGAATATCGCCGACGGCATCGCGCTCCAGCCCCGTACCCAGCACCGCGCCCATGTAATCCCGGTGTGTCAGCGTCCGGAAGCCGGAGCCACGAACCGAAAGCGCGGCGGTCTGCTCCGCCGCGTCCTCTGCAAGGTCGTCAAACCCGGCTGCCAGCAAAAGGTCGGCAGGCGGCAGACTGCCTCCGCCGTCCGCCCCGACGGTCGGCAACAAACCCTCCAGATAATCCGGCAGCAGGAAAGCCCGCACCCGCTCGGCGTCCGGGTAGCCGCCCCAAAGCAGGGCAAGCCCCGCACGCAGACGCCCGGACAGATACTGCCGGGCGTGCTTTGCCTCCCGCGGAGTCAGGAAGGGCGTCACTGCCGCGACGCCCTGCCCCGCCTGCGCGCACAAATCGTCCAGGCGGGCATACAGCGCCCGGATATTTTCATCCGGTGCATCGGCTCTCTCCCTGCGCGGTTCCATCAGACCAGCGCCCTCAGCAAGGTCGTCAGAAGACTCACGAACAGGGCAGTCAGCAAAAACGGCACATCCATCGGAACCCCCTGGAACCAGCCGAACCGGTCGCACAGATGACGGACAGGCAGGATCAGCGGCTCGGTTATCAGGATGAGCAGTGAGGAGAACGGGGAATCCCCCTCACGCACAAACCAGCTCAGGATTGCGCGCACGAGCAGAGCGACCGAAACAAACGAAAAGAACAGAACCAGCAACCGCGTGAAAAAATAGACCACTCCGTACACTGTCGGCGCATCCTCCCTCCGGAATTATCCGGCGGCGCTCCGCCGGGTTACTGGCTGTCGGCGGAATCCGCCGAACCGTCTGCATCCTCCGCCGCCCCGGTTGTCTGCGGCAGGCTGGCTTTGTATGCAAGGATCGTTTTGGAAAGCGCATCGTTGTCTGCCGGTACACCTTCCGGAACCACAGCCAGCACATTGAGCTTGGAAAGCCGGAAGAGTTTGGCGTTCATCGCCAGCGTAACGCCCATCAGGAAGTCTATCGTGCGGCCTATATCAACCTGCGGCATATCGCTGACATCAATCAGCACGATCTGTTCCTCGCGCAGGCACGGCACGACGTGCTCCCGCACCTTGTAGTAGCTTCCCGGCATGAAGCAAGCCGGCTCCGGATCAGCAGGAACCGCCGCCTGGGTCTGGTCATCGGTGCGTCCCGCATCGGGTCTCCGCACGTCGTTCACCGTCTGGAAATCATCCGGCGGGACCGGTTTGCGTGCCTTCCTCAGCTCCTCGGAGCCGGGATAGTAGTCATCCCCGCCGGCACCATAGTAAGCCATCTGGCGGTCATCGTCGCCGTACTCATCCGGGTTGTAGTGCGGGCGATCCGATGCGCGGCGGTCATCCCTGTACTCGTCCCGGTCGTAGTGCGCGCGCTCAGCCGAGCGGTGCTCAGCCGAGCGGCGCCAGCCGTCGTTGTAGTCGTCATCCCCGGCACGACGCGATTTGCCGCTCTCCGGACGGCGCTCCTCCGGGTAATCGTAATCATTGTTCCGATTGCCGCGACGGTCGCGGGGATCGCGGTAGCCATCATCGTCGTCATCCCGGTCGTCCCCGTCATAGGAGTCGTACATATCTTCGCGGTCGTCGATATCCTCCGGCTCGCTGAACTTCCTAAACAAATCCTTTACTGACATAATGCTTTCCTCTCCTGTATTTTTTTGTATTGTGCTCCGGTTCCGTATCTATTCCGTATCGCCGTCCCCGCGTGCGAACAGCGCCCGACCGACCCGTACCAGCGTTGCCCCTTCGGCTACTGCATACCGGTAGCTGTCCGACATACCCATCGACAGCACCATCGGTTCGTTCCGTCCCGGCGTCAGTTCCCACAGCGACTCCGACAGCCGGCGCATCTCCCCGAACAGCCGGCGGTAGGATGCCGCGTCCCCCTTGGGCGCCATGGTCATGAAGCCGCGCAGGCGCAGCCGGTCGAACCCGCCGCACACCGCACGCACGAGCTCCTCCGCGTCCTCCGGCAGGACGCCGCTCTTGGCAGGCTCGCGCCCGATGTTAATCTCAATCAGCACATCGACCACCCTGCCGTGTTTCTCCGCCTGCCGCTGCAGCTCCCGGGCAAGCCCCGGCGAGTCCAGCGACTCCACCATATCCACTTTATCTATGATATACTTGACCTTATTCGTCTGCAACGTCCCGATGAAATGCAGGTGCAGTCCGTCACGCTCCAGCCGGTCATACCGTTCCGTCAGCTGTTGGACGCGGTTCTCTCCGACAAAGCACACGCCGCAATGCCGATGCAGGTAGTTAATCTCCCCGACATCCGCGCTCTTGATTGCCGCCAGCAATGTCACCCCGGACGGATCCCGTCCCGCTTCCCGGCAAGCCGCCGCGATCTCCTCCCGCACACGCGCAAGGTTCCGGTCAATATATCCGTATCCGACCGGCGCCGAACCGTCTTCCTCCGGCATGATCCCGCCCCCTTTCACCGCTCATGGGTCTTTTCTGCTTTCTACGCAATGACTTTCCCTTCGTACAGGTTGCGCCCGCCGGTTATGATCCGGTCGTTCAGCTTCAGGAACGACCAGCCGTCCGCCGCGACCGCGCTCTGCACCTCCGGGTCAGCCGTCTCATCCTCCAGCGCCGCCTGCGCCTGCCCGGACGTCATCACGATGACATACCCGTTCCGCTCCGCCAGCACGCACACCCGGCGGAACACCACCCGGTTCCCGCTGAGGATGTACACGCCGGTCACGTCCTCCCCCGTTGCGGGAGACGGCAGACTGACCAGCGCCCCCGTCGGGATGCGATAGCCGGACACGGTGTCCAGCACCGTCTGAACCGACATCCGCCGCCCTTCGGCAAAGCCGTCCGGCATATCCGGCGAGCTGAACACCAGCAGTGCCTGCTCTCCTGCCGGCTCGTTGCGCAGGCAGGTCAGCGACAGGACGCTCCCGGCGGCATCGCCGCAACGTACCCGGTAGGTTCTGCCCGTCTCGAAGCGTTCCGCTTCGCCGGACGGCACCAGTGCCCCGGCGTACCACAGCGACCCGCACACCAGCTTGCCCGCAATGCCGTAGGCATCGGTCTCCCGATCCCCATCCGCCTGCTCTGTCAGGGCGCGGAATTCGTCGGCTGTCATGCTTTGGGCGCGCGCAGGCGTAAAGACCGCCTCCAAACCGTCTGTCGTGTAGCAGAACCAGCCCGCACGGGCGGCGCTCAGTTCTCCGACCAAGGTCAGCCCGGAAACCAACGAATCGCGCTCCTGCCGGAGTACGGACGCGCCTGCCGAGCTGCCGCCGCCCCCCGCCTGTGTGCGGTAGGCATCCAGCGCCGCCAGCAACGCCTCGCCGCGCTCCGCCGTGCCGGACAGGCTGCCGGCGGCGACAGCCGCAAGCGTCGCACGGTACTGCCGTTCCGCCTCCTGCAGGGCGGCGGTAGCGCCAGACGAGCCGCTCCCGCCGTTCTCCAGCAGGCGGATGCGGTCGTTCAGCAGATCAAGACGGGTCTGGAGTGCGGCGACCGCATCCCCGTCCATTGTAACATACGCACTGCCGAGCGTCTTGCCGACGCCCACTTTTTCCCCGTCCCGGACGCCGTACAGGAACACGTTTCCGCCTCCGGCAGTCACGGTTTCCTCGTCACGGAACAGGTACAGCACAAGGTCGCTGTATGCGGTATCCGTGATTTCCTGCGTGCGCAGGGTGTTGATATTCACCGTCAGGTGCCGGGCGCACTGGTACACCGCGAAGGCGACCAGCCCCAGCATCAGGAGGACAAAGCCCCCTGCAAGCAACGACTCCCCCCGGCGCTTCCCGCGCGCGGGGCGTCCCCCCAGCCGCCGGGCTTCCGCCATCTCCCCCTGCGGGGAGGCGGCAGGCGTCTTCGGCGTATCCGGCATGGTCACAGCCCCCTTCCGACGGCAGAGAGAGGGTACAGTACCCCTATCGCCACTCTGCTGTAGTATAGCACATTTTTTCCTTCAGGAAAAGAGAGATTCTGCATTGTTTACAATATCTTCAAAATTTCGCGCACGGTCCCCGGCATCCGCGTCCACCCATGTGACATAGGGACGCGCCGCGAACCATGTGGTCTGGCGTTTGGCATACCGGCGGGTTGCTGTCTTGAGCGCTTCCACCGCCTCCGCGCGCGTCGCGTGCCCGTCCAGCCACGGGAACAGCTCCTTATACCCGATCGCCTGTGCCGCCGTCGGGCAGAGGTCAAATACCCCCGCCGCCCGCAGGCGCCGCGTCTCCTCGGGCAGTCCGGCAGCCATCATGGCGTCCACCCGGCGGTCGATGCGATCCCAAAGAATGCGCCGGTCGCTGTAACGCAAGCCTATCACCAGCGCCCGGTACGGGCAATCCTCCGTGCGCGAGGCACGGTCCAGGTCGCTCTTGCGCCGCCCAGTGGTGCGGTATATCTCCAGTGCCCGGATAACGCGCTTGACGTTGTTGGGATGAATCGCGGCTGCGCTCTCCGGATCGACCGCCTCCAGCTCCCGGTGCAGTGCCTCCGCACCGTTCTGCGCCGCATACGCCGCCAGCGATGCCCGCAGTGCCGGGTCGGTGTCCGTCACCTCAAACGTCCCGCCGCGCAGGAAGGCGTCCAGATACAGCCCCGTCCCCCCGCAGAGGATGGGCAGCTTTCCGCGCGCCAGAATATCCGCCACCGCCGCGCGGGCATCGCGCACATAGTCCGCGCAGGAATAGCCGCGCGGGTCGGTGGGGTCTGCCACATCCAGCAACCAGTGCGGAATCCCCGCGCGCTCTGCCTCGTCCGGCTTGGCTGTCCCGATATCCATCCCCCGGTAGATCTGCATGGAGTCGCAGGAAACGATCTCCCCGCCGTGCCGCCGCGCCAGCTCCAGGGCAAGTGCGGTCTTGCCGCCCGCCGTACAGCCGACCACCGCGACCAGAAACGGTTTGCCGGTCTGCGTCACAGATCCAGCTCCTGCACGCCGTTCATCATGACATAGTTTTCCCGGACGCCCAGTTCCTCCATCCAGCCGCGGACAATGATGGTCTTCCAGCCGTGGGTATTGTAGCCCTTGCCCGCGTCATTCTCCCAGAGCCAGCGGGGGGTACACCAGAAGCAGCCGGTCGGCGCGACTGCCTCGTAGAAGTCCCGCTCCACACCGTTCTGCCCGTGGTGCGCCATCTGCACGTAGTCCGCCTTGAGTTTGCCGGTGCCGGCATACATGGCAAGCATCTTCTGCCCCTCCTCGACGCCCGCGTCACCCAGGAAGATGGTCTTCTTGCCGCCCAAGGTCAAGAGCAGGACGCAGGAGGCGTTGTTGTAGACATTGTTATTGAGTGCGCGGTTGAACTCCGGGCTGGGAGAGCAGAGGCACTCCACCCGTGCCGCGCCGAATTCATAGACGTCGCCCGCCCAGAGAATCACCGACTTTGTCGGGAAGCCCGGCAGCAGCCGCACAAACTCATCGGTGCTGTGCTCGCTCGGCTCTCCCGCATGGAGGTACTGGAGCGAGGGGAAATTGTAGTACAGCGCATCCACCGTCAGGTCATGCGGTCTGGTCTCCATGATGTGGTTGAGGCAGGTAATGTGATCCAGGTGCGGGTGGCTGAGGAACCAGCCGTCCACGTGCGGGATCTCCTCGCCCGTGACGCGCTTCAGCCAGCCGATGAGGTTGTCGGCATCCTGTGCAAAGCCGCCGTCCATGACAAGGACCTTGCCGTCCTCGGTGGTGATGATAAAGCTGTTCATCTGGGTTCCGGTCACGCTGTCCAGCATGATGATACTGTTCTTGCAATAGGTGGGATTCATGATCGCATCTCCTTTTTTGTATGTGGTAAATACAGCTTTTACTCGATAAACATGGCGTCCCCGAAGGAAAAGAACCGATACCGTTCCGCCACCGCCGTGCGGTAGGCGGCAAGCATTTTCTCGCGGTCGTAGAACGCCGATACAAGCATGAGCAGGGTGGATTCCGGCAGGTGGAAATTGGTGATGAGGGCATCGGTCGCCTTGAAGCGATAGCCGGGGTAAATGAATATCCCGGTGTCGCCCGACATGGCGCGGACGGTTCCGTCCGCATCCGACGCGGACTCCAGCGTCCGGCAGGAGGTTGTCCCCACGCAGATGACGCGCCCCCCGGCGGCGCGGCGGCTGTTTATCAGCTCCGCCGACGCGGCAGGCACCGAAAAGAACTCGGTGTGCATGACGTGATCCGTGATCTCGGTCTCCTTGACCGGGCGGAAGGTGCCCAGCCCGACGTGCAGCATGACCGGCGCGATGGCGACACCCTTATCCCGCAGTTTCTCCAACAGCTCCCGGGTGAAATGCAGTCCGGCGGTCGGTGCGGCGGCGGAGCCTTCGGTGCGGGCATAGACGGTCTGGTAGCGGTCGTTATCCTGCAGCTGCTCGGTGATATAGGGCGGCAGGGGCATCAGCCCGATCTCGTGCAGAATGTTGTAGATATTCTCGTATTTTTCGTGGTCGAAGGAGAACCGGATGAGGCGGTTCCCTTCCTCCAGGATGTCCGTCACCTCGCCCGTGAGGATGCCGTTTCCGAAGACACAGCGCGCGCCCACCCGCGCCCGCTTACCCGGCTTGACCAGGCACTCCCACGTATCCAGCTCGTGCTGGCGCAGGAGCAGAAGCTCCAGTCGTGCCTCCTCCCTGCCCTCGGCGTGCCCGTACAGGCGCGCGGGAATGACCTTGGAGTCGTTGATGACCAGAACGTCCTCCGGGGCAATATAGTCCGTGATATCATAGAAATGCCTGTGTTCGACCGAACCGTCCGCCCGGTGGATGACCATGAGCCGGGAGGCGTCCCGGCGGTCGGTGGGATGCTGGGCTATCAGCTCCGGGGGCAGGTCGTAGGCGAAATCCGAGGTCTTCAGATCTGTTCCGATGCGCTCGTTGAGAATAACGTCCGGCTTTACTGTATCCATATATGCGGTACTTCCTTGACTGTGCGTTGATTCGTGGCGGTTCCTCTGCCTTCGGCATATGCTGACAGCAGAACATCTGCCCCGCCATACACATCTATTATACTCTATCCGGCGCGGAAAAGCAAGAGTTTTCCCGGATGTTTCTGCGGCAAAAGGCAATCATTCGCCTGCGATTGCGAAAAGTGCAGGATGTGCCGGATGTACATCAGAGTTCCGGCGGAGCGTCAGCACCGCCAAAGCAAAAAACCGTTCCGGTTGCCCGACCAATCCCGCAGGGGATGAGAGCCGGGCAGCCGCATCTGCCCTCAAGAAAGGAGACTGCCATGAAGCCTGATACTGCCCCGCTGTTCGTCGGGTGCGCCACCGCGCTGGTCACCCCCATGCTGCCCGCCCCGGCGGGCGACGGATACACGCCGCCCCCTGTGGATTACGAATCCTTCGTCCGGCTTGTCCGGCGCCAGATCGCCGCGGGCGTGGATGCGCTGGTGGTATGCGGCACGACCGGGGAATCGTCCACGCTGACCGACGAGGAAAAGCTCCGGCTGTTCTCGCTCGCGGTACAGGAAAGCCGTCGGGCGGAGGCGGAGGGCATCGCGCGGCGGCATATTCCCGTGATCGCCGGGACGGGAAGCAACAACACCGCGCGCGCCGTGACGCTGTCCCGGCTGGCAGAGAAAGCCGGCTGTGACGGTCTGCTTGCGGTCACGCCGTACTACAACAAGGCGAATCAGGCGGGGCTGGTGGCGCACTATGCCGCCATTACCGCCGCCGTGCCGCTCCCGCTCCTCGCGTATCACGTCCCCGGACGGACGGGCTGCCGCCTGACGCCGGAGACCTGCCTTACGCTGTCCCGGATGGAGCAGATCGTGGGGTTGAAGGATGCGACCGGCGATGCCGCCTTCACCGCGCGGGTCGCGGCGCTGTGCGGGGACGCACTGCCCCTGTACGCCGGGTGCGATGATTGCATCCTGCCCGTGCTGGCGCTGGGCGGCAGGGGTGCCGTGTCGGTTGCATCCAACCTGTACCCGGATACCGTGACCGCACTTTGCCGCGCGTACCGTGCCGGAGACACCGCGCAGGCACGGCGTCTGCAAGCCGATCTGCTTCCACTGTGCGAGGCGCTGTTTGCGGATGTCAATCCCATCCCGGTCAAGGCGGCGCTTGCCGGGCTGGGGCTGTGCCGCGATGTCCTGCGCCTGCCGCTGACGCCTGCCGGGGAGGATGTGCGCCGCCGGGTACGTGACGCAACGCAAAAGGCGGGGCGCCCCGTTTGAAGGGCGCCCTGCCGCAGGTTTCGGAGCGGTTGGGGAACTGTCTGCGGGCTGCCGGGAACTGTCTGCGAACCGCCGGGAACTGTCTGGGAACCGTCAGGGGGAAACAACCCAAAAGGGGCTGCCGCATCAGGCGGCAGCCCCGGAAGGGAGACAGATAATTATCTTACGTAACGCTTCAGTGCTTCTTCTTCAGCGCGACAGCAGCCGCAACGGCAGCCATCACAACAGCAGACGCACCGCCGATAACGGACGCGCAACCGGAACCGGAAGCCTTCTCGGTCGCGGAAGCAGCGGTCGCGTTGGTACCGGTAGCATTGCCGGTCACAACCGCCTCGGTAGAGGTCGCAGTGCCGGGAGCCTGCGTGTTGCTCTCCTCGGTCTTGTTGGTCTGGGTCTCGGTAGCGGACTCAGTCTGGGTCGGGTCAATCTTCAGATAGGTGTTCTTGTAGTTGACAGCCTCCTCGACCGAGCGGAACGTACCCATGTAGCAGATGTCGAAGGTCTCATCGGCAGACAGACCGCCGAAGTCAATGCGGAAGCCGTTGATACGATCCTTGAAGTTATACATAGGCGTACCGTCATCGTTCTTCTCGCCCAGGTTGACAACGATCAGGTTGTAGTAGTCATCGCCGACCGTATCCTCAACGCAGTCCTCGCCGTAAGCATCCCACGAAGTCCAGGTGGTGGGACCGGCAGACATATTCTCGCCAGCCAGGTAGTACAGACCGCCGCTCAGAGAATCCGAGTTGCGCAGCAGCATGGCGAACACAGGGAAATCGGTAGCATTGTAGGTCAGCTTGCTCTTGATGCTCCAGGACAGGAAGGTGGAGGCAACAGAGGGGGTCAGCGCGTAGGAGTTGTCACCCTTCGCCTCGACCTTGGTGTTCTGCACCTCGGGATCCTTGTTGAAGGAGGACTTGGTGGCATCGAACAGCAGAGCAGGCTGGTTGGCAGGAACAGTGGAGGAATCGATCATCTCGCCGAACACCTTCACGTTGTCCTCGGGATCTTTCTTCTCGGTACCGGTAGGAGCAGAGCCGTTGACCTCCAGAATGGTCAGGGCAGCCACGCCGTCCGAAACACCGCTGTGGAACACGATGTTGACATAGAAGTCGCCGCTCTCAACCAGCTCGTTGAGGTTCTGGCTGATGGTAGCGCAGCCGGCAATGGTCTGACCGTTGACCTTGATGTCATAGGCAGAGCCATCCCACGTCACAGTCAGCGTGTAGATCTCACGACCCTGCGCATCCACCTCGCAGGCGCCGTTGGTGTTGCCCTGATGGACGAAAGCGGCGCCGTTACCCTCGGCATCCTTCTCATGGCTCCAGAAGTTCTCGCAGGTGGGGTTGCCATCGCCGGTACCGCGGTTCAGGGAGACCCAACCGGAGCCGAAGCCGTGGGTGGAGTCACCGGGCGTAACATTCTGGTTATCCGCGATGATGAAGGAAATCCACTCATCCGCCTGACCGTCCTCGCCCTTGTAGGAGAACTCGTCGATGCGGACCTTCATGGAGAAGCCTTCCTTCATGTTGAAGGTCTCCTTGGAGCCGACAACATAGAAGGGGCTCATGTTCTTGAAGCTGGGGGAAGTGGTATGGAAGCCTTCGGAATCATAGTAGAAACCACCGGCGGGGCAATAATCATCCGGATCATCGTAGTCCGTGGGGCTACGGCGGGTAGTCCAGTCGCCTTCTCCGGCGGCGGAAGCTGTCAGGGTCACCGCAGGAATCATGGCAAGAACCATAACGGCGCAGAGAACCAGAGCAAGCAGTTTTTTCATGGGGTTCGCTCCTTTCAAAAAAGCAGACATTGTTTTCGTTTCATGGTGTGCGTACATCCGCACGCCCGCTACGATACCATTATACCATAGCGCGGCAAATTTGTAAAGTGACGCTTTGCACCAATTTGACGCTGAAAAATTGAGCAATCTGCCCAATATGCCCCCGCATTCCGCGGGGCGGGGCGTTACTGCAGCGTCTCGTAGTAGTAAACAGGCAGTGCGCTCCAGCCGTGGCAGAGCGATCCGGCATCGCCGAAATCATCCGCGCCGCAGATGGTTTCCCAGAAGGAAGTGGCGCCCTCGCGGAGCATATAGAGGTATTCGCGGTCGATCTCCGCGAGGATGAGCGGGGCGTAGCGGCTCCGGTCAAGCGCCAGCAGGGCGTCAAAGCGGAAGGCGTTCATGCTCAGCGTGTTGGGGTAGACGCAGAGCCCCGTGTCAGCGGGTCCGTTCGCCTCCATGACGCGCAGCATGACGGAGGTGTCCAGCCCGTCGGCGGCGCCGCACAGGAGGCAGAGCGACTGCGTCAGCACGGTATACTCGCCCCGATGGATGCAGTCAAAGCTCTCGAACAGGCGCGTTTCCGGGTTGAAAAACACCTGTGCGATGGCGGCATTCAGCGTCCGGCTGGTGGCGCGGTAGGATGCAGCCTTGTCCTGCAGTCCCAGCGCCTCGCAGATATTGGCAAGCGCCCGGAGCGCCAGCGACAGGAATGCGTTCAGGGGTGCCTCCAGCCGCCGGCTCGTCTCGGCAAATGCACCGGACATGGTGGGCGTCCACTCGTAGAAGTTCCAGTAATCGCGCCGCCCCTCGAACTCGCCGTAGAAGTTCTCAATCACGCCGCTGTCCTGCCGTCTGCGCAGAAAGGTCTCCATCAGGTTCTCCAGCATGGGCAGATGCTCCGCCGCCAGCGAGGTATCGCCGCTGTGCCGGATGTACTCATCCATCTGGACAAAGAACATACAGGAGAAGGACGGAATGGGGAAATCCAACCCGGCGGGGTAGCACAGCATCAGCAGTCCGTCCCGGCGGACGCCGTGCGTCATCAGCTCCAGCGCCGCCCGCGCCGCCTGCGTCTCCCCGAAGGCGTAGTAGCCGCAGAGCATCTGGTTGCGGGAATCCATGGTATAAAGTGCCTGCTCGCGCCACGGGCAGTCCTCATAGTGCTCATGCAGGCACTGAAGCAGGGTGTTCTGGCAGACTTTGTATATCGTCTCGCGCAGCAGGTTCCCGCAACGGTACTCCTTGGCACACAGCGGGTAGGTCGTCGGGCGCAGTCCGGCGTAGTGCACCGTTGCCTCGGTGGTATGCAGGAAGAATTGCAGGTAGCGACAGCCGAAGCGGCGGAAGGTGTGCAGGTAGGTGTTGCGTCCCGCCTTCAGCTGAACATCGCACCAGAAGCCGCGGACGGCGGTGCGCAGTCTGCCGTCCTTGAGATGCTCGCCGAAACCGACGTCCAGGCGGCAGTCAGCGGGAACCTCAATGTCAAAATCCAGGAATCCGGCAGACTCCGTGCCGAGATCAACCGTGAAGTAAATGCCGTCAAAAAAGGCTGTGTCACCGGTCATTTTCAGCGTGGCAGGCGCGGAAAAATCCGTCGCGCCCATGTCGCAGGGATTGCGGTAGGTCAGGGCGGCGGACTGCATCCGCGTACCCGGGGTGCCCTCCTCGGTCATGTAGCGGAACTGTCCGGCAAGCGTAACGCGGGACGGCAGGCGCGGATCCAGCGTCAGCTTGCGGTTGGGGCGCAGGTGGAAATCGACAGAAATCCCCTCCGCCGCGCGCGAGGGCGCAAAGCCGTCCGCGCCCGCCGTGCGGAAGCCGTCATCGCCGTGCATATTATAATGGTAGGTAAGTCCGAGCTGGGAGGAGATCGGATCGCATCTTCCGGAAATATAATCGCGGGACAGGCGGGACAGCGTGTCGGTGCCGGAGGCGGTGAGGATATTGCCGTCCGCATCGGCAAGCTCGAAGATCAGCCCCGCTTCGCCGGGCGCGTAGGTCTGGGAGGCAACGCCGTAGTGCCAGACCGTGATTGCCATCCGGTTTTCGCCGGGGTGCGTGCAGGCGGTCACGTCCACCTCGTCATAGACCTTGTAGTCCGGGTAGTCGGCGTACTGTCCGAAAGCCGCCAACTGTCCGTTTATCCACACGGAGTAATTGGAATCCGCGGCAATACGCAGGCGGCAGGCGGTATCCGCCCCCGCCGTGAAGGTCGTCAGGAAATCGCAGAATTCATCCCGTCCGGCAGGCGCATTCCGCCAGATCCAGACAGCTTTTTCAAATGCTTGCGGCATGATAGATACCTCTCTCTTGGTGTTTTTTGCAGGGATTGCCGTTTCATGATACCCCATTTCCGGGAAAATGTCAAGACGGAAATGCAAAAAATTACAGGCGGTGTCCGGCGGAGTCGGAATCAAACGAAAGGTTTATTTATAAATCTACTGTTTATAGAGTTTTCCCTGCCAGCTGTCCGCCGCGTACAGGGCTTTATCTATATCATTCAGAACCGCGATCTTTTTCCGGCTCCACGCAGGGGCAAGCAGATCCGCCGCCATGCCGTCTCCGGTCAGCCGCCCGATGACAGTCTGCGGCGGGAGCAGTTCCAGTGCCCGCACCACGGTGCGGATGTATGCGTCCCGTTCCAGTGGGGTATAGTTTCCCTGCCGGTACATTTCACCCAGCGCCGTACCGCGCAGGACGTGCAGCAGGTGTATTTTGACCTGATCCGGGCGCAGTGCCGCCACCGCACGCACCGTGTCCAGCATGGCGTCCTCGTCCTCGCCCGGCAATCCGAATATGAGATGCACGCAGATCTGTATGCGCCCGGACGCCGCCCGCAGACGCGCATAGCCATCCGTGAAGTCCCGGTAGGTGTGCCCCCGGTTGATGCGCGCCGCCGTTTCGTCGTGCGCTGTCTGTAATCCCAGCTCCACGGTCAGGACCGTGCGCTCTGCCAGTTCCGCGAGGTACGCCGTCACATCGGGCGGCAGGCAGTCTGCGCGCGTGGCGATATTCAGCCCCACGGCATCCGGGAACGTCAGCGCCTCCCCGAACAGGTCGCGCAAAACGGGCAGCGGGGCATAGGTATTGGTGTGCGCCTGAAAGTACGGGATGCACGCGCACCCCTGCCACTTGGCGTCCAGCGCCCGTCTTGTGATGTCGTACTGCTCGCGCAGCGGAACGGTCGCCGACTGTGCGAAGTCCCCGCTCCCCCGTCCGGAGCAGTATATGCACCCGCCCCTGCCGCATCGCCCGTCAATATTCGGGCATGTCAGTCCCGCGTCCAGCGGTATTTTTGCGCACTTTCTGCCAAACGTCTGCCGGAGCCAGTAATCATACGTGCAGTACCGCTTGTTGCTGTCGGAATACGGGTACGGATTGGTATCCGCCTGACGGCTGTGCATCTGCGCTTCCCTCCCCTCTCTGCCGCCCGCCCGGCGGCGATGTCTTTACATACATTGTAACACACCGCGCAACGATTGTAAAGGGGTCGCCGTAAAACATCACCGGCTGGGGAACGAGGAAACGGGGAAACGGGGAAACGGGGAAACGTTGGGGGCTTCTTGAAAGAAGCCCCCAA
>CDZB01058780.1_pt1 | contig 205873 bp, 195 predicted proteins | sample 554961 | NCBI WGS metagenome assembly CDZB01 (sample SAMEA3182106, study PRJEB8094) | gut metagenome | biome: human; feature: gut; material: Stool; isolation source: human stools | place: Canada | collected 2013-02-26 | reverse complement strand
ATATTTAATTGAGAACGTCATGCAACCCTGTTTTCTCAGAATTGTAACATCGGCCGACGGCGAAGAGAGTGTGTTTTCGCAGTATGCGGAAATGGAGCTGACTCCCTTATCCGCAGTTTTGCGTTATACGCAGGGAGACGGTCGGGTATTTCTCCGCGTTTCGCGGGAAGGCGTTTTGGTCGAACGTGAAGGCGATTATGCGCTTAAGCTGTATCTGTCCGAAGGGCAGACGACGGCGGGCGTTCTCGGCCTGTCGGGGACGGAGGGAAAAGTGGAAACGTCCGCGCACCGCATCGGATTTTCGATAGGAGAAAATTCGTTGCTGCTGTCGATGAAATATACGCTGCGCTTCGACAGCGGAAAGCAGGAAATGAACGTAAGGCTCGTCGCGCAGGGTAAAAAATTTTCGGAGGAAGAATGAAAATCCAGTATTTGGGGCACTCGTGCTTCAAGCTAACCGAGAGTACGGGGACCACCGTGATTACCGATCCCTATGGCGGAATAGGGTATGAATTGCCCAAGGGACTGAAGGCTGACGCCGTTACGGTAAGCCACGACCATTTTGATCACAACAACGTTAAGGCGATCGGCGGCAGGCCGCTGTTGATCGACAAGGAGGGCTTTTACGAGCTTCCCGGCGTGGAGATCACGGGCATCAAAAGCTACCACGACAACGAAGGCGGCCGACAAAGGGGCGAAAACGTCATTTACAAATTTGTTATGGATGGGCTTGAAATATGCCATCTGGGAGATTTGGGCGAGGAATGTTCGGCCGAGCTTTTAGAGATGCTGTTGCCCGTTCATATCCTTCTGCTTCCCGTCGGGGGCACCTATACCATCGACGGTGTGCTCGCCAAGGAATACGTGGACAGGATGATGCCTGAAATCGTCATTCCCATGCATTACAAAACCCGAAGCCTTTCCCTCGATCTCGATAAGGCGGACGGCTTTCTCAACCTCTTCGACGACGAAGAGACGGAAATCAGCCATAAAGATGTACTGGAATTTTCCAGAGAAGATATGACGGAAGAAAAAACAAAAATAATTTTGATGGAGAGAACAAAGCTGTGAAAAACGAATGCGCATTAGAAGAACTGAAAAAAGCTTACATCCAATACCTTTCTACTTTGAGCATAGGCAGTCTGCGCTCGGTGGGCAGACATACGGGCGTCAATCAGTCCACGCTGAAAAAGAAGGGCGCGCTGATCGGAGATATTGTGGAAATTCTGATCGGAAATGTTCCCCCTGCGGCGAAAAACAACCGCGGCGCACCCGTCAAGGATACCTTTATCGATCCTCAGATATTCAACAAACTCGATGAGATCAAGTTTGTTTATCTTTCGGGCATAGAAACACCCGAGCTTATCCCTGCGCTTCCCGAATTTTCGGAGGAAGCGGAGGAGGTGCAGGAAGAGAACGTTTTGGAAGTGCGTTCTCCCGAGTACGAGGAAGCCAAGGACGCCTATTACGAGAAAGAGGTTTACAGCGGTCAGCTGGAAACTGCAAACGGCGTTTCTTCTCTGATGCCCCTCAATGGCAGGGACTCCGCGGCCGCAGAAAAAATCATCGTCACGATTTCCGAAATCAAGGCCCACGATTTAAGGGACGGCGACATCGTCGCCTGTCATGCCGAAAAACATCATGCGGCGCTCGTCGCTACGGATATTCTTTCCGTCAACGGCCTTCCCGTCGGGGAAGAAAAGCGTTCTCGCTTCGAGCTTTGCGATGTTTGCTACCCCGAGCAGCGGATATCTTTCTATGCGGAGGATAAAGGCTCGTCTGCCATGAAATATCTCGATTGGCTGGTTCCTTTCGGAAAGGGACAGCGGGGACTTATCACCGCTTCTCCCAAGACGGGAAAGACCACCCTCTTAAAAGAGATCGCTAAAGCCGCAGCCGAGACTCATCCCGACCTTCGTCTGTTGGTTCTGCTTACCGACCAGTCGCCCGAAGCCGTCGGCGAATTCAAAAAGATTGTGCCGAGAGCAAATCTCGTCTATACCACATTCGACGACGAGGCGGAGACGCACGTATTTGCGGCGAATTTCCTGTTGAAACGCGCAAAGCGTTATACGGAAATGGGTATGGACGTCCTCATGCTGGTCGATTCGCTCACCGCACTCGCGCACGCCTACAACGAGACGGAAGCTTCTGCCGGCGGCAAAACGCTTGCGGGCGGGCTGGAGAGTAAAACCGTTCATTACATCAAAAAGTATTTCGGCGCCGCAAGGTGCCTCGACCAAGGCGGTTCTCTCGCCATTTTAGGCACCGTTTCCGTTGATACAGGCAATCCCATGGACGATATTTTGGCCGGTGAACTGCTCGGCGCCGCCAATTCCGAGATTCGTCTCAGCGACTCGCTGGCCGCCAAACGGGTATTCCCCGCGGTTGATGCGGCGCGCTCTTTGACCAAACGCAGCGACCTGCTGCTTTCCGAAGAAGAATTTGCAACCGAGACGCTGCTCCGCAATCGTTACCTTCCTGCATTCGGAGCGGAAGCGCTGACCGAGATCGTCAATAAAAGCGACACTCCCGTCCGGTTTGCCAAGCTCGTATCAGCGGCCGTAAAAGAAAAATAATTTTTCATAATTCGGTGATTTGTATAAAGTAAAAAACTGAAACGGACGGCTTTTCAAGGCCGTCCGTCATTTTTTTTGCCTTACTTTGTAGGCGCGGCGGTTTTGCCAAAAAGCGAAAAACTTAGCTGAAAAGGATAAGTATTCAATTTTTGAAACTTCCAAAATATGGCAATCCTCTTTTTGCGGCTTTTTGGTGAATTTTGCCTCGATAGACAGAATTTTGCCAAACAGGGCTATAAGTTTTTCGAATACAATATATTGTATAAATCCTCTTGACTTTACCACAAGATATGGTATAATATATAAGCACTGATTTGATAGACACTATATATTGTGTTAAAAATAAAGATTGCATACAAGATATGGTATGCGAATTCTGAACGGAGAAATAAACAAAAAGAAGGTGAAGGTTATGAAGATTATTAAAAGAAGCGGGCAGGAGACGTCGTTTGACGAGGAGAAGATTGTCAACGCGGTGAAGAAGGCGAACAAAGAGGTCAACGAGGTTTCCCGGATTTCCGACGAGCAGATTCGTACGCTGGCACACGGCGTTGCGGAGGAATGCGTGCGCATGGGCCGCGCGGTCAACGTCGAGGAAATACAGGATATGGTCGAAGATCGTCTTATGGAGATCAAAGCTTTCGTCCTTGCACGCAAATACATAACCTATCGCTATGCCCGCGCTCTCGTGAGAAAATCCAACACGACGGACGCGCAGATTTTGACGTTGATCGAGTGCAACAACGAGGAAGTAAAGCAGGAGAATTCCAATAAAAACCCCACGGTGAACAGCGTACAGAGAGATTATATGGCGGGAGAGGTATCCAAAGACCTCACTCGGCGCATTCTGTTGCCCGACGATATCGTCGCCGCGCACGACGAAGGGATCATTCATTTCCACGACGCCGATTATTTTGCTCAGCATATGCACAACTGCGACCTCGTCAATCTCGAGGATATGCTTCAGAACGGAACGGTGATTTCGGGAACGCTCATCGAAAAGCCGCACAGCTTTTCCACCGCATGCAACATCGCCACGCAGATCATCGCGCAGGTCGCTTCCAATCAATACGGCGGGCAGAGTATTTCTTTGACCCATCTTGCGCCGTTCGTCGATGTCAGCCGCAAAAAGATCCGCAAGGAAGTGGCGGAGGAATTGGCCGAAGTGGGGATTGTCGATGAAGCGCGCATTGCGAAAATAGCGGAAAAGCGCCTGCGCGACGAAGTACGCAAAGGGATTCAGATGATTCAATATCAGGTGGTTACGTTGCTTACCACCAACGGCCAGGCCCCGTTCGTAACGGTATTTATGTATCTCAACGAGGCGAGAAGCGAGCAGGAGAAGGCCGATTTGGCGCTCATCATCGAGGAGACGCTTAAACAGCGTATCCAGGGCGTGAAAAACGAATCGGGGGTGTGGATCACGCCCGCGTTCCCCAAGCTCATTTACGTGCTGGAGCCCGATAACATCTCGGAGGAGCAACCCTATTGGTATCTCACGGAGCTGGCCGCAAAATGCACGGCAAAGCGCATGGTACCCGATTATATTTCCGAAAAGAAAATGCTGGAATATAAGATCGATAAAAACGGCGAGGGGCACTGCTATACCTGTATGGGGTGCAGAAGCTTCCTCACGCCCTATGTCGATGAAAACGGCCGGCCCAAGTATTACGGCAGATTTAATCAAGGCGTCGTCACGATCAACCTGGTGGATGTGGCGCTCTCCTCGGGCGGCGACGAAAAGAAATTCTGGGAAATTTTCGACGAGCGTTTGCAGCTTTGTTACCGCGCGTTGATGTATCGCCATAACAGACTGAAGGGCACCGTCTCCGACGCCGCGCCCATTCTGTGGCAGTACGGCGCGTTGGCCCGCCTCAAAAAGGGCGAAACGATCGATAAACTGCTCTATGGCGGCTATTCTACCATTTCTCTCGGTTATGCGGGGCTTTACGAATGCACCAAGTACATGACGGGAAAGACGCATACCGATCCCGAAGCGAAGCCTTTTGCGCTTTCCGTGATGCAGCATATGAACGACAAATGCAAGGAATGGAAGGCCAAGGAAAATATCGATTTCTCCCTTTACGGTACGCCGCTCGAAAGTACGACGTATAAATTTGCCAAGTGTCTGCAGACGCGGTTCGGAATTATTCCCGAAGTTACGGACAAAAACTATATCACCAACAGCTACCACGTGCACGTCAGCGAGCCGATCGACGCTTTCACGAAGCTCAAGTTCGAAAGCGAATTTCAACAGCTTTCTCCCGGCGGCGCGATCAGCTATGTGGAAGTGCCCAACATGCAGAATAATCTTGCCGCCGTGCTTGCCGTCATGAAATTCATTTACGACAACATCATGTACGCCGAACTCAATACGAAAAGCGATTACTGCCAGGTATGCGGCTACGACGGTGAAATTCAGATCGTCACGGACGATTCGGGAAAGCTGGTGTGGGAATGTCCTAACTGCCATAACCAGGATCAGGCGAAGATGAATGTCGCAAGACGCACCTGCGGCTACATCGGTACGCAATTCTGGAACCAGGGCCGTACGCAGGAAATCAAGGACAGAGTCCTGCATCTTTGATGAATTACGCCGAGATCAAGTGGACGGATATCGCCAACGGAGAAGGCGTGCGGATTTCTCTCTTCGTTTCGGGGTGTACGCATCACTGCAAAAATTGTTTCAACGAAGTGGCCTGGGATTTCGCTTACGGTAAATCTTTCGACGAAGCCGTGCGGGAAAAAATTCTCGAAGGATTGTCCCAATCCTTTATCGCGGGGCTTTCCCTGCTGGGCGGCGAACCTTTGGAACCGCAAAATCAGCGTGCGCTTCTGCCTTTCGTGCGGGAGGTAAAACGGAAATATCCCGAAAAAAACATCTGGTGCTATACGGGATATACCCTGGATCCTTCGACGGGAGAATTAAACGAAAAGGCGAAAAATACGCCCGATACCAAAGAATTGATTTCTCTTTTCGACGTTTTGGTGGACGGCCCGTTTATAGAGGAATTGAAAAAAATCACGCTTAAATTTCGCGGATCGTCCAACCAAAGGGTTTTGGACGTAAAAAAGACCCTTTCCGAAAAAAAGGCCGTTCTATATCTTGATTAATTTTATAATATCTGCTATAATAAAATATGGCAGATATTTTTTTATACAAAAAACGCATAAAAGGAGTGCTCCATGAAGTCAAACGATAGAAAAAGAATAAAATTCTTTTTGAGCTTTTCTATCGTCTGCGGCGCTCTTTCTCTCATCGCTTTCGGAATCGATCTCGTATGGCTGATTTCGGCAAAGGGAAAGCTCGCGTCGCTGGCTCATCCTCTGCAATTTTTTCTCCTGTTATTTTTATGCGGCATATTTTTGCTGGCGTCGTGCTTCGGCGCTCTCCGCTATTCGGGCGCGAAGAAAAGAGAAAACTATTTGGCAGAGCATACATTGCTTTGCCCGACGTGCGGAAAACGGATTTCTACCGACTGCGCCTTCTGTCCCGCCTGCGGAAAACCCTTGGATAAAGACCCCGAAAGCACTTCGGACAAATAGATCGGCATAAGTTACACGAGAGGAATGAATATGAATAAAGTTTTAGGGCAAGTATGCTCTTTTATGAGAAACCTCGATAAAAGGGCGGTTTTGGCCGCCGTCAGAGAGTTTTTCAACAGTTACGTTTTTTATATTTTCGAGACAATCGCGGCATGTCTTTTTGTGGCTGCGGGGCAGGAAGTCGCGGGGGCGGTCTTTTTTGTTACTCTGATATGTATGATCCTGCTCGTTTGCGACGATATACTGCCGACGACGCTTCCCTTTCTCCTTATTTCGGCCTTTACGACAAATCTTTACGATTCCTACGATTTGTTTATCCCTTATATTCGTTACGCTCCCGCGGCAGTCATCTGTCTGCTGTTTCATTTTATCCGTTACCGTCAGCCGATGAAGACGGGGGAGAGCGCCTACGGGATTTTGGCCGTCTCCGTCGCCGTCATGCTGGGCGGCATCGGACGGTTTTCCATTATGGATTACGTGCGGGGCGCGTATTACGTTTTGGGGCTCGGCTTCGGCATGCTGGCCGTTTATTTTCTCATGAGATCTCAGTTTTCAGTAAAGAGAAACTACGACCTGCGTCAGCGTTTTTCCGTCATTATGACGCTGCTCGGCCTGTTGTGTGCTTTTATCATCGCTTCGGGCTACTATAAAAGATTCCACGATATACCCACCTCCTATGCGCTCGGGTTTTCGAGAAATAATATTTCCACGCTTCTGATGTTTGCAATGCCGTTTCCGCTCTTCCTTGCGCTCAAGCGTCCCTGGACGGCTCTTTTGTCGCTTGTGTTTTACGGCGCAATCGCCGTCACCACATCGCGGGGCGGACTTCTCTTCGGGACGATGGAGGTTCTTTTCTGCTGTGCGTATTGGATATTTTCGGACGGAAAACGAATTCTTCGCACCGTGCTCTGTCTCGTCTCTCTGGCAATTATTTTCCTGTGTTTCAGAAAAATTATTTTAGACGTCATATACGACAGATTGCTCGCGGAAGGGGCAATTACGGGAGAGGTGCGTTATAAAATGATGTGGGAGGCGATAGAGAAATTCAAAAAAAATCCGCTCGTCGGGTTCGGAATATTGGATCAGGACATCGCCTATGCGGCCGATAAGAAAAAGGGCTCGATGGCCTGGTATCACATGATGACGTCGCAGGTCGTGGGGAGCATGGGGCTGGTAGGCATCGCCGCTTATCTGTTTCAATTTATAGGGCGGGTGAAACTCATTTTCCGAAATTTTTCGATGTGGTCGCTCTGCCTCGGGGGCTCTTATCTCGGTATTCTTCTCATGAGCCAGGTCAACCCTGGCGAATTTTGCCCGCTGCCTTTCGAGCTTCTCACCGTTCTGCTGTTTATTCTTCAGGAGCGGCGGTTGGAAAATGATCCGCTTCCTTTGAAGGGCACGAGAAAGCTCCCGTTGTAATTTCATAAAAATCCGTCGCATACAATAGAAGTATGAAGACGGATTTTTTTCGCAGAAAAACTTTGGCGCTGGCGGGCGTGCTGTCCGCCGCAACGGTATTATCGGGGATCTTTTACGCGCACGCTCTGACGCGGGCGATTGTTGCCGACGTAAGCGAAACTTTCTATTTCCTCGTGTCCGAGGAGGAAAATGTCCCCGCTTCCGCCTGGGACGCCTATCTCGGCGGCGGGGCGGGCTACGTCATGAGCCGCGGAAAAACCGAGTATGCGGTGCTGTCCTGCTATTTCAATGAAACCGACGCGCGGACCGTCAAAAACAATCTCGGCAATAAAAAAATTTCGGCGGCCGTTTTGGAAGAAAGCGGAGGAATGCTGTATTTCAAAAAACGTTCGGAAAAGCAGAATGCAGAAAAGGTAGCGGGCTGTTTCAGGACGATGGGTAGCTGCATCCGGCTTCTGTACGATATCGCCAATTCCGCCGAAACGGGCGAATATACCCAACAGGCGCTCAAGCGTTCGCTTTCGGCCGTGAGAGGCGTTCTTTCCCGTCTCGCGGAAGAGAACCGCGGAGGCGTCTTTACGGAGATTTCCGCCTGCGCCTCCCGGTCCGCTTTGAAGCTTTCGGAAATCGTGCGCGGTACCGTGTATGCCAAGGATATCAGATATCTTCAGGTTTCCTTAAGCGATTCTTATTTAACTTTAGCCGAAGAATTTTCCATCTGAATAAAAATTATCTCAAAAAACTTGCATTGAGAAAAATGATATGATATAATAAACTTATGAAGTGTATTTTCATTTACAATCCCAATAGCGGAAAGGGAAAAACGGCGAAAAAGCTGACGTATATCGTCAAAAAGCTGAAAAAGAGATACGCTTCGGTCGATGTCTATGCGACGAAAGCGAAAGGGGATCTCACCCGAAAGGTTGCGGAAGTTGCGGAGCAGTACGACTGTATTGTATTTTCGGGTGGAGACGGCAGCTTTAACGAAGTGCTTCGCGGCTTGGGAGATAGGGAGACGCTTCCGCTCCTCGGATATATCCCGGGCGGCACGGCTAACGATATTGCGCACAGCCTGGGGATTCCCCGAAAAAACGTGCGCAAGGCGCTGAACGTCATCCTCAAGGGCCGTCGGGAACTGCTCGACTGCATGCGCATCAACGGCGCGCAATATGCGATGTATTCGATCTCTGCAGGCGCGTTTACCAGCGCTACCTATACCACGCCCCAAGAGGCAAAACGCGCTTTGGGGCTGCTGGCCTATGGACTGGAAGGGATCAGAAAGAATATTCCCTTCCGCATTTTTTCCGTCGATGCGACGGACGGAATCACCCGTGTGCAGACGGAAAGCGTTTTTACGCTGATCATGAACAGCAAATGCGTAGCGGGACTGAAAATGAACAAGGACGCTTCCATGCGCGACGGGATCATGGAATGTGCGGTAATCAAGCAAAAAGCGAAGCCCAATCTCTACAATAAGGCGCGGGCGCTTCTGGCGCTCGGCAGTCTGTTTGTATTGGGGTACCGGTTTCGGGAACAGGATATAGAAAGACTGCAGGGAAACAAATTGCGCATCGAGGTTCCCGACGACGTCGTATGGAATTACGACGGGGAAAAGGGCGCCAGAGGCAGTATAGAGGTTGAAATTCTGTCCCGCAAGGTACCGCTTCTCGTCCCGAAAAATAATAAAAATATTTAGAAAAAGTACTGTCAAAACGCTTGCTTTTTTCTTTTGGATTTTGTATAATAAAAAAGCTGTCGGTGAGACAAGCTGATATGGCTCAGTCGGTAGAGCAGCTGATTCGTAATCAGCAGGTCGCCAGTTCGAATCTGGCTATCAGCTCCATAAAAATTCCTCGGGATTTCCAGATGGATTTTTCGGGGGATTTTTTTATTTTTCGGCCGCTTGACAAACGGAAAAAAACAAGCTATAATAAAACTATCATTGAAAAAAGGATTTGAGAGAGATGCAGGGATGGGTATTTCTGATTTGGTGTTTCCTGCCGTTGCTCATTTTGTTCTGGGCCGCGTGCGGCTTGAAAAAGCGAGCGGCAGTCGTCAGAAAACATCTAAAAAATAAACGATCGGAAACGAAAGGAGATGAGAGAGCGATGTTGAATCTTATCAATCAGTTTATCGGGAAAAAATGCGATATTCTCACGCTGGAAAAGCAATATACGGGCATTATCGAAAGCGTTGAGGAAAATTGGATCGTCGTCTGGGACAGCTATTTCGATACGAGGGAAATCATCAACCTCGAGTATGTCATGGGTATCCGCCAATGCAAGGAGAAGGCAAAGAAAACGGCGAGGGAAAAATAAAATATCGGAAGTTATTCCGCTGAAAATAAAAGCCGTTTCCGTAAAGGAGACGGCTTTTTTACTCGATGAAAGGTTGTTTTTTTTCGGGCTGCAGATTTTTAACTAAAGCAAATATTTCGTCTGCAAAGCGGTCGATTTCGTAACATTTCTCTGCCGTTCCATACAGCATTTCCGCGTCGCCCGCCCGAACCAGAAGCGGATAATCCGCTTGTCCGAGAAGGGAGAGTAAAGCTTCGTTTCCTTTTTTTACGGCCAAAACGTTGAGATAAAGCGCGGAAGCGAGGCAAGCTCTGATTTTCTTCTCCGAGATCCCGAGCAGATTTTGCAGCAATATCCGCCTCAGCCGCGAGGCGGTATAGCGTTTGGAGGTAAGCGCGGAAACGATGTTCGCCGTATTGTTTTTCGCGGCTCTTTTCAAAGCGTTTTCCAATCCCTCTCTGCAGTCGCAAATGCCTTTAAGCTCTGAGGCCGAAGCGCGCAGAAGCGCGTATTTTTCCAATACTTCCAACTCGCTTCCGTCGTTTTGGATTAGATCTTCTTCCACGTATAAGGGCACATTTTTATGGATTTTTTCTTTTTCGCCCCGCATAAGCGCCGCGCGGACTGCAGTCGCGGAAGAAAAGTTTTCGCGAAGGGTTTCGTCGGAATAGCCGCTTCCCTTTCGCCGGACGGGGATAAAGTCGATTTTTTTTTCGCAGCTTCGGACGGCGCGCGCGTATTCTATACCCAAAATATTGTTCGGTGAAAGGAGAAATCCGTCGGGAAATCGTGTCCGCCAAACTTCCGCCCGCGCTTTTGCGTAGCCGACGCCGCGCTTCATCAAAGCTTTTATTTCACGGGAAACCTCCGCGGGTTCGTTGTCTAATGCCTCGGCCGCTTCGAGAAAATTTTCCGAGTCGCCGCTTTCACAGCCGAAACAGAGCTGTGAAAGGTTGGGAATGGCGGTAAGAAGCTTTATCGCGCCTTTGGCAAACAATTCCGCGGGGGAGGTGGAAAACACGGCGGGGAGTTCGATTACCGCATCCGCGCCCGCCCGCACGGCGTGCCTCGCGCGGGTGTATTTGTTCAGGACGGCCGCCTCTCCCCGCTGAACGAAATTCCCGCTCATTATACAGAGGACGAAGTCGGCGCCCGAAGTTTTCCTGGCAGCCTGTAGGTGGTATAAATGGCCGTTGTGAAAGGGATTGTATTCGCAAATTATCCCGCAAATTTTCATTTTAACGCTAACCTTTTCCTTTACAACCTGCAAAATGTGTGCTATAATTAATAGCGAATGAAAAAACGGCGTTCCGTTTCTTGCCGATACTTATTATACACGAAAATCATAAAGAAATAAAGCGTTTCCAAGGAGATATTTATGAATAACATTCTTGACGAAATCAAAATCAAGGCGAAAGCCCTGCACAAGAAAATCGTTCTCTGCGAGGGCGAGGACAACCGCGTCGTAAAGGCGGCCTCCGACGCCGCGAAAGAAGGGTTGGCGGAGATCGTTCTGCTCGGCAACGAGGCGGAGATCAAGGCGGCCAATCCCGACGTCGATTTGACGGGCGTGACGATCGTCGATCCGCTTACTTCTCCCCGGCTTGCGGAATATAATGCGAAGCTCTGCGAGCTGCGCGCCTCGAAAGGCATGACGCCCGAGCAGGCGGCGAAGCTTCTGACGGACGGTACTTATTTCGGCGCAATGATGCTGAAGATGGGGGAGGTTGACGGCCTCGTCTCGGGCGCGTGCCATTCTACGGCGAATACCCTTCGTCCCGGGCTTCAGATTATCAAGACGGCAAAGGGAGTTTCTTCCGTGTCGAGTTTTAATCTCATGATCTGCCCCCCGCAGGGGAACCAATACTGTCCCGACGGACTCGTCGTATTTGCCGATTGCGGGCTCAATCCCACTTATACCGGCGAAGGGCTGGCCGACTGCGCAATCGCTACGGCCAAATCCGCGCGCGAAATCGCAGGCATTGATCCGAAAGTAGCCATGCTTTCTTTCTCCACCAAAGGCAGTGCGAAGCACGACAACGTGACGTTGGTCGCGGAAGCGGTGAAGATAGCGAAGGAAAAAGAGCCCGGGCTGAAGATCGACGGCGAATTGCAGTTCGACGCGGCCATCGTACCCTCCGTGGGAGAATTCAAGGCGCCCGGTTCGGCGGTGGCGGGGCATGCCAACGTATTTATTTTCCCCGATTTGCAAGCGGGTAACATCGGCTATAAGATTGCGGAACGCCTCGGCGGATTTATGGCCGTCGGCCCCATTTGCCAAGGCTTTGCGAAGCCCCTCAACGATCTGTCGAGAGGCTGCAAGGCGGAAGATATCGTCGCCGCGGTAGCGATTACCGCGCTTCAGACGCAGTTTTGACGGAGAGAAATAACGTTTATGAAAATTTTAGTCATCAATTCGGGAAGCTCTTCCCTCAAATATCAACTTATCGACATGGAGACGGAGGAGGTCATCGCCAAGGGCAACTGCGAGCGTATCGGCATCGACGGCTCCAAGCTCACGCATAAAGCAAGCGGAAAGGAAATTGTCGTCGAACAGCCCATGCCCGACCATAACGTCGCCGTACAGTTGGTGCTGAAAGCGTTGACGAATAAAGAAGCGGGCGTGATTTCTTCGATGAAAGAAATCGATGCGGTCGGTCACAGAGTGGTCGCTTCGGGCGAAGCATTCAAACAGACGACGCTCGTTTCGTCCGAAACCATGGCGGTGATGGAAGAGATCAAGGATCTCGCGCCCCTGCACAATCCCGCCGCAATCGTCGGCGTCGAGGCCTGCCGCGCGGCGATGCCCGAAACGCCCATGGCTTTGGTATTCGATACGGCTTTCCATTTCACGATGCCCGAATATGCGTATATGTACGCCGTAGATTACGCAGACTATGAGAAATACAAAGTGAGAAGATACGGCGCTCACGGCACCAGCCACAAATTTGTTTCCCGAGAAGCGGCGAAATATCTCGGGAAAAAGCCCGAGGAGCTGAAGATCATCACCTGTCATTTGGGTAACGGGTCGTCAATTACGGCGGTAAACGGCGGAAAATGCGTCGATACTTCGATGGGGTTCACGCCTCTCGCGGGCGTGCCCATGGGTACCCGCAGCGGCGATATCGATTATGCGGCTGCGGAATATATCGCTCGGAAAAAAGGATTGGACGCCGCCGAAACGCTGACCTATCTCAATAAAAAATGCGGTATGCTCGGCGTGTCGGGCGTCTCCAGCGATTTCAGAGACCTCACCGCGGCAAAGGCGGCCGGAAATAAGCGCGCGGCGCTCGCCCTCGATATGTTCAACTATGCGTGTAAAAAGTATGTCGGCGCGTATGCCGCGGCGATGAACGGCGTGGATTGCCTCGTCTTTACGGCGGGAGTCGGTGAAAATACGCCGGGCGTTAGAAAGGGAATCTGCGAAAACATGCAGTATCTCGGCCTGGAGATAGACGAGGAAAAGAACGCGGAAAAGAACAACGGCGAAATTCGCGATATCACGGGAAAGAACTCTAAAGTGAAGGTACTGATCATTCCCACCAATGAAGAACTCGTCATAGCACGGGAAACGATGGAATTACTGTAAATTTTCCGCAAATTCCTCGAAAAAAAGTTGACAAACAAGCGGAAATATAATATACTTTTATAGTCGGTTTTATGATGATTATCGATGTGAGAAAACTCAATGCCGGAAAGACGTATTCCGGAAGGCTCGAATTCGAGTATATGGCTCCCGAAAGCCTGATAGACATTCCTTTCGTCAGATTCTCTGCCCCCGTAAAGGTGGAGGCTGAATTCGAGCTCTACGAGGACGACTCGTTGGAGCTGAAGGGGAAAGTGAGCTATGGCCTCGAGGGACAATGCTCGAGGTGTTTGAAAGAGGCCTCCGAGCGGGTAGAAGGGGAGATAGATGCTTATTTCCAGCCTTTCGAGGACGGCGAGGACTATTCCTATTCGAGCGGAATTATCCATCTTGAAGACGCGGTGAACGACGCGATCATGGCGAGCATGCCGCGAACGCTTTCCTGCGGCGAAAATTGTCAGGGCATCCGATATTGAAAAATCAAAGAAATTAAACAAGAGGTGTAAATATGGCAGTACCCAAGAGTAAACAGTCCAAGAGCAGAACAAACAAGAGATTCGCAAATTATAAAGCCACTGCGGCCACGCTGGTGGAATGCCCTCATTGCCACGAACTGACCGAGGCGCACAGAGTGTGCAAAAGCTGCGGCTACTACGACGGGAAAGAAGTAATTTCCCAGAAAGAAGACAAAAAGAACTAATCGTCTGAAGCGAAAGAATTTAGGCGGGTTGCTTTGCGCATCCCGCTTTTTTGCGTTATGTCCGTCTCCCTGTTTTTTATTAATTTTTCACCATGGTTAATATTGGAAATGCTTGACAAATAAGTTTTCGATATGTTATAATGCAGGCGCTTCAAAAAGAGTTTTATTGCACATACTGCCGAAAACGATAACGGAGAAGGAGTCCGCATGAAAGAAAAATTTACGGTGACGGGAATGACCTGTTCGGCGTGTTCCGCAGGGATAGAACGAACCTTGAAAAAAATGGACGGCATCAAGAGCGTCGAGGTTTCGCTGATGGGCGAATCGATGAACGTAGAGTACGACGAGGCGATCGTCTCCCGCGAGGCGATCGTCGCCGCCGTGAAGGAGCTGGGCTACGGCGCGACCCTCTTCGACGCCGCCGAATGGAAAAGACAGAAGCCGCAGACAAATACGTTAAAGCGTCGCTTTTTTATTTCTTTGCTCTTTCTTATCCCTTTGATGTATTTTTCCATGGGCGAAATGGTGGGGCTGCCGCAGCCTTCCCCGACTGTCAATTATACGGTGCAGCTCATATTGACTGCACTGATTACGGCCGTCAATTTCCGTTTTTTCACCAACGGCGTCAAGGCCCTTCTCAAACGGGTGCCCAACATGGATACCCTCGTGGCGCTCGGCTCTGCGGCTTCCTTTATTTATAGTTTGGTTTTAACGATTCAGGTCTATGCGGGCAAGCTCCACCATGCGCATATGTTTTACGAATCGGCGGCCATGATTCTCACTTTGGTCACGCTCGGAAAATGGCTGGAGGAAAAATCCAGGCATAAGACGGGCGAGGAGGTAGAAAAGCTCATCAAGCTCATGCCCGACGCCGTGACCGTGGAGAGAAACGGTTTGCAGTCCGTCGTCGCTTTTTCGGAGATTGTGCCCGGCGACCTTTTGATTGTTAAACAGGGCGACTATATCCCCGTGGACGGGAAGATCGTCGAAGGGCACGCCTTTGTCGATCGGGCGGCGATCACGGGCGAAAGCATGCCCGTCGAGCTCGGGGAGGGGGACGCCGTGACGGGCGCGGATATCGTAAAGAGCGGTTTCGTCAAGGTTCTCGCGGAAAAGGTCGGCGCGGAAACCACTCTGTCCCAAATCGTCCGCATGGTGAAGGACGCGGGCGCCAGCAAGGCTCCGCTTCAAAGGATCGCCGACAAAATCGCGGGCGTGTTCGTGCCCGTGGTGACCTTGATCGCCTTGATCACGTTCGTCATTTGGCTCGCCGCGACCAAAGAAATGGGCTTGGCCGCAAATTATGCGATCAGTGTCCTCGTCATTTCCTGTCCCTGTGCGCTCGGGCTCGCCACGCCCGTGGCGGTGATGGCCGCGACGGGGAAGGGCATGTCGCTCGGCATTTTATACAAGGATGCAGAGGCCCTGCAAAAGGCCAGAAACGTCAATTGCGTGCTCCTCGATAAAACGGCCACCCTCACCGTCGGTCGGCCGCAGGTGACCGATTTTGAGCCTTTAACGGGCGACGAGAGCTTTCTGCTCGGACTCGCGGCGTCGATTGAGGCCCATTCCAATCACCCGATAGCGGAATGTGTGCGTGCCTATGCCGAAGCGAAAGCGCCCGACCAAAATTTACGGACGGAAAACTACGCCTACGAACCGGGCAAGGGCGCAACGGCGGACTATGAGGGAAAAACCTACCGCCTGGGCAATAGAAAACTGCTCGGCGCCGCTCTGAAAAAAAGTGCCGCGGAGCTGGAGAACGCCTATTCCGCCGAAGGCAAAACGGTGGTATTTCTGGCGGACGATAAACACATTCTGGCGATTTTTGCCGTGGCGGATACGTTGAAGGAGAGCAGCGCGGAAGCCGTAAAGGCGCTCAGGGAGCGTAAAATCCGCGTCGCCATGCTCACGGGCGACAGCGAAAACGTCGCTAAGGCGATTGCGGCGAAGGTAGGGCTGGACGAATATTTTGCCGAGGCCTTGCCCGAGGACAAAACGAAAGCGGTGCTTCGCGTGAAGGAAGCGGGCGGAAACGTCGCCATGGTCGGGGACGGCATCAACGACAGTCCCGCGCTCAAGGCCGCGGACGTGGGCGTGGCGATGGGTACGGGCACGGATATCGCCATAGACAGCGCCGACGTCGTACTCGTCAGCGGCGATCTCCGCTCGGTAAGCACGATGGTCGATTTGAGCAAAGTGGCCGTAAAAAATATCAAGGAAAACCTCTTTTGGGCGTTTTTCTATAACGTGGTGGCTATTCCCGTCGCGGCGGGCGCGTTTGCGTTTGCAAATTTCACGCTCAATCCCATGATCGCCGCCGCGTGTATGAGCCTGAGTTCCCTGTTCGTCGTGGGGAACGCTTTGCGGCTGACGAGATTCGGGAAATCTAAAAAACAAGACGGACAGAAAAAGGAGGAGACGCATACAATGACGAAAACTTTAACGATCGAAGGCATGATGTGCAATCACTGCGTCATGCACGTGACAAAGGCTTTGGAAGGCTTGACGGGCGTCGAAAAGGCGATAGTGGATCTGAAGAAAAAAACAGCTGTCGTCACTTTGAACTGCGAGGTATCGGACGCCGAATTGACGGACGCCGTCAAAGAAGCGGGCTATGAGGTGACAAAGCTCGACTGACGCGCGGGAATATGACAAAATAAATTTTTCCGCGACAAAAAGAGACAGGCAGACGACGGTTGCATATGTTATCATATTCCCGACGAAACATATAGGAGGGAATACATATGTCCGAAATGCTGCTTCTCGACAAACGCACACAGGGCCTTATCGAGGATTACGTCCCGCAGGGGGATATCCTCGAGGGCGTCGTGTGCTTTTTTTCGGTTTTTGCCGATTATACCAGGGTAAAGATCTTATCCGCGCTTGCCATCAGCGAGCTGTGTGTCACCGATCTTTCGCGAATCCTCGGGATCAACCAGACTACCGTCTCGCACCAGCTGCGCTTTCTCAAGAGCGCGGGGATCGTAAAATGCTGCCGACAGGGGAAGGTGATCTTTTACAGCCTCACAAACGACTCCGTCAACGACGTTTTATTAAAAGGAATCGAGTTTTTGGGCTGTTAAGATAATTATTTCCGTCGTATCCCTTGCAAAATCGCGTAAATTGGTATATAATAGTAACGTCGGCTGCGGAAGCCCCGCTTCCGCGCGCCTCGGAGGGATATGGGCGAATTACAGGAAAAACTGAAACTTCTTCCCGACAGTCCGGGCGTGTATATCATGCTGGACAAGGACGGAATCGTCATCTACGTCGGAAAGGCGCGCGTGCTTAAAAACCGAGTGCGTCAATATTTTCACGGCTCCGAAAAGCCCGAGAAGGTCGCCGCGATGGTGGAGCATATCGCGGACTTTTACTACATTATCACCAAGACGGAAATCGACGCGCTGGGGCTGGAAAACAATCTCATCAAAAAATACAAGCCCAAGTACAATATTCTCCTGAAAGACGATAAAACGTATCCCTATATCAAAGTTCATACGAGGGAGGAGTTTCCGCGTTTTTCCATCACCCGCAAAATCAAAAAAAAGGACGGAAAATATTTCGGGCCGTTTATGGGCGGAATCCGCTGTAAAGAGATCCTCGACGTAACCTCGTCCGTCTATAACGTCCGCCTCTGCGACGTAGCAATCGGCGAAAAGCCGAAAAAGCCCTGTCTCGCCTATCACCTCCACCGCTGTCTTGCTCCGTGCGCGCACTTGTGCACCAAGGAAGAATATGCGGAGCGCGTGAAAAAGGCGGTGTCCTTTCTCGACGGAAACTACGAGGAAGCGGAGAAGCTTCTGCGCGAAAAAATGATGCAGTTCGCCGCCAACGAGGATTTCGAGCTGGCGATGGAATACCGCGAAAAGCTGGCGATGCTCTCCAAGCTTAAACTCAGGCGGATCACGTCGCTCAATCGCTGTATCAATGCGGACATCATTGCCTTAAAGACAAATTATCTCTATTCCGCCGTCAATATTCTCATTACCCGCAGCGGAATCATGCAGGGCGGAAGCAATTTCGCGTTGGAGGACGCGTCTTTGTCCGAAGCCGACGCGCTGACGGCGTTTATTATTCAGTATTATTCCACTCACGAGATACCCGAGGAAATCATCACCGCGGAATATTGCGAAAAAGAGCTGCTCGAAAATTTCTTTCTCGAGCATTTCGACAAGAAGGTGGAAGTTGTGTTCGCAAAACAGGGCGTTCGGCGCCAGCTGCTCGAAATGGCCGAACGCAACGCAGAGGACTATCTCTCAAAATCGATCGACAAGATCAAGCATAAAGACGATATGACCAAAAATGCCTGCGCGCGGCTGAAAGAGATACTCGGCTTAAAGCGTTATCCCAAACGCATGGAATGTTACGATATTTCCAACATCAGCGGAGTGGATAAGGTAGGCTCTATGGTGGTTTTTTCCGACGGCGAGCCGGATAAAATGAGTTATCGGCGGTTTAAAATCAAGACGGTGGAAGGCGCAAACGATTTCGCTTCCCTTCAAGAAGTTTTGAAACGGCGGCTCTCCAAGCTGGGGACGGCGGAAGAAGCGCGCTTTCCCAAGCCCGACCTCATCATCATCGACGGCGGCAAGGGTCAGCTTTCCTCCGTGGAGGAGATTTTTGAGGAAATGAACGTCACGGACATCGACCTCATCTCGCTCGCCAAACAGGAAGAGGAAGTGTTTACCCCTTATCGAAGCGACAGCGTGCGTATCGATCATCGGGATTATGTGCTGAAAATGCTTCAGCGCATCCGCGACGAGGCTCACCGCTTTGCGATCACTTATTTCAGAAGTCTCCATTCCAAACGCAACCTGGCCTCCGTATTGGCCGAGATCGAGGGCGTGGGCAAGAAAAAACAGATCGCTTTGATGGAGAAATTCGGGACGATCGATAAAATTATGCACGCGGGGATCGAAGATCTGACGCAGGCGGAAGGGATCGGCGAGGAGCTCGCCAAACGTATCAAAACTTATTTCGAGGAAAAACTGTAATTCATGCGAAAGATAAACTATCCTTTGATTATTTCCGATTTCGACGGCACTTTACTTCGTTCGGACGGCACGATCGCCCCCGAAACGAAACTCGCAATCGACGGCTATATCGCCGCGGGCGGCACGTTCGGTATCTGTACGGGGCGAATGACGGGCTCTATTCTGCCGCGGGCGAAAGAGCTCGGGTTAAAAGGCCTTGTGGCGTCTTATCAGGGCTCCGTAGTTTCGGACATCGTGAGCGGGGCGCTTCTCGTCGATGGATTTATCCCGTTCGACGGTGCGGTAAAAATTTGTAAAGTTTTCGAAGAAATGGGGCTGCACACCCACGTCTATACGTTGGATAAATTTTACGTCAATATGGACGACGAAGCGTTGTCCATGTATGAGAGCGTGTGCAGTGTGAAAGGCGACGTCGTTTTGAGAGAGCCGCTTTCCGCGCTGGTGGCGCGCGAAAAGCTTAAAGTGCGTAAGGTACTCGCCATGGTGGAGCCTGCGGACAAAAAACGCATATTTTCCGCCGTGGAAAAGGCGTTGGGAGAAGAATTTTACGTTACGTACAGCGCCGCCAGCCTCGTGGAAATCACCAGCAAAACGTTTAGCAAGGGCAGCGCGGTGCGGTTTATGGCGGACTATTATCACGTTCCCGTCGAAAGGACGGTCGCTGTGGGCGACAGCCTCAACGACCTGCCCATGCTGGAAGCGGCGGGGCTGGGGCTTGCCGTCAGAAACGCCGACGAAATGCTGAAAGATAAAGCGATTTCTTTCGAATATTCCAACGACGAAAACGCCATAGGGCGGATTATAGAAAGGTACGGTTTTACGGGAGAAAAGGAATGAACGAACGTGTGACGGAAAGCGTGATGCTGGATAAACTCGCTTCCGATCTCAATCTGGAAATCATCTATACGGGAAGGGGAGTGGTCACTCTTTCCAGCATGAGCGTGGAACGCCCCGGCTTACAGCTTGCGGGCTTTTTCAGCTATTTCGACCCGCGCAGAATTATGGTGTTCGGCCTTTCGGAGCACGAGTATCTGCGTTCCTTTTCCTCGGAGGAAAGGCGGGAAAAGCTGTCGAGGCTGTTCGATTACGGCGAGGTACCATGCATCATTTTAAGCCGCGATCTGCCCTCCGTGCCCGAGCTTATGGAGGTTGTGAGAAAGGCGTCGTGTCCCTTGTTCAGAAGCCCGAAGGTGACAACCGACCTCATGAGCGATCTTTATATCTATCTCAATCGTATGCTCGCGCCCTCGGTGACGGAGCACGGCGTGCTGATGGAGGTCTTCGGCGTGGGAATGCTGCTGACGGGCAAAAGCGGCGTGGGAAAAAGCGAAACCGCCATGGAGCTGATTAAACGCGGACACCGCCTGATTGCGGACGACAGCGTGATTATTAAGGAAATCGCCAACGATTTATACGGTACGGCGCCCGAAATCATTCGTTACTTTATAGAGCTGCGCGGCATCGGTATCATCAACGTCAAGAGCATGTACGGCTCGGGCTCGGTACTCAACGAAAAGAAAATCGAGCTCGTTATTCAGCTGGAAAATTGGCAGCAGGGGAAGGAATACGACCGCATGGGCGATACCGCGGCCTTTGCGGAATATCTCGGGATCAAGATCCCGAAACTGACGATTCCCGTCAGCCCTGGGCGAAATCTTGCTATCATCATCGAGGTCGCCGCGCGTAATTTCCGTCTCAAGAGTATGGGCTACGACGCCTCACAGGAATTGATTACGCGGAGCATCGGGCGTTGAGGGGAGAGTACTATGTCTGAAATATTGGCGCCTGCGGGAAATGCAAAATGCGCCGCAGCGGCGATTGACAACGGCGCGGACGCCGTATATCTCGGATACAGCGCCTATTCGGCGCGCGCAGGCGCGGAAAACTTCGACGGAGAGGCCCTCGAAGAGATATTGAAAAAGGCGCATTTCGCGGGCGTAAAGGTGTATGTCGCCATGAATACGCTGGTGAAAGAGTCCGAAACGGAAGAGTTTGTAAAGACGCTTCTCGAGGTTTGGAATTCGGGTGCCGACGCGATTATTATGCAAGACGTACTACTCGGACGTTTCGTGCACGAGCGCTATTCCGATATCGTGCTCCATTTAAGCACGCAGGCGGGCGTATGTAATACCGAGGGCGCTCGTTTCGCCAAAAAATGCGGCTTTTCGAGGGTGATTTTGGCTCGGGAAACGCCGCTTGCGGAAATAGAAAAAACCGCGGCCCTTATGGAGACCGAAGTATTTGTGCAGGGCGCCCTTTGCACCTGCTTTTCGGGACAGTGTTATTTTTCTTCCTTCGCGGGCGGAAACAGCGGCAACCGCGGAAAATGCAAACAGCCTTGCCGTAAGATGTATTCCTACGACAGAAACGGTTTTGAGGAGAGGTCTTACGCCCTGTCTTTATCGGATCTATGCGTGGCAGAGGAGATTGAAAAATTCAGACGGGCGGGCGTTTCCTCCTTTAAGATCGAAGGACGGATGAGACGCCCCGAATATGTGGCCGCGGCAGTGCGCTATTATCGGCTGTTGCTGGACGGGGGAACGGAGAAAGAAAAGGTTGCGGCGCTGTCCGATCTGAAACGGACATATAACCGCGGAAATTATACGAAAGGGCTGGCGTTTGGTCAGGATAAGCGTTTCCTTTCGCGGGCAGTGCAGGGACATATCGGGGAAAGAGTCGGCACGGTAAAGGTTTTGAGCGGTAAATATTACGTTGAGGGTACTTTCAGACCCGTTTCGGGCGACGCCTTCAAAATTTTGAGAAACGGGCGCGAAGCGGGCGGCGCGGCGTTTGTCGGTTCGACGGAAAGAGGTTTTTATATTTCCTCCTCTGCGCGGCTTCTGAACGGGGACGGCGTATTCGTCACCACCGATACCGCCGTCAACCAAAAGGTTTTATCGGGGGAAAAGCGTATTCCCGTTTCGCTTACGTTGCGTTTTTGCGAGGGCGAAAACGCCGTGGCGGAATGCGGAGACGTGCGTGTATTTTCGGAAGAGCTTCTCTCTCATGCGCAGGCACACCCGTTGACAACGGAAGAGCTTGAGTCGTGTTTTTTGAAAACGGACACTTTGCCGCTGGACGTTTCGTTTGAGAAAATTACATTGGAAGGGGAAGTATTTCTGGCTAAATCCCGTCTCAACGCCTTGCGCCGCGCATTTTATGAAAAATTGTTCCGCGCGCGCACGGAAATATGCGGGCGATGTTATGCGTTTCAGCCGATACCGCGTTCTTCGCGCGTCGGGAAAAATGAAAAAACCGCTTTGATTGCTTCCGATTTCAAAGATATAAAAAATATCGACGTCGCCGTGTTCAAGCCCGACGATTATGGGACGGAGCCGCCCGAAAGTTTTACGCGGGGCGGTTTCGAAAAATTTATTTACTATCCCGCGTTTGCTTCGGAAGCCGATTTGAAGGCCGTCGAACGGCTTTTGAAAACGACGGGTGCGGACGGGATTTATGCCGAAAATTACGGCGGAATATCTTTTGCCGAGGATAAAAACGTAAAGTTATTTGCGGGGACGGGGTTCAATCTCACCAACGCGGTCGCCGTAAACGAGCTTTTGAAAGAAAACGTCGTCGCCTATTACGCCGTTTCCAAAGAGCTTGACGAGCGGGAAGCGGCCGCGCTGGGCGGCGAAAAGGCGTTTTTGCTTTCTTCGGGAGATATCATGCTGATGGATTTATGTTATTGCCCGTTCGGAAAAACCTGCGCTTCCTGCGATAAAAAACATGTTTATACCCTCACAGACGAAAACGGCAGGGCGTTTCCCGTACGCCGTTACGTTTCCGCGGCGGGAGACTGCCGCTTTGAGGTATTCAACTGCGCTAAATTGGTCGGCCGCGGTCTTGCGGGATTGGGAAAACTGCTCGACTGTTCCGCGATAAACGACGGCGGCCGAGCCGCGGCGCTTGCGGAGGACGAGGAAGCTCAAAGGGCGTTTTACGGCAATTACACCGCCGGACACCGAAAAAAGAGCGTGCTGTAAAGGAACATTATCATGAACCGAAAAGCCATAGAAAAAACGGAACTGAATAAAATTTTGTCGTTGGTCGCAGAATACGCGGTGCTGGACGGAAGCAGGGAGCGGCTGAAAAGCCTTTCTCCCGAGACCGACCTTTCCGCCGCGAAAAAGAGCCTCGAGCTGACGGAGGAGTGCGTCAAACTGCTCTTTACCTACGGCGTGGGGAAAATCGAATACTTTCCGCCCTTCGCGGATGAATTGGAACGGGCCGCAAAGGGTTCGGCGCTTTCCTGCGGCGAGCTTTTAAGCGCCTGCAACCTTCTCCGTGCGGCGCGTATCGCCCATTCGGGCATTGCAGGGGTGACGGACGAGGAGATTAAAGCCGTCCGCGTCCTTGCCGACAGGCTTTATTTCGACGCGGCTCTGGAGGAGGATATTCAGACAAAAATCTTAAGCGATACGGAAGTGAGCGACTATGCCAGCGACAGGCTCTACACCATTCGTCGGGAGATACGTTCGCTCAACGAGAGAATCCGCTCGAGGCTGGCCGAATATCTGACGGGAGAAGAGGGGAAATATCTCCAGGACGGCATCGTCACCATGCGCGACAACCGTTACGTTCTGCCCGTCCGCGCGGAATATAAGCGCAACATCAAAGGCTTTATCCACGACCGTTCCGCCAGCGGCGCGACCTTCTTTATCGAACCCGAGCAGGTTCTGGAAATGAACAATGAACTGCGTTCCCTCGCCATCGACGAAAAAGAGGAGGTGGAGCGTATCCTCGGCGAGCTTTCCCGCCGGGTGGGATTTATGGGCAAGGAGCTCGTTTCAGACATAGAAGTGCTGGAGGAACTCGACGGGTTTTACGCCCGCGCCGAATATGCCTATAAGCTGTCCTGCGTCAAGCCCTCCGTTAACGCATCGGGGATCGTCTCTTTCGATTGTGGCCGCCACCCGTTGATCGACCGCAAAAAAGTAGTGCCCGTTACGCTGTCGCTCGGCAGGGATTACCGTTTTCTGCTCATCAGCGGCCCCAATACGGGCGGTAAAACGGTTACGCTGAAAATGGTGGGGCTGTTCTGTCTCATGGCGATGTGCGGGCTCTTTATCCCCGCAAAACGGGCGGAGGTTTCCGTCTTTCGGGAAATTTACTGCGATATCGGGGATTCGCAAAGCATTGAGGAGAGCCTTTCCACCTTTTCCTCGCACGTGACCAATATCGTGGAAATCGTCGATAACGCCGACAAAAACAGTCTCGTGCTCATCGACGAGCTGGGCGGAGGCACCGATCCCGACGAGGGGCAGGCCCTCGCGAAAGCGGTGGTTTCTTATCTTCTCCGTGCGGGAGGGACGGGCGTGGTTACGACGCATTATTCCGCCCTGAAGGAATTTGCTTTCGCCACGGACGGCATAGAAAACGCCTGTATGGAATTCGATTCCGATACGTTGCGCCCCTTATACGTCATCAAAATCGGTCTGCCCGGGTCGAGCAACGCCCTCGCTATTTCCAGGCGTCTGGGGCTGAAAGAAGAAATTCTGGAAGAGGCCTTGGGCAATTTGTCCGAGGGCGCGCAAACCTTTGAAAATATCGTCCGAAGCGCCGAGGAGAGCCGTCTCCGTGCCGACGAGGCTCTGAAGGAAACAAACCTTTTGAAATCCGAATGGCAGGAAAAGGTGAAGCTTCTCGAGGAGGAGAGGGAAAAGCTCCAAAAGGAAAGGGAGAAGCTTTTTACCTCGGCGAAAGCGGAAGCACGGCGAATCATCAACGAACGCACGGCGGAAGCGGAAGAAATTTTGAGCGAAATCGAGGAAATTTTCGCACGGGATTCGATTTCGGAAGCCGATCTCATCAAGGCGAGGACTTTGAAAAACCGCTTGGGCGATAAGGCTTATGACAACGAAAAGGAAGAATTTTCCCGCCCGCAATACATTCCCGCTAAAATCGAAAACCTAAAAGCGGGCGATAAAGTATTTGTAAAAAACATCAATCAGGAAGGCGTCGTGCAGAAGGTGAGGCTGCAGAAGAACGAAGCGGAGATTTTTTGCGGAAATATCCGCGTAAGAAGTAAAATTTCCGATTTGTCTGTGTTAATTCCCGAGAGGAATGCACAAAATGATAAAAAGAAGCCCGCGGGAAAGCGTGTTTCCGACCGCGTACAGGTCTCTAAAAATCTGACGCCCAAGCCTTTGCCGAGCCTCGAGCTCAACGTCATCGGCATGACCGTACAGGAAGCTCTGCCCGAGGTGGAGGCGTTTATCGACGGCGCGGTGTGCGCCAATCTCGAGGAAGTGCGCATCGTGCACGGCGTGGGGACGGGAAAGCTTCGCGCGGGGATACAGGACTATCTGAAAAAACACAGAAACGTCGAGGAATTTCGTCTCGGAAAGTACGGGGAAGGGGAAACGGGCGTCACGATCGTAAAAATAAAATAAGGAAATGCGTTTTTCCCGCTTCCGAAGCGGTTAAAAAATCATAAACCCGAAAAAAGGAAACATAGAATAGAACGGAATCTTTTTTCGAGGTAATCAGATTTGAAACATAACCGCAACCGCGCCGTAAAAAAGGAGCGCCTGAACAAAAACGTAAAACTCAATGTCGCCACCAATTTCGCTTTGGCGTTTCTCATCTTTTCCGTGGGCTTTGTCTGTCTGTTTCCCGTGGAGGACGCCGTGACGACGGACGGAAGCGAAAAAAACGTCTATCGCTCCGCTTCGGCGGAGACGGACGGCGTTTCCCTGATGTTCAACGTCTATTGGGGAACGGACGAGGTGTATCGCATTCTCGACACGCTGGAGACGCACAAGGCAAAGGCGACCTTTTTTATCGGCGGCTGCTGGGCTGACGACAACGTGACCTGCGTCAAAGAAATTCTTTCCCGCGGTCACGAGCTGGGCAATCACGGTTATTTCCATAAGGATCACGCCTCCTTGAGCGAAGCGCAAAACAAAGAGGAAATTTCCCTGTGCAACCGTTTTATTCAGCTGATGACGGGCAAGGCCATGACGCTGTTCGCGCCGCCGTCGGGCGCTTACGGAAAAGCCGCGCTCGCCGCCTGCGAAACGCTGAATATGAAAACGATACTCTGGTCGCGCGATACGATCGACTGGCGGGACAAAAACGCTTCCCTCATCTATTCGCGTGCGACTAAAAATATCAAGGGCGGCGAATTCGTCCTCATGCACCCCATGAAGGAAACGGCCGACGCACTGGACGACATACTGACATATTATGAAACCTGTTCGCTCCGCGCGGTCACCGTATCGGAGAACTTACAGGACGGAGGATAATAAATTATGGTTTACGAAAAGAAATACGGCAACGGGCTTCGGCTGGTGGTAAAACAGATGGAGGGGCTGTTGTCCGTCACGATGGGGATTCTCGTCGGTACGGGTTCGTCGTGGGAGACGGATTCCGAGGACGGCATTTCCCATTTTATCGAGCATATGCAGTTCAAGGGCACAAAAAAACGCACCTCCTTTGAAATTTCCGACGCGTTCGACCGTATCGGCGCGCAAGTCAACGCCTTTACGGGAAAAGATATGACCTGCTATTACTCGAAATGTACGTCCGATCACACGGCGGAGGCCTTCGAAATTCTTTCCGACCTCTTTTTGAACAGTACCTTTCCCGACGAAGAAATGGTCCGCGAAAAGGGCGTGGTCTGCGAGGAAATTTCGATGAACGAGGATACTCCCGACGATCTTTGCCTCGACGTGCTCTCGTCGGCGTTTTACGGGAAAAAGAATTACGGCAGAAATATTCTCGGCCCCGCCGAAAACGTCAAACGTTTTACGCGCGAGGATATTTTCCGCTATAAGGCATCCAGGTACTGTCCCGAAAATATCGTTATTTCCTTTGCGGGCGGCGTGGATATCGCCACAGCGGAGGCGTTGGTGGAGTCCTATTTCGGCGTTTTGGAAAAAGGCGTCTTTGAGAAGCGTGAAAAGAGCATTGATTTCGCCCATCTCAGCCTCCTGCGCAAAAAGCCGATCGAGCAGGTCCACTTGGCGATCGGCTATCCTACGATTCACCGCGATCACCCGCTCGCCGACGCCCTCCAGACAATGAACAGCGTGCTGGGCGGAAGCATGAGCTCCCGTCTCTTTCAGGAGGTGCGGGAAAAGCTCGGGCTTGCGTACTCGGTCTATTCCTATATTTCCGCGTTTTCGGAGTGCGGCTCGCTGATCGTCTATGCGGGCGTCAATCCCGCCAGTGCGGATAAAGCCTATGACGCAATCGGCAAAGTAATCGCAGAGCTTATGGAAAAGGGAATCTCGGAGGAGGAATTTCTGCGCGGCCGCGAACAGATGAAGGCTTCCATGCTCTTCTCGCAGGAAAGCACTTCCTCGCAAATGCTCCTGTACGGAAAATATATGCTGTTTAACGATCGCCTGTTCGACTTTGAAGGCAAGCTGGACGCGATCAACCGCATGACCAAAGAGGACGCCAACGAGACGATTGCGCTCACGTTCGACGACAGCAGAAAGGCGGTGGGGGCCGTAGGCAATTTGGACAAGCCCTTCGCGTTATAAACGATGTCTGAAAAAGAATTGCGGAAAGCGGGCTTCGAACCCGTTTTCGATAAGGAGAGCCGCCTGCTCGTGCTGGGCAGCTTTCCGTCCGTAAAGAGCCGCAAAATTCAGTTTTATTACGGCAATAAGCAAAACCGCTTCTGGAAAACGGTCTGCGGCTTTTTCGGGGAGGAAATCCCCGAAAGCACGGACGGGAAAAAGGAATTTCTGCACAGAAGAAAAATCGCGCTCTGGGACATGGTGACGGAATGCGAAATCGAGGGCTCGGCGGATTCGGACGTAAAAAACGCCTCCGTCGCCGACCTCGGCATCATTCTCAAGGCGGCGCCGATCGAAAAGATACTTCTCAACGGAACGCTGTCCTATAAGCTCTTTACGGCACACTATGCCGACCTGGCCGTTCCCTATTTCAAAATGCCTTCGACAAGTCCTGCAAATCCCCGCTTCGACGCGGAAATCTGGAAGGAGCAGCTTCGTGACTTACTCTGAATTTTTAGAAGAATTAACCCCTTATGCGGAAGCTGATTTTGCGAAATTTCAGCAACGGATCATCAATAGTCCCTCGCAGGAATTTCTCGGTATCCGCACGCCGACCATGCGCCTTTTGGCCAAGCGCCATAAAAACGATCCTGAAACGCTTTTTTCGTTTCCCGACCGTTATTATGAGGTGACCTTTATCAAGCTTTCAGCGGCGTCTCAGCTGCCTTACGGGCAGTTTTGCGCCTATCTTGACAGGTGCGTTTCCCTAATAGACAATTGGGCGCTTTGCGACTGTTTCAAGCCCGCGTGTCTCAAAAAACACCTCGACGATTTTTTGCCCCTGCTCGAAAACGTTTTTGCCCATGGCGGCGAATTTTATCAGCGTTATGCGCTGGTGACGCTGCTCGGATATTATGTGGAGGAAAAATATCTGTCGCTGATCGAAGAATATCTGAAGCGGGCGGATACGGAAAAATATTACGTACATATGGCGGCCGCATGGCTGACCGCAGAGATTCTCGTTAAATATTACGACTTCGGCTTAAAACTGCTCCAAAATAAAGTTTTGCAGCCGAAAACGCACAACAAGGCGATACAAAAGGCAAAGGAAAGCTATCGCCTCACCAAGGAACAGAAGGGAACTCTCGAGTCCCTGAAGATAAAAATCTCAAAATAATCGGCAGGTAGTATCATGGACATTTTACAAACGATCACCCAGGAATTCAACCTCAATCCGACGCACGCGAAAAATATCCTTTCGCTCATCGACGAGGGGAACACCATTCCCTTTATCGCCCGTTACAGGAAGGAAATGACGGGCAGCTGCGACGACCAGGTGCTGCGCGCGCTGTCCGACCGCCTCACCTATCTCCGCAACCTCGAAAAGCGGAAGGAGGAGGTTTCCTCCGCGATCGGGGAACAGGGAAAGCTCACGGACGAGATCAAGGCCGCCCTCGAAAAAGCCGTCACGCTTACCGAAGTGGAGGATATTTACCGCCCGTATAAGCAGAAACGCAAAACGCGCGCTTCCGTCGCCGTCGCAAAGGGACTTCAGCCGCTGGCGGACGCCATCCTCGCGCAGGATAAAGCTCTGGACGTAAGAAGGGAAGCGGAAAAATACATAACGGAAGAAGTCAAGACGGCGGACGAGGCAATTGCGGGCGCGCAGGATATTATTGCGGAAATAATCTCCGACGACGCGGCGACGCGCAAAAAAATCCGAAATTTCTTTTTCAATCACGGGGAAATCGCCTCCTCCTACGTCAAGGGAAAAGAGGCGGAGGACGAAGCGAAAACCTACGAAATGTACAAGGCGTATTCCGAGCCCGTTTCGGAGATCAAGAGCCATCGCGTTCTCGCACTCAACCGCGGCGAAAAAGAGGGGTTTTTGAAGGTTTCGATTGTCTGTGACGCCGAATTTGCGAAGCGAATTACCGCGGCCTCCTTTCTGAAGGACGGCGGCGAATCCTCAAAAATCGTCAAAGCCGCCGCGGAGGACGGGTACGACCGGCTGATCGCGCCTTCCGTCGAGCGTGAAGTCCGCGCCCGACTCTTTGACGACGCCAGCGAGCAGGCGATCAAAATGTTCGAAATCAATCTCAAGCCGCTCCTCATGCAGCCGCCCGTCAAAAACAAAGTGACCATGGGCTGGGATCCCGCATTCCGTACGGGCTGTAAAATCTGCGTTGTGGACGGCACGGGTAAGGTGCTCGACAAGACGGTGGTTTATCCCACGCCCCCGCAGAATAAAAAAGACGAGGCGAAGCGCGTTTTGAAAGGTCTGATCGGGCAATACGCCGTGGAAGTAATCTCCTGCGGCAATGGCACCGCCAGCAAGGAAAGCGAAATTTTTATCGCGGAATTGATTAAGGAAATCAAGGAAGAGACGGGGAGGGAAGTAGGCTACGTCATCGTCAACGAGGCGGGCGCCAGCGTGTATTCGGCTTCCGCGCTCGGGGCGGAGGAATTTCCCGATTACGACGTCACGGCTCGCAGCGCGGTGTCCATCGCCCGCAGACTTCAGGACCCGCTGGCGGAGTTGATCAAGATTGATCCCAAGTCGATCGGCGTGGGACAGTATCAGCACGATATGAACGAGAAACGCCTCGACAGCGCGCTGGGCGGCGTACTTGAGGACTGCGTCAACAGCGTGGGCGTCGATCTCAATACGGCCAGCGTCTCCCTGCTCAAATACATAGCGGGCTTAAATTCCGCCGTGGCGAAAAATATCGTTTCGTTCCGTGAAGAAAACGGAAAATTTACTTCGAGAAAACAGCTTCTCAAAGTGCCCAAGCTGGGAGAAAAGGCCTATACGCAATGTGCGGGCTTCCTTCGTATAGACTGCGGGGACAATATTCTCGACAACACCGCCGTACATCCCGAATCCTATGAAAAAGCGGAAAAGCTCCTTTCGCTGTTCAATTACACAAAGGAGGACGTCAGGGCGCGCCGCATTGCCGACCTGCGCGAAAAGCTCAAGGCGTACGGGGTGGATAAAGCCGCGAGGGAGAGCGAGCTCGACAAGGCGACCTTGACGGATATCGTCACCGAACTGATGAAACCGGGCCGGGATATCCGCGAAGCGCTTCCCGCGCCCATGCTTCGCAAGGACATCATGGGGATCGAGGATTTAAGACCGGGCATGGAAATTTCGGGTACGGTGCGCAACGTAGTGGATTTCGGCGCGTTCGTCGATATCGGCGTGCATCAGGACGGCCTCGTGCATATTTCGGAGATCACCGACCGTTATATCCGTCACCCGTCCGAGGTGCTTCGGGTAGGCCAGGTGGTAAAAGTTACGATTAAGGAAGTCGATGTCAAGAAAAATCGTATCGGCCTGACCATGAAAAAGAAAAACAAATAAACGGAAAAGCACTTGACTTTTCACCTGTCTTGTATTACAATAGTATCATAAAAAAGCATTACAAAGAAAAAACGGAGGAATCGTAGCATGTTGGAAAAAGTTCAGGCAATGCTGGCGGACGCGCTCAGTATTTCCGTAAACAAAGTGACGCCCGACGCGAGGATCATCGAGGATTTGGGCGCTGATTCTTTGGACGTGGTGGAGCTTCTCAGCCGCCTCGAGGACGAATACGGCGTAGTCATTCCCGACGAAGACGTGGAAAATATGAAAACGGTCGCGGATGTCGCGGCGACGCTCGAAAAGATCATGAAATAATTTCCGCGATTTGCGAAAAGAAGTCCCCGAAAGTTTTTTCGGGGGCTTTTCTGCGTTTTTAATCGGTTTTTCGGGCCGAATTGTTTGCCTTAAACGCCGCGATATGGTATAATCTTCAAGGACTATAAATTTTTGAGGTATTTACATGTTACAGGTCACGGGCGTAAGCCTTCAGTACGGCAGCAAAAAACTGTTCGAAGACGTTAATCTGAAATTCACCAAGGGCAACTGCTACGGAATTATCGGCGCAAACGGCGCGGGAAAATCCACATTTTTGAAGGTGCTTTCGGGCGAGATCGAGCCGCAGAAGGGATACGTTACGCTGGATAAAAACGAACGTATGTCGGTATTGCAGCAAAATCAGAATATGTACGACAACGAAACGGTGCTCCGCACCGTTATGCGCGGCTACAAACGTTTGGTCGATATTATGGACGAAAAGGACGCCTTGTATGCCAATCCCGATTTTTCCGAAGAGGACGGTATCCGCGCCGCCGAGCTTGAAAGCGAATTTGCGGAAATGAACGGCTACGACGCCGAATACCAGGCGGGTCAGCTTCTCAACGCGCTTGAAATTCCCGAGGCGCTTCATTATTCTCTGATGTGCGATCTCGACGCGAAACAAAAAGTCCGCGTCCTTTTGGCGCAGGCGCTTTTCGGAAATCCCGACGTGCTGCTTCTGGACGAGCCAACAAACAACCTCGATATCAAAACCGTGCGCTGGCTGGAAAACTATCTGATGGATTTCGAAAATACCATCATCATCGTGTCCCATAACCGCCATTTCCTCAACAGAGTTTGCACAAATATCTGCGACGTAGATTTCGGAAAAATAAATATGTACGTGGGCAACTACGATTTCTGGTATCAAACGAGCCAGCTCCTGGCCCGCCAGCAAAAGGAACAGAATAAAAAGGCCGAACAAAGGGCAAAGGAATTGCAGGACTTTATCGCCCGCTTTGCGGCCAACGCCTCGAAGTCCCGACAGGCGACATCCCGTAAAAAAGAACTCGAAAAGCTTACGATCAACGATTTCAAGCCGTCTCTCCGCAAATATCCCTATATCGATTTCAAATTCGAACGGGAAATCGGCAACGATATACTCATCGTGGAGGGGCTGACGAAGAAAGGATATTTCAAAGACGTTTCCTTTACGGTGCAAAAGGGGGAAAAAATCGGTATCGTGTCGGGCAAAAGCACTACGCTGACCATGCTTTATGACATTCTGACGGGAAAAGAACAGCCCGATGCGGGCACCGTCATGTGGGGTAAAACGATTTCTGTATCATATTTCCCTCAAAACAACAACGAATTTTTCGAAAATTGCGATCTTAATCTCGTGGAATGGCTTTCTCAATTTTCACAGGACCATTATGAAGAATATTTGCGCGGCTGGCTGGGGCGGATGCTCTTTTCGGGCGAGGAGGCCCTCAAAAAAGCGAAAGTGCTTTCGGGCGGCGAAAAGGTGCGCTGTATGCTCGCCAAAATGATGCTGGAAAGCAGTAATTTCCTCATATTCGACGAACCGACCAATCACCTCGACCTCGAGTCTATTACCGCCCTCAACAACGGTTTAAGCAACTATCGCGGGTGTATGCTTCTCACTTCCCACGATCAGGAACTTATGAATACCGTAGCCAATCGTATTATTGAAATAGACGATACAAAAATATATGACCGACCCGTGACTTATGACGAATATGTCGATGAAATGAATTAATTAATGCCCCCAAATTTGGCAATATCCATAATTCGACATACTTCGCTACGATAATTTAAAATAAGTGCGTCTCTTTTTAAATAATTTCTCAAAATACTATTTTATCGCTTTACGAAAAATGTTTTTTGTAGTATAATGTCCTTGTAAAATACGGAAGTCGACAAGACTGACGAAAAATGTTAATTCAAGGAGACGTAGTATGCGATGTAAAACAATTGTAGTGCTGGAGTCGAACGGTGCGCTTCTGGTTCAGTTAAAGGAAGCGCTGGGGAAAAGCGGAGGCTTAAGCGTGGTCTATGCGGGTGACGACGGGGAAGCGGGGATCCAACAGATCCGTCAGCTGAAGCCCGACCTTGCCATGGTGGGGATGTTCCTGAAAGGCACGGACGGCTGCGGAGTAATCCAGGCGATCCGAAAAGAGGGAGCGGACACGAGAATTATAGCGACGGGCGTACCGAGCGATACGCTGATGGAGAAAGCAATGAGCGAGGGGGCGGATTACTATTTAGTAAAACCGTTTTCCCTGTCGGGCGCGCTGGAGCGAATTGCGGAAATGCTGAGGGATACGCCGGAGACGGTGGTCGAAGCGAAAGAATATGCGGGTGCAAAACGCAGGCCCGTCACCTTGGAAGAAAAAATCAGCGATATTTTTATTTCCATAGGGATTCCTCCCCATATCAAGGGCTACGGATATCTGCGTTCGGGCATCAAGATGACCGTCGAACAGCCCTATATTATTAATAATATTACAAAAGGTCTTTATCCCAGCATTGCCGAAAAATTCGGAACTACGCCCAGCAAAGTGGAAAGAGCGATCCGCCATGCGATTGAGGTGGCCTGGAACAGAGGAAGGATCGATGCGATCAACGCCGTGTTCGGCACCCGCGTATATCTCGGGACGGAAAAGCCTACCAACAGCGAATTCATAGCACTTGTCGCAGATAAACTTATCCTTGAAAATATGATATAATATTAAAACCTTATAAATAAAAACTCTCCGAAGCTCGGAGAGTTTTTATTTTCCCTTAATCTTAACAGTTATGTTTGAAAAACATTGCAATAAAAAAGAATAAGTATTTTACATTGAGGGTAAAACGGTTTATAATAAAGGGGAAAGAAAAAACGAAAGAAGGAGAAGCGTTATGCTTACGATAGAAAACAAAAGCTTCGCTGAAGAGCGCGCCCTGTATCATCTGACGGATGCCGCCGTCGTTTTTTGCCGTTTCGAGGGCGAGGCGGATGGAGAATCCGCGTTAAAAGAAGGGAAAAATCTTGAAATAAACGGCTGTTTTTTTGCTCTCCGTTACCCCCTATGGCATGTTGAAAATCTGAAAATGCGGGACAGCCGTCTGACGGAAAGCTGTCGTGCAGCCCTGTGGTACGGCCGCAGCGTCCTCCTGAAAAGCTGTGCCCTCGACGGAATCAAGGCCGTTCGTGAATGTCGCGGCGTGAGGCTGGAAGACTGTTATGTACATTCGCCCGAATTCGGCTGGAAAAGCTCGGATATACATATCGAAAATTCGACGATAGAAAGCGAGTATGCCTTTCTGGACAGTCGCGGTATCACTGCTGCGAATATGGATTTTTCGGGGAAGTACTCCTTCCAATACGTACGGAATATGACCGTTTCCAACAGTCGCTTAAAGACGAAAGATGCGTTTTGGCATACGAAAAACGTAACTGTAAAGGATTCTCTCATCGAGGGCGAATACCTCGGCTGGTATTCGGAAAATCTGACGCTTATTCGCTGTCATATAAAGGGAACGCAGCCTCTCTGCTATTGCAAAAATCTAAAGCTGATCGACTGCACCACGGAGGAGGCCGATCTTGCGTTTGAATACAGCGGCGTCCATGCGGACATTAAGGGCGCAATCCTTTCCGTAAAAAATCCCCGGCGCGGAAAAATCGAAGCCGACCGCTACGGTTCCGTCATTCTGTCGGACGGCGTTTATCCCTCGAAAGCGAAAATTTTGAAACGCATAAAATAAAAACAACTTCCCGGAAAATGCTTGACAGTATAAATTTTTAGGCGTATAATAGTGGAAACGAAAAACGAGAAAAAAGTTTCCATTATGAAAGAACAAATTATAAAAACTGCCGTAGAGTGTATGAAAAAGGAGGGGCTGAAATTTTCCCTCGATATGCTCGCGGAAAAAATGAAAATTTCAAAAAAGACAATTTACAAATATTTTCCTTGCAAGGAAATCCTTGCCAGGGAAATATATCAGGCCTATTACGACGGACTGGATAAAAGGTCGGCCGAGCTTCTGGCTTCACAGCATCTCTCGGAGGAAGAAAAATCTAAAGAATTGCTTTCGGTCTATTTTGAATCGGTGCGAATGAATCGCGACGATATCTTCAACAAATTCAATTTGAACGATTTGATACGCGGATACGCTTCTCAACGTCAAAACGGAATATGGGCCGCCATTTCTCCGCAGTTGGGAAAATCATTAAACGCTAAAGAAACGGCCTCCCTGCGGATTATTCTGGACGGAGCTTTCGAGAAAATGCTTCAGGGAAAAAGTGGAGGAGAGGAAGTTTTTTCTCTGTTGGGGAGGCTGATATGACGGTGGGATTTTTGCGATTGTTCGCCGTTTTTTGCGTCGCGCTTATCGTGGGAAAGCTGGTTTCCAAGCTCCGACTTCCCGCCATTTTGGGCTGGTTGATTGCGGGAGTCGTATTCGGTCCGTATTTAACGAATATTGTGACCCTCGAAATCATGGATGCTTTATGGTATAAGATCACTATAAAAATATTCGAATGCTTTGCCGGCGTCATGATCGGCCGCGAGATTATTTTCAAAAAAATAGCGAAATCGGGGAAACAGATCATCGGGATCACGTTTGTGCAGTCGATTGCTACATTTCTATTTGTTTCCTTGGTTTTTGCGCTTGTCTTTCTGTGCGTGGATCTGCCTATTTACCTGGCGTTTATCTTCGGCGGGATTGCACTGGCTACGGCGCCCGCTCCCGCTCTTTCTATCGTAAACGAGTATCATACGGACGGCCCCGTTACCAAAACGCTCATTCCCTTAGCGGCGATTGACGACGTAATCGGAGTGATCGTATTTTTTACCGTTATCTCAGTCGTCAACGTGACGATGGGAGGCGCGTCCGTTTCCGTAGCGGCAATCTTAGGAATGATCTTTCTGCCGTTCGTCGTCGGCGTCGTTACGGGCGGCTTGGGGGCGCTCGCTATCCAGAAAATAAAAAATAAGTATATAAATCTCGCTTTGCTCGTTTTCTTTCTGGCTCTTTCCATAACGGTAGGATTGCTCATCGACTATTTCGTTTACGGTTCTTTCAGTCTGAATTATCTTCTGATCGGAATGGCGTGCAGTGCGACGTTTGCCAATCTCGTTGGCGAGAAAAAAATGACCGAAGTTTTCGAGCTTTATCAGCCGATTTTATTTGTATCGCTGATCGTGATCATCATAAATCTCGGTATGCCGCTCGATTATCGACTGATTGCGGGCGCCGGCGTTTTCACTGCTGTCTATATTCTGTCCCGTGCTGCGGGAAAAATCGGCGGTGCATTTTTGGGCGGTAAAATCACCAAGGCGGAAAAGTCCGTAACAAAATATCTGGGCTTTACCCTGTTGCCGCACTCGGGCGTTTCCCTTGTATTTACGGGGATAGCAGCTTCCACTTTGGCGGGATTTACGCTGGAGCTCGTATCGGTAATACAGGGTACCATTGTTGCCGCGGCCATTATCAACGAGCTTATCGCCGTAATCGTTGCGAAATTTGCGTTCAAATGGGCGGGGGAGATCGGCCCCTCCGAAAAAGCTTCCGTTAAATAGAAATTACAAACCCTGTCCGTAAAGCTTCTACGGACGGGGTTTTTTTGACCTTAAAAATTGCTGAAGTTTTATTACTGTTGCAGAAGAATTAATTTTCAGCTCGTTTGTCAAGTTGCTTCGGCCCACTCCGAATAACTGCAGATGCTTTTTAATCTGTAATGTTAACGTTATAAGTCCAAAGTGATTATTTTAGATCGTCCGAGAGGAAGAGTTATTAAAAGTATGGAATGAAAACTGTTGCATTGCAAAAGTAAAGGCAACGGAAGTTGCTTGAGGGAACAATGAAAAAACAACTCGAAGCCATTATCAATTAACTAAATGGTTCGAATTGTTCCGATTTGGTGCCGCTGGCCGGAGTCGAACCGGCACGGAGGATTAGTCCAATGGATTTTGAGTCCATCGCGTCTGCCAATTTCACCACAGCGGCATAAAAGAAAAACGAATTGAGAAACATTAATATTATATACGATAGAGAAGAAAAAATCAAGCGTTTTTTAATTCTTTTTTCTCTTTTCCTTGCGATTTTTTTTATTTCATGGTAAAATAATATCAACGACATTAAGGAACTCTTTTTATGGAAAAATTAGTATTAATTGACGGCAACAGTCTGCTCAACAGAGCTTATTATGCCACCCCCGTATTCACGTCGAAAAGCGGCTTGCCTACAAACGGTATTTTCGGCTTCGTCAAGCTCCTTTTGAAGCTTATTTCAGATAAAAAGCCGACATATCTGGCTGTGGCCTTCGATCTCCACGCGCCGACGTTCCGTCATGAGATGTATGCCGATTATAAGGCAGGACGTAAGCCGATGCCCGAAGATCTCGTCGTACAGGTGCCTATTCTCAAAGAGGTCTTATCCCTCATGAAAATCAAGATCTGCGAGCTTCAGGGCTACGAGGCGGACGATATCATAGGAACGCTCGCCAAACGTTTTGCCGTACAGACATATATCTATACAGGCGACAGGGACTCGTATCAGTTAGTGGACGATACGACCAACGTTTGTTATACCCGTAAAGGCGTCAGCGACATTCTCGAACTTTCCGTCGAAAACTTCAAAGATGAGGTAGGCCTGACGCCCGTACAGATCATCGATCTAAAAGCCTTAATGGGTGATAAATCGGACAATATTCCGGGAGTTGCAGGTATCGGTGAAAAGTTTGCCTATCACCTTCTGGAAGAATACCAAACGCTTGACGGTGTTTACGCACACCTCGACGAGATAAAAGGAGCTTTGAATAAGAAATTATCCGAAAATAAGGAAACTGCGTATTTTTCCCAACGTCTCGCTACAATAGATACCGAAGTCCCGATCGGAGTGACCTTGACAGACTGTGTTTTAAGAATGCCTTTTTCGCATACGGTACGCGAAAAGTTTGCCGAACTCGATTTCCGAAGCATGATTTCTCTTTCGATTTTTGACGATAACGATGCGTCTGATATCAAAGGGCAGAGTGCTGAAAATATGCCCGGCGTTTCCGAAGTTTTTCCCTCAAACATGGATGCTGCTGTTATGGCTGCGGAAAATAGGGGAAAGTTTATCGCCTGTGATTGGACCAACGACTGTTTCCGTTTCTTTTTAGACGACGAACAATCTGTAGAATACGTCTTGCCGATTAAAGAAGATCTTTTAGATGTCGGTTATTTTATCCATTCGCTAAAGCCGTTGCTCGACAGTATCTTCGGCGGCGAAAAAACAGTTATCCTTTACAATTCCAAAGATATCCGTCATCGCTTGCAGGAACTGTCGGTAGAATTTTCCGCTCCCTTCGAAGATGTTTCTCTGATGAAATATCTCGCAGAAGGAACGGGAAATTCCGATAACCTGGATTTTTGCTTAAATTATTATTCTCTGCCCATACAAAATCGGGCTTATGGTATCTATGCGCTTTACAATATCTTCGGGGACACTTTGGACGAGGAGGAAAAGAAACTCTACCGCGATATCGAACTGCCTTTATCCGTCGTTCTTTTCGATATGGAAAAAGTGGGGGTATGGGTGGACTGCAATATTTTGAATGAATTTTCTCTAAAATACAGAACGGAATTAAAAGGCCTTACCGAGCGGATTTATCAATTGGCGGGGGAAAAATTCAATATTAATTCTCCCGTTCAGCTGGGAAAAATTCTCTTCGAAAAATTAAAGATAGGCGACGGCGGAACACAAAAAAGCAAAGTAAAGAAAAATTACAGCACTACGGCCGAGATACTCGAAAAGTATGCCGAGGATTACGAAATCGTCCGCCTTTTGCTGCGTTACAGGCAGATACAAAAGCTCAATTCCACTTATGTGGAAGGATTTAAGCCTCTGATTGCCGAGGGGAAGGTTCATACGACTTACAATCAAATGAATACAGCGACGGGGCGGCTTTCCAGCGCCAACCCAAATTTGCAAAATATTCCCGTCAGAAACGAGGAAGGGAAGGAGCTTAGAAAAATCTTTGTAGCCGGCCCCGGAAACGTATTGGTAGATGCTGACTATTCTCAGATCGAACTTCGCCTTCTTGCGCATTTTTCGGGCTGTAAAGAGCTTGTGGAAGCCTATCGTGCCCATAAGGATATCCATTCTATTACGGCCTCACAGGTATTCGGCGTCTCAATCGATAAAGTTACGTCACAAATGCGGCGCAGCGCAAAAGCCGTCAATTTCGGAATCATTTACGGAATCAGTTCCTTCGGCTTGGGAAAGGATCTCGGGATCAGTGCAAAAAAAGCGAAAGAATATATCGACAAATATTTCGAGACGTATTCCGACGTAAAAAAATATATGGACGAAAACGTCGAAAAGGCAAAACGTGACGGATATATCACCACGCTGTTCGGCCGCAGGCGGGTAATAAACGAGCTGAAATCCTCAAATTATAACGTTCGTTCTTTTGGCGAAAGAGCCGCCATGAATATGCCCTTGCAGGGGTCTAGCGCCGACATCATCAAAATTGCCATGATAAACGTCTATAAAAAGCTTAACGAATGCAATCTTCGCGCGAGACTGGTGCTGCAGGTTCATGACGAACTGGTTATCGATTGCCCCGAAGAGGAGAAAGATATCGTCTCCGGGATATTAAAGACAGAAATGGAAAATGCGGTTGCTCTCAAGGTTCCGCTCACCGTCGAAGTAGGCTGCGGAAAAAATTGGTTCGCAGCAAAATAGTATTTGTTTCACGTAATTCATTTCACAAATAAATATTATGAAACAAAATACGTGAAACATATTATTGTAAGGGCAGCAAGGAGGGGCCTATGCAAAATACAAAGATTGCCGTCACAGGCGGAATAGGCAGCGGAAAATCTACCGTTGCCGAGCTCCTTCGTTCCAAAGGATTACCTGTATTTTCCTGCGACGAAATTTATCATAAGCTTATTAAGCAAAAAGACTATCTCGCTGCCATAGAGGCCCGATTTCCCAATACCACAAAAGACGGAAAACTTCTTAAAGAAAAACTCTCTCAAATCGTTTTTACAGACAAAGACGCATTAGAAGCATTAAACTCTATTACCCATCCGCTGATTATTAAAGAATTGGAAAAAGAAATGGAAGAAGTACAAGCGCCTTTCGTCTTTGCGGAAGTGCCTTTGCTTTTCGAAGGAAAATTCGATTCGCGTTTCGATCGAATTTTAGTCGTTTTGAGAGAGAAACATAGTCGGATACATGCTATCATGAAACGGGATCGGCTTAAAGAAACATGTATAATTGCTCGCATGAACAATCAATTCGACTACGACAGAAACAAAGAAGCTCTCACAAAAAATAGAAAGGTTTTTCTTATTAATAACAACGATTCGCAGGAAGCTCTTGAAAAAGAGGTTTCTAATTTTCTAAAGTCAATAGGCTTTGATTGTGAAACTAATTCTGTGAAACAATAATCTTTTTGATTTTATTAAAGCCCCTCTTTATTGATAAGGAGGGGCTTTTTTATTACGTCAGACATAATTAATATCTATAGCGTATCTATATGCCTGATATAGATATATTTATATGTCAGGCATAATATATATGTCTGACGTACTACATGGTAACCTACCGCAAAGGAAAGTATGTTCTTCTTATATTTACACATACTTGATAAAAGGTTTTTTCAAAGCTGTAAGCCATTCTCTTTTCAAGCGATAGACATGAGTGTATCAAAGTTTTCGTTTTGAGAGAGAAAATCGCACTATTCGACAACATCATTGGAAAAAAATTGTAAAAAAGTTAATTTTTTTTCATTTTGGTCTTGAAAAAAACAAAAAAGTATAGTATAATACCTCTTAAGAACAACGGGTTTGTTTTCAACGTATTTTTTATACGTCTGCACTGAGAAGGATTTTTCGCGCTTTGATAATTTTTTTCAAAAATGAAATATTCGATCAGTCCTCGAAAAATTTAGCCCCTTGTCGTTTCAAGCCCAATATCTTTTTAATTTCAGGAGAATATTAAATGAGTGAATCCGATATCAATTTTCCTTTGCATCTATTCCATCACGGAACCAATTTCAAAGCGTATGAGACGATGGGTGCCCATCCTTTCACACGGGGCAGAAAACGCGGTTATGTTTTTCGGGTTTGGGCGCCTCACGCGAAAAAAGTTTCCGTCGTGGGGGATTTTAATCAATGGGATAAGGATTCCCATGTTATGGAACGGCTGATCGACAATGAAACCTTCGAACTTTTTATTTCCGGCGTAAAGCAATACGACTGCTATAAATATTGCATAGAAACCGCGGACGGTAAACAGCTCTTTAAGGCCGATCCTTATGCGTTTCATGCGGAAAATCCCGGGCCGGGTTCGTCCAATGCCTCTAAATTATATGATTTGTCGGGATTTAACTGGACGGATCGCGCATATTCGGACAAGCTGAAGCATAAAAATGTGTATGCGTCTCCGTTGAACATCTACGAGGTAAATCTTCTTTCCTGGAAGCTTCACGAGAACGGCAGCCCTTATACCTATCGCGAGCTTGCAGGCGAGCTTGTCGGCTACGTCAAAGAAATGGGATATACGCATGTGGAATTTATGCCCGTTACCGAATATCCGTTTGACGGCTCGTGGGGGTATCAGGTGACGGGATATTATGCCGTCACTTCGCGTTTGGGTACGCCGCACGATTTTATGTATCTCGTAAATGAATTTCATAACGCGGGGATCGGGGTTATTCTCGATTGGGTACCCGCACATTTTCCCAAAGACGCCTTCGGACTTTACGAGTTTGACGGCGAGCCCTTGTACGAGCCTTCGCAATGGGACAGAAAGGAAAATGAAGGCTGGGGGACGCGGAAATTTGATTACGGCCGGGACGAAGTAATGTCGTTTCTCATTTCAGACGCGGTATTTTTCTTCGATAAATATCATATCGACGGATTGAGAGTGGACGCCGTAGCTTCCATGCTCTATCTCGATTACGACAAACGTCCCGGGGAATGGATGCCGAATATTTACGGCGACAACAAAAACCTGGAGGCCGTAGCTTTCCTCCGCAGGCTCAACGAGGCCGTATTCGGGTATTACCCGCAGGCTTTGATGATCGCCGAGGAATCGACCGCGTGGCCGCTGATTACGCGCCCTACGGACGCAGGAGGGCTGGGTTTCAATTTTAAGTGGAATATGGGCTGGATGAACGACGTCCTTTCCTATCTTTCCACAGATCCCATTTATCGGCAATATAACCATAACAAGCTCACTTTTTCGATGATGTACGCCTTTTCCGAAAATTATATACTGCCCATTTCCCACGACGAAGTGGTGCACGGAAAAGCTTCTCTGATCAGCAAAATGCCAGGCGCATACGAGGATAAATTTGCGGGCGTACGCTCTTTTATGGGATATATGATGTCCCATCCGGGAAAAAAACTCAATTTCATGGGCAGTGAATTCGGGCAGTTCAAGGAATGGGATTACAGCGAAGGAATCGAATTTTTCCTCAAAAAATATCCTCTTCACGATAAACTTTCAAGGGCCGTGCGCGACCTCAATCACTTTTATCTCGACACCCCGGCCTTTTACGAGATCGAAGATTCGTGGGAAGGCTTCGAGTGGCTGGCGCCCAATGACGCCGACCGCAATTTTATTTCCTATATCCGCAAGGACAAACAGGGTAATCAGATCGTCGTCCTGATCAATTTTTCGGGAGTGGAGCTCACAAATTATACGTTAGGCATTGAAAAAGGCAAATATAAACTGATATTCAATACCGATTCCGTGAAATACGGCGGAAGCGGAGCCATGAAAAAACGTATTTTCACTACGACAAAGACGCCGAGTCACGGCAAGGAATATTCAATCAAAGTGGATATTCCCAAACTGACCTGCGTATATTTGACAAAAATAGACTGATTTAACATTCAGGGGGTTTTATTATGCAAAGAAAAAAGGAATGCGTCGCCATGCTTCTGGCCGGCGGACAAGGCAGCAGGCTGTTTGCTCTCACCAACAATATTGCAAAGCCCGCCGTCGCATTCGGCGCAAAGTATCGCATCATCGATTTCCCGCTCTCCAACTGTATCAATTCGGGGATCGACACGGTGGGGGTGCTGACGCAGTATCAGCCGTTGATTCTCAACGAATATATCGGCAACGGCCAGCCGTGGGATCTCGACAGAGCCTACGGCGGCGTCCATATCCTTTCGCCGTATCAGGCCAAAGCGCGCTCCAGCTGGTACGAGGGCACGGCGAACGCCATCTATCAGAACATGCATTTCATGAAGATGTATAATCCCGAATATGTGCTGGTGCTTTCGGGCGACCATATCTACAAAATGGATTACGCCGCCATGCTCAAGGCTCATATTGAAACGGGAGCAGACTGTACCATTGCGGCGATCGACGTTCCTTTGAACGAAGCCTCCCGCTTTGGGATACTTAATACCAACCCCGACGGTTCGATCTATCAGTTCGAGGAAAAACCCAAGGCGCCCAAGAGCACGCTCGCGTCCATGGGAATTTATATTTTTACGGCAGAAAAGCTGTTTAAGTATCTTGAAAAAGACGACGCCGACCCTAATTCCTCGAAGGATTTCGGCAAAGACGTTCTGCCCGCAATGCTGAATGCGGGGGAAAAAATGTATTCCTATCTTTTCGAAGGATATTGGAAGGACGTCGGGACAATCGCCTCCCTTTGGCAGGCGAATATGGACTTGCTGGGCGATACGCCGGCCTTTGACGTCAAGGACAAGGCCTGGAAAATCCATTCCCGCAATCCCTTGGCTCCGCCCGAATATATAGGAAGCCGTGCCGTCGTAAAAAACTCCATGATTGCGCTGGGCTGCGAAATTGAAGGAACGGTAGAAAATTCTATACTCGGCAGCAACGTCGTCGTAGAAAAAGGCGCCGTCGTGAAAGATGCGGTGGTTCTCGCAAACAGCGTCATCAAAGCAGGGGCCTGCGTTTCCTATTCCATTATCGACGAAAACGTAACGGTCGGAAAAGACGCGATAGTGGGCGTAGATAAAAATCCGAAAGCGGAAATCGTGGTTCTAGGCAGGGATATTACCGTAGGCGACGGCGTACGCGTTTTGAGCGGACAAAAAAACGAAAAAGATATTTTGGCGTAAAAAGGGAGGAAATTAAATATATGTCAGCATCGGCAGTCGGAGTTATTTTTTCAAATCTTCATGAAGAAAACGTTCCCGAGCTCGTCCGCAGAAGGACGATGGCTTCTATTCCGTTCGGCGGCAGATACCGCCTCATCGATTTCCCGCTTTCCAATATGGTCAATTCGGGTATTACTACAGTAGGTCTTATGGCAAACAACAACTACCGCTCTCTGATCGATCATCTCGGCAGCGGCAAGGATTGGGATCTGGCCCGTAAAGACGGCGGCATTATTCTTTTGCCTCCCTTTTCCGACGAAAGCGAAAAGCTTTATACCACGCGGCTGGAAGCGTTAAAAGGTCTCACGGGCTTTTTAACCAGACGGCAGGAAAAATACGTAGTCCTTTCCGATTGCGACGGCGTCGCAAGATTAAATATTTCGGATATTCTTGCCTATCACGAAAATAAAAATGCCGACATTACCATGGTCACCCATTATGAAGAGGTGGAAAAGACGGCTCATTATATGCTGATCGGCGCGGACAAAGAGGGACGGGTGAACGAAGTAAAAATTACTCCCCGCGTAAGAAGCAAAACAAAAGCGGACGTGTATATCAACGTCATGGTGTTTAATCGTCAGTTCCTGCTCAATCTCGTCGAAGATTCCATGGCTCGCGGATATACCTGTTTCGAAAGCGATATTATCGCCAAACAGCTCGACAGTCTGAAAATTTATCGCTATGCTTTCCAGGGCTACTATGCGGGCATAAATTCCATGGCGTCCTATTATAAACATAACATGGAGCTCCTCGATAAAGACGTGCGGGACGAACTGTTCGGCGCGCGGGATATCTATACGAAAGTGCGCGACAGCGCGCCCTCCAAATACGGAGACGAGGTCGTCGTTAAAAATTCTTTGATTTCCGACGGCTGCGAAATCGAGGGAACCGTGGAAAATTCCATTCTCTTCCGCGGCGTCAAAGTAGCAAAAGGCGCGGTGATCAGAAATTCCATCATTATGCAGGATAATATTATCGGCGCAAACGCCGCTCTCGACTGCGTAATTACAGACAAAAATGTCGTAATCGCCGACAGGAGAAAACTCAGCGGCTGCGAATTGCTTCCCTATTTCATTCAAAAGGGGACAATGCTCTAAAACAAAGAATTAAAACTATGTCACGCATATATAATTATGTATGACATACATATTAGAATTATCGATTTGAAACGGGAGGATAAAATGTCAAATCAAACCACTCAAAGCGCAAAAAGCCCCAAGACGCCCGCAAAGGCGCCGGTTAAAAAAAGGACGAAAAAGGTTTCCGTAGAAATTTTGCGGGAGGAAAAGGAGGTTGTACTTCCCGAAACTGCTCCGAAGGAAACAATAAAAATATTCCCGAAAAAGAAAATTCTTTTCGTCGCTTCCGAAGCGACTCCGTTTATTGCGACGGGCGGCCTCGCGGAGGTGATAGGCTCCCTTTCGAAAGCGTTGGCGAAAGATCCCGCTTACGATGTAAGGGTTGTTCTGCCGCTTTATTCGGATATTAAAGCGGAATACCGACGCAAGATGTCTTTTCTGGGCAATATCTTCGTGCCGCTTTCCTGGCGAAATCAGTATTGCGGAATATTTTCCTGTCAAGAGGAAGGCGTAACTTTTTATTTTCTCGACAACGAATATTATTTCAAACGGCCCGGCTGTTACGGCTATTACGACGACGGTGAACGCTTCGCATTTTTTTCGCGCGGTGTGATGGAAATACTTCCGTTTATCAATTTCTATCCCGACGTTTTGCATTGCCACGATTGGCAGGCGGCTCTTTCGGTGCTGTATCTCAAGACGATCTACTGTTATCGGCCCGAGTATCAGTTTATCCGCGCGTTGTTTACCATTCATAACATCGAATATCAGGGGAAATATTCTTTGGATATCCTGGAGGATTTGTTCGGGATTTCAAATAATTACCGATATCTGCTCGAATATGACGGCTGTCTCAATCTGATGAAAGGGGCGATCGAATGTGCGGAAAAATTTTCAACCGTCAGTCCGACCTATGCCAATGAAATCAAAAATCCGTTATATGCGCACGGACTCGACGAGATTATCCGTAAAAACGCTTTCAAGCTTTCGGGGATTCTCAACGGTATCGATACGGTTTCCTACGATCCCGCAACCGATCCCGCGTTGTTTGCGCATTACAGCGCGAACGACCTCGGCAATAAAGCTGTATGCAAAGCCGAACTTCAGAAAATGCTCGGTTTGTCAGTCAAACAAGTTCCCATTATCGCCATGATCTCCAGGTTGGTTTCCCATAAGGGGCTGGATCTCGTCAAAGCGGTAATCGAGGATATTTTGCAGGACGACGTTCAGTTCGTACTGCTCGGCACGGGGGACGCCGTTTATGAAAATTATTTCAAAGACCTCGGCCGCCGCTATACGGGAAAGGTCGCTACGGTCATCGCGTTTAACGGCGACCTGTCGAGAAAAATCTATTCCGGCGCCGATATCTTCCTTATGCCCTCAAAAAGCGAGCCCTGCGGTCTTTCGCAGATGATCGCCTCGAGATATGCCGCGGTACCCGTTGTGCGGGAGACGGGCGGGCTCTTCGACAGCATCAAGCCTTACGGTTCGGGCGGAAACGGCTTCACATTTGCCGCCTACAATCCGTATGATATGTTGTATGTAGTCCGTGAGGCCGTAAACACGTATAAAAATGGGGAAGAATGGCAAGTTTTAATGCAGAAGGCCGCCCGTACGGACTTTTCCTGGCTGCATTCGGCGGAGGAATATAAAAAACTTTATACCACTACGCTTACATTGAAAAAGTAAGGAAGTCCGCCGCAACTTTTACGACTTGACAAGCGGAGTTCCGTATGTTATAATACAACGGAACAAATCAGGAGTGAATGAACAAATATGAATAAAAACAAAACTACGGAAATCGACGCCAAAGCGCTGATCAAAGGGAAGCTTTCCCGCTATTTCGGCGTCGCGCCCTCCGAAGCAACCAGAGAACAGATTTATAAAGCCGTCGTCATGAGCGTTCGGGACATTATGCTGGAAAAGAGACAGCAGTTCCATATCGAGACGAAGGCAAAAAAAGCAAAGAGGGTTTACTATCTCTGCATGGAGTTTTTATTGGGGCGTTCGCTCAAAAACAGCGTTTTTAATCTGGGTGTAAAAGACGTCTTTGAAGAGGCCTTGAAACCTTACGACGTAACGCTTTCCGATTTGTACGAGCTGGAACCCGACGCAGGCCTCGGCAACGGCGGACTGGGGCGTTTGGCGGCGTGTTTTCTCGACGCGCTCGCATCGGGGGATTATCCCGCGATGGGCTTTTCCATCCGTTACGAATACGGATTGTTCAAGCAAAAAATCATCGAGGGCTGGCAGACGGAGCTTCCCGACGTATGGCTTCCCGGCGGCGAAGTGTGGCTGACCCAGCGAAGCGACAATATTTATACGGTAAAATTCGACGGCTACGTAGAGGAAAAATGGACGGAGCACGGTCTGGAGACGGTATATCGCAATGCAAAGGAAGTGCAGGCGATCGCCTATGATATGATGGTATCGGGCTTCGACAGCAAAGCGGTATCCGTTTTAAGGCTCTGGAAAGCGAAAAGCGTACAAAACTTCAACATGAAGCTGTTTTCCCAGGGCGATTATAACGCGGTGATGCAGGAGGACAACGAAGCCGATCTGATTTCCAAAGTGCTCTATCCCGCGGACAATCACGTGGAAGGAAAGTCTCTGCGCTTAAAGCAGCAGTATTTTCTCGTTTCCGCTTCCCTGCAAAATATTCTGAAAGATCATAAACGCAGATACGGCTCGATCAGGCTTTTGCCGCAGCTGGCGGCAATCCATCTCAACGATACGCATCCCGCTTTGGCCGTTCCCGAACTGATGCGTCTTTTGATCGATGAAAACGGCATGAGCTGGGAGGAAGCGTGGGCCGTCACGACCTCGGTTTGCGCCTATACCAATCATACGGTGCTGGCGGAAGCCCTGGAGACCTGGCCCGAAGACCTGATCGCCCGCAAACTGCCCCGTATTTATTCTATTCTGAAAGAAATAAACCGCCGTTTCTGTGAAGATCTCTGGAAGCGCTTCCCCGGCGATTGGGATAAGATTTCCCGCATGGCAATCATCTCCTATAACGTCGTGAAGATGGCGAATTTATCCGTGTATGGCTCCCATTGCGTCAACGGAGTATCAAAGCTACACAGCGATATTATCAAAAAGAGTATTTTCCGCGATTTTTACGACTATACGCCCGAAAAGTTTACCAACGTGACCAACGGAATCGCGCACAGACGTTGGCTGAATCAGTCCAATCCCGAGCTTTGCGCGCTACTCAACGAATGTATCGGGGAAGGGTATGCGAAGGACGCTTCCAAGCTGGCGGACTTCAAAAAATTTGAAAACGACGACGGCGTATTGGAGCGGCTGGATGAAATCAAGGCGCTCAAGAAACAGCAATTTGCCGATTATGCCTATAAAAAGCAGGGGATCGTCATCGATCCGACAACCGTCTTCGACGTACAAGCCAAACGGATGCACGAATATAAACGCCAGCTTCTCAATGTCCTGCACATCGTTACCGACTATCTGGCTCTGAAAGAAAATCCCGAGCTTCCGGTGCTGCCCAAAACGTATATTTTCGCCGCCAAAGCCGCGGCGGGATACTATATGGCGAAGAAGATTATCAAATTGATCTGCTTTATTTCGGAGGATATCCGTCAAAACCCCAAGCTCCGCGAAAAGCTTAACGTCGTATATATGGAAGATTACAATGTCACGATGTCCGAAATGCTGATGCCTGCTTCGGAAATTTCCGAACAGATCTCTTTGGCAGGAAAAGAAGCGAGCGGCACGGGAAATATGAAATTCATGATCAACGGAGCTCTCACCGTAGGGACGCTGGACGGCGCAAACGTAGAAATGGCGGAACACGTAGGCGAAAAAAACATCTTCATTTTCGGGCTGAAGGCCGACGAAGTTTCCCAGATTTGGCGTAACGGTTACTCTTCCAGCGTGTATTATAATCAGGATCCGATGCTCCGCAAGGTAATTGAAGCCCTTATCGTAGGGTTCCGCGGCGAATCCTTTTCGGATATTGCCAATTATCTCCTTACGGGCTCTCCCGTCGCCGATCCCTATATGTGTATGGCGGATTACGAATCCTATATCGGTACGCAGCAAAAAATCTCCGAGCTCTACGCCAACGACAAACGCACCTGGAATCAGATGTCCCTGCGAAATATCGCCGCGGCGGGATATTTCTCCGCCGACAGAAGCATAAAGGAATATGCCGATAATATCTGGCACCTTAAAGCTCTCCGCTAAATCAAAAACAGAACATTCTTTTGCAAAAAGCTGTAAAAATGTTTTTACAGCTTTTTGTCAGGTAACAGAACTTTTATAACAAAAATTCGGGTCAAACATATGAACGTCTATTTCAACCCTTTGGATAAGGCCTGCAAAAGTATTACGGGCGGCGTCCGTCAGGGCGATAAACTGCAATTCAATATTTTTTATCTCAAAGAAAACTTTACCCGGGGAGAGTTTTTTTCGTTGCGTACACCGCTTTGGGGGGAATGCGAAACGCCTGCCTCGGAGGCGACGTTGTCTTTGGGAAAGGACGGGGAAGAAAGGAGTCTCTATCCGTTACGCAAAACGTCCTACGGGTGGACAATCAGCCTTAAAATTAACGAAATCGGGCTTTATTATTATAATTTCGTTATAGACGATTTCTATTTAACCATGGGGAAAGGGCGTTTCGGACAGCTATCGGGAGAAAAAAAGCCGGAGTTTCAGTTGCTTGTTTTTGCGGAAGATTACACAACGCCCGACTGGTTTAAGGGGGGAATTCTGTATCAGATCTTTCCGGATCGCTTTTGCAAGGTAGGTAATATGCCTGACATAGCAGGAAGAATACCGCGTTTTGATTGGGGCGGAACGCCTTCGTATAAACTCGACGAAAAGGGTAAAATTCTCAACAACGATTTTTTCGGGGGAAATTTTAAGGGGATACAGAGCAAGTTGAAGTACCTGAAAAGCCTCAGCGTTTCGGCGATCTACTTAAATCCGATTTTTGAAGCGGCCTCCAACCATCGTTATGATACTTCCGATTACAGAAATGTCGATCCGATACTCGGTACAAAGGAAGATTTTCAAAATTTGGTTGAGGAAGCGAAAAAATATGGAATTCGGCTTATTCTCGACGGCGTTTTTAACCATACGGGAGATAACAGCGTATATTTCAATAAATACGGCCTTTATCCTTCGATAGGCGCTTATCAATCCAAAAATTCTCCCTATTATTCGTGGTACACCTTCCAGGAATATCCCGATAAATACAACAGCTGGTGGGGCATTGATATTCTGCCCGAAGTAAATGAAGAATCGGAAAGCTATCAGGAGTTTATTCTGGGAGAAAACGGCGTCTTGAAGCATTGGCTTTCCTACGGGATCGGCGGATACAGGCTGGACGTGGCGGACGAGTTGCCCGATTTTTTCTTAAAAAAGCTGCGAACGACAGTTAAAACGGCAAATCCCGAAGCAGTCATTATCGGCGAAGTATGGGAAGACGCTTCAAATAAAATCGCTTATTCTAAGCGACGAGAATATCTTCAGGGCGGCGAACTGGATAGTGTGATGAACTATCCGCTCAAGGATGCAATCATTCATTTTATCGTTACGGGTAACGCAGAAAATCTCGTCGATACCATGCGTATGCTGTGCGACAATTATCCCAAGCAGACGTTGGATGCTTTAATGAATATTCTGGGTACGCACGATACGGCGCGTATTCTTACGGTATTAGGCGGAAAGTCGTGCTATACAAAAGATGAAATGGCTTCTGTGCAAATGCGTCTCACCGAAAAAGAAAGGAAGCTTGCGATAGAAAAAGTAAAAATGGCAGCGTTGCTTCAATATACTTTGCCCGGCGTTCCTTGTGTTTATTACGGCGACGAAAATGCGGCAGAGGGTTACATCGATCCGTTCTGCCGCGGATGTTTTGATTGGGAACACCTGAACGGCGAGCTGATTTCCTATTATCAAACGCTCGGTAAAATCCGAACCCGATTTAGAGAAATTTTTTGCTCGGGCGAATACGAGGAAATTTATCAAAGAAACGGCTGTTTTATTTTTCGAAGATTTAATTCGAATACAGAAATCTATATTTATGTCAACAACTCGTCCGAAGGCTATTTTATAAATTTTTCGGGGAATTATCTTGAGCAGCTTCAAAATATCGCTTTTGAAAACGTATTTGAAATAAAGCCTGATTCTTTCGGAATATTCTCAAAAGCAGAAATTTAAGCTTTTTTCCTTTGTTTGTCTGTTTTTAACCGTAACTATTCGTAAAACCTGCATTTTGCAGTTATCAGGGAAATTCACCCGATACTATTCGTAAAACATGCCTTTTGCAGTTATAACCGACAGATGTTAAAAATCGTTCGTAAAATGCCCTTGTAAGCGTGATAGACCATACAGACGAGGAAAGAGACACACCCGAAAGGGGAACGTCCTTAAAACGCAAATAAACGCTTAAAACACAAAAAGACATTCCCCGCAGGGAGTGCCTTTTTTTTCATGTCCGTTGATCCAGAGCGAGAGAGTCAGGAAAGAAAACCGCTTCCCATTAATAGCGGAACGCCCCCGGCGTTCATGCCGTAGGCATACAAGCGCACAACGTGCGCGGGCCTCGTGTGGCTGTTACCTCAATGCTGATTGAAAGTAATATTGCCGTGATTGTCGTGTATTTCGTTTTTGTATTTTGTTCCGAACTCGTCCTCTAAACCGAGAAGATAGTCCGTCGTTACGTCAAGAAAATTTGCTATTTCTACTATACATTTCATAGGTGGTTCGTTATTGTCATTTAGCCATTCTGATATTGTAGATTTTTGCACATGTAAGTATTTTGCAAGTGCCACCTGTGTTTTTCCTTGTTCTTTAAGCTCTTTTTTTACTCTTCTTCCGAAAATTTCCATGTTCATATTTTATAAACTTTCTGTGCTTAAAGTATTGACAATTCATGAAAGATGAACTATAATATAAATGTTCATTAAATATGAACTATCAATAAAAAGCCGTCTCCCTGGCTATGTAGGGGGGAAAGGAGGTAAAGTATATGGCAGCAGTTGACGTTTATGAGGAATGCGCGGAGGTAGTAAAGCTCCGCAGACATTCGGGAGAGTTCGAAGGCCGAGCGTACACGACGTATTATTTGACGATCGCAGGCGATGTGCGAATAAAGGTAACGCTCGACCCCGACAAAAAATCGCTCATGAATAAGTATGTCCCGTTCTTGCCCGTATCGGAAGAAGTCGGCGTAGAGTAAAGGAGGCGTGATATGTGGACGTATCTTTTAATCTTTATTTTTGCGGCATTGTTCGGCTTCGTGTACGGAAAGAAAGCGCACTTGAAGCAGTTAAGCAATATTCTTTTGCAACAGGGCATGCCGATAGACCAAGTAAGCAAGCTCTCCGAATGTGTGAGAACGTACAATAAAACCATGCGACAAGCGAAAAAGGAAACGCGGGAAGCGTTCAAGAAAATGCTCGTGGAGAGCCAGCTTAAAAAAATGAAAGAAGGAGGTGAGAAAAAAAATGGGTGAAGGATTAGGCCAGGCGGTCGCTGATTTGTTCGACATTATGACTTCGGGTATCGGTAACTTCGGTAAAGGTCTTGGCACGGGACTTGCGGAAACGGCGAAATATTCGTTCTTCGAGGTATCGGAAGCGGGCGCTATTACGGGTCTTGGCGCATACGGCGGCGTTGTGGCGTTCGGCCTTGCGGTATCTCTTGCAATGTCGGCGTGTTACATGGTATTCAACATTCTATAAGTTTACAGTCGTTTCGCCCTTTCTGCGTTAAAAGGGCTTTGTCTTTTTATGAAAATCATATTCTTAATCGTATTGGCGATATTGCTAATCGTAATCTTAATATACAGCCGTTGCCCGTATATCGGCTGTTTGACCTTAATTACAGGCGCGTTGAAGTCGGGAAAAACTTTAATGGGCTTGCGCTGCGCTTTACGCAAATATAAATCGGCGGTGCTTCGTTGGAAATTGTCTTGTTTGTGGATGCGAATAATTCATAAGCCTGAACCCGAAGAACCGCTATTCTATACGAATATATCCGTTGCGGGCGTGCGGTTTGTGCCTGTGACGTTGGACATATTATACCGCCGTGTGAGAGTGGCAAGAAAGTCGGTGATGTTCCTTTCGGAAACTTCTCTAATCGCGGACAGCATGACGGTGAAAGACGCGCTGTTAAACGAGGAAATCAACGTATTTTTCAAGCTGTACGGACACGAGAGCCACGGCGGAAAATGTATCATAGAAACGCAAAACGTTCTCGACAATCATTACGCGATAAAGCGTTGTCTTACTTTTTACTACAACATAGACGCAAACTTTTCCTTGCCGTTCTTCAAGCTGGTGCGGTTTTACAAAATCTTTTATAGCGACGATGACAGCGTAAAAAACGTTGTTTCGCTCAATAGCTCGGTTGAGTATAGCTATATGCTGATACCGAAAAGTATGTTTACCCGTTATGACAGCTATACGTATTCCTGGCTTACGGACGATTTGCCGTTGTTGGATAATTGGCGTTATATTCAGCGTCACCGCCTGCACTTCTTCTATGGCGATAGAAATCTAAAATCAAAGGAAATGCCGACGTTCAAAAATAATCTCTTGGAGGTAATCAAGCATGCGAAAAATAAAAAATAACGTGTTCATGGTGCTTGCGCTGTTGCCGCTGGTGTCGTATCTGTTGTGCGTGTTTCGCGGCGGCTCTGTGCCTGAATTTGTGACCACCGTACAAACTGCCTTCGGGGACTTCGGCGCGTTCTTTAAGCCGATAATAACGCCGCTGTTGACGAATTACGTTGCCTTGTCGGATAATGCGGGTGTGGCGTTCTTTTGCTGGCTGATAGGCTATTATATCACGCTATTGTTGGTGTATTTGGTCTTTTCGTTGTTTACGTTCCTTATTACTATGTTTATGGATAAAATCGACAGTATCAAAGGAGGCCGAAGGTGAAAGGAAAATATAAAAAGTTTTTAATTGTATGCGGAAAAGCGCTCATGCTGTTGTGTCTTGCGGCGTTTGCGCTGGTTTGTGTGTTTTATTATGCTTCCCCGAAAGACGAAGCGCAGACAATACGGACGAAAGCGGAGGAAGTAGCGGCAAATGCGCGCGCGAGTAGTGGAATAGATTTAAGTAAATATCCGACAGCGAATTTAATGTCGTATCCGTATGCGGACGGTATGAGCAAGACTATGAACGGAGTAACGTTTAATGCAAACAACGATGGCAGTATAACAGCAAATGGGACGGCTACGGGTTCGGCCGCTACTTTTTATATTGCTTTTTCGGCCTATAATCCTAATTTTGTTCCAGGGAAAACCTATTATTTGTCGGGTACTTCTAATGATTTATTAGTTGTTTTAACATATCAAGACTCTTCTGGGGTTGTTTATGTTGTAGCGGATAGGTCTTTTGTTTGGGAAGAAGGATATATTTTTCAAAATATTTACGTTCATGTTTATGCGAATCGAACAGTAAATAACGTTACCATCTATCCAATGTTAAACGTAGGAGAGACCGCCTATCCGTATAGCCCACCTTATGATTTAATATACAACGACGGTTATGAAAGTGGCGAAAGTGCAGGACACGAAGCAGGCTATCAAGAAGGTCATGAAGCTGGCTACCAAGAAGGCTACGAAGCAGGAAAAAAAGACGGATACGAAGAAGGCTTTGCGGCAGGTTATAACGACGGTTACGGAAAAGCGGTAGATATACTCGCCACGGGACTATTAACGAAAGGTAATTCCTCGTATATCAATAAACAGCTCGCGCCCGGTGGAAGTGGTGTTTCTTGTAACGCTTATAGCGATTACTTTACATATTCTTATGCGGCTTCTTATTCGGGCTTGCTATATTTGAACTGCGCTCGGTCATACAGTAACGGTTATAAATTGAAGATAAAAGTGGAAAGTGTAACGGTCGAAACGGTATTTTCTGCTATGTTGTTGGATTTGGAAACAAGTAGCTCGGCAATGTATGAAGTATTCCGTTTGCCCGTGGTTTCCTCGGCAACAACGTATGAAAAGGTCGTGAATTTACCCGTATCAACAACGAGAAGTTTTAAGTCCTTCGTCATAACGCCCGCCTCGGCTCCGTCTGGTGGTACGATAAAAGGACTTGAAATAGAAGTCGTAGGCTCTGAAAAAGATTATTATGATAACGGATATGACAACGGATATACGGAAGGAAAAAAGTTTGGTTATGATTCAGGTTATACAAAAGGCTATGCTATGGGAAAGTCTGACGCCATGTCGCAAATGTCGGATTCGGATTTGCCGAGCTCTGTGCGCTCGTTCGTGTTTTCGCTTTTTGATGCGCCCGTGACGTCGTTTTTGTCGGCGTTTAATCTATCTTATGACGGCTTTGATTTAGGCTCTCTTGTAGCGTTTATTTTTACAGCTATCGTGATAGTGGGGGTGATACGGCTGGTAACATGAAAAGTTTATTCTTAGCGCTATTCGGCGTATTCTTTGCGTTTTGTGTTGTACGGTTTTGCTATGGTTTGGAATCGAATACGCTTTCGTATGTAGTCGATGAAATGTTAAAAGCCGCGCCCGACGTGAAAGAGGATTTTTCTGTAATAATGGAAGCTCTCGGAGATTTTAAGGACGCTTTGGGCGCTATTACTTCTTCTATGTCGAGCGGAAATGTTTTTCAAGTGGTCGCGTCGATAGGCGTTTCTTTTTTGTCTGTTGTCAACGTGTTGGTAGCAGTATCAAAGGCGTGTGTCTATTTGCTGACGGATACGATAGAATTTATGCGAGTGGTATTCGAGTTGTTCTTTGGCGAGGTTGTGTCACCGATAGTGCCTGTGAAGCCGTAACGATTGATAGATAGGGTGAGAGGGGAGGTGCCTGCGGCACCCCCCGCAAGAGCCCAACCCCTCGGGGGCTCTGCGGGGGCGCGGAGCGCTCCCGGTGTTCTCCCCCGAAGCCGCGCAAGCGGCTAAGGGGGGAACCTTGATATTATAGAAATAACTCGGCTCACGAATTGCCAAAAAGTAGGAGACCCTCTATCATGGAATTATCCGAAATCAAGTCAAAACTCAATGCAAAAGACAAATTCGGCAAGGTCTCCCGGCGTATCAAGAAAAATGACGTTATCGCGGACTATTACATGCAGCTGTATGACGAAACAGAGGACGAAACACTCCCGCGCTGGGCAGATAGAATAAAGAGCTGCTGTAAATTGTGGGACGTGGATTATTACCGTTTTCAAGGCGTAAAGGACATCAAGCGTACAAATCTTTGCAGAAGCCGCTTTTGCGACAACTGCGGCAACGCTCAGGCAATCCAACGCGAAAACAAATACGCGCCTTTCCTCGACGCGCTCGCAAGGCTCTATGACATCTATCACGTTGTCTTTACCTGGCCGAACTCCATGCCCGATGAGCTTCTCCCGTCCGTAGATAACGCATATAAGCAATTCGCTTATATGATAAGGCTTTTCACGGGACACAACAAAATTAGAGGTATCAGCTTCGAGGGCTACGGTTTCCTCGGTGCGGTGCGGGCTTTGGAGATTACAAAGAATAAGTACGACGGCACGTTCCACCCGCATTTCCATTGCCTGTTCATACTCAAAAAAGGCTTGCGTCTGGATCAACGCCGAAAGCACGTCAATTCGTTCAGCTTCTCAAACCCCGACATCAAGAAATCCCATAAGCGGAGAGAGTACGGCGCGCCCGAACGGTATTTCTCTGATTTTGAAATCCTGCTCCAAAAAATCTGGTATCTGCGTTTCAACGGCATAAAGGTTACCCGCGACAGTATCTCAAATTTGAAAGAGGGCTATTCGGTGATATGCGACAATGCGGAAGGGAAGTACCACGAAGTGTTCAAATACGCCACGAAAGGTATTTTCAAGGAAACGGAGGACGGAACGCCGCTCAACGGCTACAATGACTTTGTACCGCTGTACTACACGCTGTACCGCCGAAAGCTTATTCAAGGCTATGGACTGCTCAATAAATACAAATTCGAGATAACGCTCGAACTCGACGCGAAAGCGGACGAGGAATATAACCGCATTATAGACGTGCTTCGGGAGTTGGAAAGCCCCGAACGGGTATTCGAATATCTGACGGAAATACAATCCCAGCTTCAGACAAAGGAAGTAACATACATATCACGGGCCAGCGTTGCCCAGCTCATGGCGGACGATTATGGAGAATGAAAAGACCTATCCAAAAAGAAAAGTCGGCGCACCGAAAGGCGGCCGTGTGCATTGGCTCTTGTGGAATCTCAAAGCAGAATTTAAGCGCGCTTATAACTGCTCATACAACTATGCGAATCATAACTACACGTTTTACCGCATGACGGAGAAAAAGCAACTTTGCGACATTTTCATAATAAAACAGACCTGCGAAAGCTGTTGGCGTTGCGCTTACGTAAATTTACAAACCCACGAATACGAGTTTTTCAGCTGTCCGAAGTCAAAGCATTTGGCTTTGCGTATGTGGCTGATTTATAAGAAAACGCCGCCCGTTCCCGAAGACATGCGAAAATTGTAGATACTATTCGTAAAACTCGCGTTTTACGAATAGTTATAAATCTCCTCTCCTTCGATAAAAAAGGTGCGGCGTTGAATTTTTCTCTTAAATTATTCCTTTTCGTCGGAGGAAATTTTTTTCTTTTGCTTATAAAACTTTTCGGAAAATCCATACTTTTTATTGACAGGATAGATATTTCGCGGTACAATATTTATTATGAAGAAAGAAAATTACTATATCAAACGTAATATTCAGGATATCGATAAAATAAACGAACTGATAGAATGCCTTCCCCCTTTCTGCGAGGATTATTTTATGGGTATCGAAGCGCGGACAAGCTGTCAGACCCGTTTGAAATATGCTTACGATCTTCGTATCTTTTTTGACTTTCTCTGTAAAAAAAGATACAAAAGAAAAGATCCCCTTGATTTGACGCTGGAAGATCTGGAAGGCGTGACAAACAACGATATCGAATTTTTCTTGAGTTATCTTTCCCACTATCGCTTTAATGAGAAAAATCTTACCTGTGACGAACGCGCCAAGGCCCGAAAGCTATCCGCCGTGCGCGCTATGTTTAAGTACTTTTTCAATAAAGGACTGATCGACGTGGACAATTCCGCAAAGGTTCAGACGCCCAAGCTTCACGAAAAGGAAATCATCCGTCTCGAAGAGGAAGAAGTTTCCCGGCTGATCGATATCGCGGAATCGGGAAGCGGCCTCTCCCGCCACGCTTCAGGCTATCACGAAAAGACGCGCGTCCGAGATACCGCGATTCTTACCCTATTTTTAGGAACGGGAATTCGTATCAGCGAGCTGGTTGGCCTCGATAACGATAGCTTCGATTTTTCCAATAATTCGTTTATCGTTACAAGAAAAGGCGGAAACAACGCTATTTTGTATTTTTCGGACGAAGTCAAATATGCACTCGAGGAATATATCGCCGAAAAATCCAACGACGAAAAGGTCCCCTTGCAGGAAAACGCTTTCTTTCTGTCTATGCAATATAAAAGAATCAATGTCCGTTCGGTAGAGATTCTCGTAAAAAAATACAGCAGTATCGTGACGCCCCTGAAAAAAATTACGCCGCATAAGCTCAGAAGCACTTACGGTACACGGCTTTATAACGAAACGGGCGATATTTATATCGTCGCGGACGTTCTCGGCCATAAAGACGTCAATACGACGAAAAAACACTATGCGGCGATCAGCGAGGACAACCGCAAAAAGGTGGCGGACGCCGTAAAACTTCGGCAAGAGCCCGACGACACTCCCCCGGGCGACAAAAATTAAGGAAATTCTATGGAAAAAATTTATATCATACAGCCTATCACCGAAGACAATGCGGAAAAATACCGCGTACTGCAGGAGGAGGCCGTTTCCCTCATCGAAAGCGCAGGCGCCGCCTATGCGGGCACCATTTATCAAAACGTGCGCGAAATCAATCCCGCCACCTTCATCGGCGAAGGTAAACTGCGCGAGCTTAAAGAACGCCTCTATGGCCTCGACGAGATTACGGTGCTGTTCAACGGCGAGCTCTCCCCTTCTCAAACGCTGAATATTTCCGCCGCTTTGGACAATCGCAAGGTGATCGACCGCACTACGCTCATTCTGGATATCTTTGCGAAAAACGCTCAGAGCAGCGAAGGAAAATTACAGGTCGAGCTGGCCCAGCTCAAATATATTTATCCGCGTCTGAAAGGCAAAGGCGAGGCGCTTTCGCGTCTGGGCGGAGGCGTAGGCACGCGCGGGCCGGGAGAAACGCAGCTGGAAACCGACAGGCGCTATATTCGCGGCCGTCTGAAATATCTCGAACAACGGCTCAAGGAAACGGAAAAACGGCGTTCGCTTCAAACGGTCAGACGAAAAAAGGACGCGGTGAAAACCATCGCGCTGGTCGGATATACAAATACGGGAAAATCCACATTGATGAATTTGCTTACGGGTTCGGACGTCTATGTAAAGAACGAATTGTTTGCCACGCTTGACCCGACGGCGCGGAGCTTTTCGGTAAACGACGCGGAGTTCCTGCTCGTCGATACAGTCGGTTTTTTGCAGGATCTTCCGCACAATCTCATCGAGGCGTTCAAATCCACGCTGGAAAGCGCCTTAAACTGCGATCTGGCCCTGATCGTCTGCGACTCGACGGGCGAATACGACATGCAGCTGAAAACTACGCTGGACACCTTGCGCGAAATGGATTTTGCCTCGCCCTATCTCGTCGTCATGAACAAGAGCGAAGGAATGGATACCTCGGCGTTTCCGTACGGCAGCGTTGCAATTTCAGCCAAAGAAAATCTGGGGATCGACGCTCTGAAACGGGAGATTCTCAAACGTTTTTCGGAGGATTTTCTCTTTTGCAATTTGTTCGTGCCCTATTCCGCGCTCGGCGAATACGGAAAAGTAAAACCTCTCCTTACGGAAAAAAATATCGAATTCACAGACGACGGACAAAAAATACGGGCAGTCATTCCCTCCATGTATGCCGATAAATTTACCCCGTACATCACGGGCAGAAACGAATACTAAAGATAAGCGGGCCTTCCATTTTCGGAGGCCCGCTTCCCATCGCTATTTTCCGTCATACTCTTCGGAATTGGTATAGATCTTGTCGATTTTGATAGACGCGACGTCTTTGAACTCCAGACATTTGCCGCAGTTGTCGCACACCTTGCCCGGGTCGAGGTCGCACGTTTCACATTCCATACAACCGATGCAGTCCCTTTCGTATAAAACACACTTTTGTCTATGACTCGTTTTGTTCATTTTTGCCTCCGCTTAAACTTCTCCCCATTATTATAGCATAATTTTTCCAAAAATCAAGAATTTTCTATAAACATTTGTTTGCATTTTCCAAAAAAGTGTGATATAATTGAATACAAGGAAACCCGAAAGGAGGAAAACCCTCATGATCGACGAAAATAAATTAATCAAGGTAATGGATTATATCAGGCGTTTTTCGGAGGAAAACGGCTATACGCCTTCCGTGCGCGAAATCGGCAAGGAATGCGGCATAAAATCCACTGCCACCGTGCACAGCTATATCGAAAAGCTGCAGGACAGAGGCTATCTGAATAAGACGGACAACAAGAAACGGTCGGTCAGCATCGGCAGAAGCTCGACGGTCACTATCCCCCTCATCGGTACGGTCACGGCGGGACAGCCGATTTTTGCCTACGAAAATTATGAGGACTATTATACCTTCCCCGCGGGCGAATTCACGGGCGAGGATCTGTTTATGCTCCGCGTCCAGGGAACCTCCATGATCGACGCGGGAATTTTTAACGGAGATAAAATCGTCGTGCGCCGTCAGCAATCCGCCGACGACGGCGAAATCGTCGTGGCTCTCGTCGAAGATTCCGCCACGGTGAAAAGATTGTACCGCCGCAACGGTAAAATCGTATTACACCCCGAAAACGAGGCTCTGGACGACATGATATTCGAGCCCGGGGAAGTATCTATCCTGGGGAAAGTCGTCGGTCTGACGCGAAATTACAAGGCTTAAAACGCATTCTGCAAATCGATATTATAAACGCCCGATTTTCTTCCATGAAAATCGGGCGTTTGGTTATAAATTTTTAAGATAAGCGACCTCTTCCTCGGTCAAAGTCCTCACCTCGCCGCGGTCGAGTCCGCTCAACGTAAGATCGGCGAGCTTCACCCGTTTAAGAAAATCCACATTGCGGCCGATCGCCTCAAACATGCGCCGCACCTGCCTGTTTTTTCCCTCCGTAATCGTAACGTGCACTTTCGTATATGCCTTGTTGGTTTCGACGATATGCGCCTTGCACTTTTTCGTCATAACGCCGTCCAGCTCGATCCCCGACCGAATGCGGTTGAGGTCTTTTTCCGTCATTGTCCCTTCAATCCGCGCGAGGTAAGTTTTAGGAATTTCATTTTTCGGATGCGTCAGGCGGTAGGCTAAATCTCCGTCGTTGGTCAATATCAAAAGCCCCTCGGTGGCGTAATCCAGCCGCCCTACGGGAAATACCCGTCCCGCGCCCGCGGGAAGCAGATCGACCACCGTCTTACGCCCCCGATCGTCGGCCGCCGTACAAAGGATTCCCTTCGGTTTGTTCATGAGATAATATTCGGGCTTTTTTTCCGCCCTCTCCAACGGTTTATCGTCGATGCTGACTTCGTCCTCGTCAGAGACGTCCGTACCCAGCGAAGCGGTCTGCCCGTTGATTTTTATTCTGCCCGCCGCGACCATTGCGTCCGCATGACGCCTGCTCGCGACCCCGTTCTCCGCCAAAAATTTGTTTATTCTCATCCGTATGCCTTCTTCTTGAATTTTACCTTTATAGTTTATATAAATTTCTCGAAAAAAGCAACCGATTTATAAGATATATTTTGATTTGTCCGATAATTTCATCGTTTTTTCCCATTGCGCCCATTTCCTCGCGTGAAATGATCTCCATTTTGAGATGCAGCTGTTCTTCGGGGAGCAACGGATAGTAAAGATCCTCTTTCGTATATCCCGCTTCGGTTTTTCCTTTTACCTTCACCCGGACGGGCGTATCTGCGCCGAGAATACGCACGTTTTCATAGGCGGCGAACGCTTCGTCGAGAAGCTGCTGCGAACGTTCGTACATCGGGGAACAGTTCAAAACGGTACAAACCAGCGTCATGCCCTTCTTTTCGGCGGCCGAGACGAGACAGCGCCCCGCCTGTTTGGTATAGCCCGTCTTTATGCCGACCGCGCCCTCGTAGTTTTTCAGCATCTTATTCTTATTTGCCCAATTGCGCGGTTGATAATATCTCGTGCCGACGATTTGGCGGAAAGCGTCGTTCTGCATGGCGTAACACGCGATGAGGTTGAGATCCCGCGCCGTGGTGTAATGTCCTTCGAGGGGCAGACCGTGCGGGTTTTTGAAGCAGCTTTCCAGCGCGCCCGCTTTTTGCGCGGTTTCATTCATGCGCTGCGCAAAAGCGTCGATACTGCCGCTCGTATGCAGAGCCAATGCCTCGGCGCAATCGTTTCCCGAACGGAGCATGAGACCGTACAACAGATCCTCCACGCTGTACGTGTCCCCGCTTTTGAGATAGACGCTGGAGCCCTCTACCCCCGCCGCTTGGGGAGGAATTTCAAATTCTTCCTTGACGTCTTCGCAGTTTTCCAAAACCGTGACGGCCGTGAGTATCTTCGTGGTGCTCGCCATGGGAAGCCTGGCTTCCCCGTTGCGCTCGTATAAAATCCTGCGGGAATTCGCTTCCATGACGCATTCCGCACGGGCGGGCGCGACGCCGTTCTTTGCCGTTTCCGCCGAAGCGGGCGCGGCGGGATGAACGACGGCCACACAATAAGCCGCAAGTAAAAATCCGCATAAGAATCTGAAACGGCGCGGCTTGACCTCCGTTTCGGACAGATATAATTCCTTTCCCATGTCAGTTTTTTGCCGTGATGTTCTGGACGATTTCGCTCGCCTTTTCGATCAGATTGTCCATAGGCTGGTCGGTAATGCGGATCATGCGGCAGGTCTTGCCGTCGTCTATGATAAAGCCCATGGGCTTCATGCTGACAACCGAACCGCTGCCGCCCGCGAAAGGCATGGAGTCCGTTTCCTTCACTACTTTTACGTCCCCGTATTCGCCGCCTCCCGAGAGACAGCCCATCGTCACCTTGGAAAAAGGTATCACCTGAAATCCGCTTGCCGTTATAATGGGTTTTCCGACGACGGTATCCACGTCGGCAAGTTGATTGAGCGTTACGACCGAAGAATCGATCAGGTTGTTGATTTTTTTGTTTTTCTCTGCCATAAACTTTTAATTTTCTCCTTCAGAAATTTCAAAAGGGCGCAAAGCAAAATAAACAGGTTGAAAAAAACGACGAGATTCATGGAAACCCGAAGTTCGTCCCCGTCCGTCAGCCATAAATTGTTTTCGACTTTTCCCCTCTGTCCGCCCGCCGCAAAGAAAACGGTCCTCAGGGCCGTATGGGCGAGCGAAACGGGAATGAGATATTCCGCGCCCGTTTCCGTCGTCAAAGAAAAGGAAACGATGCGGAACGTCCGCGTAAACGAGAATTTCTTTCTCTCCGAATCCATTCCCGAATAGGGTTTAAGAATGGCCTTTTTGGGCGAGATATGCAACGCGATCCCGCCCGGATATGTGGTAACGTAACCGCCTATCAGCTTCAGCACCTTATACGCATACAGGGCAAACCCGAATTTTTTCCGATTCATATCGTAATGAATATCCACTTCCAGAAAGATCGGAAAGAATAATAATATCGCCGTAAGAAGCGTGCCGACGGCGGCAAATAAAAGAAATCTGCCCATAACTACAATATGGGCAGATTGCGTGAAAGTATGTAATTTTTATCAAAGTTTCGATTAAAGCGCCGACTTTTGCGTCATTGTATTTTGATGATGCCGTCCTCGATGTCCTTGAGAAAATCGGGAAGCTCGAAGCCGTCCGACTCGGAAGAATGCTTCCCCTTCGGTTCGTCCTCCTCATGCAGCTCGGGATCTTTATCGGGATCATACACTTCCTTTTCGTAAAGGTAGCTGCTCGCCTCGTTCGCCGCATTGATTTCGGATATCTTCTGCATGAGCTCGTCGTAATCGGGCAGGTCTGCCAGAGATTTCAGCTTAAACCGCTTGAGGAAATTGTCCGTCGTGGCGTAAAGAATGGGTTTCCCCGGCACGTCTTTCCTTCCGCAGGGACAGATCATATCGAGGCTTTGCAGCGTAGTGATCGCATAATCGCTGTTGATGCCGCGGACAGCCTCCAGCTCGGTGCGCGTAATCGGCTGTTTATAGGCGATGATCGCCGCACATTCGAGAATCGTACGCGTAAACTCTTTTTCGCGTATGGGATTGAGCACGGAGGCGATCGCCTCTTTGTACTCGGGATTGGTCGCAAACTGAAGCTTGTGATTGAAGGTGAGAAGCCGTATGCCGCAGTCGCCGTTGTATCTCTTTTCGAGGTGACGCACCGCGGTATCCATTTCCGCTTTCGTCAGCGACAGCTTTTCCCGAAGCACGTCCACGGGGACGGCGTTGCCCGAAGCGAAGAGAATCGCTTCAATTATATTCGTCAATTTCTCCAATTTCTTCCTCCTCGTTCCTGTTCGGATTTTTCATAATGGTAATGGCAGAAAATATTTCGTCCTGCGTTACGATCAGAAGCTGATGTTTCAAAAGCTCCAAAAGCGCCTGAAAGGTCGTCACGATTTCCGATTTCGGCGCGTTTTCGTCGAAAAGTTCCTCAAACAGCACCTTTTCCTTTTCTTTCACGGTTTCCCGTATGTACGAAATCTTTTGAGGTACCGTATATAAATCGCGCGGGATTTCTCTCGCCGCGCCCGTCTCGCTCTTCAGGCCCTCGCGCTTGAGCATGAGCTTCGCAAAGGCCGAAAGAAGGCCGTCCAGCGTAAAGTCCTTGTATTTCACCTGCACGCTGCTGACGTCGCGGTCGGGTTCCTTGAAATAGTATCCCACCGTCTCCCGCTCCTTGAGCTTCTCCGCTTCTTCCTTGATCATCTGATACTCTTCCAGCGCGCGGATCAGATCGCCTTGCGGGTCGTCGTCCTCTTCGTAATAATCGTCGAAGCCGTCGTCGGGCGGCGGCACGAGACTGCGCGCCTTGATATCGATAATGGTCGCCGCAATATTCAGATAATCGCTGGCCTTGTCCATGTCGATATACGGCAGCCCCTTCATATACATCAGGAACTGCTCCGTGACCTGCGAAACGAAAATGTCCTTCACCTCGATTTCCTGTTCTTTGATAAGATGCAGCAAGAGGTCGAGCGGGCCTTCGAAATTGTCGAGCACCGTCGTGTAGTCCACTTCCGAATCGAAGTTTTTTACCGATTCCACCGTAATTTTTTCCACGTTGTCTCTCCTCTATCTAAAAATCAAACTCCAAAATTTTGTGATGGGCCACCCTAAAACATTGGTGGCGAACCGCATGACGTAACCGAGAATGTCGAGATATCCGAAAAACGGTACGTAAAAGGCGAGACGTTGAGAGACAAAGCTCAAAAGTATAAGCCCCAACAGGATATAATAACCGTAACGACGCAAAAACCAATATATTTTTCCGTGTTTTTTATTCAGAGCATCGACCATGCGAAAGCCGTCGAGCGGATAAAAAGGAAGAAGATTGAAAATACAAAAGCTCAAAGAATAGGCAAACAGATAATAGGTAAACGAATTCAACAACACGTGCCCGTAGGTCGCCGCCCCTACGCCCGCCACAAGATATCTCCAAACCAGAAGATAGATGGGATAAAACAAAAACGCGGAAATATAGTTCATGATAATTCCCGCCGCGCTCGTCCAGAAGCTTCCGCTGCGATAATGCTTGAAATTGTTGGGGTTGACGGGCACGGGCTTCGCCCAGCCGAAGCCGGCCAAAGCAAACATGACGATCCCGAGCGGATCGAAATGCTTTACGGGGTTCAACGTCATGCGGCCCGCCCATTTTGCCGTCGGATCGCCGCATTTATACGCGATAAAGGCATGCGAAAATTCGTGCAGCGTAATGACGACCATAACCGCAAGAAAGCTTGCGAGAAGAGATACTAAATAATCCATGAATTTATTATACCTTTTTTTTATATAAAAAGCAAGTGCGTGAAAGGAATTTTTTCCCGATTATGTCTTGAAACGTCTATTTATCCGTTTGAGCGAGAAAGTCGGGAACGACGTCGTTTCTCGTCAGATCTTCATACGTCTGCGGCCTTACGATATAGTCGGCCTTGCCCTCGCGGACGAGTACGCAGGGCGGAATCAGATTGCGGTTATAATTCATCGCCATCGAGTAATTATACGCGCCCGTGGAAAGGATTGCGAGGATATCTCCCGTTTCGGCCTTCGGCAAAGGAACGTTCACCGCGATAAGGTCGCCGCTTTCGCAGCATTTGCCCGCAATCGAAACGAGCTCGGCAGCCGCTTCGCCCGCGCGCGAGGCGAGGACGGGCGTATATTTTGCCTGATAGAGCGCATAGCGCGGGTTGTCGAACATTCCGCCGTCTATCGCCACGTACTTTTTCACACCGGGAATCTCTTTCACCGCTCCGACGGTGTAGAGCGTGATACCCGCTTCGCCGACGATGGAACGACCCGGCTCGACAAGAAGATACGGAAGCTTAAGCCCCTTTTCCAAAGCCCTGGCCTTTACGGCGGAAATCAAAGCTTCGAGATATTCTCCGTACCCTTCGGGCGAAATCTTTTTGTCCTCATCCGTGTACCAGATTCCGAAGCCTCCGCCCATGTTGAGCTCTTCCGTGACGAAGCCGAGCTTTTCTTTCATTTCCGCGGCAAAGTCCATACATTTTTCCGCGGCGAGTACAAACGATTGTTTTTCAAAAATCTGTGAGCCTATATGACAATGGAAGCCACGCAGATTGACGTGCTTTTTGGAAAGCGCGTAACGGGTGATTTTTTCGGCCGTTCCGTCCGCGACGGAAAATCCGAATTTACTGTCCGTTTTCGCGGTTTGAATATAGGCGTGCGTATGCGCTTCCACACCGGGATTGATGCGCAGAAGGATATTCTGTACAAGGCCGCGTTTTTCGGCCTCCCGCTCGATCGTATCTATTTCGGAATAGGCGTCCGCTACGATACAGCCGATCCCTGCGTCCAACGCTTCCTTTAGCTCGTAACCCAGCTTATTGTTTCCGTGCATATAGATTTCCGAAGCGGGAAATCCCGCTTTCAGCGCCGTATAAAGTTCTCCTCCCGAAACGACGTCGATACCGATTTTTTCGCTGTCCGCTATGCGGTAAATCGCTTCGCAGGAAAATGCCTTCGAGGCGTAAAGAACTTTCCCGTTGCCCTCGTATTCCCGTTCAATCGTCCCGCGGTAGATCCGCATCATTTTACGGATATGCGCTTCGTCGAATACGTAGAGCGGCGTTCCGAAACGTTCCGCCAGCTCCGTGCAGTCCGCTCCGCCGATCTCCAGATGTCCCCGTTCGTTTACCCTTAACGTTTCTCTTGCGTTCATATTCTTCTTCCGCCTTTGGGATTGGCTCCCGTAAAATAATATCGCTATATATTTTAGCAAATTATTTGGCAAAAAGCAACAGACGGAAGCGCTTTTCACCAAAAAAACCGCCTTTTCGGAAAATTTTCACCGAAAAAGCGGTTTTTTTATTCTGGAAAAGCAAACTCGTTTATGCCGCTTTACAATTTCCAACCCTGCGCGATTCTGCGCAGATGATCGATAAAGCCCGCAGCTTCTGCGGATTCGTTGGCAACGAGGTTTACGCGGTCGATTTCCACATTATCTTTATAGACGATGATTTCGCCCACTTTGTCCCCCGCTTTCACGGGCGCCTTTACGCGGTTTTTCATCTGAATGTCTATCGTGACGTTTTCCGTATCCCCGCGCTTGGAGAAGATATGCGAGCTGCGTTCGGGACGCACGGTGACGCATTTGGTCTTTCCTCCGCTGACCGCGGCCGTTTCGCTTAAAGGGTTATTTTCATCGACGACGGTTTTAAGGGTATAGGTGGCGAAAGCATAATCGAGCATCGTCCGCGTATCCCCGAAACGATGGTCGCTCGAATCCTCGCCGATGACCACGGCAATTAGACGCATGCCGCCGCGCTTGGCCGTTGCGGCGAGACAAAAGCCCGCCTGGTTGGTGAATCCCGTTTTTCCCCCGTCGCAGCCTTCATAGAAACGCACGAGGCGGTTGGTATTGGAAATCTCCGTATATCTTCCCTGCGGATGCTGGAATTTATCCATCCAAATCTTGCTGAACGTGAAATATTCCTCATGAGAAACGAGCTCCGCAAGCATTTTCGCCACGTCGTGAGCGCAGGAATACTGCGGTTCCTTGGGAAGTCCGGTGCAGTTGGCAAACAGGGTATTTTCCGCGCCCAGCTCCTTCGCGCGGGCATTCATTTTATCCGTAAACAAGCTCTCGCTGCCCGCTATACGTTCCGCCATCGCAACGCAGCTGTCGTTTGCGGAACAGACAATGATGCTTTTGATCAGCTCGCTCGCGGGATATTGGGCGTTCGCCTCCAGAAATACCTGCGAGCCGCCCATGGAAGCCGCACGGTCACTGACCGTAATCATCTCGTCCAACGTAAGGTTGCCGCTGTCGATCGCGTCGAAGCATAAAATCAAGGTCATGATCTTACACATACTTGCAATCGGCAGACGCTGCGTCGCGTTTGCGGAATAAATCTCCGTACCGCTCGCCCAATCCATCATATAAGACGCTTTGGCATGGAGCTGAAGATCGACGGCGTCGGAGGCAATGTTTGTTTCGGTGCCTTCGACCGCTTCCGAGCGGAGCTCTCCTTTATTTTCTTCCGACGTCTCGGCCAGCGCCGAAACCGCCCCAGGCTCGGCCGTCCGTCCCGATATTTTTATCATAGCTTTTGTAGAAATGCCCGGAAGAAATAATGACATTCCGAGGAATATGCCCAATAATCTTTTCATATCTTTAGTTTCTCACTTTCTCGGCGGATTATACGCCGAGACGAATTTTTACGTTTGCGGACGACAAATTAAAGAACTTTGGACACCGGACGAAAAATCAGACACACGATCAGAAACTCGAGCAATGCGCAGACGACCGCCGCGACGGCCGCAAGCAACAGATAAATGAGAAAATCCCGGATTCCTCCGCAGCCGCCCCCGCGGCATCGGCTCTCTCTGGCACAATCGAACGCAATGACGGAAATAAGAATATATACCAGGGAAAAAAGCAAAGTTTGAGGAAGCAAAACGATCAGCCATACCAAAAAACCGCTGAATTTATAGACGGAAACGAGTATCACCGTTACCGTACCGAAGACAAACCCTTTATAAAATACCAAAAAACCCTGTAACGGCACACAGAAAATCGTCAATGCGGAAGGCACGACCAATATGAGAAAAAACGCCGAGCCGAGAAGCCTGTCGAGAAAAATTCCTCCCGGCGATTCGGAAAAAATGCGGTAAATATAATTGTCGCAATAATTTAAGTAATAACACTCTATCGCGGAAGGCTTGTCAATTAGTATGCCGCACATAATACCTATGACAAACATAGCACTAAACGCGATCGTTGCGATCGGTCTTCTTCTGATGACGGCGCCCGTTTCGCGCAAAAGAAAAAGGAAATTCATATCTCTTTATATGAATTTCCTTGTCGATTTATTCGTTTTTATAAAATTTATTCCCGAAGCATGGCATTGATATCGATTCCGTAACCGCGGGTAGGGTCGTTGAGGAACACGTGCGTCACCGCTCCGATGAGTTTTCCGTCCTGTACGATGGGGCTTCCGCTCATACCCTGAACGATCCCTCCCGTTTCCGAGATCAGATCTTTATCCGTGATCTTGAGGACAAAATTTTTGTTTCCCTTGTTGTGTTTGTCAACCTTGACGATATCGACGGTATATTTTTTCGGACATACGCCGTTCACTGTCGAATAGATATAGGCGTTGCCGGGTTTTACGTCGTCAATTTCCGCGGTCATTGCCGTGGGGAAGCCGCTGAGGTCATAGGTCGTGCTGACCTGACCGTAGATACCGCAGTCGCAGAGCTTTTCCGCGCTTCCGATGCCGTCTTCGTTGAGAAACATACCGCGCAGCTCGCCCGCCTTGCCGCGTATCCCCTTGGTGACGCCGACGATACTGCATTGATATACCTTTCCGCCCGAAATCTTCATTTCCCGGTGATCTTCGCCTACGACGGAATGGCCCAAAGATCCAAATCTTTTAGTCGTTTTGTCGATATAAGTCACCGTACCGATCCCCGAAACGCTGTCGCGGATGAGAACGCCGATTTTATAGCGTCCCGTCGATTTATCCCTGACGGGCTGAATGGAGAGCGTCAAGGTATTTTCTCCGCGCCTTACGCAGAATTCCACGCTTTTACCCTTGCACTTGCTCAAGATTTCGTTTAATTCCCCGACGGTTTCGACATTGATTCCGGCTGCTTTCGTAATGATGTCTCCCGTACGGATTCCCGCTTCGGAAGCAGGAGAGCAAACGCCGTTTTCTCCGATTACTTCACATATCCCGATCACCTGCGCCCCGCCCGCACTCAACGTAAACCCCGCGGGAACGCCTCCGATATATACTTCACGCCCCTCCGCGTCCGCCGTGACGGATACATAAGAGTATCCCAATCCGCCGGCCGTGGCGAGAGCCAATACCATACTAATTAAAAAAGCACTCAATCTGCGCATGATTACCCCCGTTTAAAAGGTAATTTGTGCAAGCCGAGTGCATTCTATTCGCTGAAAAAGCGGTTATTGAAGGGCGTTTCCTGTCAATTTATGGCTTCTTTGTATTGCTTTGCCTGTCTCACCAATTCTTCGGCGTGTTTCAAGGCAAATTCTTCCTCTCCGTCCCCGCCGAGCAGACGGACAATCTCGCGGGTCTTTTCTTTTTCGTCGAGCGCGCGCACGCGCGTATGCGTTTTGCCTTCCGCCTCGTTTTTTTCGATCAGAAATTCCCTATCGCTCATGGCTGCGATCTGCGCCAGGTGGGATACGGCGACGATCTGCGTTCCGCGGGCGATCCGCGCAAATTTTTCGCCCACTACTTTGGCGGTTTTCCCGCTGATTCCGGCGTCTATCTCGTCGAAAATATATGTGGAAATCTCGTTGAGGTCGGAAAGCTGGGTTTTGATCGCCAGCATAAAACGGCTCATCTCGCCGCCGCTGATAATCTTCCCGAGCGGCTTCAAGGGCTCGCCCGCATTGGCGGAGAACATAAAACAAATCTCGTCCAATCCGTTCGCCCCCGCCGAAACGACGTCCTCTTCGGCGTATTCGTTGAAGTGTATTTCGAATTTTGCGCTTTTGATATTCAGCGTTTTGAGTTCTTCCGTAACGCGGCGACAAAATTCCTCGCCGCACTTTTTCCGAAGCGCGGTGATTTCCCGGCATACCGCATAAATCTTTTTACGAATGCCCGCCGACTTTTCCGTCAGCAGGGCATACTGCCCCTCGCAGTCGGAAAGCAGGTCGTATTCCGCGCGGCTCTTTTTCAGATATTCGTCGATCTCCCGTTTGTTAGTGCCGTACTTTCGTTTCAGAGCCGCAATCGCATCGAGACGGCTCTCCGTCTCCTCCGCTTCGTTTTCGTCGAAATAAAGCCCGTCGCCGAGGTCGGAGAGAGTTTCCGCCACGTCGTCGGCATCCAGCGATAAGCTTTCCAGCCGTTCGCTCACCGAGGCATACTCCTCGTCCAGACGGGAAACGGACGCCATCGCCCGCTTTGCGGCGCGCAGACAATCCAAAGCCCCGTTTTCGCCCGAAAGGGCTTCGGCGGCCTCCCGCACGGCGGAAATGATCCGTTCGAGATTATTTATTTTATTGCGCCTGGAAATGAGTTCCTCTTCCTCGCCGTCCTTCAGATCGACGGCTTCAATCTCGTCGATCTGATATTTCAGAATATCCAGCCTGCGGCCCCGCTCCTTTTCGTCGCCGCCGAGCAGGGAAATCTGCCCTTTTATCTGCTTAAGCTCGGATAAAAGTGCGCCGAGCCGTTCCTTTTTCGGCGCCAGCTCCGCCCCCGCCACTCCGTCTAAAGTTTTAAGCTGATTGGCTTCCTTCAAGAGAAAAAAATGCTCGCTCTGTCCGTGTACATCTACGAGGCTGTCGGTCACTTTTCGCAGCATCGCCGCGGTGACCGCGCTTCCGTTGATTTTTATGCCGTTTTTTCCCGTTTCGGAAAATCGGCGGGAAATAATGATTTCCCCGTCCGTCTCGATATCCATTTCGCGGAGCTCCTGCACCGCTTTGCTCCCTTCGGGAACGGAAAATTCCGCTTTCACCATACATTCCGTTTCGCCGTAGCGGATCATGGTTCTGTCCGCTTTCGCGCCCAAAACGAAATTGACGGAATCGAGGATAACGGATTTGCCCGCGCCCGTTTCGCCCGAAAGCACGTTCAGGCCCTTATCGAACTCGATTTCCGCGCTGTCGATCAGCGCTACGTTTTTAATGGTGAGTTTCGCTAACATATGTATGTATTCCGTGCCCTCGGCGTGGGCGTTTTATTTCATGAAATCGTTGATTTTCTCAATGACCGCGGCGGCCGCTTCGTTGTTTTCGCAGACGATCAGAAGCGTATCGTCGCCTGCAACCGAGCCTACGATCTCGGGATAGTTGAGCTTATCGACCACGGTGCCCGCGTTGGGGCCGTTCCCCGTAAGCGTCTTGATGATGACCATATTCTGCGCGCTTTTCAGGGCGATCACGCAATCGCGGAACAAATTTTTCATTTTGGGGGAAATTTCCCCCTCGCTGTCGTTTATATACGCATAGCGGTATTTCTTTTCAATCCCCGAAACTTTGAACAGATGCAGATCTTTGATATCTCTCGAAATGGTCGCCTGCGTCACGACGTAATTGAGCTTATTCAGCTCGGAACACAGCTCCTCCTGCGTTTCGATCTCTTTTTGGGAAATAATCTCCAAAATTTTTGCATGTCTGGCCGTTCTTAACATCTTGTCTTCTCCTTCATTGGTTTAATTTGGTTCTTATTTTTCTATAAAAACAGGAATCGCCCCGCCTCGGAAAATCCGCCGTAAACGGCGCCTTTCTGACGGTGACCTCCATTCCTTCCATAATAGGGCTCACTTGCTTCCCGTCGATGAGAAGCATTACCTTTCCTTTCGAAACAGACATGGAAACGATATCCGTATCGGGAAATATCAAGGGCCGCACGTTGAGCGAAAACGCGCAGATCGGCGTCAGCATAAATGCGGGAACCTGCGGCGTGAGAAGCGCTCCGCCCGCGGACAAAGAATAGGCTGTGGATCCTGTGGGCGTACACAGCAGCAGGCCGTCGCCTACGACGGTATCCGCATCTTCTCCGTTTATTTTTACGTTCAGCTTTGCAATCTGCGTATCCGCCGCGGAATAGTCCCGCTGCAAAACAACTTCGTTGAGCCCGTAATGTTTTTGTCCGTTCACTTCGAGCTCCAGCATGGTGCGCCGCAAAATCGGACATCTGCCCTCCCGGAGTTCGGACAACAGCTCTTTCACCCGTTCGGTCTCTTCTTTTTCATACTCGGTCAAAAATCCCAGGTTTCCGTAATTGATTCCGATAAGCTTTATATTCTTCCGCGCGGCTTCCGTCGCCGCATGCAGGATCGCCCCGTCTCCGCCGAGGACGACAAGGGCATCTACTCCGCCGATGTCCTCCGCCTTTTCGAATAAGACCGCCTCGTAACCCTCTGTCTGCAAAAATCGGAGAAAGCGACCGACAACCGTTTCGTCCTTGATTTTTACGCTGTTCCCCACAACTCCGATCTTCATCGTATCTTCCCGTATCCTTTGCGATCTCATAAAAAATAAGTCTATTCCAAAGCCCCTTGTGAATATTGCTTCACGAAAGCCCGAACTTTTTGCAAGATTTCCCGATCGCTTTTTGCGCCTTGAAATGTATTTTTAAGATATAAAACGTACTCTATATTTTTGCCCCTGCGTATCGGCGCGTTGACGATGCCGAACGGGTACAGATCCGCTTCTTTACAAAAGCCGAGCACTTTTTCCACGATCTTCTCATGCGCGGACGGATGTACGATCCCGCTCTTGCCGATATTTTTCTTTTCACATTCGAATTGGGGCTTGACCAGCACAAACGCGCCGCCGTCTTCCGACAGAACCGCCGCTATAACGGGCAAAACCAGCCGCAGAGAAATAAAACTGACGTCGGCCGTTACACTATCTATTTTATCCGAAAAGTTTTCTTTTGTCAAATATCTGACGTTACTATTTTCCAAAGAAACAACTTTGGGATTTCCTTTCAGCGACGAATGCAGGAGACTTTCCCCCACATCCACGGCATATACCTTTTCCGCGCCCCGCTGAAGCAGACAATCGGTAAACCCGCCCGTGCTCGCGCCCAAATCGGCGAATATTTTCCCCGTACAGTCGTACGAAAATTCGTTCAGCGCCCGCGCAAGTTTATAGCCCCCGTTGGATACGAAATATTCGTCGGGCTGAATAAATCGGAAATCGTCGGAGGGCGCTACCTCGTCCTTGGGCCTGACGGGTTTTCCGTTGACGAGCACCAATCCGCGTTCGATCGCTTCCGCAGCTTTCGTGCGCGACCCGAATTTCTCCGCAAAAAATTTGTCCGCCCTCATGAAAGGATATCCGAAATATATTTTTCTATCTCTTCACAGCCGACGCCGTATTCCCGCTGCAAATCGCCTACGCTGCCCTGCGGAATAAATTCGTCGCGGTAGGCGAAATTTTTAACTTCGAAATTTTGCGTATTTCCGAATTCGCCGCACAGCGCCGCATCGACCGTCGCCCCGAATCCGCCGATAAACACATTGTCCTCTATGGTTACGATATGCCCGCCATTGAGCGAAAAGAGCAGTTCCTTGTCCAACGGCTTGACGAAACGCGCGTTGACGACGTCAAAATCCAATCCCTTTTCATTGAGCTGCCGCCATACCTTGAGGGCGATAATCAAGCACCTTTCGCCTGCGGCCAGCACGGTGACGGAGGATTTTTTCTCCGATTTATGGATATATTCCCATTTTCCCGCCCGTATCGGCTCCTCCGACGGGGGAAATACGATTTTTCCCGAACGCGGATACCGAATGGCCAGCGGATGCGCATAAGACGCGCTGAATTTCAAAAACGCTTTGAATTCCTCCGTGTCCTTGGGTACGGCCACGGTCAGCCCCGGAATCATAGATAAATAGGACAGATCGAACACGCCCTGATGCGTTTCGCCGTCCGAGCCGGAAATCCCCGCCCTATCTATACAGAACGTCACGGGCAGATCCTGCGCGCAGACGTCGTGAATGATCTCGTCAAAAGCGCGCTGCAAAAAGGTGGAATAGATCGCATAATAGGGCTTTACGCCTGCGGAGGCCATCGCCGCGCAGAGCACAGAAGCGTTTTCCTCGCAGATTCCCACGTCGAAAGCGCGCTCGGGATAGAGCGCAAAAAATTTGTCCAGCCCGAGGCTGCCCGTCATCGCCGCCGTCACCGCCGTGATCCGCTCGTCCTTGCGGGCAAGCTCGCAGAGCGTGTCTCCGAGAATTTCGGAATATTCCTTTTCCTTTCTCGAGCCGATGGGCGCGATTCCGTGCGTATTCGTAGGATGTTCCTCGCAGAACTCGTACCCCTTTCCCTTTTTGGTGACGATGTGCAAAAGGACGGACTGCGTTTTCAGAAGCGCCTTCGCCTCCGTCAGCGAGTCGATCATTTCCTCCGCGTCGTTGCCGTTTCTGACGCCGAGATAGGTGAGGCCGAAGCGTTCGAGCAGGCGGATATTTTCCGCCTCGCCCCCGAGCTTCAGTTGCGTGAGAATATCGTGCATTCCGCCGACGGTCGGAGAAATCGACATGCCGTTATCGTTGAGAATGATGAGAATATTCGTGTCGAGAATGCGCAGGCTGTTGAGCGCCTCATACACCAGGCCGTTATTGAAGGAGCCGTCGCCGATAAAGGCGATAACGTCGTAATCCTCCTTTTTCAGGTCGCGCGCTTTGGCAATGCCCAGCGCCGCCGAAACGGATGTCCCCGCATGTCCCGTGTCGTAGCTGTCGTACTCGCTCTCCTTGCGCTTGGGAAAGCCCGAAAGACCGCCCTCCTTGCGGAGCGTGGAAAATCTGTCTCCGCGGCCGCTGAGCAGCTTATACGCATAGCACTGATGTCCCACGTCGAAAATAATCTTGTCTTTCGGGAAATCGAATACGTAAAACAGGGCGACGGTAGGTTCCACCGCGCCGAGATTGGAGGCGAGATGTCCGCCGCATTCGGTAACCGTCTCGTAAATCACGCTTCTCAATTCGTCGCAGAGAACGTTCAGTTCGCTTCTCGTACAATTTTTTATCCTTTCAGGACGCCAGCTTTCCAGCATACTCTCTTTCGTCTCCTTTTATTTTCCGACAAAACAAATCCTACTTGCTGCGGTTGCGCACGTAGGTGATCATATCGTACAAAAAGGCGGTGTTGCCGTCTATACCGTCCAAAACGGTATAACAGTGTTTCGCGTACATATCCGCGCGTATCTTCGCGCCGTCCAATCCGTAGAGACGGACGGAGGTGAGCTTGTTTTCCTCCTCGTCCTTGCCGATCGATTTGCCGAGCGTCGAAAAATCACCCGTCACGTCGAGAATATCGTCCGTGATCTGAAACAGGGAACCGAGATATTTCCCGAACTGCTCGAACTCGAAATAAAATTTATTGCCGCTTAAAATGCTCGCCACGGCAACGGGCGCCAGCAGGAGCTTGCCCGTCTTGTGTTCGTAAATATAAACGAGATCCTCTTCCGTAACCGCCCTGTCTTTTTCGGAAAAATACAGATCGGCGGACTGTCCCGCGATCATGCCGAAAATCCCCGCGCACTCCGCGAGAAACTTCGAAGCCAATACAAACTTTTCACCCTTCATACACTGGTCGAGACAAAGCGAATAGGCGGTGTTCAGCAGTCCGTCGCCCGCCAGAACGGCGTTCGCTTCCCCATAAACTTTATGATTGGAGGGTTTTCCGCGGCGGAAATCGTCGTTGTCCATCGCGGGAAGGTCGTCGTGTATCAACGAATAGGTATGAATCATTTCCAGCGCCAGCGCGTACGGAAGCACCTCTTTCGCAGGGGCTCCCAAAACGTCCGCCACCGCAAGCATAAGCACGGGACGGATTCGCTTTCCGCCGAGCAGAAGGCTGTATTTCATGCTTTCGCCCAAAACCTCGGGTTTCGTCCTGAGGGTTTTGCAGTAGGCTTCGGCATAGGCGTTGAATTCGGACAAGTAAGTTTCGTATTGACTGTCAAACGTGTACAATTTTTATTTACTCCTTAAAAGCAGATAAACAGGTATTGTATAACAGCATCGTAATCGTCATGGGTCCCACGCCGCCGGGCACGGGGGTGATATACGAAGTTTTATCCTTGACGTTTTCAAAGTCCGCATCGCCGCAGAGCCTGCCGTTTTCGTCGCGGTTCATGCCCACGTCGATTACCACGGCGCCCTCTTTCACCATATCCGCCGTCACAAATTTCGGTATTCCCACAGCGGATACGAGAATATCCGCCTCGCGGCAGATTTCCTTTATGCCGCGTGTTTTGCTGTGACAGACGGTGACGGTCGCGTCGGCGTTCAAAAGGAGCAGCGCCATGGGCTTGCCCACCGTTTCGCTTCTGCCGAGAATTACCGCCCGCTTTCCCGAAAGAGATATATTTTCGCTTTCCAGAAGCTTCATGATCCCCAGCGGCGTACAGGCCGCGGTGCATTTTTCCCGCAGGGCGAGCTTGCCGATATTTTCCGCGGAAAAACCGTCCACATCTTTTTCATAGGGAATTTTCTTCAGCGCGGAAACGCTGTCCAGCCCCTTTGGAAGAGGCAGCTGAAGCAAAATGCCCTGCACCTTTTCCTCCCGTCCGAGTTCTTCCAAAAGCCCTTCCAGCTGCGATTGCGAAACGTCGGCGGGCAGCTCGTAGGAATAGGAACGTATCCCCACTTCCCCACAGGCCTTTATCTTGTTTCTCACGTAAATGCGGGAGGCGGGGTCGTCGCCGACGATCACCACCGCCAGACCGATCTCCTTTCCCGAAGCTTCGATTTTTTCCTTGAGCTCGGCGCGAAGCTTCGCGGCCAAAGCCTTTCCGTCGATCACCTTCACGGCTCGGAAACCTCCGCGGCCTCTTTTTTGATCACTCCCGCCAGAACGCCGTTGACGAAATCGGCGCTCGTCTCGGTGGAATACTTCCTTGCAAGCCCCGCGGCTTCCGAAACTGAAACGACGGGCGGAATATCGTCGAAATAACAGATCTCCGCCATGGCGATGAGCAGGATACTTTTATCCGTGGGATTGATACGATTTTCGAGATAATGGTGACTGGCGCTCACTATTTTCGCCAGAAGCTCGTCCCGATGTTCTTCCACAGCGGCGACCAGGTCGGCCGCAAACAGCAAATCGTCGTCCTTTTCGAGGCCGAACTGCCGATATACTTTTTTCTTGAAAACGTCCGAACATTCGCTGTTGAACTGCTGAGCGAAAATGATGTTCAGGGCCGCTTCTCTCGCATTGCTTCTCATTTATATTTTTTCTCCGTAAATGCCGAAAATCCCCGCCTGAACGGAAGGGATTTTTCTCGTTAAGCTTCGCCCGAATCGGAGTCGTCCGCTTCGTTTTCTTCCTCCGTACCTTCTGCCGAGGCAGGCTCGGGGGCGGGAAATACGACGTCCTGAATATGAACGTCCACCTTTGCGACCCGATATCTCGTCATCGTTTCCACGTTCTGTTTTACCGACTGCTGGATGCGGTAGGCCAATTCGGGAACGTTATACCCGTATTTTACGATAACGGAAACGTCCGCGTAAATGCCGTCCTTTTCGAGAAAGAGGCTGATGCCTCTTTTCTTTCCCGAAACCAGCGTCGTGCCCTCGACCTCTTCGACCGCCAGAGCGACGATCCCGTTGACGATGCCCGCGTTATATACTACTTTACCGTTTTGTTTGTCATTCGGACTGAATCTGAAATTGGACATTCAAAAAGATCTCCTTAATATGCTGACGCTAATATTATAGCACATCTTTCCGAATAATTCTACTGTTTTACGGTAATTACTTTGTCTTTTTTCAACTTTCCGAATAGACGGGCATAATAATGATATTTCCCGCAACGGCGCCCGTTTCGTTTTTGAGCATATTATAGATAGACAGAGCGGTATCGTAAGTAAGTTCGGACGAATTGATAAATACGTTGACGTTTTCGGAATCGCTGGAAACGGAAACGACCGCGTCGGAAAATCCGAGAGACTTCACCATATTTTCGAGGACGAGCTCTTTTTCCATCGCCGAAACGATATCCATTTTCATCTTCGTCGCTTCTTCGTACTTCTCGTCGCCCGCCTGATAGAGCGCGATCACGCTGTCGAGCTGAACGAGTTCCTCGCTGCGCGTGGTGGTACGTTCGGTACGATAGGTGGTGAAGTAGTTCGCCGTCGTTACGCCGCCCTCCGCAGACGCGAGCGCGTTGGTGTTGGCCAGCACGAAGTTGAACACCGCCGTCACCGCAAGCAAAAGCACCAATGCCGACATTACAACAATTTTCTTTTTGTTTGACATATTTTTATCTCCTTTTTTATTCTTTCATCAGATAGATTTTTACAGACTTTTCGTCCGTTCCCAAGGCGGCGGCAACCGCCTCGCGGATGTTCATGTTCACCCTGAGATCGTTTGCGCCTTCGCATACCACCACGACGCTCTGCACGCCGTCTTCGCTTTCGCAGATCATCACGTTTACGTCTCCCACGCCGTCGATCTCCTTGAGGAGCGCGCAGAGCTTCTGTTCGCTTTCGCTCGCCCCCGTTATCGCGTCCGTTTCCCTGGCGTTTCCGCCGGGGTAGAATATCTTCCACACCGCGAAGATCAGCAGCAGGGCGAGTGCGGAAAGGAGCAGGACGTCGCGGAAACGGTCGCTCTTGAACCCGCGCTTTCGGCCGCGCGGAGCCGTTTCGCTATTCTTCAAATTCCACCTCGCAGCCGTATTTCTCTACGATATGAGCCTTCATGCGTTCCCGTACCTCCCCGTCGATATTTCCTTCCGCGTCTTTGACCAACACTTTGGTGATTTTGATTTCCGTTCCCTCGTAAACGGACAGATACCCGTCCTCCTCGCCCTCCGCGATCGAACCGCAATATTCCCACAAAAGCGTGACCCCGACGCGGACGGAAAAGGTCTCCTCCAATTTTTTTTCGAGTTCTGTCTCGGCGTTTTCTATACGTTTCGTACTGCAATAATCTATGAACGCACCGTCCGTTTCTATGACTGTTTCCGAGGAAAAAAACGGAAAATTTATCTTTCCGTCCGAAGCTTCTTTGAAAAAGCCGAGAACGGGCGCGAGAATAACCGCGAGACAGCACAGTTTTGCAATCCCCTTAATAAATTTTACCGTCTTTCCGTCGGGCAGAACTGCGGAAAGTATCGCCGTCAGAAGTACGATGCCGATGATACTCAGCAGATACGCGCTCAAAATATCACCTCCGACGAACAGATGACGAGCACGATCCCGATAAAGTACAAAAACGCCACAAACAGCAGTCCCGCCGTGCAGTAATTGAGATTGTCCGCCGTTTCCCCGAGAAAATTCGAAATCCTGCTTTCTCCCAGCGGCTGCGTCACCGCCGCAGTCAGCCTCAAAAACAGATTTGCGGCCATCAGCAGTACAAGCGGCTCGAACAAAACGGAAACCATGAGAAAGATGCTCAGGCTCCCGAGGGAATTTTTAATGAGCACGCTGCCCGCCACGGCGAGGTCGAACCCGCCCGAGAGAAAGCCGCCGACGATGGGCACGCCCGTGCCGATGGCGTATTTTGCGGCGCGGCGGGTAATCCCGTCGTAGGTCGCGGCGGTGAGCCCCTGAACGGTGAAAAACAAGCCGAATACGGAAACGCAGGCGCCGATGATCCATTTGTTTATACTCTTGAAAAAGGAAGAAAAATTGTTGAGCTTCAGTTCGCCCGACAGGTTTCCCGCCATGGAAAAGGCGATGATGGTGAGGGTAAGAGGCAAAACCACGGAGGATACGATAGAGACGATCGAGGTGCTTAAAAACGCCACCGCGGGCTGATAGATAGCCGCCGAAACGCTTCCGCCGCTCGCCGCCATCAGCGTCATCAAAATCGGAAATACGAGCTGCATTTGCTTCTGCATGGAAGTCACGCTCGCCCACGCCCTCGAAAAACACTCCGTGAGCACCGCCAGAACGGGAATGAGCGCGGCCGCGTACCCCACGAGGAAGATGACGTCGGCGGACGTCTGATCGGCAAAGCTGCTCTTTACGGAGGACAAAATGCCGCAGAGCAGCGCGACGGCGCAAATGCAGGCAAAGGCGGGAAGCATGTTTTTCACGTCCTCGAACAGAACGTTCAAAATCTGCTGTCCGAAGCTTCCGTAATCGAACTTTTCCCCCTTGATGTAATCAAAAATACGTTCCCCGACGTTTTTGTCCGAAAATACTCCCAGAGAATCTATGTATTTTTGCAATTCCTCCGTATCCAGCTTATCGATCTGGTCGAGAATGTTTTGGTTGAGCTCCTCTTTGCCGTCCCCCCCTTCCTCCGCAAACGCAAACACGGTGCAGGGCATGCAGAAGAACGCCAGAAAAAACAACGCGGCCAGCCTGATAAAAAAACGTTTTCTTTTGCTTCTGCGCTGTTTTTCGTTTCCCGACAGCGGCAGGGAGGATACGCGGAGGCTTTTTCCGTTCGCCGTCATATAAGCTCCAGAAATCCGCTCATCAGCTTGAGCACGCTTTCGATAATGGGAAGAGATAAAATCAAAATAGTGAGCTTTCCGCCGAGAATCACCTTGTCCGCGACGGCGTTGCTGCCGAAGTCGTTGAGAAGCCCCGCACTGAATTCGGTCAGATATCCCACCCCCACGATCTTCAATAAAATCTTGATGAGGCCGTTTTCGATGCCCGTGATCGAAGCGATCGTGGAGAGAATATTCACGGTGTTTTGCAGCATATCGACGACGAACATTAAAATGACGATGACGCCCGTCACAGTCACCGCGAACGAAAGCTCGGGTTTAGTGCTCTTTAAGAGTATGGCGGATATCGCCGTGACGAAGGCGACGCCGATGATCTTGAAAATTTCCATATCGTATTTCCTACCATCCTTTTGTTTTTCTCCGATTTTAAGCGAAGCCCGAGGGCTACGTTAGGTCAAAAATCTGTTTGATCTGCACAAAGAGGTCGCCCACCATGCTCACGACGATGGTGAGCACGAGAATCAGCCCTACGATGCTCACGACGGTCGCAATGTCGTCTCGGTCGGATTTTTTCAGGATCTGACAGATAACGGTCACGATAATGCCGATGGCGGCGATTTTGAAAAGTATTGAAATATCCATGATTTATATGATAATGACCAAAATCATCAATCCGCATAAAAAGCCCAGCTTTAGATACAGATCGCCGTATTTGGCACATTCCTCCGCGGCCTTGCGTTTATATTCCCCAAGCGTCCCCTTAACGGAAGTGAAATACGCGCTTTGGGACGCGCTGTCGCCCTTGCCCACCATCAGAAAATAATCCCTTACAAATCCCGCTTCGTCCTTCGTGAGAAAGGAATATTCGGGCAGGAATCCCTTTTCCGCCTGCCCCTCCGCGTCCCCGCTCTTTCCCAACGAGCCCACAAACGACGAAAGCAGTTCGTCAAATTCCCCTTTATATTCGTACTTTTCCGAAAATTCCTTAATCGGGCGGCGGTAATAGGCGATCTCGCTCAAAAAACGCTCGTTGAACTGGTTCATCTGCACGAAAAAGCTCTTTCTCTGACGGTATTTTTTTGCAAGCAGATAGCCGCAGAAGCTCGTAAAGCATACGATCGCCACGCCGAGTATAAATTTTATCATACCGCACTTCTCACCTCTGTATCTCCCTTAAGTCCTCGTCGTAGATCGCCCGCACCCTTCCGATCGTTTCCGATTCGAGCAGGACATATCGTTCGAACAATCCCGCAAACGGCGGCTTCACGTCTTTAATTTCCGCAAAATGTGCCGACGCAATCACTTTCACGCCGCCGAAGACCGCCCGTTCGACGGCCGCGCAGTCCGCAGGCGACAGCTCGTCCGTAATCATGATATCGGGGCGCATGGCTCTTATCCCCGCCTCAAACGCCGTAGCCTTGTCCGCAAAGAGCAAAACGTCGCTCGTCGCCCCCGTGTCCCCCGCGGAGATTTCCCCCCGCTCGTCGCAAATGAGGACGTTTTTTGCCCTCTCCTCGCTGAGCATGCGGCTCAAGTCCCGAAGAATAGTCGTCTTGCCGATTCCCGGCGGCGACATAATCAAAAGGCTCCGCACCTTGTCCGAAAGACACCGGCGGTAAATCTCCGCCCCGCAGCCCCTGATTTCGTGCGGAACACGGATACACAGGGACGTGAAATCGCGGACGGAGAGCGCTTTTCCCTTCTCGAAAACGTATTGTCCCGCCAGACCGATCCGTTCGCCGCATTCCGCGGTCACAAATCCGCGTTTCAGCTGTTCTTCCACGGAATAGACGGAAAACCGCCCCGCCGAAAATACCGTTTCGGCGATCGTCGCCGGCGAAACGCTCACGGCGGCGGACGCTTTATCTACCGGCCCGTAAGCGCCCAAATACCGATATTTTCCCTCATAATTGAGCGTGACGGGCTTTCCCGCCCGCAGACGAATCTCATAAACGCGGTTGAGATTGACGTGTTTAAGCGCCTCTTTTACGTTGTCGGGGAGAAATTCCAGCATTTGATATCATTATATGCGGCGGCTTGTCCCGATAGAACGGACAAAGAAAAAAAAGCGCCCTTCCGACAGGAAAGGTGCTTTTTCTTAAGAGTATAGGAGGTTGAATAAACTTTTTTCGGGTTATTTCGTATAGTCGGAAAGCAGCTGCGTGCTCTTTTCCACGAAGTCGGACAGTTCTTCGGGCGTCAGCTTCTTATAGGAAAGCATCGCCAGATAATAAATCTGATCTACGATAAATTTCTGTTTTTCTTCGGGCTGATCGAGAATACCCGCCACAATCGGGTTGGACAGATTGAGGACGAGGGTCGCGTTTTTCATCATATCCGCTTCCGACATGCCGTAAAAACTGTTCATTTCGGACATTCTGCGCATAAATTCTTCCACGTTGATGACTGCGGGCAACGTTTCGCTCTTGAATTTTTCCGCCTTGACGGCGACGTCCTTGTTGACGAGATTGTTTTTGAACAGCTCGATCAGTTCCTTATGATCCTCCTCTTTTACCTCTTCCCCGCTCTTGAGCGCGCCGTCGATATCCGCGTCGATACGTACGAAACGGCATTTTTTGGGATTTTTATATTCGATATAGCTGATAAAATGAGGATCGATATAGGTATCGCAGACGACGGCGTCCAGCCCCGCGTCCTTAAACATTCTGATATACTGTGCCTGCTGCGCCTCGTCGGAAACATAGTACACCGCCTTGGGCTGTACGCCCTTTCCCGCGTCCTCCTCGCTGACCTCTTCGCCGAGAAAATCGTTCAGAGGTTTGTATTCGCCCCCGAGATTTTTGAAAATGACAATATCCTTTACTTTATCGTAAAATTCGTCGTCTTTCAGACAGCCGAACTTGATAAACGTGGCGATGTCTTTCCAGCATTCGTTGTAACGCTCGCGCTCGTTGTTGAACAGCGCGGTCAGCTTGTCTGCCACCTTTTTGGTGATATGCTTGGAAATCTTCTGTACCTGTCTGTCGTTTTGCAGGAAACTTCTCGAAACGTTGAGCGGAATGTCGGGGCAGTCGATCACGCCGTTGAGAAGCATCAGGAACTCGGGAATGACTTCCTTGATGTTGTCGGCGATGAACACCTGATTGCAATACAGCTTTACCTGTCCCTTTTCCAGCTGAACCTGCTGCTTCTTTACCTTGGGAAAATAGAGAATCCCCTTCAAGCGGAAAGGATAATCCATATTGAGGTGAATCCAAAACAGCGGCTCGTTATAATCCATAAACGTGTCGCGGTAGAAATCCTTATATTCCTCCTCCGTACATTCCTTGGGATCTTTCAGATAGAGCGGAGCCGTATTGTTGATGGGCTGATCCTTTTTTGCCTCTTCTTTTTTCTCCCCCTCTTTTTCCTCGTCCTTCTTTTTGCCCTTTTTCTTCTCGGGCTCGTCGCCCTTCGGGTTCAGATAGATATTGTAGGGCATAAACGAGCAATATTTGCGGAGGAGTTCGCGGATTCTGTATTCCTTAAGAAATTCTTCCTCCCCCTCGGCGATATGCATGACGATTTTCGTCCCGCGTGACGCCTTATCCGTTTCCGTCAGCGTATAGGTAGAATTTCCGTCCGATTCCCACTTCACGGCCGGCTCGTCCTTATAGCTCTTTGTGTAAATTTCCACGTCGTCGGAAACCATATAAGCGGAATAGAAGCCGAGGCCGAAATGGCCGATGATCCCGTCGCCGGAGGCTTTCTCGTATTTTTCGAGAAAATCTTCTGCGCCCGAAAAGGCGATCTGCGTGATATATTTTTCCACTTCGTCGGCAGTCATGCCGATGCCGTTGTCCTCCACGGTCAGCGTTTTGGCCTTCTCGTCAACGAAAACGTTGATGCGGTATTCTTCGCCTTCGGCCGCCTGCGCTTCGCCCATTTCCGCCAGCTTCTTGAACTTGGTGACGGCGTCCACGCCGTTGGCGACGATCTCGCGAAGGAAAATATCCTTGTCGGAATATAACCACTTCTTGATGATCGGCATCATGTTTTCGCTTGAAATTTTAATGTTTCCCTGTTTTTCTTCCATAATTAAAATCTCCTTTTCCGGGGTAATTTTTGCAACGATTATATATAAACAAAAAAGTCCGCTTTTAATCGGGTCAAAAGCGAACTTTTTTTATTTATTTCAAAGTATCTGCCGCAAAAATCAGGAGTTTTTCAGCATCTCGGCGATGGAAGCTCCGCCGAGGCCGCTTTCGTTCCATTCTGTATATTCGTCCGCGGGTCTGTCCTTGGAGAACTTTCTCGCTCTGCCCTTGTTGTCGCCGTCCGCTTCGCCCCTTGCGCCTCTGGGTCTTCTCTCGAGGTTTTCGGGTCTGGGCTCCAGCGCCTTGATGGAAAGGGTCATCTTCTTTTCAGCGCAGTCGAGCTTCAAAATCTTCGCGTCGATTTCTTCGCCGATCGTCAAAGCCGTCGTGGGGTTCTCCAAAAATTCGTGGGAGATCTGAGACACGTGAACGAGACCGTCGATGCCTTTTTCCACTTCGACAAACGCGCCGAACGGAACGATCCTCACAACCTTGCCGTGAATGACGTCGCCTTCCGCATATTTATCCGCGGCGAGATCCCAAGGCTGCGCCTGAAGCTGTTTGAAACCGATGGAAACCTTCTTGGCTTCCGTATCGATCTTAAGTACCTTAAACTGATACTTTTTGCCGATTTCAAGCACGTCGGTAACCGATTTTACGCCCGTCCAGGAAAGATCGGAAATGTGAGCGAGACAGTCGAAGCCGTTCACGGAAACAAACGCGCCGAAGGAAGTGACTCTTTCCACTTTGCCCTCCACGATATCGTCAACGTGAATGTTAGCGAAAAATTCCGCTTCTTTAGCCGCCTTGGCCGCTTCTTTGGCTGCTTTTTCCTCTTCGAGAATGACGCGCTGGGAAGCGATGATTTCCTTTCTTCTTTCCGTCTTGATCTCGATCATTCTCAAGCGGAGCTTTTTCCCTACGTATTTCTCAAGTTCCTTCACGTAGCCCATGCGGATTTCCCTTGCGGGGATAAATACCGTATAGGAACCGAGCTCGCCCGTCAAGCCGCCCTTGTTGTATCCCGTGCAGGTGATATCGAATTCTTTGCCCGCTTCGATATCCGCAAGCATCGCTTCCTCTTCCTTGACCTTTTTGATCATCTTCTGAGAGAGCTTAACGGGATTCACGGACACAACCATCAGTTCGATTTCTTCGCCGAGCTTGGACGCGAAATCGTCCTTGTTATAGGCCTCGCAGTCCACTTCGTCCTTGTCGAGCATTACTTCCTTCTTCGCGAGGGGAAGCAACACCGCAATTCCCGAATCGTCCGCCGACGAAATCGTAGCCGTAATCAACTGACCTTTCTTGAACTTCGGTTGATTGTCCATGTTCGCGACAACTTCTTCCATCGTCGCTTTTGCTTCTGTTTCCATTCCTTCCATGTTTAAGAGAACCTCCTGAGTTTGCGCGTTAGGGGTGCTGGCCCCCGTAACGATACCTACCTTTTTAAATCTTTTGATTTTTTGATAATCAAGGTCGTCCGAATTCCGCATGCGGAACACGTGCCTGCAATGTTCGGCACAGATGTCGTAAAGCTTGTTGGTATTGCTGCTGTTCAAGCCCCCGATCACCAGCATGGCGTCGCATTGCTCCGCGAGCTCCCTTGCCTCATTTTGACGTCCTATAGTAGTATAGCAAATTGTTTCAAAAACTTCAACTGTTTTTCCCCGTCTATCCTTAATAATTTTAATAATTTTTTCAAATTTTTCCTTTGAATAGGTCGTTTGAGCCACAATACAGCACTTTTTATCGGGCAAAACGGAGAAATCGTCCTCTTCGGAGCCGAAAATGTAAGCGGAGTCGCCGCACCAGCCGTTCAGGCCTATCACCTCGGGATGAGTCCTTTCACCCACGATGACGACGGCGTTTCCCGCCTCGTGTTGTTCGCGGACGATCTTCTGCGTCCGCCGCACAAATTCGCAGGTGCAGTCCACCGCTTTGATGCCCCGCGCCGCGCATTCGTCGAAAACCGACTTCGCCGCCCCGTGCGAACGGATAATCAGCGTCGCCCCGTCGGGAACCGCCGACAGCGTTTCAACCGTGACGATTCCCCGCTCCGTGATCGTATCCACCACTTCGCGGTTATGAATGATCTCCCCGAAAATATACGTGTTTTCGGGCTCGATCGCAAGGGCCGTATCCACGGCCTTCTTTACGCCGCGGCAAAACCCGCCGCTTTTCGCCACTAAAATTTCCATAGCTTACGATTTCTTTCTCCTCTTTTTCGCCGCCAGAAATTCCGCGTGTCCGCGCCGCAGGTCGAGCAGCTTGTTCAAGAGCTTCTCGTCCGCCTCTTTCACGAGGTCGTCCGTCATTTTTCTGCCGTAATATTCGGTAAATTCAAACGGTTCGCCCATGAGGATATGATTGAGACGGAAGGGCTTGGGCTTTTTATAGATCATCATGGGCACGACGGGAACCTTCGCCTTGATCGCCATGACCGCGGCGCCCGACTTGAAGGGAAGCATTTCGGCGTCCGTCTTATTTCTCGTCCCTTCGGGAAAAAGGGAAATCTTTTCGCCGTTTTTGAGACATTTGAGCGAGTCCATCACCGCACGCACGTCGTTGCCGTCGCGGTTGACCTCTATCGCCTTGAGCTTTTTGCAGAAAAAGCTCATAAACCAATTGTGGACGACGGCTTTTTTAGAGAGGTAATGGATTCCCTCCCAGGTTGTGCACGCGGGATAAATAACGTCCCATATCCGATAATGATTGCAAACATAGATACACGGTCCGTCCTTGACCTTGCGCTTGCCGTAAAAGCGGAACGGCAAACACAGCCAAAAGACGGGAATGACGATAATCCGCAGGAAATTGAGCATTCCCATCACATGTCTGCCCTTTTTATTCGCGGGCACCGTAACCGAATTTTTTTTTGCCGATTTCTTTTCGGGGCTGCCGCCCGAAGCCTGTATTTCTTCCATGCTTTTTCCTCTTCAAATTTTCGATTGAATCAGAGCTTTAATCTTTGCCACGGCCTCGTCGATCCCCAAGTGAGAAGTATCCACCACCACTGCGTCGTCCGCCTGCTTCAAGGGCGAAAATTCCCGTTCGGAATCCTGTTTGTCCCGTTGCAAAATCTCTCGGTGCAGCGTTTCGAAATCCACCTTCTGTCCGCGTTCGGTCAATTCCTTAAAACGACGCATGGCGCGGACCTTACTGTCCGCCGTGACGTAAAATTTGAATTTCGCGTCGGGCAGAACCGCCGAACCGATATCCCGCCCGTCGAGTACGCAGGACATTTCCTTTGCGATTTTTCTCTGCATTTCCACCATTTTTTCCCTGACGGCCCGATGCGCGGAAATATTCGACGCCGCCATAGAAACCTCGTTTTTGCGGATAGCCTCCGAAACGTCCTCCCCGTCCAGCAGGGTATGCTGAGTTCCGTCCCTATACTCCACCTTCACGTCGATCGTCCCGATAAGATTTTTTACGTCGGAATCCGCTTGCGGATTTATCCCCCGCCGCAGAGCCGCCAGCGCGCACGCGCGGTACATCGCGCCCGTATCGAGGTATAAAATATGATAATCATCCGCCAGAATTTTGGCAATCGTGCTTTTGCCGCTCCCCGCGGGACCGTCCAGCGCAATATTATAAACAGAAGAAATATCTTGTCTCAATCGCTTTGCTCCTTTAAGATAGACGTGTTTTACGTCCCGTAAGCCGTCGGCTGGCTCCACAGAGATCATAACGCGGATACACAACTTCAGACCGCCTTCGATGTCGGGTTCCGTACAGGCGAAAAGCGGACAAAAATCATATCCGCTCTCCCGCGCCGCCTTGGCGGGATGATACGAATGGATATCCGTCGTCAAGGAAAATATAACACTGCGGACTTCTTCCTTTTTCAAATGATTTTCGCGGAATATTTCGTCCAATAATTCTTTCACGGAAAGAGAAATTTCCTCTTTGCAATCCTTTTCGATCGTCGTAGCGCCGCGGATAACCGTCATTTTTTCAGCCCAACCTTTTAACATATTTCATAATATCCGCAAACGCCGGATATCTCATTTATCATATCCTATATCTGCAAACAACGGATATTTTATTTATTATATCCCCAAACGATAAATCAGTCAAGCTTTTCGGCGCCTTCGTCCGACGGTTTTATGCTTTTTCCCGCCGCATACCCCGTGGAAAAAGCGATTTGCAGGTTATATCCGCCCGTAAAGGCGTCCACGTCCAAAACTTCGCCGCAAAAACGGAGCCCCTTTATCTTTTTCGACTCCAGCGTTTTCGGATTGATTTCCGAAAGCGCCACCCCACCCGAAGTGATGATCGCCTCTTCGAACCCGCGCAGGGAAAGAGGCTTCATGAGAAAGCCTTTAAGCGTCTTTATCAGCATACCGCGCTCCTCCTTCGTGAGAACGTTGACGCTTTTCTTTTCCGAAACGCCGCTCGCCGACAGCACCGCCCCGATCATTTTTTGAGGCAGCAAATCGGTCATCGCGTTCGCCAGCTGTTTATTTTTATATTTCTCAAAATCGCGCAAAAGACGCTTATCCAGCGTTCCCTCGTCCAAAGCGGGCTTCAGGTCGAGATATAGCTCCACGCTTTTCAAATCGCAACGATTGATCAGGCTCGAGAGAGACAGTGCCAACGGCCCCGAAATTCCGAAATGCGTAAAAAGCATTTCCCCGAAGCCGTCGTATAGCTTTTTACCGCCGCAGACGGCCCGAAGAGAAACGTTTTTCAGGGAAAGGCCTTGCAATTCCTTAAAAAAATTTCCTTTTAATCCAATCCCGCAAAGCCCGGGCTTTAAGTCGGTCACCGCCAGCCCGCAATCCTCCGCAAACCGATAACCGTCTCCCGTAGAGCCCGTCGAAGGATAGCTCAACCCGCCCGTACACACAATCGCCTCGTCGCAGGAATATCTTTTTTTATCCGTCTCCACGCCGACTATGCGAGACATAATACCTTTGTCAGACATAGGAGCTTGCAGACAAAGTTTTTTTACCGTCTCGCCGAGACAAATTTCCACGCCGACAAGGCGGCACGCCCGTTCGAGCGCTTTCGTGACGTCGCTTGCGTGATCGGAGACGGGAAAGACGCGCCCGCCCCGTTCGAGCTTGACGGACAGGCCGTGCGTTTCGAAAAATTCGATGATTTTTCGGGGCGGAAAGGCATAGATTACGCCCGTTAAAAATTTTTTTCCGTGGACGACGTTTTCGAGAAATTCGTCGGGAGAAATATCATTTGTGATATTGCAGCGTCCTTTTCCCGTAATATAAATCTTTTTACCGAGTTTTTCGTTTTTTTCCAGCAATACGACGCGGTTGCCGTTTTCCGCCGCGGCATAGGCCGCCATAAGTCCCGCGGCGCCTCCGCCGATCACGCATACGTTTTTCATTTTTTCACCGTAAATCGCTTTCTTATAACGCAAAGAATTTCGACGCGGAAAAGCGCGCCGAAATTCTTTTGTTCAAATCTGTTCTTCCAAAAGTTTTATGCCGTCAGACGGGATAGACGTTTCCCTTGGCGAGATCTCTGTCCACGCCGTCTTTCTGCGCTTCTCTCCATTTGAAGAAGTTTTCCGCTACCTGTTCGAACACGGCATAGGAAAGCACGTCCTCTTCCTTTTCGTAATAGCCCATTTCGATAACTTTTTTCTTTACTTCTTCGTATTCGGGCTTCAGATCGTCCGCGGGGCGATAAGTAATTCTCCCAGCGTCGCCGAGAACCTTTTTCGCCACCTCTTCGTCGATAGGCATCGGCAGCTTGCCGTACTTGCCCGCAAAAAGGTCCTTCGTCTCCTTCGTGACCATTTTATAGCGTTCGCCCATAATGACATTAAGCACGGCCTGCGTGCCGACAATCTGGGAGGAAGGCGTCACCAGAGGCGGATATCCGCAGTCCTTTCTTACGTTGGGAACCTCGGCGAGACACTCCATCAGTTTATCTTCCTTGCCCGCTTTCTTCAGCTGATTGATGAGATTGGAAAGCATGCCGCCGGGTACCTGATAAATAAGGGTGTTTACGTCGATTCCCTTTACCTTGTCGGTAAGAATGCCGTCGTCCTTGAGCCGCTTTTCCACTTTCTTGAAATGCTGGACGATCGGAAGAAGCTTTTCGATCTCAATCCCCGTATCGTAGCCCGTGCCCTTAAGGGTAGCCACCAGAGGTTCGGTCGCAGGCTGGGAGGTACCGTTGCCGAGAGGCGACAGCGCCGTATCCACGATATCGACGCCCGCGAGGATCGCCATGAGATATACCATATCGCCCGTACCCGTGGTATTGTGCGTATGCAGGTGCAGCTTGGTTTCGGGACGAAGTTCCGCTTTCAGGGCCTTGACCAAATCATAAACGTCGAAAGGAAGAAGCAGGTTGGCCATATCCTTGAGACAGATGTTGTCCGCGCCCATATCTTCGAGCTGCTTGCCGAGCTTTACGAAATATTCCTTCGTATAGACGGGTCCCGTCGTATAACAGATCGTGGCTTCACAGACGCCGCCGTATTTTTTGATGGCCTTCATCGAGGTTTCGAGATTTCTCGGATCGTTGAGCGCGTCGAAAACACGCACGACGCCGACGCCGTTCTCAATGGATTTTTCAACAAACTTTTCGACGAGATCGTCCGCATAGTGACGATACCCCAAAAGGTTTTGGCCTCTCAAAAGCATCTGAATCGGCGTCTTTTTGAGATGAGCCTTCAAAATCCTCAGCCTTTCCCAGGGATCCTCGTTGAGGAAACGCAGACAGGAGTCAAACGTAGCTCCGCCCCACGCTTCGAGGGAATAATAGCCGATATCGTCGAGCTGTTCCAGGACGGGCAGCATTTCGTCGAGGCGCATTCTCGTCGCGGCCTGCGACTGATGGGCGTCGCGCAGAATCGTTTCCGTAATCAATACTTTTCTGTTTTCAGTTTTTATTTCCATAATCGTTTTCACCTCTATACATTAAAACAACGACAGCAGGAAGCCTGCGGCGAGCGCGGAGCCGATAACCCCCGCGACGTTAGGCCCCATAGCGTGCATCAGCAAGTGATTGCTCGGGTCGGCTTCCCGCCCTACGTCTTCGGAAATACGCGCCGCCATGGGCACCGCCGATACGCCCGCGCTTCCGATCAGGGGATTGATCTTTCCCTTGGAAAGCTTGCACATCAGTCTGCCCATCAGAAGTCCGCCGATCGTGGCGAACACAAACGCCATCAGACCGAGCAGAATAATTTTTATCGTGGACCACGTGAGGAACACGTCGCCGAACGCTTTACTGCCGACGCATACGCCGAGGAAGATAGTAACCGTGTTCATCAGTCCGTTCTGAGCCTGCGAGGAAAGGCGTTCCGCAACGCACGATTCGCGCAGAATATTGCCGAGCATGAGCATACCCAAAAGCGGCAGCGCGTCGGGAAGCAGAATCCCCACCACCAGCGTGACGAGTATGGGAAAGATGATCTTTTCCAGCTTGCTGACCGAACGAAGCTGCTTCATTTTAATCAATCTTTCCTTTTTGGGAACCAGCAGCCGCATCAAAGGCTTCTGAATAATCGGGATCAAAGCCATGTACGAATAAGCGGCGATCGCGATTGCGGACAGCAGATCCTCGTTGGTAAAGCCGGAGAGCATCTGGGTCACGTAGAGCGCCGTAGGGCCGTCCGCACCGCCGATAATAGCGATCGAACACGCGGCCGCGATATCGAAGCCGAGCAGCACACCAAAAATGAGCGCGATAAAAATGCCCATTTGGGCTGCCGCGCCGATAAACATGCTTTTCGGATTGGAAATCAGCGGTCCGAAATCGGTCATTGCCCCGATTCCGAGGAAAATGAGCGGCGGATAAATAACCTTTTGGACTCCGTAGAAGAGATACCACAAAAGGCCTCTCGATTCCGCGATGACGTTATCATACGTATGCGCGTCGCCGGGGTTATATTTTCCCCAAAGAACGTCATACGCGCCCGGTATATTGATCAGGAACATACCGAAAGCGATAGGCAGAAGCAACAGCGGCTCAAACTTTTTGACGATTGCGAGATAGAACAGGATAAACGAAATCAAAAGCATGACATAATTCTGCCACGTTCCGTTCGCAAGTCCCGAAGATTCCCACAATCCCTTCAGCATCTCGCCGACATTAACGAGTAAATTTTGCGTCATGGATAAGTCTCCTCAACGATTCAGCCGATGACGGCGAGTACGGTATCGGATTCGACGTTTGCGCCCTTCGCCACGCAGAAAGAAACGGTGCCGTCACAGGGAGCGGTGATGTCGTTGTCCATTTTCATGGCTTCCAAAACGAGAAGGGGCTGATCCTTTTTCACCTGCGCGCCCTCGGCGACAAGCAGATTTTTAATGAGTCCGGGGAAAGGAGAAACGACTTTTTCTCCGTTTGCAGGAGTTGCTTTGGGCGCGGCCGCAACGGGTGCGGGCGCCGCCTGAGGAGCGGATACGGCCGCCTTTGGAGCCGCGGCAACGGGTGCGGACGCCGTAGCGCCGACTTCTTCCACGCCTACTTCATAGCTTTTTCCATTGACAGTGATGACAAAATTACGCATAATCTATTTTCTCCTTAAATTCTCTTGATTCTTTTCACCGTAAATTCGCACTTCGGCTTTTCTTTCGCGTAGTACGCCATGATTGCGGCGGTGATAACCGCAACCTCCTCCTCGGACAATCCGTCGCTTTCCTTTACGGGCGTCTCCTTGGGGACAACCGCAGGCTTCTGTTTCTTTTCAGCCTTTTGCGGCGTTTTTCCCGATACCTTGCGCATAATGTATCCCACTAGCCAGATAATGCCGACCAGTAGGGCGATGCCGATAAATACTACGAGAAAGCCGAGCAAAGCGTCGATGGCCGCTTCGCCGATCCCTATATGTTTGGGATATCCGTTGCCGGCATTTTCACTTGTGACAACCAAAAAATTATTCAGCATAATCCCCCTCGTTTACTTCGCGAGCATCTGCAGGGAAGCGATCAGATATTGTTTTACGAACTGAGGCTCGATGATCGCGTCGATATAGCCGTTCTTCGCTGCGTTGACGGGATCGGAATTCTCGTCCGCATATTTCGCCGAAAGAGCCGCCTTATCCGCTTTTTCATCCCCAAGCTCCACGAGTGCGCCCTGAACGCTGTCGAAGAGCGCAATCTTTGCATTGGCAAACGCGCAGGTATAATCAAAGCCGACCGATTTTGCCGCAAACAGTGAATATCCCAGCCCCACGGCCTTTTTATAAACCACCGCAATCTTCGCCGTGTCTATGGTGTCCAGCATATCGAGATACTCGGCCGCTTCCTTCATCACGCGGCTGTTGTTGACGCACATCGCAGGCTCGATGCCTTTTACGTCGGCGAAGGTGATAAACGGCAGCCGATAACAACAGGCTAGTTCGGCAAAGCTTCTGATTTTCGCAAGCTTCGCCGCGGTAAGCTCCACGCCGTTTTCGCCGCCGTCGAATACGACCGCCGCGACCGAAATGCCGCCGATACGCCCCAAAACCGTCCTGACTTCCTTTTCACCGTCCATGCCGACTTCGATGGGTTCCTCAAAAACGGAAAGAAGCTTTTCCACCGTCGGCGTCCCCTCATTGAGGGCCGTCACAGGCTCGTTGAGTTCGGCATCGATCATGGGCATTTCCAGCAGCTCTCTGATCGCCGCAATCTTTGCCTTGATTTCTGCGATATCCTTTACCTCAAAAGCGGGAATGCCCGTCTTATCCAATGCTTTGGCTCCGCCGACTTCTTCCTTGGGAAGATTCTTCCCCGACTTTGCGGAAAGCACCAACGGACTGTTGACTGCCAAAACGCTTTTCTTTTCCAGGAAGAAAGAGAAATCCGCTATCGCGGCGAGCATGGCTGCCGAGCCGTAAACTTCGCCGTTTACGATCGCATACTGCGGGACGACGCCTTTAAGCTGCGTGCCTCTCATCAAAAGCTTTCCCAAGCCCTCCAGCACCGTGACTCCCTCGCCTATCTGTACGCCCAGCGTATTCAACAGATAAATGACGGGAGTGGCGTTTTTCTCCGCGGCATCCAGACACTTGGCGATTTTATCGCAGTTTGCCTTGGAAACTCCGCCCGAAAGCACCTTAAAATTCTGCGCGACAAGATAAAACGGGTAGCCGTTAACGGTAGCGAAACCGGTAATCACCCCTTCGCCCGCGGCGTCCTCCCCGTAAAACTCGTTTTTGGAAAAGCTGAACGCGGACAGCTCGACAAAGCTGTCTTCATCGACAAGCTCCTCGATCTGCTTGCGGATTTCCTTCCCCGCTTCCGCGATTTTAGCCTTTCTTTCTTGCAGTAATTGAAGTTTATCCATAATGTCTCCTCCAAGAAAAGTCGGTTGTTAAAAAATCGGTTTCAATATTTTTTGCCCAATTTCTACCGAATACCATTATAACTTAAATAAAGGAAAAAAGCAAGCCCTGTATGCCAATATTCTTTCGCATTTTTTCCATTTTTTTATATAAAAATCGACAATGCGTTTTTTTCAGCTTTTCGCCATTCGCATTGTCGATTTTCATCAATTTTATTATTCGTGAAAAGAATTACAGCAAAAATTGGCTCTATTGCAGTATATTCATTTTCTCGTCGTTTTATAAAAAATTTTTTATTCTTTGTCTTTCTCCTTTTCATCCGCCGATTTTCCGGAGGCTTTACCCGCTTTTTTACGGCGGGCGAATTTGAACTTTTTATTAAACCAGGAATTGATCGCGTCCATATTTTTATAGAGAAACACAAACGCGGCTACCAGCGCCGCTATCAAAACCGCCCAGATGAGGATTCCCCACCAGGTATTGAACGGAATAAAATTGACGGAATAGCAGGTGCCGGCGATACCGATCAAGCGGGCAAAAACGATCATGACGACAAAATACTGCCAGGTCATGGAGGAGAGCCCGGCCACGAAACAGAGCATATCGTCGGGAAAAAGCGGCAACATAAACATCGCCGTAAGGATAAAATTATCCTTTCCCTTTACCTTTTTCAGCCATTTATCGAGGTCCTCCTTCCCCACCATCCAGGCGACCGCCTTATATCCGATCTTTCTGCCTATGATAAAAGCCGTCAGCGAACCGAGAATGATCCCTACCAAACTGCACAGCATGGCTTTTGTCGGGCCGAACAGAGCCACGCCCGCCACAGTGCTGACAAATCCCGGGATAGGCAAAACAACGACCTGAAGATATTGCAGAACGATATAGAGAAGAGGCATCCAGCCGCCCGCGCTTTCGAGATATTCCTTATAACGGTCGGGGCTTTGAAAAATTTCGAGAAATCCCGTCTTCTGAAGGATAAACAGCAAGACCAAAAAAAACAACAGAAGCAGATAACCGCTGAAAAGCACTCTGTATATCGAGCTTTTTCCCCTTGCAGCAAAGAAAATCGCCAGCAGACAATAGGCGACGGTCAACCCGACGACGAGGGGCAGAAGCCAGGAAAGGTTTTTGGCGATAAAACCCGTCTTAAAATATTTCAGGCATAAAACCTCGAAAACGATACAGACCGCCGTCAATGCCAGCGAAGAAAGCGAGCTGAATAAAACTCCCTTCGCGGAAACTTCTTCTTTCCTTTTATGGGAATTATGAACTTCTTTGTCTTTCATCAAATTTACCCCGTCGGTCGGTCGATCGCTTATGTTATAAATAGATCGTTAATATATTATAGCTCTTCTTTGACGAAAATATTATAGTCATGTTAAAATATCGTGTTTATTCTTTTGGTTTTTCCGCGGAAGCAGAGCCTCTTAAGCTGCAGATCGCGGCTCGCGCCAGCTCGTCGCAGCGATTGTTCAGCTCGTTATCAGCGTGTCCTGCAACCTTATGGAAAGTCACTTCGTGGTCTGTCGTCAAGTCGTACAGTTCACGCCAAAGATCTTCATTTAACACAGGCTTGCCGTCCGCCTTTTTCCAGCCGTTTTTTCGCCAGCCGTAAATCCAGCCGCTCGCAAAAGCGTTGACTGTATAGGCCGAATCGCTATACACATCTACTTTACAGGGATATTTCAGCCGTTTAAGCCCCACGATTACGGCCATTACTTCCATGCGATTGTTCGTCGTGGAAAGTTCTCCACCGTTATATTCCCTTTTTATATCGCCGTAAATGAGAATTCCCGCATAACCGCCGATCCCCGGATTTCCGGAACAGGCGCCGTCGGTGTATAAGGTGACTTGCTTTTTCATGTGATTTCCTTATAGTTTTTGAAAATTTTGAAATTCCGCAGTGATTTTCCCGAAAAACAATTGACAAACAATTTTTTTTATTATATAATGGCTACGTTGTTTAGGGGAGTGGCTCAACGGTAGAGTAGCGGTCTCCAAAACCGTAGGTTGCGTGTTCGAATCGCGTCTCCCCTGCCATAGCCTTCTAATCACAATATATTGTGGTTGGAAGGCTTTTTCTATACAATATATAGTGATGCACATCAATGTTGCCACTAAAGTTGCCACCAAAGTTGCCACTAAATCGTCCATTAACTATCTGAAAATTCAGATTTTTCAACACTGCTTACCTCTATACAAAAAAATTTTTGACGCGTCTCACTTTCGTCTTTTTCACGTTTCTTCTGCGCATTGCATTTTAGAGCAGTAAAGTATGAATATTCATTGCGTTTTGTATATTCCTTTTTACCGCCTCGTTTCCTTTATTTTATATCAACCGTAAAAAAAAGTCAATCAATAGCCTTTGCCGGATACTATCTTTATTATAAAAAGAGCAAGCAAGATGCTTGCCCTTTTACATTTCCGCTCCCTCATCTATGGATTCGAGTATTTTCCTTTGTGCGTTCGGAAACAGATGACTATACGTGTTTAAGGTCTCTTTTACGTCACGATGCCCCAATCGCTTTGAAAGCAATATTAAATCCTCTATCTTCAATCCCTTACTGATTACCAAAGATGCGTGCGAGTGGCGTAAATCGTGTACGCGGATTCTTTTTATCCCTGCTTTGTCTGCGTATTGATCCATTCTTCTTCTGACCGTTTGATCGGATAACGGCAACTTTCCGCCGAACACAAAATCCGTTTCCGCAAAATCATAATCGCGCTCGCTTTCTGCCCGAAGGTCTGTTAATGTCTTTACCACCAGTTCCGTCATCCATACCTTTCGGTTAGACGTTATATTTTTAGGCGTTGTGATCTCGTAGCTCCTGCCGTTTAATATATGCCACCCCATACTTGAGGGAGTCGGATTACTCGCCAATATGATTTCCATACCTTGTTCCGGTTTTTTTCGGTTCAAGGATTTATTGATACGTACCTCCTGTCTTTCAAAATCCACGTCTTGCCATGTCAATGCCAACGCCTCCCCTTTCCTCGTCCCCATTAGGTACATAAACAAGAAAAAATATCTATAAAGTTTCTCGTCCATTTGTGCGTGAACTTTCCAAAACTCTTGTTCCGACCATATCTGCATTTCTTTCGGCGGTTCTCCGTTCTTGAAATTACCGGCATTGCTTGCGACGTTTTCCGCCAGACCGTAAAACTTTTTCCCGAAGTTCAGCAATGCAGTAAAACCGCAATATATTTTTGACTTATACTTATATTTGTATCCTTTTTTATTGATAGCGCTCTGCCAATCGAGAACATCTCTCGCGGTAATCTCGCCGGCATCCCAATCCCCGAAAACGGGCAGAATAAACCGCCGTATGACGTCGCTCTCCGACCGCATACTGCCGGCTTTCAGAATATGCAGCTTGTATAGTTTATATTTTTCGTTCAACTCAAAGAGCGTCATACCGATATGTCGTTCTTTGTTCTGATTGAAATATATAACTTCCGTCGGCACACTCGGCGATTCGGACGGCAATACGGACAGCTCGGTACAAGCGGGCAATTGTTCTTCAAACGGTATTTGCTCTTTTATTTCGATTGGAGACGGAAAGGCTATCGGTTGCTCCGTGATACTGCGAGTAGTTGCCTCTTGATTTTCCGCAAGATAATTCAACCATATAAGTTTTGCTTCTTTCTTATTTTGAAAACCTGTTTTCCGATAATCGCGTTCTTTTCCGTTTACTATTATTTTTGCACGTATTGACCATTTTTTTGTTTTGTCGTTTTGATAATATTTCGGTCCCCAAATAATTTCAAGCGACATCTTCCGTTCCTTTAATTTGCTGTTCTATCGTTGCAGCTCGGACAAAATCTTCTACGGTCAATTCGCAATATGCCAAAAACAGTTTGGTCGGTATAAAATTATAATTCAAAATACGGTAGTTCTTTTGTTTCATCAATATTAAAATGTTATCAAAAATTTCTTCGGCATTTTTAACCGAACATTCCAATACCGCTGCTATATCTTTTTTCTTGATGAATGGTTGTACGAGTAACTGAACCTTTTCTGCATTTGATAACGCTACTTTTTTCATTTTCCTTCCTCTTTCCAAAAAATTAGGGTTTGACTGCTATCAAGCAAATCAAACCCTCCTTGTTATCCAACGGATTATGACTTCTGTTTTTTATTTTTCTATAATCAACTTGTTTTCAACAGTGAGAACCCTGTTCCTATTTTACAACTCTGATTCGTTTCCGAAACAACAGAGGTAATGTTTCCGCCGATATTTCCCCTTCCTCTGCGGAACGAATCTTCACTCCGTTGTTCTCAAGGAATTTAATTTCTTCTGTAATCTCGATAGGGTTTCGTCCCAAAACATTGATTGTCGGAACAAACAGAATCTCATACTCTTTCCATACGGCGCGTCGTCTTACAGTTCCCAAAGTGAAAACATAATCCGGTTCCGTTCTTTCACTGTTTAAGCAATTTAGCATCAAAACAATCTCTATGTCTTCGTTTCCCGGTATCGCTAAAAACGCCTTTCTTAATCGTGTGAAATCTTCATGTTTACCGGTATCTGATTGCAGCAATAAAATCGCCCGCTTTTGTTTTTGCATATCCGTCTCCTTACTTGTATTTAGATTACGGCAAGCGGATTTTGTAGTTGGTCGATCATTGCCTTTTATTGTTATTGTTGCACCGAGTAGCGTATACTGTTTTCGGCATCTATATCGAGATACCGTAAACCGAGATTGTAACACACATCCCGAATATTATTGTCTCTCGGCTCAATCAGACAGGACTCCAAACTATAACAACACGAAATATCGTAAACCCTGCGTTCACATCCGGCTATATCGCTATCGCCCGATTCCGCAAGTTCAATTTCCGTATTGATAAAGGCATAATCGTTTTGCGCATCGAAATACCCCTCGAAATCTTTTACTTTATCTTTGGGCAAAATTACAACCATACACCCGTTCGCTCGTGAACTCATACGGCAATCCTCCCTTTTCGATTATTTTCTTTATATAACTTTACAAGCTGACGTAAGTAATCGCGCGTCTGTCTCGGCAATTCGCTCACAACAAACACGTCCCAAAGTTTTTGTATGATCGGTTCGCCTAAAAATTCAATATATTCGTCGTCGCGCAACACATCGTCCATAAGATAACGGTACACTTCTTTATAAAAAGTGATTTTTAACGAATTTGTATAAACACGTTCAATCCCGCCGCTTTTCTGTCCGTAACGAAAGTTATCATATTCCTCCTGCACCTGCGCAAAAAACTTTTTGCGCACCTCCTCCAATTCTTCCTCTTTCATAGCCTCTCCGTTGTTGTTTTTATTTTACATCTCGCTTATGGATTGCTCCGGCGAAAGTTCGTTTGTATTCTCTAAAGAAAAAGACTCTATCCCAAACGATACATCTCCTTTTACTGCGGGAAGATTATCCAAATATTTTTGCGCATCCTCCTCTCTCCGAAAAATACGCGCCTTTTCCGCTTTCAATAAAAATCTTAACTGTCGTGATGTCTTTTTATAAAAATATATCTTACTGCCGTCTCTTTCCGTTGCGGTAATGACAAATCCCTCGGTCAGCATTTTTTTCTCGCGGGGTTCACGCTTACTGATCGGATAAAATTCGCGGCCGCAAAAATTGATGCTGACAGAAATAAACTTCGGATTGGTTGAATATTCTTTTAGCTTTTTTCTCAGTTCTTCTTCGCCGTTAAAAATATATTCTCGCCTGATTCGATTCTCCGCTTGATCCCAAGCCTTGATTTCCAAAGTATTCCCCGCTGCTTGATATTCTTCTAACGAATAGGGGCGGTTTAATCCGCCTTGCAGGTATTTCGCCAATTCTTCCTCGCTCGTAAAAAAATGATTCCTGCTTTTTGCGATATTCCCGTAGTCTTTCGCTAATTTGGCTATTCGCTCCCGCATTGCTTCTTTGGAACAAATTATATCCTCGCTTTTTTCTCCGACAAGACTTAAACTGTTCCAATATTTTTCGGGAATGTCACGTCCTGCGCTTCTGCTGTATTCCCAACAATTATTACTGCCTGTTTGCAGCATCAATATGTAATTCCCGTCGCGTAGTTTTATACTACGTCTGTCATAAATGATTGTATATCCCATCCGTACTCCTTACATAATCGATGAATACACCGATGAATGATGTTCTGCCCTTCGGAACAAGCCCTCAAAGTCTTTATTCACAGCGTCTTTCATCGCTTTCAAAACCTCGTTCAAATCGCCGCCGAAGAAACCGTTGCATCCGTCGATTTCTTCTCCGCTCGCATCCATAATCTTGAAACCGTAACAATCGCCTTGCAAATAATTGTCATACGTTTCCGTTTCGGATATAAGGCGCTCGCGCATCAGCTCTTTCTTTGGTTCGGTTATTTCGCTACCGTATTCTTCCTGCGCTTTCTTTTTGGTTACGAAAATATATCCGATCTGTCCGCTGTCCCACCTGTCTCCGAAATCCGAATTGGAAATCGTTATGCCCGAATGATCATACAGATATACCGGTAAAATCACAAGTGCGCTTTTATATTCTTCGCTCTCGCAAAAATCCTGCGGAGAATCGTAGTCGTGTTTGTCTCCGAGATTATAACGCCTGTGCCAGCATACCATTTTGCCGAGATTCTCCCACTCACGCGGGTTTTCGGCGTATTCATCTCTGTAAATCTGTAACGTATATCCGTTATCGGATACCGACATTGAATCTTCCATTTTTCACACTCCTTACATTTCCTGTTCCTTGATCTTCATATCCTTGCGTATCATTCTTTGCTGCTCCAAGAGATTTATGGCTTCCGCTTTCGTAACATTTACATGAAAAAATCCCCGTTCCCTTAAATCCTGCAAAAGAGTCTCCGTTTCTTCATCCGTCAAGGACACGCTTTCTCCGTCTAAATCCATGTCCTGTTTAACTACAAGGCACTTTCCGCAAATACAGTCCCTGTCTTCTCCGAGCATAAGCGATACTTCGTCAGACAGAGTTTGTGAAATTGAAAATACATTTGCGGCTTTCAAGGATTTTGTCGGCGGTCCGATAGAAACACACGATCACCCTTTGTTTGAAGATATTGTTATCTATTATAATCGTGATAGGCATACTCTTGCCTCTTTTCCTATTTCTCGCGCTATAACTTTGATTTTTTCCATTTCCTTTTACATCTCCATACTTGTTTTTCTTGTAACAGTCGTCAAACGCAAGGCGTTGGCGATTTGATATTTTCCGTAATAACCGCTGCTTTTGTCCCACTTCGGGCGGAACAGCCCGCTCGAACGAAATATTCGGTCAAGCTGTTTTTCGTCCTGTGTCCAAAAAGTAAGCATTTTCAACAGCGCAAAATCCGCCGAACTCTGCGACTCGTACCCGCTCCAATCGCCGCCATACAGTCTGTCGAATTTTTTGCCTTGTCTGCTGCTTCGTATTGCCTCGATTATCTCCCTATCCGACGCCGTTGCTATGCGACGCATAGTTGTGCGCGTTTCCTTGTACGGCTCGCCTATATACCGTCTATTGATTTCACCGATTTTTTCGGTGAAATCTTTCAGATTTCCGGCAGAATGGATACTTCTGCCTGACATACATGCAAACCGCCCCGTATCATACATTTCCAAGCCATAAAGACTATTTTTCTTTCTTGCTCGGTCTGGCAACTTGCCTTTACAGAAAAAATGTATGCCTTTCCCGCTCACCGACGTTTCGCAATATGTTCCTTCAAGTTCATGGCTGAGCGAGGCAAGTATTTTGCGTATTTCTATCGGCTTATTTCCCACCTCGTCCATGTCAATGAAGACAATACCGCCCGTAAGCGCAAAAGCCACTCCGTCCAAATTATTCTTTTGCGCATACCGAACGGCGATTTGATAGTCTGACCAATCGGACGGTCTATTATTTCGCGCAAGTTCTCGCGTTATCGGAGATTCTATGCGTTTGCCCCAATGCCCTTCTTTCGGAATAGCTTTGTAACAAACCCATTGGGGCAACGCTTTCATTTCTTCAGGAATATTCTCAAGCGCACTCCATTTCCGTGCCTCTGTCATAGACGTCTCCAAACGGATTCCAATCGGTATTGCTTTCATTCAGAACTTCGGGCGCAGCCTCTGCCCGCGACTGCTGATCCTTATAAAACGAACGCGAAATCTTATCCATGACAAGTTTCGTTCCGGAACAGATACAACTTAAATTTTCACGAAACATACTCGCTTGTTCCTCTGTCATATTTTTCATATAATCGAAATTATACGCGCCCGTATCCAAACCGAAATGCGCTGCAAGAATGCATCCACGACTTGCTTCCTCGACCTTTTCCGCGTTCTTTCCCGTCATGCCCTCGAAGTCTTTGCCTTTATAATTATCGCAAAGTGCTTTGCTCGCTGCTTCGATTGCCGTCAGTACCGTCGCCGTATTATTCAGTCCCTTTTTAATACGCACCGTCCGTTCCGTTCGATCGATCCTATATGTTTCTCCTTCCGCAAATTTCGACGAATTGGTGAATTTATATTTGTACCGTTTTGCCGACAGAGCGTTGAATATGCCGTCGAGAATAATACGTTTCTGTGCGTCGTCGATTTTTCCGATCTTATACGGACTATATTCTTCGCCCTTCGTATCCGACATATCGAACACGTAGTTCGGGTGGAAACCTTCCGTCCGTTCACGATCGTACATAACCAATACTCCGTCCGCATCGATTTTCGGACTTCCGTCGCGGTTCGTTGCTTTGACCTGATATTTTACTTTTGTCGGAGCCATAATTTCCATACTTTTCGCTCCCTTTTTGATATATCGGCCATTGCGCTCCCATTCCTTCATGCCTTTGACGATGCTGACATTCGGATTCTGCGCGAAAAGATACAAAAGATTGCTGATCGAGCAAGTTCCGTTCTCGCCAAACTTAACAAGCAGATCTTTATACTGACCCGCCGCAAGCATCTTTCGGTACTGCTGTTCCGCTATTTCATTGATTTTCGCGCGTTCTTCTTCCGTGTAGTTCTCTACTTTGTTCTGTTCCATGTTGATAATCTCCTTACTTTTATAAATTTTTTTTCTTATTATCGGATAAAATTTTTCCCGTATGTTTCATTCAACCCATCGAACCCTTATTTCATGCCGAGTCGATCTTTATTCGTTTTCCATATACCGTCTGTTGGATCATATTCCCCTCCGTTAAAACAATAATCATAGTGTTTCGGATGCGTTTTTCGTAAACGCTCGAAACGATTTTCGCTTTTCTAAGCATTTTCCTCTTTCCAAATCTGTTTTTTACTTGTTTTTTTGTTTTTCGACAATAAAATTCTATAAAATTTTAGTTTTTATATTTCTGCACTAAATAAAGCTCTTGACTATTTTGATTTTACATGATAACCGAACAGATAAAACTTTTCGCCCTTCTTTTCCGCAACAAGCTTCCCGATCAGCCCCCATAAAACGAGCAGCAGGCAAACCGCCGAAAATAAGTAAAAAATTATTTTTCCGATTCTTTTACCTTTCATTCCCAACCCGCCTATTTTCGGTCGCCTCCACGTTTTTTTGATAAAATAAAAGCCAGCCGCATCCGTTCCTTATCCCAAAGAGGATAAGACCGTAAATGCAACTGGCTGACTTCGTCGAAGCGAAAGCCCCTATAGCTTTGCGTCACTGCGTTACCACAGTTTTGCCCATTGACACAGCAATTTGTATGTTTTATAGAACTATTATAGTATATTTTATTTCTTTTGTCAACAATTTTATAGAAAAATCACCGATAAAAATTCAACTTCTATTATAATAACTATGCGTGACACAATAATTATGTCACGCATAGTACACTTCCTATAAACTTTTGAAGCGGGAAATCGATTTTTTCAGATCGTCCGAGCATTTCAGTTCCAGCAGGCAATCCGCGCCGATCCTTTCGGCGGCGCGCTTGTAAAAAGCTATATTTATTTTGCCCTCGCCGAGCGCGACGTGATCCTTTTTTGAGCCGTTTTTTTCTTTTACGTCGTGAATATGAAATTCTTTCACCCCGCAGAAATCCGTTTGTTCGAAAATTTTTAAGGGAAGATTGCCGCACACCTCGTCGTGTCCGATATCGAAAGTAAAGGAAAAACCGTCTTTTTTCAAAACAGCGTAGGTTTTTTCCATATACTGTACGGTTTTCGAATTTTCCAAGGCAAGGACGACGCCCTTTTCGCGGCAAAAGTTTTCTACACGAAACAGCATTTTTTCCAGCCGCGCGATATACTCGTCAAACTCTTTTTCATAGACATAATTTTTTACGCCGCTGATCGTGACCACAGGGCCTTCGATCAGGTGCACGACAAGGGTAGATAACCCGCATTCGGCCGCGTGCGTTACGTACCTTTTCAACAAAGTAAAATAGCTTTCCGCAACTTCTTCGTACGTTCCGAAATCGGCTTCGTCGAAAAAGTGCAACGTAATCCCCAGCCCGTATTTTTCTTTCAGCTCCTTCATGAGCCGCCCGTCGAGCAGCTCTTTCCGACAATAGGAAAAATTCAGATTGAGCTCAACGAAATCGAAGCCGCCGCGCGCCGCGAAAGCGAAATTCTCCTCCAGAGAGTCAAATTCATATAAAATCGGCATTCCGATTTTCATTGGATCGTTCTCACGCGGTAAACGTTTTCGATTGCCGACAGCTCCGCCGCAATCCCTGCGGGATCCGTTTCCGTATCGATGACGGTGTAGGCGTTGTTGCCCTTGCTTTTATTGGTCATATTGACGATGTTAATTCCCTTTTTGCCCAGTAAAGCAGTAAATTGTCCGATCATATTGGGGACGTTTTTATGCAGAACGGCGATACGGTACCCCTCCCCGACGCTTCCCGCGTCAAGCTCGGGAAAGTTGACCGAATTTTTGATGCTGCCCGTCGAAACATAGGCCATAAGCTCCTTTACCGCCATTACGGCGCAGTTGTCTTCACTTTCCGTCGTCGAGGCGCCCAAATGCGGCACGACGATAGCCCCCGCCATCTCCCGAACCTTTTCGTTGGGGAAATCGGTTACGTAACGGTGAACCTTTCCCGAAGCGAGCGCGGCGCGCATATCGTCGTCGTTGACGAGCAAATCGCGGGAAAAATTAATGATGCTTACGCCGTCTTTCATTTTCGCGAAGGCTTCCGCATTAAAAAGGTATTTCGTGCTGTCGAGGAGAGGCACATGCACGGTTATGTAATCGCACTCGGCAAACATTTCGTCCAGCGATTTCACCGCAACGACGTTGTTTTTGAGAGCCAGCGCATGCTCGATAGAAAGGCTGACGTCGTAGCCGTAAACGGTCATTCCCAGCGATATCGCGCTGTTTGCGACGAGGACGCCTATGGCGCCCAACCCGATCACGCCGAGCTTTTTCCCCGCGATTTCTTTCCCCGCAAACGCTTTCTTGCCCTTTTCCACCGTCTTGGAAATATCGCTTTCGATCGTTTTCACCCAATTCACGCCGTCGATAATATCCCGGCTGGCAAGAAGCAGAGCGGCGATCACCAATTCCTTGACGGCGTTGGCGTTCGCCCCGGGCGTATTGAATACCACAATCCCTTTTTCGGCAAATTTATCTACGGGAATATTGTTGACGCCGGCTCCCGCACGCGCCACGGCAAACAGCTTTTCGCCCGCGTTCGCTTCGTGCAGAGACGAGCTGCGCACCAACGCGACGTCCGCCTGCGCGATATCGTCGGTAAAGGAATATTTTTCCCCCAGCGCGTCAAGCCCGCATTTCGCTATTTTATCAAAACATTTTATCTGATACGCCATCTCTTATTTACTCCGCTCCTTTTCGAATTGTTCCATGAAATTCACCAGCTTTTCCACGCCCGCTTTAGGCATCGCGTTATAAATGCTCGCCCGCATGCCGCCGACCGTTCTATGCCCTTTAAGATTGAGCAGTCCCTCGTCTTTCGCCCGGGCGACGAACAGCGCGTCGAGCTCCTCGCTGCCTGTGACGAACGGAACGTTCATTAAGGATCGGTCGCGTTTGACGACGGTGGGCTTAAACAGCCTGCTCGAGTCGAGGTAGTCGTAAAGCACCTTTGCCTTTTCCTCGTTCGCCCGCTTCATTGCCTCGAGCCCCCCGCGCTCCCTGATCCATCTGAACACCTTTCCGCAAATATAAATTCCGTAGCAGGGCGGCGTGTTGTACATGCTGTTTTCCTTCGCGTGGACGGAATATCTCAACATGGTGGGCGTCCCCGGAAGAACGTCTTCCGTGATAAGATCCTCCCTTATAATCACCACCGCCGTGCCCGCGGGACCGATGTTTTTCTGCGCGCCCGCAAAAATCAGTCCGTATTTTGTCACGTCGAAGGGCTCCGAAAGAAAACACGAGGACATATCCGCGACCAGCATTTTTCCCTTTGTATTCGGCAGAGTATGAAATTTCGTGCCGTAAATCGTATTGTTTTCGCATATATAAACATAGTCTGCGTCGGGCGACACGGGCAGATCGGAACAATCGGGAATGTAACTGAACGTTTTATCCTCCGAAGAGGCAATCACATTGGCTTTACCGAAAATCGACGCTTCTTTTGCGGCCTTTTTGGCCCATACCCCCGTCAGAATATAATCCGCAACTCTGTTCTTCATCAAATTCATGGGCACCATTGCGAACTGCGTATTCCCGCCGCCCTGCAAAAAGAGCACTTTATAATTTGACGGAATCCCCGCAAGCGCGCGAAGCTCGGCTTCCGCGTCGGCAATGATCCTTCCGAAATCCTTGCCTCTATGGCTCATCTCCATGACGGACATTCCCGTGCCGCGATAGTCGAGCATTTCCTCCCGAGCCTCTTCCAGTACCTCCAAAGGCAGCTGCGCCGGACCTGCGGAAAAATTAAAAATTCTGTTCATAGCGACCTCCACAATAGAAAAAATCGTTTCTACCATTATATTCCTAAACGGAAAATAAGTCAAGTAAATTACTTTTATTTTTGTTAAGAAAAAAATCGACGCCCGTTGCGCGGAGGGAACGGGCGTACTTTTGCCGTCGAAAAATCAAGCGTCTTTCAATTGTTCGTACAGCGCCACGAGACTGCGCGTGGTTTCGCCGTAGCTCCGCGTTCCGCTTTGTACGCCGTTCGCCTTCAGAAACAGGTTGTTGAACAGGGAAGAAATACGGTCGAGCAGCCCCTCGTACTTTTCGTAATGCTCGTTTTCGTTGCGGTATTCCTGTAAAATTTCGGGCGCGAGACGTTCGCGGAGCGTTTTGGCTTCTTCTTTAGGCAAAGCATTGATCAGATTGGCGGCCGCGCGCATGAGGCCGCTGTAATTGAGATAAGCGTCGTCGGCGCGAATGCAAAGCGTATAGGAAATAATATTTGCTTCGTTTTCACGGGAAACGCCTTTGGCATGCGCCATCTCGTGAGCCATGGTATTCGGAAGCTCGAAAGCGGGAATATTCATATTGACGTTGGATTCCGCAAAAAACGGGAAATAAATGCCCGTGATGCCCAGATAGCTCATGGGTACGGAGAGAACGACCTGTTTCGGGCGAACCTCGTAAGCGGCAAAATAATCGGAATTCAGCTTGCTGAATTCCGCATTGAATATGTCGGAAAGCTCGGAAAAGGTATGTGTGGGAATTACGTTCCCCTTTTCGTCCCGTTCGAGCTCCGCCGATACTTCGTTGAGCGAAGCGACGTAATATTCGGCCGCTTCGTACAGCTTTTCCTCGGTGAAAACAGCTTCGGAAAGTCCCAGCGCCTCGAGCGAAGATTCCCGCTCATACAAAGGCGCATAAAGCACCCCGAACGCCAGAAGGACGAACAGAACGGCCACCGCGAGGCGATAGAGACAGACGCCCGCCTGCGCAAATTTTTTGCGGCACAGCAAAACGACGAGAAATACGAGAAGCGTTATTCCTCCGGCAATCAGCAGCACCGCCGTCCATTCGTAAAAGGATACGGGAATATAGTTGGTCGCACGGCTGAACAGAAAACCCAGCCCGCGCGTAATCCCGCGGGCGAAGAAATACTCCGCAACCACGGGAATATTTGCCAGCACAAACGTGACGATTACCGTCAATATCAGCGCTCCGAGCGTCAACAATCGTATGAGCAGGCGTTTCTTTTTGCCTTTGTCCATCTTCTGCACCCCGTTTATCGGAATAAAATTCCTTTTCTATGCAGGAATTATACCACGCGCGGGCGCTTTCTGTCAACCCTTTCCCATACCGTCAATCTCCTTCGTCCGGTTGTCAAGCAGTCATTTTTTCGATAATTTCTACCGTAACAGTAGCTTCTACCCCGAAATATTTTTCGTTTTCTTCCGCCGTACTCCACTTTCCAGGGCTTATACGGCATAATACTGTATAGATCCCGATCTCTCGAGGAAATAGTATCCTTTGTCCCTCTTCATCAGTACAATAATTTACGCCGTTTCTGTCAAGATCCTTATCAGGCTCTATCCTTTCTCCGTTATAAACCCCGAATATCAAAGGATAATGCACTTCTCCGTCTTCTAAACTGACACGAATAACCTCACGGTTACTTTTTAACCGATGAAGCGATATAATTACAACAAAAAATCGGAACTACTTCTATGTAATTCCGATATTAAAGCCGAAGTCCATTTATTTTTAGTTATTTTGGTGTGGATATTCGCGTCATCTCCGTATCATATTCATAGACATATCTCTCTCCGTCCTCATATTCGATTGCTCCGTTCGGATCAAATTTTGCCGTGGGATATACCCTCGGATCTACCGGTTCCAAAATAACCAATTTCATCGTAGCATAATCATGCGCATTTTCGGGCGCATCAAAATAATACGTCCCGGGCTTGCCTCTTGCCCCGAAATCGCCTCTTTCACCTCGATACGTACCGTCCGCCTCGTAAATTTCAAAGCTCACTTGATACATGACTCCTTCTCGATATTCTACGGTCAGTTGTTCCGTGTTATAATGACAGCTTACTTTATATTCCCATTCTCTTCCCTTTTCTCCTTCCAATCCGTCTCCTACTTCCTGTATGTAAAAGATACAGTATTTATACTCTTTTACGCTGGACTGAGTTTCGTTGCCGCACGAAATTAGAGCCATATTCATCAAGCAAAACGTCAATATGGCAACCAGCAACGAAAGTATTCGTTTCTCCATAGGCTTCATGTTATTATCTCCCATCCTCTTTTATTCATTATAGCATATCTTGCGACAAAATGCTATAGTTTCCCGTATAAATTATAACCAATCGTTTTATCTGCTTCTGTTGTCGGCTCCCCATTTCAAGCTTTTACCCTCCGCATTGTTTTATAAGCTTCCGGCGACGAATATCAAGAGTAATATATTCTCCGTCGGTACCTTTTAGTATCATTTGCCTTGCGTTTTTTCTAAAATCCCAAGGCGCAAGCCTGGAAATATTAATCGGAATTTCCGTCTTTTTCCTCTCGAAAGACATAAAAGGCCGCTCCGAACCGCATACTACCGATATGAAAATCCGAAAATTTTTTTCTTCCCTCTATAAATGTTCGCTTAAAGTTTTCGCACTGATTCTCGCCCTGTTTTTCGCTTTCGGCGTTCCCGCCCTTACTCGTACGGCCGCAGCTCCCGCCGTTTCCATGCGCACGGTCAAACAGACCGAACCTATCGAGCATCTTTTCACGCATTGTCTGATCGCTCATCCCGAGATCGCCTTTGCGAAAAACAACGAATACGGACGGCATTTAGACCGCGACTGCCTGACCCCTTCGGAGTTTCGCCGCATCCTGCAATTCCTGTACGAAGGCGGTTACGCGCTGGCGGATATCCGCGACACCTTTCGGGAAAAAGGTGTTTACGCAGAGCGGATCCCCTTCGACTTTCCCGCAGACAAAAAGCCTTTGCTACTTTCCTTCGACGACGTCGTATATGCTTCTAAAAACCAAGGCAAAGGCATGGCGGACAAACTCGTCGTCACCGAGAGCGGAAAAATCGCGGCCTACACCGAAAATCATTCGCCGAAAGTACACGGCGAAGAATTTGTTCCCATTGTGGAGGAATTCGTTGCAAAACACCCCGATTTTTCCTACCGCGGCGCGCGCGGAACAATCTTTCTCACGGGATTCGACGGTATCCTCGGCTACCGAACGCAAAGGGATTCCCCCAACCGAAAACGGGAGACGGAAAAGGCAAAAAAAGTAATTGCCGCTTTGAAAAAAACGGGCTGGAATTTCGGAAGCCATTCCTACGCACATGGACACATGAAAAAATACACGGCCGAGCATATGATCTCCGACGCTGAAAAATGGAAAAAAGAAGTGGAACCTTTGGTTGGAAAAACGCAGGTTTACGCTTATCCTTACGGCGAATGGATTTTGGGCGAAAACTGCTCCGACCCCCGCCAGCGGGCGCTGATTGAAGCAGGCTTCCGCCTTTTCTGCGGAGTCGGGGAAAATCCCTTCTACGTCAAAATGCCGCTCGGCGAAAGCAGTACAAAGGTTCTTTTTCAGGATCGCTGCGCCCTCGACGGCTTCTCCTTGAGACAAGGCCGCTGCGCCCGCCTGTTCTCCGCCCGCGAAGTTTACGACGCCTCGAGACCCGTTCCCTATCCCTCTCACGCATCTTAACCCCCCCTCAACAATTACTATGCGTGTCATAATTATTGTGTTAGACATAGTAAAAACCCCGACCAAAAATAGTCGGGGCTTTTAAGTTCAGATACGAACGTCGCCCTTTTCGCCGAGCAATTTTGCATTGGCGGAAAGAATCGGGTCGATTTCGTCGCGGATAAATTCCACGGTCTGTGAGGGCGCTCTGCCGATGAATTTCTTCGCGTCGAGGATTTCGTCCATGCGATCCCATACGGGCCTGAACATCTCGTCTTTGAGAATGAGTTCGATGAGATTGTTTTCGCCGCCCTCTATCTTCACGTTTTTACCCGCTTCCATCGATAAAACGCGGATTCTTTCGTGCAGCTCCTGCCTGTTTCCGCCCGCCTTAACGCATTCCATCATGATGTTTTCCGTCGCCATGAAGGGAAGCTCCGCTTTGATGTGACGGGCGATTACTTTATCGTACACCACCAAATTTTCGGCTACGTTCATATAAATATTGAGGATCGCGTCGACGGACAGGAAGGCCTGTGCGTTGACGATGCGGCGGTTGGCGGAATCGTCGAGCGTGCGCTCGAACCATTGCGTCGAAGCGGTAATCGCGCTGTTCAGCGGCAGGGATACAACGTATCGCGCCAGCGAGCCGATACGTTCGCAGCGCATGGGATTGCGTTTATAGGCCATGGCGGAGGAACCGATCTGATTTTTTTCGAAAGGCTCCTCGATTTCCTTCATGTTTTGAAGAATACGGATATCGTTGGAAAATTTATAGGCGCTTTGCGCGAGCTGGGAAAGCACGCAAAGGACGTTGTAATCGAACTTTCTCGGATACGTCTGCCCCGTGACGCCATATACTTTGCCGTACCCCATTTTTTCGACCACTTTTTGCTCGAGCCGTTTAACTTTATCCTCGTCGCCGTCGAATAGCTCGAGAAAGCTGGCCTGTGTGCCCGTCGTGCCCTTTACGCCGCGGAGCTTGATATGCTCTTTGAGGTTCATGAGGTTCTCGTAGTCCATTTCGAGATCCTGAAGCCAGAGCGTCGCGCGCTTTCCGACCGTCGTCAGCTGGGCGGGCTGAAGGTGCGTAAAGCCCAGCGTCGGCATATCCTTGTAGGTCAGAGCAAACTTCTTCAGCTTGTCCATGACGTTGACGAGCTTTTTCAGAACGATATCGAGGGCGTCGGAAATCATAATAACTTCCGCGTTACAGTTGACGAAACAGCTCGTTGCGCCGAGGTGAATGATGGGCATGGCGCTTTTCGCCTGCGCGCCGTAAGCCTTCACGTGCGCCATTACGTCGTGGCGCACCTCTTTTTCGTATTGTTCCGCCAGATCGTAATTGATATCGTCTGCATACTTTTTCAGTTCCGCCACCTGTTCGGGCGTAACGTTCAGTCCCAGCTCCATTTCCGACTCGGCAAGCGCGATCCAGAGTTTTCTCCAGAGTTTGAAACGCTTGTCGTCGGAAAACGCGCGCTGCATTTCCTTACTTGCATATCTCGTGATCAAAGGGTTATTGTAAATAGTATTATCCGTCATATCGCTTCTCCGATGTATAAAAACTTACGGCTCTATTATAACCGATCAGAAAAAAAAACACAACAAATTGCGTTGCGTTTCTCTTTATTTTTCTATCCGATTTCATGCGAAAGGCCTAAAGATATTTTTTGATACTGTTCAGCCATAGCTTCATCGTCAGCTTTTGCGGCATCAATTTCACGTTGAGATGCTGACATTTGACGTAAAGCGAACAAACGGACATATCCTTTCCCTTTTTCGCGTCTTTCAGTGCTTTCGCCGCCACTCGTCCGGGGCTTACGATGCCGTGAAATTTTACCTTGACGCCCTTGATTTCCTTTGTCAATAAGTCCGTATCCACCCAGCTCGGACAGACGGCCGTGACGGTGATTCCCCGCGCTTTCAGCTCCGCGTTCAACGCCCGCGAATAGCTCCGCTCGAAAGCTTTCGTCGCGGCGTACAAATTGATGTACGGGGTGGGCTGGAATGCGGAAGCGGACGAAATATTCAGGATTTTGCTTCCCTTTGATAAAAACGGCAGGCAATAGTTCATCAAAAGCACGGGCGCTTTACAGTTCAGATCTATCGTCCGCTCTATTTCTTCGGGCGAAAAATCCTCCGAGGGAGCCATGCGGGCAATCCCCGCATTGTTCACGAGATACCGAACGTCCGCCTTCTCTTCTTCAAGCAGAACGCTTACGGACTTAAGCTGTTTTGTATCGGTCAGATCCTTACATACGGGAATTATTTTATCGCCGAAAAATTCCTTCAAGCGCGCCAGCTTTTCCCGATTCCTGCCGATTGACCAAATCTCGTCCAGCTCCTCTTTGATCAATTCCGCGACGAACGCTCTGCCGAGTCCGCCCGCCGCGCCCGTTACCAACGCAATTTTTTTTCATTTCCGCCCTTCCCGCGCGTTACGCCTTTGAAGGTTCGGGGTATTCGGCGCCGAACGTCTCGGCCGTAACCGTTTTAAGCTTCTGCTCCTCATAAGGCCGGTCGTTCCAATCGGTTTTGACCGCCGCAATCGCGTCCACCGTTTCCATTCCCTCAATCACCTTTCCGAACGCCGCGTACTCCCCGTCGAGATATTCTCCGTCGCCGTGCATCACGAAAAACTGCGAGCCGGCCGAATCCGGCATTTGCGCGCGCGCCATGGACAACACCCCGCGTTTATGGGAAATATCGTTCGCCTTAAAGCCGTTATGCGTAAACTCGCCCTTGATATGATACCCCGGGCCGCCCGTGCCCGTTCCTTTCGGATCGCCGCCCTGGATCATGAAACCGGCAATGACGCGGTGAAAAATAAGTCCGTCATAAAATCCTTTTTTGACGAGCGATAAAAAATTATTGACCGTGTTGGGCGCCTTTTCGGGATAAAGCTCCGCCTTAAAGCTTTTGCCGTCTGCCATTTCAAACGTTACGATGGGATTCATAAAAATTTTCCTTCCTTTTTAATTTTTTGCTAATTCTCCGTCCCCGATTTCCTCGGAACGGTATTTTTCTACTCTGACGTTCGCTTCCTCAAACAGCTTCAAAGAAAAATCGTCGGGATAGCCGTTTTTATACACCACGCGGGAAATGCCCGCGTTGATGATCATCTTTGCGCAGATAACGCAGGGCTGATGCGTGCAGTAGAGGGTGGCGCCGTTGACGTTTATTCCGTATTTGGCCGCCTGAATAATGGCATTCTGCTCGGCGTGGACGGCAAAACAGATCTCCTGTTTCGTTCCGCTGGGAATATTCAGCTTCCGCCTTAAGCATTCGCCCTTTTCCTCGCAGCTCTTTATCCCCGCGGGCGCGCCGTTGTAGCCCGTCGTCATCACCCGCTTATCCCTGACGATGATTGCGCCGACGTGACGAGTCTCCTGAAAACAGCTCGACCAGCCGGCCACCGTTTCCGTCAGTTCCATAAACCGCTTGTCCCATTTATCCGTCTTTTCCATAAAACGGCTTCTCCTTTTGTAGGTTTCGTCTATTGTAGCATATTTTTTGAAAAATTGCAATGTTTTGAAAGAAAGATATTTTCCCTCAATCGTCCGTAAAGGAAAAATTTTCATAGAATATTTACTTTTCCCTGTTTGAAGGCGGCAAAGAAGTGTTTATAATAATAACGATAAAAAATTAACGCCCTTGCAAAAGGGCAGAAAAACTATTCGGAGGCTTAATTGTATGAATATCAAACCGTTATTCGACAAAGTTGTCGTGGAAAGCGTAAACGTCGAAGAAAAGACGAAAAGCGGATTTTTTCTTCCCTCTTCCGCCCAGGAAAAACCCCAGACCTGTATCGTCGTGGCCGTCGGCCCCGGCGGGATCATCGACGGAAAAGAGATCGAGATGCAGGTGAAGGTCGGCGACAAGGTGCTTTGCTCCAAGTACGCAGGCTCGGATTTCAAGGTGGACGGCAAGGAATTTACCATCATCAAACAAAGCGATATTCTCGCCGTTGTTGAAGACTGATTTCGGGAATAAAAACAATTAGGATATTTTAAGGAGATAAAAAATCATGGCTAAACAGATCAAATACGGAGACGAAGCAAGAAAAGCACTTGAAACGGGCGTAAACGTATTAGCGGATACCGTTAAAATCACCCTCGGCCCCAAGGGCAGAAACGTCGTTCTCGACAAGAAGTTCGGCGCGCCCCTCATCACCAACGACGGCGTTACGATCGCAAAAGAGATCGAACTCAACGATCCGTTTGAAAATATGGGTGCCCAGCTCGTGAAAGAAGTTTCCACCAAAACCAACGACGTGGCCGGCGACGGCACCACCACAGCGGTGGTACTCGCACAGGCGATCGTGAGAGAAGGCCTTAAAAACCTCGCCGCGGGCGCGAACCCCATTATCCTTAAAAAAGGCATTGAAAAGGCCGTGGATACGACTGTGGAACACGTAAAAGGCATTTCCAAATCGGTTCAGAGCCAGAAGGCGATCGAGCAGGTCGCTTCCATTTCCGCCGGCGATAAAGAAATCGGTTCCCTTATCGCCAAAGCGATGGAAATCGTCGGCAAAGACGGCGTCATCACCGTGGAAGAAGGCAAATCCATGCACACCGAGCTCAATACCGTCGAAGGCATGCAGTTTGACCGCGGCTACGCCTCCGCTTATATGGTAACCAACACCGACAAAATGGAAGCCGTTCTCGACAATCCGTACATCCTGATTACAGACAAAAAAATCTCCAGCCTTCAGGAAATTCTTCCCGTCATCGAACCCCTCGCGCAGCAGGGCGCAAGGCTTCTGATTATCGCCGAGGACGTCGAAGGCGACGCGCTCGCCGCCCTCATCGTCAATAAGCTTAAGGGCGTGTTCAACTCCGTTGCAGTCAAGGCGCCCGGCTTCGGCGACAGAAGAAAGGAAATGCTTCAGGATATCGCCGTTCTTACGGGCGGGCAGGTCATCTCCTCCGATCTCGGCGTCGAATTCAAGGACGTTACTACCGATATGCTCGGCAGAGCGGCTACCGTCAAGGTAGATAAAGAAAACACCACCATCATCAACGGCGCGGGCGACGCGGAAGCCATCAAGGCAAGAGTCTCTTCCATCAAGGCGCAGATCGCGGAAACGAAATCCGATTACGACAGAGAAAAGCTTCAGGAAAGGCTTGCCAAGCTCGCAGGCGGCGTAGCCGTTATCAGCGTCGGCGCGGCAACCGAAGTGGAAATGAAGGAAAAGAAACTGCGTATCGACGACGCCCTCGCAGCTACGAGAGCGGCCGTAGAAGAAGGCTACGTTCCCGGCGGCGGAAGCGCTCTCCTCTCTGCTATTCCCGCAGTCAAAAAGCTGGTTGCAACGCTCGACGGAGACGAAAAGACGGGCGCCTGCATCATCCTCAAGGCGTTGGAAGAACCGATCAGACAGATCGCCAAAAACGCGGGCCTCGACGGTTCCGTTATCGTCGATAAGGTTATTTCCTCTAAAAAGACAAACTACGGCTACGACGCCCTCAACAATAAATATTGCGATATGGTCGAAAGCGGTATCATCGACCCGACCAAGGTTACCCGTTCCGTATTGCAGAACGCGGCTTCCGTAGCGGCAACCCTTCTTACGACGGAAAGCCTGGTCACCGATATTCCTACCCCTCCCGCTCCCGCGGCTCCCGCAGGCGGCGATATGGGCGGCATGTATTAATCCAACATCCGAACAAAAAAGACGGTTCCTTTCGGAATCGTCTTTTTTTATATTATAAGAGCTGAAAAGGTACTCCCATAACCAAACAGGCCATTCCCCTTCCTTTTCAATCACCTAAACGGGTAATAGTTTTTCCAACATTTTTTTCAAAGCGTATTTGCAGTGTTCGTAAGTCAAGCCGCCTTGAAAATAGGCGGTATAGGGTTCCTTAACGGGCGCGTCGGCGGAAAGCTCTATGGAGGCCCCTTCGACAAAACACCCTGCGGCCATGATTACCTTACTGTCGTAGCCGGGCATGTCCCAGGGCTCCAACGTCACGAAACTATCGATGGGAGAAGCCTCCTGCACCGATTGAATAAAGTCGCACAGCTGTTTTGCCGTATCGAAGCGAATGGCGCGCGTGATGTCGGCGGGCGTACGATCGAGCTTGGGGAAATTTTCGTACCCCAGCTTTTCCATACATTTTCCGATAAGAAATCCCCCTTTAACCGATTGGTTGACGGTATGAGGCGCCATAAAAAGCCCTTGATAAAACAGCCGGTAACCGTAAGCATAGGAGCCGACTTCGTTACCGATAGAGGGCGCGGTAAGCCGCCTGCCGATCAGATCGATATATTCTTTTCCGCCTACGATATAACCGCCCGTAGGCGCCAGCCCTCCGCCGGGATTTTTGATCAGAGATCCCACCGCGATATCCGCGCCTACATCGCAGGGTTCTTTTTTCTCCACAAATTCCCCGTAGCAGTTATCGACGAAAATACAGCCTGTAAAGCCCAGCGAACGTACATATGCGCAGATATCCCCGAGCTCGGCGACGGTAAACGCATCGCGAAGCTCGTATCCGCGCGAACGCTGAATATAAATCATTTTCAGGCTTTGACCGAGCTTTTCCATGTCTTTTTTGATTTGCGCGCGATCGAATTTTCCGTTCTCCGTCAAATCGGTCTTTTCAAAAGCGACGCCGAAGTCCTTCAGCGAACCGTTTCCCTCGCCGAAAATCACGCCGCGAATGGTGTCGTAAGGCATTCCCGAGACGGCCAGCACGGCATCGCCCGGACGTAAAACGCCGAACAGCGCCACCGTCAAAGCGTGCGTTCCCGAAAGTAGCGCAGGGGAAACGATCCCCGCCTCGGCTCCCAAAGAACAAGCGAATACGTCTCCCAGAACAAACCGCCCTTCGTCTCCGTACCCGTAGCCCGTGGAAGGATTGAAATGCCGAAGCGCCACCCTGTGCCTTTGAAACGCCTTCAACACCTTCTCCTGATTGTATTCGCTGATTTCGTCTGCAAAACGGAACGCTTCTTCCAATTCCTTTTCGCTCTCTTTGATCAATTCTTCCGCAGTCATTTTTGTCTCCGAATTTTAATTTTACAATTATTACGTCAGACACAGTATATATGTCTGACATAGTTATAATAAGCTTAATACGTTTTCCGCCGCAGCCTCCTGCGGAGAAAGGAGCATATGATTTTGCATACGCTTAAAGAAGGTAATCTGCCGTTTGGCGTAATTGCGGGTATTCTTTTTTACGGCCTCGGCGATTTCTTCGTCGGACAAGCCGAGACGAAGTCCTTCCGCGACCTCTTTATAACCGATCCCCTGCATACACTGTCTCTTTTCGTCGATGCCGCGCGCCAAAAGGCCTTTTACCTCTTCTTTCAAACCGTCCTCAAACATCTTATCGACCCGCCGTTCGATGCGTTCGTAAAGCGCCGCGCGCGGAAAATCCACAGAAACGCTGACAAAATCGAAGCGGGGAATTTCTTCGTCCTTTTGCTCCGATTTCTTTTTCCCCGTAACCTCGAAAATCTCCAAAGCGCGAATGACCCGTTTCGTATCGTTGAAATGCAATATCTTCGCGCTTTCGGGGTCTCGATCTTCAAGAAGTTTGTGCAGATAGACGGCGCCGCGATCGCTTAACACGGCTTCGTATTTCTTCCGCACGGCCTCGTCCGCTCCCGCATTGCCAAATTGGCTTTTATATAACAACGCGCGGACGTAAAAGCCCGTACCGCCGCAGACCACGGGCGTTTTTCCTTCTTTCAGCAATCTTTCCGCGATGGGTAGAGCAAGTTTTTCGTAATCGCTGACGGAAAAGCTTTCCAACGGCGACGCTACGTCGATCAGATGATGTTTTATCCCCTCTTTTTCTTCTTCCCTAGGCTTTGCGGTGCCGATATCCAACCCTTTATAGACCAACATCGAATCGGCTGAAATAATCTCCGTGTCCAGCGCTTTCGCGCACTTTACCGCAAGAGACGTCTTTCCCGAGGCCGTCGGGCCGCAGATGACAAGCAATTTCGGCATCAGACAATCCTCTTGAACATTTTTTCCAATTCCGTTTTCGTCATTTTCACGACGACAGGCCTGCCATGCGGACATTTCAATCCCATATTGCCGTCCATAAGCCGAAAAAGCCTGTCCGTTTCTTCGCGCGTCAGATCCATTCCGCCCTTCACGGCCGCTTTGCAGGCCGCCGTCGCCAGCTTATCCTTTAATAAATCTTCGAGCTTAATCGAGCGATAACCGCTTATGTCGCCCAAAATTTCGTTGAAAAACAGTGCGAGGTCGATGCTTTGCAAATCGAGCGGCACGGCCGATACCTTAAAAGCATTGTTTCCGAATTCGTCTATATCGAACCCTATTTCCCGTATATTTTCCATCTTTTCCCGTATAAACGCGCTTTCAAAAGCGTTCAGATTGAGTACATACGGCAGCAGCATCGGCTGCTGCAACACCTTTCGTGTGCGCATTTGTTCTTTCAGGCGATCGAAAATCAGCCGTTCGTGTGCGGCGTGCTGGTCGATGATATATACCTCGTCTCCGCGCTCGTACAGCAGATAGGTATTGAACAGTTTTCCCGCATAAGCGCAGGAAGAAACGTCTATCTTGTTCTGCTTCGCCTTCGTTTCCAGCTCTTCGAGAAAACGCTTATTTTCCGCGAAAAAGTCCTCCGAGTTCCCTTGGGTTTTTACCGCAAGCGCGGCTTCGGGAGAATTTACTTCGAGAATATTTTTTTCGACCTGCAGGTCGGCGTAGGTTTCCCGAAGGCTTTTCTTTTCCGCGGGAACGCTCTGCACGGGTACGGCGTTTTCTTCGGCGTTCGATTCCAGCTCGAAAGGCAGCTCCATAGAAGTCGTTTTCGAGGGACGGACCTTTTCCAGCTCGCGCCTGGCGTCTTCGTATGAAAAAGATACAACCCCCTTCGCCAAGTTGTTTAAGGGCGCATTTCGGGGCTTTTCCTTTTTAGGCGCGGAAAACGGAACGGCCGAAGCGGGCGCCGCTTTGGGAGACATAACTTTTTCTGCCTCGGCTTCTATCTCGGAAGCAACCGCCGTTTTGTCGGAAACAAGATATTCCAGCGCCTTGGGCTGACCGTCCAGCACCGCGGAGATCACCGAATAAATGCAACCGTAAACGGTTTGGTTGTCGGCAAAACGGACGTCCGCCTTGTTCGGATGAACGTTGACGTCAACGATTTCCGTCGGCATATCGATATATAATACGTAAAAGGGATACTGCCGCTTCATGAGATAGCTCGCGTAAGCGTTTGACACCGCGGCCGAAATCGTGGAATTTATAATGTAGCGCCCGTTGAGAAAAACGCTCTGATAGGTTTTGTTCGGCTTGGAAAAATTTTGGTTCCCGATATAACCGCGGAGACGAATCCCGTGCTTCGAAGCGTCGATTTTATAACAGTCCTTGAGAATAGACGCTCCGTAAACGCCGACGACGGCTTCCTCCTCCCCGCCGCCGAAGGACTGCAAAATACGCTTGCCGCCGACATAATAACGGAAGGAAATATCGGGGCGGTTGAGAATAAAGCGGGACACGAAATTGGTAATATCCGTTTCCTCCGATTTATCCGACTTCAGGAAGCCCAGCCTTACGGGCGTATTGAAAAACAGCATTTCCACGCTGACGTCCGTGCCGTCTCCTCCCGCCGCTTCGACAATTTCGCCGAGTTTTCCGCCGTCCGAAGTCAGCCGATAGCAATTTTCGCCGCTGACTTTGGAAGTAATGGTCATCTTGGACACCGCCGCGATGGAAGCCACGGCTTCGCCGCGAAACCCGAGCGTCATAATCCGTTCGAGATCGTCCGCTTTTGCGATTTTACTTGTGGCGTGCGGAAGAAACGCCGCGTGAAGATCGTCGCGGGAGATACCGCCGCCGTTGTCCACGACGCGGATCAGCTGTTTTCCGCCCCCTTCGACGTAAATCTCGATTTCCGTCGCGCCCGCGTCTATGGCGTTTTCGACGAGCTCCTTGACGACCGAGTACGGCCTGTCCACGACCTCGCCCGCAGCAATCCGATTATAGATCTGCGCGGATAAAATATTGATTTTCGACATATCAGCTCTCCGACTTTACTTTTTCTTTGAGATCGCTCAAAAGGAGCAGCGCCTGCATGGGCGACAGCGTGTTCACGTCCGTCTCCGAAAGTATTTTTTCGGCCTCGGAAAGAGCCCTCGCTTCGCTTTCCTCCTCCCCCGTTTCTTCCTCGTCCGCGGATAAAATACGCTTTTTAGCGATATCGTTCTTTTCGAGCGTCTTAAGTATCCCTTTGGCGCGCAGCGTCACTTCCTTGGGAACACCCGCCAACGCCGCGACCTCTATCCCGAAACTGCGGTTTGCCCCGCCCCGCGCGATCTTCCGCAGGAAAACCACGGCGCCGTTTAACTCCCGTACGGTCACTTTATAATTTTTAACGCCCTCTATCCGATTTTCCAGCTCGGTCAGCTCGTGGTAATGAGTGGCGAACAGCGTCTTGGCTCGTATCCGTTCGGTGAGAAACTCGATCACCGCCCAGGCGATAGAGAGGCCGTCGTAAGTGCTCGTTCCCCGCCCGACCTCGTCGAGAATGAGGAGGCTGTCCTTCGTCGCGTGCAAAAGGATAGACGCTACCTCCGTCATTTCCACCATAAAGGTGCTCTGATCGAAAATGAGGTTGTCGCTGGCGCCGACGCGCGTGAAAATGCGGTCGGTCACGGGGATTTCCGCCGCGCGCGCGGGCACAAAGCACCCGATATGCGCCATGAGGACGATCAGCGCCACCTGCCGCATATACGTGCTTTTACCCGCCATGTTCGGCCCCGTGATGACGGCGCTTCGATTGTCTTCGTTGTCGAGAAGGGTATCGTTGGGGACGAAGCGTTCCTTGGAGATCGCCTCCACGACGGGATGACGCCCCTCCGAAATCATCAGCCTGCCGCCGCTTGCAATCATCTGCGGACGACAGTAACGGCGTTCCTTGGCGACCGTGGCAAACGCCACGAGGCAGTCAAGCAGAGCGATCGCCGAAGAAATCTTTTTCAGCTTGGAAATGTTTTGCAATAAGACGTCCAAAAGGTCGGCGTACAGCCGCGCCTCCAGCTTCAAAGCCTTCTCGCCGGCGGTGAGGATTTTCTCCTCCAGCTCTTTAAGCTCCTGCGTGATAAAACGCTCGCCCGTCGTCAGCGTCTGCTTTCGGATATAGTCGTCGGGAACTTTATCCTTGAAGGAATTGGATATCTCAATAAAGTATCCGAACACCCGATTATAACCGACCTTGAGATTTTTGATGCCCGTCCGTTCCTTTTCGCGGGCCTCTATCCCCAAAATCAATTCCTTGCCGTTTTTGCCGATCATGCGGAGTTCGTCTAGCTCCTTGTTGAAGCCTTCGCGGATATATTCCCCGTCCTTCATCAAGGCGGGCGGCGAATCGCAGATCGCGGCGGAAAGCAGGTCGGCCAGCGGCTTCATATCCAAAAGGTCGGCGTCTATGTCCGCCAAAATCTTTGAGGAAAAACCCGTCAGCTGAAATTTGACGGAAGGGATGGCGTTCAAAGAAGCGGCGAGCGCCACGCAGTCGCGCGGGGAAAAATTGCCGTTGGAGATCTTTCCCGAAAGCCGCTCTACGTCCTTCACCTCGCGCAGCGTATCGGAAAGCCCCATTCTCACGACGGAGGCGTTAAAAAGCTCCGCCACACCCTCCTGCCGATAATTGATTTTTTCGATATCCTTCAGCGGCGAAAGCACCATCTGATTGAGCAGGCGCGCGCCCATTCCCGTGCGGGTCTTGTCGATCAGCCACAGCAGGGAGCCGTATTTTTTACCCTCCGCGTTGCTTCTCACCAGCTCGAGATTTCTCACCGCTATACTGTCGAGCACCATATACTGTTCGTGATCGACCACCTTGACGGAATTGATGTTACTTAAAGAATGCTTCTGCGTTTCGCGCAGATACTCGACGAGCGCCCCCGCCGCGGCGATCGCGTTTTCTTTACCGGCAATGCCGTAGGCCGCCAGAGAAAGAGTCTGAAACTGCTCCAGAAGATTTTTTTCGGCGTGTTTCACGTTAAACGCCCAGGGAACGTAGCAGGAGAACGCAGGCAGAAGATTATGCCGGATTTCCTTTACGTCTTTGCTTGCCAGCAGCATTTCCTCATTGCAGATCACTTCCGCGACCGAAAGCTTGACGATTTGAGTGATCGTATCTTCCAGCGCCGAAACGCCGGAAAATTCCGCGACGGAAAACTCGCCCGTCGTGATATCCGTCCAGGCCGCCGCGATGCTTTCGCCCGATTTGAACAGGCAGGCGATATAATTGTTTTTCGTCTCGTCCAGCATCGCGTCGTCGATGAGCGTGCCCGCGGAGACTACGCGCACGACGTCCCGCTCGACAAGCCCTTTGCTTTCCTTGGGATCGGAAAGCTGCTCGCAGATCGCCACTTTTTCTCCCAGAGCCACCAGCTTGGAGATATAAACGTCCGCCGCGTGATAGGGAATCCCGCACATCGGCGCGCGTTCCTCCAGCCCGCAGTCCTTGCCCGTCAGAGTAAGATCGAGCAGCTTGGACACCTTTTCGGCGTCCTCGAAAAACATCTCGTAAAAGTCCCCGAGACGGTAAAACAGAATGCACCCCTTGTATTTTTCCTTCATATCCAGGTAGTGCCGCATCATCTGTGAAAGAGCCATATATTTTTTTCAAACCCGCCTTTTCAGATTTCCTTATGATTTTTGTCCGCGAGCTCTCCGTAGAGAGAAATACCGTTCGCCTGCGTTATTTTCAAATTTACAAACTGCCCGACGAGATTTTCTTCGCTCTTGAAATATCCCATGCGGCCGAATTCGTCGCGGCCGAGATACAGCCCTTTTTTCTCGTCGTAGTCCTCGCAGAGAATTTCCGCCGTCGTCCCGACGTATTTTTCCGATTTTTTTCGGGTGAGCGAATTGACCAGCTCGACGAGGCGCATGATCCTGTCCTTCTGTACTTCCTCGGGCACCTGATTTTCCATCGCCGCGGCTTTCGTCCCCGTTCGCGGCGAATAGACAAAGGTGAATGCTGAGGCAAAATCGGCCTTTTTTACAAGCTCCTCCGTCGCGAGATAATCTTCCTCCGTTTCCCCCGGGAACCCGACGATGATGTCCGTCGTGACCTCCGCTTCGGGCAGTCGGAAACGAAGCATTTTTATCTCTTCGAGATATTGAGCCGATGTATAGCGGCGGTTCATGGCCTTCAAAACCGAGTCCGAACCGGACTGTACGGGCAGGTGGACGAGGCGGCAGATTTTGCGGTGCTTCTCCATGACCTTAACGACGTCTTCGTTGAAGTCCTTGGGATGGCTGGTCATGAAACGGAGCCGAAAATCCCCCTCGACGGACGCCACGGCATCCAACAGCTCGGCAAACGTCCTGCCCGTCCTGCCGTCGGAACCGTAGGAATTGACGTTTTGTCCCAACAGAGTGATTTCCCGATAGCCTTCCGCCACCAGCCTTTCGACCTCGGCGACGATATTTTCGGGCTTTCGGGAACGTTCGCGGCCGCGGACGTACGGCACGATGCAATAGGAACAAAAGTTGTCGCACCCGTACATGATATTCACCCAGGCGTTGGGATAGCTGGTGCGCAGAGGCTCGTCTCCTTCGACGATTTCCCCTTCCTTTTCACGGATTTTTATCACGCGCTTTTTTTCCTTTTGTTTAAGCTCGATCAGCTCGCCCAGCTCCTCGAGATTCAAAGTTCCGAACATGATATCGATAAACGGGAATTTCTTTTTGAGTATCTCCGTCTTGCCCTTTTCCTGAGTCATACATCCGCCGACGGCAATGATCAGCCCGGGCTTCCTCTTCTTGAGCTTTTTCAAGGCTCCGATATTCCCGAATGCGTGATTTTCCGCATTTTCACGGATACAGCAGGTGTTGAATACGATAATATCCGCTTCCTCCGTCTCCTTCGTCTCCCGATAGCCCAGCTTTGCCAGAATACCCGCGATCTTTTCCGACTCGTGGACGTTCATCTGGCAGCCGTACGTGACGATATGGTACTTTTTTTCCATAAATTTCCTGTGTTTAAGTTTTTCTTCCATTATACTCTTTTTCGCAAATTTTATCAAGTCTTTCAAGGCTTTTTGACGCGGTTTCATCATAAAATATCAAAATCGGCAGATAATAGTCTTGATGAAGAAAACATGGAAAATTTTGTTGATTACTCTCGGCTGCTTCTCCGCGCTTCTCGCAAGCGGAGCGACATACTTCGCCGTCGTCACCAAGGACGCAGCGCTCGACCCGAAAAAGCTGGTATTGTCGGACGATAAGGTGGAAATATTCGACGCCGACGACGGAATCGTGAAAAACGCTTCCGCCTTTTCCCCGCGCGAAACTTTTCGGCTGGAAACCCTTCCCGACAAAGCGAAATTCGCATTTGTCGATACCGAGGACAAACGCTTTTACGACCACGGCGGCTTCGACTACAAACGCATGGTGAAAGCCACGCTTAAAAACGTGCGCACCCGTTCATTCAAGGAGGGAGCATCTACCATCTCCCAGCAGCTGATTAAAAACACTCACCTTTCGCAGGAAAAAACGATCGAACGCAAGCTGAAAGAAGTAAAGCTGACGTATCAGCTGGAAAAAAAATATTCCAAGGACGAGATACTCGAAAAATATCTCAATACCATTTATTTCGGCCACAGCTGTTTCGGGCTCCAGTCGGCGGCGGAATTTTACTTCGGCAAAACGCCTCAAGAGCTAGACCTCGCGGACGCGGCGATTTTGGCGGGACTCATCAAGTCGCCGAACAATTATTCCCCCTTCAAACACCCCGAAAACTGCATCCAGCGAAAAAAAATCGTGCTGTCCGCCATGCTTGCGCAGGGACATATCACCGAGGAGGAAAAGGCCGCAGCCGTCGCAAAGCCGCTTCCGCTCGGCCCGTCGGCGAGTTCGCTCGACAAAAGTTATTTCGATCGGGTGTTCGACGAGCTGGAGGAGCTGTCGGAAAAGTACGATTTTTCCCTCGGCGGAAACATTCGCATTTATACCTACCTCGACCCCGAGCTGCAAAATTATCTCGAAACGCTCGCCGACGCGAGCGAAACGGATAAGAGCTACAGCGTTTTGGACAACCGTACGCACGGGTTCAAGGCATATTATTCTACCGTCGGCCCGATCAGGCGGCTTCCCGGTTCTCTGATAAAGCCCCTGCTCGTCTATGCGCCCGCGCTCGAGGAAGATCTCATCTCCCCCGCTACGCCCGTTCTGGACGAAAAGACGGATTTCGGGGGCTACGAGCCGAAGAATTTCAGCGGCACTTACAGCGGCTATATCAGCGTACGCGAAAGCCTTGCAAAGAGCGTCAATATCCCCGCGGTTAAGATACTCAATTCTACGGGCGTTTCGAAAGCGGCGGAATATATGAAAAAACTCGGGCTGGAGATTCCTGCGGACGACTATTCCCTGGCTTTAGCGCTCGGCGGCATGAAGGAAGGCTTCAGCTTAAACGAGCTGATAAACGCCTATTCCGCCTTTCCGAACGGCGGCGAATATTTCAGCTCGGGCTTTATCCGTAAAATCGTTATCGACGGTCGCTCGGCCTATCATAAAAACGACCGCGCGATGCGCGTCTTTTCCGACGACACCGCCTATCTAATAAACGATATGTTAAAGACGGCCGCGCAATCGGGCACGGCGAAAAAACTGAGGCCCCTCGCCCTTCCCATCGCGGCAAAAACCGGCACGAGCGGAACAAAAAGCGGAAACACCGACGCTTATGCACTCTCTTATACCACCGAGGATTGCGTTGGCGTATGGCTGGGAAACGCCGACAATTCTCCTATGGATATCACGGGAGGAGGGCTTCCGTGCAATATCGCCTTAAAAATAAACGAATATCTTTATTCGACTCACGCGCCGTCGGACTTTGTCAAGCCCGACGGAATCGAAAGCGTTACTCTCGATAAAGCGGAATATTATGCCACGCATAATATAATGCTCGCCGACGACGATACGCCCGTCGAAAAACGGTTTTCCGAAATATTCAAAAAAAGCGCCCTCCCTTCCGTTAAATCGGAAAGATTTTCCCACCCGTCCATTTCCGCGCCCTCTCTGTCTTACGAAAACGGCCGCGTGGTGATCCGTTTCAAAGAGGGTACGCCCGATTATTACGAATACCTCATCGACCGCTTCGACTCTGTCACGCATACTACCGTATATTCGGGAAAATATATCGAAAGCTTTACGGACGAAAAATTAAAGGCGGGGAAAACGTATGTTTATACCGTAACCCCCGTCTATAAAAATAAAAAGGGACAACCGATCTCCCTCCCCGCCGTTACTACGAAGGCGGACGGAAGCCTGCACCCCGTCGTACCCGATACTCCGCCCGATATCGTCGAAAAGGATTGGTGGAATTATTGAGCCTGAAAAGCGACGTCGGAAAGTCGGCGAAGAGATTAAACAAAAAGCCCCGGAATTTTTCCGAAGGCTTTTTTCTTTATACTTCTATACTTTCTAAACTTTCAAACGCTTCCGCGATCAATCCCTCCACGTCCAATTTGCTTTCCTCCCGAAGGATATCCTTCAGCTTGGGGCGTATAGCGGGATAGTCGGGCAGAAATACCGTACAGCAATCCTCATAGGGACGAATGGAAACGTCGTACGTGCCGATCTTCACCGAACGGTCGATAATCTCGTTTTTATCGAACCCGACGAGCGGACGGAGAACGGGCAGCTTTTCCACGACGGCATTGGAGGAAGTCATTCCCTCGATGGTTTGGCTGGCGACCTGTCCCAGACTTTCCCCCGTGATCAGACATTTGGCGTTTATCCGCTCCGCCTGGCGCTCGGCGATACGGAACATAAAGCGCCGCAGCAGCGTAATCATCAGTTCGGGCGCGCACTTTTCGTGGATGGCCTCCTGAATGTGCGTGACGCTGACGGTATTCAGCGTAGTTACTCCCGTATAAGCGGACAGAATCTGCGCGAGCTCCACTACCTTTTCTTTTGCCTGCATATTGGTATAGGGATAACTGTGAAAATGCAGGCACTCTACCGTCATTCCCCGTTTGGCCATCATGTGACCTGCAACGGGACTGTCGATACCGCCCGAAATAAGAAGCAATCCTTTTCCCGCCGTACCCACGGGCATACCGTTCGCTCCCTCGAAAAACTCGCCGAATACGAGCGCCGTACCGTTTTCGCGGATATCTACATAGACGTAAAAGGAAGGATTGCGGACGTCCACCGTCAAAGTTTTGAAATGCGCCAACAGCCGCCCGCCGATCTCGCGGCTGATCTCGATGGATGTCAGCGGATACTTTTTGTCCCCCCTGTGCGTTTCCACCTTAAAGCTGCCGTCCTTTCCCGAAACCTTCTTTGCGGCCTCGAAAATACTGTCGAGATCGCTCCCCGTCTCGAAAGCGACGCTCATGGAATGGATTCCGAAAACCTTTTTAAGCCGCGAGACGATCGTTTCCGTTTCTTCTTCGTCGAAGCCCTCCACGAGATAACGGCCGCTGTAACGGTGCAGCTCATGGCGGATTCCCCTCAACGCCTTCTCGATATTCATCGAAAAAACACGCTCGAAAAAACCTCTGTTTTTTCCTTTCAAAAATAATTCCGCATAACGGATGATAATTACCTTTTTCATTTCGATATCCCGATTTAACTCATTCTTTCTTTCAATTCGCGTGCGATCGCATTGAGGATTTCCGCCGCCCGGAGCATCTCTTCTTCCGTAGTCTTGTTCGAAAAGCTCAAACGCAATACTCCGTCCGCCGTCTTTTCGTCATAACCGCAGGCAAGGATTACGCGGCTGTAACGGTTTTTCGCATTCGACGAGCAGGCGGAGCCCGTCCCTATAATCAATCCTTTATCGTCCGCCATATGCAGGAGAATCTCTCCCCGAAGCCCGATCGCGGAAACACTTAAAATATACGGCGAAGAAGTTTCGCCCGACAGCCGCATGAAAATATCTTTATCGAGCGCCGCCCAAAACCGTTCGCGGCAAAGCTTCAGCCGTTCGAAGTCGGCGCGGAGCGTTTTGAACTTTTCCGAGGCGGCATATTCGAACATTTTAATTCCGAAAGTATTTTCCGTCCCGCTCCTGCGGCCGCTCTCCTGTCCGCCGCCGAAAATAAACGGCCGCAGAGCCAGCGGCTTCTTTTTAATCAGCGCGCCCGTTCCTTTAAGTCCGCCTATTTTATGGGCGCTGACCGAATACAAATCGATATCCTTACTTAAACGAAAAGGAATTTTTCCGTAGGCCTGAACGCCATCGCTGTGAAAGACCGCCTGCGGATTTTTCTCCTTTACCGCGCGGGCAATTGCGTTTATATCGTTGATTGCGCCCGTCTCGTTGTTTACGTGGATTACGGAAACCAAGGACGTTTTATCGTCCACCAGCTTCAAAAGCTCTTCAACATCAACGCTGCCGTCGCGTTTGAGGGACGCGAAGCGCGGCTGCGCGGCGCCCCGGTTTTTCAGCTCCGCGACGGACGCCGCGACGGCGGAATGTTCTCCTGCGGTGGTCACGACGTTTCCGCGCTTTCCGAAATTGAAAACCGCCTGATTATCCGCTTCCGTCCCGCAGGAGGTAAACACAAGCTCGAAGCTTTCGGCGTCCGCAATCGGAGAAAGCAAAGCGGAGCGCGCCTTTTTCAGCTCGCTCTGCAAAGCAAATCCTTCGCTGTACAGCGCGGAAGGATTAAAATAATTCGTCGTTAAATATTCCTGCGCGCGACAAAGCGCCCGTTCGTCGGGCTTCGTCGTGGCGGCATTGTCCAAATATATCATATTCCGCTCTTTGTTTATTTTCCCTGTGCCTTTTTCTTTTCCTGGCTCACGTAATCGGACTCCAGCGTTCCGCGCTTGACAAAGCGCAACATATTGACGAGGAGCTCTTCTCTGCATTCCAAAATGTACAGCTTCTTTCCCGAGCTTTCGCCTGTCAGAATATACATGAAAAATTTCCCTTCCGCAGGCTCTCCGTTGGGGGTAAGCAAAATCCTTTTCGTCGCGGGGTCGTTCGTCAAACGATCGTAGCTGTCGTTTTCGACGTCGCCCAGCTGTAATATCTCTTCCGATTGAATTTTATAGAGAAATTTGCGCTTATTGATATTGAATACTTTTGCAATCCTCAATTCCCCCGAGACAAACGTATAATCATAACTGACGTTTATACGTTTTTTTAAGGAAAAAAGAAAAAACCACAGAAGCCCGAAAAATACGACCTGCATTCCCGAAAACAATGCCAGGCTGCGCGCGGCCATAATAGCCTCCTGAATCTGCTCTGCCGTGATGTCCTCCGTCGGCTGCGCCTTGGAAAACGACGCAATCAGATTTGGCACCAGGATCAGAGCAAAAAGCAGGCCGATGAATAAGGAAATCCACGAGATGACGTTGACCACCTTATATTTCTTCGCATCCTTCACGGCCTTTGCGTTGACCGCGCTTTCCTCGTATAAAACGTCCATAAAAATATCCTCCAAAAAATCAAGCGACGGCGCGTTTGCGAAGCTCGCCCGTAAAACGCGCCGTATTCGCTCGGTTGTAACGCCTTACCTCAATCGGTTTTAACGTCCTGCGTCAGATTTCCAATCGGCCTTCGTAAACGGTTTTGACGCTGCCCATCAGCTCCACTTCGCCGTCCGAATGATAATTTACCACCAGGTCACCGCCGCGGAGCTTGACCGTGATATTTGTATCTCTGTCGCAATAGCCGTTAAGAACCGCCGCCACGACTGCCGCGGCCGCACCCGTACCGCACGACCAGGTTTCCCCGTTTCCGCGTTCCCAAACGCGCATTTTAATCGTCACTCTGTTGACGACGCGGATAAACTCGGCGTTGATGCGTTCGGGGAAATATTCGCAGTTTTCAAAGAGCGGGCCTACCGTTTCGACATCTACGGCATCGACTTTCTCACTGAATACCACGCAGTGGGGATTGCCGAGATTGACCAGCGTGACCTTATATTCCTTTCCGCCGATCGTCGCGGGCTTATTGACAATTTTGTCCTCCTTCCAGATGCAGGGGATATTTTCGCCCGCGAGCTCCGCCTTACCGAGATTGACGCTCGCGGAATTCACCTTTCCGTTGAAAGAATATACCGTCACCTCATTGATGCCGTTCGCAGTCTCGATCTTCATTTCCCGACGGGGAACGATACCCTTTTCATAGAGATATTTTCCGACGCAGCGAATGGCGTTTCCGCCCACCCTGCCTTCCGTTCCATCCTTATTGAAAATACGCATTTTCGCGTCGGCCACGGCCGAATTTTCGATCAGCACAATTCCGTCGCCGCCAATTCCGTAATGGATATTGACATAATTGATCGCAATGGATTCGGGACAGGTAATCTTGCCGTCGCGGTTGTCGAAATAGATATAATCGTTGCCGCAGGATTGCATTTTCGTGAAGGAAAGCTGAAGCTTTTCCTTTCTCAAATGATTGATATCGACCAGCTCGGTGTTGTCCTCGGTAAATTTGCTGGCGATAATGTCCGCGAGTGCATTGGCCGTATCGAGCGCCGTAAGCACCGTAATCCCGAGCAGAATCGCGTGATGATGCAGGCGGATAAAGTCGTTGATCGATTCGAGGTCGGTTTTGCCCGTATAGACGATATAGTCGATTTTCCCCTCATTCATCAGCTTGACGACCGTATCGGTAGCGGAAAGCCGATCCACCACCGTAACGTCCACGCCGAGTTCGGAAATGACTTCCGCCGTGCCTTTGGTGGCATATATCGTACAGCCGAGGTCGGCAAACTTTTTGGCGATCGAAACGATATCGAACTTATCCTGATCGTTGACCGTCATATAGACGCCGACGGGCCGCTGTTCGGAGGGGTGACACATTTTGAACCCCGCGGAGACAAGCCCCTTGAACATCGCTTCCTCAATCGTCTTGCCGATCCCGAGCACCTCGCCCGTGGATTTCATCTGCGGCCCCAGCTGGGAATTGACGTCGTTGAGCTTTTCAAAGCTGAACACGGGCACCTTGACCGCCACATAGGGCGACGCGGGATACAATCCCGTTCCGTATCCCAGTTTTTTCAGCTTCGCGCCCACGATAATCTTCGTCGCCAGCTCCACCATCGGCACGCCCGTCACCTTGGAGATATAAGGCACCGTCCTCGACGCGCGCGGATTGACCTCTATCACGTAAAGCTGACCGCGATAAATGAGGTACTGAATGTTGATGAGTCCTTTTGTCTTAAGCTCCAGCGTCAGCTGCGTGGAAACCTCGATAATGCGTTCGAGCATGGTATCCTCGAGGTTATAGGGCGGATATACGGCGATCGAATCGCCCGAATGGATGCCCGTGCGCTCGATATGCTGCATGATACCGGGAATGAGCACGTCCGTGCCGTCGGAAATGGCGTCCACTTCCAATTCGGTACCCATGAGATATTTATCGCACAAAACGGGATTTTCTATTCCCTGCGCGAGAATGACGTCCATGTAGCGGCTCACGTCCTCCTCGGTGAAGGCGATCGTCATGTTCTGTCCGCCGATTACGTAAGAGGGACGGAGCAGCACGGGATATTCCAGCCGCTCAGCCGCCTTCAAAGCCTCGTCTTTGGTCATGACGGTAATTCCCTTCGGGCGCGGAATGGCGTATTTTTCGAGCAGTGCTTCGAAACGCTCTCTATCCTCCGCCACATCCACACTGTCGGCCGACGTCCCGAGGATACGGATTCTGTGCGTCGAGAAATAGCGGCAAAGATTGATTGCCGTCTGACCGCCGAACGTAATGATGACGCCGTACGGTTTCTCCACGTCGATGACGTGCTGGACGTCCTCCGCGGTCAGCGATTCGAAATACAGCCTGTCGGCCGTATCGAAGTCGGTGGAAACCGTTTCGGGATTGTTGTTGATGATGACGACTTCGTAACCCAGCTCCTTCAGCGTCCATACGCAATGAACGGAGGAATAGTCAAATTCGATTCCCTGTCCGATACGGATGGGACCCGAACCGATAACGATAATTCTCTTTTTCTCGCTTTTGGCGACAAAGGGTTTCGCCTCGTCGTGGTCGGCTTCGTCGTAGGTCGAGTAGAAATACGGCGTGCGCGCGGAGAATTCCGCACCGCAGGTATCGACCATTTTGAATACCGCTTTTTTATGATACGGCACTTTTTTGCCGCTGAATTTTTCGATATCCTTATCGAGATATCCCAGCTTTTTACCCCTTTCGTAGATTTCGCGGGGCAGCTTGTCCGAAGCGGTATTTTTTCCGCAATCCGCGAGTTCGCTTTCGTACTCGACAAGATTTTTCAGCTTGTTCAAAAACCATCTGTCGATCTTGGTGAGCGCGAAGATTTCGTCCACGGAAATTCCGCGGCAAAGCGCCTGATAGACGACAAACAATCTTTCGTCCGTCTTTTCGGGAAGCCTGGCAAGAAGCTCCTCCTTAGACAGCCCGATCTGCTTTTTATGGTTGAGCGTAGTGAGTGAAATTTCCGCGCCGCGCACCGCTTTCATGATTGCCATTTCGAAGGAAGTGCCGATCGCCATGACCTCGCCCGTCGCCTTCATACGGGTGCCCAGTTCGCGCTTGGCGTAAAGAAATTTATCGAACGGCCATTTCGGAAGCTTTACGACCACATAATCGATCGTCGGCTCGAAGCAGGCAAACGTTTTACCCGTGACGTCGTTTCTGATTTCGTCGAGCGTATAACCGAGCGCGATCTTCGTCGCCACTTTGGCAATGGGATATCCCGTCGCCTTGGACGCGAGCGCGGACGAACGGCTGACTCTGGGGTTGACTTCTATGACGGAATATTCGAAGGAATCGGGATCGAGCGCAAACTGCACGTTGCAGCCGCCCTCTATGCCCAGCTCGGTGATGATCGCAAGCGACGCGCTGCGAAGCATCTGATATTCTTTATCCGCAAGCGTGACGGCGGGCGCGATGACGATCGAATCGCCCGTATGGATACCGACGGGGTCGAAATTTTCCATGGAGCAGACGGTGAGCACGTTGCCCGCGCCGTCGCGCAGCACTTCGAATTCGATTTCCTTCCAGCCGCCGATGTATTTTTCTATCAGTACCTGCGTAATGGGCGAAAGCATTAGTCCGTTATGGGAAATGCTGCGAAGTTCCTCCTCGTCGTAGGCTACGCCCCCTCCCGCGCCGCCCAGCGTATAAGCGGGCCGCACGATTACGGGATAGCCGAGACGGTTTGCGATCGCGACGCATTCGTCCACAGTATAGGCGATATCGGACGGAACGCAGGGCTGATGGATCTTTTCCATCGTCTCCTTGAACAATTCCCTGTCCTCGCTGCGGTCTATCGCGTCCAGCTTCGTGCCGATCAGTTTGACGCCGTGACGGGCAAGGAAGCCCGACTTTGCAAGCTTACAGCCCATCGTAAGCCCCGTCTGACCGCCGAGAGAAGCCAGCAGACTGTCGGGCTTTTCCTTGAGAATGATGCGCTTGAGACTTTCCTCCGTAAGGGGTTCGAGATAGATCTCGTCGGCCAGCGCGCGGTCGGTCATGATCGTCGCGGGATTGGAATTGCAAAGCACGACATTGATGCCTTCATTTTTCAGAACGCGGCAGGCCTGCGCGCCTGCATAGTCAAATTCCGCGGCTTGTCCGATGACGATAGGTCCCGAACCGATAACCAATACTTTCTTTATATCGCTTCTCTTAGGCATGGCTCTTCTCCTTTTGCATATTCGTCATAAACTTGTCAAACAGCAGGTTCACGTCGTGCGGACCGCTGCACGCCTCGGGGTGAAATTGTACGGTAAAAGCGTCTATCTCGTCGTAGCTTACGCCTTCGCAGGTATTGTCGTTGACGTTGATAAAGCTGATCCTTCCGTTTTTCACCGTAGAAGAAAGCACCTCGTAGCCGTGGTTCTGACTGGAGATATACACCCTGCCCGTCGCCAGCCGCTTCACGGGCTGGTTGGCCCCTCTGTGTCCGTATTTCATTTTAGCGGTTTTGCCGCCCATGGCCAGCGCGAACAGCTGGTGTCCGAGACAAATACCGAAAATAGGCTTCTTGCCCGCCAGCTTCTTAAGTTCGGCGATGATTTCCGGGTTGTCCTCGGGATCGCCGGGGCCGTTGGTCAGCATAATCCCGTCGGGATCGAGCGCGAGGATCTGTTCCGCCGTGTAGAAAGCGGGCACCTGAAGCACATAACAGTCCCGCTTTAACAGCTCGCGGATAATATTATTTTTACAGCCGAAATCCCAAACCGCCACCTTGAAACGGGCGGACGCCTTATCCCCGTATTCCTTTACCGATTGGCAGGTGACCGTCGGGACGGCGTTCTTTATGCGGTATTTTTTAAGTTCCTCCGTATCCTTGAGCGGCTTCGAGGAAATGCAGGCGTTCATAACGCCCGTTTCGCGCACGATTTTCGTCAGCTCGCGCGTGTCTATCCCGCAGACGCCGATGACGCCTGCTTTCTTGAGATATTCGTCCAGCGTTTCCCGACAACGGAAGTTTGAGGGAATCTCGCATTCCTCGCGCACGACGTAAGCCGAAACCCACGGCTTTTCGCTTTCGAAATCCTCGGGAATAATTCCGTAATTTCCGATCAGCGGAAAGGTCTGCGTGACGATCTGGCCATAATAGCTGGGATCCGTCAGCGTTTCGATGTAGCCCGTCATTCCCGTCGTGAAAACGAGTTCCCCGACGGTGTCGCCCTCCGCACCGAAACGGAAGCCCTGAAACACTTTTCCGTTTTGCAACGTCAGATAAACTTTGTTTTTCTTCATATGCTTCCTTCTCTATAATAATTCTTTTCTATATCGAGTTTTGTTTTCCGTCCGCGTTTCCCTCGGTCAATCGCGCATCAGCTTGCACATGACCGCTTTCTGGGCGTGGAGCCTGTTTTCCGCCTCGTCGAAGATATCGTCCGCGTGCGCTTCGAGCACGTCCTCTGAAATCTCCTCGCCGCGGTGCGCGGGCAGACAATGCAGCACCATCGCGTCCTTTTTGGCGCACTCCATGACCTCCGCGTCGATCCGGAAGCCCGCAAACGACTTTTCCCGAAGCGCCTTTTCTCCTTCCTGCCCCATAGAGGCCCAGACGTCCGTATAAAGAACGTCCGCGTCCTTCGCCGCTTTTTTCACGTCCGAGGTGATTTCGAATTTATCTCCGAATTCCTCCGCCCATTTCGTAAGCTCCGCGTCGGGACGATATCCTTCGGGACAGGCGATGGAAAAGTTCATGCCCATCTTCAGCGCGCCCACCATTAAGGAATTCGCCATGTTGTTTCCGTCTCCGATAAAACACATTTTAAGTCCGCTGAAGCTGCCCTTATATTCGCGGATCGTCATGAGATCCGCAAGCACCTGGCAGGGATGGCAATAGTCCGTCAAAGCGTTGATGACGGGGATCGAGCCGTATTTTGCGAAATCCTCCACTTCGCTTTGGGCGAATGTGCGGATCATCAGTCCGTCGAGATATCTCGAAAGCACGCGCGCAGTATCCTTTACGGGCTCGCCGCGGCCCAGCTGGAGATCTCTGTCCGATAAAAAGAGCGCGTAACCGCCCAGCTCGTACATCCCCACCTCGAACGAAACGCGCGTGCGCGTCGAGGATTTCTGAAAAATCATGCCCAGCTTTTTGCCCTTGAGATAATCCTTGTGAATGTTGTTTTTCCTCTCGTACTTGAGCTGATCCGCCAGATTGAGAATACCCAGAATCTCCTCCCGCGTCAGATCGCCCAGCTTCAATAAATGTTTCATTGCGCGTTCTCCTCGCCTATATTTATAAATTATCTTTATTTTTCCGCGTTTTCCAGCACGCCGTTCAAGATTTCCAAGCCCTCGTTCATTTCCGCTTTGGTAATGTTTAAGGGCGGCAAAAGCCTAAGCCTGTCGTGCGCCGTCAAAATCATCAGCCCCTTTTCGAGACACTCCTCCGCCAGCTTTCTCGCCGACTTTTCCGAACGCACCGCCACGCCGAGCATCAGCCCCATCCCCGTGACGGCTTCCACGCCTTTCATCTTTGAAATAAACGTCCTTAAATATTCGCCCTTCGCCCGCACTTCGAGAAAGAGCTCCTCCGTCAGCCGCTTGACGACGTTGAGCGCCCCCGCGCATATCGCAGGATTTCCCCCGAACGTCGTCCCGTGATCGCCACAGGAAAAAACCGCCGCAGCCTTTTCAAACAACAGACAGGCGCCGATGGGCAACCCACCGCCCAATCCCTTCGCCGTTGTTACTATGTCCGGCATAATACCATAAGACTGATAAGAATACATATATCCCGTACGGCCGTTCCCCGTCTGCACTTCGTCGATAATGACAAGAATATCATTTGACTGACAAAATTCAATAGTTTGTCTGACAAAGCTTTTATCCAGTACGTGAACGCCGCTTTCGCCCTGAATCAATTCCAGCATTATGGCGCAGGTTTTTTCTGTAACTTTTGATTTTAAGCTTTCGAAATCGGGCTTTGCATAAGAAAATCCCGCGGGGAAGGGTCCGAAATATTTATGGAAGGCGTCCTGCCCCGTAGCCGCCAGCGTCGCCAGCGTTCTGCCGTGAAAGCTATCCGTCAGCGTAACGATTTCATAGCGTTTATTATCGCCGTATTTCAGTGCGGAATATTTTCGCGCCGCCTTTATCGCACATTCGTTGGCTTCCGCCCCCGAATTGCCGAAAAAGACCTTCTTCGCCCCGGATTTTTTGCAGAGATGTTCGGCAAGCTCGGTCTGCGGCTGCGTATAATACAGATTGCAGGCATGCTGTACTTTTCCAAGCTGTTCGGTTACGGCTTCTTTCCAGGCCTCGTCGTTCATGCCGAAAATATTGACGCCTATCCCGCTGGTGAAATCGACGTATTTCCTGCCTGAGGCGTCGGTGACCGTCGCACCTTCGCCGCTCTCTATCGCCAATGCAAAGCGGTTATATGTAGGCGCGATGTATTTTTTATCCTTTTTTTCTATTTTTTCAAAATCCATGACAGACGTCCTTCACCGTTTTTTCAAAAAATAAGACTGATTTTAAGAAAATCAGTCACCGTTTACAAACATTGTTCCCATTCCTTCATCCGAAAGAAGCTCCATCAAAATAGAATGATTAACCCGACCGTCGGTGATAAACACTTTTTTCACACCGCGGCGAATGGCTTCCTTGCAGCATTCTATTTTCGGAATCATCCCTCCCGAGATAATTCCCTGCTTCACGAGAGAAGGAATATCGGATACGAACACTTTTTTTATTAACGACTCCTCGTTATTTTTATCCTCCAGCAATCCGCGGATATCCGTCATCAAAATCATACTTTCCGCCTGCAACGCCCCCGCGATTACGGAAGCGGCCGTGTCGGCATTGATATTATAGACGTTTCCCCGATTGTCGTAGCCTACCGTAGCGATTACGGGAATATATCCCGTTTTCAGGCAGTCTTCTATGATACCGATATCGATATCGGTGATCTTTCCCACATAGCCGAGCTGCTCGCTTTCCTTTTCACAGCCGAGCATATGGCCGTCTATCCCGCTGATTCCCACCGCTTTGCCGCCGCAGGCTTCCAGCTGGTTGACGAGGGCTTTATTGATTTTTCCCGCGAGGACCATGCGGACGACCTCCGCCGTTTCCGCATCCGTATAACGCAATCCGTTTACAAATTTGCTCTCGATCCCCAGTCGTTTAAGCATTTCGGAAATATCGGGACCGCCGCCGTGAACGAGCACCACCTTGATCCCCACAAGCTGCAAAAGAACCAGATCGCGCATGACGGAAGCCTTTAATTCTTCGTTGATCATGGCGTTTCCGCCGTACTTGATCACGAGAATTTTATCGTTATACTTCTTGATATAAGGCATCGCCTCCGCCAAAAACTCTGCCTGTTCCTGTTTGGAAATCATCTTACCACCATTTTATTTTTTCTATTATACCACACTGTCGGCCGTTTGTCAACCTTTCCCGATAATTTTCGCGTCGTGAAAAGGGAAAAATCAGCTTCTGTAATCGCCGTTGATATGTACGTATTCATAAGTGAGATCGCACCCCCAGCCCACCGACGAATAATTTCCGTCGTGCAGTTCGATCTCTATGCCGATCTCCTTTTCGGAAAGTATCTTTTTCGCCGCGGCTTCGGAAAAATCTATTCCCCGTCCGTCCTCGCAGACTTCTATCTTTCCCGCGGCCGAAACGAAGGCGACGCCGATTTTATTTACGTCCACCGCAACGCCCGAATAACCGATCGCGCAAAGCACGCGCCCCCAATTGGCGTCCGCGCCGAAAATCGCCGCCTTCAAAAGATTGGAACATACCACCGATTTGGCGACGGTCCTCGCCACCTGTTTTGATTTTGCGCCCCTCACCGTACATTCGATCAGCTTCGTGGCGCCTTCGCCGTCTGCGGCAATCTTTTTACACATCGCCGTCGTCACTTCGTGAAGCGCGCGGCAGAACTTTTTATACTCCGTATCCGTTCTGTCGATGAGCGCGTTCCCCGCTTCGCCGCTCGCCATGATACAGAGCGTGTCGTTCGTCGAGGTATCGCGGTCAACGCTGACCATATTCAGCGAATCCTTTACGTCCGACGAGAGGGCTTTTTGCAGCATTTCGGGGGTAATATTCACGTCGGTCGTAATAAACATAAGCATGGTGGCCATATTGGGGCAGAGCATGCCCACCCCCTTACAGATAGCGCCGATTTTGCACGTCACGTCCCCGAGGCGGAATTCGTAAGCGAGCTGTTTGGAAACGGTGTCCGTGGTCATGATCGCTTCCGCCGCAAAGACGTTGTTTTCGGATGCGTTTCCCAGCCCCCCGACCAGATTTTCCATGCCCGCCGCGATGGGCTCGAGGGATAGCTTTTGCCCGATGACCCCCGTCGAAGCCACGACTACGTCGCCCGCAGGGATGCCGCAGTGCTTCTCTACGAGAGCGCACATCCCTTCCGCAATTTCAATGCCGTCGGCGTTGCAGGTATTGGCGTTGCCGCTGTTGACGATTACGGCGCGGGAATAGCCGTCGGCCACATGCTTCTGCGTAACGAGAATCGGCGCTCCCTTGACAAGATTTTTCGTATAGACGCACGCCGTCGCCGCTCTTCGGTCGCAGACGATCAGCGCCAGATCCTTCTTTTTTTTATTTTTGCGGATACCGCAATGGATTCCGTTTGCGGAAAATCCTTTCGGAGCGCAGACGCCGCCTTCGATTTGTTTCATTTCTTTATCAATTCCGTTCTTTCTCATTTCAATCCTTCCTCAATCGCTCTCCGTTATTTCAAAAAAGCGTCCTCTTCCAATCCGAGCGCGATATTCATATTCTGCACGGCCGCGCCCGAGGCTCCCTTGCCCAAATTGTCGAACCTCGAGCAAAGCAAAATTTGCTCCTCGTTGCCTCCGACAAAAATTTCCATGCGGTTGGTACCCGCTAAACGGGCGGCGTCCAGAAAGGAACGTTCCTCCCCGTCAACGGAAATGAATTTCGCTCCCGCGTAAAAGTCGCGGTAAAACTCCCTGATCGCGGAGGGAGCAGACGTCCCCTTGATTTTGTCCGCGTACAGCGGCACCGTAACGCACATGCCGCAGTAGTAATCCGCGACGATGGGATTGAAAATCGGCGCACGGGAAAGCCCGCACACTTTCGTCATTTCGGGCAGATGCTTATGTTTCAGCGTCAGACCGTACTGCCGCGGGCTGTCGAGCTCTTTCGCCCGATCCGCAGCCTCGTACTGCGCGATCATTTTTTTGCCGCCCCCGCTGTAACCCGTCACGGAATGAGCGACGAAAGGATAATCCGAAGGCACGAGCCCTTCGCTGACGAGAGGATAAACCAAAGAAATAAATCCGCCGGCATGACAGCCGGGATTGGCGATGAACCTGCCCGTCGCTATCGATTTTCGAAAATCGGGGGAAAGCTCGGGGAATCCGTACGCCCAGCCGTCCGCCGTACGATGAGCCGTCGAGGCGTCAATAATTTTCGTTTCGGGATTTTCGCACAACAAAACGGCCTCTTTTGCCGCCGCGTCAGGCAGACATAAAAAGACAATGTCCGCTTTATCGATCCGCTTTTTCCGCTCTGCAGTATCTTTGCGCAAGTCTTCGGGAATGGAAAGAAGCTCGATGTCTCTGCGCGCGGCGAGCCGATCGAAAATCTGAAGCCCCGTCGTGCCCTCGCGGCCGTCTATAAATACTTTATACATATTCGAATTATTCCGTTTCCTTATAGATAAAGCGTTCGGGCGCAAAAACGCGCCCGACTGCGTTCCGTCGGCAGACTTTATTTCAGCTTCTTGGCGTCGAGAAGCGCTTTGACCTTGATGGGAAGGCCGAACAGGTTGATAAAGCCTTCCGCGTCGTTTTGATGATATGCGCCGCCGTCGTCGTCGAACGTGGCGATGTCCTCGCTGTAGAGCGAATAGGGAGACGTAATCCCCGCATTCATGACGTTCCCTTTGTAAATCTTGAGCTTTACGTCGCCCGTCACCGTCTTTTGAGTTTCGTCCACGAAAGCGGTCAGCGCTTCGCGCAAGGGCGTAAACCACTGTCCGTCATATACCATTTCGCCGAATTTAAGCGCGATCATCTGCTTATAATGCATGGTCGCCTTATCGAGGCAAATGGATTCCAGAAGCTCGTGCGCGGTATAGAGAATGGTTCCGCCCGGGGTTTCATATACGCCGCGGGACTTCATACCGACCAAACGGTTTTCAACCATGTCGCAAAGCCCCACGCCATTTTCTCCGCCCACTTTATTCAGCTTTTCGAGGAGGGAAATACTGTCCATCTCCACGCCGTCGATCGCTGTGGGAATTCCCTTTTCGAAATGAACGGTGATATACGTCGGCTTATCGGGCGCCGCCCAAGGCGATACGCCGAGTTCGCATATCTTATCGTAATCGGGCTCGTTTGCGGGGTCCTCGAGATCGAGCCCCTCATGAGAGAGGTGCCAAAGGTTTTTATCTTTGGAATAATTGGTTTCGCGCGTAATCTTCAGAGGAATGTGATGCGCTTCCGCATACTCGATTTCCTCTTCGCGGCTCTTGATATCCCACACGCGCCAGGGCGCGATAATCTTCATTTCGGGCGCAAACGCTTTGATCGTCAGCTCGAAACGCACCTGATCGTTTCCTTTGCCCGTACAGCCGTGACAAATGGCGTCAGCGCCCTCTTTCTTTGCGATTTCCACGAGACGCTTGGCGATGACGGGACGGGCAAAGGACGTTCCCAGCAGATATTTGTCCTCGTATTTCGCCCCCGCCTGTACGGTGGGATAAATATAATCCTCGATAAATTCTTTTTTCAGATCTTCTATGTAGAGCTTGGACGCACCTGTTTTCAGAGCCTTTTCCTCCAGGCCCTCCAGCTCCGATTCCTGTCCTACGTCGGCGGAAACGGCGACAATCTCGGGGTTTCCGTAATTTTCTTTCAGCCAAGGAATGATGATGGACGTATCAAGTCCGCCCGAATACGCAAGCACGATTTTTTTGAAGGTTTCTTTTTGTTCCATGATGAATGCTCCTGTTTTTCGGATGTCCGCGATTGTCTTATCCAACGCGGCTCCGTTTTATTTATCGCGCTTTATTATACTACCCGAAATCCGTTCCGTCAAGCATATTTCAGCTGTTTTTGTAAAAAACATGAATTTTTTTGCATATATCGTCGAGAAATATTCATTTTTTAATGTCTATTCCGTATAAATGAATATTTTATATTATAATCCGTGACTTTAAAAAGTTCTATCCTTCGAAAAAAAGGATTTCCGCCTGAACGACGACCTCGTCGGCGGCGTTGAAGCCCTGCACCAAAAACGCGCCGTTCTCCGCGCGTTTGCGGTAAAATCGGAGCGCGTCGCCCTCTCGGCATTGCCGGATATAACCGAGCGCAAACCCTTTCAGTTTCTTCTCCTTTAATTCTGCCACGGAAAAACAATTGAAGCAATAATCGGCATAGCGCGTATTGTTGACGTGCATGTTATGATCGTATTCGGAATTGGCCACCGTCATAGAAAAGCGCAGTTCCCCCTCCTCGGGACGGAAAGGCGGAAATTTCCAGCGATTTATATCGAGCGCCCTCGAAGGATTATAGGAAGTATAATCCTGATTGTCGAGCACTTTCGACTGCAAAAGCTTGCCTGTGTGCATATCTACCATACACCAGCGGGACGTCGCGTTTAACAAAACGTCCCCCTTTGCGGATAAAATTTGATATTCCCTTCCGAAAACGACATAGGAGGGCGGCGTCGGCCAGGTTTTTACAGAGATATGCTCGCCGAGCGGTACGGGAGCAAGAAACTCGCAGCGGATATTCGTCAGCATAAAAGCATAATTCCGCTGCTTAACGTAAGAGTAGCCGAAACCGAGCTCGTCCGCGCTGGAGCAAGCTACTTCTTCAAGGTATGCCAAAACCGCCGAAGGTTTGAGCTCGTCCTTAAAATCCACGTCGCAGTATTTAACGTCAAACGTTTTAATATGTTCGTATAATTCCATAAAATTATTATACACCCCACAAAGAAAAAAGTCAACGGACAAACGCCCTTATCTATGATAAATATGGTAAAAAGGCGGCCTTTTTACCAACCTTCCCGACAGAGGCGCCGCTTAAAAAACTTACAAATTTTGAGAGGTTTTTTGAGGATTTCTGTTGACTTATGTATATATTTGTTGTATAATACTGTATGTAAAGTATTATTTCAGTATTTCAGACAGACCAATACTCTGTCAGGCAGAATTACCAATGAGGAGATAAGAAATGGCTGAACAGGAAAAACTGCGCGCCGAGGATATTCCCGACGAAGAATTTTCTCTGACGGGAGGCGCCGAAGAACAGGGCATCACGATCAGCTCCGATCTCATCCGCGGGCACATCAATACGATAATCTTGAGAAGCCTTTACGACGGGGATAAATACGGTTACGATATTATAAACGAGATCGAAAAGAAAAGCGGCGGACTTTATACGTTGAAACAGCCTACGCTTTACAGCGCGCTTAAGCGGCTCGAAGCCCTCCGCTACGTGGAGTCCTATTACGGCGACTTTTCCAACGGCGGGCGGCGCAAATATTTTCGGCTGACGGATAAGGGCAAGGAGATCACCGAAAGAAATCTTTCCGAATGGGAATATTCGAGAACGATCATCGACAGCCTTATTTCAGACGGCAACGCCCACTACGACTTTTCTTTTATCACGGAAAAGCAAAAGGAGCTTCTCGATATCAAGAAGACGCTCGCCGCGCGCGAATCTGCCCTTGAAGACGAAAGAAACGCCCTGAATAATCTCAAAAACGAATTGCAGCGCGAACGGTCGCTGCTGTCGGTTCAAAGCTCCTCTTTAAGTACGCAGAAATCCGACTTCAACGAGCTGAAAGACAAAATAAACGCTCAAAAGGCGGAGCTGGAAGAAAAACAACGCATCTTAAGCGAAAAGCAGGGTGAAATCGACGCCAAAGAGATCGAGCTGAACGAAAAGCAGAACGAAATCCGCGAGGCAAAGGCAGAGCTCGAAAGACAGCGCGGAGAAATAGACGCGCTGAAAAATACCGTAGAATCCCAAAAAATCGAGCTGGACGATAAGATCACGGAGCTGGACGAAGTTAAAGCCTCCACCGTTGCCCAATCGGAAGAACTTGAAGAAAAGCAGTCGGAGCTGTCTTCCCTTCAGGAAGAATTAGCGCAAAAGCAAGACGATCTGCTCTCTATACAGGCGGAACTCGAAGAAAAGCGCTCCGCGCTCGAAGCGGCGCAAAAAGCCCTTGCGGAACGCGAAAGCGCCGTCTCCACCCTGCAATCCTCCGCCGCGGACAAAGAAAGCGAGCTTGCCGCCCGCACAGCCGCGCTCGAAGCTGCCGAAACCCGCCTGGCGGACAAGCAAAGAGAAATCGAAGCCGCCGAAGAAAAAGTCAGGATTCAGCGCGCAGACATCGAAGAACGGGCGATCGCCCTCGATTCCCTGCGGTCGGAGCTCGACGAAAAAACCTCGGAGAATTACGACCTGCTTTCCCGCCTCCGAGACGAACAGTCGAAGCTGGAGGAACAGAAAGTCCTGCTCGAACAGCGGCAGACGGAATATGAAAGCGTGCGGGAGGAAAACGAAGAGCTTTCGGCGGTAAAAACGGAACTCGAAGAGAAAAAGGCGGATATTGCCGCCCTTCGAAGCGCTTTGGCCTCGCACGAACAGGCGATGCAGCTTTTGAAAACCGACCTTGAAAACAAAACGGCGGAACATTTCAACCGTTCGGTGGAATTAAAGGCCCAACAGGCACAGCTGGACGAACAAAGAGAAAAGCTCGAGCTCTCCAAGCGGGAAACTGCGGAAAGGCTCGCGGAGCTGGAAGAAACGAGAGCCCGCTTGGAAGAAAAGGAAACGGAGCTTGCGGAGCGGGAAAAGGCGATCGGAGAATTGACCGATTCCATGAAATCCTCGGAAGAAAACGTCTCCTCTACCCTCTCCGAACTCCGGGCACGGGAAGCTGCCGTCGCGGAGAAGGAAGAAGCTATCGTAGCCGAACGTGCGGAATACGAACGTCTCAGAGAACTGTTGGAAACGGAAAGAGACGCTTTTTCCGCGGAAAAGGAAACGTTTGAAGCGGAGCGCCTTAAGCTGGAAAGTGCCAAGACCTACCTCGACGAGAAGGAAAACGAACTGCAGTCGAAAAGCGAAGCGCTGGAAACCGACCAGGCGGCTTTAGAGGAGGCGCGCAGGCAGTTTACGGAAAAACAGGCAGACCTGGAAAAGAAAAACTACGAACTGACGGAAAAGGAATACGAGCTGGAAGCCCGCCGCCAGACTTTGGAAATGCAAAAATCGCAGACGGATACGTCCTCTGCGGATATTCAGCGTCAGCGCGACGAGACGTCCGCTAGACATGCAGAGCTGCTTCGTCTCAGCGAACAACTGCAAAACGAATCGGCCGCGCTCCGCCAGCAGCAGAAAGACCTTGCTACGAGACAGGCGATCTATAATCAGCAACAGCTGGAATTTATGACGCAGAAAAATACGCTTGCGGCCCAGCAGTTCGATTTTGCGGACAGGTTGAGCACTTATAACGCGCAGGTAAAACAATTTAACGAAAGTCTCGCGCGGTTTAACGAAGAAAAGAACGAATTTCAATTGCTCAAGCAGAAGCTGGAGACGGAAAAGCAGGAGGCCGAAAAGAGACAGGCAGAGCTGGAAGAAACGAAAGCGGAGCTTGAAAGGCAAAAAACAGAAGCGGAAAAATCGCGGTTGGAAAATGATAAAAAGCAGCTCGAAGCCCTTGCGGAATTTCAGGAAAAATCCGCCGCACTGGACAGACAGACTACCGAGCTTAAAGAACGGGAGCTCGATCTCGAAAGCAGAGAAAACGCTTTGAACGCAGCGCGCAGGGAATTTAATTCCCGCCGCTATGCCGCGGGATACGCGGTGCCGGCAGATCAGTTCTACACCTCCCCCGCCCCCTATACGGCTACAGCTGCCGGATACGCCGAAGGCGGGCGAAACGGCCCGCTTTCCCAAACGCCCGTCCAATCGGCACCCTTTGCCGAAAAACAGGAACAAAGGATCGATTTCGGAGATCTGCACGAACGCGCAAGGACGGACGGTATCCAAATTAAAACGGCAGGCAGCATGGGCGGAAAGCCCAAGGCCGCGGGAGACAATTTCGCCCCCGTTTTCAATAAGGGTCTGACGTTATTTAAGGCGGCTCTCATCGCGTTTTGTATCGTGATCGCAGAAAGCCTCGCCGTCTTTTTCGTAAAGGATAAAATCGGCGTTTCGGGGCTCTATCCCGCAATCGGCTGCGGCGCGGGATTTCTGGCTTTTCTCGTGTGTACGATCATGTATGCCTGCGGCTATCGCCCCCAGGCCCGCAGGAGCAAGCATCCCGCTTATATCCTCAACGCCTCTATCCTATTTGTCATCGCCGTCATCGCGGTAACGATGATCGCCGTATATCTCAAGGTAGATCTCAAGCAGCCCGCGGAGCTGCTCAAGTATGTGCTTCTGCCCGTCACTTACCTTCTCAACCTCGTTTTCTTTGCGGTATTTTATTATTTATTTTCTCTAAATTCGAAAAACTCTGCCGCCGGAAACGAATAAACGTTTTGAGCATTATAAAAAGCCCCTGCGCCTCACGGCTTCAGGAGCTTTTTTATTTGTCTGTTCTAATTTTCTTTGACGGCGCGAGAACGGGGCTTTTTCATCGTTTCGTGCGTCGCGCAGTATTTATCCGCGAGACATACCAGCCATCCCTCTTTGGAACGCGGCATCCACATCGGAGTCAACGGATACATATGCGTGCGAATGATATAATATATTTTATCGCTGACGCCAAAGGTCTCCCTCGCATTTTTCGCGGCCAGCGCGGTATGGCAAACCCCGTGAAGCCGTCCTTTCCGCTTGCGGATATGCCAGTCGTATAAATAGAAGTCGTGCAAAAACGCCCCGACGACCAAGCTTTCTTCATCCACCATCCAACGCCACTTCCGCGCAAGATACAGGCTGTAACACGCCACGTTGAGACAATGCCGATAGGTGCTGACGTCGCCGTGCTGTACGTAAGCTTTCATTTTCAATACGGACTCGTGCTCCAGATATGGCCGTAGATATTCCAGAACGGAATATTTGTATTGCATAACCTTTTCTTCCATTCCCTTTCGAGCCTCCCTTATCTTTATTATAGCTTCTTTTTATCTAAAAGTAAAGCACGGTAAAGTATTTTTATCGTTTTTTCACCGTATTTTCTCTTTCCTTTTTCTTCCTTTATTTTCACGTGAAACAAAAAGCTTCGTTAGCCTGAAGGAGAACGAAGCTTTTAAGCTATTTTATTTCAATTCCAAAAAGGCGTCGCGGTGCTCTACGGACGTAGAAAAAACGATCTGCGTTTTCGTCTTTCCGAAATGCTGAAGCTCGCCGATAAAGTGGTCGAGTTCGGTCGTAGTACGGAAAAGAACCTCTATCAGCATCGCGTAATCCCCTGTCACGCAGTTACATTCCACTACGTTGGGACAGGAACGGATATAAGGATAAAATTCTTTTTTCTGTACGGGCTCCACCTCCAGATTGATAAACGCTTTGATGTTGAACCCAAACGCCTGCGGATTGATATGCGTGTAATACCCTGCGATATATCCGTCCTTTTCCAATCTTTCGATGCGGGCCGAGATCGCGGTGGGAGAAAGGAAGGTTTTTTCCGCGATGTGTTTAATAGACATCCGCGCGTTGCCCTGCAAAAGGGAAAGTATCTGTAAATCGGTGTCGTCGGCCGTGGACGACACGCGGGTTTCGGTTTTACGCATATCTTATGTACCTCTCTATGTTACGGGAAAATCCCCTTTATTTCCTGCGCGTAAACAAGGCGGCGAAGAGCCGTAATATAGGCCGCCTTCCTTAAATCGCAATTACATTCCTCTTTTGTCGCCCATATATCGTCAAACGCTTTACGCATGACTTCCCTGAGCATACGATTGACCTGTTCGATCTCCCAAGTGAGCTCCTGAATATTTTGCACCCACTCGAAATACGAGACAATGACGCCGCCGCTGTTGGCAAAGATATCGGGGACGAGCACGATATTCCGTTTTCCGAGTATCCCGTCGGCTTCCACCGAAGTGGGGCCGTTCGCCGCTTCCACAAGAAATTTACAACGGAGCTTTTCGGCAATCTCGGCCGTGACCTGATTTTCCAAAGCGGCAGGAACTAAAACGTCCACGTCTGCCGCCAGCACCTCTTCGTTGGAAATATGCTTCACGTTTGCGGCCTTGTAATCCCTGAGCAACTTTTTATCGGCCGCGAATTTACGCAACTCACCGATATCCAATCCGTCCTCGCAGTAAATACCTCCGGAGACGTCGCTGATCGCTTTTATTTTTGCGCCGTTTTCGGCAAATATCTCCGCCGCATAACCGCCTACGTTGCCGAAGCCTTGAATTGCAAGCGATACTTCGTTCAGCTTTTTTCCGTACTTTTCCAGAATAAACGCCGTAGAAAACACTACGCCGCGGCCCGTAGCGGAAACGCGCCCTTTCGACCCGCCCAGCTCTACGGGCTTTCCCGTTACCACCCCCGGACAGGGTTTACCGTTGAGCATGCTGTATGTATCCAATATCCACGCCATCGTTTGCGCGTTGGTGTTGACGTCGGGCGCGGGAATATCCTTATCGGCGCCTATAATCGGTTCGATCGCATACGTATAACGGCGGGTCAGACGGCAAAGCTCCCGCTGCGACAGCTTTGAGGGATCAACTTTAATCCCGCCTTTCGCTCCCCCGTAAGGCAGATTGACAACCGCGCATTTCAACGTCATCCAGGTCGCAAGGGCTTTTACTTCGTTGAGACATACACTCTGGTGATAGCGAATTCCGCCCTTGAACGGCCCCAATACGTTGGAATGCTGTACCCGCCAGCCCTCGAAAACCTTCACCGTTCCGTCGTCCATTTCCACGGGGAGATACACCTTTACCTCCCGCTGAGGATTTTTGAGAATCTCAAACAGCCGCTTGTCGATGCAGCCGAGCTCAGCGGCCTCGTCCATTACCGTACGCACGTTTTCAAAAGGGTCGTAATTGTTTTCCATATCTGTTCTTCCTTTGATTTTATTGCGGATTTTCTCCGCTCAACACCTTTTATTATAATCTCGAAGTGCCGAAAGTCAACGGAATAAAACATCAAATTAAACAAACTTTACAAAAAAATTTTATTTCTTTTTCAACTTTGGAAAATTCTGTTTTTTTCGGAAAAACTTGAAAAAACAAAGTCTAAAAAGTCCTTTTTCCCTTTAACCCAGCGCCATATCCATGATCATCATAATGACGAACCCCAGCATAACGCCGATCGTGGCGATATTCGAGTGATCGCCGCTCTGCGATTCGGGAATGAGCTCCTCCACCACCACGTAAATCATGGCCCCCGCGGCAAAGGAAAGCAGATAAGGAAGCACAGGCATAATGACAGCGGAAAAGAGTACCGTGATCAACGCCGCGACAGGTTCCACTATTCCGGAAAAAACGCCGTAGAGAAACGCTTTTCCCTTTCCGTTTCCCCCCGCCTTCAGAGGCATGGAAATAATTGCGCCCTCGGGGAAATTTTGAAGAGCGATGCCTACGGACAGAGAGAATGCCGCCGCAATCGAGATTTCCTGCCCCGCGGCGAGAAGCCCCGCAAATACCGCGCCGACCGCCATCCCCTCGGGCACATTGTGCAGAGTGACGGATAAAAACAGCAGCTTGGATTTTCCCAGCGTCGATTTATGCCCTTCGGGCACCTCCGAATCGATATGCTGATGCGGGATGACCGAATCGAGCAGCAAAAGCACAAGCATCCCCGCGACGAAGCCGACCGCGGCGGGAAGCCATTCGATTGTTTTTGCTTCTTTCGCCAATTCCACCGAAGGCAGAATGAGCGACCAAATGGACGCCGCAATCATCACCCCCGAGGCGAACCCCAGCAATAATTTCTGTATTTTCGGATTGATCTCTTTTTTCAAGAGAAAAACCATCGCCGCCCCGAGCGATGTTCCGATAAACGGTACTAAAATACCGAGCGCAACCGTCCCGATCATAGCTTCCTCCCTTGCGGCGGCACACCGTCCGCTTTGGCGATATTATTATACTCCATTTGAAGCAAAAAGTCAACGGCGACGCGACGCAAATAAAGGATCGTGAAAGTTTATTGAAATTATTTTTCGTAAAAATCGTAAAAACAGACGCAAATCAGTTGACGGGAAACAGATTATTTGTTATAATAGTAAAGCAAGATTTCGGAGGCGTAGCTCAGCTGGTTAGAGCGCTACCTTGACATGGTAGAGGTCGAAGGTTCGAGCCCTTTCGCGTCCACCATTTCTTACAAAAACCCCGAAGCGATAAGCCTCGGGGTTTTGTGTCAGTGTGAAGGAGGAAAATAATGAACGAACAAGACCACCGCCCCTCGGAGGCGGAACGCAGGCATAATGCGACGAAAAAGGTCCTGAAAATTGTGGGTATCATCTGTATCGTCACCGGCTGTATTTTTGCCGCCATCGGTTTTATCGACTTTTTCGGAGCAATGGGCAACGGAATGCCGACCAAGTTTTGGTGTCTCTTTATCGGGCTTCCTCTGACGGCAATCGGAATAATGATTACAATGTTTGCCTTTAAGAGAGAAATTTCCCGTTACGTAAAAAACGAATCCGTTCCCGTAATCAATGAAACGGGGCGCGAAATTTCGCCCGCGATACGGGATATCGCCTCTGCAGTCAAGGACGGCCTCGACGATAAAACGGTAAACGGCGTCCGTTGTTCCTGCGGGGAGATTATCCTCAATTGTTCCTCAAGATTGGCTATCCTTTCCTTTAACCGCGCTACCTCTTGTTCTTCTTCCTTTCTGTCAAACATATTTAGATTATCCGCAAGGTCGAGAAATTCATGGATATTCCGCCCTGTCGTTTCATGAAGATTTAGATACTCGATATCCATAAATATGTATCTCTCGTCCTCGTCCAGCGGCTCGCCGTTTTCATGCCGCCGACATATGCTTTGCATTTTTACTCTCAAGGCTTCTTTTCGATTTAATTCTGTCATTTCCTTCTCCTTTCGCCCATGGCCTTTATTCTTCCATCGGCTTTACATATCTGTCAGGCGGGATTTGAAAATAGTCCAAATAGTCCTGCACATGAAGTTTTCCGCGAATACCGAGCCGATCCGTTCTGCGCTTGATATTACGTATTGTCCTCGCGGCGTCGTCATAGCTCATGCCGAGAAGCTCTTGTACATCTTCAATCGACAGATACTCCTTACTGAATATTTCTTCCCGCATTGCGTACGTCATGTCAGCCCTCCTCTTTCTTTTCCGTAAAGCAAGCTACGACTTCAGCGATAGGCACTTGTAAGACTTTTGATATCTTGGCAATATTTTTAGTTTTTGGTGCAGACTTTCCGCTTTCCCACATGCTTACCGTAGAAATATTTTCTTTTAACGCTATAGCGAAATCAGTTAGTTTCTCAAACTTTCTTTCTCGCAGTTCCCTAAAAGTCACTTTCGTCTCCTCCTTTATTTCAGTTTTATTGAAATTACACCTATATTATAATTGAATTTAATTGAATTGTCAAGAGTTTTTTCAAATTTTATTGAAATTTTTTTTGAAGTGTGGTAAACTAATTTCAAAATAATTGAAATGGAGTGGAGCATGAACAGGTTAAAAGAGTTGCGAACAGAAAAAGGCCTTTACCAAAAAGACCTCGCAAAAACTTTCAATGTAGCCGTCAGCACTTATAGCTATTGGGAACAAGGCAAATTTGAACCCGACGGTGATACCCTTGGTAAAATAGCCGACTATTTCGGAGTAACCGTTGATTATCTGCTTGGTCGAGAAGCTGACTCCGAACGAGACGAAAAGCCGCAGCTCCATATTCCCGACAAATACAAGGACGTGCTCGTTGCCTTTGAAGGCGGCCCCGACGATTTAACGCAAGACGATATCGATGATGTTGTAAAATATATCGAGTTTGTTCGAGCGCGAAAGAAAAAAGATTAAAAAATTTTTTAATATAGGCATACGTTTGTCATATTTATTGTGTTATAATGTGGATAAGATTACAAGTATGATATACAGCGAGGGGCTATATGACATCCGAAAGATTATTTTCTTTTGCTGAAGAAATGAACATTTTTACACTTTTTGAGCCTTTGAAGCACAAAAGAGCCTTTTCATTTATCCAAGAAAATTTATCTGTTATTATTTTAGACTTAAGAAAAGTTGACCGAGAACGTGACTTAAAGCGGGTTTATTCGGAAGAAGTCGGTCATTGTATCACAAACGGTTTTTATCCTTTCGGCTGTTGCACTGAAGCCCTGCGTTGTAATAATATCGCCAAGGCGGAATACAAAGCGCAGGAGGCTTCCTACATATTACAAGTCCCCTTTGAAGAACTGCAAGAGGCAATAAAAAAAGGCTCCAACGATAATGAAATCGCGGAGCTGTTGGATGTAGATATTGATACGCTTCGTAAAGCGGTAGAATGTTATCAATGTAAAGGATTATTATAAGTATGAGCGTATCAAAACGTGGAAGCTATTGGGAATACCGCTTTTATACGGCGATGGTAAACGGGAAACGCAAAAGAATTTCTAAAAGCGGATTTCGTACTAAAAAGGAAGCAGAAGCCGCAGAAAACAAAGCAAAGACCCAATATAATAATGCGGGACTTATATTCAAGCCCTCGGACATTTCCGTCGCGGATTATTACGATCTGTGGATAGAAAAATATTGCATGGTGAATTGTAAAGCCACCACGATTGAAGGATATCAAAAAAGAATAAAAAACCTTATTAAACCGGCTATCGGGAATTATAAATTGTGCTCTTTGCAACCTGCAGCCATTCAACAGTTTATAAACGATCTTTTTAACAACGGTTATTCCCGAAATACCCTTACTTCAATAAAAGGACTACTGACAGGTGCGCTGGATTACGCCGTAGAGCCGCTTCAATATATTCCTTATAATCCAGCCAAGGCGATACGCTTGCCCTCTAAACGCGCCACGCCTAAAGTTCCCAGTCGTAAAAAAGAAAAAATCCCCCTCACCGACGAGAAGATGGAAAAAATCTTTGAACGTTTTCCCGAAAATCATTCGGCGCATCTTCCCCTTCAGTTGGCTTGGCGCGTAGGCCTTCGGGAAGGAGAAGTATTCGCTCTTCAATGGAACGATATAAACTTCGAGGAAGGAACTCTTACCGTCAGTCATCAGGTGCAGATGATAGACAAAAGCTGGACACTTGTGCCGCCGAAGTATGACAGCATAAGAACGGTAAAAATAGATTCCGAGCTTTTGGAACTGTTACGCCGTACAAAAATAAAACAAGAAAACGATCGGGAAGAATACGCCGAATATTATCAAAGACTGTGGTTAACGGATAGCAATCAGATTTCAGAACGGGAAACAGCCCGCGAAGCTTTCTTTATAAACGTCCGGGAAAACGGGACTTATATACAACCGCGTATTTTAATGCACGTAGGACGGGTAGTCCATTATGAGCTGGGGTTTAAAGATTACGACTACCATACGCTTCGTCATACCCACTCTACGAAGCTTTATGAAAACGGCGCAACGTTGATAGATATAAAAGCTCGGCTGGGCCACTGCGACGAAAAGACCACAGTACGATATACGCACGACTCCAAGAAGCAACAGGAACGGACAAATGCCATTGTGGAGAGTATTTTCGCTTCAAATTCTGTGGTTAAAAAATAAAAAGTAACCACAAATTAACCACAAAACAATAAACAGACACAAAAAGAAGCCTCTCTGAATATCCATCAAAGAGGCTTCTTATTTTTCTATATTCCTTTATTTAAAAGGGTTTTAAGCTTATTTCATGCCTTCTTCGATTGCGACGGCAACGGCAACCGTTGCGCCGACCATCGGGTTGTTTCCCATGCCGATCAAGCCCATCATCTCCACGTGCGCGGGAACGGAGGAAGAGCCTGCAAACTGCGCATCGGAGTGCATTCTGCCCATCGTATCCGTCATGCCGTACGACGCGGGGCCGGCCGCCATATTATCGGGGTGCAACGTTCTGCCCGTGCCGCCGCCGGAAGCGACGGAAAAATACTTATTGCCCGTTTCATAGCACCACTTTTTATAGGTGCCCGCAACGGGATGCTGGAATCTCGTGGGATTGGTGGAGTTTCCCGTAATGGAAACGCCGACCTTCTCCAGCTTCATGATCGCGACTCCTTCGGGAACGTCGTCCGCGCCGTAGCACCTGACCTTCGCGCGGGGACCGTCGGAAAACGCCTTCTCATAAACGACTTTCACGGTTTCCGTGGAATGATCAAATTCCGTTTCCACAAAAGTAAAGCCGTTGATTCTCGAAATGATATACGCGGCATCCTTGCCCAAGCCGTTCAAAATAACTCTCAAGGGGTTCTTTCTGACTTTGTTTGCGTTTTGAGCGATAGAAATCGCACCTTCTGCGGCCGCGAAGGATTCGTGTCCCGCAAGGAAGCAGAAACATTCGGTCTCATCGGAAAGAAGCATAGCGCCCAGGTTGCCGTGGCCGAGGCCTACCTGTCTGTTTTGTGCGACGGAGCCGGGAATACAAAACGCCTGCAATCCGATACCGATCGCGGCAGCGGCGTCGGCCGCCTTTTTGCAGCCCTTTTTAATAGCGATCGCCGCACCGACGGTATATGCCCAAACCGCGTTCTCAAAACAGATGGGCTGCGTTCCTCTCACGATCGTATCGCAATCGACGCCTTTGGCGAGACAGATATCCTTGCATTCTTCCACGGAAGAAATACCGTATTCTTTCAAAACGCCGTTGATTTTATCGATTCTTCTCTCATAACCTTCAAATAATGACATTAGCTTGTCCTCCTCTATTATTCTTCACGAGGGTCGATGAATTTCACGGCGCCCTGTTCGGCAGTAAATCTGCCATAGTGCCCCATCGCCTTCTTGTACGCTTCATTGGGCTCCATGCCTTTCTTCATGAAATCGGTCATTTTTCCAAGGGAAACAAACTCGTAACCGATTACTTCGCTATTGGCGTCCAACGCGAGACGGGTGACATAGCCTTCCGCCATTTCGAGATATCTAACGCCCTTCTGCAACGTGGAGTACATCGTGCCGACCTGGGAACGATGTCCCTTGCCGAGATCCTCAAGCCCCGCGCCGATAACGAGACCGTCGTCGGAAAAAGCGGACTGCGAACGGCCATAGACAATCTGCAGGAACAATTCTCTCATTGCCGTATTGATCGCGTCGCAGACGAGGTCGGTATTCAGCGCCTCGAGGGGCGTTTTGCCGGGAAGAATCTCGGCCGCCATCGCCGCGGAATGAGTCATACCCGAACAGCCGATCGTTTCCACCAAAGCTTCCTGGATAATGCCCTGTTTGATATTCAGGGTCAGCTTGCAGGCGCCCTGCTGGGGTGCACACCAGCCCACGCCGTGCGTAAGGCCGCTGATATCTTTGATCTCTTTCGCATGAATCCACTTTCCTTCTTCGGGAATAGCGGAATTTTCATGACGGGCAACGCCCGCGCCTTTGGCGACGCAGAACATCTGTGCAACATCTTGTGATATTGTCATTGTAAATTCCTCCAAAAAATTTGTTTCCGAATGCAAGTTTCGTCTCTTTGACAGATTAAACCTTATACAGTATATCACATTCTTTGGAAAAATTCAACAGCAAGAGAGGTCTTTTTTTCCTTTTCTTAAAAATTTTTACCTATCCGAGAAATTTTACCTGTTCCCAAATTTCCGCCCGAAGATAATTTCTCAAAACTCTTGTACTTTTCAGCCGATCGTGCTATAATGGTTAAAATCGGAAGTTAAGGAGAGTGCGGCAACGCTATGGACTTATTGATGCGCTTTCTCGAATTTACGGCGAAAGAGATGTCGCCGCCGAAAGCCTACGGGACTTTCCATCTGCTCTTTTGGAGCATAGGACTTCTCCTGTCCTTTCTGATCGCCTTTCTGCTGCGGAAAACAAAGGAAAAAGCCGACAAGTATCTTCTGTTCGGCATCGGGATTTTTCTGCTGCTTGCGGAAATCTACAAACAGCTGTTCTATACTTTTTATATCGGCAAAGGCAATTATCAGTTCGACCGTATCCCCTTCCAGCTTTGCAGTATGTCCATGTATCTGTGTCTGATTGCACCCTGGCTGAAGCAAGGCCGGCTGAAACAGACCTTATACACTTTTATAGCCTCTTTCGGATTTATGGGCGGCTTCGTCTCCTACTTTTCCCCCAAAAGCATGTGTCTGAATTATTGGGCGCTGACCCTTCATTCCTTTACCTGGCATATGCTGCTGATATTTTTAGGGCTTTACCTCTTTTTCACGGGACGGGCGGGAAAAGGACTGAAAGATTTCCCCCCCGTGATAGGTATGTACCTCGTTTTTTGCGTGATGGCTTTCTCCATCAATCTTGCCTGTTATCATTGTCCCGGCAAAGACGTTAATATGTTTAATCTGGGCCCTAAGCCCAGCCAGCTGGTGATCTGTCGGGATATCGTAAAAAAATTCGGCTGGCAGGTAAACGCCGTCGTATATATGTCCGCTTTAATCGTCTGCGCCTTTCTGTTCTACGCCGTTTATCTATTAGTGCGCCATAAAGTCATGCAAAAAAGAAAAGCGGGAACCTCGTAACGTTCCCGCTTTTTTACTTTACAGGAGCTTATTCGAAAAAGTCCTCGGGATGCAAGCGGGTACGAAGCTTCTCTATGGCCCTCTTTTCTATACGGGAAATATAAGAACGCGAAATTTTCATCATTTTTGCAACTTCTCTCTGAGGAAGCGGCACTCCGCCCTTCAGCGCATATCTCAGACATACTACCGTATATTCCCGCTCGCTTAAAATAAGCTTGATCTGCCGAAGGAGCTTTTCCCGTTGAACGGATCTTTCCACCTTATCGAAAACGCAGTCCTCTTTTTCAAACAAAAGGTCCATTAAAGTAAGCTCGTTCCCGTCTTTATCCATCCCCACGGGGTCGGACAGCGAAAGATTGTTTTTATGTTTCTTATTTGTGCGAATGAGCATAAGAATTTCGTTTTCGATACAACGGGCCGTATAGGTCGCCAACGCGGTGCCGTGCCCGGGCTCGTAGGTATTTATGGCTTTGATCAGCCCGATACTGCCCACGGAAATCAAGTCGTCCGTCTCCGCCGCTCCCGTATATTTTTTGACGATATGCGCCACCAAACGCATATTGTGCTTAATCAAAACGTCTTTCGCTTCCTTATCGCCCTTTCGGGCCAAAGCGAGATACTTTTCTTCCTCCTCTTTGGGCAACGGCTTCGGAAAAGAATTTTTTCCGCCGATGGTCCCCGTGAAAAATACAATTTTACCGATAATCGCCCATAAAAAGTCCAAAAACATACGCCACCGTCCCAAGAACGACCCTGACGTTTTTTGTAACCGCAAAAGTAACCCTTTTACACGTTTTCAAAACCCGTCGCCGCCCGCAAAATAAAGTTACTTTATCGTATGAGGGGGATTGTTTGTACTATGCCGACAAAATCCTCCTTTTTTCTAAAACTTTTATTGATTTTTCGGTACATTTTCTACGTGAGGAAAATATGTACTATGTCACGCATAATTATTATGTCGCACAGAGTAATTTTTCGTCATATTTTACTATGCGTGACATAATTATTACGCCAGACATAATATAACAAAATAGGAGAGCGAAAGCTCTCCTATTGTTATTGATCGTTTATCTTTTTTAACGTTATTTTATTACATTCCTCTTTTAATCGGCGGGTAAAAGAAGAAAACGCCACGGCTTTCTCTCCGTGCGTCAGCTGAAGCTCGTATTCGAGCGGCAGCCAGGTGGAAATATCGGATTCGTTATGCTGGATCACGGCTTCCATGTTATCAAGGGCCTTATAGAGCTTTGCTTCACTTGTTTCCAATGTCTCCATTTCGGTAAACAAAGGGATTAATTCTTTACGATAAAAATCGGGCAGCGACTCCAAAAAACACTTTACGTTTTTAGCTTCCGTTTTTTCGTGACTTTCCGTCTTTTCGAAACAAGGAATATCCCCCGTAAAGGCTTCCCCCAAGTCGTGAAACAGACACATCAGAATAACCTTCTGTATATCGACATCGGGAAACTCGTCTTTGACAAAGTACGCCATAATCGCCAAGCGGTGCGAATGTTCCGCAACACTCTCTTTTCGTCCCGACGAGGTATAACAATGACGGGTATTATTTTTCAGATTTTCAAATACGTTTATAATTTGCAGATATTTTTCGATTTCCATAAGCGACGATCCTTTTATTTTTCGATATGTGAAACCCATTGCGTGAAACGGAGAAAAACGGGAGCTTCGTGAATGAAAAATCCGGCCGAAAACAACCGGATAGAAAGCAAAATAAAGATTTGAGTTTGTCTGTAAGCCGAGTTCTGTCGTGTACGGTCATCTATCTAGGCTTGCCGTCGCCGGCAAGCTCAAGCGATATTCACGGTATCTGCCGGACGGACAGCCCTATATGGCAGATACCCAATCTTGCAGCGGGTGGGGTTTACATGGCATACCGCGTTACCGCAGTATCGGTGAGCTCTTACCTCGCCTTTCCATCCTTACAGAGCAAAGCCCTGCGGTTTATTTCTGTTGCACTTTCCTTGAAGTCGCCTTCACCTGACGTTATCAGGCACCCTGTCCTGTGCTGCTCGGACTTTCCTCATGATCCCGAAGGACCCCGCGACCGTATAACAAACTCAAATCCTTATATATTATAGCACATCTTACGAAAAAAGTATTGCTTTTTCAGCAAAAAAATAGTAAAATATAAGTAGAAATTTTTTATAAGGAATCAAAAATGAAAAAGACGAAAATTGTTTGCACTTTAGGCCCCGCCAGCGATACAAAAGAAATCATTTCCGCTATGGCAGAGGCGGGCATGAACGTCGTGAGACTCAACTTTTCCCACGGCACACACGCAGATCACGCGATAAAGATCAAAACGGTAAAAGAGGTACGCACGGAGAAAAAAATTCCCCTGCCGATTATGCTGGACACCAAAGGCCCCGAATTTAGAATCAAAACCTTCAGAGACGGCAAGGCGACCTTGAAGGAAGGAGATACCTTTCGGTTCACTACGGACGACGTTGAAGGGGACAACACCCGCGTCGGCGTTTCCTATGCCGACCTTTGCAAAGAAATGCACCCCGGCGATAAGATATTGCTCAACAACGGGCTTATGGTATTGCGCGTAAAAGAGGTTGCCGCACCCGATGTAATTTGTACGGTAGAAATAGGCGGCGAAATTTCAAACAGAAAATCAATGTTTTTTCCCGAAAAGGAATTACACCTCACGTTTTTATCCGAACAGGACAAAGAAGATATTCTTTTCGGCATCGAACAGGGCGTGGATTTTATTGCCCTCTCATTTGTTTCCAAAGCGCAAGACGTTCTCGACGCCAAAAAATTTCTCAAGGAACACGGCGGCGAGCATATCGACCTTATTGCAAAAATAGAAAACCGTGCGGGTGTCAAGCACCTCGACGAAATTATGGAAGTAGCCGACGGTATCATGGTAGCCCGGGGAGATCTCGGCGTGGAAATTCCCTATGAGGAGTTGCCTGATATTCAGAAAGGCATGATCAGCAGCTGCCGAATTTACGGTAAGCGGGTGATCACGGCAACGGAAATGCTGGAGTCGATGATTCATAATCCCCGCCCCACGCGGGCGGAAATTTCCGACGTCGCCAATGCCGTATATGACGGTACTTCCGCCGTTATGCTTTCGGGCGAAACCGCCGCGGGCTCCTTTCCCGTGGAATCGGTTAAAGCAATGGCAAAGATTGTGGAACGTGCGGAAAACAATGTAGAATATATCCAGGCAATCGACCATTATGCCATTAAAAATTCTTCTGAGGCGCTTTCTCATTCCGCCTGTACGCTGGCAAAGGATCTGAAGGCAAAAGCCATTGTTGTTTGTACGAGGACGGGCGCCACTGCGAGAATGGTATCTCGTTTCCGCCCCCTTATCCCTATCGTCGGCCTTACTACGGACGAACAAGCATATCGTAAGCTTGCGCTCAGTTGGGGAGTACTGCCCGCTATGGCGGACGAATATTCCTCTGTGGATATTCTTTTCTATTTTGCCAAACTCGCCGCGCGAAAAAGCGGACTTGTCAAAAAAGGAGACATGATCGTTATTACGGGCGGCACGCCCAACGGCAAAAGCGGCAATTCCAGCCTGATAAACGTAGAAACGGTTTAATTCAGTTAAATTTTTCTCCCCTTCCCGCTTTTTCTGTTATGAAATAAAGCGGCGGGCGAGATATAGAAATACTTTTCAGAAACAAAAGACACATGCTGTTCGGAGAAATTTTTATTCTCCTTTTGCATGTGTCTTTCTATACAGTAAACGCTAAATTATTCAAAGCGTTTTTTCATCCATTCATCGAGAAAAGCTATCTGTTCCTCCGTATGAAACCAATGCTCTCCGTTTTCCATTACCGTAAGCGCAGCATTGTGAGTTTCAAAAAAATTTTCTACTGTCTCACGGGATGTAAGATTATCCTTTCCCGCATAAAGAATTTCGGTGAAAATATTCCATTCAATGGGGTTTTCTCTGACAAAACATAAATACTTCCAGGATAGCGTTTCTCCGAATTCAGTAGAAACTTCTCCTTTTGCTTGCAGTTCTTTTTCCGATACGTTTGCCTTTTCCAGCATATCCAAAATAAGCCTTTCCATATCTAATACGGGAGAAATAAAAAGAGCTTTTTCCAATTGACAATTTTGTAATGCGTACATAGCAAAATAAGCCCCTATACTATTGGCAAGCAAACAAATATGTTTATACTTTTTATGCACTTTGTCATAAGCTGTTTTAATTTGTTTTTCCACGCTCCAAGGAAAATAATCCTTGTAGTCCACTCCGATAATATCGAAGCCTGCACAATTTTTCTTATATGCTTCTGCTTCTAAATAACTCCCGCCTTTTCCATGAATATATAATATTGCCTTTTTCATATCCGAAAGAATTTTCGGCGTAAAAAGAAGAGTTACTTTTTGCGTTTCTCCGCCGAACATTGAAAACACCTGCTTTCGGTATTCTTCCGTATTGAACAACTCGTATTCCGGGTGCGGTTCGCGCTCCGCTTCTTCGACCTTTACGTTCTCCATTTTGTCAAGGCGGTACGTTACCATGTCGTCGTGTCCGTTTGAGAAACACAACATATAATAATTATCTCTGTTCCATACCATAAAGGCAGGATTGACCGTATATCTGTCGCCGTTCTTTCGATAGACTTTTTTGTGCTTCTCGTCATAGTCGAAATACAAGAAAGAGATTTGCTTGTTTTCTTCTATTCCGCGCTCTATGGCGTCCACGTTGTAAATCAAAGACGAACTTCCTTTTCTGCTTTTATCCAACGAAATAATATGCTTTGAAAGATTCTCCGCCTGATGGGAACACAACGTGCCTGACAATTTTTCAATCATTATATTTTTCTGCGTAGAAGTCAGTTTATGTCAATACTTTGGGCATATTAAACAAAAAAAAATTTATATGCGCCCGCGTTCGGGATTCGTTATTTATCAGCTTTCTGGGCAACTCCACCGCGGCAGCTCTCCCCTGCCGAAAAGCTCCAACATCGAGAAAGCCGCCCGCGGCTTTCCGTTTTCTTTCTACCATATCCGGAAGCCCGCCCGCCGGGCTTCCCGTATCGATCCCAGCCTTCTCGCCCTTCCCGCGGCTTTGGCGCACGCTATCCGGCGCCGCCGCTTTTCTTTCTTAAAAAAGAAAAAAGATATAATCATTATATTACTATCCGAAAATGACACCTTACCCTCCAATTTTTAGACCTTGAAAACTTTTACCCTCCAAAATTGATACCTTGAAAATCTCATTTTCGGAGGGTCGGTACATAAAAAATATCCCGCCCCTTCTCCGGGAGCGGAATGTTCATTTTTTTATACGACTATAAGCGCGGATCCCTCCACGCTTTTATTTTTTATCCAATTCGCCCAGACTTTACACCCGCCGCAAAGTCTATATCTTTTAGTCGCTTTCTCCATTCCGGGTAACAATCGCAATATGTTCCGTCCGGCTTTGTTCCCGTATCTGAACATTTCCGACATTTATATCTCGGCAACACTTCCCCGAGTTCCGAAAGTTCTGTTTCGGAAAATCCGAACGCACGCGCCCGGTCTGTGATTGTTTCCCAAAGGATCTCACGCCGCTTCTTTATCTCTTGGAGCTTTCCCGCGTCGTGTTCCTTGTTTTCCAAAACATCGAGCTTTCTGCGCTCCCGGAACGCCGCTGCATATTTCCCGTCTAATCGCAACGGGCGGCTGCGTTTCTCCGCGTCCCGTTCCGCTTCGGCTCTCAGCTTTGAATAGTAGCTCTCGCGTTCCGCCTTTTCGTTTATCTGCCTCACGTTCTCCGGGAGCTTTTCTTCTTTCGCGTTTTTCCGGAAAGCCTTTCGGATCGCAATCACTAAATCTTTATTCGCCGTATATTTGAAGATTGCCGCACCGTTTAATACGTCCGGCGTTTCTTCGCGTCTTATCAAACTTGTTTCTATTAGCGCCTCTATCGCTTCCGATGCCGTGCTCGTCGAGATTCCCAGCGTCCGCGCTATATTCCCAATTGAGCCTTTATAGCCTTTTGTTTTCGGATTCAGGCTCCAACTCAATATATAACTTGCGACGTCTATTTCATTTTGCCGAAGGAATCTTGCCCCGCTCTTGAACGTAAATTCTGTTGTATAGAAAAAGGAAGGCGTGATAATAAACCCGTCCGAAGCTTTGGTGCTCTCGTCCGTCTTATATTCCGAGCGCGTCCCGTTCAGACGTTTTATCAAGCCTTTTTCGTTTAACCTTTTTACCCACCTTGCGACAGAGGATCGGGAGCAATTCAAAACTTTTGCCATTTCCGGATATGTTTCTTCACAGGTCTGTTTCCAACTGCATTCACCGAAAATCCGCCCGAATACCGCCTTTCCGAGCGCGGCAAAACCCGCCTTTGCCATTTCGGCAAAATGCGAGTAATACCGTTTCGTATATGTGAAGTTTTCGGGTATTGCTATCGCTCCCATTTTTTAATCTTCCTTTTGCGGGGCTTCCCGCGTTCTGTAACCCTTTACCCGTTCGCCTGCTTCTCCGGCTTTTCCTGCGCTCTCGGCTTCTGTGACCGCACTCGAAACCCGCCCGCTTTCTCCGCGTTTTCTAACGCCGCTTTCAGCTCCGTCCTCTGTATCATCACACGCGACGGATCCTCCGCCGGCTCCCGCACAAATTCGCTTGCCTTTCGGCGCAGCTCTTTATATGCCGGGTACTTCTCCGGCTCGTCCGGCGAGGACGCATACTCCGAAAGCTGCGTCAATACATTTTTTACCCACCAACGGAAAAAGTCTATTTCTTCCCGCACGACTGCCTGGTAGCAATATATCTTGATGATTCGCGTAAGTTCTTCATAGCAGTCTTTTTCCGTCAGTGCCTTGCTTTTCGGCTTCAATATCTCTTTCATCGCCCCGCCTCCATAACCGTTTTTTTCGCTTTGAGTTTTGATATTTCTTCCTTTACGTACTCCCGGTATATCGCTTCCGCACGTTCCTTTACATCCCGAAGCCTCTCTCTCAATAATCCGTCTATTTCTCCGAAATACCTTTCTAACGCCTCCGCCGCTTCTTCCGGACCGTCGTATTCCTTGGGCAAACGGTTAAATTGCGGATAGCCCCTGTTCTCAATCGCCATGCGCAGACGTCCGGTCATCTCCCACCGCAGAGCTATACTGAAATAACCGAATAGCTCCCGATGCACTCCCAGACTTCCCTCGAAGCCGCCCTCCTGATATGTCCAACGCACTTTCCGGATCTTCTCCGCATTCTTTTCTCGCTCATTTCTCATGAACTATTGCCCTCCAGCACACATAATGTGGTTATATTATAAACCCACACAGTGTGTGTTGTCAAGCATTTAGTCCACATTCCGTGTTATAATTTTTCCATGAATGAGTTTTCTGAACGATTAAAAGAATTAAGATTATCCTCCGGTCTAACCCAAAAAGAAGTTGCTGAGAAAGTCGGATTGACAAAAAATGCCTTGGGAAATTATGAGGCCGGAATACGGGAACCCTCTTTGACTATATTGATCAAACTGTGTGACTTGTTTGATGTAAGCGCCGACTATCTTTTAGGCCGGAATGACAGCTATTAAGTTGTGCTTCGATAACTTCTTCCGTCGAAATTCCATACAAGATTGCCAAAATTAATATCTGTTCCAAACTTATCCGCCTAATTCCGCACTCGTAATTCGTCAATGCATTCGCTGTTACCCCCAAAGCCGCTGCAACTTCTTCGCGGCTTCTTTTATTTTGTTCCCGCAGTTCCCGTAGGGTCGGGCTTTCGCTTTTGTTCATCTCGGTTTTCTCCTTTCAATTCACCACAACTTCCGGCGAGGAAGGATTGACAGACAGCTTTCCGTCCTCTTTCTTGATAAAGCCGTATCGGATCAGGGCCGATACGGCATATTTGACGCCGTTCCAGCTCATGCCCACTTCGTCCGCCACTTTCCTATAATCCACGACCTCAGCGCGGTCTTGCAGCTTATTTTTCAAGCATTGATACACCCGTAGCGTCGCTACCGTCAGGTGCGACGTGCGATCGGTGCGAATCGTGATCGTTTGTTCCATTCTCGCCTCCTTTGGTCGGGTTCCGACCTGATTTTTTGTGTTAAAAGCCCAGTTTTAGCGGAAAACAGGGCCGTGAAGAATCCCGCGATAAACGCGGAATTCTTCAAAGAGATACGGCGCGCCGCGGCTTGATTTTAGCCTCCCCACCCGCATGACGTTGCCCGGCGCCGTTGCCGGCCGCCCGTCGGCTCTGCGGCCGTCTCCCCCGCCCCACGGTGCGGGGATATACGTCCGCATTTCCGTCGGTCTGTCCGTCACCGTCTTTTCTCCGGGCAACGTTGTTTCATTTGGGTTTGCCCCGGCTCTACCGTCTCCCTTCTCCTTTTGCGCCTTCGGCGCAGCTGGATAAGTGAGAGTTCCCCCGCGCCCGGCCTCGGCGCTTTATTCCGACCGCCTGCGGTCTTTTCGTCGCTTACCTGCCTGCCGCGTTTTATTTCTGCTTTCGTTCGGGCTTTTTCCGCGGTTGCCAGACGTATTTTGTTCCGACTTCCTCACGGTATTTTTTCCGTTTTATCGCTTCTACGCTATTATCGTCGAACGCCTCAAATACTTTCTTATAGAAAAAGCTGTGCACGCTCTGCATCTCCGCACAGCTCGGACGCAGTTCTTTGTATTGCGGAAAATCGTTCAGGCCCGTTTTCGAGCGCAGCGCCTTCTGCGTATAAAACTCACGGATACTGTCCGTCGCAAATCGGTTATTATATACCTTATACGTGCAGATATAATATTTGCCCTTATCCGTGATTTGCTCTCCCGCCATTTCATTTGTTATCCGCACCGTTCCCACATATACCGAATAATGATTGAATACCTTCTCGTAATGTCGGTATAATACCCGGTACAGCTTTTTTATGAGATACAGGAAAAACGTATTGTCCCCGCGCAGGTTTCGGAGCTGATAGTAAACCTTATCGAAAAAATTTGTCGCTATCAGATACGCCGCTTCTTCTATCGCGAAACCCGGCATCACGATTTTCGCCTCCGACATTTTCTTGATCATCACGCTGTCGCAAAGATCCTTGTTATCCGCGCCCAGAGAATCCGGACGCTGGTCGTCCATGAACATTCTGAAAAACGTGTAATTGTCCACCGTCGCCGCGTGTCCGCGCATTTTTACGTCAAGCTCGAAAAGGTCGTTTTTCTGATTACAATCGGGATCGTTTATGCTTCCCGTTCTCGTATGCTGGTTCCCGCGGTCTTTCGCTACCTCCATGATATTAATAATCCCGATTTCCAGACCGTCTTTATACTTGCCCTTGTCGTCGAACACTTTCCCGAGACGCATTCCGTCCTCGTCTAAAATGTGGGAATAGGCGGAGGGCTGCTCCTCGCGGGAAAAGAAATCGTCTATAAACAGCGGGAAATTCCCGAAATCCACTCGCCCCGCGTCCGTTCGGATCGCATAGTTTCCAATCAGCAGCGGCGTAGGCGAAGCATAGATCCAATACAGCTGCGCATACGCTTCCAGCGCCTCAAACAGATTCACCGTTCCCAGCCCGGCTTTATACGTCATTCCGTTTTCGGGGTTGTAACCGAACAAAAAATCCTGATACGGATAACCATATTTCCGGGAAAGGATTTTCAAAAGCCTTTTTCTCTGGCGGCTATGTAACCCGCAGCCGATTTTCAGATACCCGATAAACCGCCGTACTTTCGCCAATGTCGGGAAATATCCCGCTGCTATCCCTTCTTCCAGATACTTTTCCAACAGAATCCACGGGAAGAACGGGAACTGCATATCCCGCGCTTGCAGTTTTTCTTTCGCCTTTTCTCGGAAGATTGCCTCTTGTGAGAGCGCCATATCCGTGATCATCGTCGTTTTTTTCGCACGCTGCTTTCCAACCACGAACAGCGCCCCCGGGTGCGATTCCAGAAAGTCCCGGTCCCGCGCCTCGTATCCCCGCAGACGCTGCGTCCCTATATTCTTGCGGATCGTGTCGAATATCAGAAATCCGACCACCGCCCAGCTCCACCACGGCAGAAAATTGATTGCCACCGTCAGATCCATCGCCAGCTTTGCAATCTGCGTAAAGATTCCCAATGCGTCAAAACTCACCGCGAAATAGAACACGAACGCAAAAAATTCCATGACGATTGTCACCGCGTTCAGGTTGTACGACCAGATCAACCCCGCGGCCAGAATATAAATCCGATGTTCGTTCAGGAAGCCCGCATAGTTTTTGAAAAACGCTTTGCACCTTCCCCATGTCGCCGTTTCGATTTTCTTATACAATCGCAGCGGCTTTGTGTCCGCGTTATAATTGTTATTCGGCCGCCTGTATGCGCTTTTGATTAAAAGCCACAATAACACAAGTACGGGAAGAATCAGGATCGCCGCTTTGGCGAACGTCGAAAGCCCCTTCAACAGTCCCAGAAAAAACGACTCTGCGTTTTCTTTGGAAATCAGAGCTTTCCCGTACGCTTTCAGGCCCGTTATAAACTCCGAAGGCTGAAACGGTAATACTTCCGTCGCGTTGTTCGGGATCTCCCCCACTGTCGGCGTTATAAGTTCTTCAAAGCCTGAAAGCTCCGTGAAATAGTACGCTACCGAAAGTCCGAAGTCCTTGAACGCCTGAATCGTTCGGAAGAATACCGCGCGGAAATAGAAAACAGAAAACAATAACGAGCCGGCCAATACCGCCGCGCTTACGATATGATAAATTATCCGGCGGTCTATTCGCCCTCTCGTTTCTTTTTCCATTTTCAGAATACCCGCTTAAATGTACTTATCAGATACAGCACTGCCAAGATTATGGCGACATATATCACGATTCGGATTATCAGTTTTAGAATTTTTAACATTTTTTGCCCCAACCTATTGACTTTTTCCGAGTTTTTGGGTATAATAATAGTAGTTCCTTCGGGATAGCTCTTTATAGAGCCTTGGTTGAAATACCATGTTAGTATAGCGGGGCGGGGGACTGCCCCGTTTTTATTTTCGCCCTTTCAATTCTCGCAACTTATTTCGGTTGTCTTTTCGTTTGATACTATCTTTTTTGATTTGATTGACATCTTTTTGCGAAACATCTTTCTGCTGTTTATTGGGTAGAAATTTTTTCCCAACTTTAATAGGTTTGTTTTCATCATCTTTTGTTGCGACAAAAGGACGGTATTTCGATTTTCCCTGCTGATAATCGGGTAAAGCTGTTCCTTGCTTTGAGGTTGTCAACTTCACCACTGCAAGTTCATCAGCTCGGTTACTGTCCACCACTACGACTTTTCGATACAGCCCCTTATTTTCATAACCGGGCTTTCTGTATTTTTCTTGTCCTTCAAAAAATTCGTCACGGGTTTGTAAAGTCCGTCCGTTCGGAATTTTTTGAGAAACATTCTTCCGTTGCGATTTTGGGCTGTTTGTCTTTTTCTCTGCCGGTTTTGCTTTCGACTTCGAATTTTCGATTTTATTCTTACCCGCCGCTTTACTTGCGGCGGGCTTTTTCGCGTTCTTCTCCTCGCTCATTTTTTCGCCTTCGTGCTCGATTTCTTTTTCTTAGCCGGTTTCGTTTTCTTCGCCGTTGCCGTCTTTCGCTTCGGCTTTATGATTCCCGATACTGTCAAAATTTTATATACGCCCGCTATAAGCGCCGTCACCGCTAAAATTCCCAACGCCGCGCCTCCCAGGATCTTCAACCACTTCATGGCATTCGACCCGTTCAGCTTATCCCACGTTTTCTTGATCCATTCCTTCGCGTCGTTTAATGCGTTCTTGATCGCGCTGTCCGTGTCTCCCGCGTCGTCCGCTCCGTTCGTCGCCAGGTATGCGTTATCGCTTGTTCCGTCCAAGTAAAAGAAATAACTGTAATACATCGCGTTGTCGTCGTTCACGATCTCGCAGAACGACATTCCCACATACCCCAGCACAGACGTAATCACGCCTTTCGTCGTCAGGTTATCGAAAAATTTATACACCCCCGACCCGCTTACTTGCTTACCCTCGAAAATCGTCATGCACCCGTCCCCGGTGTTGTTCTTGAACCAATAATTAAGATCAGACACCTGCTCCTTGAATACCGCTACCGAGAAAAAGCCGTACAGGTTTTCACGCGTCACGTCATTCGAGTATTTGAAATAGTGTCTTTCCGGAGTATTCAAAAACAAAATAGACCAATCCTGCCCATATTGCTTACACCAATCCGAATAAGAGGTCAGCGGGATTTTGATTTCCAGCATATTCCCGTCGTAATCGATTTGTTTCAGCGCCGCGTGCGAATACGAAAGCTCTGCCGTATAGGTGGAAATCCCGTCGAATTTCACCGTTATCTTTTCCACCGTCGCCAAACCTAAAATATCCAGGCTTTCAAGCCCTAAGATCGCTTTTATGTCCTCGTTCGTTAACGCATAGATGTTTTCGTAATCCCTGACCTTGACCGTTCCCGAAAATACTTTCTTTTCTGCGAAGCACGGTTTCGCGTCTTTCTCGCCCGTACGGATCCGATAGTCCTTATAGTTTTCAAGGTACTTGATTTTCAGATTCCAGCTGTCCGTGAACTCTATCGCGACCGGCAGCACCTCTTTTTCCGTCGTACTCGTCCGCACCTCTATTTTTGCGTTTCGGTAATCCTCCGCATTCGTCACCGTCAGCTTATCGGGTTTGGAGGTGGAAATTCCTTTCACTCGATACCCCGAAGGGATCTTACCCACGAAATCCCCGCCCGTGTAGTTTAAGCTGCTATGATTGAGCGCTTTGAATATAATTTCGTTGTCGTAGTTATTCGTAATCCCAAAAAGCGTATTATACGTATATTCCACCGTGATTTTACACGTATGCGTTTCCGAATCATACGTGCTGTATTCCTTCCTGATCGACGCGGGAATATAATACGCCGCTCCGTCCAAAAACTCCGGATTCACCGCAGCTCTCACCGCGCCCCCGTAATCCAGCATGAAATTCGTGAAATTACAAGTCACGATCTCACTATACAGTTTCACAATCGGCGCAGACGTTTTCCACGTTTCCGAGATCTCCGTTCCGTTCAGCGTCAGCTCCGCATACTCATACGTCAGCGTGTATTCCACGTCCTCGATAATCTCCGCTACTTTAAGTGGAACCTTCAAGAAGAACTTGAAGGGAATACACACAATTACGACCGCTCACCCGGAGACGGCACTGTTTACGCCGGATGTTTCCCTACCACCCTAAAGCCAGCCCAAAGCGTATCTGTTTCACAAGAAACAATTGACACCCCTATCAATGACGAAAATAACGAAAAAGCGGTACAAAAAAACATTTCTCAAAAGTCCTTAAAAGAGGAGATGAAAGAAATGCTTTTAGAATTAGATATCAAAGGTCACTTAAAAACCCGTAAAAACGGCTTATTAGAATTACGGACAGTGAACTTCGGTTCAGTCTATGGACGAACGAAGGAAGAATTAAGCCGAAAACTCTCAAAAAAAATACAGGAGACAAAAACAAAGAGATCTCCCAAACAAAAGAAAAATACTTGCCCTACGCTCATCGAATTTTACGAACAGAATTATTTGCCTTATAAAAAGGCCGACGGCCTGGCCGCAAAAACCTTAAAGGGAATGGGATATAATTTTTCATTTATTGTTAAAAGCGGATTTAACAAGCCGCTCAACGAGTACACCTCATTAGATATAACAAATTTTCTGTTATCCATTCCAAAAACTCGAAAGAGACAAATCATTCAGGGATTTTTCAATAATCTTTTTACTTATGCAAAATCTTTAGGTAAAATAAAAGAAAATCCCTCCGAAAGCATCGCTACTATGAAACACGATACTGTCGAAGGGACTTCTCTTTCTTTTCACGAACAAAAATATTTTTTCGTCAATCTGCTGGCCGACCCGAAGATTTCACACGTAAAAAAGTGTTATTCAATTTTCATATATCTTACAGGTACTCGCCGCAACGAAGCTTTGGATCTCACTACCGAGGACGTTCAAAAAATTTTACATATCAACGGAACCAAAACCGACGGATCGGATAGATACGTTCCCCTGTTACCTTTAGTCGAGAAGTTGCTGAAAAGTATTACTCCGAAAGACGGTAAATATTTTCCATTTTCGGAATATGTAGCGGATACCACTTTCAAAAAATATGGTGCGCCGCATAAGTTGCACGATTTGAGGCACACCTATGGAACGATACAAATTTGTGTAAACAAATTAGACATCAAAACGGTATCGCTTTATATGGGACATTCGACCATAGAAACCACTTTGAGAATCTATACGCACCCCGAACAGCTCGACCGGGAAACCTTTCTAAACGGAAGCCTGAAAGAGGAAGAAAGGCTGGAGATTTTACGCAAGGAATATGCGGAAATTCTCGCAATTATAGAAGACTTTTTGAATTAGCGTACCCCTCGCGTACCCCTCAAAAGCAAAAAAAATCCCTATTTCCCGAAGAATTTAGCGGATTCACACTGGGAAATAGGAAAATTAAAAACAAAATTGATGTATTTTTTGTGAAATACAATCATTTTTTGTTTGGCGCAGAGAAAGGGATTTGAACCCTTGTATGCATTCCTGCATAACACGATTTCGAATCGTGCGCGTTCGACCGCTCCGCCATCTCTGCATCGTTAGTATTATATACTATTTACAAAAAAAAAGCAACTCTTTTTAGCCACGTTTTCAAGGAAATCCAATGCTTGAAATAAAAAATATCTCCTATGAATTCAAACAAAAAGAGAACGCCTGCCAATCTTTGCCAAGCGTTCTCTTTTTGTTATTAAGCCTCGGTCTCTTGAGTTTTAGCGGCGGCTTTTGCCGCGTCAAGCTTTCTGTTTCTGAAATAAATAATGATCGCCGTAATGATCATTGCTAAATTAATGAAATAGAAAATAAAAGCCAAAATGGTGAGCGGTTTCCAATATCCCGCGCCCTTTTCCAGTGCGAAAAATACCTTGCTTAAAATGCCGCCGACATAGCCGATACCGATCAAAATCGTAAATTGAAGGCTCGTTCCCTTTGCCGTACGGGCTTTATAGGCGCGTATGATGTTGAACGGCCACGAAGCGCCGAAACACAGCACCATCACGATTTCAAATATAGTTGCAAACGTCTCCATAAAAACTCCTTTTTAATTGTCTTTTCTTCTATAATCGGGCAAAAGCCTCGGAGACGGCATTTCGGGACGAAGCCCCGCCGTTTCCAGCGCTCTCTCATACTCTTTTACAAAATCGAGCGTCAGTTTTTTCACTTTGACGTTCTTGCATTTTTCGCCCGCACGTCTTCCCGCATTGCGCCCGAATACGATAATGTCGAGCAACGAATTTCCCATCAAACGATTGGTGCCATGGATACCGCCCACCGCTTCGCCTGCCACATACAGGTTTTCAACTCCCGACATGCCGTCCGCCGAAATATCGATTCCGCCGTTCTGATAATGAAGGGTCGGATAGACGAGAATAGGTTCCTTACGAATATCGATTCCGTATTTTCCGAACATTCTCATCATAGCGGGAATTCGCTTCTCGATCGTTCCTTCGCCGTTTACCATTTCGATAAGCGGCGTATCCAGCCAGACGCCTTCGCCGTCCGTAGTCTTGATTCCGCCGTTGTTTTTCTTACATTCCCGAATAATCGATGAGGCCGTGACGTCGCGCGTCTCCAACGGATTGACAAACGCTATACCGTCTTTGTTAACGAGCTGCGCGCCCAGCGAACGCACTTTTTCGGTGACCAAAGCGCCGTAAATCTGCGTAGGCGCCGCCGCGCCCGTGGGATGATACTGCAACGTTTCGGGATAGAGCAATTTTGCGCCCGCGCGATAGGCGAGCACGAGCCCGTCCGCCGTCGCCCCGTAATGGTTGGACGTGGGGAATCCCTGATAATGCAACCTGCCCGCGCCGCCCGTTGCAATAACGACTGTTTTTGCCTTGGCAACGAGTATCTCTTTCGTTTCCATATTCATGAGCACCGCGCCCGCGGCTTTGCCGTCCGCGTCCTTGATCAATTCGATCGCGGAAGTGAAATCCACCACCGTAATACCGCGGTTAAGGACTTCGTCGCGCAGGACACGCATAATTTCAGACCCCGAATAGTCGCGGCAGGCGTGCATTCTCTTGCGGGAAGTCCCCCCGCCGTGCGTCGTAACCATGGTTCCGTCGGGCGCCTTGTCGAACATAACACCGAGGTCATTTAACCACTGAATGGCTTCGGGAGCTTCCGTAACCAATTTATAAAGCAATTCGGGTTTATTTTTGAAATGTCCGCCGCCGAAAGCGTCGAGATAATGAACCGCGGGGCTGTCGTTTTCCTTGTCCGCGGCCTGAATCCCGCCCTCGGCCATCGCGGTATTGGCGTCGCCGAGACGAAGCTTTGTGACGATCATGGCCTTTGCGCCGCAGTTGTCCGCTTCAATCGCGGCGGAGGCTCCCGCGCCGCCGCCGCCGATGATAAGGACGTCCACGTCGTAATCGGGCTGCGAAAGATCGATCTGCATATCCAAAACGCGCGGGCGGCCTTCGAGCAGCGCCGCCAGCTCGTGAAGGACTTTCCCGCCCTTGTTGGGGCCGACCTTCAATTCCTCATAAGCAGAAGTAATATAGTCGGGATGAAAGGAAGCGAGCACCTCGTCCTTTTCCTCGGCCGTCATTCTGCGGATATCCGCGCCGAAACGGGAAGCGCGCGTCGCTTCCACCTTTTTCATGGACACTGTTTGTTCTTCGGTGTACTGATACATACGCTTCTCCTTATTTTTCTATTTCTCTATGGTTATAAAGCTCTTTCATTTCCTCGATCGGCTTTTGCATCAGGCTTTCGATGATTGCCTCGAATTTTCCTTCCCTGATCTCTTCCACCCGTTTTTCGAGATGTTCGCTCTTGGGCGCGAGATATTTTCCCGTCAAGCGGCGGGCAAGCTCCGCCACCTGCGGATGAGAGATTCCTGCAGGACAACGCGAGGAGCACACGCCGCACATAACGCAGTCGAAACTCTCTTCCGCGCACTTTTCGTATTCGCCGCGCTGGGCGTAAGCGATATACTGCATGACGTTGAGCCCTTGGGTACAGCTTTTCGTGCAGGCGTTGCAGCCTATGCAGGAATAAATTTCGGGATAGAGCTGCATCATGATCTGCTGCGTGGGCTTTATCTTTTCAATATCGTAAATCTGCTTCACCAACGGGAAAAAGGGCAACGTCGCCACATACATGCCCTCCTCCACCTGCGTCTGGCAGGCAAGACAGGTCTTTAATTCCTGCTGTCCTTTGATACGATAAATCGTCGCACAGGCGCCGCAGAACCCGTTGCGGCAGCCGCAGCCGCGCACCAGCTGATAGCCCGCGTATTCCATCGCCTTCATGATCGTCAGGCTTTCGGGCACCTGATATCTCTTGCCGAAGAGGTAAACGTTTACTAAATTTTCCATGTCGATCTCCTCTAATCAATACTCGTCGGGCAGCTCGTCCAGCTCGTCCATACGGAACACCGGGCCGTCCTTGCAGACGAATTTATCGCCCACGTTGCACCGTCCGCACTTCCCGATACCGCACTTCATGCGCAGCTCCAGCGTCGTATATACCCGCGATTTGTCAAAGCCGAGTTCCAAAAGCCCCGCCAAGGTAAACTTTATCATGATAGGCGGGCCGCAAAGCACCGCCGTCATGGACGGGTCGAGCCCCAGCTCCTTGACGTAGGCGGGCACAAACCCCACGTGTCCGTCCCAGACTTCCTGCGGACGGTCGATCGTAAGATATACCTCAAAATTCGGCTCCTTTTCCCATTCGGTGCGGATCTCGTCGATATCCACGAGATCGTCCTTGCTGCGCGCACCGTAAACCACCACCACTCTGCCGTAATTATTGCGGTAGTGGCGAATATAGTTGATGACGCTTCTCAACGGCGCAAGGCCGATACCGCCCGCGATAAAGAGCATATCTTTGCCCTTGAATTCCCCTTCGACGGGAAAGCTTCTGCCGTACGGCCCGCGCACGGTAATCTGCTGTCCCGCTTCGAGGGAATGGATCACCTCCGTGACGCAGCCGCATTTTTTAATGGAAAACTCCATAAATTCCTCGTTGGTCGGCGAGGAAGTAATGGAAAACATACACTCGCCCACGCCGGGCACGGAGACCATGGCACACTGACCGGGCATGTGTTCGAACAGCTTTCTGCCGTCCGTTCCCACGACGCGGAATGTTTTTACGTCGGGCGTATCTTTGCGGATATCCGTGATTACGCCGATCTTAGGAATAAGATTTTCGTTAATCATGCGCTTTTCCTCCCAACGTTTTGATTACTTTTACGATATTGAGACGCTGCGGACATTTATTGACGCATCTGCCGCACCCCACGCAGGAATAGAGCCCTTCGTGCTGCGCGGGATAATAGACCAGCTTATGCATAAACCTCTGGCGGTATCTCTGCAGCTGGGTGGTACGGCTGTTGGCCGCGGCCATCAGGGTAAAATCGGAATACATGCACGAATCCCAGCAACGGTAGCGGATAACGCCCTCCTTGGTTTTGAAATCGCGGATATCGAAGCATTGGCAGGTGGGACACACAAAGGTGCACGCGCCGCAGCCGAGACAGGCCTCGGAAAGAGTCTGCCACTCGGGAGCCTCAAACAGTTCGTTGAGGTTTTCACCCTTGAAACGGGACAGGTCGAGCTGCGAAAAAGGCAGTTTTTCGATAATTTCCCTCGTCTTTTCCTGCTGTTCGTTTACCTGCTTATCTCCGTCCTCTTCAAACAATTCCGAAACAGTGGCCGTCAGCGCCTTTCCCTTTTCGGTATTTGCGCGCCAGTAGAGATAATTTTCGTCCATCCATGCGGTAACGTCGCCCATGGGTTCCGCCGCGTCTATGCCGAACGCTTTGCAGAAACAGCTCTCCTCGGGACGGGAACAGGCCAGCGTGACGATCACGCCCGCTTCCCGACGCGACTGATAATAGGTATCCACGGGATCGGCGAGAAATACGCGGTCGAGCACGTCGAACGCTTTGAAATCGCAGGCGCGGACGCCGAAAAGAACGAAAGGTTTCTTCTCTTCGCGCACATCGACGATCTCGATCGATTTGCCCTCCGTCTTAAATTTCATCATGGTCTCGCTCTGCGGAAAAAACAGATCCTTGGGCGATTTTACCGTTTTAAGCGTTTCGACAGAGCTTTCCGCGCCTTCCGTCCAAAGGCCGTAGTTGACTTCGCCCGCCTTTTTCAAGGGCATATACAGGGGCATGGCGGCGGAGAGCTTCCGATATAATCCGTTCAAATTTTCCTTACTGATTTTAAGCATGTTTATCCTCCGCGCAAACGGCTGTCGAGGGCTCGGCGTCGCCTTCCGTATAATCGGTGAGCGGCGTCTTTCCGTCGGCGGTTTCGCCCGCCTGAAAATCCCCGTACAAAGCGTCGATGTCCTTAATAAACTTTCTGTTCAGGAGATGTAAGGGTATGTTTTGGGGACAGACGCGGCTGCATTCGCCGCAGTCGGTACAGCGCCCCGCCACATGGAACGCGCGGATGATATGGAACATCTGTTCCTCAAACTCCGAATCGTTCGCCTTGGCGGAGATGCCCGACGCGGGATTGTCGAACACGCATTTCACGCACGAACACGCGGGGCAGACGTTGCGGCAGGCGTTACAGCGGATACATTTGGACAATTCCTTTTTCCAAAACGCAAACCGCTCGTCCGCAGTCATCGCTTCCAGCTCGGCCACGCCTGAAAAACGGTCGTTTTTCGTCTCGGGCATGTCGTGCAGAATAATCGTCTCGTCGCTTACGACATGCTTTTTGCCCTTACAGCAGAGACATTTTTCGAGGAGTATTTCCTCCTTTTCAAATTCTTTATCGCCGTAGAGCGAAGAAACCAGCACCTTATCGCCGTTTTCTTCCACTTCCGTCACGGCGTCCGCACCCTGTTTTTTGATTTTGGAAATATCCAGCTTTCCCTGACACTCGACGCCGATCACATATACGTTTTCGCGCGCGACGCGATGCTCCTTTACCAATTCGTTAAAGCTGTAGGCATCGCAGGGCTTCAGAAACACCGCCGTCTTTCCGGGCTTTTTCGACGCGGCAATCAGATATTTAGACAGGTTCGCGCCGCAGAAGCCATTATACGCAAACTCCGAAAGCTCCGCTTCCGTCTCAAACGAAGCGGGGCTGGGATCGAAGTAAAATTCGCCTTTTTTCCAGCCGACCACGCGGGCGACATCGCCGCTTTTCAGAAGTTCGGCGGCCCGTTCGATCATTTTCTTTTCAACGTCTTTCATCGCCTTACTCCTCCTTGCACCGAAGATCGGAAAGCCGCTTGTTTTCGCCGAGCGCGCTCACCGTCTTGACAAAATCGTTCATGACCGCAGAAAAACGCGCGCCCTCCGCGGCGGAAACCCATTCCACGCGCGTGCGTTCCTTCTCGATTCCGAGATAATTCAAAAAGCTGAACAGCAAAGCCATCCTTCTTCTCGTATAATAATTGCCCGTCACGTAATGGCAGTCGCCGGGATGACAGCCGCAGAGAATTACGCCGTCCGCGCCCTGCTGAAACGCCTTCAAAACGAACATCGGATTGACGCGACAGGAGCACGGCACGCGGATGATCTTGACGTTTGCGGGATAGCTCAAACGGCTGGAGCCCGCAAGGTCCGCGCCCGCGTACGAGCACCAGTTGCAGCAAAAAGCCACGATATTGGGCACATATTCTTTCTTTTCCATCGTTACCTCCTGCATATGGTTTCCACCTCCGACATGATTTGCTTGGAACTGAACCCGCTCAGATCCATCGCGCCCGAAGGACAGGTGACCGTACAGGCGCCGCAGCCCTGACATACGGCGGGATTGACGGACGCCACGCGCCGCGTCTCCGTTTTGCCGCCGCCGAGACGGAATTCCTTATCCACGTAAGTAATCGCGCCGTACGCGCAGACGTTGGCGCACTGACTGCACCCGTTGCACATATTTTCGTCGGAATGGGCAACGCAGGGATTTGTTTTCAGATGATCCTTTACCAACAGCCCGATGACCTTGGAGGCGCAGGCGGAAGCCTGGGACACCGTCTCGGGAATATCTTTGGGCCCTTGACATACGCCGGCCAGATATACGCCCGCCGTGGGGCTTTCTACGGGGCGGAGCTTGGGATGCGCCTCGGTGAGGAAGTTATTGGTGTCGATGCTCGCCGTCAAAAGTGTGGCCACCTTTCTCACGGAAGGCTCCGGTTCGATCGCGGCCGCCAAAACCACGAGGTCGGAGGCGATCGTCACCTGCTCGTTGTCGATAAGATTCGAGCCCTGCACCATCAGCTTGCCGTTTTCGTTATAGACCTTGCCGACCATGCCCTTGATATAATCCACGCCGTACTGTTCCACCGCGCGGCGGTAAAACTCGTCGTAATTCTTTCCGGGGGTACGCACGTCGATATAGAACACGTGCACCTCGGCGTCGGGATATTTTTCCCGTATAAGCATGGCGTGCTTCGCCGTGTACATGCAGCAGATTTTCGAGCAATACGGCTTGCCGCAGCCGGACGTATCGCGCGAACCGACGCACTGAATAAAGGTAATCACTTTGGGGTGCGTGCCGTCGGAAGGGCGGAGCAGAACGCCGTTTGTAGGCCCCGCCGCATTCATCAGCCGCTCGAGCTCGAGCGAGGTGATGACGTCCTTGTTATCGCTGTAGCCGTATTCGTTGAAAGCGTCGAGCGCAATCGGCTTAAAGCCCGTCGCCACGACGATGGCGCCGTATTGCCGTTCGATAAGCTCGTCCTTCATTTCGTAATTGATCGCGCCCGCGCCGCAGAACTTCTGACAGATTCCGCACTTGCCCGTCTTAAGCTTGATACACTGCGCGGGATCGATCACCGCCACGTTGGGGATTGCCTGCGCGAACGGGATATAGATGGCGGTGCGGTTGTTCAGATTCATATTAAACTCGTTGAGTCCTTTCTTGGACGGGCATTTTTCCATACAAATCTTACAGCCCGTGCACTTGGTCTCATCGACAAATCTCGCCTTTTTGCGGATCTTTACCGTAAAATTGCCGACAAAGCCCTTCACGTCCTCTACTTCGGAGTAGGAAAGGATATCGATTTTATCGCTTTGGGCGCAATCCACCATTTTCGGCGTCAAAATACACGCCGAACAGTCGAGCGTGGGAAACGTTTTGTCCAGCTGAGCCATACGGCCGCCGATTGTGGGATTTTTTTCCACGATATCGACCTCGAAGCCCGCCTCCGCGATATCGAGCGCGGCCTGAATGCCCGCGATACCGCCGCCGATGACCAAAGCGCGCTTGACGACGGGGCTTTCGCCCGCTTGCAAAGGCGCGTTGAGCTTGACTTTGGCGATCGCCGTGCGAACGAGAACGACCGCCTTTTCGGTGGCCTCCTCCCTGTCTTTGTGTATCCAGGAGCAATGCTCGCGGATATTGGCGATCTCCACCATATAGGGATTAAGTCCCGCGGCCTCCGCCGTCCTGCGGAAGGTCGCCTCGTGCATTCTCGGCGAACAGGAGCCGACGACGATCCCCGTCAGATTATATTCTTTGATTGCGTTTTTGATGAGCTGCTGACCGTTTTCGGAACACATGTACTGATAATTCGCCGAAAAAACCACACCGGGTTCTGCTTTCATGAGCTCGGCGACCCGTTCCACATCTACCGTTGCCGCGATATTGCTGCCGCACCAACAAATAAAAACACCTATTCTTTGCATTTTATATAACTCTCTTTTCTCTAAAAATCATTTGTTGTATTTTCTGTAAGCGCTGACGAGCAGCTGCTGGGGAATGAGTTCGTCCACGATGGGCGGAATGTCCTCCGCCTTGATGCCGTTTCCGTTTTGCATGCGGACGACGGTATCCCGCACCGCCTCTATGACCGCCGCGGGCGCGACGCCCCTCGGACAGCGTTCCACGCAGGCCATGCAGGAGAGGCAGCTCCAGATCGCTTTGCTTTCCAAAAGCTCCTCCGCCTTGCCCTTGGCAAGCAGGGAAACAAATTGGTGCGGCTTAATGTCCATATCCTTAAACGCGGGGCACCGTCCCGAGCATTTGCCGCACTTCATGCACTTTCTCACGTCCGTACCGCTGATGCGGAGAAGATTTTCAAACTGTTCTTCTTTCGTCATTCTTTCACCCCCAGCGCCTCGGCGAGAAGCTCCGTGAAATATCGCACGGGCAATATGCCGCCGCCGTTTGCCTGCAAATTATAAAGGCAGAGCGGGCAGGCCGTAATCACTTCCTCCGCGCCCTTTTCCCGCGCGCTTTGAAGCACTTTTTCGCTCCTTGCTTTGGGCAGGGCGGAGTTTTTGAGGGCGACATACGCGCCGCAGCATTCGTTGCGGAAAGGATAGACGACGGGCGTCCCGCCGATCGCACGGATAAAATCCTCGATGACGGTGGGATTTTCGGGGTTATCGAACGCCATGACGCCGCTCGGGCGAAGCAAAAGACAGCCGTAATACGCCCCTATTTTTCTGTTTAAGGGACGGACGACCTTTTTCGCTATTTCGTCGAACCCGATCTCGTTTTTCAAAAGCTCGAGGTAATGCAATACCTGCGTTTCGCCGCGGTACGGCTCCTCAAACTTCAGATAATTATTGGCCTTGAAAGAAATATTTTCATCGCCGCGCATATCTTCATTTGTACGCTTGATGACGTTATGGCAGGCGGAACAAAGCGTAAGCAATTTACCGCCGTTGCGTTTCGCGTATTCCAAAGCGCGGACGGCGGACAGCTTGGTTGCAATCTCGTCCTTCGCCATGGGATACACGGCGCCGCAGCACTGCCAGTTTTCTATTTCCTCCATTTCCACGCCCAAAGCCGCGGCGGAGCGGCGGGCGTAAACGTCCAGATCCTTCGCCTTCGTCTTGAGCGTACAGCCGGGATAATAACAGATTTTCATATCGCTACCTTTATTTCTGCGGATACGCCATCTCCTCGGGGCGGAATACTTCGTCAAATTTCTCCGCCGTGAGGAAGCCGAGCGCCACGCACGCCTCTTTGAGGGAAATATTTTCCTTATACGCCTTTTTCGCCGTTTTGGCCGCGTTTTCGTACCCGATATAGGGATTGAGCGCCGTCACCAGCATCAACGAATTGTAGAGGTTATGCTTCATTTTTTCCTTGTTCGCGCGGATGCCCGTGACGCAGTTTTTCTCGAAAGAAATAATTCCGTCCGCCAAAAGCCTCGCCGACTGCAGGAAATTGTAGATAATGACGGGCATAAATACGTTGAGCTCGAAATTGCCCTGAGAAGCGCCCATGCCCACGGCCACGTCGTTGGCCATGACCTGAACGGCCACCATCGTCATCGCTTCGCACTGCGTGGGGTTGACCTTGCCCGGCATAATCGAGGAACCGGGTTCGTTTTCGGGGATAAAGATTTCGCCCAGCCCGTCGCGCGGCCCCGAAGCCAGCCAGCGCACGTCGTTGGCAATTTTCATGAGATTGCACGCCAGCGCCTTCAGCGCGCCGTGCGCGAAAACGAGTTCGTCCTTCGAGGTGAGGGCGTGATACTTGTTTTCCGCGGTGACAAACGTCTTGCCCGTCAATCCGCTGATCTGCGCCGCGACCTCTTCCGCAAAGCCCTTGGGCGCGTTAAGCCCCGTTCCGACGGCGGTGCCGCCGAGCGCAAGCTCCTTCAAGCCCGAAAGCGCAAGCGTCAGCTGACTTTTCGTTTTTTCGACCATATTTCTCCAGCCGCTGATCTCTTGCGAAAACGCGACGGGAACGGCGTCCTGAAGATGGGTGCGGCCGCTTTTGACGATTCCCTCGTTTTCCTTTTCCAGGCGTTTGAAGGTTTCGATCAGTTTATCCATCGCGGGAAAGAGCTTATCTTCAATCGCAACGACGGCCGCAATGTGCATCGCGGTGGGAAAAGTATCGTTGGAGCTTTGACTTTTATTGATATCGTCGTTGGGGTGAAGTAATTTTTTGCCCGCCAGCTCGTTGCCGCGGTTCGCGATCACCTCGTTGGCGTTCATGTTCGACTGCGTGCCGCTGCCCGTCTGCCAGACGACAAGGGGAAAATGCTCGTTGAGCGCGCCCGAAATCACCTCGTCCGCGGCCGCACAGATAAATTTCTTCTTTTCTTCGGGCAGTATCCCTAATTTATAGTTGGCAAGCGCGGCGGCCTTTTTAAGGATACCGAACGCGTGCGTAATCTCCCGCGGCATCACTTCCGTGCCGATCCGGAAATTTTCGTGGCTTCTTTCGGTCTGCGCCGCCCAATATTTGTCCGCGGGGACCTTCATTTCCCCCATGGTGTCTTTTTCAATGCGGTATTCCATGCTTCCTTTCTCCTTTCAGATAGCCAGCTGTGCGATTACGCCCTTGAGCACCTCCGCGCTGTGCTTAAGCTTTTCAAGTTCGTCTTCGGACATCTTGGGCGTGAGCGTCGTCTGAATCCCGTTGTTGCCGAGGATGCAGAGCGTGCTCAGGCACACGTCGCTGAGCCCGTATTCCCCGTCTAAAAGCGTGGAAAGGGTCATGACGGTATCCGCGCCGGAATAGATGCTCTTGACGATATGGCATACGGAGGCGGCGATACCGTAGAACGTGGCGCCCTTGCCCGCGATGATCTTTCCGCCCGATTTGCGGACGTATTCCTCCACTTCCTCGTGCGTGTAAGGCGTAATGGGCAAAACGGCTTTATTTGTCAAAGCCGCGTCGTAATCGTTTAAGGGTATCCCCGTGATGTCGGCCGTGGACCATGCGACGAAAGAGCTGTCGCCGTGCTCGCCGAGCACATAGGCGTGCACCTGTTTCTGATTGATGGAATACAGCTCGGAAAGGCGGGTTCTTAAGCGGATCGTATCGAGAATGGTGCCCGAGCCCAACACCTGGCCCTTGGGCAGCCCCGTCACCTTACAGAATACGTAAGTGAGAACGTCCACGGGATTGGCGACGATGACATAAATCGCATTGGGAGCGTGTCTGACGATTTCGGGCGCAATGCTCTTGATAATATCGACATTGGTCTGCGCGAGATCGATGCGCGACTGCCCGGGCTTTCTGCCGATCCCCGAAGTCACGACGACGATATCCGAGCCTTCCGCATCCTCGTAAGAGCCTTCATATACTTTCGTGGGGGAAAGAAAGGGCGTCGCCTGCTTGATGTCGAGAGCCTCGCCGAGAGCCTTTTCGCGGTTGACGTCGATGAGGACGATCTCCGAAACCGGACTGTCCACCACCAGCGTATAGGCGATGGTAGCGCCGACCGAACCTGCACCGATAATAGTAACTTTGTTGCTCATACTTATTCACACTCCGTATTAAAATTTTTTCCGTTTCGTCAAAAGAAGCCGCTTTTTCTTCCCCGCTTCCCGTCAGCTTCAAACGGTTCATATTATATCATATTTTCTCTTAAATCTCAACAACTGAAATCAATAATTGCTCATTCGATAAAAAATTCACGTTTTCTCTGTATTTTCCCCTTTTTCCGCGTTAGCGAAAAACACAAATCATGAACGTACCCCACACACTTTGCCATATTTGCACATACGATAAAAAATAGAGTAAATCGATAATTTTTTCAAGCAGAAAAACGCTTTTTGCACGCAAAACGGGCGCGGCCTTCTTTCTTCGAAAAGTTTGAAAGGCGCGCCCGTTTCAACGGTCTGTCTCTATCGCAAAAGACGAATTTTATTTCATTTTTTTATCAAAGTCCCGTCGCTGCAATTCACGACGTAATTTCCCGTATTTTTATCCCAGCTGCCGTCCTTTTCCAACGCGTTCCATTGTTCCGTCGTCCCTTCGTAGCGAATTTCCGTCAACTCGGCGCAATCGAAAAAGGCAAAGGTTTCAATGCGGGTAACGCTTACGGGGATATTGATCGACGCGATTTCGCTCCCCTCAAACGCACCCGTTCTTATCCTTTTCACGCCGGAAGGAATGACGCTGTTTTTACAGCCTACGTAGAGGGTTTGCGAGGATTTCTCAATCAGACAATTTCCGCTGCTGTAATAAACGGCGTTGCCCTCTTCCACGGAAACGGTTTCCAGCCCCACAATCCCGTGTCCGCTGATTACAAACAATTGAATACATGCGGGAATATAAAGATTTCGGATAAAGCACCCGCCGAACGCACCGTCCCGTATCTCCGTCACGCTGCCGTCGGACGGAATTTTGCCGCCCAAGCCAAAGCGCAGCAATGTCTTTGTTTGCGTTTCGATGAGACAATTTCCCGCCTCGTGAAATACGGGGTTGTCTTTATCGACGACGATTTCCTCCAACCCGCCGCAGTTATAAAAGGACATGATGTCGATTTTTTGGATATAGCGGGAAATTTCTATTTTTTTCAGACAGGGATTATCTCCAAACGCCCACGTACCGATCTCCGTCACGCTGTCGTCCTGCGGCAGAACGCTGCCCGAACATCCGATCGCAAGCTTTTTCGCCGCCGTTTCAATGATACAATTTCCGTCGGAATGATAGGTAGGATTTCCCGCCTCGACGACAATCTCTCTCAGCGCGTCGCAGCCCGTAAACGAATTGTGGTTGATCGAAACCGTCGCGGCGGGAATCGCAACCGCCGTCAGCGACGTACAATCGTAAAAAGAATGCGATCTTAAGGTTTGCAGCGTGGAAGGAAATTTGACGCTCTGCAATCCCGAACACCCCTCGAAGGCGCCGTAATCAATAACTGTTACGCCTTCGGGTATGTCAATACTTTTCAGCGAAACGCATTTATCAAACGAACTGTTTCCGATAAAGTCCATTTTGCTGTTTTTCCCGAAAACGACGTTTTCCAGCTGTGCGCATTCGAAAAAAAGAAAATTTGCAATTATTTTCAGACTGTTGTCGTCTTCAAACATCGCCGTTTTCAGCGAAGCGCACCTATAAAACGCGGAAGTCCCGACATTCTCCACGCTGGCGGGGATAACGATTGTTTCAAGACCAGAGGAGTTAAACGCCTCGCTCTCAATCGTTTTCAAGCCGTCGTTCAATCGAATTCCTTTCAGATTTTTGCAATTATAAAACGCACCATGCCCGATGGTTATAATGCTGTCTGGCAGTTCTACGGACGTCAATTCTTCACAGGAAGAAAACGCTCGGGAACCGATAGCGGTTACGGGGACGCCCCTGTATTCGGCCGAAATCGTCACGTCGCCTTCCGTACCGTCGTATCCGATTACGGTCGCGTACTTTTTGTCGGAAGATACTTCGTACCGAACGCCGTTGATATGTTGCCCGCAGACCGTACAATCTCCGTTATCGTCCAAAACGTGCGGTTCGACGTTTCGTTTGTCGCCGCAGTTTTTACAAACCTGCCAATGCGTGTCTTCGTCGTAGGAATATGTTTCTTCCCAGACGTGCTCCCCGCCCGTTTCCATTTTCCACTCGACGGCATTGCATGCGGTACAAACTTTATAATAAAGCCCTCCCCCGCAGCCCGTTCCCGCTTCGGAATAATACTGCCATTCGCCGAAACTATGTATATGCTCTTCCCTTTCGGGCAAAACAACCGTCTCTCTGGTTTTATCGGTATAAACGATTACGAGATTTCCGTCTTCGTCGTAAAAAACGGATTCTATTCCGCGCCCGTTGTCGCCGTCTTGGCCGTCCGAACCAACCGCTTTGTATTCCGTTTTCTTGCCGTCGATCACCCAAAAACCGTCGGCGCTTATCCCTATCACGGACGCAGCCCCGTCCTTTCCGTCTTCCCCGTCCGTTCCAACCGCCTTGTATTCGGTCTTCTCGCCGTTGATTACCCAAAAACCGTCGGCGCTTATCTCTATCACGGGCGTTACGCCGTCCTTTCCGTCTTTGCCGTCTTTTCCCGCTTCGCCTTGTATTCCTTTATCACCCTTATCGCCTTTTTCGCCTTGCGCGCCCTGACAGGCCGCCATTCCCAAACTCACGAGAGCAACCGCGCATAAAGACAAGACGACGGCAAACAATTTTTTCTTTTTCATATTTTTTATACTCCTTTTTCCGTTATTCCCGTTCGGCGTTCTCCGCCCCGCCGCTGAAAACGCGCTCCGTCCGAAACTCGGCGCAAATTGCAGGAAGTATCTCCGCAGTACGTCTTCAATTTTTTCTCAGCGAGTCTATCAGCATGAGTACGCCTTCAATCACCGTGAACACGCCCGACACGACAAATATCCAGTTGATCGTACCGCCCTGATTGAAAAATAAGAGCAACGCGATGACGATACACAATACGGGCGCCGCATAAGCGATAATCGTATCGATCGTTCGGGAACATTTTACCTTGAGCCTGATCCGTCCGTACAGCTGAAGAATGCCGTAGATCAGTAGCAAAGCCGCCACGATATAGAGCATAACCTTCCAAAACAATCCGCCGAACAGAGCCACGAGCGCGCCGATGACGATTTTTGTCACGCCCAACGGAACCAATTTGTCAACGATATTCAAAATGCCGAGAACGATCAGCATAACGCCGAGACCGACCAAAACGAGATTGACCAGCCCGCTTTTCAAAACGATCAAGAGTACGCCGAGGGCAATCGTCAGCGCTGCGGCAACGACCTTTTGAGAGGTCTTCATATGCTTTCCTCCGTTTTTATGTTTTTTACTATATTATTATACACCTATTTTTGCAAAAGCCAACAGATTTGACAAAAATTTTATTCCACGCTTTTCAAAGATTCTATCATATTTATCTTATCGAGGCTTCTGCCGAAGATATAATTAATCGCAAACGACGTGAGGAGCGCCAGCAAAGCGGAATACACATACGACACGGGCTTAAGATAGTAAAGAAAACTCATGATTTCCACTTTGTTTATACTCAATACCAGATAGGTGAGCGGATAGCCCAGGATCAAGCCGCAGACAGTCCCCGCCAGCGTCAGAAGCATAATTTCAAACAGCAGAGAAAGCGCTATTTTGCCGCGCTTGAAGCCGAGTACCTTCAGCGTGGCGATATCCCGCGTCCGCTCGTTGATATTCAGCAGGGACAGATTATAAAGCACCACGACCGAAAGGAGCACGGCAAAGATCATAAGGGTATATTTCATCGCGTTTATGGAAGAAACCTTATCTTCCACATACCCCCACATATCTTTCACGCTGGTAGCCTGCGCGGTGCCCCCCGCTTCGTTTATCTTATCGATCAGCTCGTCGGTGATATTGTCCGCCCTGATCCACGCCGACGAAGTGCCGTAAATATCCTCGAAAAGGTCGGTATGCAGAAATACGCCTTTGGTGATAGCGGTATCGACGATTTCGCTTAACGTAAGCTCGAAGCTCTGCGCGCCCGAATTTAACGTAAACGTTCCGCCCTCTTTGAGTCCGAGAAATTCCGCAACCGAACGGGACATCACCACCCTTCCGCCGCTCGTATCGATTGTGGTCATCGTCATATTTTCGGAAAAATTATAGACCTTGACGTCCTTATTCGCTTCCGCGCCGATTGCCGTCATGTAATGAATTTTATAGATTTCAAAAGCCTCTATTTCGCCCGAAGCTTTCATCGCGTCCATTTTTTTCGTAAAGCCCGAGGTATTGTAAGGCGTGGAAATATCGTAGGTAAATTGTTTATAAAACTCCGTTTCCAGACTGTTGTTGACGGTGTCCCCGATTCCGAACGCGCACATCAGAAGCGCCACGCAGCCCGTAATCCCGATGACGGTCATCAGCGCGCGCACGGGCTTGATCGCAATATTGCGGACGGCCATTTTGAAGGAGAGCGCGCCGTCCTTTCTGCCCTTGAAGGAAACCCTTCCCTTTTCCCTGACGCGCTCCGGCGCTTTTTCCTTAACGTCTCTGCGCTTTCCCAGCCGCAGAAATAAATTATCCTTCGGTACGGCGGGGCGCATGCAGGAAGCGGGGCTTTCCTTGACGACGTTTCTGCAAACGAGGACGCTGATGACCGCCGCCAACAGCGCCACCGTCCCGACGGCAAAAACAGTGCCCAAAACGTCGAACGCGGGGATTGCGGGTATGGACAGATTATACACCAGCTGATATTTCACCTTCATGACGTTGGGCACGATAAACGGCCCGACCACCGCCCCGACCGCACCGCCGACGAGGCATAAAATGCCGCCGAACCCCGCGTAGTGGCGCAGTATCTCCCCGCGGCTGAAGCCCAAGGCCTTCAACGTGCCGATTTCCGTGCGTTCGTCCAAAATCAAACGGTTGACCGTGGTGAGAATAACGAACACGGATACCAGGAGGAAAATGACGGGAAACACATACAGCATTTTTCTGCTTTGGCTGATCTCGCCGTCCAAAAGGAGAGGCGCCTCCATACTCTCGCGGTCGTAAATAAAAATGAGATTGCCGTCCCCTTCGAAACGTTCGTTTATTTCCGCCTTCAAAGCGTCGGCCTCGGACGCCTTTATCACCACCTGGTTATAAAAATAGGAGACGTCGATATTTATATACGGATATTTTTCTTTCGCCATTTCCTCAAACTTCGCTTCGGAAATATACACCGCCACCGACGAGACGGAAACGGTAGTTTCGGGAAAATTCATCAGCCCCGTCACTTTCGTTTCCATTTCTACGTCGTAGTAGCGGGAGCCTAAAGGAAGCGTAACGCCCAGCGTAACGTCGGCCCCCACCGAGATGTTGTTGAGCTCGGCCGTACGTTGATCGATCGTCACGCCCGAAACGCCCTGCACCACCTCGGGACGGGAGACGGACGTATCTCCCACGTAAAGCTTTGCACTTTTTCCGTCCAGAGTGCCCTCCGCATACGCGCGGTATTCCGCAACGGCGTCCAGCGAGGAAAAGTATTCCTTTTCCGTATCGGTTATCTTGCCCATCTGTACGCAAAGATCACAGAGGTTTGTCGAGGTGAAATATTTGTTTACCGCCCGTTCCAGCGTTTTGGTATTGGAGATAAAGCCGCAGAACAACGTCACCGCCAGCATGGTAATGGCGATCATGGAAGCGAACTGCAAACGGTTTTTCTTCATTTCGCGCGCGGCGAGCCGACGAAGTATTTTTCCCGATTTCATCACCAGTCAATCTCCTCCGGCGATTTCGGCGCCCCCATCCGCTCGTCGCTGACGATCCGCCCGTCCGAAAGCCTGATTACCCGATCGGCCACTTCCGCAAGCTTGGCGTTGTGCGTCACCACGACGATCGTCTTATCCTTCTTTTTGGCAAGCGACAAAAGCAGGGAAATAATATTTTTTCCCGTACCGCTGTCGAGTGCGCCCGTCGGCTCGTCGCAGAGCAGGAGCCGGGGATTTTTCACCACAGCGCGGGCAATGGCGACGCGCTGCTGCTCGCCGCCCGAAAGCTGAGCGGGAAAATTATCCGCGCGTTTTTCCAGCCCCACCAGCCGAAGCGCTTCCGCCGCTTCCATACCTCCGGCGCTCTCCGAGAGGGCGACGTTTTCGAGAGCGGTCAGATTTTGCATCAGATTATAAAATTGAAAGACAAATCCGATATCGTTTCTGCGATAGGTCACCAGCTGTTTCTCGGAAAAACGGACGATATCCTTTCCCGCCACCTCGACGCTTCCCTCCGATGCGGAATCCATACCGCCGAGTATATTCAGGAGAGTGCTTTTCCCGCTGCCCGAGGGTCCTAAAATCACGACAAATTCGCCGATATCCAGCGAAAACGAAACGCCCGAAAGCGCCGTCACGGGATTATCCGCACCGCCATAAATCTTTTTCAGGTCTCTCACTTCGATATTACCCATCTCCTTTCGTCCTCCTCTCCTTTTTTATTATACGATATCTTAACCTTAAAGCGCGTCCCTTGGCTTAGGCTTTTAACGAATAAACGGGATAGGGTTTATCCCTGTGGTATCCGAGCTTTTCCGCCAGCGCGAGAGACCGCAGGTCGTGCGCGTCCCAGCTGGGATACAGCCCGCGGCGCAGACATTCGAGAATAAGCGCAGAAGCGCAGACCGTGGCAAGCCCTTTTCTACGGCAATCGGAACGGGTGTCTATCTCTATTTCGATCCCCTCCGACCAAAACGTATAGGACGAAGCGCCCGCGACGGGCACGCCTTCCTTCAATGCCGCAAAGCCCAAGCCGTGTGCTTTATATTCCTCATACGAGGGATACAGCGAGCAAAAATCTCTCGACCATTCCTCGGAAAGCAGCCTTTCGAAAAGCCCGCCGTCAATCTCCTTCAAGGTATATTCGGGCGGCAGCGCCCCAACAAATCCCCGCAGCTTTTCGAGCTCGAAAACGTCCCGCTCCTTTTTCACGGCATAGCGAAGCGTTCGCTCGACGCGCGGCCCCCATACCCGTTCGATTGCGCGGCACCACCTTTCGTCCTGCGGCGTCAATGCGGGAGCAGACGCCCGTCTAATCAATTCCTCGTCGGGCTCGCCCGCAAAAAAGCAAAAATATCCCACCTCGGCCAGCGCCGCACGAGGCGGATTATTTCCGTCCGATATCACTTTTCCCATCCGTCCCTCGAGACAGGTATAAATCATCGTTTCCTCCCAGCCTTCAAAAAGGCGGGCGACTTCGCTAAATTCTTTCTTCGTTTTCATCTTTTCCTCAAAATAAAAAAAGCTTTTTCCTTCTTAAAAAAGGCCGTACTATCCCTTTCCGAAGAAAAAAGCCGCTGTTTATCAGATTTCCGACCCGTTTGAGCGGTAAAAAATTTATTCACGGGCGCGCAGAATCGCAATGCGGACGTAGCCGTTACGATAGCGATGAGCCGCGCGGGCACAGGGATATTGAGCCTCTTTTTTACAGCAAGCGCAAAAATCGTACGTTCCGCATTTGTCCCTTCCTTCCCGCATGCTGTCGTCCCACTTGATCTTGTCTAATCTGTCTTGTTCCGCCTTGAAATCCATAACGCCGCCTCCTTAAAGCTTTAACTTTTTATATATAACAAACATAATTCTAAACCATTGATAATTGATTTTTAAAATCCATATACTCATTTTAGATGTAAATGAAATTTGTTTACACTGTTTTATAAAATGATAATTTACACGTATTTCTTGTTGTACGTCTTTAATAAATTTTTTTGATTCTTTATCTTTTTTCTCAATCTTCGACACCAAGATACTGCTTTCAAAAAGAAAAAAATAAGAAAATTGAGGTTTCAATTGAGATTTTTGTTGGCAGAGCTCCACATATAATTCTTTATATGCCTCATAAGTAGAAATAAACTTATCGGAAAATTTTCGATGAGAGATACTATCGTCATGTATTATATAATAATATAACGCCTTTTTAATATACTTTACTACCTTTTTGACTTTTAGCAGATAATGGGAAAGAAGATGATAATCTTCGCCTATTATCATTCCTTCTTTAGCTGGAGTTATCCCAAAAAAAATGCTCTTTTTAAAAACCTTATCCCACAAGTAATTTGTAATATACCCTTTGCAATTCATTGAAACTATAGCTTCATCCGGACTGAACGTTTTATTCTCTCCGACAACCTCGCTTTTTCTCCATTTTTCGTTTATCTTTATATGACCGTAACAAATCAACTCGCTTTCATCGTCTATATCGTCGTTGATGTTTTCCGCAAATTCCGCGGCAACATAATCATCCGCATCTATAAAAACAATATTTTCATAAGATGCTTCTATTATTCCGCGCTGCCTGGAATATGCAGCGCCCTTATTTCGTTCGTTTGTAAATATTTTCATAGAAGAAAATTCAGAAATATACGACTCCAAAATCACGGCTGTTTTATCAGTAGAAGCATCGTTTATACAAATCAATTCAAACTCTTTAGAAGTTTGATTTATCAAGCTATTCAAACATCGAGCTAAATATTCTTCACAATTATATATGGGGATTATTATTGAAAACATCTTATCTCCTCTTTACGCAACCTTAAGAATTACTAATATTTGTTCCTATCTATATTATAATAAATTTCGACATTTTTTTCAATGCTTTTGAGTGAAAAAATTGTAAATTTTTTATTTTTTGCCGTATATTTTCCCACCGCCTGCCTTTGGGCAAACAAAAACCGCGGCGCAGCCCGCCGCGGTCGAAGTTTTCGGTTTTTTAGCCTTTCAGTTATGCGCCTTTGCAACCGAGCAGTTGCAAAGCGCCGTTAACCGTTTTATCCGAAGCGTATTTTAAGTGCCATTCTCCGGCGGAGCAAAGAAGTTTTTGTGCGGCGCCTTTTCCGGCGTCCGTCTTTGCCATCGGAAAAGCGAACCGATTTTCCTCGCTTTCCTTTCCCTTACCTGCGCGGCGAAACCGCCTTCTCCCTTCGTAACAATATTATATTATATGCAGGCAAAACGAATTTATGAACCGTAATTTTTCGTTTGTTCAAAATTTTTCTCAAAAAAATTCCGTCACGCGCAAATTGCTTAATATCTCCCTATATTTTTCTTGCGTGAAAGATATCTGTCCAAACGTCGTCACGGTAGCCGTCCCCGCGGCGACCCCCGCGCGCAGGATATCGGGCAAAGGCGCACCCTGTTCCATCATCATCGCCGCCGCGGCGACCATACCGTCGCCCGCGCCGACCGTAGAATTGACGGCGACGTTTATGCTTTTGCAATAATAATGATGCGCGCCGTCCGTCATCACCGCGCCGTCCTTGCCGAGAGACAAAAGCACCGTCTTGGCGCCCCGATCGATAATCTCTCTGCAGCCCGCCAGCATATCCTCTTTATCGACAATCTCTCTGCCCAGCGTATTTTGCAGCTCGTCGAGATTGGGCTTTGCGAGATCCACGCCCGCTTTCAGCGCCGCAAAAAGCCGTGCGCCCTCCGCGTCCACGATCTTCAGGGTTTTCGAGTCCACACAGCGGAACAGGCTTTCGTAATAGTCCGCGGACACGCCGCGGGGCAGGCCGCCCGAAATGACGGTGACGTTGCTGCGGGAGGAAAGCATCTGCACCATATTGACCAGCTCGGTCGTCTTTCCCTCGCTGACCTCCTCGCCTACGTCGTTTACCTCGGTGAGCATGGATTTATTGTCGATAAACTTATAGTTTTCCCGTACGCGGCCCTTGTTCCACACAAACGTAAACGGCACGCCCTCTTTGTCAAGCGCGTTTTCAAACATATAGCCGTTTTCGTTGTACATCAGCCCCGTGGCGTACGGTTCGCCGCCGAGCCGTGCCACGCCGATCGCAACGTTGAGCGCTTTTCCCGTAAAGGAAAGCGTCTTGCTTTTGACGATGTTCGTCTTTCCGATGTTGAGGGAATCGAGTTCTATCGTGATGTCCGTACAGGGACTTAAACAAACGGTTAAAATCATGGAATCGGCTCCTTTTTGGCGACGAAAAACCAGCTCCGCCGTCCGACCTTACCTATTATATAATAAAACGAAAAAAATTTCAATACCAAACGGAAAAATTTTTCCCTTTTTTCGTAAATTTTTGTCAGATTTATGCGCACCTTTCCGAAAGTTTGATCCGAGGCGCTCCGCCTTAAAAAAGGCCGCCTTTTCTACGGGAGAAAAAACGGCCTCGATTTTCGAAGTCCTTACATGGAAATCATCTGGAGGGTTTCGTACAATTCGTAATTGAATTTTTTCTTCATAGACACCGCTTCGATGATGTCCATGTCGATGATTTCGTTTTTACGGATTCCCACCGCGCGGTTGCCCACGCCCTCGTTGAGGAGCCGCACCGCTTTATTGCCGAACTGCGCCGCCAGCATTCTGTCCGCCATGGAGGGCGAGCCGCCGCGTTGAACGTGCCCGATGCAGGTCGGGCGCACGGAATAGGTAGTCACGTCCTGAAGCTGCCGCGCAAACTGTTCCGCGCTCATGACGCCCTCCGCCACCACGATGATGTTGGAGTGCTTTCCGCTCGCGCGGGAACGGTTGATTTTCATGACGATATCGTCCATATCGAAAGTGATCTCGGGGACGACGATGATCTCGGCGCCCGAAGCGATACCGCTGAAAAGCGCGATGTCGCCGCAGTGACGCCCCATCACCTCGACGACGGAGATGCGCTCGTGAGAGGTCATCGTGTCGCGGAGCTTATTGATGATATCGAGACAGGTATTGACGGCGGTATCGAAGCCGAGCGTGTAATCGGTGTATTCGAGATCGTTGTCGATCGTTCCGGGAATGCCGATCGTAGGCACGCCGAAGCCGTCGCTTAAATCTCTCGCCGCACGGAAAGATCCGTCTCCGCCGATGACCACGAGGCCTTCGATTCCCCTGTTTTCCAAGGTTTTGACGGCTTTTTGCTGACCTTCCTTCGTCAGCATTTCAAGGCATCTCGCCGTGCGGAGCTTCGTGCCGCCGCGCTGTACGATATCGGAAACGCTGCGCATTTCCATAGGGATAACGTCGTCCTCCAAAAGGCCCGCATAGCCTCTCTCGATTCCGTAAACTTCCATGCCGTAATAGATCGCCGTCCTGACTACCGCGCGGATCGCCGCATTCATGCCGGGTGCATCGCCGCCGCTCGTCAACAGACCGATACGTTTCATAGTATAATCCTCCGTCAGAATAAATTTATAAATCCTAAAAATTTTCGCTGTTTTACGCGCGGCGTAGTACGCTCTTTTCCCGCCGCCTCGATTCCCGTCGATTTTTCCGCTTTTTTGTCGGCATAAAAACGCTATTCCGATATATTATAACAGACTTTTCAAAAAAAACAAAGTCTTTTGCACTTCTTTTTCGAAATTTTTCAGACAAGTTTTATACAATCTTCTCTTAAAAAGCTCGACAGCTCGGCCATCAGGGCGCGGTTTGGGTTAACCTTCTGCGAGCAGACAAATTTTTTCCCTGCGTTTACAAAGCATACGGAGGTTTCCCCCTCGTAAAAACACAGCGTTTCCATCAGTTCTTCCACATCCGCGTTCTCCAGTCCCGTGATGTTCAGCCAAAGCTTTTTCTCTCGCAAGGGCTTTTCTTCCCGCCGCGCGGGCGCCGCCGAATTTTCCTCCGCGACGGGCGCGGCCGCTTTATTTGCCGCCGCGGGCGCTTCGTCGAGCTTAAACTCCGTCATTCTGTCCACGATAATCGTGGGCGCCTTGTCCTCGTTGATGTCGATCTTTCCGCTTAAGGAAACGACCGCATCGACGACGAGGAAGCTTCGAATCCGTTCGTAAACATTGGGAAAACACACGCATTCCACCGTGCCGTAGAGATCTTCGATGGTGACAAACGCCATAAACGAGCCCGAACGGGTCTGCAATTTTTTCGTCGCGGCGACCATGCCGCCCATCGTCACCTGCTGGCCGTCGGAGATTTCCGTATAGGTCTTTGCGCCCGTCTCCTCGTCCTCGAGATACTCGGTAAGCATAGAACAATTAAAGCTTTTATCCTTGAAATAAGGCGCGAATTTCTCAAAGGGGTGTCCGCTGACATAAACGCCCAGCACCGATTTTTCCTTTGAGAGCTTTTCCGTCTGCTCGTATTCGGGAATAGTCGGATAGTCAATATCGATGGATTGTTCCTCGATAATGTCCCCGAACAGGGAAATTTGCGCGCCCGCCTTCTGTTTATCCATGGCGTTGACGCGGGTGATCACTTCGTCATAGACCGCCGCGAATTGCGAGCGGGTATAGCCGAAGCAATCGAAAGCGCCCGCGTAAATGAGGCTTTCCACGATCCTTTTATTGACGTATTTCGCGCAGCGGAGGGCAAAATCGGCAAAATCCTTAAATTCTCCGTGCTCGTTGCGTTCGTTGATGACGCCCTCTATAGGCGCCTGTCCGACGCCGCGGAGCGCGCCGAGCCCGAAGCGCAGTCCGTTGCCCTGAACGGAGAAAATCGCCTTGGATTTATTGATGTCGGGGGGCAGAACCTCGATATTCTTTTCCTTCATGTACGCGATGTACTTGGAAATTTCCTCTATTTTATCGATACGGTCGTTGAGGATACCCGCCAAAAATTCCTTGGGATAGAAATATTTAAGATAGGCCGTGCGGTAAGCGACGACGGCGTAAGCGGCCGCGTGCGACTTGTTGAAGGCGTACGAGGCGAAGCTTTCCATATCCGCAAAAATTTTCGCCGCCACGTCCGCGGGAATCCCCTGCGCGGCGCAGCCCGTAATATTCCCCCCCTTGTCGATGTCGCCGTAAATGAATTTATCCTTCTGCGCCATCAGCTCGTCCTTGTGTTTTTTCGCCATGGCGCGGCGCACGAGGTCGGCCTGCCCCAACGAATATCCCGCAAGCTTTTGGAATATCTGCATAACCTGTTCCTGATAGATGATGACGCCGTAAGAATTTTTCAGGATCGGCTCCAGCAAAGGCGTGTCGTAAACGATCTTATCGGGATTATTTTTATTGCGGATATAGGTAGGAATAAAGTCCATGGGGCCGGGTCGGTAGAGAGAGATTCCTGCGATAAGATCTTCGAGACAGCTCGGCTGAAGGTCTTTCATAAACTTTTTCATGCCGCCTTGTTCGAGTTGGAACACCGCGTCCGTATCGCCCGAGGAAATCAGCTGATAGGCTTCGGGGACGTCGTAGCCTATCTCGTTGAAATCGACGTCGATCCCCAGCCCTTCCTGGATATAATTGAGGGTATTCTGGATATCCGTCAACGTCGTGAGGGCGAGGAAGTCCATCTTCAGCATGCCGACCGCTTCCACTTCCTTCATGTCGAACTGCGTGACGATATCCTCGCCGTTCCTCGCCAGAGGCACGTTGTCGGACAATACCTTTCGGCAGATAACCACGCCCGCGGCGTGCTCGGAGGTATTTTTGGGCATGCCTTCCAGCTTTAAGCCCATGTCGATTACCCGATGCAGTTCTTCGTTGTTTTCGTAAACGTCGATAAATTCGGGATTCTTTTTCTTTTTCTGCTCCGCGAGGTCCTTTTCCTTTTCAATCCGCTTGTCCTCGGGCAGAGCCGGGTCCTGAAGCTTCTTCTCCATGACGGGGATATTCAGCCCCAAAAGCTCGCGTATCGTAGATTTGCCGTCCATGAGCTTAGCGACCTTATCCGTCTCCGAATACGGCACGCCCATAACGCGCCCCACGTCCTTGATGACGGCCCGCGAAGCGAGGGTACCGAACGTAACGATCTGCGCCACGTTTTCGGGATGATATTTTTCGCGCACGTATTCGATCGTTTCATAACGCCGCTTGGTACAGAAGTCCACGTCGAAGTCGGGCATGGAAACCCGGTCGGGGTTTAAGAAGCGTTCGAAAATCAATTCGTACCGCAAAGGATCGACGTCGGTGATCCCAATCGAATAGGCGACAATACTGCCTACGCCCGAACCTCTGCCCGGCCCCACGGGTATCCCGTGCAGACGCGACCAGTTGATATAGTCCCAGACGATCAAAAAGTAATCGGCGAACCCCATCTTGATGATGATGCCCAGCTCGTATTCGACGCGCTGTTTAATCGTATCGGTGATATCTTTGTAGCGTTTGGGAAGCCCCTCCCACGTCAGCCGCGTGAGATAATCGGGCGAGGCGGAACCGTCGTCGGGGGTGTAGAGAGGGATAAGCGAGGTATCCCGGATCGGCGTCCCGTTGGGCTTGAGGTCGAAAACAGGCTCCTCTATTTTATCGGCGATCACGCGGGTATTGGAAATCGCCTCGGGCACATAATCGAACAGCTGCGCCATCTCGTCGCCCGTCTTCATATAAAATTCGTGCGTTTCAAACTTCATGCGCTTGGGATCGGCAAGCGTTTTTTTCGTCTGAATACACAGCAGGATATCCTGCGCCTCCCAGTCCTGTTTATAGATATAGTGAACGTCGTTGGTTGCGACAAGCTGAATGTCCAGCTCCCGCGCGATCTGAATCAGCTGAGGAATTACCTGTTTTTCCTCGGGGATATCGTGATCCTGGATTTCGATGTAAAAATCCTCCCCGAACACCTCTTTCATTTCCCTCGCCCATTCCTTTGCGCCGTCGTAATCGCCGTGCATCAGCAACTGAGGCATTCTTCCCGCAAGGCAGGCGGAAAGGCAGATCACTCCTTCGTGGTACTGCTTCAACAGCCTATAGTCAATCCTCGGCTTGCCGTAAAATCCGTCGATATACGAAAGCGAATCCAGCTTGACGATATTTTTATACCCCGTCTTGTTTTTGGCAAGCACGATAATATGCTCCGTCTTGGTATCCGGCCGCTTGTCGAGATAATCGTCCGTGGCGTAAAGCTCGCAGCCGATGATATATTTGATTCCTTTTTTGACGCACTCCTCCGCAAAATAGAGGGAGGCGTACATATTGCCGTGATCGGTCACGGCACAGCAGTCTATGTTGTTTTTTACGAGATAATCGACGAGGTCGTCCACTTTGGCGGCTCCGTCGAGAAGGCTGTATTCGGTATGCAAATGTAAGTGTACAAAATCTGTCATTTTATCCTTTCCGTTTCTGTCTTTTTTTATCTTTATCCGTCGGCCGTCTATTTTACGGCTTCCCATTTTGCGTACAGGTATTTTATACCCGTCTCGCCCTTTTTCCAGCCGCTGCCGGCGGGCCGGGTAAATTCTTCGTCGTAATACCAGCCCTTGAATTCGTACCCGCTTTTTGTAGCCGTCGGCAGGATTACGTCGTCCTCCGCCGTATAGGTATGCACCGCGCCGACAGCTATGGTCCCGCCGTTAGGGTGATAGTTGATCGGATATACGATCGGTTTCTTTTCCTCATATCTTGCATATAAAGTAACTTTTTCCTCCATACTATCCCAACTCAGCCCCGTGTCGATCTTTTTTCCTGCAAAATCGGGGTTGTCGTACCAGCCTAAAAATTTATACCCTTCTTTCTCGGGGACGGGAAGCTCTCCGACATATCCAAGATACTCCACACTGCCGTCGGCGCACGCGCTTCCCCCGTTGCCGTTAAATTTTATTGTCGTTTGATGCACGGCGAGAGAGGTAAAGTATTGCTTCCAATACACGTCTTTCTTGTATTTGTCGTAGAGATTGCGGGGCACATAGATTTTTCTGTCCGCAGCGTTTCTTCCGAATACGTTTGTGCCGATAACTACCATTCGATTTGTGTTGTTCATATAAACGGCGCTCAAATTCTCACATTTATAAAAAGCCCTGTCATCTATACGACTTAAGGTATTATCTATCGTAATCGACTTTAAATTCTTATTTTCAGCAAAGGCGAACGGAGAAATAGAAACCGCTGTTTCTAAACTCACAGCCTTGGCGCTTCCTCTGTATTCCAACAACGAGCCTCCCAGCATAATGAAATCGTTTGTTTTATTATTTAACCAAGGCGTTTCCTCGACGACTCCTATTTCCGCATACTTGATTTTGTCCGCTGAAATGGCGGTTAAGTTAGAACATTCGGCAAAAGCATATTTACGAACCATAATTGCTTGATTCAAATCTATTGTTCGCAATGTTTTATTTCCGAAAAAAGCCCATGCGCCAATTTCACTCACGGTAGCAGGGACCGTATAGCTCTCTGTCGTTTTTCCGTAAGGATACTCTATCAAATTTGTTTTATCTTTGTCAAACAGCACCCCGTCCCGACTTGAATAATATAAGTTTTCCGCATCAACATTGATCGCCGTCAATGCCTCGCAGCCTAAAAACGTATTTATTTCTATACTTTCTACATTTGCGCCGACTGTAAACTCCGTCAAGGCAGAACACCCCGTAAAAGCTTCTTCGCCTACCGTTTTTACGGTTGCGGGAAGCGCGTATTCCGTTAAAGAGGAACAATTTGCAAAGGCCTGCTCGCCTATACGCTCCAAAACCGCTTCGTCCGACACGACGATTTCGGCCAAATTACTCATTCCGTAAAAGGCATAATCGCCGATTTTCTTTACGCTTTGCGGCAAAACGATTTTTTCGATTTCGTCAAGAGAAGCGTCCCCGCTCAGCCTTCCTATTTCGACTACCTTTTTTCCTTGATAGAATTCGGGAATTTCCAAAACGGCGCCCGAAAAATCCCGTAAATTCGACAGTCTGCACTCGCCGTACAGCTCGTCTGTATCGAATAGCAAAGCTTCTTCCCGCGGCTGCTCGATCCCCGTCGAGTCGCCCTGCAAAGCTCCGCAGCCTGCGGCAAAAAGACCTAAAGCGATAAACATTCCGCCAAACAATAAGCCGATACTCTTTACTTTCATCCCCTTTTCTCCTCGTAAAATATTTTTTATAATCACTTCGCCGAAATTTTCGACGCAAGCTCTTCTATCTTCCGCATGCGGTGGTTGAGACAGCTCTTGCTTATTTCCAGCTTTTCCGCCAGCTCTTTCAAGGACAGCGACGGATTTTCCAGCCGCGCCCGCGCCGTTTCCTTAAGCTCGGTTTCCAGGTTTTCCAGGCCCTCCTCCCGCTCGATCGCCCGAATGGCAAGCACCTGCCTCACCGCCGCCGTAGCGGATTTGTCGGCGTTGCCCGAAAAACAGTTTGCCGCGCGGTTGGAGCGGTTGGCCTCGTCGCGGCGTTCCACCAGCTCGGAAAACTTTTTCAAAGAGCTCTCCGCGCCCAAAATAGAAAGAAAATCGGAAATCGTCTCCTTGCTTTTGATATAGACCACGGCGGCGCCGCTGCGTTCCACCACTTTGGAAATAAGCTCTTCCTCCGCCAGAAGCCCTCGAAACTCCTCCGCCGTACGCTTTTCGGGAAAGACGAATTCGAGATGATATCCCGTCTTTCCGCCCTCGGCGGGGAGGATACAGCTCCCTCCGCCCAAAAACGCGCCCTTGATATACGCGATCGCACAGTCTTCGTCGGGCACCGTGCGCCTGGATATCCCCGAGGAAAATTCCCCGCCGCCCCGCTTTAACAGCCCCAGCTCCCACAGGAGCTTTTCGGGATTTTCGCTCATGCACGCGAGAACCAGCTTATCCCGGCCGCTCATTCGATCCATGGACGCGCGCGCGACGGAAAGCTCCTCGCCGAATGTATCCCCAAACAGGGAAGTAAAAAATTCCGCGACGTTTTCCGTCTCGCTGACGATATAAAACGTGCGTCGCCCGCCCGTTTCGCCTAAAACGCCGCTCGTACGCACGAAAGCGGACAGAGCCGCCTTTTTCGCCGCCCCGCCCGAAATGCCGCGCGATATGATCTCCCTTTTGACATCCGAAGTAAAATTCATGGTCCGCCTTTATCTGTGCCTTTTGAATTCCGCAAAACGGAATTTCGGAAGCCGCCCGTCGATGTTGTCTATCCGCTCAGGCGGCAGGCAAACGCGCGCGAGCTGTTCCTCCACAAGCTTCGTATCGCCTACGCGATCGACCGAGTGCGCGTCCGAATCGACGACGAAGCGCACGCCCGTTTCGCATACGGCGAACAGCTCCTCGTCGGTCAGGTGCGCCTTTTTCGAATTCAATTCGATATACGTCCCGTAGTCGGCGGCGCATCTGGCCACTTCCGCGGCGTCGGCGGGACAGACATAGTTTAAGTGGCTGACGATATCGACGGGATTTTTTTTAATCATATTGATATACGCCCGCGTGTTGCGTTCCACCAATTCTTTCGGCGGCCTGCGCCCGAATTTATCCACCGTAAAATTGCCGCCGAAATAATGCAGCCAATCGGAAAAAGTTTCATAGGCGATAAAGACGTGCTTGCCGCAGATAAAGAGATCGAAGTCGTCGTAATCTTCTTCCGTGAGGTCGGTAAGTCCGCTTATCCCGCGAATATTCGATTCCATGCCGACAAGCACGTCGATCCCCAGCTTTTCCGAAGCCCTTTTACAGTCCGCAATCAAATCGGGAACTTTTTTCCGCTTAAGCCCGAACGCGAGATGTGAAAAGCCGTGGTCGGTGATTCCGATCTGCTTCAGCCCCAGCTCTTTTGCGCGCGCCGCATTTTCCTCCACCGTGCCTTTACCGTGGGAATAGGGGGTATGCGTATGATAATCCGCCGTTAAAATCATGTGTGTGCCTCTCTTTGCCTTATGTACGCCCGTCGCTTTCCCCCGTATTCCTTTTCCTTTCCGATATGCGCCGCTTTCCCCGTACCTTCAGTTCTCTATGTATCTGATTTCTTCCTCCAGCTCGACGCCGTAGCGCGCAAAGACGGCGTTTTTGATAAGATTGATAAGCGCCCGCACGTCCGCGGACGTCGCCCCGCCCTCATTGATGATAAAATTTGCATGCTCCGTCGAAATCACCGCGCCGCCGACCCGCAGCCCCTTGAGCCCCGCGCCCTCGATCAGCTTTCCCGCCGTTTCCGCGGGCGGATTTTTGAAAGTGCAGCCCATACTGCGCCCCGCGGGAAGCCTTCTGCGTTTTTCGAGGTATTCGGCCCGCTTTTTTGCCACCGTTTCCCCGTCTGCGTCCTCCAAAACAAAGGACGCGCCCAAAATCACGCTTCCGTCCCGCATAAAGACGCTGTGCTTATACGAATATTCGCATTCCGCCGCCGACGTCACGCGGATACGTCCCTCTTTATAGACCAGCGCGCTTTCGAGGATATCCGAAATATGCTTTCCGTGCGCGCCCGCGTTCATAAAGACGGCTCCGCCGACCGAACAGGGAATCCCCGCGAGGAATTCCGCGCCGCTCTTGCCGTGCCGTTCGCAGGCGTCCAAAAAAGCCTTTGCCTTTACGCCCGCCATGGCAAACACCGTCTGCCCTATCCCCACCGACCTCAGCCGTTTGGTGAAGATGACCGCTCCCTCGTACATACCGTCCGCGGGAAGCACGTTGCTCATATTTCCGAGAACGAGAAATTTCACGCCTTCCCGTTTGAACAGATCGACGAGAAGCAAAAGCTCCGCGGTATTGGCGGGATAAAACGCCGCCCGCGCGCCGCCCCCGCAGCCTATGGAACAATGCGCCGAAAACCCGAAAGGCGCTTCGTGCGCGATACCCGAACATTCGTCGTCGAGAAGACCCGTCCAATCCTTCAAAATTTCCTCTCCTTTATTTTAGCATATTTTTTTATTTTTTGGAAGTGTTTCAAATCGCTTTCAGAAAATTTTTCAAAACTTCCGCATTTCCGCCCGCGAGTACGTCCTTCGCGGCCGCGTTTACCCCGTTTAAGCCTTCGGCCGAAGTAAAGACGTTCAGCGTATAACCGATCCTTGCGCGTTCCAGCTCGTCGGCGGCGGGGTTGTCGGACGAATAGATGTCGTAATACGGGCTGAGCATACCGATCTCGGTCAGCTTCTTCTGATTTTTTTCGCCCAGGAGACTCTCTACGTAATCGTCGCAAATCTTTTTGATCTCCGCGTCTCTCGAAGTCACGGCGATATACTGATAGAGGTCCGAATAATCGGAGATCGGCTTGCAGTAAACGTTTACGCCGCGCGAAGCGAAGCGGCAGACGTCCCGCTGCGTACCCAGAAGATACTTATATTTCCCGTTGAGAAACCGCACGTAAGCGGAAGTGGATTCCTCCGCGGCAATATTTCCCGTAAGCGGCAGAAGCGCCGCGGCGGCGAGCGGCTGATTGCTTCCGCCCAGAGAGACGACGGTATTCGCCGCGCCCGCGTCCTCAAATCCGTCCTCGAGGCAGAACAGCGCGTACCCGCCGCGACACCAGGGCACCGCCCGACATTCCTTTCCCACCAGCCCGCCCGCAAACGAACGGCCGTTGATCTTCAGGCAGCTTTCGGCCGCCTCGGAAAATCCGATGCCGAAAGAGAGCATATCGGGCAGATTCCCCTCCCGTATCGCGGCCGCCGCACCCTCCGCCGTATAGGAGGAAACCATGATATATACGCCGTCGTGCGCCTTTTCGTAGGCGGCGGAGATACGGTTGAGAAACGCCGAGCGCGACCCTTTGCCGCCCTCGAACGTGTCGATGTTCCAAAGCCGCACGCTCCCCGAGCGGGACTGGGGCGAGGAGGATTTCGCCGTGAGCGCGGGCACGGCGATAAATACGGACAGAGCGCATAATACCCCCGCGAGCACAAAACACACCGCCGATTCGATGATACGTCTTTTTTTCATGCTCTATTATATGCCGCCGTCCCCTTTCTCATACCCCGCTTTTTCGTCACATTCTCTGTTTTGGGGCAAATAAAACAAAACCACTAGTAAACTAGTGGTTTGTACAGACCCTAGAAGGGATTAACACTTGCTAACCCCTGCCGGGGTACGAATTTTAGCATCGCATCACTATTTCAGGCAGCCACTCAAATTGGCTGCCTTTTTTGCCTACTTATTCTTGCTACCCGTGAACGGGTCTATGTACTCTTTCATGCTTATTTGGTCGTTCATACTATCTTCTTGCAACTGGTTTTTTATGTACTCCTGGATTATGCGTTCATTTTTCCCTACCGTTGTGACCAAACTTTATGGACACTCCAAAGATGAGAAAACTATCGGCATAAAATAAGCGTATGAGTTCAGGTAAACCCATACGCTTATTTTCATTTATTGAGTTTGTCTCGCAGAACGGAAGCAATATCGATTTTATAAACAATATCTATCTCGCGTTCTTT